>OGTJ01000028.1_pt1 | contig 140686 bp, 84 predicted proteins | sample 1574611 | NCBI WGS metagenome assembly OGTJ01 (sample SAMN03295858, study PRJEB24534) | human gut metagenome | isolation source: fecal sample 1 from infant 9 | host: Homo sapiens | place: USA: Pittsburgh, PA | collected 2014-07
TTCCTTTTCTAGCTCGTTGGATTATAAACAGTTCAGTTCAATATACGATTCGTTTTTTTTAAATGAGATTGCTGGTGGATTGAAATTAGGAACACTAGTATTCATTGCCTCTGATAATCACACTGTCAAATCTACACCAAAGAACTTCCTTAAATACAGTGCTAAGCTTTATCTTTAGCGTAAATGCATCATTCGCTATACGCTATTGTCATGCGTATCTTGTAAGTGCCATGGGATAGAGTACAAAAACTACAACAATTATAATTTATCACATTCTACTATTTAAAAGTAATTATAAAATCAAATCAAGAAAGGGAGTGAAGCCAACATACTTGCAAGGGTGCAGCTCCATGAAGAGGAATACAAGCATAAGCCACCATTTGAGTCACCATCTGTGGCCGTGGTTGAAGATGAAGACGAGGAGGTTGTTGTGGATTCAGTGCTGGTTTCCAGACTTAAGTCCGACTCACTGCTTGTTACTGACCTCACCCTCGTTGCACTGCTTGTTACAGCATCAGTATCGGACACGGTACTTCTTCCACCCTCAGTTTCAGAAGTACTGCTTCTACCATTGACAGATTCAGTCTCTGTCGTGGATTCATCAGTGGAAGTTGGATTCTGACCACCCTCAGTAGGTACATTTTGCTCTACAACTTCAATATCTTCATCGTCAGTGTAGTAAGCTTGACCAATATGAACCTCTTTGTCTTCCAAGTCATAAACAACATAAGCACTTCTCAACACATTATCACCAAACAAAATGTAGGTGGAGGATGGAGACATTGGGAAGAGCCCTAAATAACATGGCGAGCCATATTCTGCTTCCAATATCAAATCTGAAATTGGAACCTTGATCGTTTTACTTCCAAAGGTGATGTCCAATGTTATCGATTTGTCATCTTGATAGTCACAGCTCACTTTATATGCCATTACGTCTGACCTGTAAACACCATCAAGCGCATCAGCCACTTTCTCAATTTGTTCAGAGCGTAAATAAGACAAGGTGGATCCTGAGTCCAACACAACACCCTCAGTAGATGACAAAACAGTGGACGTCTTTCCGTCCTTGTTGACGGCAATCTTGTCAACCGGAACGTCAAATTTGACTGGGTAGTCGTACTCTTCATATGTGTTTCTCAACTTCAAAGTCTCTAACGTTCCCTCGTACTTTGCATGATCAACAGCACCAAATAAAATAGTTCCTGCCTCAGCTTCAATTATGTCCAAATACAAAGAGTATAACGCTTTGTTGATAACGCCATCTGACTTCATCTTGAGGGGCAAGTTTTCATAGGTGTAGCCACTCGCGTCATTTGTCACTTCCAATCCTGGCAACCCGATACCCAATACACCGACATCACTGGATGATTCATTGGCAACAGCAAAACTCAAATCTTTGACACTTAAATTCCCAATTCTAACAGTATCGTGACCCCAAATCCCAGATGCAAAAGTATTATCAGCATAACTAATATCAAACGAGTCAGTATCATTCCGAACAAATGAATCAGAGTTCTCAGTGTTGAATGTACCGTAATATGTACAGGTGGCTGCCCCTCCATAATATGATTCGTAGCTATAATAACTGTATGGATTGTACGAAGGCTCTGGATATTCACTAGCTTCCGGGCTGTCAGTGAGGTACGTAAAGCTGTTGTATGCACTCGTTTCCGCTTTTTTCACTATCGCTTTGTTGTTTCTCGATTTTGTTGGTCTATTGTTTACTTCATTCTCTTCAACAAACTTGAGTCCAGAACCGACATTGAACACATTCTTGGCATCTCTTTTTCTTTTGCCGTAACTACTTGCATAGCACTCAAGATCATGAGACATGACCCAGAGATCGGAACTTCCAGTATCAACAAGCACTTGGTTCTTATCTTCATTTGATCCAATGTACAAATTAGCAAGGTAAAATGTCTGTTCATTAATCAACTCAATTTCTTGTGACCCATCTTCATCACGTTTCACAAATTTAGGGCGTGAATTTCCAACTGGAGATAAAACATCTCTAGCCGAGCCTCTTCGAATGCTGAACTCGACCTTGAAACTAGCTGGGGAAACATCTTTGGCTTTTGATGACACCAATGGCAACAACCAACCGAAAGCAAGCACAACTGTATTGATGCATTTCATGCTGATTACAACAATTGACAAATGACAATTGGTGAAACTAGTTTGACGTGGTGTGAGTGAATAACAATATCATTTCCTTATATATATACCTATACAGCTGAGCTCAGAACTTGTTGGTTACGAACTTTTCCTAACGCCCACAACTTGTTCCAACACGTTTTCCGAAGCCGTGTCTCTTCAATATTGTGTTTCATCTATGCATTTAATATAGCACAAAACAATCATTTTTAAGTATTTTATTGTAGTAAATGCGATTATTCGAAATACAGTGACTAACAGCCTACACAATCAATGCGTTATTGATAAAGTTAGTTATGGTGGCTTCTTTGAGTTTGGTTTGGACGCAGATTGTGCATTACAAGCTTTATACTAAATTGCCGCATTAGTACAATATTGAGCCAGATTTGAAGGCTCAAAGTTTGCATAAAGTGTAGTTGTAATAGCGCAAGAGTAACCAAGGTAACCCCTCAAGAATAAAATATTGGGGCGTTTCCGTGCATACCTGTGCACCCAACAGAGAAATGGATGACCCACGGCGCTATCAAAATTAGCTAAAATCTCATGGAACTTATCTATTCGAAGCATCTGCGGAGAAGGGGGAAAACGCATACATCACAAAACGTTTCAATTTATTTGGACAAAGAAAACTCTTAAACGCCAGTTCTTTTTGTGATACTGTTGCTTGGGATCTGCAATATGCATGGACGATCGTAACACCTCACCCCCCTTCGAGCCGGCAAAGGTCTTAGGTTGTGGATTCTACTAGAGTGTGGTACTAGTTGTTACCATCTAAATTAGGTCATTCAAATTGTATCTCTATCTCCGTCTCTACCAGTCTTGCGATTCACGCAAATGCAATTGGCCATCAATGATTGAGACCCCGATGAATTAGTGTACTGCCATGATGACACAAATGAAACCGCCTTTGCATATCAACTTACAGTACAGCTTTTTCACTATGTGCTTCAGTCAAAAAATCTTACATCTTTTTAGGATGTTGTTTCATTGAACAATTGTGATGATTCCAACGGTTACAAAATTGTTTAATATCTACAATACCCAGCTAAATATAACAAACCACAAGAAAAGCAATTTATTCTGAGTCGAGATTCCATCTCTTACTCCCAGGTTGCCATAATCTTCCAAACTAGTGCCCGACCCTGCTCTACCACTTCCAGTCCATACTCTTGTTGAGGTTTGACCACCACTAGTAGGGACATCACCTTCAACTACCTCAATATTTTCATCATTAGTATAGTACACTTGTCCAATATGCACCTTGTAGTTTTCCACATCGTAGACAACATATGCACTTCTCAATACATTATCTCCAAGTATAATATAAGGAAAATCCAGAGCAACTCTGAAAATTCCCAAGTGGCATTGTTTACCTGAATATGTTTTCATAATCAATTCTGACACTGGGACCTTGATTATCTTGCTTCCAAAACTTATATCTAAAGTCGCATCAGATTTGAGGTAATCACAATCAATCCTGTAGGCGCCCAAGCCAGAAATATACTTTGCACCGAGTGCCTGAGCAATCTCTTCGATTTGAGACGAGCGTAAATATGATAAAGTTGAGCCGGAATCTAATACAGCAGTTTCTTTCGATGTTAGCGCACTAACCTTGTCACCATCGTTATTGACATCAATTTTTTCCACGATAACATCGAACTTGAGTGGGTAGTTGTACTTCGAATCTATTCTGACCAATGGTAAAGTTTCCAATGTGCCCAGGTATTTTGCATGATCAACAGCTCCAAACAATATGGTACCTGATTTAGCATTGGATTGATCCAAGTATAATGAGTAAATCGTTTTGTTGATAATTCCCTCTGATTTCATCTTCATGGGCAAGTTCTCATACATATATCGTTTACCACCATTATTGATATTTGTAGATTCTAATCCCGGTAACCCAATTCCCAAAACACCAATTTCACTAGATGATTTATTAACAATGGCAAAGCTAACATCAGGTATGGTAACTCCCCCTTCTATTTCAACTGTATCATGGCCGTAAACTCCTCTTGCATACGAACCATCAGCGTAGGTTACATTGAATGGAGTAGTATCATTTTGCACAAATGTGTCTGACTCACCGGTGTTGAATGAACCGTACGATGTACACTTGCGTGCATGATCGTAGCTGCTACTACTGCTAGCACTGCTGGAATCAAGACGATCTCGCTCTCCGCTATCAAGTGTTGATAATTGGGTACTTTCTGAAAGCCCAGTGATGATTGAATCGGGGTTCATATCACGTTTAAACCAGTCTTTATTCTCTATATTCCGTTCTTTTGTCATGTCTTCATCGCCGCTGCTCTCCTTTCCAAACAGCAAACTATCAAAGACATTCTTTGCATCTCGTTTCCGACTGTATGTACCATATATATTGCAATCAACCTCATTTGACATAACCCAAAGATCCGAGCTTCCAGTATCAATAAGCACTTGATTTTTTTCTTTGTTTGATCCAACTAATAAATCAGCAAAGTAGAATATTTTTTCATTGATTAATTCAATTTCAAGGGACCCATCTTCGACGTCAGTTTCATCACTGTCATGGTCATTTTTATCGCGTTTGACCAATTTAGGCTCTGAATCTTCAGTTGGCGATAAAAGACTCTTGTCTGAACCTCTTCTGACTTGAAAGTTAATTTTGAGATTGTGTTTCGAGGCAGCTGTGTCCACAAATGCAGCTGCAGCTGCCAAAGCTAACAACCATGACGACAATGAAGTCACGAATAAAACTTTAAACACCATCATATTGGCTTGTGAAAATAGTCCTTGTAAAGACCAGGAATCGTATCTGATATTTGGTGCAATGGGCTATGCTTTGCCCTTATATATTATCAATTCTTCAGCTATGTCCCCATTACTACGAAAGTGGTTTGTACACTTCGAAGTGCCTCTTTCATCATTTGATCTAGATCGAATTGATTTTTGTTTTAGTTCCCCAATTTATAGTGTATTTTTATTTTCAATCTACGGAGATAACACAAACCCAAAGTTTTGTGGCTCTAAGATTTAGATAGTGCTTTAATATGTAGTACAAAATACACATGTACCTGAGTTCAATTACTCCACCGCATGTTTCTTCTGATTATAGATGGTGCCTGTTTCTTTGGAACTAGAAAATACGAGTTGTACATATAAAAAAGGGGTCATTTTTAGAACTATCCAGGAACAAACACAATAGGCGAAACTCGAGATCGATTGAAGCACTTTATTTTGAACCTTGTTGAAGGAGCTAGTATTACTCGATTTGGCAGCCTATTTAACCAGCGAACGATGTTGAGAAAGGAATGAATAGAGTGACCTTTCACTGATCGTTGGTACAATTCTTCATGAATTTGTTTGGCAAACGTTTCCCTTTCAAATCGTTGAATCTAGAAAAGGAATATTGTGTTCCATCCTTCCCCTTACTTCGAAGGGGCATCTAGGATCTTGCCAAGATTTTCGTCAGATGTTCTCCGCTCAAACTTGATATAGAGGGGTGAATATTCGAAATATTCTCGAAAAATTATGGGCTATTTTTGGATTCTGAACAACCATGAAAGAACCCTATAGTTTGAACGAGGGTGTTACCAGCGCTTTGCAAGTAAAGTTTTATTTGCAAATCCAACTGTTGTTGCCAAGTTTGTGATTACAATAATCCAAAATCTATACGGGCTTACCACTGCAAGAAAAACCAACCAGTTTTCAAGTGCACGTGTTGTCCCTGCTCTGTCGCATCAATACTTTACTGTACCATATGACAAGTCAATTCTCATCCACGTAAACGAACATCGATACCTCCTAATAAGTAAATTTCTACATGCATGATTTACTAAAAAATGCAAAAAAAATTGTCTTATACAACAGAAACATAGAAGGTTAAATGTCCACGTCTATAATGTACTAACCACGGAAACCATTACTCCAGCAAAAACGCATGCCCAAGACAAGCTAAACATCGACGAGGCGCCGTTCTTGTTACCTGCAGATGATGATGATGATGAGGAAGAGGAGGAGGAAGAACCTGATCCACTACCTCCCCCTACTCTAGTTGAATTTTGACCCCCACCGGTAGATACACTTCCATCTACAACTTCGATATCTTCATCATCAGTATAATAAACTTGTCCAATGTGGACTTCGTATTCCTCCAAATCATAAACAATATAAGCGCTTCTCAATACATTATCACCAAATAAAATGTACGAAGAACTCGATGATTGTTCAAAAAGACCCAAATAACAAGTTGATCTACTTGCTTGTAAAACCAAATCTGAAACGGGGACTTTAATTGTCTTACCACCAAATTGAATATCCAATGTTGAGTTTGTATTCAAGAATCGACAATCAACAATGTATGCACCAGCACTACCTGAATATCTACCATGAAGTGCCTCACCAACAGCTTCAATTTGTTCCGAATACAAGTACGATAATGTGGATCCTGAATCCAATACCGCACCAACAGAGTCAGTCATTACATTGGCGGTAACTCCCTGGTTATTGTTCAATGTAATGTTGCCAACTTCAACTTCAAATCTAACGGGATAATCGATTTGTCTATAAGTTTTCAACATGGGGACAGTTTCCAAAGTACCTTCGTATTTAGCATGGTCAATAGCTCCAAACAAAAGTGATCCACTATCAGCATCAGCTTGATCCAAATACAATGAGTACAAAACACGTTTAATAACACCATCAGATTTCATCTTCATTGGCAAGTTTTCATACATGTATCCAAACGAAGTGGTGGTTTCCAAACCAGGTAATCCAATACCCAAAACACCAATATCACTCGAAGTTTCATTAGCAATGGCAAAACTCAAATCCGGTACTGAGATATCACCTATGCGAACAGTGTCGTGCCCCCAAATACCAGTGGCAAAAGTACCATCAGCGTATTGAATTTGGAATGAGCCAGTGTCATTGCGTTTAAAAGTGTCAGAGTTCCCCGTATTGAATGAGCCATAAGACGTACAGGTGTTTGAGCCTGAGCCAGATCCCCTAGAAGAGCTTGAACCGGAACCTATGCCACCGCCTGGTGCCGGTAAATTAGTTCCATCGGGCATTTCGGATAAGTAGATTGTAGTGTAATAGCTGTCAGCTCGTTTGTTGGCATCCTCAACAACATCTTCTGATTTTGATGGAGTTTCTCTCTTTTGTTCTTGTTGAGTTTGTTCTTGCTCAGTTTGGTCTTCTCTTTCTTTCTTTGTATCTTCTTGTTCAGCTTCAAAGGGAAATTTTACTCCGGTACCAGAGATGTGACCAAATACATTCTTGGGATCTCTCTTTCTCCTCTTCGATGAACCGCTGCTGCTACTAGCACTGACACAATTAAGATCATGTGACATTACCCATAAATCTGAACTTCCAGTGTCAACAAGTACGTCATTCTTGTCTTTATTGGAGCCAATATGTAATTCGGCCAAGTAAAAAGTCTGTTCATTTATCAACTCCATGTTGAATGAGCCATCTTCATCGGCACGCTTGACAAATCGTGGTTTTTGATCATCAATGGGGGACAAATTCTCCTTTGATGAGCCTCTTCTGACATTGAAATCTATTTTAAAACTTCCCTGTGGTGGTGAAGCGTTTGCTGGAGCAGCAGCGGCAACAGTGGCAGACGATGCAATGGGTATCAAAGATAGCAACGTGGCTGTGAGCGAAACATTATATATAAACTTCATCTGTTATGAGGTACAATGTCAGACTATAAGAAATAGCAAAAATGCAAATGGGATGCAATAGTATAATAAAGCCTAAAAGAGGAAGTGTGATTGAATAATGAAAGTGTTTGACAAAATGGGAATTGAAGCCTTTTCTTGTTGTATATATATATATAAATATGAAATGAAATTCTCAGATATACATGAGCTTCGGTAAGAAAAAAAAAGCAAAAGCGAACAAATAGAAGAGCAAAAATAATAGACCGTTGTTGTTTGTTGTTTGTTCAATTTAAAATTTTTTTATGGAAAGCAAAGAAGGAAACACAAAATCAGAATAGTGTGTACACTGTGAAATCATAAGATTCCTCTATTAAAATAGAAGTTGCTGATGGTGAAGGGTGTATCCTCTGTAATGACCACGAAGTATAAAGAGGTTACAAGCACGACTCGTTCAACCACCCCTGTTTTTCTTTGCTACTTCAAAAAACTGTACTTCAGTCTAAGCCATTGTACTTACGTCATACTTTTTCAACTACTACAAAAATACAAACTCTGAACAAATTTCTTAGCATTAGAAATCTTTGTTTTTAGTTGCAAAGCATCAGACAATTTGCTATCACAGATTTTAAGTCCATTCATTTTTACTAATGACTTACAAATCAACATAGTCCATACGCCCACCCCCCACTCCACTCCACTTCTCTGCCAAGTAAACCAAGACTGTACTGTGTTTTATGACTGTAAGAAATGTAGGCTCAGGTACTGTACATCGTCGTCATGTGGTTCGTTTTTTTTTTTCTCGGTTCGCACATAAAAAGAAAATGAATGTCTCCAATAGTTAAAATATATATTATATATCCGAAAAGACTATTATAACCGACTAAAGGATGTGCAATTCATTATCATCATTCGAATCTGTCGTGCTGCGCCTTTGGTCACAATCATTAGTATTAACCACCCCTCATTTGAATACCTATAAAACCTACATTGCGCCACTGTACCCCTAGTAAAACACACTCCCTGCCTCCTGCATTCCCCTTTACTTTAACTTTTTCCCGATCTGGATCTTTGGAACTTACCTATCTATGCATATCAATCTTGATACACTATAAAACTCAATTTAGACTGAGCTCACCTCTACTAATGTTTTTGAAAGCATACTTTCCAGCACCTACTTTTTGATACTCTCTAAGCCTACCATGTCGGAGGACTACTCACCTTTAGTACAAGACGATTGGTTGATTTATTTTTAGTAACAACTTTGTACGTGTTTGAACTTACACAAAACGTCCTTCCCACGAGCCTTAATCTTTGAAATCGACTAGAATCTCTGAACACTAAAGAAAATAGAAAGGGAGATGTTGATCAGTTGTTGTCGCTGTTGGTATCACATAGTTTGCCTTATCTGATTTAAGAACCCAGCACCAGACCTTAAGCCGTGTTTTGGTAAGACACCTTCATACCAAGTGCTCGCTTACAAAACCCCTACTCTATATACCACGACGTGTTACACGAAACCTTCAGAAGGCATAAATATTCATAAACATCAAGTTACCGCACAACGGTAGCGTTCTCCTTTCTCTGCGAATGTAGTTAATTTTGTTTGCCAGCGGGGTGCTTTTTGTTGCAAAATTCAGATCAGGCAACCAAACTCAACACCATCACTGTATCTTCTTCCACACTAAATTACTGCCATGACTGCAATCACTACTCCAGTGATTCACAACTTCACATTAAAAAAGTACTCAAAGTTTGATCACGATAAATGGATTCATCAGCCATATCGCACAGATTTATCCATCACGTTTATTGAAACAGCCACCATCAACAACAAGGATGTAGACGTAATTGTACACTGGAAAGGATCAAGTATTGACAAGTTTACTTTATTCTTGACCGATAAAGTGAAAACATCAGTTCTCGTAAAAAGCCCCAACATTGGTGTCAAACAGTGTATTGTGAGCACTGACAATCTAATCCTTCGGTTCCAAATTAGTCTTGTTGATGATGCCGAGTTTGAAAAGTGTAGGCAGTTTTTACAAAGTAAGTTCCAACAAACAAGCGGTCTCAATACAATTGATGGCTCTACTCGACAGGTACAGGATATATCCAGTCAAGTTAGACAGGAGATGAAGCAGTTGGCATCTTTCAGTTCCAATACCATCAACAGTTTGGCCAGTGAGCAATTGCTCAATATAGTACTGTTCTCGCAACCAGCACCAGTTGCAATTGGAAATGAGGAGTCAATGTTTGACTTGCAACTGCAAATACTTTCTCAAAAGCAATCTCAGCCTCAGGTTTCACTTCACCAACTGGAGCAAAAACAGACGCAAAGACTTGCTGAGTTATCTCCTCAAAACATTCAGGGTTCTCAAACCGCAATACAATCTCAGAATACATGGCAAGCTCAAGAGATAGGTACATCGCAACAAGAACCGCAAATGCAGAACCCATTGACGTTACAACAATTACAACAACAATTTTTAAAATGGCAACAGAATCTTGTACAGCAAAGCCATGGTTACCGGGTTTTGCCTCAATCGCCGCTACATTGTGCTTTTCCAATCGAGTCGTATAACTTGTCGCAATCACCGCCAGAATTACAACAGCATAGGGTGCTACAGCAGAGTCAGTTTTACGTACAGGAGCCCCAAAATCCAACTCATGCCTTAGACACTTCAACAAGCTCTACCAATCAAGTTCCTAATATCACCATCAATGATTTGGTCGAGTTGGAGACTTTGTCAGACTCTCAACTAAATGCATTAATTCATAGACAATGTCAACTGGTTCAGTTTAGAGATTTTGTTAAGCGATTGGATAAAATTATGGAAAAGAATAGTTGATTTATTAAAGGACTGGTGCAACATTAAAGAAAGGTTGCAAAATTCTTGATAATTATATTTGTTGGGCAACGACGATCATTTTTGTGCAACTCCAGTGCTTTGTGCTTCTTTGGGATGAATGAACCTTCTCTTGCATCATACCCCGTGATCTATAAAGTATACTTTGTTTGTTATAGGTGGAAAGTGAATTGTATAGGGTGTATAATGCTAGAGTTTGTGAGCTGTGAGCGACCTGACCCATTTCAAGGAATGTACAAGTGATTGAAAGAGTGGAACATAATGGCATATGCACGTGAATCCTTTTGTAGTTATGACTAACATAATTTTTAGTTTTTTTTTTATTTCCTGAACCGGAAAAACGGCGAGCGGGCGGCAATCTCTGGACGTTGGGTTGCGGTTTAGAACATCACACGGACATAATTTAAACGGATCCTGTGTGATCAGGTACTGTCTTTACTTTGAACACAAATGTGTAGATCTGATCTTGAGTCTTCTCCTCACATCTGGTTGTGTTTATCCATCAACTTTCAACATATACCATGCTTTTGTGCAATTATTAAGTCATATTATATTTTTGTTATTTTTTTCCATTTTTCAATTTTTTTTTTTCAAAACCTATACGAGGCCCTAAACCAATTTACAACACGTTGTTTAGTTTTTCTTTTTACCAACATTACCGAATCACACACTACTCTGCCCAATCTTCCTCCACCATTCTCCTAAATGAAGATCACAGAGAAGCTAAACCAGGCTCATGTGGGGATATCCAACCCACCGCCAGCAACATTTTCATTTGAATTTTTCGTTCCCAAGACAGCACAGGGTGTGCAGAACTTGTACGACAGAATGGATAGAATGTACGATTTGAACCCTATATTTATTGACATCACTTGGAATGCTGGTGGTCGCTCTTCAACTTTGACTAATGAAATGGTGTATACTGCTCAGAGCACCTTGGGTTTAGAAACGTGTATGCATTTGACATGTACTAACATGAAGGTTGAATTGATTGATGAAGCTTTGGATAAAGCTTATAAATCAGGGTGTCAAAACATTTTGGCATTGAGAGGTGATCCTCCTTTGGATGGTAGTGAATCCACTGGGGATTTCAAGTATGCCAAAGACTTGGTCAAGTATATTCGCCAAAAATATGGTAACCATTTCAATATTGGAGTAGCTGCTTACCCTGAAGGGCAACCAGAAGAAGAGGATGAATCAAAGACTTTGCAGTACTTGAAAGAAAAATGCGATGAAGGGGCTGATTTTATCATTACGCAAATGTTTTACGATGTTGATAATTTCATCACTTGGTGCGGCAAATTGCGTAAAATTGGTATTGACATTCCCATTATTCCTGGTATCATGCCGATTTCAACTTATGCTGCATTTATAAGAAGAGCCAATTGGTCACAAATCAAGATCCCACAACATTTTCTTGATGCATTGGACCCCATCAAAGATGATGACTATTTAGTAAGAGAAAAGGGGACTGAATTGGTTAGTGAAATGTGTAACAAACTTATCGAATCGGGTTATGTTAACCATTTACATTTTTACACCATGAACTTGGAAAAATCTACAGTTATGGCATTAGAGAAACTCAATCTTGTTGAAGCGATCAAATCACATGAGGTTGTTGGAGGTGCTGAATTGCCTTGGAGAAAATCATTACATCCAGAAAGATCCAAAGAATCTATTCGTCCTATTTTCTGGCAAAATAGAAAATACTCCTACATTTCACGAACGGCAACCTGGGATGAATTCCCCAATGGTAGATGGGGTGATTCTCGTTCACCTGCATTTGGTGATATTGATCTTTGTGCATCGGAGTTGTTGAGACAATCACCTAAACGAGCATTGGAATTATGGGGAGTACCACAAAACTTGAAACAATTGAGTGATTTGGTTGTGTCATACTTGTCAGGTGAGTTAAAATCCTTGCCATGGTCCGATGGGGCCGTTGGTGAAGATACGAAAATCATTGTTGATGACTTGATTAATTTGAACAAGCGTGGACTATTAACTATGAACTCACAACCAGCTTTAAATTCAATAAAATCATCAGAAAAAGTATTTGGGTGGGGGCCCAAGAATGGATATGTTTATCAAAAGCAGTACTTGGAGTTTATTTGTCATCGAGATATAGTTGATAAGCTCTTGACTCGTATTCAAGATTTCAACAAACTGCAAGGTGATGCATCAAGTTCAATCATTTCATATTATGCTGTTGACTTGTCAGGAAAGTTACAAACCAATTGCAAACCTGATGATATCAATGCCGTAACATGGGGTGTTTTTCCAGGTGAAGAGATTTTACAACCAACCATTGTTGAACAAACATCATTTTTGGCTTGGAAAGATGAAGTTTATCGATTATTTTCCGAGTGGAATAAAGTCTTATCGTCAAACTTAGTTGATATTGATGATGAATCTAAATTAAGCAATTTTACTCGTTTGATGAATGAAGTTGGGCATGAATTTGTCTTGTGTAATTTAGTCAATAATGATTTCATTGATTCAAACTCGACTTTGTTTAGTTTGATTTATGATTTGAACTTGCCTGAGTTGCCATAATGAGAGAAAAAGTCTTACTGTGACATGACGGAACACTTCCCACCCTTTATCATGCATAGCTACTACTCCGTCAATGCCAGACATTTGGAAACAGCATGACACTTCAACAAGGTCTTGCGTTTTCCACTTTCTAGAGAAAACGTAACTTTCAACATCAGTTGCTTTTCTCATTTGTCTTTGATACTATTCAACATAAACACACACACACACACCTACACACTATTATACATACACATTCACACCCACATTCATTTTCAAACTTTACTAACTTTAATGAATCCTCAACGAATTTTACACTTGTACGAACCACGAAAAAAATACTCATTATGTTTATTTCAACATTGCATAGAAACTTTGCTTATTTCATTTCAACAATTTACAATACCGTGCCTGGCTTTTTACGTTTTTTATCATGGCAACAGTCATTCAGATACTTTAGTGGGGTTTCACTTATCTGTTGCTTTTGTCTCATTTTATTCAGTTTTTTTTTATTTTCAGTTTTTATAGATTATTTAAAAGTAGATCTTCAACGGTTTTTTTGATAACCGGCCCTCATAGAAGGCTAATTATGTAAGAGGGCGAGTTGAAGGCGGTGGTTCACACACACACACACACACACACACACACACACAAAGAGAAGTAATCGTCGTCTATCTTTGTAAAGGTCGTGTATGTGTTTCAATTTAGTTTTGATTCTCTGAACCAATGAAAAAATTGAAAATGTTAAGCGTCGCAACACCAAGCACTAAGAACGTGTGAATCCCGCATACTTCATCAATAGGGCACAACTGCAATAGATACACAGCACCACAATCACAAATGCAGCCATATTCACGATTCGGAGGAACGAGGAGATGCTTCTACGAATTCCAATTATTAGTTGATTGTCATACATCAGCCGATACCAAATCGAAAAAACAATGTTTACCTAAATTTGAGGATTATAATGAATGCTTACATGGGTTGAAAGAAAGAGAGAAAGTAAGAACATTGATAAATCAACTTGATGAGAATGCCAAGACTGGTAAGGGGGTCACTGCTAATGAATTGTATAAGAAAGATAATCAAATTTATGAGAATTTAAACTTGATCAAGAAGGAGTAAAAGACGGAGGATGCTAACGGGAAATAAGATATGCATTGGTATGTGTTGTAAAGTATTCAATGTTTTCATTACATAGATTTGTGGTTGCAATATAACAGATCGAAACGTTACATGATTCGAAGGCGTGTATTGTAGTATTCGAGTTATGAAGGGGAATGGTATCAGACGCAGCTGTCGAGTTTAGTGTAGGCTTTGCCATCTCTTGGGTAGTCTGTTCATGGAAACGACTGGCCAATGATGTGTGGAAAAATGCTCTCTTATTTACTCTGAATCTCTCTTTTTCGAAACTTTTCGTCGTTATTACAACATGAAAAAAGCATCGGTGTAACATTTGTATTTCCCAAGCGTTTCTATCGTCTCCGGCAAGACCATTCTGATGGTGTTCTTTTGAACAAGTGGTTGCGAAATTGGTTTTAATCTCTTCTCGAGATCAAAACGCGCGAATTGAAACATCATCATCAAAAATCAAAATCACTGCCATGTCATACACCACATCAGCCATGGATTCAACTAAGACGGAGCCGAAGTATCAGCTCATTTTTGAAGATACAACAACCAAGCTCTCACGACCGAAGCAAGCCATTCAGGATTTAGAAGAGTTACGCTTTTACCAACAAACTAAAAGAAAAGAATTTGAACAACAATTGAACAAGAATAGATTGAATTATGGCCAATGGCTACGATACGCAAGATGGGAACTTGACCACAATCACGATTTTGCAAGAGCGAGGTCCATAATGGAGAGGGCACTAGATGTTAATATTGAACATATACCATTTTGGACGCAATATATACAATTTGAATTGATACATAAAAATGTCAATCACGCTCGAAACTTGTTGGAAAGAGCCACGGCAGCACTACCGAAAGTGAGCAAGTTGTGGTTTTTGTATGTACAAACGGAGGAAATGTTTCAAAATTACCAAATGGTGAGACAAATTTTTGAGAAATGGTTGACTTGGCACCCTAATGAGAGTGCATGGGACGCATACATTTCTTTTGAAACGAGGTATGATGAGGTGGGGAACGTGAGGGCAATATACCAACGATATGTCCAATTGTTTCCAAGTGGGGAAGTTTGGTTGAAGTGGATCAATTATGAATTGCAAAACAACGAAAATGACGTGGAGCACACGAGGGCAGTATTTGAATCAGCTGTGGATTCATTGTTGGATAAGAGTGATGAAACATTTCCCGACATAGTAGCCAAGTGGTTATATTGGGAAGTAAAGTGCATGGAATATCAACGAGTTCAAGCAATACGGAGACTCTTACTCAACGAATCAAAGTTTACATTCTCTACAGGTATACAGATTGCTTTGCTCAATGCAATCAGTGAAGTGGAAAAACAGATTGGTGATAAAGGATCTATTGAAGAAAGTATAACTCTTCAAAGGAAAGCAAAGTATAAGAATGATATTGAAAAGGACGAGACAAATTACGACTCGTGGTGGGCTTATATAGACCTAATTGAACAAAGTCATGAAATAGACAATTTACGACAAATCTTCAAAGATGCTTGTCTTAGGGTACCACAAGACACTTACAAAAGTGGTAAATGGAGAAAATTCATCATGATATGGGTTAAGTTTGCATTTTGGGAAGAGTTTGACAATGGTGATATCAATGCTGCTCGAAACATATGGAATGAATGCTTGAGTATTATTCCGCATAAACAATTCATTCTGGGTAAAGCATGGGTTGGCCTTGCAGATTTTGAACTAAGAAATAATACGGATGAAGACGGGTTGGCAAAGTTTCGCAAAGTGATGGGAAGAGCATTGGGTCAAATGAACAAGCTTGGACCCAAGAAAAACATTTTACAACATTATATTGCAACTGAAAAGAAACTTGCCGAATGGGATCGGGTTCGTCAAATTTATCAGAAATGGCTTGAATGTGCATTAGTGTTTAGACTCAATTGTGATGGCATCTTTAAAGAGTATTTGGAATTTGAGTCATCGCTTGGAGAAACAAGGAGGTGTGAATCTTTATACCAAATGGCATTTGAGTTGATAAAGAATGAGGATGTTGTGTCATGCTTTAACCAGAAGGAGCTCTTCAAGATGGCTGTGTCCTTCTATACTGACGAAATGAAGTACGATGAGATTAGAAAGTTGTACAAAAATTTGGTTCTCACTGCGCCTTCGGCAGATAACTGGATATCATTTGCACTTTTTGAGTCCACAATCCCCACCGTGGAGCAATTGGAACGATTTCTACAATCAGATAATGAATTACTTGAAGTCGAAGTAGGAGAAGAACAAATTGGCAAATCAAGAGATGTGTTCAGAAAGGCAGAAAATCACTTCAAGAACTTGAATGATATCGAAGGAAGGAAAGCAGTTCTAGGGGCATGGAAGCAGTATGAAGAAGTCAATGGAGATGAAACCAGCATGGCTGAGGTACAGCAAAAACTTCCTAAACGCGTGAAAAAGAGACGAACAGTGGATGGAATTGAGGAAGAATACTTCGTGTGGGAGTTTCCAAATGACCCTGTTGAACTAATAAATCCCTCACAACCAACTCCCTCCATCAACAAGTTTTTGGCAAATGCTAAGAAATGGGCTGAGAGCAATAAGCAATGAAAAAAAGGCACACCCCGGTACATTTATTAGGGGACGAGTATATATAAGACATCTACTTCCAAACCATTCCCTCATGTAAATCAATGATAACCACCTCTCAATGTCAACACCAAATGTAATGAAGCTCCTTCCTGTATTCCTGATTCCTGGACAGTTTTGTCGTCATCCAACTGTGAACCATTAAAAATTAAACGTTGTTGTGCTGGTGAAATACCTTCCTTTTCTTCCATCATTTCTTTGATTCTTATTATTTTATCTTGAGGTTCAATATCAACTAAGATATTCCTGCCTGTTAACGTTTTCACTTTCACTTGCATAACGGGAAGGGATGTATATTAATTTGGGTTAAGATAAGTGTGGATTGGTGGATATGTTTTCTTTTCGATTCCAGTTGATTTGATTTCTCTTTTTTTTTAAGGAGAGTTAATCTGACTCCTAGTTTTTATCTTTTGGATGTTGTCCACGCCTATTACGAAAGACATAGATTATGAAAAGGTATACGAACCATCGGAGGATTCGTTTTACTTGCTCGACTGTTTTGAGGAAGAAAAGGAATACCTCGAGACCAGATTCAAGACTAAGGTGCCGTTTGTTACAGAGATTGGAACTGGTTCAGGTATAGTCACCACGTTTATACTACAAAATATATTACCTGATGGAATATATTTGACTACCGACATCAATCCTAATGCATGTAAGAGCGTACTCCAGACAGTGCGATACAATTGCCCGTCACGAGCTCATCTAGTCGATTCTTCCCAAATGGACCTAACTACAGCCATCCGACCCAACACTGTCGATATGCTAGTATTCAATCCTCCATATGTACCAGCAACAGAAGTCCCTGACATACCAATTACAAACGAGGATGTGAAATGGCTAGATTTGGCATTATTAGGGGGTGAGGATGGCATGATGATCACGTGGAAAGTATTGAACAACTTGGAAGAGATATTAACTGGTGATGGCGTTGCATATATCTTATTTTGTGCTAGGAATAAACCTGATTCTGTGGCGGATAAAATGAGGCAAAGAGGTTGGAAGGTTGATGTTATAATCAATAGAAAAGCTGGTTGGGAGGTGTTGACGATATTACGCTTTGCGAAATTGTAACTCATAACGAACTTGAAGATTATTTGCAGGGTAAGTAAGACTACAGTAACGAGGTGGATCGAACGGAGTAACATGTTGAAAAGGTATGCCGTTTACTTTATAGGTGCTGAAAAGTCCATTCGAACCGAACAAAACAACGACCCCATCTCTGCTGTATAATCAATGTAGCCTAGGCCTTTCAACCTCTTCATTTCTGAAACGTAATTGCAAATAGCTGCAAACAATAGAATCAATCACCCATCGAAGCTCCATTGTCGCAAAAATGTAAAGCTCTTAAAAAAGTAAATCGAACAAAACAAAATCGAGGGCATCGTAAACTGCTTCTTCATCGTATTACCTCACCATGAACGACAGAGGTAGATCAGAGTCAAGTCCAAACACAAGAGAGACGAGGTGGTCTGGAAAACCTTCAAGATCCAAGCAATTTAGTCAAGTGAAATTGGAAACTGTCATCACTGGCCATTTAACTCAAGAACAACTTGATGCTTACCAACAAGTGTTTAGAATTGAAGAGATTTCCGAAATACTAAGGAAATCGCAACAGCAACACAAACTGTTGCTCGAATTTTTGCCATCGTCTCACGTGGAGCCAGGAAGTAATTATAGGAGAGATCCATCGCCACCGCCAAAGTATGACAAACAGGGTAATAGGATCAACACAAGAGAACAACGGGTACGAGAGGCATTGGAAAAGGAAAGGCATGAGTTGGTTGAGTTGGCCGCATCAAGTATCAAGAATTACATTGCTCCTTCTGATTATCGCAAGCCAGCAAAGACGTTTGAGAAATTGTACATACCTGTCAAGGACTATCCTGATATCAATTTCGTTGGTTTCTTGATTGGCCCTAGAGGAAGAACATTAAAGCGATTGCAAGATGAAAGTGGAGCACGACTACAAATACGTGGTAAAGGTTCAGTTAAAGAAGGTAAATCAACACAAATGACGATTGAAGACCAATCATCAACAGGGGCAGACTCTACTGAAGATGATTTGCATGTTTTGATTACCTCCGACTCACAACAAAAAATTGCCAAAGCAGTTAAATTGGCCAATGAAGTTATTGAGAAATTGGTGTTTTCACCCGTGGGCCAAAACGAGTTGAAGAGGGAGCAATTGAAAGAATTAGCAGTTTTGAATGGTACACTACGCGAAACCAAACCTTTCGACCCAGAAGCCTACCAAAAGAGACAACAGAGATCATTTGATATTACAAGAATTGTTTGTAAAATATGTGGCAAAGTGGGCCACTACGCAAGGGATTGTAATCAAAAACCTCACAACTCCGGAGACAATTATAAACATACTGCTGTTGACTCTTATGCCCCAGGTTCGAGTTCAAATCAAGAGTTCTCAGAACCATCGCAAAAGAAGCAAAAAATAGAGCCACCTCTACCCCCATGGCAGGCATCTAATCCCAACAAAGCAACTGGTCCTATACCACCTCCATCGGTTGCCAGCTTGGGTCATCTTCCTCCACCACCTTCAATACCTAGCCACCATCCACTACCACCACCACCACCAACAAGGCGTGAACCAAACTTACCACCCATTCCCAATCAACTGAGTGTTTCAACTGTCAAACCCCCACCTCCTGGAACACTAAAGCCCACTCCACCACCTCCAGCACCACCGGCAAATAAAAAGACTGCGTCTGGTTCAGGGAAGCCACCTCCACCGTCAGCTCCACCTTCTCGCCCAGCACAGCCACCGCCACCACCGCCGCCACCGTCAAAGTAACTTCGGTGCGTTCTGGTGATTTTGAGGTTGAAAAGTACCGTGGCTGTAGAATCATGCAATGGTTGTACACATACATGAAGCCACAATCAAGTAGATCGAGGCGATACGACTTTTGTATCTTAGTAGTCTAGCCGATTCATTTATACATACGCCAACATACCTCTTATACACTCTTTTACTTTGTAATACAAGGGTCCCGCATTACCATCAATAACAATATCACCGCTATCATCGCTTTCTAATGATCCATAAGCAACTTTGCGTATCGCCAAAGCATTATTAACGACCAAGGTACCTTCACCCTTGAACTCGACATTCAAATTAAGCGACGTCAATTTATTTTTCAAGTCGGGTAATCTAATGTTACCAATAGCTAATTTAGGGGCATTTGCAATCACCATCAACAATTTCGGATCATTGGTCTTGTCAAGGATGTTGTTATTTCTTTGTTTAATTAATGCTTCATCAGATTCAATTGGCTTTAGTGAAAATTGAGTATTTGAATTGATAAAATCTTGCAATGTTTTCTGCTTCTTTTGCAATGGCTCCTCCGATGATGGTTGTTCATTAATCAACTCCAATTCACCATACATCTTTGCAACTTTGTAGTTATCACCGACTGATTGCCATTTCAAAGTTGATACTAATGCGTCGTCCAAATTGATTTCAAAATTTCGTAATCCAATAACACCGTTTTCAGAGTCAACTCCAATCTTGATGGCCTTGTCATATTTAGCAACAAACACATTTAGCTTTCCACTAGAGTAGGGCGATATGGAGGTAGATAGACCATCACGAATAGCCGTCAACGACAAATATCTCGACGAGTTAACCATTTGCTTCTTCGTATTTTCTATTGCTTGTTCATTTTGTTGTTGTTCGAAAAATCTCTCAACTTGCTCAAGTCCTCGTTGATCACTTACTCTTTCATCAGGCAAAAGAATCAAATTGTATGGTTTCAATGCTTGCACAATGATACCCAAGGATCGCAAATCTACCAACCCCGATAAGTCCACGAAAGCTAAACCGCATCTTACTCTCAATTGTGTACTCGCCGACGTTCTCTGTCCTGACTGAACCCTTTTCAACGGCTTATACAAAGTGTCCAAGTATTTCTGCAATAGCTGCTGATTGACTTGCTCTTGTGGCGTCAACTTATTCGCCTGTTGACTTTTCTTCTTTTCATTCTTGTCATTCTTATTCCATTTCTGTTTCTTTTCGTCGAATTTCTTTTTACCTTCCATAATGATCTTGTTGTGAGACACCAAATCGGTTCTTTCGAAATCTTTTGCATTTATAACTTGACCATAATCGTCAAACGCTGCTTTTGGTGGGAAATAGGGAAACATGGCTTGACGTGGTTTCAATTTGTGTGTTATCTTGATATCAATTGGCAAGTGGTTTTCCATATTGTGCTTTATGTTATCCATGACAAATGCTTCATGCTGTATCAATTCATCAACTTCTTTGGTTGATGGTATGCGAGTCCTCTCCTTTTTCACCTTCGCATCGAACATCTCCCCAACTTTCTTATCGGCCTCCTCTTCTTCATCTTCGTCATCGTCGGACGAGTCCTCAACATCCAAAACATCAGTACTCAATAAATTCTGTCGCTTTTGGTCCCGTACTTTTGCCATCAATTTTTCTTTCCTTTTTTGGGTAATTTTGTTCACAAACGTAATGGACTCGCGACCTTCAACCTCTTCTTCTTGCAACCAACTATCCAAATTGATAATTTTCTCTAACGGAACAGGCGTACCGTCAACAACTTTACCCGTCCTTTCCCTAGATAATTTGACCCATTCTTGGTACAAGTCACCACTTAACCCTGAACCTTCTGCTTCTACATTTGCGGATGATGGCTTCTCAGTCAAGATAACAGTTGTTCTTTCATCATTACATAGATACAGAAACACTTTACTTGAAAGGTCACCGTTTTTCAAATCTAAACCAGCACAGAAAATAATCTTGGCTCCTGGAGTTTGCGTTAACTCCGATGGGTCCAAAAGCAAATCAACTTTACTAGGATTAAAAGGTAGTAGACTATTGTTTCCACCATCAGTGTTCCAAGTTTTGTTAAAATCCAGCGACATCCAATCCATCAAGCTTGACGCATAGCTTAAAACTTTGGTCCCAGAGTATGATATAAAATAAACTGGAATTGGCGCTCCTTTTAAATGCTCATCAACCAAATGGAAAACCTCCAAGAACCTACCAGATATTGATGTTGGTATTATAGCCGAGCCTCCATTGGCCAAAGTAGCATCCACCAACTGCAAAAACTTTTCACAACGTTTTTTATGCGACATTGCTGATCCCAAGTCTGTAGCCGTAATAAAAGCAGTTGGTCGAAGAAGCGACACATGTGGATTACCCAGGGTGGAGTTGATAAAGTTTGCACCGTTCAAAAATGCATCCTTCGAGTGATTCCAACTAGGTGCATAAACAATACGATCAATCCTCTTCACGAATAACCAAAACGTCCCCCCTAGAGAATGGCCAGAATTGTACGGAGTCATGGTTATTTTTCGATCGCAAATTGTCACATTTTGCTGATATTTTACAATGGTAAACTTGTCAAACCAATTATCAATTTCATCCAACTCTATAAGATTCGACAACAATGGCCCAAGAATACCTTGAGATCTGTAATATTCCACTGTCGAAATTCTTCCCAATTGATTAACTGGCAATGTTGAATAAACCGGCATATTGGACATGATATTTGGAAATGTTATACAAAGTAGAATATACCCACTTATAAACTCATCTGTCGAATGGGAAATGATAATTGCATCTGTTTGTTGTAAATGTGATTCCATGAATTGTGCCGCTTTGGCATCAACTCCATTCCATGAAGGGTCTGCAAGTACTCGCAGTTCATTGTCAAATGTAAGAAGTGACGCCTTGAAGGCATGATCACCCTCACTTGGGGTTAGTAACGAGAATGTGAACATAAAGTACACCAGATCCCCTGTTTTACCGAATATGAAATTAATTGGAAAATAATCAAAGTTGAAAGAAAGAGAAGAAGAATAAAATAACGACAACTTAAAGTGTCGGAGAAAAATACATAGGTGTCGCAGAACAGGAAAACCTGACAAACAAATATGTCGAATGCCGCATAAGTAGAATGTAAAGAAAAAATTAAGTCGAACAACAGGGTAATAAATATAAAAAGATTAAAGAAGAACACTGTAACATCAGTAGCTTTTTAAGATACTAAATCCTTTTTACATATATAGAGAATCTGTATTTAAATTTGTTTACGAAAATTAACCTACATTTTAACCTCTTTCAACCACTACACCACAATTTCTAGTTCCAATTTCTCCAAAGTTCGTGAGAATCCTGCAATATATAATGAGACACGCCGAAGGGAGTAGAGTAAACAAAACAGCATCAAAGCTTGGGTCATGTGCGCATAGATCACGTGTAATAATACAAAAGTATCAGTGACAACAACGATAATTACAATACTAGCCTTTTGTAGTATAGCACCTATAAAGTCCGCAAGCTAGTGTTATCAAGCTGAAGGATAAATGAACAAGCGATATCATAGTATGGTACAGGGAAAAGGAAAATGTGGTGAGCCAAAACCCAACTAGACTAATGGTATCTCAGGAGTAGTTGGTTGTTTTCCTCATGACGGTTGTGCAATCCTAACTCCCTCTGGCACATGAGATTGCATCTTGGTTGCGAAAAGGGAAGATAGAAAAAAGAGAATCAAAAACCGAAAATTTCTGAAACATTGTGTTATATTATAAAAGAAGAAGAAAACAACGATTTATATAAATAGCATGAACAAAATCAACATCAAGAAGCTGGGTTGCGATTCAAGTTGATACTATTTCTAGTATGATAGGATAATAAGGTTTCAGCTTGTGTTAGTCCAGGTACTGCATGGGAAGTGCTTATCCTCTCCAACGAGTTCCTTGCGGTATTGTACTCACCCGTCTGGATCATTTGCTGTCTCAATTCATCAATTGAAATTGGCTTGTGGAACTGACTATTGATGGTGTTTTTTCTAAGCCTTTGTGAATTTTTTCTTGACCTTGACCCAGTGAGAGTAGTCTTGCGCTTGATAGACTTGAGGGTTCGTTCCAATTTATTCTCATGATCAAATTTGTCCTCTTCGTATTCCTTTTCCATCTTGTCAAACAATTCTGGATCCTGTTTGATAATTTCTGTGAGTAACCTGTGCCTCTCAACATCTTCAGCATCGGTTGGATCGTATCCCTCGGGGTAATTATCGTATTTACCTTGACGCACTTGCTCCCTAATGATGTCAACATCTGTCGGTTTAAAGTTTGTGCGCAAAAAATCAAGTGTGAACCTAGGCAATAAGCATGCAATCACTGCTACAAAGAAACAGCACCAAACACCCAAAGTTCCCAAAGTTTGAGCACCAGCTCGATAAAACTCCCCTGAATAATTTTTGTTCACACTCCAAACACCGGTCCAAAAGAAGACGAGAAGAATTGATATGATATCAATCAACAATGAAAGCCAATCCCATCGATATTGGCGCAACAACACGTAAAGATCGCACGCAGTCACCGAGATACATGCAGCAACAATTCCGACATAAAATCTATGATCAATGGTCATGCCTTGCGGGTTCTGGAATGCCTTGTAAAACAACAAGTAAGGGAAAAAAAACGAAATAACCGATTGATATAATCCGTCAACCATGTACATCACAAACTTGTATTGCGACCAGTCCTGACTTAGAATACCATTAATGTACAATTGCGGTACCAACAATGAAACTGTATCGGACACATCTTGATCCAACACTCCCAAAACAATGACCGGGAGTGAAGTAAATGCCAAGTTGTAAAACATAAGATAGGTATATTCATAAAGATACGACCCATCGTAGTTGTTATAGATTCCGTACCAAAAAAATGTAAACGAAAAGACAACATTCTTATAAAAGAAACACGGAACCATTTCAGCTAATCTCTTGTACGACCAACGTCCATGCACTAGTAACAACCGAGTCAAGTACCTAAACTGACCGATAGCATAATCCGATGAATTGGCCGCTTGACGACCTTCTTCACCAGCAATTCCAACTCCAACATTTGCCGTCTGAATCATGGCAACGTCATTAGCTCCATCACCTATTGCCAATGTCATGACCTTCAAACGATTCTTGACTATTCTAACCACCTCTGCCTTTTGAGCAGGCGACACACGACAACACATGACAGATTTACATTGCTTTCCGAGCAAAAGAAACTTGTCTTTGAGCAACTTCATATCAATATCTGCATTGGCATCCAAATCTTGAAAAATTAACCCCAAAGCTGCTCCATCGATGATCAAGGCAAATTTAGAGCTAGGTGGTGAGTGGTCTTTTCGTGCTTCCGTGATCAAAGTCTCTACCGCTTCAGGACTTGCCGTATCAATCTGAAAATTTTCTGACAAATGTTTCGAAATTAACTCGTCGATATATTCAACGTTCGTGGGGTTATTTTCATCTGGTCGTACAACCAACAATTTCATATTATTTTCCAACAAGTCACATGAGAACCCAATGTTGATGGCAGTTTCAATTCTGTCTCCAGTAAGAACCCACAACTTTATACCCGCTTGTCCCAAAATAGCAATTGAGTCTGGTACACCCAGTTGCAATCTATCTTCAATGGCGGTTCCTCCTAACAATATCAAATCCCTCTCAATAGCATCATTCAACTCATCAATCAAAACATCTCTGTTATCCTCGATGGATACAATAGCTTCATGGTATCTTTGTGCCCAACTTTCGTAATGTTTTGGATCAAGTGTTCTAGATGCAATACACAAAGTTCGTAAACCTTCGTTTGCATAGTCTTCAAGATACAAAGCAGTTTTACTCACTACTTCATGCGAGTTCTTTTCAGAATCTAACCTCTGAAATATCACACTATCGGCTCCTTTGGTATACAATATAATTTCCCCATTTGGTGCCTTGACAATACACGACATTCTTTTCCTTGCCGACGTAAATGGAATGATGTTGAGCATCTGGTATTCCTCATCTTTACCATAAACCAGTAGTATCAATGATTGTCTCAATTTTGTCTTGAAGACAATACCCAAATCTTTTGCAACTGAAACAAGGGCTGCTTCATCGGGAGATTCTGCTTTGAAATCACGTAGCTCAGGATCATCTTTATTCTGCTCAGTTACCACAGTATGGCACAAAGCCAAAGCAAACATAAATTTCTCATTGGCAATTCGTTGCGGATCATCCGGCTTGGCCATTAAAGTGTCCTCCACATACTTGTTAGAAACGAAAGCGATATTGTCAGCCCGGAGCTGGTCATTGTTTGAATACTTGTATAAATTGTCCAACATGAGCTGCTTATCGTCGGCTATTCTCTGCTTCCACTTGGCAGCCTCTTCAACAACATCTAACCCACGCCTCTTGTCCAATCCTTGCTTTGCTTCAGTATACGCCAAACCGTAGGATTTTCCATTTATGGTGCACTTTCTGAACTCCATAACATTTTGAGTCAATGTCCCGGTTTTGTCACTGAAGACGTACTCAATTTGACCCAAGTCATCGGAAATATTCCACGCTTTTGGTATACAGGGGAAATCCAACTTTGCATAGTACATTTTGACATCTGAGTGAATGAAAAATGCCTGCAAAGTTTTGATGATTTCAATGGAAATATACAATGAAATTGGCACCAAGGATTGATAAATAATTAATGCAACAAAGAATGCAATAACACCACGTGCTGCGTTTGTGGAACCATATGGATGGAAGTCAAAATAAACACGAGAGTTATCTTGGACTCTGTAAAATAGCCCGTTGACTAAACCCGAAATAAAACACAAAACAAACAACAATACGAAGTTGATGATAACAGACAAGTTGAGCTCTCGTGAAATACGAGAAATTTTTGTAGGAGTTATTCCAGCATTCAACATAATCTTAGTTTCACGACCGGTGTAAACACATAGTCCAATGATCCATTTAGTATTTCTCAAAATGCAACCTCTCAAAAGCACATTTTCCGGAGTGATCACTTCTTTTTCGTCCGGGTTGACCAAATTTCCATTAGCATCAAAGTTTTCATAATGGATGGTCCCCCTGAACGAGTATAGATCAGGATTGGGGGCATCACACTCGAGCCAGAACTTTGTATCACTCAAGTCGTCAGAGTGTTTCAAGTTGTTGTTTCCCCCACATTTTAACGCTGTTCTTGTCTTTAAGTTTGTTTCACCATCCAAATTTTTGGTCTCGACATAACAGTTCCCTTCTGGATCGGAAGTGGAGACAATGACAACATCTGCTGGTACTTCTTCATCTGCTCTGATCCTGATCATGTCTCCAACATTTACGTCTTTCCAATACCGGTTTTTAAACGAAGCTCTGTTCATATCTGGATGATGGGCATTTTCTTCTTTCAATACTGGGTTAAGCAACGAGTCCGGAAGGGCTTTTGTCGGTGGATGCCTTGACTGGGTAGATTTTCTATTCCTAGACTGTGTACTGATTCTTGGTGAATAGGCGCTGTTGCGGTGCAGGGAATGGTACGAATAATCAGACACAACCGTGCTTACCCTGTGCAATGCCAAATCTTCCTGATGAGCTTGCTCACGAATAAAGTCTTGCTTTTGACGTTTGTTACCAAAGACGTATATACAACCCTTCTTGACACCTTTAAACATTTTGATACTACCTCTTGTACATGCTTTTTTGAACCTTCTCCATGGTCCAACAAAGTCCTTTTCCACATTAGGATTTTGTACACCACATAGTAAATGTATCGGACTATTGTTCAACTCCATATCACTCACTACCCTTCGATAATCTTCGAAAGCATCTTTGGCTGCTGTGATACATACAATAACAATTAATGGAACTGCAGCCAACCCAGGCGACGGCACACCAAACACTTGGAAAGCACTTAGTATAACCAAGATTAAAAAATAGGTGTTGGCAACATTAGTAAATTGCAAAAGTAAATTTTTAGGTAAAAAAGTTATAGGTGTGTATTTTGTGGTTCTTATCTTGTTTCTTGGGTATTCAATAATCGGATGGCCCTTGTCATCTTTCATATCTGGGGGTAGATCGTAGTTGAAAAAGATTGTCCGTGGGATATTGTTGTATATTTCTTGCATATACTGCGGTCTATCCCCTAACCCACGTAAGAAAAAAAACCTCTGTATTCTATCCTTGAATGTGGGTGGACGAGTATTGAGCAAATCTTGGGCAGTTGCTCTAGTGGATTGTTTATTGTTTACACTGCCATCGTTTTGAGAGCCAGAGGACGACTCAATCTCCCTGGAATCCTTCCCTGCTTCTTCTTTCAATGAAGTGTTGGGGGAGTTATCATGAATCTCTGACATGACAAACACACACACACTACTTCAGTTATCAAGTGATACGGTAAATTGAAGGGGATATTTTGTAATATAGTGAGATCTAGGAATACAAGCCTGTCTGTTGTAATTGCTATGACCACCTTTTTCCGTCTTTTGTCAAATTCTGCGATATTTTTTCGATTGATTGTTTTTGTATTGTTTTGTTTTGTTTCATTTTGTAACCTCACTTTGTTTAATTTTTTTCTCTCTCTTACGTTTTCCATGTGCCGAATATGTGTCAGATCTCTCACCCTCGTGGCCGTAAATTTTGTAACATCAAAATAAACATACACACTGCGGAATAGCTATCAATTTACTGAGTGCTTTTCCTATGGCTTTCGGTAGAAGAGACCTTTGTTGGGTTTGAATATCTCTCATTCAATATTTGTTTTTGGAACGACTACGTATCTTTTAAAAGTTTGGTCTAATATGTCGCAAAATCTACTTCCTTTGATTACTTGTTTTTCATAAACTCAATCAGATCCAGTAGGCGTTTGGTAAGAGGTTCGAGTTACCCTACACGTGCATGCTAAAACAACTCAAGTCCTACGTTCCTTCAGTAGTTGGTGTGTATGGCAAAGGAACACTCAAAGAGAAATTGCGGGAATTAAATATTGGAGCCGACTTCAAAGAAGGCCGCAAAAAGGTGGGGAAGAGTTTCTGCTAACAGAGAGTTAATCTATCGGGTTTATGACTTCGTGTGGCAGTGGAGGAGCTAGTAGATGTAGCTTGTTTGTTACTGTTGAACTAAAGTGTCAATTCAGGCACCGAAAACTTATGCAACGGCTTTAAGTTTGGCCGGTTGTTCCGATAAAATTGTTCTGTAGCCACATTTGTGTAACAAGCGATTTTTAGTTAGAGAAAAAAGTGTTAACGAGTCACGTGTAGAAATGAAAGATAGCGATGCAATGAACTGCTTCTTTACGAGTTTATTTTGCGGAACGACAAATTTAGCCAAACGCTAGCCAAACTTGTTCATTCGTCTAACCTCTCGGTATTCACACAACAGCTGCTTTGTACTGTTTTAAAAGGACACCACCCTAATATTGTACATTTCTTTACGCGCTACCATATGCATAGCAAATACGAGAAAACTTTTCAATATATGCCGTGATCTCGTACGAATGAGAGCTAGCGGGTGTTCCGACACGTCTCAGCTAATAAGCCAATATCCGGGAGGCTCTACACTGAATCAGTTTCGAGCATCAACACACATTGATACTACATGTTTTTATAAACTTGTCAGTCAGCCAACAGTCCACCCCAAATCGATTCCCCCCGAAAGGGTATAAAGAAATAGGATCAAGATCATCGCTCCTCTACATTGCAAAAAGTTCCCGAAGAAACAGAATTGCAATGATTAACGAGGCAAAAAAACAAATTGATGACTAGGCTATAAGAAACCATAGTCAAGCAAAATTGGTTCTCACTTTATGGACTGGTGACAAGACCTCATCATCCAAGTTGGATTCAGTGGCTCTTTTGAAGAGTCAAAGAGGGACGTCTACTATAGAAATGATCCTATGAAGTACGTCGACAGAGAAAAGAAAAAGAAAAGGGGAAAAAAATTGTAAAAAAAATTTGATGATTCGATGGGGTTTATATAGTGTTGCAAAAAATTGGAGGTCGTGTAAATTGGTAGATGAATTGGAGAAAATTTTTTCACTCCTTTCCTTTTATTGTTATTTTGTCAAGTTACACTACTCTATAATTTGCCAACGAAAATTCGACAAGCGTAGAGGGAGAAATTTTTCAATTGAAAACACGTTGATATAAGAAACTTTATTAAACCAATTACCGCAAACAATACACAATGTCTACCGAAGAAATCCCACAAGGTGCTGATGTCAACATCATTTCAAATAAAAACGAAAAGAAAGCCAGAGAATTGATCAAGAAATTGAACTTGAAACAAATTAAAGGTATTTCCAGAGTTACTTTTAAGCAAAAAGGTAACTTGATTTACGCAATTGACAACCCAGATGTCTACAGATCAGCTGCTGGTACTTATGTTGTTTTTGGTGAAGCCAAGGTCGACGACATGAACCAAAGAATTGCTGAAGCTCAAGCTCAACAAGCTCAACAAGAAGCTTTGTCCAATGCTGCTGGTGCTGCTCCAGATGCTTCAACTGCTACCGAAGACAAGTCACCAGAAGCTATTACTGCTGATATGGAAAAAGCAAGCTTGTCTGAAAACAAGGTTGAAGAAGTTGATGATGATGATGAAGAAGTTGATGAATCTGAGTTTGATCCAAAAGATATCGCATTGATTGTTGAACAAACCCACGTTTCTAGATCCAAGGCAGTAAAGGCGTTGAAGAACCACAATGGTGACATGGTCAATGCACTTATGGAGTTGTCTTAGTTACTCTGTATAGATTGTAAATGTACATAAGGTGAATTCATAATGTTCATGTATATTAAAAAAGCTCTACATACAACAGTGCCAAAAAAAAAAGAAAGGCAGCCTCAGTTTGATACCTGGCTCTCCTTTTTGGTATCTGAATCTATTTTGGCTTCCAGTGATGCATTAGAAGGTGTATCTGCTTTCTCAGTAAGGGCATTAGCCTTGATGTCGTCTGTAACGTTAATGGGCCCGCTTTCAATATGACCTTCACCAGCTACATCACTTGGAACTATATTCTTGTCGAAAGTTGATGCTGAATCCTCTAAGTGTTGTTCATCTGGACCTGAATTTCCAAACAACATTCCCTTCCCATTCAATGCACCACACTTCCAACACTGATACTTAACTAACAGAGGATCTTCACAATGCGGGGGTGCCAATCCATTATGTGCAAAACAATGCGAGCAAATCAAAGCGTATCGTTGCTCCACCGACTCGGAATTGTCAGACCCTACAAACAAATCTAATAGACGATCCTGAAACGTGCGTGGAGTTGCAGTAGCAGCCTTGGGTTGTTGCAGCTTTCCTGAGTTATCCTGTGTAGTTGCTGTGCCCGAATTTTCATTCTGAGAAAGTTGCTTATCGCTCAAATGCAACTCTTTCAACGCTTGAGCCCTCAAATTGTCTTGTTTTGTGGACTTCTTGTTAGCGGAGCTCTTCTGAGCAAGTGGAATTTGCTGAGGTAACTGCTTTTCACCATACTTGTTGATCAATTCATTTGTGGCATTGAAATTTGTAATCTTTTTCAACTCGTCCATTTTGGCTTTATGCTTGGCCTGCAACTTGGCCAAAAAACGATCATGCCGTCTGATGAGATAATTGAAAGCGTAATTTATGAATTTGATAACTACTATGGAAATTAATGGATAGCCAATAAGGACATATAAGTTTTGCTTTGTTTGACCCTTAATAAACTGTTGTACACGATTGGTGGCTCGGACATCATTGGGAATGGAAAAGTAACAGTACAGGAAAATGAGTATGTACCCAATTGATACGAATGCTTCTAATTTTGCATTCAACTTCCGTTTGCGTTGTGTCAACCTTGCAAGTTGCTGTTTTGTTTTGTTGATATTCCCCGTCAACTGACTAAACTCTTTTTCAAATTTATTTGGATCAAAGCCATGCTTGCTGCCAAAGATATCAAACACACCCATAATACCAAAACAAAGTGAGCGAGTGAGTGATGTTGATGGTATGTTTGCTGATTTGAAAGAACGGGAGTGAGTGATTCAAACAACGCCACGAAGTTTCATATTATTTGATATGTGACAAAAAGCAAATGTCTTAAAAATCGATGTGTCGCAAGATTTGCGTCATTGACATCTTGACGAATGTCGTTCCCACTTTTCGTCTCCAATAAATGTCGTGATGACCACGGAGACCCAATAAAATGTCGTATTATACAACGACTCACACACAAAACCGAAGCAATAATGAGTTTACTACCCATTAAGCCACTTACAAGAAACGGCGTGGTTTATCTTACCATGGGTATCCTTTCATGCTCCCCTCAGGCGCCCAAAAGCCACTTCTATTAAACACAATTGCAATATATATAGGGTCATATTATGCTAAGATTAACTCTGTATTTTCTTTTTATTAAAATTTTTGTTTTTTTTTATTTATTTTTTCTTACTCATTTTGTACAAATCCAATGATGGCCAAGTCATAACTAATCACCAACAAAGTCCTGAAAAATCACTCTTAGCATGCCATACACCATAGGTGATCGAAAATTAAAAGTTACACTTGACTTGTCCAAAGAAGATCAAATTTTGATCCTCGAAAACTCACAGGTTTTCAGATATTGCTTAAACAAAGCTGTTCTCAAGTATCTCATCAGCTTGAAAACGATTGTGCATTTATATGCCGATGTGTTGACAATATACTCAACGTTGCTAAAAAAGATTCCACAGTATGAGGATATAACTGTTATGACCAATGACTGCAAGAATAATATCCTACAGTTGGAGAACGATTTCAATGATATTTTGGGTAAGGATACTTTACAAGAATCAGATCTTGATAACAATGGTGGTAATTTCTCAATGTCAATAAACTTCCGACGAATTGAGTTGGTGCCATACGAACAGACCATTAGACCATCGGTCAATTTAATTTTGCAATCAACTTTGTCAACATTTGAGTTGATTAATAAAATTCTCCACTGCATTGAAGTATTCTTCACATCGCATAGTAATTTGAAAAAGTTATTAGTTCCGTTTCTCAAGATGGATTGTAGTCGAGTACTACGGGCAATTGAATATGGACAGAATCTATTTCAAACTTCTTTGATTGTGGATGATATACCATTTGGATTTGATTCATGGATTTGGTTACAGTTGATGAGGATTGAAGACATCACCAGCGATATTGAACGAGAGTCAGCAAAGCTCCATGCCTCGTTTTGCAAATTTGAAGGTTCATTAAGGCATTACACAGATCTATTATTAGGAAAAGCGATACTAAAACGTACCATTGAAGAGGAAGACTGCTATTTGATAAAAAGAAGAGAGGTTTGTTATCAAGCGTCAGAACACGTGGTCAGCATCCCACTTTCAGAAGAAAGAACCTCCGACGATAATCCAATGACGTCTTTTGGCAAAGCATTGACGTATATTGTGATGGTCTTGGTAGGTTTGGTTGCAATCATCCTTTATAGATTAATTAGGGTCATCACAGGTAGCTAGCCAGGTATATGGGAGCCACACGGTGAAAACATTATGGTCACATTGGTATCACACTGTCGAATAGAGTTGTTACCATGATACCCTGATCTTGTTCTACTTTAATGTATTCTCCCTCTTAAAGAATAAATTTTGCATTTGTTTACACCAAAACATCCCTCCGTTAATTCGCAGATGCTATGTTCGTCCTCATACCAAAAGCTACTTTTCACTTAGTGTTGTTGTTTCTGTGTATAGAATGGATCCAGATTCCACGCAGAAAAAATTCAAAACTTTTATTTCGTTACAAAATCTCAATTTATCAACGCTCTCTTATAAAACATCAACGATTTGGCTCATTCTAAGCATCATCAACAATTCACAACGCAAACATACAATCGCCGCTACCTCAGCTCATTATTCACATTTAATCACAGGCACTGTCATACCACTTAGTTACCAAAGATTTTAGCTAGGCCTCGAGTAACAATTCCAACACTCCCCTCGTGACATTCAATTATCAAAAAATGTCAGAAGGAAACACGCAAATATATTCCGCCACGTATTCAAATGTTCCAGTTTTTGAGTATGTAACATCCGAGGGCCCAATAATGCGCCGTAAAGGGGATTCCTGGATCAACGCGACGCACATTTTGAAAATAGCAAAGTTGCCCAAGGCAAAGAGGACGAGGATACTCGAAAAAGATGTACAGACTGGAATACACGAAAAAGTACAGGGTGGTTATGGTAAGTATCAAGGGACTTATGTACCATTGAAATTGGGTGAAGTGATTGCACGCAATTACAATGTGTATGACACATTGAAGCCAATATTTGATTTTGAGTACATTGAAGGTAAAACTGAAACACCACCACCTGCACCCAAGCACAATCATGCGAGCGCATTGAATATAGCAAAACGACAAGCATCTTTACAGAAGAAAGAGCTACAAGCGAAGCAAACAAAGCAACCCAAAGTTAAAAAATCTGGGGATGAGCCAAAGAAACGCGGAAGACCTAAAGGCTCAACATTGAGCTCTACTCCGAGTCTACAGCATTCAGACACTGTACCATTAGGAAGTATGGTAGGTGGTTACAGCAGAGACAGCTCTTTTGCTGCCCCCATCCCTAGAATGATGCGACAAAATACCGAACAAGATGCTCTACATATGATGGCATCGAATATGAATTTGAGACAAGAGGATTTGGCTTCTGTAGACACAGATGAAGACGATGATGACGACCATTATGGGAAAAATGGTGGCGCAACTTTGAAAAGAAGCAAAAGGAGTAACGGACTATCGATGCGTAATGGTGATTTTGACACTAATGTTGACTTGCTTACCAGTAAGGAGTTGTTTGGTGTTTCACGAAATACATTTGAAAAAAATGCGCACAATATCAATGGGCCACAAGCAGATTTGATCACGCCGTATCATCAACCTAGTATCAATCTTTCACAAGACAATCAAATCTACGCCGATTACTTTGCCAACTTTGTAACATTCTTTTTGGATGATGAAGGGAACAAAGGTCAGGCGAATGCAACACCGGAAAGTGTTTTGCCAGAAAAGCTTTTGAATCCTCCGCAACCGGTTTCCAAGATCCACATTAACCACAGTATCGATAACGAAGGGAATACCATTTTTCATTGGCTTTGCTCGTTGGGTTATTTGACGCTTATAAAGTTTTTGATTGAGAAATTTGATAAAGAGATTAGGCTTGACATACGAAACAACAATGGGGAGACACCCTTGATGTTTATGGTAAAGTTTAGTAATTGCTTCAATTCAAATAGTTTTAAGGAGGTATTGGAAGTTTTATTTGAGTCGCTTATACTTGTCGATTCTAGTGGTAAAACTGTTTTGCATCACATAGTGGAGTATAAAAAGGAAAAAGTTGCGGCTTATTATTTGGACATTTTGTTAAAGAGTCTTGTTCATGACAAAGAAAAATCTAATGATGGCATAGACAATATCACTGAGGAAAGGTTTGAATTGATTACAAAATTTATCAACCATCAAGATTCTGACGGAAATACAGCATTTCACATAGCTGCTTACAATTTAAACAAAAAATTGATAAAAGTATTTATTGATTACCACAAATTTATTAATTTCAGTTTAAGGAATTTGGTTACCTGCACAGTTGAGGATTACTTGGAGTCACACAATTACGTTCTTCGTCTTGATGTTGGGAGTGATGGCGAAGAGAATTTAAATGAGGAAAACGCAGCACTAATAAACAATCAAAGACATGATATGATAGAAGAAGCAAACTCGCTTGGACAATCGTTTGATGCACAACTTTACAACTCGAAAATGGCAATAAATTTGTATAATACCACCGCTAACATCCTCACAGAAAAGATGGCCGAATTGTCATACATTATCAATCAAGAATTAAAGGAAAAAGACAATGTAGTGCTAGGCTACTTTAAGACATTGGAGAGAGTCAATGAAATCAAGCTATCGACGCAAAGAGCTATACTATCAATTTTCAAATTAGACCATTTGATTGATGATTTGGATGAAGGACCAAAAAAGGAAAAAATGGATCCGTCAAGCCAAGAGTCAAATGTACTTGAGACAGACTATGACAACTTTGAACTGAACCATAGGCGAGATCAAATCGTTCAAGAAGAAATAAATCGTTTGGTGAATGATTTGATGTATCAGCTATTACACAAGCAAGAGGAGGTGAAGCAAGTATTGAAAAAGTTGAAAAACTTTAAAGAGTTTGTACTCAGAAAAGAGTTGGAAAAGGCGTCATTTAAGAATGATCTTCAGTATGGTGACGAGTCACAATTCGAGCTAGCGAATCTTGTTCAACTTGAAATTTTGAAAAAGAGGAAGTTGGTGGATAAAATTGTGGATCTTGCTAAAGATGTTCCTCCTTTGACGGATCGTACGGATACTTCAAAACCAATTATTGAACAGTATGCTTCTGACGCAAACAATAAGTTAATTAAATATTGCAAGCTTATCTCCTTGAGTTGTGGGATGAGATTTGATGAAATTGAAAACAATATAGATCTGATTGAGCAAAGTTTGTTGAAAAATAGGTGACTTTGGTAAGTTTTGGACTGGTTTTTTTGTTTCATAGGACATGTGTAAGTGTTCAATATAATTTGTATTATTACTTTTAATTGATTGATACAATGTAGAAAATCACTTTGCAATCTTGCATTGATTGCTTGAACTATTTTGTGCGCGTCTAGGGTTGCGCAGGCACAATCAAATTTCACTTTTTCGTTCTTTTAGTAGAGAACGAAAATTTCAGAGATACACAGAGATTTCAGGCACTCAGCCACAGGATTTAAGGGGACATAACCATATCACATCACAACTTATTGAATGGCTAGTCAAGGGATATAAATACAAAAGCACCATCAAATCAAACATTTCCATCAAGTTCCCTTTCACACGTGCATTTGTTTTTCTACTTTATTTAATTATTAAACTTGCATTATCATGTTGTCAGTGGGGAGACTACTGAAAGGATTAAGACAATCCCTTGTACGACTAATTTCGTTTATCAAAAATCTGCTATATAGCAGTACAGGGAGGAGACTAGCGAGATTGCTTGCATTGTTTGGGCTAATTGCTTGCATTATGTACAACATCTACGACTTCTATTTTAACCCTTTAAAGACATTTCGATTGCACCCTAATGCTGTGAACTCCAAGATCATTTCAAATGCGGAACTAGCAATTTCTACACAAGATACCACCCAGGAGTCATTTCCATTATCCAATCAGTTTCTAACTAGCAATGAGTTTAGTTCCATTTCACTCAAAGCTTTCACTGACCCACACCCATTGATTGTGGGAAAACCTGAAGATTATACGTTTGACGAGGGGTTTATGTGCTCTGAGTTGGAATACGAAGATGCGTTTGATGTTACTAAACAGGCATATCTCGACTCTGATTTTGAATACTTTATGACCAAGTTCAAACAAATAAAAGAGTATGCCAAATTATTAAAAAAAGCAAAAGCCAAATTTAAGCCAGTGATTCCAGAACATAAACAATGGTTCAGGTTCGGAGGCTCAAGTGTTTGGCTATCTCAATTCAAAGTTCATTATATGGTGAGTCGAGTATTGTATTCTCCCCTGGGTATTGCCAACAAAGCGTATGTTTCGTTTTTGTATGTACAACTATTCGACCAAGATTGGAAGGAACTACCAAAGGGGACTAATTTGACTATACCTTTTGAAAAATCCGACTCCACCAATTGGATGAACCTAGACGGGTCTGTAACTACGATACGAGGCGATCCGCAATTGCGTTACAAACGGGTCGAATTTCCACATATTTTACCCATTCCTATCGATTATGCAATGCAAACTGAAAATGAAAAGTACTATTATGGTCCCGAAGATCCAAGAATTATATTGAGAGAAAACCCATTGGGATTTGAAGAGCCATTGATTGTATTTAACATGAAAGAGTTGAAAATCGTAAAACGTATCATGTTTTTGTATTTACCATTTTCAAAAACATTAAACTTGTTGAAGAAAAGGACCGACAAGTATGCCAAAATTGAGAAAAACTGGACACCTTTTATAAGTCCCAATCAGAAGTCACAAAACAAACTTAATTTTATTTATTCAATCGTACCTTTGGAAGTTTTGGTGTGTGAAATCGATACGGCTGTGTGTGACTTTCTTCAAAATCCGAAAAAGAAGAAAAAGAATTTTGTCGGGGCACTAAGAGGAGGTACCCAATTAGTCTCATTACCATTAGACAAGCTCCCGACTGCTGTGCGCGATCTGCTTCATATTCCCGCCAACCGTAATGTGTTTCTAGGCTGGGCAAGAGCACATCTCAACAAATGTGGTTGTGGTGAGTCAATGTATAGACCCAATATGATTATATTGATTGAGGATTACAATGAAGAAACTGGCAAGTATTATTACAAATTGGGTGATGTTTCAGATTACATAGATTTTGGTGCATATGTACCACCATGGGTATCTCCGAAAATCGATCCAAAACTGGGTCAGTTGATTGAAGCGGAGCCACTACCTTGTGAAGGAAGAAACGTGCTCATACCCAATTCCATCGCTTATTGGGACATTGAAAGTGTAACTCGAGATGGAAAGACTTTGAAGAATTTTGACCAATTGACGTCTCTTGATTCCGTTTCGATAAATGATTACATGGGCGTTACATTATCAGCTGCTGATCAAGACGTTTCCATTGTTCATTTACGTGGGTTATTAAACTACATTATCAAATTGCCCAGCTTATTTGATGAATCTACAGCAGTTTACAATCGTGACCAGTTCAACATTCGTGGGTCAGATTGGAATTACAAATGTGCAATGAAAGCGAGTAAGGAGTATTGCAAACAAGTGGCATTGAAGAATGGTATACTCGAAGAAGAGGAGGAGGACCCTTATTCAGGCTAGTCACACAACTTAGAATCGATTTATATTTTGTTAAAATGATGTAATGATTATATCTATAGATACCTAGACTGTTTGGAAATAGGAGGTTCTAAAAGGTTGAACTGAAAAAAAAAAGAAACCTTCCATAACCGTGATAACCTAATTTATCCGATGCCCGAAGATATATAATAGAACAAATCGAAAAGGCTTATACCACAGCTGACGGAAAAAAAAAGCCGTTTCATGTAAAACGCATACGCTACCATAATTTTTTGCCCCTCCAATAACCGAGATTTGGTAGATGAAAAATTTTTTACTGCTAAAATTGAAGTTGCGAAATGATGAATCTGGAACCAAGTGGTTATTTAGGCGTTTGTGTTACAAAATTAATGACCAAGAAGTGAAAGTACCAGTTTATATAAGTACAATGATATACGCTCTTTCCGTGCCAGATGGAGAAAGGTATTTTCTAAAATTGTGGTAAGCAAAGAACGTTATACATGTCTGATATTAAAAAGAGCTCGTTGGAGATAAATCAACGTAACTTGATAGCTTCTTCTACAAACAGCACTGAAAATTCATACAATGAACCAGCAGTTTACTACCCAAACGACAACGGGTTCAACAACAATAGTCATGAAAAGAAATCGCGATCAGAAAGTATCGCCTCACTATCAAAAAAGTCGATAGATCAAGTACGGAAAAGTTTACAAGGAGACCAATCATATAACGACACTGATTTAAACGACAAGCAGTACTCAGTACACCAAATCTATGGTGATTTAAATAGTGAGGAGATTGAACTTCAACGAATAGCCACAAGGAGAAGTATCTTGGGTGAGATTGAACACAAGATAGCTGATGAAGTTAACAATGAAGAATTGAATGAAAAAGAGTTGGATGATGGAGTGATTGAAGACCAAGTACTACCTGTTACTCAACACGGTGAGGATTTCATCAAAATTGACCCTGAATTGATTACTTGGAATGGGACTGAAGATCCAGAGGATCCAAGAAATTGGTCAGCTTCGTTGAAAATTTTCCTTTTGGGCTTTGTTTCCCTATATGCTTTAGTTGCACCAATGTCATCAAGTATATTATCACCAGCAATGAGTGAAATCAGTGTTGCATTTGGCATCACATCTGAAGTTGTTCAAGCCATGGTTGTATCAATTCAAATCTTGGCATGGGCATTTGGACCATTGATTATTGCCCCATTGTCAGAATACGACAATATTGGCAGGAAATTAGTTTTGGATGTATCGTGTTGGATGTCATTGTTTTTCAACTTGGGTTGTGCATTTTCACAAAATACAGCACAAATGATGGTGTGTCGGTTCATTGGTGGATTATTTGGTTGTGTGCCTATGAATGTATGTGCTGGGGTCATATCTGACTTGTTTGACGCCAACCTGAGAAACGCTGCCTTGGCTGGTTATTCTTTGGTCCCGTTATTGGGACCAGTTATTGCCCCATTGATTGCTGGGTTCATCGTTGATCATATGCAATGGAGATGGTGCTTTTATGTTTTGTGCATGTTCAATGGGGCTGTTGCCGTTGCTGCCACTTTGTTCTTCAAAGAGACCTATGCACCAACATTGTTGAAACGTAAAGCACAAAGATTGAGGAAAAATACTGGCAACACTAGTCTACACACAATTTATGAAATCACAAATGCCAGTGAATCAACATTTGGCAGATTGTGGTTGTGTATTGTTCGTCCTGTGAATTTACTTTTAACCCATCCAATGGTTATTGGATTGGGTTCATTTATGGCATTCACTTACGGGTTCATGTACCTTTTAATTGTGACATTCCCACAAATTTTCGAAAAGCAGTATGGGTTTAGCAAAAGCATTACTGGATTGATGTATCTCCCCATGGGTTGTGGGTTCATTTTAGGAGTGGTATTTTGGACGTTTATGGTTGGTAGAGTGTACAAAAAATTGACGATTGCCAATGGTGGAGTAGCCAAACCGGAATTCAGATTGCCTTGCTTAATTGCTTGTGCTGTGTTCATACCAGTTGGGCTAATCTGGTTTGGCTGGTCAGCACAGAAGGAATTGCATTGGATTATGCCTGGTATCGGTTCGGCAATTTTTGCATTTGGATTGGTTTGTGTTTTCCAGACTATTCAAAACTATTTGATTGATATGAATGTTCGATTTGCTGCTAGTTCGGTTGCTGCCGCTGCATTGTTTCGTAGTTTGTTTGGATACACATTCCCGTTATTTGCTAGGAAAATGTACAGTGCTTTGGGGTATGGTTGGGCAAACACAATGTGTGCTTTCATTGGAATCTTGTTGGGAGTTCCATTTCCAATATTCTGCTACTTGTACGGTGAAAAGTTGAGAGAGTCGTACAATAGGAAGTTTGAGATTAAACAACAAAGGAGGGATCAAAAGAATTTGGAGAGATTGAAGAGAAAGAATGGTGATGATGGTTGTATGGTGTAAGGGGCCCATTTTTGCATTACGAATAGGATTATTCGGTTCATTTCTTATGGATAGATTTATTAGATTTTATTTCATTTAGCAGTTTTGTAATAATATTGGCATCATAGAAGGTACGTTGCTTGTAGTTGGTTGTTGGTGGCACTCCGTCCATAATTTTGAGCTAAATTGGTAGCTGGACATTTACCTCAAATATGATCAATCTCAATAATATCACTCCTTTATAATTGCCATCCAACGCCATGTCGTCCGAAACTCCACAAATACCCCTACCGCAAACTGTGTCACCTCTTTCCGCTCAAGAGCTAAATTTCTTTCCCCTACCCAAACAGCTAGAATCACTACCTACGAAAACATTTGAAGAATTTGTCAACAATGAAGAATTAATTCAAGGTTATATCCACCAGCTCGAAGCTTACAAACTGAAATTAAAGGAGCTACAAGAACGTGCGAGTCAAGCATCATCTTTGCTCCAATCTGAGATCAATGACACCTTGATTCCGCAATATCAAGACGTGAGTAACAAGATCAATCAACGAATCAAAACTCTCACGCAACTTCACAATGAGTTTTTGAACTTGGAGACTATTCAGTATCAAACTATGTCATCTACATTCAATGAAGAGCTTTTGAAGCACAAGTTTAGGAAATTGATTGAACGGAACGACGAGGAGAGTAGAGATTTGGTCAAGAATATCAATTCAAGTGAGGTCACTGATGAGCAATTGGTAGATACTTTAGAGCTGTTTAAACAGAGTAGAAAGACATACCATTTCAAAAAAGAAAAACTTAATCGTTGGGAAGAACAAAGGGTCAGTGGATGATACGATACGTGATTGTACCAACTATATTACCGCGCTACTTTCAATTTGCGTGACTTGCATGTATTTTTACAGAAGGGGGTATCGAAGGTGATGAGTGAATTGCACTTTGTGTATATCGTACAGAGAGCGTTGGTGTATCATTATAGTTTCTTATCGTTGTTATTCTATGAGTTTCTCTGCTTCTGCAATGTGTAGAAAATTTGTGTAGACTGTGCGCAATGAGCACGTAAAAGTCATCTGCCCTATAGACCCCCCCCCCTTCCTTTTCAAAGTCAGGGAGGGAAATGTTGTTGGGTCATTTGGCTCTTCCTGGTACGATTGCTATGAGCTCGTTCTTTTGTTATATTAAGTGTGGGGATGCTTAATTGTTATCATGTACACTACTATCCATTTCACTCTGGTTTTATTCTATTATATACTGACCCTAATTCTTCCTACGTTGGAAAGAGCGCGGGATGCACGATAGGATACTAATTGTGCGTATATGTATGACTTCGCTATTAGGTCTACTGGGTAAAGATGTATCTTATGGTTATGGAGTTATGTATAGGATGTATGCGTGTATGCGTCCCTTCAATCCGGAAATTGTCTCGGCTTTAAAAAGTCCGCAATCTTTGCTTGACTTTGTGTGATGAACTACAAAAAATCCTTCCAATAAAGTTCTTTGATAATCTTTCCATCTTGAAAAAAGCAGTTTTGCAGAGAATTTCATTGTTCATTGAATTAGAAGAGTATATATATATACATATATATATATATACGGAGGAATATTAGCTATTCATCACTGCAGTCAATACCTACTTTCACATATATTGACTAACCTAATTGACATTTTATCTTTCGCCGGGTCAAAGTCGTCATAAATATTCATTCCAAAGACACATCATCTATAATCGGATTCCGCTGATCGTACTGGCTTAAATTTAGGCACTTACCATAGTTGAAGATATACAGTGGTTAATAGTCAAACATGTTTAAAGGGATCGCCAATAGGAGGTTCTTTTCCACCTCATTTAAACCATTGAACAAGATTAAACCACCGAGAGCAACCAAAACATCAACAATTCCACCACGTAATGTTGAAGTTTTGCAAGCATCAGTGTTGGGAAAAGTGTTCAAGTATACATTGGGTGCAGCAGTACTTGGTGTTTTAGGTGGTGCTGGTGTTGTCGCGTACAAGATTTACGAAGAATCCAAGCCAGCAAAACAACAAAAACAAACCCCTTTCTTCCCTGATGGTCAAAAGAAAAAGACTTTGGTTATCTTGGGCTCGGGTTGGGGATCAATTCCATTGTTGAAGAATTTGGATACTACCTTGTACAATGTCGTTGTTGTCTCACCAAGAAATTACTTTTTGTTTACTCCATTGTTGCCAAGTGTCCCAACCGGTACCGTTGAATTGAGATCCATTATTGAACCAGTTAGAGCTATTACCAGAAGATGTCCGGGTGAGGTCATTTACTTGGAAGCTGAAGCCACTGGTATTGATCCTCAAAAGAACCAACTTTACTTGAAGCAGAGTACCACTGTTCATTCTGGTCACTCAGGTAAGGATACCTCATCAAGTAAATCCACTGTTTCTGAATATACTGGAGTCGAGGAAATTTCAACCACATTGAATTATGATTATTTGGTTGTTGGAGTTGGTGCTCAACCTTCCACTTTTGGTATTCCCGGAGTTGCTGAACATTCCACATTTTTGAAAGAGGTTAGTGATGCATCAACTATCAGAAGAAGATTAATGGATGTTATTGAAGCCGCTAATATTTTGCCAAAGAGTGACCCAGAACGTAAGAGATTGCTACAAATTGTTGTTTGTGGAGGTGGCCCAACTGGTGTTGAAGCTGCCGGTGAAATCCAAGATTACATTGACCAAGATTTACACAAATGGGTTCCTGAATTGGAAGGTGAATTGAAAGTTACTTTAGTTGAAGCTTTGCCAAATGTATTGAACACTTTTAACAAAAAGTTGATTGACTACACCAAAGAAGTATTTAAAGACACCAACATTAATTTAATGACAAATACCATGATCAAGAAAGTCGGTGACAAGGTTCTCACTGCTTCGCAAAAACAACCTGATGGATCAACAAAGACTGTTGAAATTCCATATGGTGTTTTAATTTGGGCTACCGGTAATGCTGCCAGAGGATTCACTCGTGATTTAATGTCGAAAATTGAGGAGCAAAAGAATGCTAAACGTGGATTATTGGTTGATGAGTGTTTGAAAGTTGATGGTACTTCCAACATTTTTGCCTTGGGTGATTGTACATTTACCAAGTATCCACCAACCGCACAAGTTGCATTCCAAGAAGGTGAATACTTGGCCAAATACTTTGAAAAATTACATCAAGTTGAAAGTCTTCAATACCAAATCCAACATCCAACACCAAAGCAAAACGTCGACACTTTGGGTAAGAAATTAGCTAGAGCTGAAAAGAGCTTACCTAAATTCCAATACAACTATCAAGGTTCATTGGCGTACATTGGATCCGAAAAGGCAGTTGCTGATTTGGTTTGGGGTGACTGGTCAAACATCACTAGTGGAGGTAATTTCACGTTTTTGTTTTGGAGATCAGCTTATATCTACATGTGTCTTTCTGTAAAGAACCAATGTCTTGTCATCTTGGACTGGATGAAGGTTTATTTGTTTGGAAGAGATTGCTCAAAGGAATAGGTTCCCAGCTCAACTTATTTATATAGTTTGTGTTTTTTATCAAATAAATCTAAACCTAGAGTAGAGAGTAAAGCTATCCTGTCACATGATGGCAGGAGTCTCGACTGCAATTGGTGCAAAAAGATGTAAATAACTTCAAATACAATTTAAACTACATAAGATATCCATCCCGCACATGCCCTTAGCCTGATGCACTTAATGGAGCAGCTGGGGTATTACCAGCAGCAAGGGTTGCTGCTGCTCCTCCACCTGACACATCCTTCTCACCACTACTCTTTGGTTTATACAAGTTAGGATAAGTATAAGTTGGATTACCACCAGCCTTAAACTCCTTCCAAGCTCTTTCAACTTCATCAAAAGCATTATATCCCCAAAGAAAATCTTGGAAAACTGGATCAGCAAATCTATTGGGACATCCCAATTCCGGTTGTTTATCATACAAATAAGAATCTCTAATTTCTTGTAATTCACCATCGGGTAAATGATAAATATCTTGACATTGATGAGATCCTCTAACCACTTGAGAACTTCTCCATTTACGCAAATTCTCCGTCATTTGTAAAAGTTGAGGGATTTGGTCACGCAGTTCGATCTTGGAGAATAATCCAGCAAGAACAGCACCATCCTCAACTGCTTGCGATGCACCACTGGCCAAATAAGGCAAGGTTGAATGGGAAGCATCACCCAAGATTATAAAATTGCCAGTTTTGGAATTGACCCACGTTTTCAATTCACGTGAGTCTTGTAAACGCCATTTACTCACTGATGTAATCAATTTGAAAACAGTGGTGAGGTCTTGATCCCAACCTTTAACCAAGTCTAATAATTCCTCTTGTGATGCATCTTGTTTCAAAACTCCTTTTGGTAATGTGTCAGGGCACAAGGCAACAACATTACAGATTTCACCTTCGTGCAAGAAATACATGACAATGTGCATGGTGGGACCCCACCAGAAGTTGATGTTTGGGTTGGCGTAAAATTTCTCCAATCCAGGAACTTTCTTCATATCTTCAACTTTAATCAATGCACGGTATGCTAAATCACCAGTATCGTAAGCTCCAGAAGAGTCACCAGTTAATAAAGCTCTGGTTTGTGATCTGACTCCATCATACCCTACAATGACATCACCACTGTATTGTTTTCCAGTTGCAGTAGTGACAGTTGCTTTTTCAAAATCAATATCAACAACTCTTGAATTTGTATGGATTTCAACCCCCAATTCTTCGGCTCTATCAACCAATACTTTATGATAATCAGCCCTGTGAATATGTAAATACATTCCATCGTATTTCTCCAGAACATAAGGCACCAAGTTTTGCGTAGATAAAAGTTCACCTTTATATTTCTTGACCAAGATATCATGTGGATGAATCGAGACTTTATCAACTGCATCCAATACGCCAATTGCTTTTAAAATCTTGGTTGATGGTGGTGGAATTTGAATACCAGCTCCAACTTCACCCAATTCAGTAGCTGCTTCTAATAAAATGACTCTGTGGCCTGCCAATCTGAGGCAAATACTAGCGGCGACTCCCCCGAGACCGGCACCTACAACGACAAATGTAAGTTGTATTGGAGCCTTTTGGAAACCATAAGTTTTTGATGGTGCTTGAACTGCCATTTCTCTGGTGTGTACTTGTTGTATATTGTTTGATTCGTGAAAGTACAGAAGATTCTGGTTGCAAAATAGAAGTATATCTCCAACTCCAGTCAAGTTGTGGAAGAATCTATACACATTTATATATCTTTTCAAAAAACCTAATAATAAATCCGTTCAAAGTCAAACTGCTTTTAGATAATATACCCCAGCACTATTTGAGATATTTTTGGGTTTTTTTCTATCACTGTTTTCAACTTGCCGGAAATTATTATAAATGGAAATAGGGTTTTTAGTGGAACGAGAAAATCGGTTTCTTTCCCCCACGTTGAAAAACTTTATTTACCCCATAATTTGAAACTTTTTATTCATACATTCTTCAAGTAGTCATAATATTTAGTCCATCCGCTTTTATTATGCAACCCCCTCCCACACTTGTTTTTTCGTGTATTTTAGTCAGGTAAATGGAATTACCATTTAATGGAGTGCAAATTTAAAACTCCGAAGAATCAAAAAAAAAAAAACTAAAAAAAAAGAAAGTTGTGAAACATAATCACACAAAATCAAAGCAGTGTAACATCTTAGCAAAAGTGATGAAGACTGCCAAATAACGTTACGTTCATGGTAAGCCACCTTAACTCCACATCTAATACTGACATAGAAAAACTTCAACTAAGGAGTAAAAACCACCAAGATTTTTTCTTCTTCCAAACTCTTGCCGAATTTGTCTTTTCAAAATCGGCCCTAAATTTATAAATGGTAGCAACTAAGATTTTGTGGAGAAAAAAAAAAATGTTTACACGTTAAAAATTTTGCAGTCGGATAAAGTTTTTACCGTAAACACAAATATCTCAACAACTATTCGCTACAAAAGACAATGAGATCCTTAGCTTCTATCTAACCATTGTCCCCTCTTTCAAAAGGATAAACAAAGAAAACAGTGTCCCACGCCACAGAGTGGAGAACGTCACCCCTAGGAATGTATATATAGGAGTAGTAGACGAAAGAAGATATTGCAATCAAATCGGCTCTTTGCTTATACCAACAACTTTTTGCCGCCGATGCGCTTCCATCAAGGCTTTGCCAGATGCTAGATAACTTCGTCAAACGTTTTTTTTTTTTCGCTTTACTGTGACAGCTCTACACTCCCCCTATCTTTCTCTCGATGCATACACCTCCACATTCTCATTTGAGATCATGACTTCTGACTCTCTCCACATTTAGACGAGTTCGTCTGAAACACCATTATTCTTGGTATCGTCTTTAACCCCCTACTCCTCCTTTCTGAAAGCTCTCAAAATTCGACCGACGTCTCCATTGAAAAAAGGTTGCAAAAATCTTATGCGTCATATGGTGTGGAAAACTAAATGCGTACTTGATGACTGGAAAAACAAATACCCGAAAAAGTATACCCACAACTTGCATATAGGAGGGGTGAGGGAGGGGAGGGGGTAGGGAAAGCTACAGTCAACGCAACACGCAGAACTAGGTACACTAAGATGCGCTCGTGAGAATCCATCTCTCGACTGAGCTCATTCTACCGGTGCGATACTAATAATAATAGTACTTTATACTATACATCTTATATGATCTTAAATTTTTTTTTTTTGCTTCTAAAATTCAACTTTATTCAATCTATAGCGTCACCAAGCTCTTCCCCTAGTAGCAACAACAACACTTTGTTCAATTGTTTCCAACTTATGCTCTACTTTTTCTCTTCACTTTGAAAAATAATGTCTCTCCCTCTTCGTCCTTGTCTGATTGTGCTCTATTGTTGAAATACTTCGTTCAAAACTTCTTCTTCTTCAGCCAAATGCTTGGCCTTGGTACCGGCAGCAATAGAAGCACTTGGATCTCTACCAGCGTATCTGATGTTCAAGCCACCATGCTTATCAGTCTTGTCAAGCACAACGTTAACTCTTGGTTCAATAAAAGACCAAGCACCCATATTCAATGGTTCTTCTTGGGCCCAAACTAAATCTTCAATGTTTGGATAAGTGTTCAATGCATCACGCAATTGAGCAAATGGGAATGGATTCAATTGTTCAATCTTGATGAAAGCAGTTGACTTGTCATTGGTTTGCTCCCTTCTCTTGTGCATAGCAGCATGTATTTGACCGGTACACAATACAAGTCTCTTAACTTCAGATTTATCACCAACAACATCTTCAATAATCCATTGGAATTGAGAATCACCGGTAAAATCAGACAAGTTGGATCTGGCCAATGGATGACGCAACAAGGACTTGGAAAAGAACAAAATCAATGGCTTTCTAAATTGTCTATGCATTTGACGACGCAACAAGTGGAAAACGTTGGCTGGTGTGGTTGGATAAGCAACCTGCATGTTACAGTCTTGATGTTGACGTTCCAACTTTTCAGGAGATGGGAAGTAACGAGGATCTTCATTACACAATTGCAAATATCTTTCAATTCTACCAGAAGAATGTTCTGGACCCTGACCATCGTAACCATGAGGTAATGACAAAACAACACCTGATCTTTGCATCCATTTCGATTCAGCTCCGGAAACAAACTGATCAATGATAACTTGAGCAGTGTTGGCGAAATCACCAAATTGTGCTTCCCATTCAACCAAGGCATCTGGTGAAGTTAATGAATAACCATATTCGAAACCCAAGACACCATATTCTGACAAGGATGAGTTGGATATGCTGAAAACACCTTGATCTTCACTCAAGTTGGCCAATGGGGTCCAAGTCTTTTCTGATTTTTGATCGTGTAAAACAGCGTGTCTTTGTGAAAAGGTACCTCTTTCAACATCTTGTCCTGAAACTCTAACATGGTATCCTTCCAAAGCTAATGATCCATAAGCCAATGCTTCACCAGTGGAATAGTCGATACCTTCACCAGTTTCAACAGCCTTTTTCCTTTGATTCAAAATACGCTTCAAGTTTCTATGTATTTCAAATCCTTCTGGTGCTTCGGAGATGGCATCACCAATCTTTTTCAAAATGTCGGCATCAACACCAGTTGGGAAATGTGGCAACACTTCAGTAGCCAATTCCTTTGGTGATTTGAAATCTTCCCATGGGGTGGTCAACCACTCTCTTGAAGTTGGTTGATAATCCTTGGCCTTGGAGAATGATTCCTCCAACAAGTTCCAAACCCATTTCTTGTGCTCATCAATATCTTCTCTAGTGAAGGTGCCCTCTTTGACCAATTGCTCAGTGTAAATATCAATAACGGACTTCTTTTTGGCAATTTCTTGATACATGAGGGGTTGAGTGAATGATGGTTGATCAGTTTCATTATGACCATGCTTTCTGTAACCAACGAGATCAATGATACAGTCAGTGTGGTATGTAGCTCTCCATTCAGCAGCCAAGTTGAACACAAAAGTACAAGCCTCAACATCATCAGCATTTACGTGGAAAATTGGTGCATTGATACTCTTGGCGATATCAGATGGGTATAAAGTGGATCTTGCAAATCTTGGATCAGTAGTGAAACCAATTTGGTTATTGATAATGATGTGGATGGTACCACCAGTTGAGTAAGCAGGCAAGTTGGCAAATCCCATGGTTTCGTAAACAACACCTTGAGCAGCAAATGCAGCATCACCGTGCAACAAGATTGACATTGCCTTTTTAAATTCACCAATATCATTCTTGTATTGTTGGATAGCACGTGTCTTACCAAGAACCACCCCATCTTCAGATTCCAAATGTGATGGGTTAGCAACCAATGACAAGTTGACGTGTTTACCGGAAGTGGTTGGTCTCTTGTAGTTCATACCCAAGTGGTATTTAACATCACCAGAACCTTCGTCAAACTCTCTCGATCCGGTAAATTCCGAAAAAATCGATTCATTTGGTTTACGGACAACATTTGACAACATGTTCAATCTACCTCTGTGTGGCATACCAATAACAACATCTTCAATACCTTCTTCAACAGAAGTATCAATCATAGCCTTCATGGCTGGAACAACAGACTCAAGACCTTCTAAACCAAATCTCTTGTCATTGGGGAACTTGGTTGACAAAAATGTTTCAAAAGAAGTGGCCCAAATCAAACGATCCAAAATTTGTCTCTTTTGGTCTTGTGAGTACTTGAATGGTTGCGGAATTTCAATTCGTTCTCTCAACCAATCACATTGTTCTTTGGAAGGAATGTGAACATATTCAACACCATATGAGGAACAGTACAAATCCTCGCATGTTTTGATAATTTCTCTCAAGGTCATGGACTTTTTACCTTCAGTAGCAAATCTTGGCAAAATACCAGGACCCAAAGTAATTTCCTTATCCAAATCCTTGTCGGTGAATTGATAATAGTCCAATGTTAATTCTTTTGGAACTTTGGCATGGCTACCAAAACTAATTCCCAATGGATCAATTTGTGCCTTTTGATGGCCTCTAACTTGATAAGCTCTAACCAACAATTGAACCTTCAAGTGAACAACAACATCTTCATTGACATTTGATTGTTGTGGATAAAAACCAGCGGTACCACCAGACACAGTTGGAACCAAAGTTGGTGGTGCTTGAAAAGCCTTTGATGGCGATACTCCATCCTTTTCAATGTTGGTGAAATAAGCATTCCAAGATGAATGTACACTTGCTGGATCTTGTCTCCATTGTTGGTACATTTCATCAACATAGTTGGCATCATTGCCTTGCAAAAATGTATCGGTAGCTGTAGCTAAACATCTTGTTTGAAATCTGGTGAAATTATACCTCAATGATGGAACATTGGCTCTAAGAATTTGTGTACGTGGTGGAATAGCACGTTTGAAAGCTCTAAGCATGATTGTAGATTTTTATCTCGGGGTGTCTGTGTATATGTGTATGTGTATGAGTTTGAAGAATATTTCGTGGTAACAACCTCTTCTTTTGTTGCGTTGCTTGTTTTTCCTTCTCCCGCTGTCTCGTGTATGATCCTGAAGTGGTTCTCTTTAAAAGCAAAGAAAGAAAAGAGGAGTCCAATTGATGGTGGGTTAATTTGGGTTTTTTTTTTTTTATTTTTTATTTTTTTATTTTTGCTATTCTTCAAAGAAAGACAAAAAAAATTTTAAAAGGAATTTTTTTTTTAAAATAAATAAAAAAAAAAAAATGAGACAATTGAAATTTTCAGTGGAGAACTCGTTTGGTTTTATAATTTGTATGTAACTCTTGTGTATTATTGGTTTATATATATATATATATATATATATATATATATATGTACACATACATTAAAAGAGAGAGAGAGAAAGAGAGAAGGAGAGAAAGACAATGTGTATGTATGTTTGTGCGTGTGTGTGCCAAAAAAAGACCACATTTTGTAACCGAGAACAGTCATGCACAATCACGATTTACTCCGGGGGTGAACCAGTAAAAGTTTATCCATCAACTCTAACAACAACAACAACAACAACAACACAAAGGAGGATATTATATGCCAGAAGTGTTGGCCGTTCACTACCTCTTTAAGAGATAGCATTATCCCCATATACGAATCTTCTTAATTATCATTTCTTCAGTAAAACTTAAAACATAACAGAATTTTCGCCTAAGGGGATGTCGGGACTAAAAAAAAACATTCGGAGAAAATTTTTCTTGAACCACTAAATCAAAAATAATAAAAAGAAAAAACAACTCCGTGACCACCGGGTATTACTTATGCATGGATCTCGGACTTTGAAGGAAGTTTACAAGGTGCGACGGCGTAAAGATTTTTACTGAAGATGATGTCACTAGACTTGTCTTGGATGATGTGGCAAATTACAGTAGTGAGTGTAATTCATGTCTCTAAAAGAGTCTCGTTGGTAAAATTGTGTTTGAAGCGGTCACACTTTGACGTGTATTGTCATTGAACCCGCTTTTTATTCCGAGGATAATCTTTTTAACCAAACAAATGGATGCAAAAAAAAAAAAAAAAACCCCCAACTACCTACGATCTAAAAGAATCCAAATGTGGTAAATAAAGCACCGTGAAAGAAAATCTGCAACAATCATTCGTTGGCATTCACAACCCACGTGAACTATAACGTAGCTTTGACCAACTGTTGCAAGCGGATATCCACCTTGTAGCTTCCGTTTCCACTATGTTGATGTCAATACATCTTCCACTGGTTTGATGACTTCTCTCCAACCTCGCAAATAGGGTCTCTTCGATGGCTACAATTAAAACAAACTACAATCATTACACAGAAACTGTATGAATATGCTGTAAAGATTTTCTCGTCGTACTTGCGTCATTTTGCTTTCCCGTCCCATCGACTATGTACAAATATCACCCCTTATCAATCAAATAAATTCTTTAGCTTTTCTTCTAAAAGCATTACAATCCCTCAACCATTGCCTATAGTCCTTCAATGAGTAAATCCTTTCACCATAGTAATCAGGGATAGGATTCGAAAAACTTTGACTCGAGGGATCGGGCCTTTTCACCTTCAACCTTGACAAAAATTGACTATTTCTCACATCAAATGCTTTCAACTTTGATCTGTTTAACGTTTTGAATACAACTTGTCCCACCACTGGTCCCAACAAATAACCAAGTAGACCACCAGCAATTACTCCACCTCCCATAACCATGAGTGGATCAAACCCAAACATTGGCTTTTCAAGATCAATTTCAATGTTTCCTAAATAAGTGAGGGTCAACATTGCTCCCCCTAAACCGGTGAAAATTCCACTAACGGCATTGATTCTATTATTTTGCTTCTTCAATTGAAAGTACTCGACCCATGATAATCCATTAGTTGATGACGAGGTTGAATTAAATCTCACCCTTGGTAGGCTTCTAGTGAGTGCTCTTCTGTAAATTCCTAGGGTCAACATGCTTATTGTTCTGGTGTTGTTTAATGAATAATTTTGGATGCTCTTGAGGCCTACTGTGATTTTTGGAAAAATCATTTCATCCTTTCGTAATCTTTTTTTTTTTTTTTTCTTCTTTTTTTATTTTGTTCTTCTCCTGTCTGTCTCTAACACCTTCTCGGATTAATGTTGCAAAATGACAAAGATACTTTTACTTGTGTACTATAGTAGTAAGTATGATGGAAGAACGCGGATGTAGCTTCATTACAAAGCAGGGAGACCGTCTACTGGACAAGCAAGTACACTTTCAAAAGAGCATAGAAGTACACAAAGTTCAGTGTGCCACCCGAACTACTACTATTGCAACCTCGTTTTACCACACACACGACTTTTGTCAACAAGTCATTGAAAAGAAACAAGGGGAATAGTGTCATCTTCCGCGGTACACACAGAGAGTTCCGAAGCAGCTTCGTATACACCACCAAGTAATTCTACATAATCTCTATCACCAAGTTCTCACACCAAAAACATGCCAGTTGTAAACGTGATATCAAATCAGAGTAGTGTATTATGTTCAAAAATTGAAAAGAGTGAGAGTGAGAGAGAGAGAGAGAGAGTGTGTGTGTGTGTGTAAGAGAGAAAGAAAAAATCTTTTTCTTTTTGTTTTTGAATGTGTCTTGGTTGAATGTTTTGTTTTCTCTTCACAGACGGAAGACGACTTTGTTGAAGGAAAAAGTTAATCAGTTTTCGGTATCAAAATCAATCAATCCTATCCATCGAAAGATCAACAGTAGTAATAGAACTACAATATAATTAGGAGACTGAGGACAACTCTATTAGGCATACACCTTCGATAAAAAAAGACTGCTTCACACATTTCCACATTTCCATAATTGCCATATCTAGTTGACTTTTTTGGACAATCAATTGCCAAATACCTGAAAAATTTCACAACCAATACGCTCTTTAATCAAACTACCCTGTGGAAAGTAATCAACACAACTACGCAATTAGACAACGCTTGAAGTGGAGACGATATGGAAGGAAGTATCACTACAGTCAATACGAATAATACAAACGGTGGCTTAAATCAAACAGAGCTAAACACAATGGAAAGGGAAATAAACAAGTATAGCGTCCCTCAAACAAAGGAAGAGTTGACCAGCATTCTAACCCTGTATTATCGCTTGTTGGTTGATACCAAAAAATTGAATGCAGAGGAATCAGTGGTGAAAGGTGAAGCAGAATCACGACCTAATGATCCCTATGCTAAAGAAAAGCTTGAAATTGAATCAATCTTGTCGAAAGTTGACAAGCAGCAAAGTAAATTTGAAGCTGAAGAATCAGAGTTTATGAGTCAATTGTTGAGTGTTGATACTACCGGTCAAGGAGGTCTTGATTTTGAATTGTTTGGGAAACAAATTGCAGGATTCTCGTTATTGTCCAAGGATTATGATCTTCCGGAAAGCTTACAACGACAGTTTGCCAAGGATACACCGCAAATGGAGAACAAGTTTGTGGATGACCTTGTTACCGAGCTTACTAATATAAATGTGGATTTTGAGACCAGAGCCAAAGAAAACGGAATTGAGGCAAGCTCACCATTGACGGCTCCGGTACCCAAATACGCTCCATTGGGTAATCTTTACATTGAAAAGATTGTAGCCAATAAGATTGCACAGAGATTGAGGGAGCTCGAGAATTTGCCTGCTAATATCGGCACATTTGGTGGTAATGGACTCGACGATATCAAAATCAAAGCTTTGATTGAGCTAAAGGGACTTCGTGTATTAAGCAAACAGAAACAGCTCAAGCACGCAATAATATCTCATGAGTCGCAACAGGTCAAGTACACTCACCCTCACCTCAAAAATCTTCCTATTTGTTTGCTGGAAAAAAGGTCTTTTAGTCTAAGGTCTAAAGTTGAGCAGCAAAATCCTCAATTGTTGGCAGTACAGTTAGAGCAGTTGAAAAAGGAAGAAGCTAGAGAATTGAAACGTCAGTTGCACATTGCCAAAGTTGACCAAATACTTGAAAGTACTCTTGAAAGAAATGATAAAAAGACTGTTTTCAGTAATTATAGAAACTACCTTTTGGTGAAACAATTGAACAATTTCCATCAAATAACTGAAAAAGAGGAGAGCAAGAAACTTGAAAAGAATGCTAAACAAAGATTGCAAGCTTTGAAAGCCAATGATGAAGAAGCGTATCTCAAACTATTGGATGAAACAAAGGACCATAGAATTACCCATCTTTTGAAGCAAACCAATCAGTTTTTGGACTCTTTGACCGAGCAAGTGAGGGCACAACAAGACGAGGCAAATGGAAATTTGGGTACACCAAGAAGTGCCAGTCCAGAAGTTATGGGAACTACTCCTGCAATCACAGAAGACGGTACCGGCGGAGTACTTGTTGACAGCAAGGAAGAATTGCGTGAAAAGACTGATTACTACGAAGTTGCTCATAAAGTAAAGGAGAAAATTGAAGAACAACCAACTATCTTAGTTGGTGGTAAATTAAAAGAGTATCAAATCAAAGGTTTGGAATGGATGGTTTCACTTTATAATAACCACCTTAATGGTATCTTGGCCGATGAGATGGGATTGGGTAAAACAATTCAATCGATATCATTGATAACATACCTTATCGAAAAGAAGCACGAGTCCAAATTTTTGGTTATTGTTCCACTTTCAACTATAACAAATTGGACATTGGAGTTTGAGAAATGGGCTCCATCTGTCAAGGTTATAGTGTACAAGGGTTCACAACAGCAGAGAAGATCAATGCAATCAGATATAAGGTATGGTAATTTCCAAGTGATGCTCACCACTTATGAGTACGTTATTCGTGAACGTCCATTGTTGGCCAAATTTCACTACTCACATATGATTATTGATGAAGGGCACAGAATGAAGAATGCAAACTCCAAGCTTTCGCAAACTTTGAGACAATATTACAAGACAAAAAATAGGTTGATTTTGACTGGTACTCCATTGCAGAACAACTTGCCTGAATTATGGGCGTTGCTCAACTTTGTTTTGCCCAAGATCTTTAATTCGGTGAAGTCATTTGACGAATGGTTCAACACCCCTTTTGCCAATACTGGAGCTCAGGAAAAGATTGAGTTAACAGAAGAAGAATCTTTATTGGTTATTCGAAGATTGCATAAAGTCTTGCGGCCATTTCTTTTGAGAAGATTGAAGAAAGATGTCGAAAAGGATTTGCCCGATAAAGTTGAAAAAGTATTGAAATGCAATTTGTCGGGATTGCAATATGTGCTTTATCAACAAATGTTGAAACACAATGCATTATTTGTCGGAGCCGAAGTGGGTGGTGCCAAGAGTGGAATCAAAGGGTTGAACAACAAGATTATGCAATTGAGAAAGATTTGTAACCATCCGTTTGTATTTGAGGAAGTTGAAACAGTGTTGGATTCACTGAAATTGACAAACGACTTGATTTGGCGAACAAGTGGTAAGTTTGAATTGTTGGATCGTATCTTGCCCAAATTCAAAAAGAGTGGCCATCGTGTCTTGATGTTTTTCCAAATGACACAAATTATGGATATCATGGAGGATTTTCTTCGATTTAGAGACTTGAAGTATTTGAGATTGGATGGGTCCACAAAGGCTGATGAACGTCAAGATATGTTGAAGGTTTTCAATGCCCCTAACTCCGACTACTTTTGTTTTCTTTTGTCGACACGTGCAGGTGGTTTAGGTTTAAACTTGCAAACTGCAGATACGGTGATCATTTTTGATACCGATTGGAATCCTCATCAAGATTTACAAGCACAAGATCGTGCTCATAGAATTGGTCAAAAGAATGAAGTACGTATTTTGCGATTAATCACCAATGACTCGGTTGAAGAAGTAATTTTGGAAAGAGCTCACCAAAAATTGGATATTGATGGGAAGGTTATTCAAGCAGGTAAATTCGACAACAAGTCAACTGCTGAAGAGCAAGAAGAGTTTTTAAAACGATTGTTGGAGGCTGATGCCACCGGGGGTGACAATGACGAAAACGATTCACTTGATGATGAAGAGTTGAATGAAATTTTGGCCAGGTCAGATGAGGAAAAGACATTATTTGCCAACATGGATGATGAGAGGAAACAATATGATCCATATGGTGAGCACAGGTTGATTGAAAAGGATGAATTGCCAAAGATTTTCACCGAAGATATTTCTCATCATTTCGAAAAGAACGTACAAGAACTTAGTCGAATGAGAGAAAAGAAGAAGGTGATGTATGACGATGGATTGAGTGAAGCTCAATGGTTGAAGGCAATGGATGATGACGATGATAGTGTTGAGGATGCCATCAAGCGTCGTATGTCTCGTATCAATGCAAGAAAGAGAAATAAAGCGATAAGGGAAGGACTTTTGGTTGAAGATATAAACGATGATGAAGTTGGTGAAGAAGACGATGAAGAATTTGAAGCTGCTGCTCAACCAAGAAAGAGACAACGCCGTTCGAGAACTCCAATAGCCAATTCAGTCAAGAAAGAACAGGCAGAAAATGATGAAGATGGTTCAGATGCTGAAGAAGACCAAGACGTTGAGATGAATGACGTGGAAACTAATGGAAATGTGGTGTCTGATGGATTAGAATCGCAATGTCTTGCAGTGTTGGATGATATTTTACAATTGACTGATGAATCTGATGGACACAAAATCAGTGACATTTTCTTAACATTGCCCTCAAGAAAACAGTATCCCGATTACTACTCAATCATAAAAACGCCAATCTCGATCAATCAAATCAAAAAGAAGATAAAGAATGAGGAATATGCATCCTTGGATGATTTTGCTGCTGATTTAAAACAAATGTGCTTGAATGCAAAGACATACAATGAGGAAGAATCTTTTGTATACACTGATGCCACGGTAATCGAGAATTTGATTGCATCAAGATTCGGTTGATGGAAAAGAAAGTGTGCTGCTATTGAATGAAGATAGGAGAAGTTTTGATAATCTGTATTTGTCTTCGAATGTATACTCTTTTCAATTTACTACAATGTAAGATTTCACTGATCGGGTATTGAACGTTAGAATTTTAACCGCTCTAGAAAGGGATGCAAAAAGACTTTTAGGTTTGTGTGACTCTCGGATGACACCCAATCATGTTGTGAATATAGTTGCTTATATAAACACTCTTGTAATTATATGCAGGTACATCATAGAGAAGCCTTTTTGTTGCAAAAGAAACCTCTTTTCAACCACCTATCCCTCCGTGATTCTAATAGTCCCTGTTGGTAGAATGACAAGCTGCTATATGGTGGATGCATTGATAGTGGTTTGCAAACGTTGGGTTTGAGCAAGAGGAAGGGGCTTTACATGTGCTTTGGTAATTCTACTTGATAGCAACTACCTTTCGTGCAACGAAACGGCACCGTCTCGTCCTTTCAGCAACGCTCACGGGAGGAGATTTCAAATGGCAAATCTAGTATTCAACATTACTAGTGCAGTAGCAAACGTCATGTCGTGGTATACTTCTATAGACCAAATTGTTTTTTTTTTAACTGCACAAGTTTCTGTGTATGCGATGGAACGAGGTGGAAGCTTTTGACGTGAATTTTAGATAACCAATACACAATAATTAATGCCGCCATGCTTTGTTTTAATCCACACACAATGCACAAATTACATAATCATCCCAGCCTGCCTTGCATTCTATCTTTCTCTGGATCTCAATTGTATATAATTACGCTTGCTTTCCGTATTGAAACTTAACCTGCTAGAAAAAGAAGAAGCTTAATACCTTCAACACTCAAACGACAGAGATAAGTCATGACTTCAGTTGCTTCATCCGCGGGTAAGTTTCTTTGCTCAAACCCATCCAAGCTAAGGTTTATTTACAAACCATTTCTTGGACGACTAACCGGTAATGTTCAATTCTTTTTATAATAAAATTGCTGCGTTTTATGTTTTTTCAAAAGTCCGACACCATACTAACCAATATTGATGTAGCAAATAGAAACGCCAACACCAGTGAGGTAAAGAGACACAATAGTTCTACCGCCACCACCGAGAATGCAGCTTTCGGAGCTGGCGCCGGTTTGAATATAAAGCGCGCCAAAGTTCCGGAAGACAAGACCTACGAAGATTATCAACGTGTTTATAATGAAATTGCGACCAAGATTTCGGAACATTTGGATTATGATAAAGGCGACGGATATTTTGCACAATTGGTGAGGAATGCATGGCACGCTTCAGCTACATACGCCGCTGCTGATAACTCCGGTGGATCCTATTATGGAACCATGATTTTTGAGCCAGAGGAGTTTGATTTCCAAAATAAAGGCACTGCAATTGCTAGAAGCTTCTTGTCATCTATCCACGTACAGAACCCATGGATTTCGAGAGGTGATTTGTGGACTTTAGCCGGGGTTGCTGGAGTTCAGGAATGTAATGGCCCCAAGATTAAGTGGAGACCAGGAAGACTTGATGATAATACTGGTACAAAAGCCGCACCAGCTGGTAGAATACCTGATGGTGATGGAGATGCTCGATATGTGAGAGATTTCTTTTCGAGAATGGGATTTAACGATAGGGAAACCGTGGCCTTGATTGGTGCACACGTGTTGGGAAGATGTCATAGACATGTTTCTGGATACGATGGCCCTTGGGGAGACGACTCAAACAATTTCACCAATGATTTTTTTGAAAGATTGATGGGTAATTGGCATATCAAGAATTGGGACGGTAGAAAGCAGTATGAAGATGATGCAACGAATTTGTACATGATGTTGCCAACAGATATGTCTTTGAAAGAAGATGGCAATTTTTTCAAGTATGTAAAAGAATACGCAAAGGATGTTGATTTGTGGTTCAAAGATTTCGCTGATGCTTATTCGAAGTTGTTGGAAAAGGGAATAGAGTTTCCTGAAGATAACAAACCGTTGGAGTTTAAGACCTTACATGAGCAAACAGTGCCAAACTAAATATGTAAAAGAAAGAAGTATTTATTTTAATAAAAGTAGAGCCGGAGCAATTGCAACAAGCTGCCTCTTTTTTTTGCAGCTTTATTACTTTGCAGTAGTAGGGTTATAGACCTATGTCATGTGGAGCTACCGTGTTCCGCTTTTTTCTCCAAATTTGGTTTCGTAATTGGTCTAGCGCTACCGCACTCTGGCCAAATTAAAATTACAAAAACCTTTTCTATCCAAAAATTTTTCAGTCATCTTTACACCCCTCTTTCTTAGCACGCCAAATCACTAGCACCAACTACAATGAAGTACGTCCAAACTGATCAAATCTTAGACATCCCAGAAGATGTTACCGTTGACATCAAGGCTAGAGTTGTTAAAGTCACCGGTCCAAGAGGTGAATTGACTAAGGACTTGAAACACATTGACGTTACCTTCAACAAGATCTCCAACAGAGCCATCAAGATCACTGTCCACAATGGTGACAGAAAACACGTTGCTGCTTTGAGAACTGTCAAATCTTTGATTGCCAACTTAATCACTGGTGTCACTAAGGGTTACAAATACAAGATGAGATTTGTCTATGCGCATTTCCCAATCAATGTCAACATTATTGACAAAGATGGTGCTAAATTTGTTGAAATCAGAAACTTTTTGGGTGAAAAGAGAGTTAGACACATCAAGATTCAAGAAGGTGTCACTATGGAATTGTCCTCTACCCAAAAGGATGAATTGGTTGTCACTGGTAACTCATTGGAAGCCGTTTCACAAAACTGTGCTGATATCCAACAAATCTGTCGTGTCAGAAACAAGGATATCCGTAAGTTCTTGGATGGTATCTATGTTTCCGAGAGAGGAACCATTGTTCAAGATATCTAATTGTGTCAAAGTTGCTAACGATTAGGTAAATCCAACATCACCAACAACTTTACAACCATTTTTTGTATCATTATGATTGATTTTAAATAGCATGTTTGTTTGCTTCATGGGTATTATTTGTTAGATTAATTTTTTTTAACAGGGTTCAGAATTAATTACTGGTACACCACCACCACACAATGATCAAGGAAAATGGATCATTATCATTAATTTTTCACGTGGATCGTTACAGAGCTTAATGAAATAAAGAGCCACTTACGATCACACACTTTTTCCTCTCTATCTTGCGATCAACTCTATTCTTTACTTTATGCTCGTTACATGTTCATCGATCGAATCAAATTATCTGAATCGAATCATCATTGTGTGGCGATGATGCTTTGAAGTGGGTGATTTGTTTCGTAGTGGTGAGCTTTAGAAGCTAGCTTTGTTTCTAAACTCTGCGCAGGTATTGCCAAAATTGACACAATATCAAAAAATTTTCAGAGTGTCGAATGTGTTACATTACATCAACAAATCACAACATGACGACGAAAGTGGCGTTTCTAGGACCAGAAGGTACCTACACCCATCAAGTATGTTGAATTCAACAACCCCCTTCAAAAGTTCACAAGGCTAACATTTTTGCTCTTAGGCCGTTTTACAGCAATTTGGAAGTAACGATATCGAAATATCTCCACAACAAACAATTGGTGACTGTTTTCAAGCTATCAACACTAATTTCGTTGACTTTGCTGTTGTTCCATTTGAGAATTCAACTAATGGACAAGTTGTTTTTACTTATGACTTACTTCGAGATTGGTTTCTACTGCAAGAGAAGCAATGCCAGTTCAAAATTGTGGGTGAGCAGTTTGTATCAATTCATCACAATTTGTTGAGCAATGGTTCGTTGGATAGTATCAACACGATATATTCGCACCCACAGGTATGGACCCAAGTTTGCGGGTACTTGTCCACGTTGCCAAAGAGTATCACTCGAATCGATGTGGGGTCAACGTCAAAAGCAGCAGAATTAGTCAGCGAGGACAAGACAAATAAGTCGGCTGCCATTTCTTCATTAATGAGCTCAAAACTATACAATTTGCCAATTCTCAAGGCCAATATTGAGGATAATGTGAGCAATACCACTAGGTTTCTAATCTTGGGATACAAGGAACCACCAGCGCATGACACGAACAACAAAGAGGTTGAAAAAGTTACGTCATTGATGTTTACACTCCCTCATGATGACCCCGGTGCCTTATGTGATGTACTTGTTCAATTCAAAGAAAATGGAATCAATTTGACATCAATCAGCTCACGACCTGCAAATTTACAACCTTGGCAGTATGTGTTTTTCGTTGAAACTGTGGGCAAAATAAACAGTGAAGTGCTCAAGAGTATTCAAAAGTTGTGTCGAGATGTTGCAATCTTGGGTGAATTTAATCGCAATTGGAGGTTTAGTCAGACGCCCGAAAAAGAGTAAAAGACTAATGTACATTCAAAATATAAAAATAATGAAACTAAACAAAATACCCAATGTATCAATTCATACCCATTTCTAACTCTATTTCTCTCTCCCTCTTCATCTCTATTTACCAAATTTTTGATATACCCATTCGGTATTATCCAACGGACATGCATTTCTGGTTTTTAGCCATCTCTTTATACAATGTAAATGGAAAGCATGATTACACATTCCCCAAGCAGCAATGCATTCTTCTCCACCGTTGGCTAATGAATTTGGCTGACATTCGATACATGGCTCCATTAAATGATTCCTGCAAATGGCACAATTTTCAATCTGTATATCTAAAATAGTAAAGGTGGTTAGTAAAATAACTCTCTTTAAATGGAATAGGAGACTAGATGAAAAAGTACATACCCCATGACCAAAAGGCAACTGCTGTCCATTTTTTTACTTCGAATTTGGGTTTGCTTGATTTCGTTATTTCTTTGATTGATTCAGAATCTTGTTTTCATGTCAGTAATCAGTTCGTTAACTGGGTTGTTGGTGGTGGATTCTCACATACCATCTATATCCATTCGATCCTCTTCTGCCATGATTAAAATTACCTGTTGAGTTGTGATCTGTGACGTTTTCAAAAAAAAATGGATCCGATAAAGGAATGGCGAGTGTGCAACTATAAAGGTTTTTCTTTGGCGTATGTGTGTTTAGTGTCGCGTTTCTTCAACAGATTATCGACACTAGAGCTTTTGTGACATTGAGTGAGTATCCCACTGTTTGAACCATCTGATGCTTTTTTAGCAAAGAGAGCACTCACACGACACAGCATCATCAACAGCACCAATCTCACCAAGTAAGCAAACTGTCACAATGTCAACTGCTAACACTGAGGATCTAATATCGTCACTATACCCTCCGCCACCACCATTTGTGAGATTTTTCACTGCCGAAAATTTGTCCAAACTAGAGGAAGTTCGTAAAACAACAACGTCTAAACAACACGAAGGTAACGACAATAACAACGATGATGCCAATGAGGACCACATAAAAGGTGAACTCAAGTTCCTAGTACCTCCAAATATTCCATCGGGAACTCAATATAGAGGTTATGGAAACATATGGTCTTTCAAAGACAAACTACCGAATTTAAAAGATACTCAATGGACACAACTTTATGACGATGCTAATTTAACATCAGAGACCAAAATTAAAGAGTTGCACAAGATGATGGACTCCTTGTTGCTCAATTTTGTTGAGTTGATCAATATCTTGAGTATTGATCCACAACAATTTGAATCAAAAGTTCAAGATATGAGTTTATTATTGATTAATTTCAATCATATTTTAAACACATATAGACCACATCAAAGTAGAGAGAGTTTGATTATGTTATTGAAAAGACAAATACAAGCCAAAAGGGATGAAATTGAACAAATAGGATCTGTTTGTGAGGATGTCAAATCACAGATTAGGAAAATGAGTGAGGATGATGTTGATATGAATGCGGATGAAAATGATGAGAAAGTAGTGAGTGATTACGATGGAAGTAAAGAAAAGGATCAAATAGTGTCGCAACTTCTATTGCATGTTTAGAGACGACTAAAGAAAAAGAAATTAAACGCATGTTCCCCACCACCACTTAAAATAAATCTAATAAATCATTATTTACTCCCTTGTTTTCCTTTGTAGTTGATGTTGAACCAACATGTAAATTCTCAATACCATTAGTGACGGTGTTTGCACTATTTTGCGGGGTCGAATTGAAAAGTTCAAGAATATCGGTATTTGTGGTTGAATGTGTTTGTTGACTGCTCTTGCTTGGCGTTGGTGTAAACAAATCATTCAATTCACTAAGAAGGTCACCAACACCAGAAGAGTTATCTTTGCCATCTCCATTAGATACAGAAAGACCATTAGCTTCATCTTCATCATCGTCATCAAAATTCAAAAGATCTTCATTACGTGAGTTATCAATAATTTCTTGCTTGGCCAAATTTTTCAAACTTTCCACATTTTCCTCATTAGACCCAATAGGAGCTCTTGAATAGGCTGATGGATCAATAAATGTCTTGGCTGGTTTATGATAAACTGAACTTAGGGTTGACAATTCTTTAAGCAATTGCTCTAATAAATGAGGACTGAATGTAGAAATTGTCGACTCAATTGGGGGCAATTTGGCCAAAATAATCTTCTTTTGTAAAGAGTCACTCGTCGAAGATGACAACAATCGCCAGTAGATGTATGCCTTGTCCCTAACGTCGGCATTCTCACATTCCTTTGTGGCGAGTTCCAAAATCTGTTGAAGCAAAGATGAATATTTTTTGTTGCCAGGAATCGATGCATTGATTTTAACAATTGTTGTCAAGATGTTCAACTGTAAAAGTGTATCAAACTCCAAAAACCCCTTGACCAAGGATTCAAGTTTTTCATGTAAATTGGAAAAATACTTGGGAAATTCACCCAAGACCCACACGTAATCAGCCAATGCTTCTGGTTTATCCAACTCGGTAGTGTGATTAGAAATGATTGGTATGATCAAAGACGCAAGATCACTCTTGCCTGGGTATCTTCTTAGTATATTTGTCAATTCAATAGTTGACTCATTAATGATCAATTCACCACCTCTTTGGTCAATGATATCATTCAAAAGATTGACCGCTTTGATGACTGACCCACTCAACTGGATAGCAACAGCTCCAATCGATTTGATTGCTTTTGTCACCAAAGCAGGCTCAAATTCCATTGCATACTCTCTCAATTCTCCTAGTAACAAATCTGAATTGCTTTCATTGGCCAATCTAATCATAATATCCAACTTTTCCAACTTCAAGTACAAAGGATCAGAGTATTTGATAAAGAAAACTCTCAACTCTTTGGATAATATGTGAGGATAATTTTCTAGGATAATTCTGATATTTTTCAACCCCACGTATTGAGCTTCAGGTATGGAAGAGCTAACCAATGACACTAAGGGAGCCGATAGTTTCCTCAAAATCGATTGTCTTTGAGCAGTTACAGGTATATTCTCCACATGGCAAATGATTGCTCTTATGGAACTCAAAACAACTGATGGGTTTGCATGTTGCAATTGTGGTATAACTCTTTCAATGATATGATTTGCTTCTTCAACTTTACCACGAGTGTTGTATTCAGATAATGTCGTCAAAATTGTAATTCTACCCCATTCGGTACACTCGTTTAAACACAACAATAAATTTTTAATCACTTCGGCATTTATTTCCAAAACAGTCAAGTTTGGGTCTTCATTCATATCTCTGATTTCATGCAACGCATTGATCGAATTGGCCACAACCATGGGATTTGGGTCTTTGAGCAAGTTCTGCAAGTCATCCAAAAATCCCAATTCAACACAAACATTTGGATTCAAATCAAACAACTTGGCGACACAAATTGCTGCAGTCTTTCTAACGTATGGATTGTCATCTTTCAAAGTTCTTGTCAATGGTATTTCCATGTAGTCAACCATTTTACTAACCCTCACACAACCCATAGTTCTAATAGCTAGGGCCCTAATCAACGGATTTGGATCTTCAGTATCTTGTACAAATGTGTTGACAGCTAATATACATAATTCAGGGTTGGTCTTTGCATAGTTCATCAAATACAAATAAACCAACTTTTTTTGTTCCAAATCGTAAGTAGCAATGTTTTTTAACACGTCGGGGAACAACGAAGACACATCCTTGCCCACTGTCATTGCTTGAATAACCCGTTGAATGGCATCTTTACGTTCATGTTTGTATTGGGACACCAATCCATTTCGAAGTTCAAATGTTTCTCCCTTCTTTGGACCCAGCAAAAACTTCCTCAATCGGCGCTCAACAACGCTATTGAGTTTGATCAAGTTTTTATTGATGGTTTTTTTGTTGATATTCATTGTGAATCAATGAAGACAGATTATAGTATAAAGTTCTTCCTTGATTTGAGACAAGGGTATTTGCGGGAATGAAGGAAGTGTTAGTGGCAATGTAAGAGTCTTCCACCAATGAGTACAGTATTAAAGATGAACTATCCCTAAGATCAAGATGGGTATGCTGTTTGGTCTGATTAAAAAAAAAACCGCCTGTGCTGTTTTTCAATGAACAACAAAATAAGAAAACAACAAAATAAGAAAACAACAACAACAACAACAATGCGACATTCAACTATGTCGCGTCACACAACAAAAAGTACGTCCACTACACAAATACGAGTATTCAACTACATCAAACTATTGGCACGAACATGGATAAACCTTTTACGATTAACAGCTAGGATCGTTCCGATAATGAGACGTTTTTAAAAATTTGATGCCACAAATTCTTTGGATCAATTTTGCATCAACTTTGGTACAATTTTTTTGCAGCTTTTCTATATTCATGACTAAGATTATACATCTAATACACTCTACATTCCTCAACTGTTTAATGCATTAATTTACCTTAGCACTCAGATCATTTACGGCTCTTGTATTTAGAGACAACTGGCTGCAAAGACATTCCTATATAAATCTAGCGCTTTCATGCGGGTCGAAAGTTGAAGAAGACCATTGTACCAACTCATCTCTCTGATGCAACTTCTTTTCTGCTTAATCTCAGAATTAGTCTTACACACAGATCAATCTCTTTACCGTGTATAGTCAGGAATACACCATGAGCTTATACATACTTCACTACACACATATATGTATGCAAAATATAGTATAGTAGTGTATAATCTATATGCAGTATTTGTCATGCGATTTTCAAACTAAGCTCGAAACAGTAACAGAGGAAAAAAAATTTAACCAATAAAAACCACGACAGTTTAAATTTACAATTACAACATTAATTGAGAGAAATCATTTCAACTTTACCAAAGATGTATGTAAAGATAGAGATATCAATTGGGACTAAGCCGTAATCACATGAAAGCACACTTGTTTTACTAACACTACTATACTATAGGAACCCACAAAGAATTATTGAACTTCAAAAGAGATACCAAACTACTCCAAAACCATTGTATTTGAGAGGAGCTAAATCAGCTATGTTGGTGTACCCATTTTACGCCCTTTTTGCCGTTAGCACCGCCGTCCCATTGTTTTACGCTGGAAGAGCTATTTGTGGTATTAAAGAGAAGTCTTAAGGGCTCTTGACTGTGTGCAAATCAAGAAGAGTAGTCTTTTTTCTTTTATTTATACAAAAGAAGAACCCACGAGATGTATTTATGAGTAGCTTTAAGGAGATTATCAGAATCAGTTTAGTTTAATAAACAAAGTTTTACTTTATTTGCTTATGTTCAAGAGAAGAGGTGGATAGGTGTTACAAGTGTGCGCTTTAACAGCAAAGTACGCTTAAATGTACACTCGACTTTAACCTCTTACAAACCAATACGCTAAATGGGAGATTGAAGGACACCAAAGGTGCGATGACATTTACACCATTCACCATTGTGATCGGATTCATGGGGGGAAAGACAAAGAGCATAGTGCCTAAGTCATTCTACACCACTCGCTGAGTATCATACTCTTTGAAACAATCCTCTACTTCATCATTTACAATTAGCTTGCTACTAAATTTCCTTTACTCGATCACCAGTTACCATCAGTCTCTTGGCCATCATCATAGTCATCATTATCATTATAATTGTCGTCGTAGTCCTCATACTCATTTTGATCGACATCAACATCAACATCATCCTGATCGATGTCGTGATCTTCAGCATCATAATCATCGTAATACTCATCGGGGTCTGGATCGCTGTGACTTCCATGCCCATCTTCATCCTCTTCACCCCCTTCATCATCATCACTTCGGTCGTAATAATCATTCTCATGATCCTCATGTAGACTGCGAAAGTCTTCATTTGCTTCATCTTCGCTAACACCATGCTGAAAGTCAGCAAGCGCATCAATCAACTCTGAATCATTTCCATCTTCATCGGCATCTAAATCTATTATGACATGACCACCAGGACCACCTCCAAAATGTATTTGTTGCGGGCTATCCTCATCTGAATCGCTATAGATCCGAGGATTATATTCAAACTCGCTGTCGGTATCATCCACGTATATGATATGCAGTCTTGGTTGACTTCCAGACAACCAATTTCGAAAGCTTGCAGCACCATCATCATCATCCTCGTCAGAGGATGTCGCATTTGGCTGATCATCATTATTGTCCTCGGGTCCATTATCATGTATTTCTTCTAGAAGCTCTTCAGCTGTCCTCGAGTCAACAAAGCTATCATCTGAATCGTAATGATCTTCCGCTGGTGGTACATCTTGGTAAAACTCTTCTTCATCTTCATCGTCATCGTCATCATCATCATGACCACCACCTCGTATCAAATCGGTATTTCTAAACCTAGATCCACAATGTAAACATACGGTACCATGAGCTTCCCAAAGACAGTTGCCGCACCTAGGCACACCGTCCGAATCATCAATCAATGCTAGGGAATACCCACAAAAAAGCTCTCCAAATACTCTCTTCTTCTTAGCATGTGATTCATACTTTGACATTGCATCCTTTTTTCGAGCCCGAAAGGAGTCGACATTGGGATCCAACCGTGCATCAATTATAAGTTCAGCCAAACTCTTGGAAACATCATTCAATTTCATATTCAATGCTGGCTTTGTTTGTATTTCATGTCGACATGTGGGGCAATTGATTTTGTTTTGAAACCATTGATGTAGACACTCGTAACAAAAAGAGTGGCCACATTCAGTAGTCATTGGAGCAAGCATAATCTCCGAGCATATTGAACATTCCAAACTGTTTGTTATTTTCGATAATAGGTTTGATGTTAGTGCTGAATCCTGGGTAAAGGGTACATGTGTTAGTATACAATTTCTGGAAAAAATGTTAGTGTTGGTGCACAATTACATACTACTTTGTCCCATGCAATTTCCAGAACATGATCACCCATGGTTGATGTATAATTTTTTTGGATTCTTTTTCTATTTCGTCCTTTAGAATAGGACTTCTCCACACTCCACTTGTACTTAATATTGAGACGGTTTCCAAATGAACAGAAGGGGTCAGTGTGGAGTCCACAGCTTTTTTTTCTCGGCCGCCACTGCTACCAGTCGCGCAAAGGTAAAAACGTGTACTATACGCAATTGTTTACGTTTTGAGTTGAACTTTACTTATTTCCTTATTTACAAGATCTAACTATTTTCAGTACTCTTCTTCCACTCATCCAAGATTTGAATAGTCTTTTCAATCAAAACGGGGACCTCTTTTTCGTCCTTCTTCAAAATCATCCTAATGTCACCAATGAAGGTTCTTAATTTTCGTAAACAAGCACCTAGGCTCTCAACTTGCTTTTTTGATAGCGAGGAGCGTGCGGTGGTGGAATTTGCCAACAGGTTCTCGAGGTAGATACATTGCATCAATAAATAGGGACTTGCATAGATTTTCGATAACGGGAAATCTCCCATGAGTGACATCATTTCATCAAATTGTTTCCGCTTTGAACATAACCTCATTTCCAATATAAGTTTCAACATCCTGTTTTTATCATTCAAGTTTGTTGAATCTATTGAAAATAACATATAGTCGGCCTCCTTGAGCAACCCAAAGTTTAACAACATTCTCACAAAATAGAACTTCTGACTATCATTCAAGCAATCCTTGTTTGAGCGAAAATATCGAGACAAATCCTCCCTAGTCAATGAAAAATGCTTTAATGATCTTAGCTCAAGCGTTTTTTGATTTTTTAAATTGTACTGTCTTGTTTTTGAAAGAACACTTTTCAAGTACAACCTGTCATTCAAATCGCCCATTCTAAATGTGTTCAAAACCTCTTTAAAATCAGGAGCCAAACCCCGTCCAAGCAAATCTGGAAACCCTTGCTCTATTCTGAAACGCACTTGATTTTTGTTTTGTCTTTCGTTGCCCTTATACTTTAACTCCGACCATCCTTTGTACTTTCTATAGTTGAACGGCTGCACCAAATGATATGGATAAAATTGTGACGCGAGTTTGTGCAATTGGAAATAATGCGGTTTACCTAACCAATGATTGACAGCATCAACAAATATTGGCGCAAAACGAGAATATGAGAAGATGAAAGTTTTGGTAATTGATGGCAAATATTCATCACTGTAAGGGATCGACAATTTACCACTCTCTATCAATTTGATCAACGAGTCAAACTGGTCATGTCTTTCATAAAATTCCATCAACAATACAAAGAACCGTGGTGGAATGCCCTGGCCCGTTCTATCTTTGTATAACTTGATGATTCGGTTTGCTCCTTCCATATTGGAGTATCTAATCATAAAGGCAAGCCACGAGCAACAGAACTCCTCAACTTCTTTCTCCGGAACAAGTGATTCAATCAATTCAAAGTCCCCATCACTCAATGCCTTTTTAAACGACAAGTATTCCCTATTGATGATTTCATTTTGCAAAACAACACTTTGTACCAAGTAATGCGAACCATACTTTTTATTAATCATTCGTTTAAACTCTTTGATTTCAGGCGCTGTTCCAAACTTGTAAAATTGACCAAGAATTAAGCTAACCAGTTTGGGAGTTGGATCCTCGCATTTTGGGGAGTTTACCCATACTTGGTAACAATAAAACAAGTTTTCAAACAAAAAATACCTTGGTATCAACTGATCAACTAAAAATTCAAAAAGCTGAGGTGATAATTTGGTGTCACTATTTATAACTTGTTTGGAGAAATAAACTTTAAATGCTTCCAATTCGTAATTTACAATGAATGAATGGAGAAAATATGCAATGGTGTTTTCATCGGGATGAGCTATTGATGTAAATGCTTTTATAATTTTATCCAATTGGTTCGTATGGTAGTAGATGTAAACCTTTTGTATATGCAATTCATCTGATGTTGCTGTTGAGTTATGTACAAGCTGTTCCAAGACAGGAAATATCAACGTTACCGAATCCCAGTGTGGAGGCTTTGGCTCTAAATCTTTGTAAAAATCATACGGTAGACTTCCAGCTGCGGTTAAATCATGGGGTAGCGGCGCAGTAAGTCGCCTTATAACATAGCTCAATCCTTGTGGACTCATCGTGTCTCTTAATTGGATGATTCTGGTATAATCACACTGCTCAATAAGCTCATCTAATTTTTGCTTTTCAATTACACTCATTGTGTCGGTCTTTGGTTCTTTGATATCATTTTGGCCATGCTTGAGAAACAGTTTAACAGGATGGAAAATCCAATTAAAGTAAGATAGTGAAGATGATGATCTCCGTGATGTGACGAGCAGCTCGAGTAACAAATTGAATCTCCCGCATCGTATTCTCTCAGTGATCTTACCAAATAGCCTTCTCCGGCTGGTATTCACCACACTGGTTCTCAACATAGTAATCTCAAAATATTAATGAAAACACCTTTTGCATCCAAAAAACCCAGTCGCGTATGGGCTTTATAAACCAAAATTTTCAGTGGAACCAAAAATCATTCCATTGATAGAAATATACATGGTAGCTCTCCATTTTTCTCAAGAGCTAACCTCTAATTACTGTGAAATTTCTCTATACAAACTTCTACAACTCGTCCTCATCTCCTTGATCTATATAAATTTTGCTCAATGCGCTTATCTTTGAGGTGACCTTTTCTGCATCCCTTTCAGGAAAGTGGTCAGTTTTCGCTGGCGGCATTGATCGAACATTCAAGCTGTCAAATGCCATATCGTTCCCGAACTCATTAAAAGTTTCGTGCTCATACTGATAGGTGGCAAATTCAACATTCTTACAATTGATCAAGTTCAAATATGGGGCACATGTTTCTATCTCCGCTTGCGCTAGTGGATTTCTCGGTCTTGTTTGATCTCCTGACTTCCAAGATGGGAAAACATCAGGATTGGAAAACACTGCGGCTGTTGGTTGGTGAGGGATTTTGAACTCATAGTAGTGATGCCCATTCGCCGGATTGATCATTTTCAAGCGCCCCGTTTTTGTTAAAACAGCAATTTGTTTGTCTAGCACATTCAAAAATTTGTCTCCCTCAAACGCAGATAGCGTCCAATCATTCTTCGGCAGCTCCCTACTACCCTTTCTCGATCTTTTTGCCTTTTTATTGATGTCGCCGGCTTTACTTTCCCCTAATAAGCTGTTTGTATCGTACCAGTGCACAGATCCTGTTGCTTTAGTGATACAGCCCAACCCAGAATGTGTATCATGGTTGTCATCTTCGGTGTTGAACCAGAATATGTTCTTGACGATGGCGGAGGTATTACCGCGACAGAACTTACCAACTAAGGAGATTTCAGTTGGCAAACGATATAAATCCCATACGTATAGCAGGTCTCCTCGCAAATTTGACGTAGCTAGCTGTAAATCATATTGTGAAAAGGAAACCAGCGACACACCACCCAGTGGTTTGAATGTTGCAAGCAACTGGTCATTGACTATGTCAACAATGGAAAGAATCTGGTTGTCGTTAGGTTTCAAAAATTCTGAACTTTTTTGTAGGTTGGTGTATAGAGTTTTGCCAATGGATTTGCCTATATTGTTCAACTCCAACTTGTTCTCCATGTATTCCTTATACTTTGCTGAAGATAACTCCGACACTTTAAAGATTCCATCCAATGTTGTCTTTGACACAGAGGACATGACTTTATGGTATAAGGGGGTTGATCCAGATAATTTCACGGGAGTGAATAAGCTTGCTTTTTGCTTTCGTACCGACTGGCTAGTTAGATTAGTGATAATGGGATCTTGATAATTGAGTGACTGGTCTTTCTTTGAAGTATTTGTCTTCTTGCGATTATTATCGTTTCTCTTTATATCTTTCAAATAAGTGTATTCAGATTTGGTTGGACAATAAACGAGCCAGCCTTCAATGATGTCAAAAATAGCTGAGCCATCGCTACAACTAGTTTGCAAGAGGAGGTTTTCATCCCCACAAACATCAGTTCTTCCCGGTATGTTGCAGCAATTTCTTTTGATATTTGATAAAGCTGAATTTATGTTGGCACTCCTCAAAACCAAACTCTCACCATCAAATCGGTAAACGTGGATTGCTCCAGAGTCAGTCCCTATGCAAACAAATGTGCTATTTCCTTTGATGGAGTAGTTTTTTGAGCTAAAGGGGAGTACAATGCTACTTGCAACGTCAATTAAGGCGGAAGTGATGGATAAAATGTACACGTTGTCAACATCATTTTCCGAAACCACTGCTATCACAATATACAGCTCCTCTTTGCGCATTAAAACCTTAAACGATAGTATGTTAAAAGAGCTTCTTGTCTTGAGTCGGGATTGCAAGTATAGTGTATCTCTATCCGCTCTCAGATTAGGCTTTCCCCAATCCCAGATTTCCAAGACTTTCGCTTGCAAATAAAATACAAACAATTCACCTTGTGGGCCATTCTCAACAAGATACGGCCCCGTCCCCAATTCTTGAGTAGCATCCAGCTCAGTAACATCATCTGGGTCTACTTGAGTCTTGATTTTCGGATCCAGTTTAGCTGATTTTAGTTTCTTCCATGTTGCCAACGCTGAATTGTAGTTGTGACTGCCACTTGAACTCGCATGCCTTTACGCGTTAGTATTGAGCTACGAATATGACATATGAAATAAGGGGAAAACGTACAATCGATTAATTTTGACAGTCTTATTTGTTCCGTTTATGTTGGTCATAGCAACCAGTGGCGTAATCAACGTGGATTCCCTCGAAAAGAAGATCCTAACAAATTTTTAATAAAAGTGTAAGCTTGAGTTGCCTATATGTCAATGAGTTGCTGAGTCGAATGTTGATATTACTCTATTATTCTCCTATAATCAGTGTGTATATATTTTGCTCTTTTTCTTTGCGTATCTTTGTTTATCTTATCGGCGGGGCAAGTCGTGTACTCTTATTTTTTTCTCCTTTGCGACAAAGGTAAACCCTCTCAGAAGTATAGGAAGAGGACAAGAGACTACGATTGTAGCTTATTCCTACCAACAAAGATACACATTTCCCATATTACACTGTGTACAGCTTCAAGATGAACGTGTGACTCTATACGACATTTCATTTCGTTGCAGATATACGATTAAGACTATTCGAGATCCCCTATCCTCCAAACCTCCAACCCTCGTATGCCAAACAGTCCATATTTTGAGTCAGATGAATTATTCTGACACAATATTTCGTTACCAAAAGTTTCACACGGATAGCTCACCCCTTTGCACAAGGACTTGTCAATATAGAGACCATTTTGACCCTGTGACGACCCGATTGCGATAAAGTCATGATTGGAATATATTACATTGTCATTGATTCCAGTGTACATAAATGCCTTGAACCTGAATGCCGATTTTGATTTCAGGGAAGACATATTGTTGCCATGATTCAATTTTGACGGATCATACTTTTCGCATTTCCACAAAAAGCACTCCCCGTTACCGTAATATCTCTTGTGATCCACTGGCTTTAAATATTCGTTTAAAAAGGCTCCAAATCTCGACAGACGTTTATCCTTGATCACCAACACATAGCCCTGTGGACGTTTTGGTGTTGTCCCATATATATTATTTGGAGTGTCATTAGCCATCATCCTGTTGACAACCGATTCAGCAAAACCTTTATCAGCTTTCTTCCGCTTTTTATACTCTATCAATTGATGCTCTGGGTTTGAATTCCTGTACAATGAATTGAGAGAAATGCCATGCTGCTCCAGAGAATATACCAAGTACCACTTGTCGAAAAGTTGAAGTCTTGCAGGTATTAAGTTTCGGATATCGCTGGCTAAAGCAGGGTCCATCAATTTATGCCTCACAGTGGGACCATATCCTAGTAGCTCGATCGGGGGTAGTGGTGGCAAGGCACTGTTAATACTTGAGCTGCTCGAATTTGCAGAGGTCAATGATGACGAGGAATTGTTTCTACTCGAACTCCCTACCAAACTTTTGAGGAACGTCGTTCGTGATTTTTTGGGTTTCTTTTCCGAATCAGATAGCTTTTCATTACTTAATTCCGCCTCCTGATCAATGTTCTGTGAATTGATTTCTTTGTTTGCTTCTCTTTCTGCTTGTTGGTCCTGCTCCTCCGCATTGTCTATAGCAGACTCGCTGGTCGATGTGAATCTTCTGAGTAAGAAAGACATAGTGTCGTCGAAATCGGTAGAAAGAGTGCTCTATTTTATGTGGATTTCGATTTTGTACAAGAGAGAAAAGAATTTACGGGATCATTTTCGTTTGCTGTTTTTCCCCCCAGAGTTACAAAGTGGAACAAAAATAGATCGGAGAAGAGGGCGCATTTAAACAGAGTTAAACTGACCCACCTCAATTCTTTGAACAACTCGTAGCAGTATAGTATGTCTAAGTATGATTGGAGAACCGGACAAGCCCTATTAGTAACTCCAACGCAATCTCAACACTGTCTATGAATAATACTCCGGGAAAGTCTGAAGACAATTTTTTATTTAATCCCGCCATACCAGCACATCCCAACAAAACACAATCAATGTTGTCCGCCTTGTATTGAGTCTTTAAAATGTGAGTGGCTTTCTCCCTGATTTTACTATATTCCTCCTCATTCGCTAGATTTGTGACAGCAATATCCAACCCTATCGTTCTCTGAAACTTCTTAGTCGGAAACTCATCAACTCCTAGAAAGTCGATAATTCCCTGATCAAGGATTGGCTCCCATCCACTAGTACTTGTGAGAATGAACAGCTTTTGAAGATTGGGATTCAGAAGAGCATATAAAAGGGTTGCTTGCATGATTCCGATTACTGGCTTTCCGCTCAAGGCTGCTAAACTTTTTATCAATGGGTGATCTGAGTAGCAGCATACTATAAACCCATCGTACAGAGCTGCAATATTGCGTGACTTTATATCCTCCAATACGACCGATTCCGATTTCTTGGATGTTTCAACACCAGTTATTTCACGGGGAGCCAGATCCGGAGCAGTGTATATTTGCAACTCAACTCCCTGTGGTGGAGTCAAAACACTCCTCATGTTATGGGAGACTTTCTCCGAGCTATTGGGGTTCACAAGCAAGATCTTCATTGTGATGAAGACAGGAAGTTGAGGGTGTGGTATTATTGACAAGTAAAAAAAAAAAAAAGATTGAATCGAGGTTGAAAGATTGCAATCTGAGATAACGTGTGCACTTTAGATCCCTGAAAACATGGGATTTGAAGCTCAGATAGACACGTTCAAACACAAACAAATTTGGTGTAGATCTATATCGGCTTTGTCAGCTATTTCAGAATCTATTAATATCACTATAAAGAAGGACAGATTGTCACTATCATCGGTAAATGCAAGTCGCACATCACACGGAGAGATTATATTCAAACAATCCTTCTTCAGTCACTATGAAGTAGATTTCAGAAACATAGTACAGGACGGGTTTGACAAGGGGGATTCTGGCAACGATTTGTCTCTGTCGTATTCATTCATGATTAACTCAAAACATCTCACTGCTTTATTTCGAAATTTTGACTCAGGCAACATGAAATATGTAAAGTTGAGGATTGAGTGGAGTGACCTAGCTACATCCAATTTAAAATACAAACTACTCATTGAGATACTCAACAAAAAGTTGATTATGAAAAAGTATCAAGCTGGTTATCTACCAATCGCAAGAAAGGGTGTCCATATTGCAAAGGAATACAAGGATTCCTTTTATGAACAAGAGAACTGTGGCAAAAAGTCTACACCAAAAACGCACCACATTATGATCGATTTAGTCATCCCGAAAGAGTTTCTTGAAATGGTGCCCTCGGGAGCAGAAGATTTCAAAATCGATATCAAAAATGAAAAAGTGCTGTTTGGTGGATACACTAAAGAGATCATCAAAGATCGCGACTACATAAAACAACCAATGGCCGTGACAGTAACTATAAGTCTTGATGAGTTAGCAGACAGTAACCTTATACATACCGATGAACCACCTTTGCGAATGTTGCTAAATTTTGGAATGCGAGATTTTAAAAACTTTTTAAATCTAGCTGGAGTTTTTGCGACCTCCTCAACATCGCAGCAATTTGATGAAGAGTATGCAAATATTGGCAATAACAGTGACTACTTTCATATTTATTTCAGAAATCCCGGTGACCCCATCTTGTTTGATTTGCAAAACAGCCAACATGTTGACGTTCAATTCATACAAATAACTGCATGTGACAGTAGTACAAAAGTTGGGAATGAAGTTGAAATTGATGCTCGAAGATTGAAACGGAAACTAGAGTTGGAAGTGCCTGTCGTCCATTCAGTAACCGAGAAGCAAGCGGTGGTTAATATAGAGGCAGAAGAAACGCAACAAAATTCTTCGCCAGAACCATCTATTCGTTTCGCGTTTGGAAAACTACCTTGTAATCGCAACGATAAAGTAGAAATCTCCACATTGACGCAACAACAAACAAGAGGTCGCATGAATTCGGAAATGAGTGAAGATGTTATCACATACAATCAAGGCTCCTTAGGAACAGCAAGAAACGACGATACTGAATATAGCGATTCAGAGGAGGAAACTAATGAGCCACCATTGAAACGGAGATTGATTGAGGACGAGGAGGAGCTTGGCCCAACTCAAGTAGAGAAGCCAAAATCTATATTCTAGAGCCAGTGGTAATTTCATGTTGCATCACTTAGGGATCTCAAACTAGGTTGTAGGTATTCCCTTTATTATCCTGCAACTCGCCATATGACACGTGCCCACTCCAAGGCTTGTCGTTGTCAGAATAAGCAGCTGGTGGAAGTTTGAACGGCATTCGAATATACGTCACTCCACCTTCAGTACCTGCATCACTAAGATAGCTCGGCTTCATCTTGGTGTTCGGTCTAGGTGTTACGAGAATACCCAACTCGTAGCTATTTACTTCATACTGACTGGGATCATTGTTAACAAACTTGTTACCTTTTCTACTACCCCAAGCCTGCTTGGACAAGTTATGACTTCCCATATAACACCATTTAATGGTTTCCCAATTGTCACCATTATCGCACATGTATAGTTTCACATGTGGCATCACCCTTTCTCTTCCTGTAAATACTTTAACATCGCCCGAATCCCATTTTTTATGATAAGGCTTGATTGCTTGGTTATAATAATTCTTGTGAACATAAGATCGCGAGTAATCGAAGTGGATAGCTTGGCCGGCAGCAAAACCAACAGTACTAGCAGCAACTTCATCAACTGAGGGAAAGACAATGGATGGTGTATAATTATGTTTCAGTTGATGACGACGCAAGTTTTGGGCACCTGGAGCCAACAAGCAAAACTTTTCATTTTTTGAAAATAGCATTGGACAAAGCAAATGTGTAAATACCCCTGCGGTGGCGCCCTTCTCAACCGCAAACGGATATGAAATTGCAGATGTTTGAGCCAAAACGTTGAAATGGTGAGACTTATCCCTATTATCAATCAAGAGGTCATTGCGCTTGCATGCATCAAATAGGCTTCCATACCCATAATGAGGTTCTTCATTGTTTAGATCATAATGTCCTGGTGATGATGCAATTAAGTCGACGTCAATTCCCAGAAAACTAAATGTTTCCAATGCTGTAGCAAGCGTATCTATTTGAGGCTTCTCATATGTGCGTAGATACCCAATCAAATCGCTTTTAAACTTTATACTTTTTGTCCCTGTGGTATTCCCACGAGCCAATCGCCCCGATCGCCAAATCATTTGCGTCAAACCACCAAAATCAAGCTTTGTCAAGTTGCAAGACATGATAATCACTTCAGCCGAATTGCCATGAAAAAAGTTGATCATCATCTTTGTATGATGAGTACCAAACCTACTCGGTATATTTGCCTGTACTTCCAGAATATTGTAGCTCGATTTAATTGACTTTGTCTCTTCGTCAGCAGAGTCTAACAATTTATTCCCTGTAATGAAAACCAATTTTCTTTTCCTGGCTGTAAACGTAGGATGCAAAAACGATAGAAAGAAAGGGAGGTCCACATTAAAATTAAACTGATATGTTTCCTTCAATTCCAGCGATCCAATTAAGTCATGAATTCGAACTGTATCCTGATTGACACGCGTAAGGTCTTGTTCAGGATAACTTGGATTATGCAAAAGCTTAATCTGAGACGAGAAACATGATACTGTTGTTGAATTATTCCCTAATGGCTTTGTTTCCTCGTGGTGCGCACTATCATCTTGGACTCGTTCGGATTCGTTTTTAAATCTTTTGGCCCAATGTTCAGATGCTGCTTTGAAAGCATCAGATTTTCTCTTTTCACCCATGGAGCAGAAACGGCTAACCAGTTGCAATTCAATAAGTAATGGACGAAATCAGTATTGACCTATGTTGCATTTGATGGTAAGCGTTGGACGTGGAATTGATCAATTGAAATTCAGTTGTTCATCCAAATTTGGCAAGTTTTAAGCATCAAAGAAGAAAAGATCAAAAAAAAAAAATTAAAAAGAAAAGCTGGAGACGCATTTGGTGGGGGGAGGAGTGCAAAGTAACCTAATTCACTGCCCTTCTAGGCCCGCCCCCTAATGAGTGAAAGATTGTGTTTGACGAAAAAATTGAAAAGCACAAGCCAAGAGTCCTTCTCTTTATTAACATGGTAAGCTCTTGCTTAGATTTTGCAGGAGCCGCAAAATCGAACTAATTCATTGACTCTGGAGTATGAGGTCTCACACTACTAAGGGTTACCCTAAAGTAGCGGAGATAACTTCTTCACCTATACTCTTGCGGTAAGTACCCCAAAATCCTACAATAAACTAACGCAACATACTTCCAGTCAAGCCACTCAAAATTGACGAAGAGTTAATTTCGCCTTTCAGCTTAGTGAAGGCAATGCACTTTCTATTGAAAAACTCCGCTCTCGTTTAGTATTAACAATCTCAAATTTATGCCACGAGATTTATAAATTGGTCGCACCGGCTCGGAAAATAACACAAACTCAGCCACTATTGCTCCTTTCCAAAGGGTCCCTCATCCAAACCCCCCTGCAAATGACAATTCAATTCAATTACAGAGACAACGAAATCGTCTCGTCGCCAACTGTAATAGTGAGCGGTGCAACAACTTCGGGAACCCAAAATGGAATTATATGCTTCACAAACAATGACAACCGGGTGTTTCCTCCTCAATATTTCGAAGTCAACAATGGCCAATTTAAAGCATTGGTACATGTCTCGCCAGGTGAACCCAACCAATTTCGCGTTGAAGTGATGGATAATGGAATAATTTCAAGCTTTGGTTTCTCTGAGTACAAGAATGGTAGACCAAATATAGTTGACAGAGGACAGTTGATTCTTATCTTCAATCCTTTGCCTCAAAACAAACCAGTGCACATGTGTCTAATTAGAGCTCGGGATTCACCAAACACATATGATATGCCACAATACCGATTGGCACGACGTGAGCAGCCAAACTTGGAGAACGCAGTGAAGAAATTGAAAGTTGCTGCTCGGTTAATGCAAGCCTACACACAAGACGAAATGAGAACTGTTGGGTTTAGCAATAGGACTTTTCAATTTGTCGAGGAAACGACTCTGGATCAAACAATATTTGGATATAAAGTGCAGTCGCCAACACCTCATCAAGAGGTTAAAGTTCACGTATTGACAAGTCCCAAAAGCGTTGCTGAGTTGCGGAGCCCCGATTTAGCTCAACAGAACCCTTCTGCTAAAGATAAGGGTGGGCTTTTCAGCCACGCAATAGATTTAATAAAGAAATCAGATATATACGATTCAAAAAGAGGGACAGCTATTCAATGTGCTGTGATGTACTTGGACTCAACTTATGACACAAAGAACAACTTGATTTTGACACATGCGGCACTCGGTGGTGGTGATAGTGGGGTTAAATTAGCTATTTTTGGGTCTCACGGACTACACGCTTATCCGCAAAACTTTCCATTAGTCACTCCCTCTTTCTTGGATAGCACAAAACTATCCACGAACGAGGTAGCAAATGATTGTAATGAGTGTGGCACTAGTTGGGAGTGCTTGAATATCTGTCTTGGAGCTTTCATGCATGAAATTGGTCACTTATTGGGCTGCCCACATCAAGTTGATGGGGTAATGCTTAGAGATTATATATGGTGGAATAGGTCATTCATGACTAGAGAGCTCGAATGCTTAAGAACACATTCCCCTGGGGTGCTCATCGATAGGAATGGCCAGTGGCCCAAAGTTTGCCACTGGAACAGACTAGATTTGATTAGATTTTTATACCATGACCTGTTTTCGTTACCTGTTGACAAGTTTCAAAAAGTGCACAGTACGACAATGAAACCAGATTCACTGTATACAGATCTGGCAGTTCCGCTGCTGTATTCACTGCCTGGTAATGGTGCTGTTATGATGTCGGATGCAGGAATTTTTATAGTGGAGATTGTTGATGGAGATTTGACTCGGTACCATGAACCTTATTTGCCTTTGGAATATGGCGGTAATGGAGTGGTGCACCAATGCACGATAAATTATCCAGAATATCTTTCCAAATTGAGGTCTGCTAAAAGGGATGCAGGGGAGGAGTATAAAGTCAGAGTAATGTCATTAGCCGGTGACCTCTTCATCAATAACTTCAAAAAACACTGCTCACCACTGGAACAGGATGTGGTGAAAAGCGATTTTGGTTTTGGTCGTGGGGAATTGACTGGATACAAAAGTGAACTATTGGGACGTGCCAAGGGTGAAATGCGTGTTGCTGCTTTTGATTTGGCAACCGTTTATAGGGTTCGAGTATATTCTGGTCGAGCTCTAGATGGTGTTCGATTTTATTTCAAGACTGGTGGAGTGTCTACTGGGCATGCACCAAAGGTGCCACCGAGAAATTACCTCAAAAAAGTGTTTGGTCATCATGACGAACATCATCATGAAGAGCATCAACAAGTTAATGGCGAAGTGAAGGATGGCTCGTCTTTAGTGGGTAAGGAGACGGGATCGTATTCTGACTTTGAATTACAAAACGGTGAAGAGATTGTGAGGTTTAATATCAGAAATGGTGCTTGGGTTGATGGAATACAAGTTGTGACAAATAGAAATAGAAGCTCTCCAATGTTTGGAAACGCTCAAGGGGGCCACTTGTCGTCTTTGATGAAGCCGTCGAAGGATGCTGAGATAGTTGGTATGTATTTCTATTTGGGAGGTTGGTTAGACGGATTAGGGTTAATCTATACGTATAAATAGTACATGCTTGGATTACGGAAGGACAAATAGTTAGACACAAATGTTTTAACTATAGTGCTCATTCTTGAATTCGCTCTAGAACTTTATCTCTAGCTTGAAAATACTCCACTGGATATTCCTCAATAACACCACTTTTCTGGCTTTTAATCAAGGACGCCGGAAACGATTTCCGATCACCATGCTTCAACCTCTGTAATCGTTTTTCAATCCCTCTTATTTCATTCCGTAGTCTTTCAACTCTACTCAACTTTGAATTGTCTTTGGCTGCAAAATAAGTGTCACACAACGATTGAATCGTCACTAGTTTTGCGTGCAAAAGGTTGGTCTTGTCAAGCAACTTTTGATTCTCATTGTTCAAGTTCCCACTAATTTGTGCTTCAAGAACTAGGGCCCTGTCAACATCACTAGAGTCTAGCGACAGTAGGATCGTATTGGAAAAATATTTTGCATGATTACTCAAACTGCTTGGATCGTGAAACTGAGAATCGAGGTTGTTGTTTGTTCCGTCGATTGTAGAATTGTCTTGATCACTCAGAACGTAATCATCATCCGACGAAACTTCGTTTGAGTTTTCAATAGAGTCCGCCTCGGTGTTTGCCCTTATTGTCTTTGCATTCTTCAACTCTTCATTAGTTAAATTCGTATCCCTTTCACTCATGTGTATTTTAATGTTTTGGAAAACAAGAAAAAAATCAAAAACAGCACTGAAAATATTTCCTCGCGATAACAAGAAATCACACACACCAAAAAACCCACACTGGTCGGCAACTTGAAGAGCATGTCTTCTTTCCAGTTACAAAACTCCGAGGTATTAGCGAGGCTAAAACCTTTTGGAATTCTGTTTGAGAAGTCACTCAATGATTTAATTAAAGGGATTCGAGCACACTCAAAGGACTCACCAGAGAGTCTTGCAAAATTTTTGGATGCAGCCATTCAAGAATGCAAAACTGAGTTATACAGTACTGATCTCGAGACCAAGGCAATGGCAGTTTTGAAGCTAGCTTACTTGGAAATGTATGGGTTTGATATGTCGTGGTGCAATTTTCAAATACTTGAAGTGATGTCGTCTAACAAGTTTCAGCAAAAGCGAATAGGTTATTTAGCCGCAATTCAGAGTTTCAAAAGCGAACAAGATTTGCTCATTCTTGCAACAAACCAGTTCAAGAAAGATCTCAACTCATCGCTGCATGTTGAAGTGGGATTGGCTTTGAGTGGAATCGCCACAATTGTAACTCCTAGTTTGTCCAAGGATATCAATGATGATGTATTAATGAAGTTGAATCACTCCAAGCCTTACATCAGAAAAAAAGCCATCCTTGCAATGTACAAGATCTTCTTACAGTACCCCGATAGCTTAAGAGTAAATTTTCACAGGATTATAGAGAAATTGGATGACACTGATGTTGCAGTTGTCAGCGCTACGGTCAATGTAATTTGCGAATTATCAAAAAAGAACCCAAAATTGTTTCTCAATTATCTACCGAAGTTATTTTCCATCTTGGAGGAAACCAAAAACAATTGGTTGATTATTAGAATTTTGAAATTGTTTCAAAGTTTGTCAAGAGTAGAACCAAGAATGAAGAAGAAAATATTACCTGCCATAATGGATCTCATGCAAAGAACTCAAGCATCTTCCCTCATCTATGAGTGTATAAATTGTGCGGTCAACGGACAGATGTTGTCAGTGGAGTCTTCCAAGGACAAACAAACAGCCAAACTATGCATCCTTCAGTTGATGAATTTTTTCAAAACCAAGGACTCGAATTTGAAATTTGTTGGATTGATTGCTTTGATCAACATATTGAAGATATTCCCAGTTTTCATGCATAGTGTAGAGGGTGTATCCGATGTGATCATGGACTGTCTAAATGATCCTGATTTGATCATAAAGAAAAAAGCTCTAGAGGTTTCAAGCTACTTAGTAAACGACGACAATATTGTTGAAGTGATTAAGGTGATGCTACTTCAATTAGTCCCAGATAGTAATAATGTGGACGATTCGCTCAAATTGGAGGTTACGACCAACATATTGAAGATAGCATCGAAAGACAACTACAATAACATTCCCAATTTTAAGTGGTATGTTGCCGTCTTGAAAGATATATTGAACCTTACTTTATTGCCAGTGGCGCCCGGCTCCTCTGCACCTGTTTCAACAACTGCGTCGAAAGAGATTGCGACTCACATTGGCAACGAAATTCGAGTACTTGCGACCAAAGTCCCCTCCATACGACCTGTTTTGTTGGAAAAAATTGTGGTTGAAGTGGTTTTGGATGAAAATGTGATAGCATTCTGTCCATTTATTTTGAAAGATGTCTACTGGGTTTTAGGAGAGTACATTGATGAATTTCAAACAGGCGTGGATGATGACGATGAGGTGGAAGTTGAAAACAAAGAGTTGGTTGTTAATTTGGACAAGAAGTTGTGCATTTTCAACACATTGGTTAATCATAACATCGATAAAAAGTTGGGACTTGGAACATCTGGTCATTTCAAGATATCATCCATGTTGCTAACCCTACAGGAGCCTCAAGTGTTGTCTGTCATGATCCAAGCTTTGGTTAAGCTTTTTAATCGGATCATCTACGATTACACTTGCGTGTATTCAAACAATGGCGAGTTTTCGGACTCAAAGTATTATGAAATGAGTTATCACCTTTACAAATTAATTGAATTTTTGACTAATTGGGAGAAGCATTACAATTATGAGGTCCAAGAACGAGCTCTATCATGGTTGGAATTTTTGAAGCTTTGCCAAGAGGCAATGATTGGTGAGGATTTGTCCGAGATAAAGAAACTTGAAGCAAAGGACGTATCACATTATGAAAACAATACTACGAGAGGTGACCTTGAAGAGGAAGATATATCTGACACTGAACTGGAGTTAGAGTCTAGCTCGGATGATAGCTCTGGCAGCGATGAATATGAAAATTTAATCTTTTCTGACGATGAAAAACCGTCCAGAACCAATCCTGTTACAGATTTTGAGCCGAACCCCTTTACGGAGCAAGAATCAGAAATAAACAACCCATCTAAAAAGCTTCCTGGATTATTGAGTAATGTTTTGCCATCTTTTTTCAAAGTTTACATGTTGAAACCGATTGCCAAAAATGCTCAACGCCATATTGGTCTCCCAGAGGATTTGGATTTGAACCTGGTAATCAATGAAATGCCTCATGCTGATGAAGAGCTTGCTACCAATGAAACTTACGAACTATTCCTTTCGGACACAGATAACTTTGAGGAGGATTTGATCCAGTTGTCAAGTAATGAAACGGATAACAAAAACCGTACCAATAAAGAGGCACGAGCACTTCGTTTGAAGGAGGATCCTTTTTACCTTGAACCAGAAAGGAAAAGCAAGATTAAAAGCAAAACCTTGGGAATGCTGGATGAAACGAACTCGCTCAACTCGAAAACAGCTAGTTTGTCTTCAAGAATTGAGGAGCCAACAAAACCAAAAAAGAAAAAATCCTCGAAAATCAAGAAGGAAAAAGTTCTCATACTTGATGAGGAGTCAGTCGAAGGTGAGGTGGAAGCCGCTAATGAGCAGAATAATCAATCTAGCACGAAGCGAAAAGGAAAGAAAAATGCCATAAAGATTGACTCGTCGAAATTGGATAATTTTGATCTTCTTTCAGCGGCGCCAGTGAATTCTTCAAATGAGGAATACGACGTTGACCTAGACGCTTTACGAGCAAAATTATCACAAACTTCGATCGAGAAACCAAAGAAGAAAAAAAAGGTCAAAAAGAGCGAGAAGAGTGAGAAAGAGCAGCTAGTAGGCTCCAATGAAGCAGTAGATACCAAAGGTGAACAAAAGGAAGAGGAAGAAAGGCCATCGACGAAGCAATCTTCCGCCACTGACTCCTCAGTGATCACAGTGAAACCAATGAAGAAAAAGACTAAGAAAAAGGCGATAATAATTGAATGATGAAAATGCATTATATATATAGACTTTGGATTTTAAATAATCATTATGTAAACCTAGTCTCCAGAAATCAATGGTGTTTCTTCACTGATCACCTCAACCTCTGTATCAGTTTCAACGTCTTGCACTGTTTGCACTGGTGGATGGAAATCCTCATTTGGCTTAACACCCGGTGCATATGAATACCCCACCTTTTGCAAAGTCTCAATCATGTCACTTCTAACTTTTTCACAACATCTGGTGACATCTTCGCTCGTTTCCAAATCCTTGGTGGACACTGGGGGCAATACCTCGATATGAATCTCCCCCGTGTTGAAGATTTTTCTTTTGGCATTAAAGATGGTAGAGGTGTTTGAAACTACTACCGGTATAATAGGGATTCCAGCTTGTCTTGCCAAATGGAAAGCTCCCTTCTTGAATGGCAACATACTCAAGGTTTCGGTACCTGATCTGGTACCTTCTGGGAACATGAATAAAGCACGGTGTTGTCTTTTCAAAACTTGTAATGCACCTTCCAAAACCTTTTTAGCTTTGCTCGATCTAGCCCTGTCTAAGAAAAAAGTGCCACTAAGAGCCATGAACCATCCCAAAAAAGGTACGTAGGCTAATGACTTCTTGCTTGTCACAGTGTAACCACGTTGGAAAATTCTACCCAATACCTGAATATCCAATGCAGACTGATGATTTGAAACAACAATCGCTGGCAAATCCTTCAAGTAGTGTTCATTCTTGATCTTTATATTGATACCGAGGACGAGTTTCAAAGAATAAAAGAAGGCTCTAGCGACCGTATATTGTGCGTAATCAACTTTGCCCACAAGTCTCAACACTATCGATGCAATAACCCCATAAAGTGCACAACCGGCAATAAGTGTGCCGAAAACAACTGATTTCAAGTAGAACTTGACCGTTTGGTAGAGTGAGCCTGCCATTTGAACGTGGTGGTGGTGCAAAAGGGGTGGGGAAGAAACTAGCGAGTGTGGAATGGTGATGGGTGAATGTTTGAAATCTTTTGATTGGGCTCATGATATTTTCCTTTTTTTTTTTTCTCTTTTTTGTGTGCGTTTCCAAGTTGGGTAAATCTGCGTTGTGAATTTTGTTGAATTTTGAAATTGAAATCTCTATTTTTTACTCCCTCTGCAGAAGCATGATTATTATGAGAGAGATGTAGAAATTACCGAGGTACTACAGGAATGGTCGCATTGCTTTGGTGGAGCTGTGTATAAAATTACAACTGATACATGACAGATCAAATTTCGTTGAAAACTCTATTCATTTGAAACTATTTAGATTTGTGACCGCGCTTAAATGATTTTGGTATAGCCGCATCACCAACAGGAATCCAAACTTCGTCATCTTTTGCTTCTTCTGGGATATGTAGGTTCTTGAAAGCTTCTTTTTTCCACTCTTGTAAATGTTTCTTCTTTGCGTATTTACGTTTATCCTTGAGACGTAGTTCCTTTGGACGATATGGAGCAAATTTTTTGATACCAATAAAATTATTCAACTGCTTGTCGTCAGCAAGTAATATTTCTCTCGTGGACAACCCGAACGATTCAGGTGAAACTTCTCGATACTTGAATTTCAATTCACCCGCATCCTTCTTGCGACCACGCTCCTCGTTCTCCTCCTCAACTTCCTCTTTCAATTTAAGAGTATTCGATTCTATAATTTCTTGCGCTTTGGCTCGTAACGACTCTTTTTCTTTCTTCGATGACTTCTTCTCCTTTAATTTTTCCTTTTTTGCTTTCTTCTTCGGTGGTTCCCCCTCGAGATCAATATTGTCGGCGTTATCCCCCTCACCGAAATCTTCACCCATGCCCTCCATCAAATCGTCATCCCAAGTTGGCTTTTCAACTTCAACTCCATAGTATTGCTCATTGAAAATTTCTGCCATTTTGTTATCCCAATCAGCATCGTCAAAATCGTCATTCAATAGTGAATCTCCAAATACTTTTTGAATAACCTCGTCACTCACCTCATTCCCAACCGCTTCCTTAATCTTTGATAAACGATCAACCAACTTGTTTAATTTTGCAGTTTTCTTTTTCTTTAACAATGCAGCCTTATGTTCTTCTTCCTTTCTCTTTTCTTCATTGGCTTTTTCCCTTGCTCTTTTACGTGAGTTGGTCTTGGACCTTCGCAAAGTGGCTTGATTTCTTGCGTATGAAATGATCTCCGTCGAATTGGCATCCTCAAATCTAAAATTATAAGCATGCTCAAAATCTTCCACTGCATCATCAAAATCTTCTTCATCGTTTCTATCTATTTGATCAAGGTCAATGACTTTGTCCCCCTTTTTAGGTATCCATGCTTTTCGGTCCAAGAAAGCCGAGAGGAAAGCACTTTGATCCTTTTCGGGATCAGGTAGGCTCTGAATGTTCTCCTCCTCTTTTTCGCTCCTGTCTTTCTTTTTCAAAAACCCATCGTCTTCGCCTTCTTCATTGAAAGCACTGTTTATATCCTTCAACAATTTGTCCCTCTCTTCTCTTTGCTCAGTTGCGAACGACTTCACGCCATCAACTGTTTCGTTTTCGTCGAATTCCTTGTAAGAGCCGTCAATCAAATTTTGACGATGGTAGTCTTTTAAATACATAGGTTTCTCTCCTTGTTTCTTGACAAGCACTTCATCTGAGTCGGGGTCTTTGAAAAATTTCAAGTTTGGATCAAGTAGTGATTTAGGGTCTGATCTAATTTTTGACAAAACCTGGTTAATACCTTGCTCTACTTCATCTGTGATTAAATCTCCGTATTCATCTTCTTCCTCGTTTTCTGAAGAAGATGATTCTGAATCGAATTCTGCTTGTGGCTCATTGTCAAATGGTTGTGTGTTTTCCCTTGTATCAACCGTTGCATTGCTTTCAACAGTTACGTTGCCTTCAATGTCTGATTGCTTTAACAATTGCTCCTTGGCTTTCTTCGCCGCCGACTTCTTCCTAGGCATGTCTGGCTTTACAAATACTCTTCACTTGTGTGAGTGAGTGATGATCATCTAAAAAAGTGCAAAAAAAAAAAACCACAGATGTGTGCGCGCTACCCAAGCTTACATCAAGCTCGTATTTTGAGTACACCTTCTATAAACTCCAAATCTGAATGGTTAATATCAAACCAGTCAACTATTTCATAACGCGAAAAGGAAGTACTGTCGACAACTTCAAAAAGTATAGTCTCACCAACAAATGCCCTGAGCTCCTTTGAAGGATGATGTTTCAAAATCCACAAAAACCTATCGTACACTCTCAACCGTAATTTTGGACACCTTTGTGATATATGAACAAAAATTTGCAAGACCGTCTTGACTCTGGTTAAGTTTCTGGTGTTGATGTGTAAGTTGTAGCATTTCACAAATAGCTCTTGGTAACTTGGCTTGTTTTCAAATTGATAATTTGCGTCAAACATTTTTAAAATCATTTGCAACACCATAGACACAAGTTTTACATCTCGTTTGCTGGCGTTTTCAGTTCGATTCAAGAACCCGAGCAAGATGTTAAAATCTCCCACCTTGGGTCTGTAACTCAATAGCTCACAAAACGCTTCATTGATGATTTTAATATTTCCAATAAACGAACCACATGTGAATGTAATACCTCTCCAGAATTGAACTCTTGACTCTTGATCCTCTAGTCCGTGGTAATATTGTAATAACCTTGCCCAACTAAAGCCCAATCCTGTCAACACTGTGAAAGAAAGTTGCCGAATTTTGTCCATCAATTCACCACTCAATCGTATCAATTTTAATTTGATACTCTCATCCAAGAGCCCAATCTTCAGCACCAAATTGATAGCAGCTATTCGTACCTTGGAACCAACGTCACCCTGATCAGTGGTTGTGTAGTCGTCAAATAGGCTATATATATCCTCAAGCTTGAAATACGTGGGCAAATTCTCACCAAGGTTAGTGATCATATTTGCACGAACAACAGCATCGACGCGCTCATCTTTCATGATGCTTATAAGCAGTTGGTATTGATTACGATCAAGATTTGGAAAGTAGAAAACCGTACACGAAAGATTGCGATCATGAGGCAAGTGGTATAATACTTCACGCATGGGCAATTCCTTTTGGTGTGAAACTACCTCTCTCATCTCTCCAACAAGGTTGCCATACTTCAGAATTTTCAACAAATTGTGCCAATCTAACTCGCTCAACTGCTTATATTTCAAAGAATAAAGGTACCCCTTTACCATATCTAGTTTTGATTCATCAAATACGAAATTGTCAAACGCACAGTAACCTTCATTAAATGCGTCCAACTGGAATAGAATGTGCCACTTGTTTGCCATTTTTAACTTGGATCGAATTTCGTCAAAATTTGCTGTCGTTTTAGGAACTAGTTCTAATGCCGGGGGTTGGTTGAGTAGCTTGTTTAAGTAGTGACCATCTCCATCCTCCTCACATATCGAGTCAACTAGTGGTATAATGAGAAAACTTAAATCAATATCGTGATAGAGGACATCAATGAATTGGTAGTTGACGTGCTGATCTAGACGCAAATTGCCCAACTTGGCGACAAAATTTACAATGAACTCGCCCTTGTCAGTAGCTTGAACAAGATCTTTGCCAACTCTGCCTAACATTTCTTGTATAACTGCAATGCTACATCTTTTCAACAACAATTCGTCAAACACCAACATCTGTAACAAGTCTGCAAATACTTCAGCTAGTGTGGGCCCAGCGTGCTTGAGGTTTCGAACAATAGACCATATTAAAAAGCAAGCTGAATCTCTGATTTGACTTCCTATCAAGATTGTTCCCTTGGGAACTTTGAAAAAAAGATGCTGTCGAGCAAGCTCAATACAATCTATTTGAAACTGTACTGGTAAATTCTTAGACAAAGAGATATACCCCAAGGACAACAAAACGGTGTGCAATTTTGGTACATTCGTTTCTTTGGGATCGACTAAATCCAATATAAACTGGATCAATTGATTTTGATAATTGACAGCTGTGTAGGATAGTTGTTTGGTAATGGTGGATAATGCCTTAGCCATGGCATAGCGAAGGTTGGTTTCAAAAGTCACATCACTCAATAATATGTCATTTACCAAGTTGTTTATCAATTCAGCCGCGTTGACAAACAGTCCTCCTGTGATATGACTTACAGTCAACTTGCTCAAAATTTTAATGGAGTAAACTAAGCTCATATTTGAGATTTGCGATTCTAAAAGATCACCTATAATGCAAGAGTATACCCCTGTAACATGCGACTGACTAATTTGAACTCGCTTTAGTAGTTTGTTCACTACCAAGAATGTTCCTAACTTTTGACTAGAGCCCCCTTTCGGCCAATAATTTACCATGGAATCCAAAAATGAATCAAGCATATCCAGGCAATCAGGTCTAGATAGTAGCCTCGAGTACAAGATCAGAGCAGCAACCTGGGTTCTTGAAATATTAGCAAACCTCGTTAATGAAACTTGCGCAGTTTTCTTCAACAGTTCAGGTAAATCAACTCTGATGGTCTTTATTGGGAAAGGAACTATGACCAAATTGCATAACCATAGTAGGCAAACAAACCTCACCGCCTCGCTTGAATCATGACACCTTTCGAGTAGACAATCAAAAAGATATACATCACTCGAAAAGAACAATGCCACAGTTTTGAAAGTGCACACTCTAGCAATCGCGTATATTATATTCCCAATGAATTCACCAATCAATACATTTTCAAGAAATAATTCACTTAACTCCTTTACATAAGATCCGAGCTGCTTTTCAAGCAATCTTGGCTGTAGCTCGAATTCGTTAATAATGGCGACCAATTTAGTCGTCAATGATTGGTAAAGGACGCGTCTGTTACTCTCTGATTCTTTCAACGCATGCCTGAGTGAAGCGATTAAATTGCTTATTTCCGCGTGTAATTGAGGGCTTTTTTTGATAACCTGGATGTTCAAGTCATCCATTTGTCAAAAGGTCGTTGTTGACACAGTGCACACTACCAATGTGTTCGTGAAATAATACGAAAAAGTAAAAAAAAGAAAAGGAAAAGTGAACAGTCATCGGCTGGACCTAGGAACAAGAGGGATAAGCTAATCTTTTCTTTAACAATGTCATCCACCAGGCAGCTATACTACAAAGTCACACAGATACGTTCTTCAATAGGTATGCCTCCAACTACACGACACACGTTGGAAGCTTTGGGGTTAAAAAGAAGAAACCAAACAGTATATGCAAAATGTGATGTGTCGTCCGCTCATTCATTAGCAAAAGTCAAAGAACTTGTGAAGATAGAAGTCACCAATGAGAAAAAGACTAGGGAGGAATTAAATCGTGAACGAAAGTGGAAAAGTGGATATGAGGTTATTCCACAAGGTACGAGGAAAGTTTATGAGTAGAGGATATAATTTGTAAATAGTTAGATCAATCGATCAAAGATTATAGAGTTCGACCGAAGGATCGGAGATTGGATTCTGGATCGTCATATACACTTTAAAACTGTAAGTTTGATCTCTTTGTTTCAGAAGTTCAGTATGAAGGGAACTTCATGGGCTCTTTTATCATCACATTGATTATGATTGGTTGTATTCAAAGTTATTCCTGCATAATAGCTTTGATGTATTACTGAAAAAAAAAAAAAGAATACAATGAGGTCTAACCAATTGAGAGATTTGAAAAAAAAATAACATCTGATGCAACCATAAGATTAAACCCAAGTTCTACTATTCTTGTTAGCACTACGAGTCATTCAAAAACCTCCAGTCAGTTGACATCATATTTATTCTAACAATCCATTGTTTGACACAAATCAGCAACGAAAAGAACATATCTGAGATAGCATCACATTTGCTGGACTAACACACATACAACATCAAACAATAATTTATTTATTAAACACATTTTCTACTTATATTCCAAACAGATTTGACAATGTTCACATATATTAAAGCAAGTCAGCGAAATAGGCTAACCCAATCGCTCTTCACGACTACTTTTGGTATTTGTTTTTTGCTAGTAGGTGCTAACTCAATCATACCATGTCCGGTGGATAGTCGCTATGATAGTGAGACAAATGAAAAGCTACAAAAGCAAGAAAAATATGTAAATAGGACACAACAATAAACATAGGGCTTGTTAGGGATTTGTTGGCTTTGCGATTCACGTTGCAACGCTGTTGACACTCTTTTGATTTGGCATTGTGACATAAGAATGGATTTATTGAGTTCGAAGTGGCGTTGAGAACGAGCTTACTCTAATCAGTACACAGTACACATATGTTTATTTCCTAGTACTCCAACGTAAGATCTTTCGCGTAGTGGAAATAAAAATGAATTGGAATAATGGTGATGTGTCTGTAGTCTGATAGTGGTGTCTTTTGGTTACTGGAAAACACTTAGCAGTACAAGGCTCAAGTTTGCAGGTTGTTCCGGATGGCACGTGCCTCAACAATAACAACTTTACAAAAGTCCCGCACGAGTAGACCTTTTTAGATCAGATTTTCGGATAGGGTACCATGTTGGGCCACGCGCTTGTGTAATGCTTTCAATTGTTCGCCCCACACCAATGAGGACAATGTATGAAAAAAGTTGCATTTGTAAATTTAGCTGTCTCTGTTGGTAGGGTCCCTAGTTGGGAACTTTTTTGCACCAAGAACTTTACGCTTCCGCCATGTTATGGGAGATTTGTCAAAAAAAAAGTTGCTAATTCACCGTATACGGAATCATTCACTTTTTTTGAGCTTTTTCTCGATAACGGTATCCACACGAGTGAACAATCTGATGTCAAATAAGAACGCTTCATAAACCTCCTCCCCCTTGATATGACAAGGCTGCTTCAGCTTTCAATCGTATTGGCACTGAAGTTGCGAAAAAAAAAGGAGAGAACACAAAATTGAAAAATTGCATTTTTACCCAATATAGCCAAAAGATAAATATTGGATGCAATTATATAAAACCTATCCAAATTTATAGGATTTCAAAAAATCTTCTTCTCTTGACCAACCTGTTATTGACACCATTACCAACTATGAGACCATTGAACAATATACTGAATGAGCTGCCTCGAAAACAGCAGCACAATACAAAGACTTCCCCCGGCTCACAAACAAGTTATGACTACAATGACGAACCCGTGGGTAAAATCTTCACTGATAAAAAATTTACAAACCCATTACACGATATTTTAGTCAATAGCCGGAGAACTTTGTCAAGAATCAAAATTGAGCTTCCACAAGCTTCCTTGAACAATCTCAACCAACCAGCTATTCAAAATAAGGCGAATTTCCCAATTTTTGAAGACAAACAAAAAACGTCACCATGGACTACTTCACGACAGACAGAACAAAACTCGCCAACTCGCAGAAGGGGTAAAGTCGACGACGATCTTGCTTGCCATGCAAACAATATACTTCGTATGGCCATCGATTCCACAATGATGAGTTCCATGAATTCAGTAACGTTGCAAAATATCAACAGTGACTCATTTGAGGAAAATGCAAACTCAAACGGCAAAGTACCAGAGACAATTGAAATCAATGAAGAAGAGATTCGAGCCGCAATAAGTGGATGATGATTCAATATACAGGAAAAATTACTTTCAACTTGGCCAAGTCGTCCAAATCATAAGTTGCATGATACTTACGGTCAAGTTTCGGGCCAGTTACAGCCAAAAAAATATCCTCATTTGTATCAACACCAAGTAGATTGAGTTGCGTGCCAACGCTATCATTTTCGATTAGTTGTTGCTTTAATCTTCCAATGATTCCCTTGTTTGGCAAGTTTTGGACAGTTTGCTTCATAACTCCTCGCAAAGTGATATGGTCTTTATAATATTGCTTTAAAAAATATAGCACCGATGGTTCGTAATAGCCCCTCAATGCGCAATTTATCATCCATGAATACATCTGCGGAGATGGTTTAAAACCAATACTTTTCATATAGTTAAGGTAATGTGATGCACACCGTTTCGAAGAAGACTTGGATAGGGAGTACAAGATCAGATTGAAAGATAGCTCATTCAATTCTTTTATGCTATCAGGGGATACGTAATGTATTGCCGATAGTGTTTGTACCATCCCACTGTGGTTCAAGTACGTGGCCACATAATTCAATAAACAATCGATGAAAATCTTTGCTGTTGTTGGATGTAGATGCTGGACATAGCTCATGATTTGAACAACAAAGTCATGAAGAACAGTAGTCTTTGCTAGGGGAAGAGCTTGACCATCGCTTTGTGGGTTTATGATATCAGCCTCGGACATCTGGTTATTCAATTTGTAGCTTGCAAATTTGTGATTCATTGCTTGGAACAAATCGGCAGAAATCGTATCGCCATTCATTTCCTTTTTCGCAAATACATCAATCAAATCCAAAATATTTTCAAAAGATGATTCATTGCTTTCGATGCTATAACAATGACTTTCAATAATTCTGACACAAAGATCCTTATTCAAAGCTGAGCCCCCTGCAACCACTTTGTGAAAGAAATGACTTTCAATCAAATCAATCGTCAGGGTAGTATCTCCATGCATGGCCAATACTTGAAGTACATGCATTAAGAGTGTATTTGTCAATGAGTTGAGCATCTTATTTGAGTTGGGAATCAAGGACAAGACAGCTTCTTCTAGGGTGATCCTCCCACCCGAAAACCCCTTCATAATGTAGCGCAAGTACACTTCTTTTACTATCTTATAATCATTTACTTCTAAACCAACTTGTAAAATTTGTGTCCACAATTCATCTGAAAGGTCAACTTCCTCATTTGCAAAGTGTTCAAACACCGTATGCAACCTCGTTGTATCCCTGGTCTTGAGTAGCGTCTCGAATACTAAAGGTAACGGAATCTCCGAGTCTTTGAGGAGTTGAATCACATATTGAGAAGCATTCTCTTCTTGACTGGTATTCAATAGCCAGCTAATGTAGCTCAGATTGTATAACAGCACAAACTCTTTCTTGAGCAATTTTTTGCAATTGAGATTGTAGTTCAAAATTCCGACTTGAGATTGGTTGAATCGAAATTGGTAGACATATGCCCAATCTACAAGGTTCCTCGCTCTCATATTCTTTTGCGCCTTTCTAACCAGCATATACATGTTGTTGGTGATATTGAAGTCACATTTAGCACAGTCTTTGAGGAACGTACTGAATGCAGAATTTGGAAGTTGATCAACGAATACAATGAAACTCTCCCGATCATAAATTTCGGACAAAGATTGTAGGGTTTTGGAGCTGACCGGTAACTCATTGGAGTGCTGGGGCAATCTAGTCTCTGGTATTGAACCTCTCCGATTATGCACCACAATACTATGCTGCCTCAAATGTATGTGGGAAATTGTAGCACGAAACTTGAAGCGCCAGCTCAGCATACCCACTGGGCGTAATTGAGGCGACCGGTACTTGTCAAAGGTTAAGGAAGATATGTTGAAGAATCTCCATCGATGAATTGTGCCAAACATGTAGAGCACAGCAGTCCTAGAACCAATTTTTTTTTTTTTTATCTTGCTCTCTTCCCTACTCTCCTGCTCTCCAAATTGGTATTAAAACAATATCACTAACGATGTCGTCTATTTCTCGGAACTTTGCAACGGCAGCCAAGGTAAAACCCCAGTTTAATGTGTTTGACAGATCTGCTAAACTTTTGCAGCGGTCAAGGACACCGAAACTTGATCCTGGATTATCACGAAAGAAGGAATACTTGAGAGACGAAGTTGCTATTGAGACAATTGAGCGATTGGCCTTCATTACTAGACCATTCGACAAAGCTTTAGATTTTGGCAGTCATAGTGGAAATTTGCTAAAACAGCTTTGTACAAAGAGTTATGTTTCACGACAATTGGAAGGCGATGAGATTGAGGAAAAAATTATTGACCAATTGAATAAAGACAAAGATTTAGTTCGAGCCAAGATCAAAGACCTTGTGTTGTTTGATTCTTCAAAGGAGTTGTTGGATCGAGACATTGACCAGAAATTAGACTTTCAGTTTCCAGGAACAGTGACAAAGGTTGTTGGAGATGAGGAGAAATTCGATCACGAAATACTAAAAAAATCAGATGTATTTGACTTGGTAGTATCTAATTTAAGTTTACACTGGATAAATGACCTACCACAGAGTTTAGCAAACATCAACAGGATACTAAAACCTGATGGCTTGTTTATGGGCACTCTCTTTGGTGGTGATACCTTGTACGAACTACGCACGTCATTGCAATTGGCCGAGCTCGAAAGGAAAGGAGGAATCTCTCCTCGCATGTCACCATTGGTTCGTTTGAATGATGTAGGGTCCCTTTTGAATAAAGCTGGCTTTAGCATATTGACAATTGATTCTGAGGATATCGTTGTAGGGGGATTTCCTGATATTGTTTCCATATGCGAAGATTTACAAGCTATGGGAGAGCAAAACGCAGTCTTATCTAGAGCACACAACTTACCCAAAGACGTGTTGTTGGCAGCTAATCAAATTTACAAAAGTTTGCATGGGGAAGTACAGCCTGACGGGCAAGTGCTACTTCCTGCCACGTTCAACATCATCTTCATGATTGGCTGGAAAAAGAGTGACACGCAACCCCAGCCGTTGCAAAGAGGAACAGGCGAAGTAAACTTAAAAGAAGTGTTGCAATGAGGGATAATGGTGTATATATAATGGGGGGGTTATGTAAAAATGAGAATTTGGAATGACGCTCTCTTGCTTCCTTATCGATATTGTACGATTAACTATGGCATAATGTCTCAATACAAAAGCGATGGTAGAGCAAATGAGTTACGTGACAAATACAAGATATTCATTGGAGAAGAAACATCACCACCGTAAAATGATAATACTTTTTGTGTCAAGTTACGGAAAGTAATGCACGGCTAAAAAAAATAAGATTTGCTTTCCGTGTTGCAGCTTGTAGCAATACTGTTGTACTGGGTGATACTTAACACGAAATAAATCAACAGCACCGCATCGCTGACACAACATGCAGACAGAGCTTCTCAATACCAATGGATTCGAAGAGAAAAGAACAATTCGATGGAGTTTCCATTACTAAGTCAAGTAGAGTCTGTTTACACAAAAGTAGAACATATTGCCTGTTTCGGATGTGGTTTTGCAAATCCGTCTAGAACAATGTCATGTATAGCCTTTTATAATCCACAAAATTTGTAAGCAATAGAGAGCAATGTATGACTATTAACAGCCTATAAATACTCTCTACAATTTCATGCGTCTCTTTTTAATCTCTTCAGGCACCTCCAATTAACTTCAACAATGGTTAAAGTACTACTTGCTATTAGTTCATACCACGGTAAATTTTATCCAGAGGGTTCCAAAACAGGAGTTTATTTCAGCGAAGTATTGGAGCCATACACGGAATTCACCAAAGCAGGTTATGAAGTAACAATTGCGTCCGAAACGGGGACATACGGTTGGGACGGCCATAGTATAATTTTCGAAAGTTTATCATTCCACTTGGGGAACATTTACACAGCTTTTCTCAACAAAAGTTCAGCATTTAGTAAAGCAATGAGGAATGTGAAAAAGGCATCAGATGTAGAAGATGAAAAGTTTGACATCTTTTTCGCTAGTGCAGGTCACGCTACGTTGTTTGATTACCCAAATGCTAAATCATTACAGAAAATTGCTGCCGATACTTATGATAACGGTGGCGTTGTGACTGCAGTTTGTCATGGTGGTGCTATTTTTGAAAATCTTATTGATCCAGCAACTGGTGAACCATTGATTAAAGGCAAAAGAGTGACTGGTTTCACTGACAGTGCAGAGAAAAAGTTGCATCTCACAAACTCAATCAAAAAACACAACTTGCTCACAATGGAGGGTGTTGCCAAAAAAGAGGGAGCTACATATGTGCCGCCTAAAGGAGATTGGGACTCGTTCACTGTCATTGATGGTAGACTCGTAACCGGTGCCAACCCACAGTCCGCTGAAAAGGGAGCCAAGGACACTGTTACAACCTACGAAAAGACAAGAAACCCGGCGGCGTAAGCTCTAGTTAATAATCTTCTTAAAATACATAATTAAATTCATCCTAAATATCTTCGATAGTTCTATAAACTGGCGTTTCTCCAGCACCCTTTTCCACCTTGAAGAAGTCGGGTCCCAACTCTATTAACCCTGTCTCCGCAGCATACACTGCCCAGTGATCAGTCAATTCTTTCAAAATTTCGGGCTTCTTCTCAGTAAGATCTTCAGTTTCACCTGGATCTTCAATGATGTTGAACAATTGCCATTTTTCAGGACCAAATGGTTTGGGAATGTACAATGCTTTATACTGGCCTTTTCTAATTGCTTGCTGACCAAACAATTCCCATCCAGTTACAGTATTTTCATCATGCACGAAGGATGCCTTTCCTGAAATGTAACTTGCCCATGATTTACCACGTGGAATTGCAACATCTCTTCCTCGGTAGGTTGAGCCAGGATGTTTTATACCAGCAAGATCCAACACAGTAGGCAATATATCCATCACCGTTGTAAATTGTTTGAAAATTTTACCGTGTTGATCCTTCAACAATGGCGGGTAATGAACAATCAAGGGACAAACAATGGCCCCTTCAGTCGACCACGCTTTGTACATCGAATGAGGTGCAGTAGCTGCCTGTGCCCATTGATCTCCGTAGAATGTAAAAGAGTTGTAGTTTCCGATGTTTTCAAAAGAATTATCGTAATATTTTTCAACAAACGATTGGATTCTCTTATTGGTTAATGGCAATGCCTCCATTATCATACCTTCAGCCCCATTATCAGACATGAACAAGATGAAAGTATTATCCAACTCATTTTTCTTCTTCAAATGGTCAATCAATCTTCCAATTTCCTCGTCCAAAATCTCAACCATTGCAGCGTATGTCTGAACAATTTTGGTTTCAACAGCTTTCTCTTCTTCAGTCAAGTCTTTCCAATCCTTACGAATGGTTGTAATTGGGTGTGGCTTGATATCTTTCTCAATGATCCCCAACTTTAAAGCTCTTGCCAATCTCTTTCTACGCAACTCCTCGGGACCGGAGTCGTACACACCTTTGTATTTGGCAATTCTTTCTTGTGGGGCCTGGTATGGCCAATGCGGAGCAGTGTAAGTGACAAAGCCAAAAAAAGGTTCATCTTCTGGTGTCTCATCAATAAACTCAATTGCCTTATCGGTAAAGTTTGTGGTGGAATAAAAATCATCAGGTAAATCCTTCTCTGGATTCAACTCTTTGTCATCGGCAACATAATAGTTGGGCAAGAATGGAGCCTGCTCTCCAGTCTCGTCACGAGTTATGTACTTGTAATGATTACCAGCACCAGGCAACAAAGTCCACGATCTCTTGAATCCTCTCTTGATTGGCCAATAAGGTTCCTTCAAACCCAAATGCCACTTGCCCGAAATGAACGTGTGATAGCCGTTATCTTGTAAAATCTCAGGCAAGGCAACAACCCTATCATTCAAGTACCCTTCATAGCCAGGTTTACCCTTAAACTTGTCACCTTGACGTGAGGCAAACTCAGCCATCTGGCCCAAACCTGCAATGTGGTTATCGGTACCACTCAACAACATAGATCTTGTAGGGGAACAAGCTGAAGCTGTGTGGAAATCAGTTAACCTGATTCCATTTTCAGTAGCCAACTTGTGTAAATTGGGTGTATTGATTTCACCTCCAAAAGGTGATAAATCAGTGAATCCTAGGTCATCAGCCACGATGATTAGAAAATTTGGTCTCTTTTTCTCAATTGTCATGGTTGTATACGGCGAAAATGATGCGGTAACTCAGATTGGAAAGAAATCATTGTGCCGGAAACTGTATACCTTTTTATAATCAATTGATGACAATGATAATATGCCAGCGCCACAGTTTTTCATGTTGATGAAAAAAATGGTGTGATTGACGTGCGTAGTGAAGAAAGACCAGGAGGTACTGTACTGTGATTTGCTGAGGACAAATTGAATATTTGATTGAACCTAGCCGAGTCACACATGATGATAATGATATGAGGACAATAGTGATGATGCAAACAAATTGTTTGACGTCGAGTATATGGGAGATATAATTCGCAAAACTGGCTACGAATCTACCGAGCAAAATGGATTGTTCGTTGGTGCGGCTTGCGTTTTGTGTAATTGTCTTGCACCTCACTCTTTATAAGTTCCTGAAGTTTGGCTCAATTGAAAAGGAGGGTACATCGGAGCATATATATATATATATCTATGAGATGCTATTTGACCCCACCCAAAGTTTGTGGACAATTTGTCATGCAATATGATGGTATTTATGATATGTTCACCTTGTAAGACTCTAGACGTTATTTTTCAGAAAATAAACCAACATCAGGTTTTGGCATTAGCACCCTTGCATTCAAAATTGCAATATGTGACCAAGCGAAAGCTATACAAAAACATCTATGTGTATAGAGTTGGAGAAGTATGTAGCATCAGCTGTGAAGCAAATGCTGGGCAAAAACGCAATTTCAGATACCCTAGGAATATTAAAACTTAAAAAGTAATCGCTACACAATAATCTCGTCACAAACATTTGAGCGTTACTTAGCAAGAATGGATGGAAATATAAAAATTATTCATTTCGAAGTTAAGGAGCATTACGTTGTATTGCTCGATTGCTTATTCAAGCACTTTAAAAATACAAAGAACCTTGAGTTTGATTCAGATTGCACAAATGCGCCTAATGAATATTTTGAAGATTTAGGTCTATTTTCATGTGTCGGAATAGCTATTATGGGCGATTCGACGCTAAATACCTTTTATATTCTTGATGGGTTTAGTTGGCGCCTTATGAAAAAGATTAAACGAGACATTTCAAAGTTCAGAATTAAATATCTACACAAGGCTCAAACTGTTCAAATGATTGCCCTGTTACCCAATCTAAATACCTTGTACATCTACGAGTTGGGAGATTTGTTAGAGAGAATCTTGGTTTTGGTCCGAAGCTTAAATAAAAAAAGTTATATTTGTGTGGTTTCATTTCCCCACTGAACCAGTTTATAATCAGCAAGTTTCTCAACATTTCAAGATTTAAGGAGCTATTTATTCAAGGCAATCTAGGACCAAATGTTGACGGATTGTTCTCCCCTCGCCCATTAGACACTGTCTATGCAAACCTTGTTCAGCTAGATATCGACCTGGATAAATGTTATCTCAGAGCACTTGCACGCTCCTTAAGTTTTAGCATCCGTACAAAACTTCAGCTGTTATTCTTGGTGCAACCGAGATCGGTTTGAAAGAGCTATATTCCCCACCTATGTAACCTATTTTACAATGCTAGCATCAACTGGTGGCATTCGCGAGACTGTATTCTGGCTCGCCAAATATCTCTAGGTATAGCTTCTATCTTTAGCCCAAATCTACCTCCGGGGGCTGATGGATACCATCATCAAAATGATGATGCAAAATGGGTTGGAGGAAAGGATTCTTTATGTGTGTTATATGGGGATAAAATAATTGATATTAAGCTTCAAAAAATGTATTCGAATTCTGAATTGGTCGTGCTATCTTATAAGTCATTAGGACCATCAAAAGTCCACCCCGATTATCTGCTTTGAGTGTTTATTTGTACGTATTTATCTTTACCGAATTGAAATTACGAATTCCTTTGCTATATTTTTTAAGGCGCAACCTCCACCACTACCAATGGTCGTACATGAAATAAACAAAGAGATGACATGCGATCTTGCGAAACAAACAAATACCATTTTTTTCACTGAATTCCAATCAATATGCCCTAGCATGTGGAAAGTGTTATAGCCTCCTGATATTTCTCAAGCTACATAAAGCAGTACCCAAGACAAAAACAAACTTTTAGAGCTGTGGCACGAGTATCTCATTGGCTGGGTATGATTAATGCTTGCTGGCAGTCAAATTGGATTTATAGAATACCCAAACAAAGTAATGATAATGTTATTACCACGCCTTACTTATAAAATTGGGATTGAAACGTGTATTACATAATACCGTTCAGCTTCATTATATAAGCACTTACCAATAATCAGTGAGACAAAACATTTCCGCCCGATCGGAATAATAACTTGTAATTGCGTGATTTTACAAAATTCTCTTGCAAGAGGTACATTTCCTCGGTAATATCAACAGTAAGGGAGAAATATGTTCGTATTGATTTGAGTTCTCGAGTGTGTTGACTACAGATGCCAAGGGGTTTCACAAGCAACCGGATATGCAACTGGGTTCGTGATCTATACTCCTAATTCGATCATATGATTTTATAATGATCTGTGGCTCGAACTAGTCTGTTCTTCAGTATGCATCTATCTCCAACCAAGTATTTGAATAGGTCATCACGGTTAGAGAGAAGTCTGTTCTGGTGTGTTCTTCTGTTGGTTAGGTACGTATTTTCCTTCTCCATTATTCTTGTACAACGCCATTGAGTCAAAAGCCTCACTGAATTTATGACACAAAGCACATGTGAATTTTTTTTATTTTTTTATAAATCCGATGTTGCACCAAAGTAAATCTCTCTTGGCTAAAATTAAACGCACGAAGCAGGTTCGTTCAGTTGCTACTTATATGGATGTGTAGTGCAGTCACTCTGCAAATATTAAGAGGTGCCAAAACGTAGCCTTCGATTCGATCTTATACATATTTGAATTATGGTCTGTACCGGATCGGAGTTATGACAACCAATGGCTCCGTCTTGAATGCTTTCCGCGCTTTAAGCACACAATCTGCCGAGGTATTATTAAAAGAGGAGGTTGCATGTCAAGTAATTGCGCAATCAGTCGGGTTCTGTTAATGTTACTCTTTATTATTTACTAGCCGTCGACAGCAAAGTGCTCCTCATGCCAAAGCATCCGTCTAACTCAAAAACCGTTCAAGTTATCTGTCATAGAATATAAGAACACGGGTGTCACTTCAATTGCAACCCTTTACCACCTGATCTGCTATACCTCTTTAAAGGCATTTTCAATTATAGTCACGGATTAAGGGCGTTGCATAATTTCCATGAAAACACAAAAGATTGTTAAAAATTTATAAACTGCCAAACGCCGGAAAGGAAAAAGAAAAGTAAATAAAAAAGAAGGAAAAAAAATTATAGGAAGAGAAAACACAACAGAGAGAACAAGGAAACAGAAAATTAGAATTATTGGAAGTTTACGCAAACTCAGAAACACTTTATTTCGCTTCTAAGGGCTTGAATTTGTCTTTTAAAGAGGTTGATAGGCATTGAAACGAGTTCCACGAGAAGTTGGTAGATTTCTCCCAGTCCATTAAGTACACCACGACTGTCAATTATGGATATTCGTACAATCATGGATGATTCCTCACAACAGCCACAAACGTCGACCAGAGAGTCAAGTGCAACAACATCTAACAATGTGGAACACTCGGAGCGGCATGTACCATCTAATCAAAACACACTGTTGGCCAATTCGGCGGCACTACAATCTCCACAGCCCGATCCACCACTGTCTAATGCAAACGATAAGACCAGTAACGAAGGCTCAACGGAATCGCCATCGCCAATGCCAATGTCCCACTACCCAAATACACAGCACCGACATTTCAACATTGATGAAACTAGCAATAGTTACATTTCCGACCATGATCCGCATAACCCAAACAAGCCAAAGAGACAGAGACGGAGTTACAGTTGTGGGCCATGCAAGATGTTGAAAATTAAGTGCGATTTGCAGATCCCTTGCACTTCATGCAAGAAGTTCAAACGTGTTAATAGATGCCTATTGCAACCACCGCAACCTCCATCACAAGAGGAGCTTAGCAAGATTAAAGAACGAAAGAAAAGAACGATGCACAAACGGTTGAAAACTTCGAATGATATTGTGCACGCATTTAATGACAACCAAAACTCAATTCCGTCATTACTTTCATCGATTCAGTCAAGCAAAATTCTTATGGAACAACAGCTGAGATCATATTTGGACCAAGGCGTACAGCAACAGCTGCAACGACAAGGGGGTAGTGAAAACTTTACCTTGGCGCACATACGCCAATCCCATTTTTCCAACTTGCAACCCGAAACAAATAATGGTATGTCCCATCACCCCATCTCGCACATTACGTCAAATTTTGATGTCGAAACAAGGCCATCGGTCGAGAATAAACAGCCACAGGGTGATTTGATTGAAACTTTGCTTGCAAAGGATTATCAAAAGAATATTGAGCTAAGCATGGTGGATGTCAAAAGGATTAAAAGACTATTGCCCAGCAAATTTGAAGCTATTGAGCATATTTATCAGTTATACTTAAACACCATCAACTCAGTATTTTTGGACATCCAGGATCACGACGAGATTATGCGAGTGGGACGGGCCGTCTACGAAAAATTAGTTTCAATTGACGATGACAATGTCAAGAATTTGAGCAAAAGCGTTGAATTTAATGTGGTAGAATTGAGGAATTTATCTCTAGTTTTCCTCATCCTTGCTAGTGGATTTGTGTTTGAGAGACAGGAGAATATACCATGTAATTTTCTTTTCGATTTGAGAACAGTTTATAAACACGATTTGATTCAGGATTGGGTCAAAATTGCAAAGTTTATCAAACTAAAGCTATTGTCCTATGAGTCATTGACAGACTTGATTTATTTGATGGATTGGTACTTTATTATAAAAAATTTGTACACCTATGACAATGTTATTATTGAGAATTATTTGGAGTTCAACAACTTGTTGAATTATCTCGTGTTGAACAATGATTTTGTTGCTTTGATTGAGGACGTTAACGCGGAGGTACAGGGTCCCGAAGATAGTCCGCAACCTCCTCTGCTGGAGGTTAGGAAGAGAAGTTACCCTAGAACTCGAGAGTTTCGATTATTAGGCAAATATTGGATCCAAATACGGATGATTGAATTGGAATTTACATTCTTCCAATACAAGGGTTCAATGTTGGTTTCCAATCAATTAAAGAACTCTATCGTCCCTCATGCTGACGTATTGAATAGCATGTATGGCCCTAAGGGGGCTTTTGCTAATTCTCCGTTGACAAGACACCAAATTGCCATTTGGAGTCTTTATTACACGAGGTCGGGTCAATCCACATCAATAAGACGTATAGTCAAGGACTACTTGAGTTTGTACAGCAATGCGTCAATATTATTGAGAGATGACTTGAAGCGAGTGGAAGAGAAGTTTTGTGATGTGGTAGAAGGAGTTTCGGAGCCGCAGGTGACAAAAACGGATGTGGAGACTTTACTCAAAAACCAACAAATTTTGCTCTTGTTTGTTAGGTGGCTATCGTTCATTCGAATTGAGTCCAGCTACTTTCCGAGTTTGAGATACTCGTCGTTTTTGACAACCATGATGAATTTGAATAATCATTTCAATCTACTTGATAAATTTTACAAGGGCAAAGGAGCAGGGGACAATTTGGTTGACTTTATACTTGAAAACTTTTCGTTACACTTCATAAAGGCATTCTTGCAATGCTTGACGTATCAGTCATTGTTTTTGATATTTTTGAAGTACGTGCTTCTTCAAAAGACAAGAGAGAACAACGTTACCTACAAGATTCGTTTAGACAAAGTTTATCGTGAAACTCTTGAATCATTTCAAATGACATTGAATAAGTTTATTGTTAGCCCTGCAATGAAGGGATACTACACGTACATCCCCGTGTTTCGCGTTAATGTCGATTTTTTGATTGACGCCAACCATGTTCTCAATGAAGAACCAACTACAGTACAAAGACAACTGGATGGTAACTCACAAAATCATAAACCTCCATTTGAATTCAAGGATTTGACTGACTTGCTTTACCATTTGAAAAATGAGTGCGATTCGGAACATTGGAAGTATATCACCGATGTATATTTCGGTTCAAGAGATAATTTTTTCAGATACGTGGAAAAAGTGTGGGATTTGTTTCAATTTTTATTGAGCAATGCTGCAACACCTGGAGAGGGGCCTGGAGCACAATTGACTAGGGACATGGTAATCACAAACACTTTAAAGTTCAATGATGCATTTGTCGACCAGCATAAAGATAAATTGATGGGATTGGTGTTTGACCTTAATGATGTTGAAGAATACATAAAGCTTAATGTTGAACCTAATATTGATGATTAGCTCATGAGTCTTATAGTGATAGAAAGCAATGCACTAAAAAAGCTTCTTTGTAAGACTTGTTGTTCTATTGTCTATAAACTATCCGACGGATTCGCCGAGTAAAGGGCCATGATGAGAATCGGAGGGGCACGGAACCTTTATCCACGATTTGATCGTTAGCCCATCGCTCAAAGTTGTCTCTTCAACTACCAATTCGTAGTTTCCCCACCACGGAAGTAACCTGAACATAAATGCCCAATACAATACACATAAAAAGACACATATCAGTCCTACAAGTCCATAGTTTGGCCAACTCTCCAACCCCTTAGGATTTGGTGAAGTAGATGAAATGAATGGGCCAACAATCAAGTAAATACTGATTAATAAAACCGCTATTGTACCAAAATAGCCTGCTCTGATCGGAGCATGTAGATCTGGGTAACGCTTACGAATGATGAATATACCAACTGCGATCAACGCAATGGCAATTTGTTGTGGGTATCCTTCTAATGACACCATGTAACTGTAAACATCACCTTCATGAAAACCCAAAATGATAACCGTTGTGATGGCACAGCTTAAGATGAGAATTCGAAGTGGTGCCCCGAATGGCCAATTGGACGACATGAATTTTGAAAATGGCAAGTAACCTTCACGGAATACCTCTTGATCAACACGGGATATCGTGTAGATGACGACAAAAATGTTTCCTCCAGCACATATAGCAATAGCAAAAGTGAGGAAATGCCGTCCGAGACTCTTTCCCAAAATCCTTTCAAATAGAATGGACCCAACAAGTGTTGATGAATTGACAATCTCTTGACCAGGTATGACTATCAAGTACGCCAAGTTGATGATACCATAGGTAACTGCCATTATTGCAAGCGAGACTGGACCCGCAATTTTAAACGTCCTGATGGGATCTTGAATTTCATTAGAGACAGTATGTACCGAATTCCAACCACTGAATGCAAAACTCGCTTTAATAACAGCACTGGAGAAGGATGATAAATTGGTCTTGGCTTTTACTTGCCAGAAATCATCCCATGCTAAATGGCTCTGCAATTTAGTCACGTTAGGCAGAAGAATGGTAACATATAATCCCATCACAACCATAATTACAACAAGAACCAACTTTAATGCGCCGATGACATTCTGAACTTTGACGCCATGATTGACACTGACTCCATGTATCAAAGCGGCACCATATAGAAACAACAATCCAGAGATTCTGATCCTCCATGGGGTAATGGTAATCCCCAACGCATGAATAAAGTACTCACCAAACACCAACACATTACTAATGGTAAATCCAAACATGACCAGGTATATGGAGAATGCAACAGTCGCCAACAACGTGGGCGTGGTGTATATGAACTCTAGGAAAACTTTAGCTCCACCACTTCGAGGTACCAACGACCCCATCTCGAGAAACACATAGAGGCCACCAAATGAGGCGATTGCTGCAATGATCCATGCGAGAAAGAATAGGAATGGACTTTGTCCACAATCAATGTATATACCCGATGTGATACTAAAAATCCCACTTCCTAGGATCCTACTGATGAACAAAATTATCGTCGAGTATAGCCCCAAGTGCCTGCCTTGAGGCAAATCCTCCAATGTTTGGAGATGAGATGAAGGGTGATACGAAGTTGAGTCTGCAATAACTTCCTCCTCTGTAATCAAGTCATCATACAGTTCTGATACAGGTGCTTTGCTATCGTAAGGTTTATCAAGGGTGTTCATTTCAACACTGTTAGAGATTGGCCAGGTGCAAAGGTGTTCTTGTTGAATGTGGTGGGTGTCAATTGGATAAGGCGGTAGTTCTGGTTCCCAAAGTTGATCTGTAGACTGCACTGAAGTAGAAAAGCTTTTATCATCAGTATTGTTTGATTCTGACAACAGTGGCATTAGCAATGAATATTTCTGGGTTTGAGACAAACCTTATCTCTAGTGTGGCTTTCCACAATGAAAATAGTAAAGAGCGAGAGTAACGGCAATACGCGCGCCCGATTGCGGAAAAACAAAATTTAAGAGCCACACAAGAAGTTGGCCCCCTACCAGTTCGGCAGGAGAGGTCAAACATTTTTGGTACATGGATCAAAGTCAAGTCTTACAAAAACATGTGTTTGACTTCGCTCCCTTTTACACTACACATAGTTGTTACTATATACCGATGTTTTGTTTAAATATTTTTCTTATCGTTGTGTTTGTAAATCAAATCCTTGTAATTAGGAAAATGAGTGATATACCAGTAGTGAATTTGGCTGAACGGATAGGTAGTGAAATTGGTTCTACCATCGGCATACCAAGATGTACAACCACCAAATGCTGTTCCAAAAACACTTTCGCGCAATTTCTCTTGCATCAACTTGAACCAATTATTGTATGGTTCTGGTTTGACCACTACGGATTTCTCTTTCCCTTGAAGAATAGGCTTTGCGACTTTCATGTAGTAATCAATACCATGCTCAATTGCCATAACGACTGATGCATGGCCAGTACCAGCGTTAGGACCATCAATCAAGAAGAAGTTTGGAATGTCCTTGACCAAGAGCGTACGATAAGCGCCAACACCTTCCTCAGCCCAGATCTTTTGCAATGAAGCTCCCTTGTTGGTTTTGACAGGTAAACCAAATGCTTTTGGCACATCATATCCAGTACAGGCAACAATTATATCTGCTTTAATAAATCTGCCATCTTTCAAGTAGATTCCATCTGCCACAATCCTGTCAACTCGTTCATTAGTAAGTTCGATCCTTGAATCATTCAATGAAGGAATGTACCCGTAATCGAAAATTAACCTTTTGCAACCAGCCTTATACTCAGGTATGAGTGCATCCCAATACTTTTTTGGAGCCTGCTTCATATAATTCACTGACGCGGATCTGTGTGCCCAACGAACCAATTTTGACAAGAAACTCTCTCCTTTGAATAATGGAAATCTAAGCTCGGCATACGTAATTGTTACCCAACGCACCAACTGCAAACCAAAAAAGCTATTTCTGAGCAAATTGTAGAAGAAAATAAGAATTTTTGGCACTGGAGGCATGACATAGTGTTTTGAGCGAACGATTTGGGTTAACGAATTGACGCTATACTTTGGATCATTTAACAATGCTGGAACGACTTGGTTTGCCGAGCACCCATTTCCAAACACGACAACATTTTTACCTCTCGTGTCAATTGAGTGATCCCAAAGAGCAGAATGCATGTATGCCCCTTTGAAATTTTCCAAACCCGGTTCTCTCAAATGTGCAGGATGGATCAATACACCAGTGCAAGATAACAAGATTTTAGCGGTGTGTTCAATTTTTTGACCAGTAGTGATGTCGTGAGCGTACAAAGTCCAAATACCAGTATCTTCATTGAATACACACTCATCCACTGAAGTCTTGAATCTTGTCTTTTCTCTCAATTTGAATTGCTCAGCAACTCTCAAAATGTACTCCTCCATCTCGTATTGTGGAGGCTGAACACGGGTCCAGTTCGAAGTCAATGCAAACGAAAAGGAATACCAAACAGCTGGAATATCAGAAGCACATCCTGGGTATGTATTAGCGTACCAGGTTCCCCCATAATTGTCATGTCTTTCAAAAATGGTTACATCATTCTCTTTAAGTGAGTTCATAGTCTTGATTGCACTTGCCATTCCACCGAAGCCAGCACCAATGATTGCAACATTTGATGAAGTGTGAACTGTTGGTTTAGAGTTATCAATGTTTTTTAAAGCTTTTGCATCCCCACTCAAAACTCCATTAGAATCCTTCAATTTAATTCTATACTTATCTGGGTGAACATGCGAATCTTTTGTTAATGTGATTGTAGACATCTTGATTGTAGTGAAGTGCTTATTTACTAGTAGGATCCTGTAAAGATGTAGACTTGTGCGGATTCCACCTTCTTTATAAATAATGAGAGATTTTCATATTTCTCCGCCACTGTTAATATCAATCAAAACAACGGAGCATATGAATTTATTGTTGTATTGTCCTGTGTATTTAGGGTTTATTTTTTTGTTGCAATCACGGATTAAAATTGCTAGGGCGGCTTTAATGGAGCTTTCAATCTCCGATACATAAAATACCCAAAAGCTGTATCTCTCACTTTAAATTTTCCGAAAGAACGGAAATATGTGATTTCGAGTGAAAAAAAAAAAAAAAAAAAAAAAAAAAAAAAGAAAACATTTTGCGCGCTCGATATCGAATAGTGGGGTGCATGTCATTGAAAAGCGATCGCGTCGTATCTGGCAATACATAATAAAAAACGGATATTACATTGTTCGCTGCTTAATTTACGTGGGGTATATGAAGTATAGGGGAAATGGAGGTTGGTTATTGTTTTATTTCCAAATACTCCGTCACCTGAGTATGAGAAAACCAGAAAAGAGCTTCCGTATGAAGAGACCTACGTCACTTTACGAGATTGAATTTTTCTGCTGCTACGCTAGGTGGGCAGTATTTTCCGATGTGTGTGAACATTCCTACAATGCAAGGGGTTATGGTAATTAATCTCTCTATTAAAAAACGTTCTATTTACTTTGGGTGCTTCTGATTCTTCTTCTTCACATATGACTCCTTTGCCAACGCAATCAAACTATTGAGCTCACCACTATTCTCACACATTGAATAAAATAACGAGTCTTGGTTAGAAATCAAGACGTATGGATTGTCGTATTCAACAACTTTACCGGCATCCATAACCAAGATTTTATCGTAATCAATGATTGTTCTCAACCGATGAGCAATGGTTAGGATCGTACTTGATCCAAATTCATCACGAATTGTCTTTTGGATTAATGCATCAGATTTATAATCAATCGAGCTCGTAGCTTCGTCAAGTAAAATGATTTTGGGGTTTTTGAGCAATGATCGAGCAAGACAAACTAATTGACGTTCTCCTTGCGATAAGTTTCCTCCACCTTCAGTAATTGGATTCTCCAAATCATGAAATTTGTTCTGATTCTCTTCAGCAACTGCCATGGTTGCTGCTGCTGCTGCTGCTGATGATGATGATGCTGTTTGCTCGTTGGAATTGATCAAATTGACTCGTTTCAAAGCAGCAAAGATATCGGCGTCCGTGTATTGTTCAAAGGGGTCCAAGTTGGATCTTATTGTTCCCGCGAATAAAGTGGGGTCTTGTGGAATAATCGTGATTGCTTGACGCAAATTTCTCAATCCTATTTTAGTGATATCAACACCATCAATCTTGATCGAACCACTTTCAGGGTCCAAGAATCGGAAAAATGCAGTAATAATGGTTGATTTACCAGCACCAGTTCTTCCAACAATTCCAACCTTGTTACAAGGCTCAATATCAAACGTGACATTCTTGATCACACGAGGCAAATCAGGAGAATATCTCAATGAAACGTCATTGACCGAAATTTGTCCCTTTTCCGGCCAATTTGTTGGTGGTTCGGTTTCTTTCACTTCATAAGGAGGTTCTTGTTCAACTTCAAGGTACTCTTGCAATCTTTCGACAGAATTCATATTCATTTCAACGTTTGCATAAAGACGAACAACCCAAAGGGCACTTTCGCTGAATGCAATTGCATACGATAACGATAACCCAGCTAAACCAGCATCAATTTTGCCAATTGACAACAACACAAAAATACCTGCAAAGAACATCACCAATGAACCAACGACATCGATTCTAAAAGAAAGCCATCTATTAGCAACCCACAAATAGAAAAACGGTCTATTGTTATTATCAATTGCTTGTAAGTTTTGCTTCATGAAACGCGATTCAACTCCATACGCTCTGATTGTAGCAACACCAGTCAAGGATTCGGAAAAATGCTGATGAATAGGAGACTTGGTAATGGATTCATATCTTTTCAACTCTCTGGATAAAGTCAAGTAGAAAAACCCCACCAAGTAGTACAAGAATGCAATAACAAATGCAAAAACAAGAAACCCTGGAGTAATGAATGTAATCAAAATTAAGATTGAAACACATTGAACAACACAAATGAAAACCCCTTCAGCAAATGGTGTTACTTCCTGATCTACTGATTCAATATCCTTGGAAAACCTATTCATTATACGGCCTAACGGCGTCTTGTCAAAGAATCTCAATTTTGCATGAAGAATTGTCAACAACACTCTTTTGAAAATTCGATTCGATGCCCGAATACCGGAAAAAAATGTTACTAAAATTCTCACACATGCGGTGAAACCATAGGCAAATCCAATAATCCCGTAAATTGTAATGTAATATAATGTTGAATGTTGTTCAGCAACTTGGTCAACCATGTTGGCAGAGAATTGCACGTATTTAACAGCACCAATGAAATTGCGCACTCCTGGTAATTGAACTAAATGAGAGCTCTCAATAACTTGTCCCACTAATGTGGTTGCTGACTTCAATATTGCAGTGTCATTTTCACTATGAATCGACCAGGTTCGCAACCACCATGATTGATACATATACACAATTTGCGAAGCGATAAAAGTAACGAAAATTGCAGTCCACACTTTCCAGCCACCCAACACTTTGGCATAATCGAGGTAAACCTTGGAGCTAACCACACCTTCAGCTTTATTCTCTTCGTCAACCAATTTACCATCGGTTTTAATCAATGGCCCTTCCTCATCTGCATCCTCGCTACTCTTTAGCTTTTTCAATTTTTGTTCAATCGTGGCAGCTTTGGCCTTCATTTCAGCATTCTTATCATCAAGCAATTGCAAGTTCTGAGAAGACTGCGTTCTAGAGTTCAAGACTGATGATTTTACCAATTCATCATCACCTAAATCACCCGATTCCAATAAAACTTCAGTCGTACCTTGATTCTTGACTCTACCATTCTCCATAACGACAATCCATTCAGCATGTTGAGCAGTCAATGCAACATTATGCGATACCAATATACACGTTCTCCCTTGCATCAAAGGTCCAGTGATACAATTTTCGTAAATCCATAGAGCAGTATGTGAATCAACTGCCGACAAACAATCATCAAGAAGCAAATGCCTAGAGTTAGAGTACAAAGCTCTTGCAAGAGAAACTCTTTGTTTTTGTCCACCAGACAAAGTGATTCCCTTTTCACCAACTTCAGTTTGATCACCAGCACTCAAGATTTGCAAGTCCCGTGTCAATCCACAAGCTTCAATGACTTCATCATAACGTGTTTGGTTAAACGGGGAACCGAATGTAATATTTCCTCTGATCGTGTCATTCAATAACCAAGCTGATTGTGAACAATAAGCTACTGATTCGGTCAATCCATTCTCATCAGGGATCACATCATCGCGGGGAATAATACCAGGTAAAAACACTTTACCGCCAAGTAAATCCATTTCACCAAGAAGAGCCAAAAGTAACGAAGTTTTACCTGCACCAGTTGGGCCAATAATCACATTCAATTTGCCCGGCTTGAAAGCTATATTCAAATCCCGCAATTTGAAATCAGATTTTGACAGTGCGTTCCATGACAATGTGGCTTTTTCAAATCCAATTTCCGGAGAGTTGGGTCCCTTTTCTTGAGCCAACTGATCATACTTGGATGTTTCAGCCTCATCCAAGAAATCAGCAACTCTATCCAACGACACTTTGGATTGGATAACAAACGATGTCATATCGGCCAATTGGTCCAATGGTGACCTCAACAAGGTAAACAATGACAACGCAGTAAATGCAACTGGTGCGGTTAACGTGTTACCCTCGATGATCGTGTAACAATAGAATGAAAGTAATGTAATCAAAGTGGGAGTGATAAACCATACAAATGATGCAGCACACCAAACAGCAGCTCTATATTTCAAATACTTTAATTCCTCATTTCTCACATCCATTGCGCTTTGGAAGAATTTGTCCTCCCAAGCAAAAAACTTGATAATTCTGATGCTTTGAAATGTTTCATTCAATTTTTGGATCCTCTTATCAGTAACTCCCAACATTTGCTTCTGTAATCTACCTAACCATTGAGCAAACTGGTAATTTACTGGCAACAACACCACAATTGCCATGGAACCAACAAGGGCACTCCAACCTAATAAGTTGTACAACAACACAGTACAAAAGATGATCATCAAAATTGCACCAACAAAGTAATGCAAGTATCCACAGATCTCTGATACTTTAAATGCATCGATTGCCATAAGATTGATGATTGCACCCAACTCAGCTGTAGTTTTTGACTCCTTTTCGTCGCTACTGTCTTCATCCGTTGACGATTTCTTATCATCAACAGACGAATCTTCGGAAGTAGTTTCAGTAACAGTTATTTTTCTCCTTAAGGCTTTGGCATAAACTTCTCCAATTATAACTGCCTTCATTCTGACACTGACTCTTGTACCAAGAAACAATGAAAAATCAGAACAAATGGAATCCAAGATTTTAACAATGGGCATCATAAATACAAAAGTCCAAGCCAAGTTTGCTGAAATTGAGTCTGGGTCAGCAACATACTCCAACACTTTTTTCAACAATACTGATGGGCCAAAAACAAGCATGGATTCGACAATTGCCCAAAAGGCTTGAATCGCGAAAAGATATTTGAAATGGAAAAAAATCTTGTAAGTGAACCTCAAGGTAGTTTTCGACGCTTCAAATCCTTTTAATACATATAAAGCATAATCATCCTCTCGTAACCCCCAAATATCACGAAGTTTTAAAGGTTGTTTGTATGCACTCCATACCATTTTGTCCAACCAACTATAGGAGATAAATGACGCAATACTTGAGATGTTTTCAGGATTTGGCTCAACACCAGGAACAATGTACAATTGAGAAGGTTTGTCACCGACGGTAGCAGTCAAGTTTAATGTCAATAATAAAGCAGCGATAACAAATTGGAAAATATAGTATTCTCGACCGGTTTTGTTTAATGTTGTTGTAATCAAGGCTGACCTGAAGGTCAATAATGCCGGGAATATATTGAAAAAATAGAGTGCTGTAGTATGTATCCACAAATTTGGTAATCTAATGGCAACTCTTTTCATATTAATGACTCTTATTGTTACAATGATGAACAAGTACACCCAAAAAATGAGTTGGGCAAGCACAACATGAGTGTTTCTGAACTCTTTGCCCAATTTTCGGTTGATCAAGGGAGACAAGTGTAATCCCAATGATAGTATCACCAATACATACTCAACGGAAACCCTTAAACTTTCACTCGTATTTTTGAAAACCTCCTTAACGTACCCATGTGAACTTCCATCAATATTGGTATCTGGCAATCGAGCAAGGTCAAAATGCAAGGCTTTTAAATCCTCCTTAGTGAGTTTTTGATCATCAGTTGTGGATATGTTTGTAGCTCCATAGTTATCGGTAGTTGCCAAAAGTGGACGAGAATCATCGGGTAACTTGATTTGACCTCCTCGTCTTTTCTTATTATATGATATAAGGGACTTTGCGAATAGTATAGCAAACGACACGATAGTCAATAGTAGTGGTGGGTAATAGTCCAATCTTAGTCTAGCACATTTGGTGATGTCGTCGTAATCCCAGAATTGGCAACTGCTAGTGCCATTACGTGACAGCTGATGCAACATGATTAGTCGAAGACTGTCTTTGAGAGTAGTTGTCTTATTGAAAGCTAGTTCGGATAAGAAGAACTGAAGAAGTAGTAGCTTGTGAACAAGACGAAGATGAAGACGAAAAAAAATAATAATTCTTAAAAATGAATTTTTTTACAAAAAAAATAAAATAAAAATCCCGCTCAGAATGTTTTTTTGTGTAGATAGGGTGGTTTAATATAACAGTAAAGCGGCCATTGAATAAAGAAGTACTTCTTCACATGGTCGTACTACTTAACAGTGTTTGGGATGAAGGAGACTTCTTTGTAATGTAAATAGAAGAAACAACTCTGTGCAAGTTGGGCAGAATATACTCCTTTGAGTTGATATTTTTAAGCGCCTGAGAAAAATGCTGGCTCAAGCGGTCCATACCTATACGGCACGACTTGTACAAAGACCAGTAAGTCTGACGCCACAATTCAATGCACGACTGGAGCAGCACAGCTCTAGTCAACAGTGTGCTAATTATGAGATACAGACACGACTGAATCGGGTCCTTACCTGTTATACTTATGGCTAAGGAATGTCCTTTTTTTTGGTGTTTTTGTATTGAATAAAAAAAGTAATTATTACACAAACATACTTTAATTTATAAGTTATTCCGAAAATGATTAGAGTTACGATTGGCTGAAGGAATCCCAAGTACCAGCAATGGATTAAAGCAAAGGGTGCAAGTAATAAAGTAAACTTGATCAATAATACGCGTCAAGATGTCATACTCTTGTTTTTTCATGTGGTCTCAGAAGCCCTTCAAAAGCTTGTTCTACAGGTGAACCATTCTCAATTCGTCGCCACAATGCAAATAAAAAAGTGCTCTATTATTCTTAACGAAAGTCTTGTTTTCTTTTTGCGATAGAGGAGCAGTAATGTGCCACCAACCACGAGCGCAATCTATTCACATAGAGTAGTGGACAATGGGAAGGCTGCTTCCAATTTCTTTATTTTTTGCATCAGTTTCGGAACAAAAAATTAGCGAAAAGCTTCGGAGATTCTACAATTCTACACATTTGCTACCCTTGCATTTTTATAACTCACTTTTCACTTTCATTTTTATCAGCCTATTTACTCTGATTTCTTTTTAGAATCAATAGCGATATCAACCGTAATTTCTCTACCATTGATATCCTTCTTGTCAAATAATTCAACAGCCCTTTTTTGGGTTTCTTCATCCTTAAATCTGACAAAAGCGATACCTTTAGATCTTCCACGACTTCTTGGAATATGCACCCAAACCGGTTCCAATTCAGCAAATTCCAGTTTCAAAGTCTTGGGATTGACTTTGAAATCCAAATTGGTGACAAAAATGGTATTGGCCGATCTTTTACCTTCTGACGATAAAGAAGCATCACCACCATTGGTGGTGGTGGTGGAATCGGAAGCATTTTGCGATTCAGCTCTTTGCTTCTTTAAAGCTTCTCTCTTTTCCTCTCTGGCCTTTCTTTGAGCTCTGTAAGCTTCAATTTTGGCTTCTTTCTCTTCAGGGGTTGCTGGTGGGACAGCCTTCTTAAGGAAAATGTTTAACCTCTTAAACTTGTGACCATTAAAGTCAGCGACAGCTTTGTCTGCATCTTCCCTTGAGGCAAATTGAACAAAAGCAAATCCCAAGCGTCTCTTGAAAGATCTCTCGCCCTTGGTGATCTCCTTGAATGGAATTTCAACTTCAATGCTAGAAAAAAAAAGTTAGTACAAAATGATTCAAGAGCATTGGGTGGTTATCATGCATATACATACACATTCAAATCCTTGAACAATTCTTTCAATTCGTCTTCAGTAGCCTTGTAGTCGACATTGCCAATGTAGACTCTATCTTCAATGACTGGTTTCACAGTTTTAACTTCTTCAGACATGATTTTGGTTTTTTTTTTGCTAATTCTCTTGCTTTGTTCTTAATTCAGTAGGATTTCTCTCTTATATACCCAATTCAATGGTTCTCAATTTGTGAGTGTTTTTTTTTTATTTATTTTGATGATTGATTAGAAGTGCTCTAGATAAGAAGTACTCTAGTTTTGGTGATGTGTTGTTTTTTGCTTGTTGGTTGTGGTTGACGTGTGAGAATGGAAAAAAAAATTCAAAAAATTTGGTGACTTTGCGAGTGTGTGAGTGTGTGTCGGTTTTTTAGGTTGCCACTGAAAAAGAAAACATATGATCTCACGACATTTATTAATTACAACCAAGTGTCGTGAGAAACGTATTTGCGACAATAAACACTGAAATTACACACTTACTTCTCTAAACCTCCACTGCTATGTAAAGTCACTGCAGTAGACGTCTTTTGCACCCTTCCTTTATTCGTAATTTTATTAAATACAAAAGATGCCAAATATTTATATATATAATTGATATTGTTTCAACTTTGATCTCTTTTCACTCTGTCTTCCTCTTTCACCCTCATTACTTCAACTTGTTGAATATACGAGGTGCTACACAATCATTGATACAGTGTTGCAAGTGGAAAAACTCCTCAACGCAATCTTCCTTGTAATGTTTGTGTTCATAATCTGGCTCTTCTTGTTCTTTAGTAACCCTTTCTATACATTCATGGAAATGATGATCAAATGGTTTACAAGCAGCAGTCTTGGCACACTCTTCTTTCAACTTGTCCAATGGGTCTTCGTTTTCCTCTTCATCCTCGTCATCCTCGTCTTCGTCGTCCTCATCTTCGTCACCATCTTCTACTTCTTCTTCTTTTGGTTCTTCCTCTGGTGCGTCTTCTGGTGTTTCAACTGGAGCTTCGTCATCGGCAACTTCATCTTCAGTCTCGTCAGCTGGCTGTAGAAATAGTTAGTATATGGACTTGCAAAGTGTGCATTCTGTCTCGTTTTTCAGTTTTTTTAACATACCTCATCAGCATAAGCAGTTGGGATGATGCTTTCATATATATCTCTCAAGAACGACATTTCAATTCTCTATGGTTTTCTTCTTAGATTGGTGCAATACAGTTCCCCCAATTGGTAAGCCAAATATATATGTGCCAATCGTTTGATTTCTCAGTCAATTGTGCTAACGCTTTTGCTCTAAATTTTTTTCTTTTCACTTTTTCGTTGGTATAAGCATTGGTAGCGAGAAAGTAAGAATTAGCGTAATAGAGATAAATAAAATATTTAATTGGCTAGAAAAGATTGGAGCTACCAGATCACGTGTATACGTCTATATATATAGTTCTAATTATATTGTTATTCACTCTCTTCGTTCTCCATGGCAATCTCATAAATCTTTCTATTGGTATCAAACGGGTTATCAATGTATAGGTTGTGGCCACCTTCAGCGATCTCATCATATCTAAACTTGCTTGCAGGTATTGCCTTGGTCAATCTAGAAACTAACTTCTGTCCCGCTTCTGAATTCATAAAGTCGTACTGTCCATAGAGTAAATATGTATTAAACGTGAATGCTTGTGGGTCTGTCTTCATCTTGGCCATAAACTTGTCGTACAATGGCCATTTACTTACCGTGGCTGGCGTCAATAAGTACTTAACATAGATGTCACTATTGGTACCATTGGAGACTGAGTTGTATAGATACTCCACAATAAGCTTAATCTCTTTAGGGGTACCATACACCAAGTCATTGACGTTGTTGAAAATCCATTCTGGCCCACCGTGCTTTTGTATCAATTTGTTGATCTTGGATAATTTAGATAACCACATGTTAAAATACAATTGAACACCCCAGGGACCCAAAAATGGTAACACCCGCGGTAAGAATGGGATCTTGTAGTACCAATTCAATATGTGATTCATGGATAAAATGGGGAACCGACTAAGAAACTTGTACGAAGTCGGATCCAACACTGGTTTTACAACGTCAGTGGTGATTTTATCATCATTGGTTAACGCCATCACATGACGTTCTACTCCAACCGGAGATAACAAGATTAAATTTGACACTCTTTCTGGGTACATCAATGAGTACGAAGCACTCCAGTATGCACCAAAAGAATGTCCTACCAAAAAGTCAATCTTTTCAATTCCCGACAGCTCCCTCCATTTGTCAATTGCAGAAGTGTAGAACTTTTCCATATCTTGCAAAATTGGTTTGAAATGTTGCTGATAATGGGCAAAATTTTCTGGATCTAGCTGAAATCCTTCAATAAGTTTGTAGTACTTGCAATACAACTTCTTTGGATCAGTTGGTTCATTATCAATCAACTTGATCTTGGCAGTTGGGGGAATTCGCCAACTGATTTGCTCATTGTCGATTTTGGGATTCGATGATAAACCGAAAGTGATGTTGTCGAGATAGTGGACGTGGTAGTTGTACTTTTTACTTGTTTTGAACTTGTCAATGAGCTGAAAGTTTCGAGCAAAACATCCCAATGATGCACCATACCCATGAATGAAAACAATGTGTTTTGTTGGTAGGCACTCATTGCTGATAATCTTAAATTGCACCTCATTTATATGATCGGATTCCCCAATAGGTACTTTCTTGGCCCCCTTTTCTATATGTGAGTTTGCATCTATGTTTGGCACCATCAATTCCACCAATGCTTTTTGCAATATCTCAAGTCTATTTGGAGATAACGACCGCCACCATATTGACAAACTCTCCTTAAATGGTATAGACTTGATGATTGATGTCTGCGGTTGATACCCATTGGGCAACACATACTTGCTGGTGTTCTTCAAGGAGAACCACCGCACCGCTCGTACATACATTGTTGTGAGCTGGGTCCATCAAAAATCGAAAATTTTCTAACCGCGGTCTCTTCAGAAAAACATCGGCTATAAATGTTCTCAATTACACTAAATCTAATGAATCTAAATCAAAAGCAAACATTATACAGAACTGAAAGTATGCAAATAAAAACCAGTTTTACACTTCTTTACCCTTTTGAGTTAAGCTCATATCACCATCCTCAAACCTTTCAATTCCATGATGTACTTCGCGACCCACCATTTCCTCCTCAAATGATTCTACATCTTGCCATTCTTCATACCACCCTTTTTCAAAAGGCTTTGTTGGTGGAATACCAGTTTCCACGGGCCAGATATAATTGAGCACCGAGTACACAATCCAAGCAGAACAGAAACCCATGAAAAAGTTGAGTCTGTAAACTTCTGTTGCACCAATGGGCACTTTGTGCGTTTCTGTAGCACCAACAAAACCAACAATGTTTGGCAAGATCCCACAAATATAAGCAGCATATGCACGCCAGTTGCAACCAATCTTGTTGTAAGCATACATTGACTTGACTGATTTATCTTCAGGAGCAGTTGGTGAGTACAAATGGGTTAATTTGAGGTATCCCCGACGGACATAATAGTAATCACAAGCAACAACACCAGCAATTGATGACAAGAAAACCGAGTACGCAGAAAGGTAAGTGGTGAATTTGGACGAGGAGGATATCAATTTCCACGGGTTGATGGCTAATGCAAGGAATGCACAAATGTAACCACCCCTTCGAATATTGATAAATCTGGGAAGTATTGCAGAGCAATCAGTACCAAACGATAACGAGTTTGCCGAAATATTGGTACCTAATTGTGCCAACGCAAATGCCGCAGATATGAAAAACACGCCAGCTCTGTTTCCAGAAGTGTAATTATCCAAAAACCTTGCCAACACATCCAATGGTGACCAATATGTCTCTCCATATAAATTTTGTGCCCCTGATGTAACCAATATACCAATCAAAGACGTGATCGAGAAACACACTGGAATTGAAATTGTGTAAACAAGGTATTTCATTCCAAAGGATGGTTTATTGGCAAATCTGGAGAAATCAGGAGAATTCACAATCAATGTGGCAAAATTAGCCAATGCATTCATAGTCGACTCGACAAAAGCCCATGCGAGGTCAGATCCGTGTAACCCATTGGGCTTGTTCATTACTTCACCTAACCCATGTGTTTTAATCAAAGTCCAAATCAAAAATCCAAATCCTGCCACAGGTGCAACATAAGCTTTCACTGTGAACAAGTGTCTAATCTTATGTGGTGGGAACCAAATAAATGGCAATTGAAACAACCAAAATAAAAAAATTCCAAGAAACTGATACGTGGTCAAGTCGGGGTCGCTAATATGGTCAGGAATTTTGTCAGGCAAGTTCTTACCAAAGATGGAGTGCAACATTAACAGGAAAGTTGGGCCCGCGACAGCAGTTTGTACAGCAAACCACACACAAGACATGAAAACACGATTTATGACTGGCCAAAGGGAGCCATAGATTCCAAACGAGGACCTGACTGCCACTGGGAACGATATGTGATACTGAATACCAACTCGTGCACCGATTGACACAAATATACCGCAAAGGAAGTACCCGAGCCATACTGATAACCATGTCATCCACCAATTCATATTTGAGGGCGATTGCATTCCGGTGGAGGCAATTTGCCAAGTATTGATATTGAACGAGTCGGCAATCCAGAAAAACACATAATTGTACCAACTCCATTGTCTTCTTGCTTCCTCCACTGGCCTCAAGTCATGGTTGTACAAAAACATTTGCGCCGTAGTTAGATCCCCCTTTGGCTGCACCTCTAGCTTCTTCATCAACTTCCCCCACCAAGTTGTTGGTTCATTTTGGTCAATGCCAGATTCAATAACACTGCTGTCTTCATCTGACACTGATCGTGATCTAACAGGTTCGTTCAGGAGAACTTTCTTGACACTACTGAAGGTGGACATGTTAGTCATTATTGATGAAGATCGAATGAAAGAATGGGGACTAATCAGTGGGATGAAGAGAAGGCGCACTTCCATATATATATATATATACGACACTGTTAATTTTTCACCAGTTTTCAAGTAACTACAATTGTTTCTTCCTTTGTCGGTTGCTGTTCTTTGTGACTGCAAATATTCGTAAGCTTCCTTTTTGTTGTTGTGGTTTCACCTATATGCAGGATCTCTATCCCTTATCTAAATTTGGATAGAAAAGAGATTGAAAATTTCTTTTTTATTTTGTGTCTATCAGTGAGAGAGATCCAATTGTGAGTCGAGGGTTGAACGGCGAATGAACGCCTCGAGGGTTCGTCATTCTTTGACCAGTCCAATAGCCGCTGAACGTTTTAATTGACTACTTCACTGCCTTTGTTTTCACAGGTGATTTTTTCTAATCGCAAAAGAACCCGACAGATTAATTCTTCAAGGTGATCACAAAAAAAACAAATGAGGGGAGAAAGCAATGCTTAAAAGCAATTTGGTCTCAGTGCCTGACCCTTTTCCAATTCTAAACTTAGCGCCGTGTGTAGAGGCTATGTATGATATCATCTTGCATCACACCAACATGGCACACAAGACAGAAATTGCCATAAAGATGCAATTAAAGGGACTTAATTCTTTTTTCTCTCTTTTGTAATTAGTTTTTGCTCCAAGACCATCTGTGTGAAGCGGCGATATCCGAACTTCTTGTATCTTTGTGACACATTTTAATCTTTCAAAATTGCAAAATCTTCGGCGACCCAATAAACAATGGTTTCTGATAGCTCAGTAATATGATAGATTTCAATATAAATGGCATGTTTGATTAGGATTCCATTGTGTAGATAATGCGAGGGGGGTAATTCATATAAGGAGTCGTTTACGACTTCTAAAAACGGAGGGATGTAACTGAGTAAAGGTTGATTTTTGCTCTTTAAGTAAATCCTGAAAATTTAGGGTACCCATTAACTGATTTAATATTCGAGGATTGGTAGAAGATGTTGTATTTCAATAGGAACAGTCTATCAACTGCATGTTTATTACCGTTTATACCGGTGAACCTAATTTCGAGGAACTCAGCAGGTTACATAAAATCATTATTAAATTCGTTTTGACCATGCGAACACACTCAAATCCTTTAGTTTTGACATTCACTTTGCATCCCATATCAACTCTTAGAAATCCCTCAGAACATGGAATTAGCACGGCCCAAAAAACGCACTGAATGTCAATAACATTGATTTCCAAATTATTATGAAGGACTAGAACAAACACAACCAACAAATAGAGTAAGTGCCTTGGGCACTCGAATGACCATCTAGATCTTCTACCTTATCTTTGAGCTTCATCATGGAGATTTTTAGGATTGGTTGCAAATCAATACAAAACAGTCTTTTACTCGGATAGTCGTGTATTTTGTTTACACTGTCAAAAAGGCCATGTAAATAAACAAGTATTGGGTACGTAGGCCAATAACAACCATGTTGACTCCACCATTAGGTCGTGTAGAGTAGCATACTAAACCAGATTTTCATTCTTGTATGGCCCCATTATCTTTCCCTGCATGAAGTTATTGTGGCTTTACTCTCAAGGAAAGGGAGACAGAAAAAAAACGAAAGAACTCTTAAAGACAATCCATACTCTTTTGCTCCACACCTCCCTCCCACTTTATGTCATTGAGTAGCTCATTTGAAAATCTACAGGCAGCAAAACAACTTACGCAGAACAGCAATGAACCATACAAAAAGAATTCAGTATCGTCAACAAACTTTGTGACTAGTGGGAACTTGTCAGATAATCCTAACGATTTCATCACATACATCATTCCTGACTTTAATGCAGTTAAATACTTTCAAAAGGACTTCATAGACTCTAATGAGTTTTATCTTATTGAAGAATCTGAAGTTACGGGGTTTGAATTGTACTTGGTTGAGCAGTGGGTGATTAATCGTCACATTGGTACCATTGTCACTGCTTTCACCGGAAATGAACTGTCCAAGATTGCAGTAGTCAAGTTCACCATCATCAAAAAGCCAACAAAGTATTACCCAATTAGGTTTCAAGAATACCTTACCGAGTTGATCCAAAACCACTCACGAATGAAGACAGTGGAGAAATCAACTCCCACAAGAGCCAATAGTGACCACGATTTATTAACCATAAACACAATCTCAAGCAAGCCTCCAAGAAAAGAAAAGTGTGAGATTAAGAATGACGTTTGTTTTGTTACCAATTTGACATCGCTTCCTCCTCAGTTGAACTTGATACCGGTTTCCAACGGGGACGCCAGACAGATGGAAGCGCCGTTCATTATCAACTCTGATTTGAAGCGGTTACAATGTACTGGTAGATCAGTATCACTAACAACAGACAAAATATCAGCTGCTTGCGAAGACAAGTTTCGGCAAATGTACAAAATCTACAATTTCAAAGAGCCCGTGAAATTTGCCGTCAGAGAGCTTGTGAATGTTGTTCAGACTTGTTTGTTTTATTTTGATCTACTAGATGGACGATATTGTACAGGGTTGCTTTGCGTGAAGACCGAGGAAGCGATAAACAGCTGGTGGAATTTGATCGGATTACCTCATTTCAATTCCAAACCAAATATCAAGGCAGGTGTGCTTCCAGCGAGAACAGTGGCGGCAATAATCAGTTTGATTCTTAGCATTAAACTTCGATTACAACTTGTGGGGATCTCGGATGTACCTAAAGATCCCTTTGACTTTGAAAACTTTATGTTATCCGTTGGTCTGTTTCAAAGGCAGTATAAATTGGAAAAGACAAGGAAATTGGATATGGAGACAATGAATAAGTTGTTTACCACAACCAACTCCCGTTTAATGTCATCTAAAAGCTCAAATTATTTTTCGCCGTACAGCGGAAATGAAGGACTTGAAGAATACGACCTAATGGCATCACCAATACAAAAGTCACCAACTACAAAGAGACTGTATGGGAAAAGGGAATTGAAAAAATTAACCAATGTCATGAAAACATCAGTTCAGGATCGAATTGCAGCAGCAAGTAATAGGGAACCCGATGATGTTAAGGGCAAAAGTGGTGGCATTAGAAATCGAATTGCCAAACTCGCCGACACTATGAGTCCACTTGATGTGGAAACCTTGGATTTGGATAATTTAGTGAAAAACTACCTTGTGGGAAAGACATTGATCAAATTGTTTTATGGAGTTCAAGCAGGCGGTGCATTCACTCCCTATGAAAGTGCCGATCAATCCAAGTCGAAAGAAAAAAGGAGAAGCAGAGCAAATGAAGTTGATAGCCATTTGTACACTTTTGAAAGTTTACGTGACAAGATTATTCAAAACAGCAACATTCAATTGTCAACATACAATTCAAGATATGCACTAGGGTTCAGTAAACGGTTTGGTTTACAAAGTCGAAAAAATATGCTGGAGGAAAGAATGAGTTCAACACATCTAGGTCCTCGTACTGGTGGTGGTCGTGAACGGTCTCTTCAATCGTCGTCGTTGGTGGATTCTTTTCTACAAATTGGTGACGATTCAGCTTCCTTTGATGATAGCAGTCTGGCTGATGATCGTCGTCTAAGTGTTCATTCGAGCTTTAAAGATGCGCATAAATCAAATGATCCATTAGTACAATTCAAGCGCGATTTGAATAGGAGAAACTCGTGGCCCACTTTGCTCAACAAGAATGAAGAGAATTTGTCGTCATTTGTCCACATGAAAGACAAGAATGTGCTCAATCCGGAAGTGGTCGAGGTGTCTCGTACAAAACCGCGAAGTTTCAGCACAACATCAATTGAAACAGCAACTGACCCTTCCATCGGATCCATATCCAAAGTATCACAAATGTATCTTGATACAATTGATGATTTGATAAAGTATGAGAACCTTCGCGATTACTATTTTGAAAACGCAAATGAACACCAATGTGTATCAAATGCCACATTGGGCAAATCCTTTCAATTGCTAAATATCGATTTGTTAAAAGTCAAAAACCTCAAAAATCAAGTCTACACCAACAAACATCGAGTGTTGGAAACCGGGATCGCCGATCACTTGAACTACAATCTTGATACATTAACAAACACCATTGATCGATTATCTTACGAGACTCGAATCGTTAGCAAAAAAATTAACGAGCTTGAAGAAAACTTCAAAATTTACAACAGCAAGCAAAATGAAGCGGAAAAACGATTGGAAAGATTGATTGGTGAAACCTTGAGTCATCCTGATATGAAGGTAATCTTTACTGAGCAACAACGTAAAGAATTTGCCTTCAAATTGACGGGCGACGAGAATTTTGTCGAGTGTAGGAAAGAAGTGGAAACAATGAGTCTGAAGGTGATGCAATATTTGTACGGATTCTTTTGGGGGTAAAATATGGTGTGCTGCTGCTTACTTTGAAATATAATCTTTTATGGTATCCAATAGTTCTTGATTCTCTTTAACCAATTCTTGCAATTTACTCGAAATGTAGTCCTGTTTTTGAAGTTCCATAACTAATTGTAATCGTTGTTGTTGCAATTGTTTCATCTCATCATCAGAGTCTTTTGCGTGTGTTGTTGTTGTGGTTGCTTCTTCTCCTTCGTCTTGGCTCAATCGACTGTGCTCTTGTTCCGGTACCAAACCTTTCACTATTTGATTAATTTTGGTTATTGCGTCATCTGACTCATTTATTTTATCAGTGAGCGAGGTGGTCAATGTATATAATGCCAGTAGTTCATCCTCTGGCCTCTCACTCATTTGCGGGTGATGAATAAACGATGTACGCTTTGTTCGCAATTAACACGTCCACAACAAACAACAAAAACAATTTGAAAAAAAAAAAAAAAAAAAACACTTGAAACTAGATCAACATAACGCAACTACGACCCACAAATACCTTCTTTCGACAACCATGGTGACAATTGGCAATGCGCATGAGGATTTAATACATGATGCCGTATTAGATTACTATGGCAAACGATTGGCTACTTGTTCATCCGATAAAACGATAAAGATTTTTGATATTGATGGCACTGACAACTACAAATTAATCACAACTTTAGTTGGACACGAGGGCCCCGTTTGGCAAGTTGCTTGGGCTCATCCTAAATTTGGCTCGATTTTAGCCTCGTGCTCCTACGATGGTAAAGCTTTGATTTGGAAAGAGCAACCAGAAACGCAACAATGGTCAATAATTGCTGAACATACTATACATCAAGCCAGTGTCAATTCAGTAAGCTGGGCTCCGCATGAATTGGGAGCGGTATTGTTGTGTTCATCATCCGATGGCAAAGTATCTGTAGTTGATTTCAATGATGATGGAACTACTTCACATGTCATTTTCGATGCACATGCAATTGGAGTCAATTCAGCATCCTGGGCGCCAATCACCACATTGTCATCGACATCAAAAGATGCCGCTAGCTTGAAACAACAACGTCGGTTTGTTACATGCGGATCGGATAATTTGACCAAGATTTGGAAATATGATCCAAATACTAACAATTATATTGAAGAGGCGAAATTGGAAGGACATACTGATTGGGTTAGGGATGTAGCTTGGTCACCATCGAATGTTATTCGTCCGTATATTGCTACTGCATCTCAAGATCGTACTGTATTGATTTGGACGCAGGACAAGGACGGCAAGTGGCAAAAGCAGCCATTGACGGATGAAAAATTCCTCGATGTGTGTTGGAGATGTTCATGGTCGTTATCAGGAAACATCTTGGCGGTTTCTGGCGGTGACAATAAGGTGACTTTATGGAAAGAGAACTTAAAGGGTAAATGGGAACCAGCTGGAGAAGTGGAACAATAAAATTGGATAAAAATTGGTGATAAAGTAATCTCCTTCTTTTTATAAAAATGCGTCTCTTTATACAGTTTGTCTAGGTAGAGTTTTTCTCTCTATAATTGATTTATAGTTGCCTCAATTATCCTCTCAACATCTTTTGAAGCCTCATCAGCAGCCTGCAACACTTCAGCATGACTAGCCATTCCATCATCCAACGCCACAGGATTCGGATGCAATGCACTTGGTGGTTTGTCACCGACACCAGCATTGGTAATCAATGACAATGCAAGCACTCTCAAGCCACAATGACGAGCAACAATAACTTCAGGAACAGTTGACATGCCAACAGCATCCCCGCCCAATGTCCTAATTGCACGAACTTCAGCACGACTTTCAAATGTGGGGCCGGCAGCAAAGAAATATGTTCCTTCATGAATTGGTCTCGTTACATTCAACTCCCGAGCTTTTTCAACAAATAATTTGCGTAATGAGTGATCATAAGCATCCGATAATGGCAAGAATCGCGGGCCAAATTGTTCTAAATTTGCACCACGTAATGGATGCCAGCCCGCTAAGCCAGGAAAATTGACATGATCTTCAATAACCATTAAATCACCCGGTTTGTACAGTTGATTGATACCACCGGCGGCATTGGTAACGACAACGGTTCCAACACCCAACTCCGAAGCTACACGAACGGGGAATGTCGTTTGTTGGAAACTGTAACCTTCGTAAAAATGTAAACGACCAACCATACACATGACGGGGACTTTGTTGTCGCCAATGAGCCCAAATACTAACTTCCCGGCGTGGCCCTGTACTGTAGATGTTTTGAAACCGGGGATTGATGAGTATGGGATTTCAATTATGGGGTCAGAAGCTAATGTGTTTGCAATTCCACCTAATCCTGATCCACAAATAATCATGACTCTGGGACGAGATAAGATGGGGTGAGGGTCTAATTTAGACCCAATCACTGCAGAAGCATTGTGGATTAGTTGTAGGTACTCTTCAACGGGGATTTGTTCAGACATGATCAACGCAAGGGCAATTATATATATTGTTCAGAGATATATCCAGCTTGTTGTGAATTGTTCCAATTTTTTTTTTTTTAATTTTTTTTTCTTTTTTTGTGATTTACAATTTGGCATCACGCGACTGGGGAATGAGGTGGTGTACTTTATATATATATACGAGTGTTTTGTATTGTCTCAATCTACTCTGGCCACCAATCGGGTATGATTGCTCTAGCTCCAACTATTTTCTTTCCATCTTCAAACGAGGGTATCTCAAGTTTGAAGAATGGTGATTTTGCCACCTCAGACATACTTAGTAAACAAAGCCCCACATCACCTCTGACTGCCAACACTTTCCCACTAGAGCTTTTCCGTTTACGTACTGGTTTCGAGGACGAGCCGAATGGAGAGGCACCTCCAGCAGCTTGTGCATTAGCATCTCCATCTTCCTTGTGCTCTTCCTCAATCATGAGCGACATTTCCAACTTGCTCAATGACGAAGACGGCACTTTATCCACATCTAAACTAGAAGCAAATGCAACTTCAACATCATCATCTATATTAGCTTGGTTTATATTGTCAATTGTATCATCATCAATGGTGAAAAACTGTACTGGATGAATTCGTTTACGGATGATTCCATTATTGTACGTTCTTATCGTCAATTCTTGCCCCACATAACATCCTTTATCCAAAGACAATCCATTAGTATAGTCCAAATTACACTCAAATGGTAGGAGCGATTCTCCATTAGATGCATCAGCTGTCTCAAATATGCCATTGTAGAAGCGACGATCAGTAACGTTGGATTCCGATATTAGCGATGGTATTGCAAACTGTTGAGTGAATTGAGAAGAAAACACATCATCTATGGATGATTCATCAATAAACTCATTAGTAACAAATTTGAATCCAAAATTGGGTATCCTATTATCAATGGCAAACCCCAACACTTTTGAAGCAAAATCTTGTTGAAAAATGACTTGATTTTTGATAAATGAATTGGCATTTTGTAAAGCATTTATAGGGTCCATCGTACGGAAATATTGCTGTTGAACCATTTCCAACCACGAATCGAATTCAACCGAGTCGTTGTAATAATAATACGAATTCAACGACTTCTTTGCAACAATGTCGACATTTGCACTCAATTTGTGTAATTTCAACATCATCATCAACTTGCTACAATTGACTGTATCCACTTCCAACAAAAACCCCGGTTCACGCATTTCTTCATCAAACTCATGTGCAACGTTATGGAATGGATCACAATACAAAAAACAATCAGTAACGACTCTCCCCTTTGAGTTTAAAATCATTGAATTGATCCCCTCACGAGTGACATAAATGTTGTAATCAGGATCATAAATATCTTCATGCATCAACCCATAATTGGTCATGGAATCAATGACAGACGCAAGATCAGCATGTTTCGATTCACTTGCACTGATTGTGTGTTGTTTCTTTTTGACGATTTGCGGAAGTAATCGTGATGTTAGTAATCCATTGAGGAATTTGGTGGCGTCGGGACCACGTATTGATATTAAAGATTTCTGTAGTTGCGATAGACCAGATTGAAGAACCTTCATTGTGGTGCGGAGAGAGCATAGAATCGTGCGGGAGACGAGGGGATTGTGGAAAAGCGGTATTAGTAAGTTGTTGCAATTGGCAGTATTTTTATTTTTATTTTTTTTTTTTTATTTTTGATTTGCTGCTTAATGATTAAATACTTCAACCTCAATCCTAAGGGAGAAGGGGGAAAGATGGGGTGGACCGGAACGTGTAAGGCTGAGTGGGAAGTATACATTCAAGACCCATATTAAAAGAAGAGACAGTTTCATTCATGGTACTACTGCGTATACGAATCGCCAGTGGTGTTCAAAAGCTTACCTTATCAAGCTACAAAGTTAGTTGGCACAGCACACTAATACAATAGATGAACAATAATGTATAAATAAATAAATAAATAGATAAATAAATAAATAAATAAAAATTGTAAATGAATAAGCGTCCTTTTCTAATGGTACCTGAGATCAAGTTCCCTGCCAATTGAGCCTTTGCGTGCAGTGGTGGTGGCGCCCACAAACTCAACCACTTCTTCTTGATCCGAGCTCTCATCTCCAGTATCAAAAGTAACATTACTCCTACGAGTAGTAACTCCGTTATCGGTAGCTCCACCGCCAGTAGCTCCACCGCCGGTATTTCCTGGTGCATGCATACTTTCTTCACTTGGTGACATCAATTTATCCCTTATCCGATCAGTCAAGTTTTGCTTATGCTTGATATCATATCCATGAGTCAAGGCATATTTACCCAAGTTGGTTTGTGAATGAGGTCTTGAACTCAATGCACTCGATATGGCTGATTGAGTGCCACTATTGAGATACGACTGTGTACGTGAAACATCTTCAGAACGAAGATCCAAGTTGCCGTAATCAAAGTATCCGTACCCACCAAGCAATTCAAAATCAGAATCTCCGCCATCTTCGGTGGATGTAGTAGTTTCATCAGATGGTTGACGTTCCATTGGTGTCACGGCACCTGATTCACTATTGCTAGTAACTGTCAATGAAATTGGATGTTTCAAAGATGGATCTTCAAGACTAACATGACTAAGTTCATTCTCAATCCGTAATTTTTGAAATTCAATCTTGCGGTTTTCTGATTCAGAAAGGTGCATAACAAAACTGGCATGTCTTTTAAGCAGGATTTTCAAATCATGAATCACCTTGTGGAAAGTTCCCAAAAATCTTTCCGTTTGACGATGCTTGGAACAAACAGTAATAATGACTTTATCATTATGGATGATATATCCAATTCCGAAACCTTGATCAATTGCTGGTGGGATACCAAATAATCGCAATGCTGGATTACCACAGTTGGAAATGAGAAGCTCAGGGTTCAGCAACTTATCAACACAAGTATTAAACAACAAAGGTAATCTGGCTCTTATTTCATTGGTATTGTCACCGTCTTTATCATCATCATCAAATGTTGGAATTGGAGGTAAATCACTATTGATGTTGTTTAAGCGTCTAGCAGCTTCTGGTTTGTGAATCACTTGGGCAATTGACATAAAATGACGTTCAAATCCCTTTCCCAACATTGCGTCATGATACTGTTTTCTATGCATTTGACAACATTCTTTAAAAGCAGCAAATTTTTCTGCAGTATTTGCACTGGTGATGTACAATTTACACAAGTTGGCCACTGAGTCATTTTGTACGGGAATCAATTCAGTTCTGGCATCTCTAAATTTACGAGTCATTATTGGCTCCAATGTGTTGACGACTCTTCCATATAATGAATAATTGGCAATTTGGAAACAAATTTGCATAATAGAGTCAACTGAAAGACCAAACTCTTCTGCTAACCGAGATTCTAATTTGACCGTGTGTGTTTTATACTCGTGTTGATTAATCAAATCAGCCAATGATGTTTCCGATAAATGGATAAGAAACTGTAAACGATCAGTTAAATTAAATTTAATCAATTCTGGTTTTGGTTTAAGAATTGTTGAATCAGCAAAAGTCACTGCTTCATCGAATAAAGTGTATTCTGACCCATTAATGTTTTTAGCAAGTTTCAAAACCGAATCAGTGTAAATATCACTAATAAAACGAAGAATGGCAGTACTATCCATAGTCAATGATTCCCAAACAATACCAGCAACTGAGTTTCTAGTGACAATTAATTGCAATTTGTCATACCACCTCGAGGTACAAGTACCAGATTGAATGTTGGATTCCGACAATACCGATGAACCATGAGATATAACTGAAGTTTTCTCTTGTTCGGTTTCGGGAGAATTAGAATCCAACACCACAACAAATAATGCATCATCAATAAGTTTCAATTGGTCGGGATTAGACTTGTTTAATTCGCCTCTTCCCTTTTTCCAGTTTTTCAAAGGTTGAGTTGTAATTGCACCAATGCAATTATTTATCGAATCTTCAGCAGGGATCTTGTCAGTTTCATCAATAATTTCTTGGAAAATGTCTTCCAATTCATGATCATGAAACAAGATTTGATGTTTGGTTTTGGTTTTCTTGTACAAGTCGTCGTCAAATTCAGTCAATACTTCCAAAGAGTAGTATTGATTATTGGCAAGGATGATAATATGTCTTGAATCATTAATGTGTTTGTACTTTTTCATACTAATATCTGAAGTACCACCTTCAAAATCGGGCATTCTAGTACAACCAAATAAATGATAAAAACATTGCATTGTCAAGGGCACCTTGTTTTTAGGAGTGACATCTGGTTTAAACGTGAAATTTCTCAATGTTACAATCAATTTCAACGTAGAATTGACCAAATTTGCCGTACGTTCAGCTTGATTTGGTGGATGAATAGTCTTTGCATACGGATCATCTTCCAATATAAGATAGGGGTTTCTTGGCAAAATGTCAGATTTAATCTCTCCGTATATGGCTGGAGTCATATCATTATTGACAATGTTTAAATAGTTTTGTTCGGGATGATTTGTGTACAATGTTTCGAAATGCAATTGAATCAACTTGATGATGTCATTATTGACAAAGTCATTAGCTTCATACAACAATTGTTCATACTCTTCTGGTGAAGATATTGGTTTCAAAGCAGCCAATAGTTGTTGTACAGTGGTTGCCAATGGTGGTACAGGTAAAGCTGGCAATTGAGCTTCATATTGGAAAGTGGTGTTGTTGAAATCAGTGATGGTAGCCATCTAGAACGAAAAAGGTGTTGTGTGAGTATTGTGTTGTGTTGTGTTGTGTGAGTGTTGTATTATGTGAGTGTTGTGTTTGTGGTTGCTAAAGAATTTGAATTTGAATTTGAATTTGAATTAGATGGTGGGGTGCTTTGTTAATATATATATATATATATATATATATATTTAAGTAGAAGGGAGACTAAGAATACCTTGATATCCATTCACCCCATGTAATAAAAAAATAAAAATAAAAAAAGGAATTAAGTAAATAATTCCCATCACACACACACACCAGACACCAACACCACCACCACCACCACCACCACAAATTAAAATTAAAAAATTAAAAATTAAAATTAAAAAAAATTAAAAAATTAAAAAAATTGAATGATTTTTTTTTTCTTCTTCTTCTTCTTCTTCTTCTTCTTCTTTGTTGTCTCGTATTGTAGTGTGCATACTAAGCATGCACTAACTTATTGCTCATTTTATTTTTGTGAAAAATCTCGGAGTTTTCTTTTTTTTAATTTTTTTTAATTTTTTTTAATTTTTAATATACAAAGACAGATAGATAATAGATACTCAATACAAATTATTATTATTATTATTATTATTATCATAACATCTCATATATTGTATTACAACTCATGAAAATCTGGGGAAAAAACAAAAAAACTGAAAAGAAAAATAATGACGCAATCTTATTGGATGATACTTATTTATACATGTATATCATGACACAATACACGATATGTGCAATACATGCAATAAGATACAATAACCACCACAAACCACCACAAACTACCACAAACCACCACTTGTGCACCATTACATTCCATTCTACTTTGCATGTTAGCACGTGCACTGATTAGCCAACAGTATTTCATTGTTTTCCCTCTCATTTGATTAGAGAAAACAAAACTTATCGAAAACAACAACAACAACAACTATATATATATATATCTATTTATATCTATTGTGCTCCGGGTATCCTTAGCTCAATTTGCCCATACCTAAAAGGCTTACATCTCCCACAAATTACTAATTAGACAAACGGAGTGCCGTTGTATATATACCCTAGTTGAGCAAGAATTTTCTTTCAATTTTGATGCAAAATGAGAATGGGTGATTCCATTAACTTCTAGCTATTGTCTTTAAAATAAAATTACCTTCTCTTCTTCTCCGTCTTTTGTTATTTTGTCCCGAGGAAGTTTTACAAAATAAATTAAAACCCCTTTTTAGAAAAGTCCGATTAGAAACAGATTTTCCTCTTCTCACTACTACTAGTTAGTGATTTTCTTGCCAAGAATGTTGCGAACACAAAAGTTAACAAGGAAAATATACGTCATTAGGGGAAAAAAGTGGTTTTTCTTTCATCCGATTCCAACAACAATCTAAATTCTCAGCAGAGAAGTTCACTCATTATCACAGGTGTTCTATAGTGTGTGTTCCACTTCACTGTTATCTGACGTCAGGAGAGTTAAGATGTTCTCTTCTACATTGCTTTTCAATGCGCGGCACCCAACTTCCCTCCTCCCTCCCACTAAAGAAGCAAGAAGAAAGAGAAAAAAAAAAAAAAATTTTGTTTCGGGGCCTATGCCATATTGCACACCAAAAGAATTGGTGAACCCTCCTCTCGACGCACCGAAAATAAAAGGTACAGTGCAACCAACCAACGACGCACCTCCAAAACTACAGTATCTCCCCACCCTCCTTTCCTCCCCTCCAATTAAATGAGTGGGATAGCTTTAAAACTAACAGCATTACTAGTCAGAACTATTCTGAAACCCATATCAAAAGCTATATCCACTCAAGCCAAAAACAATGAAACGTTCCGCAAATATTGCATTTCATTTGCCAATAAACTTCACAAGACTGATGTCAAATTACGCATGAATTTACTAGGTGAGAAAAAGATTAGAGTTAGACCATTGAATGATAACAAGGCTATTGAACAAGGTGCAGCATTTATATCGGAAACTTTTATCTTTAGTGTTGCTGGTGGCCTAATCTTTTATGAAGCTTATCGAAGTCGTAAAAAGGCAAGTGATCAACGTGATGCATTGGCTGATGATATTACAATTTTACAAAATGAAATTGAGTACATAAAGACTAAATTGAGTGATTTGAATATTAAATTGGATGATTATAAAGTACCTGAAGGGTATAAACCAAAATATGTCAAGATTAACAGCTTACAAGAAAATTCAACCCAACAACAGTCACAACAGTCACCACTGCAACTAAATCCACCATCAAAACCACTGGAACTAAAATCACAACACCAACTACAGAGGGAGGAACAGCCGAGCCAACAGGGTTCACAAGCATCACAATCAAAGCCGCCACCGCCTCAGCCCACTTCGACTCCACCTACATCTCACTAACAAATCAAGCATTGCATCAGCATTCACACAACCTTGTAAATAGTGTGCCCACACCTCAAACTAGAAAACAATTAGATTTAAACTAGACTTGTATATATATATACTCACACCAAAACTGGAGAGGCTAAATCTACAACCACTCAAAACAAAGCATGTACAAAGTATGAAACAAGTTAAAACAATTATAAAAAGGGAATCACGGAATATAGTATATATTATAATACAAAAAAAAAAACAACAACAAGTCAACGGTATTTTATCACCCCAACCATATTTCAAGAAAAAGAATCAACAAAATCATTATCAATATCAACATCAATATCAATACCACCACTTCCACTTTCACTTTCACTTTCACCTTCACTCCTCCCCTCGCACTTTGAAACCATGCTCTACTTTCAACCCCAGATTATCTCCCATTCAAATATACAATTATGATCCCCTTCTATTTCTCACCACTCACTTGCTATTCTTTTTCTTCTCCACTTTCAACAATAACGCTTTATTAATATGTGGCAATACACCACCATAGGCAATAGTAGCCTTGATCAAATTATCCAATTCTTCATCACCACGAATGGCCAATTGTAAATGTCTAGGAGTAATTCTCTTGACTTTTAAATCCTTGGCAGCATTACCTGCCAATTCCAATACTTCAGCAGTTAAATACTCCAATACTGCAGTTAAATAAATTGCCGCTTTAGAACCAACACGAATCTTGTTTTGAGCACTCTTCTTCAAGTATCGCTTAACTCTACCAACAGGAAATTGTAAACCTGCTCTTGCAGAATGAGATGTTGAAGATCTGGCAATTTCTGAGGATTTACCTTTACCTCCGTGTACTTTTCCTTTACCTCCTGACATTGACTTTAGTTACGGGTGTGTATTTGGCGTTTTGAGAAAGAAAGAAATGGTATCTAGTAGTTTGTTTTTTTGTTTTGTTTTTTTCTGTTATTTGTTTGTTTATAGTTTTTTTTTTTGTCTCGGTTGTGAAATTCACGTTTGTTGTGAGTTTATTTAAAGTGTAAACAAAACGACCGAAAACTGAGAACCGCGCATCTTTCTTCTTTTGATCATTTCTACACTACTTCTCTTTGATAATCTATATACAACAAAACATAAAGCCATCATTAGCAATTGATTACACTAAATGAACCTAGTTTTTCAATCATTTTCTCCACCTCAGTACGTGATTTCCGTAATTCAGTACAAATGGAATCAAAATGCTGAAACCCCTTCAACATCTTTATCAAATAAATCATTTCGTCTTCTTCCGCATCACTCATTTGAGTAGAAACAACTCCATCTGCATCTGCAATTGCATTTGCATCTGCATCTTCATTCACACTAAGTCCACTAACTGTAGAGTTGGATGTCCTGTGTGCTCTTTCTTTTGAGACATGTTTCACCTTGGATGGCTCATTTTCAGAGTCGTCACTAGTTGAACTATCATCTTCCTCCAAAACTTCGTTCATTACACTCAACTTGCGAGACGGACCATAGTCCTCATGTTGCGGCTGTAGTGGCAGTTGCTGTCTATCATCTAGCGATGAAAAGCTTACACGACGATTCGATTCCGTTTTCAAGGTTTGTTCATGCACTCTGGTCCTCAACAACTCATCATATGCACGATCGCCATTCAGCTGCCTAAACTTTAATCTATTCCGTTGCTGATCTTGCTGTTGCTGTTGTTGCTGTCTTGTTTTCCTTTTAACATTGTTCAATATATGTTCTGGTTGAAGTAAATCACCACGTTCAATTGCACGTGTAACCAAATTGAGCACAGGATAAGAGTATACGCGATATATTATACCTCGCAATACGCCAAAATTTATAAATCGCCGTATATCAATATTTGTCAACAAGTGCTTGTGTTGCAGATACCACTCTTTAACAGTTTGCCCTTGGTTCAATGATCGATACAAGTAAAATAAACTAGTCTTTGCTGGGACTTTGACATTGGCATATTGCATGGTGAACAATTTTGGTGATCGTGATAAGAAACTTTGTTGTTGCTTCATAAACGGCGATGTACTACCACCAGATGGCATCACACGCTTATTAAAATTAAACGTTGTCAGTGGTGATGGCCCACTTTCACCCCCACCCGTTGTTGGCTTAGGTGAATTTGGTGCTGGTGTATTGGTGAATGATGAAGACCTTAAAGAATCAGTTGATCCATTAGTGACAACATATGCTTGACATTGTTCAGCCATTTGTCCATCAGATTTTAAAAATTCACCAATTCGATTAGTGGGGGCGTAAATATTGCTAAATTGGAAAATATCAATCAATTCAATACACTTGTAATGCATCAAATGTTGAATACATTGCTTGGTAACGAGATAATTGGCATCGGCTAATTCACTAATTCGTTTAACAGAATTGATTCCATCAATATAGGGTAATATTTTCACCATTGTTGGATCCCAATTAACATCAACTAGCGATTTGAGCTTCACGGTGGCTATCGGTACTTGAAATGCTTTGAGATTTATGGGAGCTGGCAACAATGGAAACAATTTTATATCAACTGAATTGGAACTATCCAATGGGATACAACATTCGGAATAATTGTTTAAATCCTGATAAATTTGTTGAATCAATGACTCGATTGAAGATAATGTAATCTTTTTGGTTTTGGAATGCCCAGGAGCATTGACACTGGCATCATTCTCCACCATTGATGACTGACCCCTATTGGCATACAATTCCAAGTCGTATTCATCGATTTTCAGCGTTGTCGTATCCAAATCAGAAGCATTGTTCCTCATGTCTTTATAAAATGAATTCTCTTTGTCCAATTTACTCAAGATGAAATTCTGTTCTTCCAAAACTTGAAACATTTGTCCCATACGTTTAATAGCTGGTTCATAAGGACTTACATCTCCCAATTCATAATTGAATACAAAACAAAAATTGAAATTAAACGAGTTTCGAGCATAGTGATCATTGACCATGTTGACGGGGTATCCGATAACCTTATAATTATTGATTTTAAAAGATAGTAGTTGATTGCATAGTTGTGGTTTGGGAATAACGTAGTTTTTCACAGTATCGAAATTGAATAAACCTGCGGTGGTTACGTCGTCATCCAAGTAGTTATTATCGTCATTGTTAATTGTAGAGCTCGTAGATATCAAGTTCTCGGGGAACTGGTGAACTATCTTTGTACCTTCCGTAGGATGAAACACGGCATAAAAAATGGAGACTATAGGGACGAATCCATCTGACATTCCATACCACTTTAATACAAAGGGAAAGGATTATTTTGGTCAAAACTTTTACCAAAACCTTTTTCTTGGGAAAAGATGGTAGCGCATACCCAGTTTAAGGTAGTTATTACAGTCACTGACCCAATTAATAGAAAAGGTAGTTTGTTCAACATTCGTGTAGTAATCTTCTATACTCGTGCGAAGAATTCAAGTTAAGTATGTTGGAGGGGTTGCAAAAGTAACTCACTCCTACAGGGTAAATTCATCGAGAATTGCGGAAAGTACACTAAACTGCCACTATTCCAAATTGAT
>OGTJ01000029.1_pt1 | contig 140199 bp, 71 predicted proteins | sample 1574611 | NCBI WGS metagenome assembly OGTJ01 (sample SAMN03295858, study PRJEB24534) | human gut metagenome | isolation source: fecal sample 1 from infant 9 | host: Homo sapiens | place: USA: Pittsburgh, PA | collected 2014-07
TTTTAGTTGAATCAAATGTGTGGAATTTATATCTTATGGATACTTGCAACAACGTTGCAGCACGTGCGCTCTCAAGAGCCGTACGATTAGGGACTGCTACTCTAACAAAACAGTTTATCTTGATATCTTTACCAAAAGCCATTACCAATTAATTTCCTCTCAATCACAATCTTGTCAACTTGGCTAACATTCGTGTGCCAACTTCTCAACTTCATCTTTCAATGCCTCATTAAATTCAATAAACGAGTCTTGTGTTCTTCTAAACACACCAAACAACTGTAGTATATACACTAATAAGCCACCAAACAGTTCCAGTTGAATAAATAAAGTACGAGTTCCTCCTTCCAATGATTCAATAGCGAACTTGTGTATACCATAAAAGATCCAATCAGAAACCAAAGCACCTTTCCAAACTAGGCTCAGATCTGTCTTGTTGAGTATTGTTGGATATATGGTACTGGTGTGGTTCATTCCCTTTAATTTTAAGTCGATTTGTAACTCATCACCTTCATTCAATTGTGGGTCAGACGTGTTTGTATATTTGTGGAAACTCACCATAAATGGGTTCCAACTGGGGTACGATTGGTAGTCAAAGAACTTTTGTTTAACTAGCTCTGGTGGTGCTTGAATGATTATGTTTGTCTGTACTGATGGCATAGTTGGGACACCAACTGGAAGGAGCTTGTGATGCTTTCCCTTTCTTAGTTTAGGTTATTCTATTCTTAGTTTGAGGCATTTTGTTTTTTGTTGTTTTTTTTTTTTTGTGAGAATCGGAGTTACTGAAACGAGATTTTATATCGGAGTTATAACAAAGACAAACTAAAAGAAAGAAAAGCCACATGATTGCCTCAAACAGATCTACCCCCGTCTTATGCGATATCGATTACAATGCTCAAAGACAGTTAACTTCCTAGTCTTTATTCAACTAAACGATGGTGATATAGCGAGAAAGTTGAAAATTGAATAGAGTACAACATTTTGAGTAAACTTTTGAGCAAATATCTAACCAGATACGTTTGAAGTTAGTTAATGATAATAACAGATATGTTTGTAAGAACAACACATACCTAGGAGTACAATGATGGTTTTATTATGGGTTGGACATGAAGCTCAAGAAAAGTCTATTATTTTGACAAAATTCTGTGTATGGGGGTGGAATAAAGCGGTGTCGACCTAAAGTGTATAATGTAGCCCTCTGAGTTATATATATAGTAATATAAATAGTAATTTATACATATATCAATATTAGTATTAAATATCATAATATTTAGTGCGATTTATCGACCATTGACCATTGACCAATTAACCTAGACCCTTCCTCTTCCTCGCTGTTCCATCTTTCATCAAGCAGTTGAGATTTTGCTTTACTCCTTCTTGTGTTATATGCTGTGTGTTATATGCTGTGTGCTATATGTTGTGTGCTATATGTTTTGTTGTGTACTATACTATACTATTCTATACTATACTATACTATATTGTACTATACTGTACTGTACTGTACAGTACTGTGTTATATACAGGATGTGTAATGTATGTACCAAAAGTTTTTTTTTTTTGCGTGATTAAAATTTTCTCTCTCTCTCTCACTCTCTCTCACTCTCTCTCACACACACTCTCTCTCTCGCTGGACTGAGCGAGAAAAAGACAAAAACTAAACACACACACGCACACACACACACACCTAACACACTAACACACACATAGAGAGAGAGAGAGAGAGAGAGAGAGAGAAAAAGAAAACAGAAGATCCAACAGAGGGAGGGAGAGAACACAGACATATTGATATATACAACATTAACACTCTATTTTTTGACAACATTGTTTGCCTCGACATAGAACATCCAAGGTCAAACTGAGTATCTCACTACACATCAATCCTCAATATACTGTTTGACTCAATTGGTATTTAAAAGTTTTGTATTGACCTCACCAGAAGGCTAGGCTTATCTTAACAGTTCAGTCAGTTTTTCAATTTTTCATTCAGACACACACAACACACACACAACACACACATCTACAACACACACACACACACACACACATTGGCTTCGCTTTTTTGAAAACATAGCAAGTGTTCAACAACATCAGCAGTTTACTACTACTACTACTACTACTACTACTACTACTACTACTACTACTACTACTACTACCATCATCATCATCACTGTAATACAACTTTTACACTCCTAATGACAATGGATACTAATGGAGTTCAACAAATTGTGTCTGCATTGGAAGTTGTATACAATCCAAAATCAACAAACGATGAAAGGAGACAAGCGCAATCTTTCCTAGAAACAATCAAATCCAACGATGAATCACCATTTTGGGGGTATCAACTAGCTCTTCCTGAAAACAATGGATCAAATTACATAGTTCGATACTTTGGACTTACGTTGTTGCAAGTATCCATAAGATATAAATTCCACACATTTGATTCAACTAAAATATCAGCATTAAAAAATTGGGTCATTGAATTGGCAAACAAGATACTTGATAACGATCCCCATTATGTAAAGGAGAAGATTGCTTTTCTTTGGGTTGCATTGGCAAAGAGAATATGGGGTAGCTATTTGATAAAATCTAGGGATCAGCTGAGCAAAGAGGATGATGAACTTGATGAAGATGCGAAAGATGCAGGTGCTGACAAACCGGCGGTAACGCCACAAGAAGCTGAAGATGGGTGGGTATCGATGGACTCCAACTTGTGGACCCTTTGGAATAATAACATCACTTGTCGTGAATTGTCATTAACCATCATAAGAACCCTTTTTGAAGATATCTATCTTCTTGATGATGCAATTGCTTCCAAAAATAGTGTTGTACTAAATCAATTGTCGGTACTAATAACAACTCCAGACAAGGTGCTTGAAACTATTTATGAAAAAAATTCAAAATTTACTATATGCAAAGCTTCAACTGAAGGGTGGTTTGTTACTTGGTCACGATTCTTACTTGAAGTTGTTGCCAATAACGAATACCACAATGAAATATACCAAAAGTATGTCACAAAGATTCTTTCTACATTCAAAACATGTTTACATTGGATTCATCCTAGAGTGTTGAGAGAAGAAAATACATTGAATACATTGATAAACTTGTTGACCATACCTGATGTCAAGATCAAGACATTGGCAGTTGATTGTTTACATATTATATTCACCCGAACATATGCTCAAGATGAAGAATTTGACTTTTTCATTGGATCCATATTCACTACTGAAGGTATCAACAAGTTGGACGAATTTTATCAATCGTTGCAATTAGACCCTGATGATATTGATGAACAAGTTTATGCATTGTTGAAAAAAACAGTTGAAATGATTGTGTCTCTAAGCGAATACTTAAATATTTCATCCAAGCACAAAGTCGATTGGGAAAAGAGTGATGTTGATGGATACCTAAGATTAGTATTAAAGACTACTGACCATCCTAGTCTAATCATTAGTGGTTTGTCATTGCAAATGTGGGTGACCATATTACGTTTTGACGAGCTTAGTGCTAAGCGTCAGATTGTTGACATTATGATGCAGTTGTTGGATATTGCTGCAAATAGAACAATCAATTTCCTTTGGGATGATGAACACGTTTCAAAGAAATTTTTCGATATTGATTTTGATTCAACTCCCGATGCAACAAGCTTTCTTCAAAACTATCGCAAGTTTAATGAAGATATCATTAGAATAACCGTTTGCAAAAAACCCGAAGAGGGACTTGTTTGGCTTGAAAATAGATTGGAGGATTTTTTCAGCTCCGAATTGGGTAGTCAATGTATCAATAATTACAACTTGGGTGAAAAATCAAAAACATTCAACTATGGATCATCACAATTTAGCATTATTGAGAATAGTATTAGAGGTATATCTCGATGGAGAATATGGTACAATGGAGAGGATTACACGGCAATAGATGATCGATTGAATAAACTTGTGATTCAGTTGGGTGAAAGGCTATTAGCGATGAATTTAGCATCGCCATTGATTATTAGAAAGCAAGTGCAAACTTTGGTTCAATTTGCTCCGTTGTTAAAGGGAGTCGATAGCCCATTGATGTTTCAAATTCTTGAAAAAATACTCACCACTGCCACATTTCCATATCCACCCAATATCACTGATGAAGATAAGGAATTAATTCGTGATTTGCGTGCAAGTTGTGGTACTGAATTGAATAGATTAGCATATATCATGCCCGAAGCGTTGAAAAACATCTTTAATGATTTGGAGAGTGTTGTGGCAAACATTTTGTCTTCAGATAAAGTTAGTGCCCATGAAAATGTCGCATTCAAGTCATTTCTATTGGTTATTGCTTCACGATCATCAATTGATGACAAGGATGATTTATTCGCCAAAATTGTCGATCCTGATTTGGCCGCTTGGTCAGCACCAGAAACTGAAAAGGGGTTGATGGATTTGCATTGGTTTATGGAAAGAATTGGTATTGTTGAAATTGCATCTTATTTCCAAAAGAGGGGTATTACAACTTCAACTAATCTACTAGAAGCCAGAATGGATGATGAAGGTAAAGAGTTGAAGCAAAAATTAAAAGATCATTGGAGTTCAATTTTCCCCATACGAGCAACGAGAATTTTCATCCAGTATAGTATTGAAAAATTGAGTCATGAACTGCCTGAGTATTTAAACTTGCTTAAATTATGGAAACCACGCGTACAACCAATTGTACCGCATATCCTACAATTGTTGACGCAAATTCAAGCGTATCATAACCCTGCAAACTGGGTAGACTTACCTGCTGAAGTCCAAAGTTTTGTCAAGTATAGTTGCACTGAACGATTTTGGCAACAGGGCGTTTCAATCCAATCAAAGGAGACATTTATAGAGGAGAATGTCAAAGCTGCATTGACATTGAGAGATTTTGCTGATTCAGTGGGTCATTTGATTAGATACACTAGAGAATATGCATTCCTAACCGTTGGGTCATTGGCACAATTGGAAGATACACTTTATGAAATACCCCAGATTGCGACAATGATTTGGAAGGCGGTTGCTGGTGACACTGTAGGAATCACATTACATTCTTGGAAACACATGATTAATAGTTGTCTTCGAGTCGTTATTAAATTTTGTCCAGTCAAATTTGTTGAAGTGTTTATGAGTGAATTGTTACCCAAGGCATTGGGTGATATTGATGCATTACTCGTTAGCAAATGGGATAAAGTATACAGTGACGGATTACAATTACAAGGGAATGAGGATGACGAGACATTGTCAGAGGAAATGATGGAAGAACATATGTTGAGACAATTGACAGCCACGGTGGTGAGAATGTTGATGGATATTGTGGGACAATACAATTCCAAAGCTTTAACCGATACACAATTTGCTGCTCGAAAATTGGTGATTGAGAATAAGCAAGTCTTGGCACCATTTTTAACAATTTGTTGTCATATAATTGCATTCAAGGACACCAAATGTTCATTCAATACCATCTTGGTTATTAGAAACATTCTTAGTGACATCACTTCGAGAGACGATGAAGTTGACAAATTTCTTTGTGAGAATCTTATAAAATCATTGGTGCATGTTTTGCTTGATGACTATTTTATAGAAACTCACAGCGAAGCCGCATTAGTTCTCACTACATTGTACTGTCAATTACGATCCAAGAATGACTATGCTGCTCGAGTATTGATGCAAAAGTTACCAAATATCAAACCGCACCACATTTCCAATTTTGAGAATTTATTGGTTAGTTCAAAATCGCTTAGACATCAACGAAGTGCACTTTTGGAATTGATCAAGATATCTAAAGATAATGGATCATATGGAGAAGAAGAAGATGACATGACAAAGAGGAAAAAAGAATTGGATCAAGTTGCTAAACGAAAGAAAATCGGTGCTGATGAAGTTGATGTGATGAATAATCCCTATACTGAGAATGGGGCATTGGGCAACTTATTCGGGGAGGAGTGAAAATCTTTCTTTCTCCCTCCCCCCACCCCCCATTCCCACCCTCAAAATGGAAAGCAAAAACTTTAGAGAGTAGAATATGTTTATCTATTTATATATAAGTTTCAAGTGTATAAGTGTATGTGTATTTTTAAAAAAAATGTTTCTTTTAGGAAAACCTCATTGTACCTCATTAATTCTGCTTGAATAGCTTGGTGATCTCTTCACTGCTAAACATTTTATTATTAGCCACCATTTGTTGATTTTCAATCAAGATCTCAGCGGGACCAGTAACTTTAAAATAAATTGGGTTTCTTCTAATCAACCGACCATTGATTTTAACATACACCCAATGCCACATTTTACTAAACTGTCTCTTTATAGGTTCCCAATAGGAACCAATAGGGTCCAATACACGTCTTGGATTCAACTGATTCCAAAACCCACTTATGCTAGCTTGTGCTTGCTTGATTGGGTTCACTATCCAACGGGGCCAATCGAAATGGGGGAGATCCAATTTATGCAATTCATAAGTACCTGGAGTCAACACCTGTGGTTTCAAATGGGGCATGGCACCGGTGTTGATTGCGATTAGAGCATTGGGGTTAATTAATATTTCATTGTTTGGTTCAATTTGTAAATTGAAAATTGTCGAACTTGCATCATCAAGCACAATGTGTCCTTTGCCTGATATCTTTACCGAATTGTAATCACCACTTGCAGAAAATGATGACAGTTTGCCACTAAACTCCACATCCGATCCCGTCCACCCTATTATTCGCCTACTATCAAACACCGTCCATTGTTTTGCAGCATCCAACACGCGATAATGGCTTTGTTCATGAATGAGCAAGTTTGACGCTTCAGTCGCCTTCAATTGTTGGTAGGGTACTCCGTAAAGTAACGCAGTCTCTTTTTCAATAGTATTTAGTTCGACATTTGCTGCCAAGATTGAGCTTTGGGAGATGTAGATGGATGATGATTGGGGGAGGGTGATTGAAAGTATGGTTGATGGGTGACCAATGGCGTGGAAATGTGGACGAGCTGCGAATGGACCTGCACCTGTGACTTGTGGGGGGTCAAGTGAAATGGACGGGGGTACAGTGTAATTTCTTATGAGGAACCTGCTTGAGGTGACGATGGGAAGTCTTTTCATGGGTGGAATTCACAAGAGATACAGTTATAGAGGAGAAGTCTTGTGATTTTCGGATTTAAGAGAAGATTAAACAAAAAACAAAAAACAAAAAAAAAAGAATAACTTTTATTCACAATTACATTTACTATACATTATCCACTCAAGGCAATGAGAATTGATTGACAAATTCATCAGCATCATTGATACCCTTCAACAAAGAATCATCACACAACGATTTATCAACGGCATTAACAACTTTAATAAACCCAACAAATGTTTTCCACCAAGCTACAGCATCTTTCAAATCAGTCTTCATTTGATCAGCAGTGGTTGAATTAACGCCATAAACATTGATATTGTACGATGGATTTGCAACCTGGAATATGTGGTCAGCAATGTAATTAGTTGCAAATGTAGCGGCTTCATTTGTAGTAGTTGATGCAGTCTTTTGATGCTTCAATGCCACTTCAAAATAAATCTCAGCTACAATTCCCATCAATGTATTATTTACATTTTTGAAAAATGGCAATTGATTAATCAATTGCAACCATTGGTCTTTATTTTCATAGGCCAGTTTGATATTGTTTTGTTCTTGTCTAACCACCAAATCAGTCAAGACACATTCAATTGTATGTAGTAATGTTGTATTGATGAATTCGACATGCGATCTGAAATTTAACAAGTTTCTCGAAACTGGACCTTGGTAGTTGATGGGAGATGAATTGAACTTCTTTAATGACATTACCCTTGAAATGAGATTGATTGTAGTGACTTCACTTGCGTTTAATTCATAAGTTGAATTCACAACTTTATATTGGTTTGCCACCCCAGGAAACTCCTTGTTAACCTCATTGAGTTTCAAAGTTTGTGATTTCAAAAGTAACAAAATAATTACAAGATGTTCCAATTCCTCTTTCTTGATTTTCGCCGTCTCACGAGTGAAAATTTCAAGTATTTGACCAATTGAACTCAATTGACTCTTTTCATCAACAATTCCATACAAAAATAATGTTCTTAAAACCACAGTTGATACCAAATCACCCTTAAACTTGAGCTCTTCCTTCATATTGTACTCACCAGTCAATGATTGTGCAAAGAATGTCCTCAAATCAAATGTCTCGAGCTTTTTGTTAATAAACAAGTGGCCAATACGCTTACTAACAGTAGGCATCATTCTACTATTCAACTCGATCTCATCTCTAAACCAAAACTTAACCTTGATCTTCTTAACTTGGTAGTATCTTGCCAACAATTGAGTTATCAAATTATATTGCTGATCAAGGTTATCAAGATAAAATTTCGAAGTGAGTAATTTTTTAAAACTAGCACTGTTCCCTAACTCCAAAGGTGGCCGAACAACAAATTGACCACCCGTGACTGAGTTTAACAATTTAAGAGGCATCAATCCAATCGATTGGTAAAAATAAAACTCTGGGGGCAATCTTTGTGATATAATGTCATGCAAGTTGGCCGGTATTTTAGCAACTATCTTTGTAGTCGAGGGAGTAGTTGGCTTGTTGTTGTTGTTGTTACTTTCGTTTGGAGTTCCCGCAGATGACGTTGACGCGGAGGCAAGATCATCCTCAATGATGAAATCGGCATCTCGTTCCAAATTGAATTTGGCCATTTCAACATTGTACAATTCTGTATAACCTTGTTTATTAATGATTGGCACATACTTGATTGCCGTTTGTCCCTTCATGTACAAATCAGTTAATTTTGGATCATTGAGACTCAAGATATACCCGTACAAGTTTGAGTTATTGCCACTAAATTGCATATACTGATACACAATATCCAATCCAATTTTGAAATTGTTCAATTGTGGATAATTGGGCACTGGTTTAGGGGTTGGTGGGAAAATGGGGAATGTATTAGGTTGGAATGTACACCCAACCATCAAACTCAAATCTTGAAATTGACGCTCATTTAATCCAAATTCTTGCAACATTCTAAACTTGTCAACAAATCTAAATTCTCTAGTTGGGAACTCCATTGCCAAGATAAACTTGTCAATCTTGGTGAGTAATAAATCAGTAGATCCATATATTGCATCAACAAGATTTTCTTGATACAAGTAGGATAATTGAAACGAAGCATTATAAGGGGTAACCAAGTAATCAATCCCCAATTCAATAAAAATTTTGATCAAATCATTAATCATGGGCTCCAAGGGTAAATTTTCTGAATACAATCGGAAATTTTCATACAGGTACTGCGTATGCGCTGGGGAGTTTAACTTATTCCAAATGTAATCCACATGTTGTTCCTGCGGTGACAATTCATTCTGTCTATAAGTGACAATTTGTGATTGAATAGGTAATCCCGAAATGACAAACAAGGGCTTAATGTTGAATTCTTGAAAAACTTGTAAATCAGTGTAGATGTAATCTGCTAATGAGCTGGGCACTCCTCCAATTGCTGCTAGAAATTGTTCCTTCTTGAAAGTGTAGATACGACTGAGATAGTATTCGGCATCGATACCAAGTACAGAATTGGACAATATATCGAGGGAGCTGGTATAAGTCAACTTTCTTTCAAAGAGAAAGGATTCGAGTGATTTGATTGGCATTGAGTGAGTAAGTGACTTGCGCGAGAGGGATTGAAGTCAAATAGTGGCAAAAAAAGTAACGAGCAGGTAAATGATTAGCTTGTTGAATGCGATTCTTGGTAAACTAGATCCGGTCTGTCAGTCAAAAGTATCGTCTGTCGCAAACTCGTGTGCACAACACGTAGACTCTTTTCGAGATCATTTTTGTCTTCTGCCAAAAATTCCAACAACAGAGCTACCATTCAAGTTATAAAACCCTACAACTCTAAAACTCTAAGATCCTATATACTTTCTATATCTAAATCTCTATACCCACCCAACAAGATTTTACACATTTGGACTCAACATATCCGCCTTCACCAAACTGTGTATATCCTGGATGGAAGCGTTGATGAATTGTCTCACTTCCAAAGCCAACCAAATCTTCATCATACTCAAACTATTTTCATCCCTCAAAATCTCCCTTCCTTCCTTCAGTACTCCAAGTTTTCTCAAAACAGGCAATGAGCTAAAAAAGTAAAACAAATAAGTTAGTAAAAGATGTCCATTTCTTCAGTGGGAAACCCAAATAAAAGAGCGTATACGAACCTTTGGAAAAGATCCAATTTCGGATCCAATTGTCTTCCAATCCCTTCCAACAACAAAATTGCCACAACCACCGACACGAAATCACCTTCCATACGAACATGATGATTACGAACCATACTCAATACTTGATCGAGCAAATCACCAATACTAACTGTACCGAGTGTGAATGTACGCAGTTTCATCCTATCAACCAACTTCTCCACTTTTAATGCAAATATCTCCTTATTGATTGCTGTTTCGGGAGTCCTTGATCGCTCAATCATCAATTCACCAGCTTTGTAACCGTCAAACTCAGAAAGAGCTTTAAACAAGTCAATAAAGTTGACTCTATCGGTATGGTTCAATTCAGTAACCAAACCGACATCCAAAAAGCAAATCTCGGCATGATATCCATGCTCATAAAGCAGAGCCAACTTTTCACACCACGCAGTTTGATTGTTACCCAATTTCATCAACTCTTCGGTGATCTTGTTTGTTTCTTGTTCATTCGAAGTCTTGACAATCTTGTACTCCTTTTCATGTTTAAAATGCTCATTTTTATAAAACCTAACCATCATGTTTCCCGGATGTAAATCAGCATGAACAAAATTATCTAAAATCAACATTTTCAAAAATGCATCCAATCCTTTATCACTAATTTCCTTGGACAAATTCTTGCCAAAATTGTCAGTCAATGATAATAATTTGCTCAAAGGGATGGCATAAATGTACTCTTCCACCAACACATCTCTAGTGGTGAAACTTAAATATGGTTTGGGGAAATGGATATCCAATCTGCTTTTGAAATTTTCTCTAAATTTGGCCAAATTTAATGCTTCAATTCTCAAATCCAATTGTAACCTCATCAAAATTGAAAATTGCTCAACTTCATCAGGTAACGACAACCATTCCATTGTTGGTATAATGTTGATAAAGTCAGCAAAAAACTTCATAATTTTCAAATCTCGATTGATATTGATTTCCACTTTGGGATGTAACACTTTAATTGCCACGCGTTCATTTGAATCCAAGTTTTCAGTAACAATCAAATTTTCAAAAAATTGTGGTTCATGGGCCTTGTCTTTGTGTTTGAGTCTTTGTTGAATCTCAGCTTCTTGCTTGGCTGCTTGATTCAATGCCTTTTTCGAAAGTTTTGCGATATATACTTGAGCAATGGCACCAACACCAACTGGCTTTTCATCAAATTCATCAAAAATTTGGTTAAATGGCAACCCGCCAAAACTCTTTTCAAGAATCTTTTTTGTTTGATGGAAACTATGGGCCTTTGCGTGACTGTGCAATGTTGCTAATTCATCACACATTTCTTGTGGGAAGATATCAGTTCTACTGGCTGCCCATTGACCCAATTTGATAAATGATGCACCAGCTTGCTCAGCAGACCAACGGAGATAGCGATACCAAAGCGTGGCACCAGTTCGAACTAAAACACCATCCGCATTTCGATGTTTCCTTCCAAACCAGCATATAGGGCTAGACAATAACACCGGCAAAAACAAACAAGATAATTCTATAAATCGGGAAAATGTAACAATTGGATCAATGAGGTAATCCTGTAAGAAGAACATTGTTTTGTATAAAGTTCTCACAAGTATCGACGGATGTTGGGTTTTGCTTTTTCTATATGCGTCGTATTGGTCGTATTCTTCCTTTTGCGATGCTTGATATAATCCACTTTCATACGTATCAGCTGTGCTTATCGGTGTTAATTCATGAATTGAGGTGTCCATAGCATGCACATCATTATGAACTTGCGAATTGTAGCCAAGTGATAGAAGCGAGACACCCGCACCTAACCCGATGAAAACCTTGGTGCCATATCTTGTAGGTGGAGTACGAACCGTTTGGTGAAGTTGTCGCCTTAGTGGAATTTGTCTTATGACCGATTTAAAAGCGGTGATCCTCGCCTGATGTTTCAAAATCTCAAAAATCATCATGTGCTTCTTTTTCGTATCATACACGAGGAATTGCAATTGATCAGAGGTGGTGTCTTGTAAACAGTGGATAGATATAGATCTTTGTTTTTGTTGTTGCTAAAGGTTTTGATTGATTGCTGCTTTATTTTTGTCGGGTGAAATTCTCGCACAAAATCCGAGGAAGAATAAGGAAGAGACGTCCAACTTACTATTGGCAGGGTTGAGATGTAAACTCTTCTATTAATTACAAATATCAATCTAAGTCTTCAAAGATTTGGCTCCCCTTTCCTCCTGCAAGTGATTCCTCAATATCGAAACCCAAACTCCAATGGTGGCTGCTCCTTTAGGGTTGGTTTTAGGACCTCTCCGACTAACAATGCCATCATGAGAATTCCAAACATCAAGAAACACCGGTATTTTGATCCAATTCAACTCATTCAAAGAGTCCATGATGTATCTCTTTTCTTCATCCAACTTTAATTCCGACTCCTTTGTGAACAAAGAAATTTTCGAGTTGTCTTGAAGGCGCAGCGATTGCGTCTGCATAATTTCATCATTGGCTTTAAAGTTAATTTCAACCAGTTTAACTGATGTCCGGCTATCGGGATAGATCGATTGCAAGCTAGTGTCCTTTTCAACTCCATTGGTTATAGTTTCGTTGCTATCCTCCCCGTCTTCTGAATCTTCATTGTTTGCATCACCTTCTGGAATCACTGACCCTGAGCTCTTGCTTCTATGTAAAAAGTGTTCTTCTGCATAAAGCATTCCTTCCATTGCATTTTCAGTAATGTGTGAAGTATCGCCTTTAAAGCTTTCATGCTGAGCAACTTGCTTACGCTTTTCACGTTGTTTTTGACTAGCTTCCGCATCTTGAGGATCCATAGGTTTATCTTTGTACACGTAATTTATAACTCTTGACCAATGCTCCTTGATATTAGGAAGTCTATGAATCCTCACTTTGACAAAACTGTATACAGACACCATTGTGCTTGTTGTCAATATAAACGGGATCCACAAGGGCACAATCAACATGACTAAAGCAACAATCACCAACACACGTGCATATTTATTCTTTCGAACAAATGGTGTCTCCTCTTGTAAATTGCCAGGAAACAATTTGGAATCATCATGAGCCAATTTATGTGACCTTGCCAAGTCAACAATTTTGGGTCTAACTAGTTTACCAGCAATTTTCGTCTCTGGGAGGTTCTTCAAGTACTTTATTTTCACCAAGTCAAATTCATCAAATGGAGAATACAGGGTTATAAAGGATGTGAAAAATGCCACCGTTCTATCATTTCGAACATTTGCCAACAACGTATGTTTTTGAAATTTAGCCAATCCTTGATAAAATTTTTGCTTGTGATCAGCCATCTTGACCAAGATTTTCTCATTATCAGCTAAAAAGAGCTGACCACCTGATTTACCAAACAAAAAGGGACCAACTATATTGGCAACATTATCAAATATATTGTCCCGGAAAAATTCAACTCCCATATGCGGTGTAGCGAATGTGGAAAAGAATACTGGTTCAACTTGTTCAAAAAACTCCAACTCATTCAAAAGTCCAATGACATAACGTGCCAATAATCCACCCAATGAGTATCCAATAAAACTAATTTTGGTAACTGTTAAACCATTCTTTTCACGTAATGATTCAATTTCGTAAAAGATTTCTGTAATGATTTTTCGTGAATTGAGATCTAAGCCATCGTATGTTTTCCAAAATCTAAAACTTGCTGGTTTAAGTGTGGTTATTTCATCAGTTGTAGTGCTAGGTAATGATTCTTTTATATATCGTTCAATGGTGCGCATGTGATTTGGACTGCCCCATAAGCCATGAATTAAAACAAACAAATGAGTTGATTTCCCATCTTTGTGAGGTTTGGAAGTAGTTGTTGATACAGGTGTAGCTTCAGATGACATTTGTTAATGAAATGAATCTAAGTTGGGATGGTATTTAGGATCGGATAAATTGCAACCCTTACTTTAGGGTTTACCCAGTTTATTATTTTTGACCAATATTTCATTAGTTGTTATGTTTGTATTGTTATTTTAAAAATAGCAAAAAAAAGATAAGAGACGTGGTTCACGTGACTTACTTCCTCGGGTATAAAACATCAGCGCACCAAAGGAAAAGGCAATTGAAAAGAGAGAGAGAGAAACAAATTTTTCAAAAGTAAACGCTGAGATAACACATCGCATAATCAACCACCCCTAGACACAAACTAAAGTTCACATTTTATCATATCATGCCATTTTGGAGCTCTGCACCATCACTGGCTCCTGCTAAAGCCACAGCTGCTCAACCTGTTATTTCGTCGGATAGCCAAAAGATTAAACAAGATATACAAAACCAAATCAGTCAGGAATTGGCAATTGCCAATGCCACTGAGTTGGTAAGAACGATAACGGAAAACTGTTTTGACAAATGTGTTGATACTCCACAAGCTCTGTTTGATAGTGTACAAGAGACTTGTATTGCTCAATGTAGGGAAAAGTACATGAGATCTTGGAATACCATCTCGAGGGCGTATATTGCTAGGATTCAAAATCAGTCGTGAAAGCTCAATAGATAACGATCCTCTATAATGAGCAAGATGTAAATAGACAATTTATGAAACTAGGTGCTTTGGTTGTGTCTTTACGTAAGTAGGCTTCGCTTTAATCATGTACAAGGTAGCGCACCGCTCCATTAACGACTTTTTTTGTAGTGGCAAACGATTTCAAAACTTCACAGAACCCAGTATCATTGTATTACATCTCAACTATATTGTACAATGTCAGCACAAACCACAGTTGCATCTGAATACTCGGCAGAGATTCATTCTGTTCCAATTGAACACAGATTCAACCCATATTCAGACAATGGAGGAACGGTATTGGGAATTGCTGGTGAAGATTTCGCTGTTTTAGCAGGTGATACTAGACAGGTTGAAGGATATTCCATACAATCAAGATACGAACCCAAGATTCACAATGTTGGAGATAACATATTAATGACCGCCAATGGGTTTGCTGCTGACGGAGTTGCCTTGCTTGATAAATTTAAACAAGCGTTTACATGGTACAAGTTTGATAATGGTAATAGAAAATTGGAAATAAGTAGTGCCGCTAGGTACATTCAACATCTTTTGTACGGGAAAAGGTTTTTCCCATACTACGTGAGTACATTGATTGCTGGATTGGATGAAGAAGGTAAAGGAGCAGTGTATTCATATGATCCAGTTGGAAGTTATGAAAGAGAACAATGTAGAGCCGGAGGTGCTGCTGCTAGTTTAATTATGCCGTTTTTGGATAATCAAGTCAATTTTAAAAATCAATTTGTACCAGGTACCGATGGAAAGGAAAAGAAACCATTGAAATACTTGTCATTGGAGGAAGTTATACAATTAGTACGAGATGCATTCAACTCTGCTGGTGAAAGACACATTTATGTTGGTGATGGATTGGAAATTTTGATTGTAACGAAGGATGGTGTCAGAACCGAATACTTCCCATTGAAGAGGGATTAAAAGCAGGAGTCACATAGAGCCTTTTTACTATGTATTCACATTTCAAAAAGAAAAATATACACCCCTTCCTCTTCTCCCTTTCTATACAGGCAATTCAAATTTCTTTCCCTTCATGACTTTGGTGTAGTAAATGTAAAAGAAATCTGAATAAACTGCCGTTTGTAAAATACCAGCAAGCACAGAAATATAATCAAAATGACCCTCAGCAAAATATCTATAAATCCAATTTGGTATATATAAAGCACGATAAATTCCCAATGCGAAAATATAATGAGTAGTGATGTTCTCCGCTTCTCCAGTTCTTTGCAATATAAACAATTGAGGTAAAATGGCAACTGCTTCCAACCATAAACTAAAACTCCAAATCACTTCACCAAAAGTATACTTGTGAGTGAATATCAAACTTGCCAAGGCTGCACCACCAATTAAATACCGAATGGGAAAAGTATCAACATGGTTTTGTATACTCTTTTGGTACTTGTAAACCATAACATACACCGTGTATATGGAACTGGCAATAAACACAATTTTGAACAATGTGTTATAAAAAGAATAGTATTTAGTGAATAAATCAAGGTATCTAGTGACAAAAACAATGACATATAACACTTGTGTCTTTAAGGAAAGACCATTGATTGACCGGTTTGATTCAATGGCGTATAATAGTATGAATCGACTTGCAAGATGTGAAAGATCTCCAAAGAATCTAAAGATGTTCATGGTTGGATGTGGTGCGATGATGATCAGATAAGTTCACTACCGGTTGAATGCTGTTGGCTTTATTCTATTCTGTTTTTGGCTTTTTTTTTCAACACGTCAATTTCAAAAACGAAAAGAAAGAGTGCAGTCCTATATGCAGGAATAAAACGTGAATAACCATTAGAGAAGCAAAAGGAATAAAAGACGTCCAACATACTCAGTGTTTTGTCACAATTCTATATGCTCTATATCATCATCAGATTCATATCCATCATCTAATGGATTGTCATTAGTGATTTGATCTTGATTCACTGGCTCTATAGACCGCCACATGAAACCATCCGCATCTATTGATTCAATAAATGCCACTATCTTGTCACCATCAAACTTTTCATTTGTTTGATATGCTAACTGCTCTGTATTGAGAGATTTGAATTTACCGTTTCTGATGTAGACCATACTTGGGAAATGACTAACGCCAAATTGGGGCAACAATTCCGAACTGTTTGAATCATCGCCGTGGTAAACGTAAAAATCAATGTCTTTATGCAGATGTGCAATTCTTTGAATGTAATGAGCAGGAAAATGACAGTCTTTCCAATCAACCAAATGACTCATCAAGAAAATCACCACTTTATCTTTATCTCCTCCTTCCAATAAATCCTGCAAATCATTAACGTATTTCACTTTAGATTGGAAATTGTCGTAGTTGGGTTTAACCGTAGTCTTTAAGTCAATGTAATCAATCAATGAGTGCAAATCCCGCCCCCCTTCATATTCCAACATCTGTTTTGATGGATAATGTAGTAATTTCAAAGTGGGATAGTGTTGTATTGTGAAAAGTTTGCCTAGTTTCTTATTGACTCTAGCATTTGTTTTCAAGATCTGGAACTTGGTGGTTTCACTATCACTATTGTACAAGGTACATAAATTCTCAAACACTGGATTGAAAAGTTGGCAATATTTGCATGAATCGGAATAAAAGTAAATCAAAGAATAGGTGGCTCTTTCCAACGTGGGTTGTATTTCAGAATCATCAAATTCCTTCATGTATGTTGATGGGTCACATTGTGAATAGACTTTTGTAGTGCATGTGAACAACCACAATAGTAGTAGTAGTGGTGTTGCTGGAAAATACTTCATCTTGTAATCTCGATATGCTTTGTAATATCTGACCAGCTGTAACCAAATTTGAGAACAATACCCGCCTCGTAAAACGTCAATCTTCTAAAGCCGAGACAAGTGGATGCTGCAATGGAAGCTTCGTTTCAGTAAGACAACTAAAATTAGGCGTTGAGATGAATGAAGGAAACGATGATAAATGAGCCTCACGTGATTCCCGATTCGGATCAACCAGCCAGAACAAAAATAATGACCAAGACAGGTTTTGTGTCACTACGCTTTGGAACTACCAGCCATCTTTCCATTTTTCCTGTTTTTACACTGCATCATGTATCCAACAGCTACCCCAATGTACATGAGTAACCCAATTAGGCATAACCAGCCAGGGTAGCCACTTAGATAATATGCCAATTCAAAATTGGCTTGTTCAGTTGCTTATCCTGACGATTATTATAAATAGTTGGCATTGTCTTTGAAGTACTACAAAAGGATTGACCCATATTCTCACCAACCAAACAATTTTACACCAAACTCACTACGAGAAAACAAATGAGAGGTGCGTTTACAATAAGTGCATTTGTTGCTGCTGCTACTGCTGCTGCCTCTGATGCTATAACTATAAGATCAACAACTATTTCATCAACTTGTTCGTCATCATCAACTTCATCAGACGTGCCTGTCTTACCTTCTTCAGCACTTTCGGGAGGTTATTATGGAAATAGCTCAATCCCAGTGACAAGTGCTTCTGAAACTACCAGCAAGACCAAAAAGATATCATACCAATACGAAACCGCATATGCTACCAATGCCGTTGATATCACACGTACAGTTTGCGATTCAAATGGACAATGTTATGTCACTACTGATGTAGGAAAATTGACGACATACACTACCACTATTGATGGTATCTTGACGGTTATAACTACTGGTGTCCCTGTTGAGCCAACTGAAGCTAGTGCGACAGAACAGTCAACTCCTGAAACTTCATCATTCTACCAATCTAATGCTGGCAAAGGAGCTACTGAAACACACTCTGAGGCTAGAGAAACTTCCACCACCGAATCTCCTCAAAGTATATCCAAAGAGACAACAGCTCCAAAGGAATCGAAAGTATCTGAAGAATCAACCACATCAAAGGAGTCGACTACTTCAATTGCCTCTTCAAACGGAAGTGATGAAGCTAAAAGCTTAGCCACCACCACCACTGCAGCCCCACTTCAACCTCAAACACAATACTTGACCACCTTGGTCACCATAACTTCTTGCTCTGAAAACAAATGTTCAGAAGTTCCAAAGACTACTGGTGTGAAAATTATTAGTGAATTGGACACGGTATACACCACCTATTGTCCATTGACAGAAGTTTCTGAGCCATCAACAACAACTACCGCATCACATTCTGAAGCACCACATTCTGAAGCACCACATTCTGAAGTACCACATTCTGAAGCACCACATTCTGAAGCACCACATTCTGAAGCACCACATTCTGAAGTACCACATTCTGAAGCACCAAAATCATCAACTGAGATACCTCAAGAATCAACCGAAGCACCAGCCACATCCACTGAAGTTGCCAAACCAGAAACCAGCGCCACTTCAACCAAATCCAAATCACAAGCAACTGTTAATGTAATTACAGACAATATTGTTACCGAGACCCCAAGTGTGGAACAACAACAAGCAACGTCCCAAGAGACTGTTGCTAACGAGTCCACCTCAACCACAAGCGAATCGCCTAGTATAAATACTTATGAAGGTGCCGCTATGTCGGTATCTGGTGCTACGGGATTCATCACAGTAGCTATCTCAGTATTGATGTTGATGATATAGTAAAAGTTAGAGTGTATAATACAATTGTAATAATAAAGATATTTCTAATGGATGTTAACTCCTTATTTAAGTGGTCTGTATTCAAAAATCCTCCAACGAATACTCAAGCTCAATCAAATCTTTCCATATGTCATGAGCCAGACCTTTGATGTTTATCTTTGTAGCAATATTCCGTTGTCTATCAAGATTTAATTTAGCAAACTCCCGAATCAAATTATAGTCTAAAATAGGCTTAGCATTGGTATCACTATCTCTAATCTGTATAGCACCACCAAATCGATTCAACCTTGGATTCAATCCACAATGATGAAACTCCTTATCGGAAATTTGTTGCTGAACAATATACATTCGTCTATAAGTTGATTCATTGACAGGGAATACGTTGAAAAATGCACCGTCTATGGTTGACCCAATTGTCTGATAATCGCCCGCTTCATCTTTGGGTACCGACCGCAAACAAGTCGTTTGCGAATTAGTTTCAAATGACGCCTTGTTGACCAAGATTGTACCATTAATTGATTTGGGATCATCAGGGTCAAATTGTATCAAATGTAAGCCATTATTTATATCTGCCACCAAAATGAAAATTTCCTCATCCTTGACGATGAAATCAGCACATTCAACATGTAGATGTTGTCGATCCTTACCAAGCATAACCATTCTGAATGGGTCAGCTTCAAATCCAACAAGCCAAATGCTTTTCAAAGCATCACCCAAGAGAAAAATATTCCCAAAGCTCTTTGCCTCTGAAACATAAACCGGTGTGTCTAAAAAGGCAACAGGAACAACACCATCATCCTCCAAATCCCTAACAATCACTTTTTGACCTTGACCAACTAAGAATCTTCCACTTAGATCACAAATACTAGTCACTGCTCCTTTTGTATCTTCCTGGAAAATCTCCTTGAACTTGTGGTTAGTTTCTGGTTTACCAGGTTCTGGAATAATATCAATAATGTCATAGATTTTGAATGATCCATTGGCCGCAAGATCTTCCATTCTCAATTTGCTTGTTCCAATAACAATGTATTCTCGCTTGGTCTTAAACTTTTTTAGCGATGACCCGACGTCAAGAACCATCGATTTTATTGACATACCAACTTCATTATCCAGTAACTCTACTGTATCAATGACTTTCCAATTATAAGGAGATACCAATTTGATAGACCCTTTGAATGAGGTCGCAGGAGGTTTATCTTTGAGAGCACCAGCAATTGGCTTACCTTCTTCATCAACGCAGTCGTACGGAATTTCTTTGAAAGTAGATATAACCACAGTGTCTGATTGTTCATGATAGGCGACAGATTTGATCAGTTCGCCTATATGTACCTTTCTAATCGGCAAATTAAACTCATAACTATAGTCCCATGACAACTCGCATATACGAGCATTTTGATTATTGTCGAGAAATATAAGTCCATTCTTGATTTTAGAATCAGAAAATGCCGATACAGATACTGCTGGTATTTTGGAAAATTGGTATATCCGAGGAATGGAATGACAAGACTTGATTATGAGAAACGGAATTACACCCGTGACGAAAATTGTCGTGTAACCATTTAAATTTGGAAAATACACCAATCTTCTTTCAACCATTGTTCCTAAATTGAATGCATTTTCAGGTGCACCTGTGATTTTCAAATCTTTTTCCTTCTTGAAAAAATAGTTTTCACCATCATAAAATAACTTGTACATCCACACTTCACCACCAATCGTCAATATTGTGAGATACTCCTCCTTGTGGTACTTGTCTCCCAATTCGTTCAAAATCACCTGCTTGATGAATGGATCTGGTGGTGATTGCTCTATATCAAAGAAATTTAACAGCAAAATATCACTAAATTTGCCAACAGTATCCAATTGGAAACATTTCTCATTGTGATGTCTGTTAAATGCCACAATTCTGTTGTCACCAGTGACCAAAACAAAAATCTTTTGCTTTGTAGTTTTGGGTGGTTCCACATTGATTGGTGTTGCAGGTTGGATCGAGCTGTGACGCCTCTTTCTTGAGTTTGTCAAAAGATCTATATTTTTCAGCACTGCATTCAACAAATGCGAGCTTGTGATGTATCCTGTGGTGATAATGGTGTCCTCTAAAAGTTTCGGAATCTTCACTTTTGAGTAAGATTCATTGTACGTATTGATGGAGAATATCATGACGTCACCACTGGCGAGAAAAATCATCAACAATTCGTCACGCAAAGTGCTACTCAATATCTCATCCTCCTTGATCTCTTCAGTAAGTGATAACTTTTTCTTGAACTTGGTGTCGAATAGAATGATTTGTTTTGGAGTAATTTGAAGGATGTATTTCCCATTGTTCAACTCATGAACATTTATAGTCAACTCATTGTTGACAAAATCTTTGGACTTCATCCTTTTGTACGATCTTTCGATTTGAAAAATCTCTGACTTTTCATTCTTGTCATCAGACGTAATGAGATATTTTTGATTCAAATTCCACATACGGTTGACTTGGGAGAATGTTAAGGAAGATGATATTTGTGGTTGAATAGTGGGTACAATAACATTGAGAGCTGATTGATCATTGCTTCCAGAGTTACTGATGATTGACACTTCATTGTAGTTTGGATTTGGTAAATTCGATTTAAATTTTTCTTTCGAGCACAATCCTAAGGTGAAGGATGAGACGGGACCATTGTTGATAAGCAGATCATGCAATTTAAATTCAATGTGAGACTTTCTCATAACCTTTTGCTCTTCCCCTTCTTCATCTTCATTGTAAAGATCTTCCTCATCTGAATCTTCCTCCTTTTTGTCGAGTACCTGCTTTTCAACAACTTTTGCCGAGCTCGAATACTTTATCTCTACCAACGGGCTATCACCATTCATGTTGGCAAAGAATAGCAAATTGTTATCCAATGTCGCAACCTCTCCTGAATATGTCAACTTTATTGCATCGTACGCCTTCTGTTCTACTGCTTCAAGATGGATTCGCTTGATGGACTTCCCATCAAGTTCAAAGTTTAAAAAGTAAAATTCACCAGTGGCTAGTATAAGCAAAACTCGATGATCTTCGGGAATGGGTACAATTGAACAATCTTCCAACTTTAAATTCAATTCACTTTCATCTTGATAGCTTTTCACTGAGGCCGTTATCAATGATGTGAAAGCATTGACCGCGATTCGCTTTGCAATACCTCCATTATCCACATGAATTATTTCATTACATCCAAGCAAGAGACATCCGTTTAGTGGTTTAGATAACGGAATGATTCTATCTATGTCGTAAGGTAAATTGTCAATGGTGAATACCGGCAAGGTTGATTTCGATTGAATGTCTAAAGTCATCACTTGAAATTGAACGTTATCTTTATTTTTGATCAAGTTTCCTGCCCATGAGTTCGACTTTGATGACAATATAGCAATTGTAGTCTCTTGATAGTGGTGAAGAAATTGCAAATCAAGAACAGAGTCAACAGAAGATTCAAGAGTGCCTGCATCTATGATGAAGCTCGAGTCGTAGAATGGTTGGTTATCGTTAGAAGCACCGTTCAGCTTATCGACTCCAGCTACATTTTCGGCCACACCTTTTTCGTCGTCAGTGTCGTCGTCATCATCATCATCATCATCATCATCATCGTGATCATTGACACCCTCAAACGGCAAAAAACACAAAAGGTTCTTATATCGAAGACATGATACCGAACTGTAAGTTGGTTCCACTATCAAGTCTGAGATTGCCAACTTCTCGAATGTTGAATGTTGAATGCAGTTCTCATAATAATGCAACGAAACAGTTGATATACTATGCAATTGATGGTTCCATTTGATTATTGAAAATTTTGCATACTTTGTAGAAACAATAATATAGTCTAGCTGAGGATTCTCAGATGTACGTAACGGTTTCAATCCTGTTACAGTTCCTTGAAGTTTAAACTGCTCAACGAGTTTCAATTGATACTGAGGTTTTGTAGGTGTCGACAGTTTCAAAAGTATAGTTTCAAATATTTGTAATAAAGAGCTCTTTGCCACCACCAAGTGTTTTTTAGTAGGGGATATGAAGTTGCACCCAATACAGCAACCGATTCGGGAGGGGTCTAGAAACTCCTGGTACGCATCCATTCCAATTGAACGATATGGAACTCTTTGGTTGAATTGGATTGCACTAAATTTTTTTTCTTTACTCCAACAAAAAAACATCTCTCGGTAACCACAAACCATCGACAAGATGAAAAGAGTGGGACAACAAAGTCAAAAAACGAGACCCACAACTGTTAAGAAAACGGTATCATTTATTCAAGATGCATCAGGGGAACCAGTAAGTGGTGGTGATCTCAAACAAACATCAGCAAAGATGGTGTCTCAGGTACCCCAATTGAAGAGTAATCTTGTGGCCCTTCCGCTTCACAATTTACTAATACTAAGTGGATTGTTTCATTATGGAATAACAGAGAATGTGGAATCTGTTATGCTCAAAGGATTTATCACGAGTTTACCAATTCAAGTGGCGTACATGTACATATTAGCAAAGAATACATCTCGAAAGTCGAAACTGACAAACATTCCACTATTAGTAACTTCTAGTATGCTAGTTAGTTTGATATTGGCTGTTCCATTGTATGCAGCTGTAGTCTTGTTGGGGGCTCCTGTCTACAATTACACTTTCAAGACAGCTTGCTTGGCATTGCACTTATCACAATTGGTTTTCAATCCGTTGCTAGTCCTATACTCATTAGATTTTAAACAGTTCAAATTACTATTTCATCAAGACCGTTTGTACTTTACCATCTTTGGGCATCCTATTTTATCACAAATTTTGTTGACACTAGGTGGATGTTGGTTGGGGGTGATACCTATACCGTTGGATTGGGATCGACCATGGCAGCAATGGCCAATTACATTGTTGGTGGGTGCGTATATTGGGGGTATATTGGGAAGCGTGCTATCATTGTTGGTCAACGCATGGTTCAGAAAGTAGACAGTGCTTGATGTATTGGAACTTGCGAAGAGAAGAATTTGCATGGCTATTGAAATTAATGCTACACACTGGAAAGTAAGTATTTAGAAAATGCAATGAATCAATCGAATATACTATCGGCAACGCTTTTTCAAGCTTAGACACTTGTTGTAGAGTCAAGTTTCGAGGCTTTGATTATTGAAGTAGCAAATGATATTGGGAAACAACATTTACGTTACCATCGACTTTATCATATTCTAGAACGATATCATCATGCTCAACACTTGGATATGCATCCCTGGCAATAACTCCCAAAAGCAAATCTGGAGTTAACAAGAAACTAATATCAGTTCTGTCTGCTGGCAATGAAATCAATATTTAGGTGATAACATTTCGTTGGTACTCGAACTTTAGGGTCCAGTTATTGAGTTCGACCTACTTTAATTACACTGAGTAAATAACATTTGGCAAAATTATATCAAAATCAGGTTTGACAAAAGTTCCCGCTATGGGCACCTTTTCTTGATCTTTAACCACGCCCTCCCCCCCCCCTTTTTTCCAAAAGTGATGAATAAGAATTCCACATTCCATACCTCAGTAAATATCAGAATTCGCACTTTGTTTTCGGAGAAGTTCATAAATGAGAATTTGGAAAATTTCCGAATCTCGTCCCAAAGAAAATTGCAAAAATGTATTTGCCGAATCAGTCGAAGAATTTTGGTGACTAACAACATAGCGCCCATAATTTAGCGCGAGTATTTTGAACTTGTTAGTGTTTGACTTGGTCGTAGACCCTTAAATCCATTATTGTGATGAGGGCAAATTCTATCACATTAGAAACGTCATGAACGAAAAGGTCATCATCGCCCAATTCTTGTCAAACCCTGTTAAATAGTTTTTTCACGTGCTTCTTTATGGTCCTTGCCAACCGCCTTGATATTTCTTGGGTGAACATATCACGATCGACATTGAGAAATTGCGAACCCATCCTCACAAATTCGGTGAACAGCTTAATTTCATCCTGTAGCAAATGCTCAAAAGTTATTCTGTATGCCAAATGGTGTTTTATTGCTTTGGTTGATACTGGTTTTTTAATATTCCTTTTGGTTTATCTTCTTTTGAAATCGTCACACAGTTGGCGCAAATTCATGTTAATTCCTGTGATACCTAAATTCTGCTTCTTTTTGACATTGAGAGTCGAATAGTGACCGAACTTGATAATATGGGTAAATGTAAAGCTGGCGGTAAAGTTTTGCTTTCGCAATTGCAGCGAAATTAGAATGCAAAGGAGCCAAATCCAACACGTCATGTTGATTAGGCTGGTTGAGGATAAATCTTGGCATATTAGCAGGCAAGTTGCAAAAATTGAGCATTCATGGCTGGAAAATAAGAGCTCTTTATCAACAAAAGCTCTTGCGAAGACCAAGCAATTTCATCTTTCGTAACTTTAACGACGAATGAAAGTTGAGATTGGCTTCCTTCAGCAGTGAATAGTCACGCGCCAATTCAAAAACAACAACATGCAAATTTTCGACATGCTCAAAAACGTTGACAAAGTCTTCAATTCGAAGATGAAGATTCGTGATTCCGAAGTCTTCAATCAATGCATGATTGTAGGGGCTTCTATGCGGGTAAAGAAATGCTTTTAATCTTTAGGTTTTCAAATACAACAGAAATCGGTCGAGAAACTTAAAACAAAACTCACACCAACAATGCTGAACAATTTCCCATATTTTGATATATTGAAAATGTCTAGCTTCGAATTGTGCAATTTTTTCATCCTTGTGCATTCTCGAAAGGTAATTTTCGAGAGTGTTGGTTGAAATAATGGTGTACTTGTTACTTTTTAGGTTATTGATTGTTTTAGGGTACTGAAATGTGAGCAAGATGTTGTCGGTTGCGCACAAAAGTGTTTCTTTGAACCGGGGTGATCGGTATACGAATATGTTACTGTATAATTTTTACTTTGTTATTGTGCACAAGCAAGAATGTAATGGCGCTAGGGGCAACATTGATATTGATTAAACTGGTTGAAAATGTCCTCCAACGCATGAGAAGGCAAATTAACTAGGGGCACTATCAGAAATGGATGATGAACCCATGAACCATTCTGATCTATATAAAGAGTCACGGACAATTATGCTTGAAGGATTTGAAAAAAAGCGAACCTCCTAGTTTCCCTATTCATACACCCGGGGCAGAAACATTGATAAGATAAGAAAAACATAAAAGTGGTGGAGCTAAGTAAATTCTTCATTTCGACAGGAAATAGGCTAGTTGTATGGTAGACCGTGTTAAGCAACACTGTCTTTGTTGAGCGGAGAAGACGGTTTTGGTTGCAAAATTCCAACCCACTGGTTTTTTTGTGTGATTTTTGGTTTGATTGATGCAACAAATTTCGCAAAGGTCAGCCACTGTTCCGATCAAGCGTGTTTCACTGTTCAGCATAATTTCTTAGAATACTGTAGACGTGTACACTAGAAACGATGTCGCAATAAAGAGATATAGCAAGACAAACGTTTACAATACATAACGCAATGTTCTCCATATGGTTCATAAACTTCATTTCTTTTCGTCAGATAATTGATAATCTATACGTGAGTCGTTGGCAACTGATGATTCAAACACCTCCGGAGCCCCAGCACTATTTTCTTGAGACAACTGAGCAATAATCTGGGATTGCACCGCATGCAAATCCTCGGGGTGAGAATCCTGCCATTCATACAACTTGTGAGATTGACCAGTGCAATCCCAGTAAATTCCTCTCGCCATGTGAAATAGTGTTGCTCTGCCCTCCCAAATTGGATAAATGCCAACTTGGAATACTGTGTAAAACGTCCAAATAAAGAATACGCAAACCCATCCAGTAAAAAACTTTTTGGAGAAAATGTACTTGCTTCCATACAATGGCATTGGGAAAAGAATTACCAAACAAATGGTAACAACCACACACACAATGGCGGTAGTTTTGAATGCCTTGTGTAATTGCATTTGATCTTGGGAATACTTTGCACGCCTGCTCTCGGCCAAGTTGCTAGCAATAACAGATATATCGGACATGACGGGATTTAACTTTTCGTTATCACGATGTCTTTTACCTGTGGCTTCCATCAACTCCTCAGTTTCATCCACCTTTGTAATTCTTGTTTCCAACAACTTCCAGTCAAAATTTTGAGGTTTGAAAATGAAGGTGAATAACGGAATTGTAATCAATGGGAAGAGCAAGGATACAACATTACCAGTCAACATGGCATCATCTTGAAACAAGTTATCGTACGTAATGCTTCCAAATTTAGTCTTGCAAACTACTAACCAAGACATGATTGCCAAACTCATTGCAATTGGGGGTGAAAATGTAATAGCTTGCCAGTTTTGCTTTGATGACAATATAGTCATCACAGAACCCATTACTGCTCCTCCAGAAAGAATACCCATTAATTCATACAAGAAACCCAAAGATACGTTACCATAGTAAAGTCCAATTGAAATTGCCGCCATAAAGTAAGCAAATACACCACAACTGATATGGGAGATGAATATCAATTTTTTACCTGTCGCAGTAGGATGGATATAGGTTCGGTATATGTCATATGTGACAATGGTTGAAACAGAAATCAATTCAGATGACATAGCACTGGTACAAGCCATGTAGGTTACAATCAAACTCAAAACAGCACCACTTTTACCCAATAAAGCTGAAGCAGTATTTGGCAACACCAAACCAGCAGCAACCTCTTCAGGAGTCATGGGTCTTTTTAATGGCCATTGTTCTGTACGCTCAAGAGCCAATCCGGCCAATCCCATGGTCAATGAACAAAATGCTGGTATTGGAAGCCATGCCAATGATCCCAAAATATATCCCTTGTAAGCCGACGCAGGGTTAGCTGCAAAAGCTTTATTATAGTATCCATTATCTAAAAACACATTTCCAAAAGCACTCGCAATTGTTATGACGAAAAAGATTCCACCTGATCGTGAATGAATTGTCAAATACGAACCTTCATGATTACCTTCCACTGGATATAGCTCTCCTGCTCTGGTAACCAAGTCCCAAACTACTCCTGGTGATCCCAACACCGGGCTTGTCGCCCACGTGACGAACCCAAAGACAAGAATAATAATAAGCAAGACAACGGTATGAGCATAGTCTGTCAAAATAGTAGCTTTGATACCACCAAATACTGAGTAAACAGTTGGCGAGAGACCAATCAATAAACACGAGGCCACTGGATGCATTCCAGTCAAGTCACGAACAGTAGCTGCACCACCAGTGATTAACATGATTGTGACCATGAAATTAGTTGCTAGACCCCAAATGATATAAACAGTGTGTGCAGGTGCACCATATCTTGCTCTGATAATCTCCATATATGTTCTAGCCAGAGGAGCCCTTTCTTTAGCCTTGATTGCCAATGTAGCGAATAATGTAATCTGAGCAGTGGCACCAAACGCGTATCCACACGAGCCAAAAACCCCATTCTTGTACACCTGTGTGCTTGATGTTAGCAAAGTAGCAGCCCAAGTCCATGATGAAACTACAGCGGCACTGATTAACCCCGACTTAACAGATCTCCCAGCAGTTGCAAACTCTTCCGCAGTGATGATTTCTTTATTATATCGTTTAAGTAAATAAGTGGTGAGCATCATTCCCACGGCAAACACACCACCCAAACCAACAAGGACGGCATATCCGGCACTTTGTGGCAATGGAATAAAATCAGTATCAGCCATGGCTAGTGGAAAAAAATTGAACACCGAATGGCGCTAGGGTGGTTATAATGTAAACTTCACACAGGTTGATGGTTCTGAACGCCTTTCAGGTGAATGGAGAGGAACCACAAGAGTTTATATTTGGACTCATCTCTTCAAAAATCACTTATGTACTTTGAATACCGCAGAATTCAAGAACGATGGGTCTCCACATTTGAAATAACTGTCTCTCTATTTGACATTGGAGAGTGGAACTGGGGTTCCGAATCATCGTGGCCCGCATGCCTCCTTAATCACCAACAGATACGAGATAGTACATCAAAATGTAACATAACGGTTATTCTCTAGTCATATTTGTGGTGGTTCAGAATAATAGCTTAGTCGAGAACAATAAAGTTTGCAAGCTTAAACAAAGAAAAAGAGAAAGCTTAAAAACATGGAGTTTTGAAACGAATCAAATAACCTTCGGAGATGCAGATAACATATATAATCTGAATACGGCTATACGCAAAAGGCGATCAGTTTTAGTGTCACTGGATAAGGCAAGTGGATTTTACGGAAAGCGTCGCTCTTTTTAGTTCAATCTTTTGTGGGGCTGGTGCATAAAATTATGATTAGCTATTTAGATACCAAATAAGGTTCTTGAACTCAAAATGGTGAAGCTCAGAGTTGGTTACATTCAGGCGCTCGAGAATCATTAATGCGATACCGAGTAAGATCATCGGCCAGTGGGTAAATGTTGCCAAATTCGGTACAATTGCTTATAGATAGATTGGATATGGGTGGTGAAATGAAACTCAAAAGGAATCTTCAAAGTACATTAATTGTATGCGGGGGATGCCATATACCGAAACTTTCACCACCAAGCGCAAGTCCAACAGGTTCCCTTTCGAGACGTGAAGCAACTTTCTATGCCCAGAGAATATTGTGACAAAGAGGATCAAAAGCTCAAGGTGGTGATAAACTATATTGTTTCTGCTGCCCTGGGTATATTATAATACGGAATATTTTGTACTTGGTTAATCTTCTTTCCGACTGGATTACGGATGCGAGGTGAAAAGGAAAAGGAGAAAGAGAAATGGGTGGTCTAGGTCTTAGACAAGACTGTTATTCATCCATTACGTTAAACAAGGCATAGTCTAAGAATCATGATACAAATTGTAGTTGCCGGCTGATTCTGATAATGAGTAATGGGGGTGCGTTATTGTATATCTAATAGAGTTGTTTGCATTCAAAGAATCAGGTGTGATAGACAGTAATTAAAACTGATATCTGCAGCTACGGTAGTAAATGAACTTGCTTTCATGGGTTACTAAATAAGCTTGAATAATAGAGAACGACAAACATACCCTTGTCGTGAAAGCTTCGCCATATTTGACCTGGTATCGTTCTAGATCACGTGCCTATATACCACCGAAGTCACGTGAAACGGAAAAGTAGTTAAACAATGATTACATCCGAATTATCAAAATCAGTACCTTATATCCTGAACAATTCGATGTAGATGCTTATAGCAAGTTCTAGTGCATTCACCTGCTGACTAAATTACTATGCTCTGTGTAACTAGTAAGATTATGTAACTAGACATGTCTTTACTCAAGAAGTGTATGATGTAATCGGGGAAAGCAATTTACGCAGGACCTGTTTTTGTGTAAATTTGCATTTTCATTACAAATACCAAAGGAGAGAGGCTAGAATCACATAAGGAGACTTACAAAGCAATTGTAACTATAAGAAAATCTGGACTCACCAACTTCCATTTGATTTCTTCAAGATATAAATACCCATTCACCTCCTCTGTTGTCATTGGTTTTCAATTGACATTTCTTTTTCATTCTTAATTCATATAAACCTACACATACACACAAATACTGTATAATCAACTATGGCTGGCCAAAAATTCCCTACTGATGTTAAACCAAAATACGTCCCATACGACAACGAACACTCGGATGTTTTGAAAGCTGGAGCTCCAAAACCACTTGACTTGGCAGAGGAGTTCAAAGATGGGACTGTTGTCATCACTGCTATCCCTGGAGCTTTCACCCCAACATGTTCCCTCAAACACATTCCTGATTACATTAAAAACGCCGATAAATTGAAGAGTAAGGGGGTCAAGAGAGTTATTGTATTATCCGTCAATGATCCATTTGTGTTGTCTGCATTTGGTAAAGCAGTTGGTTACAAGAATGAAGATAACTATGTTGTGTTCGCCACTGACCCGGAAGGTAAGATATCCAGCCAATTGGGTGAAGACTATGTCTTGGATTTGAGCAATGCTGGTTTGGGCAAGAGATTACAAAGATATGCTGTTATCGTCAAGGATGGTGAAGTCGTTTACTTGGCCAACGAAGACGATGGTGATTTCACTGATATTTCCAGTGTTGATACTTTGCTTAAAAAGTTGTAGATGTGCTGATAGGTAGATAGTTGAGTAATAAAATTAAAGCATAAATGTCGATTGGTATATTTTAGATAGGCTATGAAGATCCAGTAAATTGCTCTTCATCTGAATTTAAAAAAAAAAAAAAAATTATACTTTTCGCGTTCCACAAAGCGCAAATTCCACATCCTTGTTTACACTTTGTCATAAGATCTTTGCAATCAACAACCAATGTCATCCTCGTTCTCTAGATTGCCAAGATATATTGGTGACACCGATGACGAACATTCCATACACTTGAAACATATGATTGGGAAATCCAATCCACTAAGATCACCTAGAAAAGCAATTAACCTTGGTAGGTATCAAAATTCGGACAGCACGACAGAAACTGATGAACAACTACATCGTCGGGATGGAATTACAAGGCCTCAAGTTGAAGAAGAAATATCAATGACATTGAATGGCGTGCAAGAGGATGTTGACGAAAAGGAGTTGAATGAATCATATTTAAAGTTCATCAACAATCAATACGACAATGATTACGTTGAGGAGGACGACGATGACTATGTGTTAAGCGATGACGAGACATATAATGAGACTTCAGATGATGAAGAAAGTGAGGAGTGGAAATATCTGGACTACAAACGAGGGCTTTCTAATGGAACAAGTCATATACATGTGATTGAATCACCAAGGTTGAAAAAGTCAATTGATTATAAAGAACAACAAGATACGAGCAGTCTAGATAAAGAGATTTCATCTATACGTAAATCTACAACAATGCGCTCGAAGACCTGTCTTGGGTTTACAATCGCATATGTGACAGTTTTATTCGTGATTTTGATTATGATGCTAAATAATAAACCACTGGCTGTAGCTGGCCCCGAAGTGGATGTTGCTGCAATAAACACAAGGGTAGATCATCTTGACCTATCCTTGCTGCAACTTCAACGCCAAACAGAATCCACATTGGACCGCATAAATTCAAATATTGAAGATTTGATCAAGTCTCTGCCAACTGCAGATACTGAAAAATTGATATATCTAAAGCATGGACAAGTGCAATTATCTCCTCAGTTTCATCAGTTTTTGAATCTGTTTCTTGATTCGTACAGTCAATCCTACATTAATGATAAGCTAAAGGCAATTAAACAAGAAAAGAAGCTAGACAATGTTGACGAATTAAAGGAATACGTTGATCAAACCATTTCACAATCAATTGACTCAGTCGCTCAAAAAGTAGAGGCAAATGTCGATAAGATCCTCGATGGATTAAATATTGTAAACGATACAATCACAACAGATCCGAGACAAAAGAGTCGTTCTACTAGTGACAAAGTTTGGATCAATTCCATGCTTGATTTTGTTTCAAAAGGATCAAAACTTGTCAATTATGCTGACTATAATCAAGGCTCACGTATACTTGGATTTTTAACATCAGATTTGGATAAACACAACTTGTTGCAAAAGATGTGGTATGGATGGATCATATTTGCCAAGGGGCTTCAAGATCATAACAATGCAATCCATGTACTTTTAGAGGACGACATTTCATGGCAAGGTGGCTACGAAATCGGGATACGTCTAAGTACATCAGTAATTCCCACCGATATCTTGATTCAATTGGAAAATGATGATGCAAAAAGTCCAGTGCACGTCTCCATTGGTTTCAAGCCATACACAAGATCCGGGTTTGATAAATTAAAGTTTCCTAAAGTTGAAGATTCCGTTGGTCATAATACGAAAGCCTGTAAATTCAAATACATTAAATCAAGTCAAATACAACCGGGTATCAATCATATCAAGTTGCCCGTCCGATTTGTCAACTACCAAATTCATGGAAAGGATATCTATTTCAAGTTTTCTCGAAATGTGAGAATAGGTAATATCAAGGTGTATGGAATAAGTGATATAAATGCTGTACAATTACAAAACAAGTTTAAATTGTTGGTTGATGAATTTAATGTTGAAGATAGTGTGGGTGTGACCGAGTCAGAGCAAGTGAGTGAAAGTAAAGATGCAAGTGGTGCTGATAGAGAGGAGATGAAAGTATATGATATAAATGATGATATATATTTGTAGAGTTAGTTGAATCGATACATGTAACAATATGTTTCAAACACAAAATCAAGCAATATTTAAGCAAGATCCTTGACCAAGATTATAACCGAAATTGTTTATTCTCAAGTAAAATATATAAAATAATGTAACCGAATGTATCCCAAATGAACAATATATATAATCAATTGCAAAAACAATTGTTCTAGCTCAAACCTTCTCCACCACTAAAAGCATAAAGTGAAGACCGAAGAGCATCCAAGCAGAATTGAAAATCAAGCAAAATAAAACCCTTTTTTTAATTTTATCTTTTTTTTTTAATAACACTAGACCAATAAAGCACCTATGGCTAAAGCTCCAGCAACGAATGATAATTCATTATATGAACCGGCGTTTGCTACTGTTGCAACTTCCTGGTTCACATCTCTAGCTTCAACAGCATCTGATTCGGAAATTGGCAAAATTGTAAAAATTCCAGATTCACTAGAAGGCGTTTCAAACGTGTCCCAAGTAGTAGTGTCATCAGATGGATATGGAGTCAAGGTAATACCCGTTGGAATACCGGTGAGGTCAGTTGAGTCTGTAGGATGTTCATCTGTAAGGTGTGTCGATGGAATCTTTGTATCAGAGGATGGAACTTCTGGATCAGATGATGGGTCAGGGAGGGAAACACTAGGGATTTCCGGTGGATCAAGAGTGATTGTAGTCTCATCTGGTGGGAGTGGAATTGTCTCGGTTGGACTCCAAACTGTGGGATCATTTGGTGGAACAAGAGTAATTGTTGTTTCCGGCAAGGGACAATAAGTGGTGTAAGTAGTATCATATTCAGTAACAGTTGTAACACCTGTAGTGATTTCAACAGGAGTACATTCGTAGTCTGAACAAGAAGTGATGGTTATTGTGGTTGTTTGGATCTCAGTTTCAGTCGTCTCTTCCGGTGGTTGTGATGGAACTGATGAAGGCGGTGGTGGAGGAGGATGCTCAGTTGTGGTGGTGGTCGTTATTGGACACCACGTGGTGTAGGTTGTCCAATCGTCGGTAACTGTGGTTATACCAGTGGTAACTTCAGCAGTGGTACATTCGCCATAATCACACCATGTCACAGTGACAACGGTGGTTTCCGGAATTGTTATTGTGTCCGTGGTAGGTAATGGACACCAAGTGGTGTATGTCGTTTCAATTTCCGTAATTGTAGTTACACCAGTGGTAACAGGGACTGTTGTACATACGTCGTTCTCACATTTTGTCACAGTAACGATTGTTGTTTCTGGTATAGTCACTGTTTCAGTTGGCAATGGACACCAAGTGACATAAGTTGTTTCAACCTCTGTGATTGTAGTGACACCAGTAGTGACTGGCTTGGTGGTACATTGGTCGTACTCACACTCAGTTATTGTCACAATTGTGGTCTCTGGAATAGTAACAGTTTCTGTGGGAATTGGGCACCATGTCGTGTATGTAGTTTCAGTTTCAGTGACGGTGGTCACACCCGTTGTCACCGGCTTAGTAGTACATCCATGGTGGTCACATTCAGTGATAGTGATACAGGTTGTTTCAATTGTGGTTGAAGGAACCGTAATTGTCTCTGTTTCAATAGGGCACCAAGTGGTATATGTAGTATCAGTTTTTGTGATTGTTGTGACACCAGTAGTGATGGTAGTTGGATGGCACTTGTCTTGGTGACAAGTAGTAGTTGTTATTTCTGTGGTTGTGACAGTAGTGGTTGATTCATCTGGTGGGGGGGAGTGTGAATGTGAAGGCCACGAGTGTGATGGCCATGAGTGTGATGGCCATGAGTGTGATGGCCACGAGTGTGATGGCCATGAGTGTGATGGCCACGAGTGTGAAGGCCATGAGTGAGAGGGCCACGAGTGAGAGGGCCATGAGTGAGTTGGATGAGAATCATCAGTTGTTGGGCTATCTGTAGGTGGCTCTGAACCAGGTGGAGCAACTGAATCACTGAAGGAAACCGTTGGGATAGATGCAGTCAATGTTGGTAACGAAAATGTTGGAGATGAACTAAAAGAAATCGACGTTGGCGATGGTAAAGAAATTGGTGGAACAGAATCGCTTGAAATGGGTGACGGTAATGAAATTGGTGGAACAGAATCACTTGAAATGGGTGACGGTAATGAGATTGGTGGAACAGAATCACTTGAAATGGGTGAAGGTAATGAGATTGGTGGAACAGAATCGCTTGAAATGGGTGATGGCAATGAGACTGGTGGAATTGTGTCAGTTGAAATTGGTGAAGGAAACGAAACTGGTGGTACAGTGTCACTTGAGATAGGTGATGGCAATGAAACTGGTGGTACTGAACTAGTTGTTGTTCCTGGGGGTAAATCAACTGAAAGGGATGGAGCACCAGACGTTGTATCACGGCGTCTAATGGCAAAAGTGGAACCAATCACGATCCAAGTGGAAAAAGCGAGAATATTTGATAACTGCATTGCTTTGAATAGGAATTACTGGGAACGTTATTGAAGTAGGGGGAAACTTTGGATCCATTTCAACATCATGATTAGTGAACTTCTAAAGGTATTTATATTGATTCTCAAATTGTATGACCTTCGGATTCTTGACCATTTACACCCATATGCAAAACCCTGAAGCTTAGTGCCACAATCAATAAACCCCGACTCCATAAAACACTAGATTATAGTGACCACGCGGCCATGGCAAGGGAAGGAAGGGTAGTGTTAGTGTTGTTGTAAGCAACTATAGCAACGTAAAAACAGATGATCACAACACTGGCCAAGAAACCCAAGCCTCAAACGTATTCCTATATCCACCTAAACTCCATTAAAGAGGAACAAAAGAAAAGAAAAGAAAAAAAATGGCGATCTGTTTATTGTTGACGTATTTCTAATTTTAAAAATAGTTCTCATTTCTTCCTTTGTTTGTTTGTTTACCCAACAGAGATAAATTTACAAATACAAAATCTATATATGATCTGCGTTTTTTATCAAAACGCGGAGAAAAAAACACCATAACAACGTATATACCATTACCGAGTACTTTGTGCAGGCTCTAGAACCCTTAACTAAATATAGCCTTACCCAAAACTAAAACAAACACGAATTGATGATCCGTTAAATCCATTTGTTCCGCTTCTCCCTCAACTCAAACGATGTTCCGAAATAAACTAAACAACAACAATAGACAATGCAGGGAGCATTGAAAAGAATCTAGAACGTTTTCAGTTGCAAAACCAATGCTATGTCAGAACACTAAGTTTCAAGATGAACCTCATTGATAGCGTTGGAAGAAGCGTGGCGCCGGATTCGATCCAGTTGCATCAAACGGAAAAATAAAGGGTTCTAAAACAATATCACACAAAGTCTAAGTCACAAAATAATTTGACCAAAAAAGGTTAAAATCCCTTTCCTCTTGCACCCTACACAAAAATGGAAGGAAGTATCGAGCAACGTGGTAGACATAGTTTATGGAAATTCCTTGAAAGTTTCCTTTCTATAACCTACATTTGCATCATACAAGTTTCAAAACCGATACATCTTTCTCAAACCCACAAATACTACAAAAACTACTTCTTCAAACTGTAAAACCGAAAAATAGAAAACTTTTTGTTGTAAAATTAATTAACAGAAACTTATACAGAAAATACTATATATGCACTATAAAAAAAAGGGTAAGTTATTATTGTCCAGTGTGTTAAAACCAAAAGAATCACTAATTATAAAATAGTTAGAAGCTCTAAATCTTTTCTGAAACGTAGACAAACACAGCTTTACTCTTTCCTCAATCGTAGCATGATTAAATTCCTCAGTAAAGAGTTGTCATACGAATTCACTCAGACCTAGCAACCTCTTTAAATCACTCTCCAGTTGTAGAAAGCTTTAAATTGTCCAATTATACCGAAATAAATAAAAAAAGAAGCACATGTTGTAGCAATTTAAATGAAAATGCTCAATGCAATTGTGTAAATAAGGATAAAAAAATAGTAGTGTAGACCCTCTAATCTAATCAACTTAGATCAAAGCAGCACCCAAAGCCAATAATCCTACAACGACTGGAACAGACTTGGCGGCACCGGCAGCTTCAGAAATTTCTGAAACAGTTGGAGCTGGTGATTCTTCAGCTGGGGTGGTTGATTGTCCGGCAACGGTGGTTTGAGTGGTTGGTTGTTCACCGGTTGGTTGAGCAGTTGGTTGTTCGGTGGTTGGTTGTTCAGTTGGCTTTTCACCAGTTGGTTGTTCAGTTGGCTTTTCACCAGTTGGTTGTTCAGTTGGCTTTTCACCGGTTGGTTGCTCAGTTGGCTTTTCACCAGTTGGTTTTTCTGGCAATGGGCAGTAAGTAGTGTAAGTAGTTTCAACATCTGTAACAGTGGTTACACCAGTAGTGACTGGCACTTCAGTACACTTGTCCTCTTCACATGAAGTAATAGTAACGACAGTGGTTGAGATTTCGGTTTCAGTTTCAGTTGGCTTTTCACCAGTTGGGTGTTCGGTTGGCTTTTCGGTGGTTGGCAATGGGCACCAGGTTGTGTAAGTGGTCTCAACTTCAGTGACAGTGGTGACACCAGTAGTAACTGGAACTTCAGTACATTTGTCTTCTTCACATGAAGTGATGGTGATGACAGTGGTTGAAATTTCAGTTTCAGTTGAAGTTGGTGGTGCGGTGGAATTGGAGTAGCCAGCCAAAGCGGTACCAGCAGCAGCAGATAAAACAGCGAGTTTGGAGTATTGCATTGTTAATTTAATTAGTAAGTGGTCTAAGCGAATGTAGAAGATTAGTTTTGATATAGAGAAGAAAGGGAAGAAAAGTAATGAAGATTTTGCAAAAGTTGTGGAAAGATACTAACCTATTTATAATCTTTGTTTGAGTCCGTCACTCCTCCATGTGAAATTAAGAAAAAACTGATACTTGCAGATTTTTGTTGTTTTTTCTTTTTGCAATCCGAAAGGACTAAAATTAACCCAAAATAGAGGTTCATTTCAGATTTTGTAATACTTTTTTTAAAGGCTAAGAACAATGCTGGTTAATGTAAGTTACTCATACAATTTTAGTTGCGGTACGATTTTGTGCTCTGGATGCTTTTAGTTATTGTTTACTAAACAAAGAGAGGGAAAGCATGTTTTGAGCACCTCTTGATGGATATATTATGGGAGTGGACAACGCATTTTTCCTAGTCATTGAAGTCAGGCTCAAGTTCTACAATGTGGGTCGTGGGATGCTAATGCTTGTAGGGCAATGATTTCAAGAAAAAGAAATGAGAATACCAAATAGTATCCCATCTATTAATAGCATCACAACTCAGTGATTAATTCCATTGCAGCCTGTTCAGATTTTGTGTAGGTTGCTGCAACTTTTCTTAAAGGGAATACTATCACCTTGCACAAGAAGTACAAACTAAAAGTAAATAAACAAACAAATAAACAAAAGAAACAAAAGAAACAAATCGTAGTACTAAATATAGAACAGTATCAAATCTCAGATTAATGCCTTTAGTTTCTGTATAGTTTGAAATACTCATGCACAACTAAAAGTTCTATTCTGAGAGGATGTGATGCAGCGTGTTAGCTCAGCCGTAGGTACGCCATCGCTCCGCTAGCCACTAATGCCCCTCGTGCCAATACCTGAGGAGACACGAAACTGAATCCAGAGAGAATTGCTGTATTTACCACAATGTAAACCAAAGCTCAGCTTTATGCACCGGCGCGTATATAGAGTAGTGCAATTGCAAGAATTTTTGATCATATGTTATGTTACGTTACCACTTTCCCTTTTTCTCTATGTGCAGTATCCTCCAGGATAAAGTCCTTTTTCTATCGCGTACATCCTTTTTCCCTCCCCCTCCCCTTCCCCCCCACGGTCACTGCCAGTGCAGCTTCGCCGCATGACTTGATAGTCATTATGCAGTAAAACATTGCAAGGAAAGCAGAGAGTGAGAAAGTAGTATTAAATCTCACCAAGTCCAGTGGCTGACGTTTCCGAGGGCGGCGAGTACCCGCTTTGGTTACTTTATCTGTTCACCACCTTCCGTTCATGGTTTATAGGCGTCTTCACAATGGTAGATTACGAATCGATTGCTATTCTTATTGTAGTTTTCCGGGAGAACTATATGGCAACATTAGACTTTCATTCTATCATCATTAGATGAAGAGATATAATAGAACAAAACATTTTTTTTGTCACTATGTACACTACCCGGATTTAATAAAAGGGGAGGGGGGAGTGAGAATTTAAATTGGACACAAAGCTGCAAAAAGAGAAGGTAGTGTCGCATATACCAATTTCATCATCGGAGTAGGGAGAGACGTACGTTTCTTAAGATCTGAGTCAACAAAAAGATCAGCAAGCATTGCAAGCTTCCAAACATACTTCACCCTTTGGTAAATACTGGCTCTCGTGAGCAGATGGTGAGTGAGCCTCTTCTTCGCCTACCAATGGCTTAAGTTCTACGCCCGCTTTTTTCGATTGACCCTGGGGAAAGAGAGATTTTGTGGTGACAAAGCCTCTGCAACATGATCGAAGGCAACAAAACAAAGATTTTGTGTTTTTGCGTTGCTACAGTGACAACGAAAGGGAGACTAGATACAGGTCGCTTTTGTGTGATTACTGAGCAACTTTGGCCACTGCTGATAATCCGGCAATAGTTGATTTAGGGGAGCCTCTCTTTGTTAAGTAGTCTCATCTAAGAAGCTGTTTGTGTATGTGTGTGTGTGAAAACATGTTCACAATAGTATGAGCTATTCCCCTATTTGGATTTCCAAAACAATTCGTCCCTAAATTGTGCTCCTATTGGATAAGAAAAAGAAAATACCGAAGTTACTCGAAAACGTCTGTACGATTTCCATATCCGTCCACACGATTTCCTAATTGGTAAGAAGTATGAGATGGGGGTTGTTTACGTCGACAAACATACATTCCTTACAAGGATTAAAAACTAAAAAAATTGGATTGCTGCAAGAATCTCAAAGATTTGCATTTTTAAGCACCCATGCATAAAGCCCACGTTGCTTAACTATAATGACTTTCCAGCAAATTCCAAGAAATTCCACGCCAGATTTTGCCAATCGCCATCTTTTGACAATAAATTCTGATCAAGGTCAATGTATGAAGTAAACTCTTTATCGTTTTCGTATGTGCTTACTAAGCCTACCTGTATCAGTCGGAATTATCATACACCCCTCATGGGGTGCAAAATTATACACTCAGTGGTTAATTTCGCGCTACTCCTGAAGCTAGAATGATATACGTTAAAACTCTCAACACAACACCCATAAATGTTTCACTTCCTTCTACCCCTGCCGTGAAGCCGAAATACAAATTACAAGTCGCTAAATTATAGGAGGTTTGACTGTACCTTCTGGATGTAGGAAGTTCATGTTCCCTATTTGCTGGTTTGTGACCTTTACAGCCAAGAAATACTTCCATTCCATTGTTCTCATTAGATTTCGCTACGTTCCGCTGAGAAGAAAGCATAATCATATTCCAATTTTTACCCAACAAATCAACCCACTCACTACTTTACAACCAAAAATAAAGGGTAGTGCAAGGGTGGCGCAAATCTTTTGTAGTTTATCAAACGTTTGCTGCAACTATGTAATAGTTTGTATATTCATTTTTGTGTAATTGTAACCAAATGCCAAGCGAAATTCCGACCCGACAATAGCAGATATTATCGCCAAGTCAAAAGTCATACAAGTCAAAAGTCAGGAGCTTGATTCTTTGCTTACTGAAACGGAAAGAATCATGTCATGTATTTCGTCATAAATTCCATTACCATGTTGTGAAAGATAGTTACCTTTTTTGGAACCTGACTTGTTTTTCTTTTATGTTGGCAAAACAGGCGAAGGGTCTGCGCTTTCGCAAATGGGTAAAGAGCAGACCAAATATATTTGGAAAAAACAGTTAAGGGGGCAGATCGGTTGCACGTGAGACAGATCTCAAAACTGTCAGACTTACCTCAGTATCTCTACACACCACTACAATGACAATACCCCCATACGGAAACCAAAGGTTTATTCGATGTGTTCGAAAACTATGTATAAGCTTCGTTAAAACACACTGTCCAACAAACCTTTGAAACTGAAAGGTTCATAAGGCATACCACCACCTTCAAAGTATTTAGACATACTTTCAACCCAATGCAATCTCAACGAATGCAACATGGCTGAAGTACCTTCCATGACAACCAAGATACACACGGTCAATGTAAACCACATGGCAAACAAGAATACAACGGCAACCACACCAAACACTCCAGTTGGACCAAATGCTTTGCTAATGGTCATGGACCACAACACTGTAGATAATTGTGCATGAGCCAAGGATAACGCCCACAATCTCAAGTAGGAAGCAGTATGTGACACACAGTTAAGACAGAATTCAATAGTGTGAATCACTTGATGAATCATTATATCCCCAAATGAATGCTCTTCATGGTCTTCACCATCTCCTTCTTCATCGTCGTTTTCATTGTTGTTGTATGTAGAACCATTTGAACCGCCAACTTCCTCATCATCATTGGGCAAGGCCGAGTATTGCGCGTGTTGCTTCGCTTCTTTATCCAATTGTCTCTTTAACCACAATGGTTTCACGAAAAGTAACCAAGGTACACAAATCAATGCAATAACAACCAACCAAATTTGAATTGTGGCTTGTCCTGGGTAAAAAGGTTCCTCGACGTTTCCTGGTGATAAAAACATCGAAATCAACATGTTCAAGATCCCCGGTGGTTGATACTTTGATTCTGCCCAATTAACTGTCCATTTGTATACAATTACCAACGATAAATATCCAAAGATTCCCTGCATGAACAACAATCCGGGGATAAAGTTACCAACAATGTCAACGATTGAATCAAAGTAAATGTAGTTGGCAATTGAGAAAAAGTATGAGTAAGTCATATGAGCATATCCCATCAATATCGACAACTTCATCTTGTACGAGTTAGAAAACAACAACGCATTCTCTGTACCATGCCATGCCGGATCCATACCAAAGATGTAGGTCCCCACTTCCTTGGCAATCAACGTATCGCCAACTTTAAAATGTTCAGGCCATTCCCAGCCACTCTTGAAGAAATCCATTGATCTTGAAAACACGTCATTGTAGATGAATCCAGTGTACATGGAGAAAATACCCATAAGTAACAAAATGTAACGACCAGTGTATGCCATATCAAAAATTTCATCCTTTTTAACGCCACTCAATTTCTTTTCATTCAACACTAAAAATGCCGCCGCTAAAAACATAATGAACCCATGTCCCAAATCACCAAACATAATAGCAAACATGAATGGGAATGTAATAATCGTAGGTAATCCTGGGTTAATTTCCTTGTATCGAGGAGTGCCATATGCGTCACAAATGGCTTGGAATGCATAGGTGAACTTGTTTGTACGCACATACGTCGGTGGTGTTCTATTTGTGCTCAAAACATTGACAATCGTAGGAATAGATTGTGTTTGGTCAAATTCCTTCACCACTTGGGTAAGTTCAGGTATCGAATCCGTCGGTGTCCATCCTTCACCAAGAAGCAATTTCCTAGCCCCGTCGTAGTCACATCGATTCATGGTCTTGTACACTTGCTTTTCTCTAGCAATAATCTCCCACCATTTACCGAGATCTTGACTAATGGCAATGAGTTCAGAGGTTAATGCATTTTCGGATTCGCTTAAAACAGTACCTAGGTCTTCAAGCTTTGATTTCACTTCAGACAATTGCTTGGATCTTGCTTCTTCACTTTTGTCAACATCATAAACTTCAGCATCCAACGACTCGCAAACTTTCACAATTCTATCGTGGACGAGTGATCCATAGGAGAAAATGATAAACGTATTCTTGGCCACATAGGCATTGTGCTTGACATCGTAAATCTCTTCTTGCAACTCTTCACTGTGGTAATACAAATTACCTCTCAAGATCCTCCACAAAATTTGTTGCAAGATCCCAACTTTGTCACGATTAATAACACCAGAGATGAATTGTGATGCTGATGCTGTAGCGGACGACAACAATAAACGCAGCTCGTCAAATTCTGGAAGTAAGGAACGTTCAATTGCACTACCATGTCCACCAAGCTGGTAATGAAAAAACTTGTCCACTGCCAATATAGTAAACTTGAACTGCTTCAAGTAATTTTGATTCTTGTACAATGTCTCAACAGAATCTCTTAATTGAACAACCCGATCCTCTAACAACTGACCGCTTTCGACTAAATCGTCTATATCTGATTGTTGCGGTATAACAAATTCATAAGGGTACAACTTGATTGGGATATCTCTGTAATCCAACTCTTGTTTGAATAATCGATACTGTCTCTCGGTATTGTCCAACTTCCTCAACTCATTGACAAACGATCGTTGAAATTCATTCACTTTCGAATTCAAATCTCTAAATTGGATGATATCCAATTGACCAATCTTGTAGATGGTTTCTCTAGCGACTTCAGTTGGAACATAGATCTGAACAAGCGACATGTCCGCTGAACGGAACACGGCTTCCTCCTTGTCTGACATTTTTCCTAAAGATAGATGCGTAAGAAGATGTTGCAGCGAATGATGGATTAAAGCCTAATCTTGAATGTGATTTCGTGAAGAGGCCCCAAACCAACATTCGTTTGCTCTCATTTCGCGCTGAAAACTTAATGTTTTTATGCAATTTCTAATTGACTCGTTAAAACAATTGGGCATTACACACGACCTGGAATATGCTCTACTATAGGGAGGTAACCTAAGACGCCGGCTAATGACTACATGAGAGATGCAATCTCAGGTTCTGTAGCTTCTCTATCAAACTAGTTAACAAAATATATCATTCTATAACATGCTATAAATTACTCCTTTCCAAGCTCTTCTTCAAGTTCCTTTTTGTTCACTTTGTGAGGTGGCAATTTTACAATGTTAGGATCGGCTTCCTCAGCTTCTTCGATAAGTGATTCCTTGGTGTCTTTGAATCCATGTTCAGCATTCCATTTAGTTACTTTCTCTTCCTCTGCTTTCAACTTGTCATCATTATAAGTTTCCTGTTCTATTTCATCGGCTTCTGGGTTTGGACTAGTCTCCTGTTTCAATTCAGTTCCGTCAACTTTGTGAGCTGGCAATTTGACTATATTTGGATCTGCATCTTCTGCTTCTTGAAGCAAGGATTCCTTTGGGTCTTTAAAGCCATGTTCAATATTCCACTCACTAACTTCTCTCTCTTCCTCTTGAAATTTTTCATCAACAGCTGGTGATTGTTCTTCTTGCTCACCAGCAAAGGCTTCTTCGGGATCCTTCTTCGATTCTGCTTTATTGACCTTATGAGGAGGGAGTTGGGCAATTGAAGGATCAACTTCTTCAGCTTCTTCGATTAAGGACTCTTCGTGTTTGCTCATTGTTGGTTAAATGATTGGTTGAGTTTGAAATCAGTTCTACCAACACAATTGTAGACTTTAGTCGCGATATTTATAGCAAGAAACAAAACTATCGATATTCTATTGGGTTCCAGAAAGATGAATGGACTGATATGCGCAATTTGTTGCACAAAATCGGTTAGTTCTGCGGCTATTTCGGAGATTCCTAGGTGTGAAGATTTGCGCGGAGATTTTAGGACCAGTACGTAAGACTAGTCCAAATAGAAGGGTGTCGACACCACGTGGGGCATTATATTGAAGTGGTAGTAGTATAAAGTCTCTTGTGGTGGCCTCCGCTTCTAAAAATGTTATGGATTTTTGATGTAGATTGAAAATCTCTCAAGTCAGTATTGTTGTGTATGCGGAAGCGCGTTGTCTAAAGGTGGACTTCATGCGACTCATAAATATACATCATGCGAGTCCAAACGACTGTGGCTCCGATAACGTGACTACCCACAGGCTCTGGGTGTTTATAAATTTAATTCAAGTTTTCATTTTGATTCTCAGGCCCACGTAAAAGACGTAGCCCTAGTCGTGTTCGTAGAGTAAAATGATTTCCTAGCTTGAATCAAACATACAGCATCCGCCTTAAAAGATTTTTGGATGTAGGTTTTCGATCACTTACAAACTATTCTGCAACGCATTGCAAAAGTGTAGAGAAATTGCTGAAATGAATTTTGCTTTAAATTTCTCATTTGATATTGCTTTTCTTATCTAGACCTGATTGGTGCAGATCCACGATTTATTTGTAGTAGCTTCCAGTGAGTTTTTTACGAAACTTTTGCGCCAAAAAAATAATCACCGTAAAATCGATGGCCGGAGTTAGTCAGGATAATACATTTTCAACATTCAACACTATTCACTTCATTAACAATGCTGGACCAATTGTAGTGACAACATATGACGTTATCGCACATATAAGATCCCTTTCGTTTCGTTTCTTGCACAAAGCGCACTGGTAAAAGAGCGAGTTTGGTAGCGCCAAGGATGTTGTTTACAGTTTGGAAACAATAGAGGAACTTCAACTTCAATGATGTCATGAGGTCGTGTGTCGTGTAAATCAACGGAGGATACCCAACGATTATGCATAATACCTTGCCAAATAAGCACCTTACTGAAAAAAGTAGTGACTTTCATTCTGTCATCAGCGCATCTTTATTATCTTTAGAAGTGTAATTGATGATATGATGAATGTAAAGTGAATTAAAATAGTTATAATAATATGACACAGTCATCCACTGTTATTCCGCATCTCCTCTTATTTCCTTCTTGTTTTAATTTTGCAATCAAAAAATATATTTCTTACGCAAAAACCAGAGAAAAATAGACCCATTTATTTTTACATTAGTAATAAGAAGAAGAAGTATCTTACGTATCACACTCAAAACAAAACACATATATGTGAATAATGGAGTCAAAATAAAAGCCTGTGCTGGATCGTCTTCTTTCATTTTTAAATGCATCACATTTTCTCTTCCCCAACTCATTCGCCTGATACCAATTAGTTACTTTTCTTCACTCATTAACCATGTTTTCCAACTTCAAGACAGCATTTACATCAACTCCCAAACCAGAAAGAGCACCCCGAGGTACCCAGATCAGAGGAGACTACAAACGACTAATTCCTTGCGTTCAAAATGACATAAATGTAACCACTGCTCAGCTCGCTCAGTTTGAGAATAAGTCATTACTACGAAAAATTATCAACTTGATGAAAAAGAATCATAAAGAACAAATCGAACATCTAAAGAAAGAATGTGGTGGAACACCCAAATACGACGCCAGACTATTCGACTTACTTAAAACACAACTATTTGAATTGGGAAACTTATTGGACATTTTCAAAAACAATTTTATCCACTCACTCTATGATAATCATTTACTCGACTACAAATTGCAAAAGCTAGAGTCAAGTTCTGCTTCAAAGCTTAGTTCAGTATCTTCGGGGTCTTCCGTCTCATTACTTTCAATGAATGAAGTCGATGGTGATGCGATTGATGACGCACCAGACTATTTATTAGATCCGATATCTTTTGAGATTTTGACTGACCCGGTAGTCACGCCAAGTGGGATCACTTATGAAAAGGAGGAAATATTGAATCATATAAACAACAAAGGCAAGTACGATCCTATCAGTAAACAACCATTGAGCAAGGATCAGTTGTATCCGAACTTGATTATAAAGGACACGGTTGAAGCATATAAAATAGAGCACAGTAAATAGAATATTTTGCATCTTACAATACTACAAAGTTACAAACCTTAAGAACTCTTACGTTCCCCTGATGACGATAGGCTGAATAGTTTTTCCGATCGGTCTTTTTAATCTTGCAGTCAGTGGTCCTGCATGCAATCGGCGTAATTCTTTTTTTTTTTTTTTCTTTTTCTTTTCGGCAGATGAGATGAAGGAAATTGGATCAACTTAAAGTGGTACTTAAAATCACAACAGGAATCAATATACATTCACATTGAATCGATATAGCTACCCAAAATGAGGAACTTGGTTGTGCTAAATAGAGGACACATTAGTCCTGAATCGCAAACGTACCCAGATTTGCATATTATAGACAGCGTTTACGACACAGTGTCCGATGCAATAACATTTGTACTATCCTCAGAGGAAAGTCAAATCATTGAAGTACAACAATTTCACAAGAATGGGAGCGTGTCGGTACTAGCAAGCTTCCCAGTTAATGCGCAATTGTTAAATACTGTACATTTTGTCGACTCAGCACAATTGGTGTTTGTCTTCAGCAATGGTGACATCATCACCGCAAGTTACGATCCTCAACAAACAAACGACTATGACCACACTATCATTGAAATAGTTGGTACCATTGATGTTGGATTGAAAGCTGCACAATGGTCCCACGATGAGGAAACGTTGGCCATGGTGACCAACGAAAACAAATTGCTCTTGCTTTCAAGAGTGTTTGAGCCAATTTCAGAAAAATTATTGGATTCCAATGACGTTAAAATCTCCGACTCCAAACATGTTTCAGTTGGGTGGGGAAAGAAAGAAACACAGTTCAAAGGTAAAGGCTTCAAAGCATTAGAAAGAGAAAAGGAAGCTTTAAAACATGCTGGATTGGATGAAAACGCAACCCAGTTGCGTGATCCAACAGTGAATGAAGTCGAAAGAGGTACAATTTCGGACTTTGATGATGATACTGTGAGGATTAGTTGGAGAGGCGACTCCGAATATTTTGCAGTAAACACCAGAGAGCCAGTCTTGGTTGAAGACACTAGCGAGATGTATGATCGAAGGGTTATAAGAGTGTTCAATAGGGAAGGTGAACTCGATAGTGTCAATGAAGCAGTTGACGGATTGGAACAAAATCTTAGTTGGAAACCGCAGGGTGCGTTGATCGCGTCAACCCAGAGGCACATTGATGATGAAGATGGAGAAGAGGTGCTCGACTTGGTTTTTTACGAAAGAAATGGGCTTAGACATGGGCAATTCAATCTCCGAGTTGATCCTCGTGAAGAAGTTGTACAGAATATTACTTGGAGTTCTGATAGTGAAATATTATTAATTCAATACAAGGATAGAGTACAGCTTTGGACCACCAAGAACTACCATTGGTATATGAAGCAGGAGCTTTTTGCCGCTAACATTTTATTCACAAAATTCCACCCTGAAAAACCATCAAACTTTATGATTGGAATGATAAGTGGCTTACAAATAGTTGATCTCACTTACAAGATAGTTACGGGCCCCACGTGGTTCGGCAATGATTTGGGTATGACTTTGGTTACGGATGGCTCAACAGCTAAAGTAACTCCCTTGTCGGTTGCCAATGTCCCACCACCAATGAGTTTGCGTGAGTTGGACGTTCCGGAAAACATTAATGACCTTGCAGTTAGTAGATCGAATGAAAAGTATGCAGCTTTGTGCAGCAACAATTACATCTATCTCAGTGAGTTGAGTATTGCTGAAATGAGACAAGGAAAACACCCGAAAGTGTTGAGTAAAATTGCTGCAGATGTCTACATCAACGAATCCAATGAAGTAGCAAAACAAATTGCTTTCATTAGGGATGATTTTGTCGCGGTTGCAATTGACGCACCAACATATTCGCGTGTGGTATTGATGGAAGTGGATGATATAAAGAACCCCAAGCTCAATGATTCAGTCGATGTCACGCCCAAATTAGTGTTGATGAAATCGAGAGCAGACTTCAACGCTGTGATTATCGAAACTGTTGATAGCAGACTCATACAATTTGATTCCACACAAGACCTCAAAGAAATTTGCAAGCTCCCACAATTGTGTCGTGAATTTGAAGTAAATTATAAAGAAGAAAGTGATGAGTTCGAGTGTTTTGGCTTATCACGAAATGGGAAACTATTCCGTAATGAAACTCCAATCGTCAGTGGTGTTACCTCATTATTGATAACTGAATCACATTTGCTATTCACAACAGTTCTTTCCAAATTGTGTTTTGTTCATTTGAACTCTACTCATGAAAATTACGAGGTATTTCAAAACTTATCAAACGAGAATATAGTTGATGAAAGAGTAAGGCAGATTGAAAGGGGATCATTTTTAGTCAATGCAATGCCTACCAAATACTCAGTTGTTTTGGAAGCTCCAAGAGGGAACCTTGAAACTATATGCCCAAGAATTATGGTGCTTTCAGCCATTCGTAAATTCATCACAGCAAAAGATTTTTACAATGCATTTCTAGCGTGTCGTACGCATAGGATTGATTTGGATATATTGCACGATTATGACCCTCCTTTGTTCTTCAACAATGTTGAACTTTTCATTAATCAAATTCAAAAAGTTGAGTATTTGGATCTTTTCGTGTCTTGTTTGCATGAAGAAGATGTGACCAAGAGCAAGTATAGAGAAACATTAATTGATGCTGGTATTAAGGAGTCAGAAATCAAGCAAAATGGAGAAACTTTGCAACCAGCTTTCCGCAAAAAATTTGCCAGCAAAAAGGAGGAAGTATTTAAAAATTTCCATGAATCAAAGGTCAATAGAATCTGCGAGGCTGTTTTGTCAGTCTTGCTCAAGCCAGAGTACTTTGTTAATTATATGCAAACCGTGTTGACAGCTTACGCGTGTGAAAAGCCACCCAACTTGACTGAGGCATTGAAGTTGATTGGTAGTTTGGGAGATGAACAACAAAAGGAAACAGCAATCACACATTTGTGCTTTTTGCAGGATGTCAATAAGCTTTATGATACGTGTTTGGGTTTGTATGACGTCAAATTGACGTTATTGATTGCACAACAATCCCAAATGGATCCAAAGGAATATTTGCCATTTTTGCAAAACTTACATGTGCAACCGGAGTTGCGTAGAAAATTTTTGATTGATGATCATTTAAAGCATTATGATTTAGCACTACATTGGCTACACGAACTGGGAGAAAGTGCTTTTGCAGAATTTGATGATTATGTTGTGAAGCACGACTTGTATAAACTTGGGTTGAAAATTTACGAGTACAACAAAGAAAGAAGCAATAATATTATGAATTTATTCGCTGAATATTTGCAAAAAGCCATTAACTTTAGCGAGGCTGGTTTGGCATTCGAATATTTGGGAAAATTGGAACAAGCGTTGGAGAATTACATTTTGGCCAAAAAGTGGAAATCAGCCTTGTCAATCGTCGAAAAGCCCGAGTTCAAAGGCAAATTCGAAACAACTGCCAACAACCTCGTAAATACGTTGACAGCTGACCACAAGTACAGCGACGCTGCCGAAATTGAATACCATTTCTTGGGAAATGTCGCGGAAGCAATCAAGTTATATTGCAAACAATATTGGTTTGATCAGGCAATCCTCGTTGCCGAAAAGGAGTCACAACCCGATCTCATTGAATCTGTTGTTGACGTTCAGATCAATGAAGGTTTCGGTACCATTGCAGAATTGTTAGCAGATTGTAAAGGGCAAATGAACTCACAATTGAGACGATTAAGGGAGTTGCGTACCAAAAAGGAAGAAGACCCCTACTCCTTTTACGGCACTCCTGACGACTTAGACACACCAGATAACGTTTCCGTTGCTGCTTCTGAAACATCCACAGCACCTTCATTCTTCACTCGTTATACAGGTAAAACGGCCGGAACTGCAAAGACTGGAGCGTCACGTAGAACCTCCAAAAATAAGAAGCGTGAAGAACGTAAAAAGGCCAAAGGAAGGAAAGGAACCATTTACGAAGAAGAATATTTGATACGATCAGTCGGTCGTTTGTTGGAAAGATTGGATCAAACGCAACCTGACGCACTCAAGTTGATTGATGGATTAATAAGACGTCAAATGAAGGAGAAAGCGTATCAGATCCAAAAGAATTGGTGTGAGTTGATTGATTTCATTTCAGAAAATATTGATGAGATTCACAGCATGAGTGAAAAGGATCGTGAGAGAATTGATGATAATGGGGAAGTCTACTTGATGGAAGAAATTCCGAAACCTAAAGTTAACAAGTTCCCCAAATTCAGCATATTAGATTACTAGATATCAGTTGGATGTGCACATCAATTGATGCCGAATTCTTCGCTAATTTTCTTCAGCTCATAGCGAAAGTACAAATCACGTAGACTAATAATTGCATTCTTCATTCCATCAGTTATAGCCTCTTTCTTGCACTTGGAATAGCACACATACTTATGAGGAACATTGGTAGCAGTACCCTCACCTATGCCTCTAGTCCAAGTTCCATCTTGTAAGGTCAAGCGAATCACGCAAATACACTTCGCCGTGTATCGTGTACCATTATCCTCACTGGAGGCATCTGACTCCACTCGCGAAGTCTCAGAAGTTGAAACAGAAGTGTTAGATGTGTTTCCTACTGTTCCACCATTCTTAGAGTCGCCTGTACCTTGGTGCTTGGCCACATTCATTTCCAGTATAGCGCATTCCTCAATCAAAGTTGACCATCCGTTGAAACCGAATACTTCATTCGCCAACGCGTATAGCGTATGACCAGCAAAATTGTTAAAATTCCAATTCAACCCACCAATATTCTTTGAGTCTCTAGAATATTGTAACTGCTCAAGTTTGATTTGCAACGAGCTAATTTTCTTCAACGCCGAGTCTCTATAATCTTCGCCTGACTCTTCCGTTACTTGGTCTTCCAAATCACCTATTCTTGGGAAGTAGCTGACTGTTGATGGCAAATTACGCGTCTCTTCATCTATATCGTACTTTGAATTGTCAAACGGCATATATACATTTCCATATAGAATGAGGGTCGCGGTGGGGAATCCTCAGTGTTATGATAAAGTTGTAGATCTTTTGGAAGAATAACGTGTCTCGTTTCGTAATGTAATTTTACTTTTTTTTTTTTCATCACCAACTATAAAGCTCTCCCCTCTGATATACATCAACAAAAACTGCATGGAATACATAAACAACATTCTAGGGAGTCAATCACAGACTCAACTCGTGGAGGAAGCAATCCCTACACTATGCAACCGGTTACAACATGCAACAATGATCTCAGATCGAAGATCCGCTGTTTTAGGGTTGAAAAGCTTCAGTAGACAATACCGAGAAACTGTTGTTGAGTACGGGTTGAAGCCATTGATATCGACGCTAAAGAAGGATTATGACAATGCTAATATAGTGAAGTCTATTTTAGAAACGTTCCTCATTTTGTTTATTCGAGGCGGCACCAACGAAGATTTAACTCGAGGATGGATATCACAACAACTGAGGTTGCAAAACGGAAAGTATCCATCACCATTGTTAATGGAAGACGTGACTTTGGATCAGATGTCATTGTGGATTGCTGATGCCCTTTTACAGGACGAAGAAGCATTGAAACTATTGGTTGGTGAGTTGGCTGAGACTGACTACCATTTGAGACTATACACCATACAGCTTTTGGAATCATTAGTGGCCAGTCGAGGGTCGAGAATAAAGGAGGCGTTGTTGAATATACCGACTGCAATATCAGTCATTTGCAATTTGCTAGCAGATATACACGAACCAGTGCGCAATGAAGCCATCTTGTTGTTGATGGCAGTAGTTAACAACAATTTCAATATTCAAAAATTAGTTGCATTTGAAAATACTTTCGAAACTTTGTTCAATATTATCGATGAGGAAGGAGGGATCCGCGGCTCGATCCTTGTTCAAGATTGTTTAACTTTGATTACGAATCTTTTGCAATTTAATGCATCGAATCAAAAATTCTTTTTGGAAACTCAGTGTGTTCCGAGACTAGCGAGGCTATTGGGAGAACCTGTTGATGAAACAGAAGAACTGAACAACGTTGATGAGAAAGGTGTCCCTATTACTCCGTCTTCTATCGTGTGGACCGAACAAAGATTACAGAACATGGTGATTGCATTGGAAATATGCCGATTATTGGTTTCAGATGATAATGAATTGGTTGTTCAGAATCAGGATAACTTGTACCAAAATGGTATTCACTACATTCTCTTGAAGTTAGTGTTCTCCCCCCTAACTGAAACGCAAATTCGTTCAGTTGCATTGTTAGCCACTGCTGATGCCATCAGTGGGAACCTGACAATACAATTTGAAATTTCGAAAATCGATGTTCCTTATGTTGATCCTTCTTTGCCGTCACACCTTCAAGCATATGATAAACCTATTCTGGTACCATTAGGCTGGCTCAATTGGTGCTTATCTCTCAATTCAGTGCATTTGTTTGATATCCGCCTCGGTGCTGCATATTGTTTACAGGCATATTTCAAGCACAACCAAGAGTCAAAAATGGCATTCTTGAATGATCAAATATCAGCATATTCTAATGAAGATTTCTATCGCAATTTGAAGGAAGATTTACCACAATTGAATGGCAGTACTGTTGCCACACCGTTTGGAGACGTTTTCAAAGTGTTGATGGATTACGACTCCGAGTTGAAATTGAACCCGTACAAGGTATGGTTTGCAGCAGTCATCTTGATGTATGCATTTGAAGACGAGCCAGAAAACAAGGATATTGCCAGGGCATTGAAAACAGGAGACGCCGACGCAGGAGAAGAGGTTATGACTTCTGTGCAAGCAATTTCAGGCTTGCTTATTACAACGCTAAACCATATGGATCAAAGAATTGCTATAGGGTATTTGATGCTTCTCACTATTTGGCTTTACGAAGATTTCAACGCAGTGAATGATTTTTTGAAAGATGAATCGATTGTGAAATCGTTATTGAACTCATTATCTCATAACTCGTCTGGTGAGAGTCTGCTCGTCCATGGTATGACCGCTATCTTGCTTGGTGTGCTATATGAATTTTCCTCCAAAGAGTCACCTGTCTCAAGAAAGGATCTACATGCGTTACTAGTTAAGAGTTTAGGGAAGGATAATTACTCATTAAAAGTGAAACAATTGCTTGCCGACCCAGTGTTTAAATTCTTCGATGAGACGCTGAATTTCACTTCAATACAAGATGAGAGTGGCTTACCTGATGTTTATTTCGACTCAATCTATGTCAACTTGGTGAAGGAAAATTCATTTCGAATAAAGAGAGCTTTGTTTCATGATCCTGAGGGTGAGCCAAGACGGAGAATCTCTTACGAAGATATCGAGGAACTTGATTTAAGAATATCCGAACTTAAGAAGGAAATGCATGAAGAGAAGCAGAAAAATTTAGAGAATGAGTCAACAATGAGATCGAAAATAAAAGAATTGGAGACATTGAAAGATGTTTTGCAACATCGATTGACAACTAGTGAAACAGAACTTGATAAATTAAAAGAGGAGCACAAGGCAGCAGAGGAAAGTATTGCAGTTTCCCTGAGAGACCTTAAGGAAGTTACAGAACTCAAAATCAAACATGAAACCTCATCTGCGAAGTTTGAGAAAGAATTGGATACGCATATAAAGAAATTAGAGACACTCGAAACGGAAAAGAAGCAATTAGAATCTCAATTGAATCAAGCGGAGCTGACTAAGGTAAAACTTGAAGCTGGTGTCAACACGATGACAAAAGATCTCTTTCAACTAAAGAAACAGAATAGCGAAGCTGAGGCGAAGATTAAGAAACTTGAAAAAGATTTAAAGAATATGCAAAACGAGTCTGATAAGGCAAAACGTGCCAATGAGAACCAAATCAACAAGCTCAGCGAGGATCTTAACAATATAAAACAGCGACTTGTTAATGAACAGAATGAACTCAGAAAGACAACTAACACCATAGAATCTTTAAACAAAAACCTCAATTTGAAGGAATCAGAGGTGCTAAAAGCTAAACAGGAGATTATTAGCTTGAACTCTAATGTGGAAGAGCTTTCTCGTGAAAAAGGTCAACTAGCTAACTCCCTTGACGAAAAGCAATTGGAGATTAAAGGCTTGCTATCAAGAATTGATGAACTCAACACAGAGCAAGTTACTTTGAAAACTGAAGTTGAAAAGTTGACGAACAAACTTCAGACAGCTCGCGAGAAGTTGATTCAACTAGAATCTGACAGTGATGAAAAAGTTCGCAAACTAGAGAATCTCTTGGAGGAGTATTCGTCTCAGGTGAACAAATTGCAAGATGAGTTAAATAGTCTTAAGGAGAAGGCAGCTAGAGTTCCCGAATTGGAAAAAAGGAACAAAGATTTAGAGGATGAACTTTCGAGTCTTAAAATGGATTTAGATGCCAAAGAGAAGACGTTGACCGAACTTGACAAGATTAAGGAAGCAAACCGCAAGCTATCCAAAGAGAGTGAGGACGCCAAACTTGAACATGAACGAGTTCATGCTGAATTGTTGGAAAAACTAAAGGCTTGCACCGAAGAGATAGAGGCTGGAAAATTGAAACTCATTGCTGGTGAAAATGCAGGTGCCCATGTTAAAAAGCTTTCTTCTGAGATTGAAACTTTGAAGGCCAAGTTGAAGGACCTTGAAGCGGATTTGTCTAAAAAGTCGTCAGAACTTGAAACTGGAAATGCTGCCCAGGAGAAAAATTTAGAGCTTGAGAAGGATCTTGAAAAGCTTCGAAAGGAGCTAAGGGATTTGAAGGAAAATAAATCTGAGTGCGATGAATTAAGCAAAGAAATTGAGAGTCTCAAAGGTCAAGTTGAGAAGGGAAAAGCATTGGAAGTAAAGAATAATGATCTTAAAGACAAGATAGAAGTGCTCACTCGGGATCTTGAGTTGAACCAATCGAAAGCAGAGCAAGACTCTCATCTAAAAGATGTGCTAAAAAAACTTGAAAAAGAACTTGATGAAAAGCTGAAGAGACTTTCTCACGAGAATGATTTGAAGAAGGAGAATGAACGTCTCAAGGAGGACCTCAATCAAAGTCGAAAGCATACAGAAAGTAGTCTGGCGCTACAAAGTGAGAACAAGGACCTCAAAATAGAACTCGAAAGAATCAGAAGGGAACACAAGGAATTACTTGAGGTACAAAAGAAAAATGAGTCCCTTCAAGAGGAGCTCAATGGATTTAAGAAACAGGCTTCAGAGACCGAAAGACTCAAGAAGCAAGTTGAGAAGCTCAACGCAGAATTAGATGATGTAAAGAAGCACAAGGGTGAGGTTAACAAGTTGCAAAAGGAGAATTCGAAACTCTCATTGGAAGTTGAAGAGAGCAGAAAACAAAGCATTGTCATTTCTGACCTTGAGAAACGAAAAGACGCACTTCAAACTGAGCTCAAGGAGGCCAAAGAAGGTCAAAAGAATGTACAAAGTTTTCAGAGTAAAATTAAAGATCTCCAGGTCAAGCTTGCGGAGAATGAACAGCAAGTTCGTGATTGTGCCATTGTGAAAACCGAATTAGAAACTCTTAAACAGGAAAAAGAGACTCATTTGTTGGAATTGGATGAGTTGAAGAAGCAATACCACGACTTGAAACAACTGGTAAAATTGGACAAGGAAAAGTTCAAGGAATCCACTGAACAGGCAAAAAAAGCCGATCAAATGAGAAACAAGTCCGAGGATGAAGTAAAAAAAATCGAAGAGAAGTTGAAGAATCTTCAAAATAAGTATGCCTCATATGTGCCGAAATCTGACTTAGATGATTTAATGCTATTGATGTCCGACTTGGATGATAAGAACAAGGCGTACAAGTCACGTTTGAAGGAATTGGGTGAAGCTGTTGCCAGTGATGGATCCAGTGACGACGATGATGATGGGGATGACGATGATGATGATGACGATGATGATGATGAATAGTAGATTGTAAATATCACATTTATACTCTTTTTTTACAACAGCGGAATCAACAATAGCCAACAATTGGTCTTGGCGTATATGCACTATGGTTTAAACCCTAATTTGCCACAAAAGCGCTAGTTCTAGGCACTTTCAAAAATATGTCGCGGATCACTTTTCCCAATTTCGTACTAAAATTTTCTAAAAAACCCATCTCTATAAACCTTCTATCCATTGAAAAGTTGACGCATTGAAAAATAGGTTTGTTTTGCATTCTTACGATTCACTTTCCCTTTTTCAATGATTCTACTCATAGACTCATATGACTCATTTACAAATAACTTAGCACATTTGATCAAATACACGACAAAACAAGAGGTTGTTATTATTCACAATGATGCATTTCAACCACAGGAATACGAGTCCTTTTACACTCAAATCAAGCAATATTTTCTGTATATAGTAATTGGACCTGGTCCTGGTCACCCGGCCAATGCAGAAGATGTTGGAATAATCAGTTGGTTACTACACAGAATTGTCGAGGATGAAATTAGTATCCCCATTTTGGGTATATGTTTGGGGTTCCAAAGTATTTGTCATGAATTTGGAAATAAAGTGGACAGATTGGACCACGTCAAACACGGACAAATTTATGATATGTACCCGATTGGGGAATCCGAGTTATTTTCTGGAGTAAGCAAGTTTCCTAGTGTGAGATATCACTCGTTATTTGTGGATATGACGACACTAAATGAAGAAATTAAGCCTTTGGGTTACTGCTTAGAGCACGGCGAGGCAGGAATGAATGATGTCAGAATATTGATGGCGATGAAGCATAGAATACACCCTTTCTATGGTGTGCAATACCACCCAGAATCCATTTGCTCTGAAGGTGGGAAGCAGTTGATTGTCAATTTTTCCAAAATTGCGGATGAGGTTAATACACAGTACAGAAAAGAGTTGAACAATTCACGAATGAGTGGCTTTAAGGGGCTCAACGATCATGAAATACATGAGGTTAGTCTAGTTAATAAATGCACCCCCATCAATCAATTCGATAGTATTAGTTTTGAGAAGATTGATTTGGCAAAGAAAATAACTGCTGTTGATGTTTGTGACTATTTTTATCAAAAGGATGGTGAGCCCAATTTTGTCTTGATGAATTCTGCATCTGTCCCTGGTGAATGGTCAATAATTGGATTCCCAATTCCTGGAGAAAGTGATATCATTACGCACTCAATTGATAACATGAATGAAATCAAGTTATCAAAATATAAATCTGACAGGAGGGAAATTGTCAAGGTTGACGGACAAGATGGTGCATGGAAATACGTTGCGAATGCAATGCACAAACACTACGTTCCTAGGAATGAAATCAAACTGAAAATACGAAACTACCATCTGAGAGAAGTTCCATTCTTTGCTGGATATATGGGTCTAATTTCTTATGAGGAAGGACAACATTTGGTATTCGATAAGTTCAAACCAATTTGTGATGGAACTCCAGATGTTAAACTTGTATATATTCAAAGGTCTGTGATTTTTGACCACATAACTAAGGAGTGGTTTATTATATCGGTAAATGATGTGTCAAATTGGGCGGCTACGATGGCCGCCGAGTTGAAAAACGTTACACCCATAAACATCAATAGTATTCCTACAAGTGTCAAGCATTTAGCTTTAGATGAGGACATAGGACTTATCCAAATCGAATTACCATCGCAAGAAATTTACGAAAAACAATTTGCGAAGTGTCAGGAGTTTTTGCATTCGGGACACTCCTACGAATTGTGTTTGACAACCCAACTGAAAATACATCTCCCCTCGTATGTCAATGCATGGGATATATACAAGGTGCTCACGCTTCGCAAAAACCCGTCTCCATTTTCTTGCTTTATGGACTTTGACGATTGTTGCTTGCTTTCATCCTCTCCAGAGAGGTTTCTTTCGTGGAAAGATAGTGGCGATGACAAGGTTGTGGAGCTAAGACCAATTAAGGGAACCGTGAGAAATACCTCTGACGTTGATATTACCAAAGCCACTGAAATTCTCAAAACACCCAAAGAAATGGGAGAGAATTTGATGATTGTGGATTTGATAAGACATGATTTATACCGGTTCACTGACGAGGTCAATGTGTCACAATTGATGGCAGTAGAGGAATACAAAACTGTATACCAATTGGTCAGTGTCATACAAGGTAACCTTGACAAAGGTAGAGGGTTTCATGGTATTGACATCCTACATCGATCCCTACCTCCTGGGTCGATGACTGGTGCACCAAAAAAGAGATCTGTTCAGTTGTTGCAAGATATTGAAAGTATGCAAACAGCATCCTTCAGTGGTGGTAGAAGAGGTATTTACAGTGGTGTTGTGGGATACTGGTCAATAACTGATGATTCTGATTGGAGTGTCATAATCAGATCTGTCTTTCATTACAAGCGCGATTACGAAAATACAAACATTACAAATCTTTGGCGAATAGGTGCTGGAGGTGCTATTACAGTATTAAGTGAAGCAGATGCAGAATGGGAGGAAATGAATTTGAAGTTGACCAGTGCGTTGCTGGCTTTTAAATGAGTAGACCTTTGTATATAGATCTTTGATTTGCAAATCCTGCACATAATTCGTTTGCAATTTTTTTGACTTTTTTTTTTCTCTTTCGTCGAAGTGAATAAAAGACGTAAAGAAAGAAAAGTCTTACATTGAAAAGCTTCGAGTGAAATACCAATTTGCGTACATCATCAATCAAACATTTGATCGTACTAAGGGCACTGTGTATCAACTATGTCATTTTTTGGATTTGATCCGACAAAGCCTCCGCAGAGTGGGAGAGGCGAAGAAGTGTATGATTTTGAAAACACGTACGATGGGTTGGGAGAAATAGAAGAAGATGATGCATTGAACACTGAAACTTTTGGAACAAATGTTGCAGAAATAAGAAAAGATTTTGATTTTGGCAATGAGAGCTCAGGTAATAAATCAGCGCCAGCTCCGACACAAAAGAGAAGCTATGCTCAAGCCGCTCAAGCTGCACCCGTTAATGATGATGAGTTCATGCAAGAACTATGGGGTACATCAAATGCTCCAACCAAGGCAGAGAATGACTTTCAAAACCAGGGATCTTCCGCTTCTCAACCAGAGAAGAAGATATTGTCATTGGAAGAAATTGAAGCTCAATTGACTGCCATTGATCAATCCCAGCCTCAACAACCAAGACCGCCACATCAGGGCTTCATGCAGCAACCGGGACTGTTTCCGCCTCATGGTTATGGCATTCCAGGTATGATGCCTCCACCAGATCAATTTAACGGTTATATGTTCGGTGGGTATATGCCACCTCAATATGGTTTTCCTGGAGGGGCACCGCCTCAACAGTTGCCACCATTACAAGGACTTCCACCACATATACAGCAACAGTACCAGCAACAACAACAACAGCAGCAGCAACAACAACAACAACAACAACAACAACAACAGCAACAGCTTCCTCAAGGTTTGCAAAATCAACCCCAGCCTGCAGTTAGTGTGAATGTACAGGAACAACCACAAGCGCAAGCAGCTACAAGGGATGTTGCTTCACAACAAGCTCATCAAAAGCCTCAGAAGGTAGACTTATCTCAGTTTCCTGTACTAGGTAAGGAAGCGTTGCAACAGCACCACCACCATGCTCATCAACAGCAAACTTCTTTGCATCAGCAACAGCAACAACAGTATCAGCAACAGCAGCAATCTGAAATGAAACATCAAAGACAATACAACCAACAGGCAACCCATCAGCAATTGCAGGATTTTACTCCAGAGCAGCAAGCTAAAGCGGCAAAGAGACTAGAAAAGGTGTCGAGAATTATGAAATATTCTGGTATCATGAACCCAAGGGATAAGGATTTTGTTACGAGATTCCAATTATCTCATATAGTCACTGAAGACCCGTACAATGAGGATTTTTACGCCCAAGTCTACAAGGTTATCCATCCTAAAATTGTCAATGGTGCTCCTCAGCCAGCTGTTGGACAACAAAATAACTCAATTGCTCAAGCCTATTTGGATCACAGTGGACACAGATTGGGCGGACGTTACAAGAGGGCAGATGTTGCATTACAAAGAATGCAGCAGCAGGTGCAGAAAGCTGTTCACGTTGCAAAGGGAAGACCAAAGTTTAATCAGTATGCAAAAGAAGGTGCTTTGGGTAAGATTTCATTTGCTAGTGGAAAGAAGCCAAGACAACAATTGGAAATCATTAGTAAAGCAGCTGAGAGAGAAAAAAATGAGGGTGCAATTGATGATTCTAAGAAAGAAGATATAAAGAGATACTCACGTAAGGACATTTTTGCAATCTTGGAAAACATCATTTCAGAATTGATGAATGTGGAAAGCGAGTCTAGAGTTTCATCAAGTGTTGATACAACGAAATTGTGGGAATCCATGAAAGTTTTAGAACAAGCATCCAGCTCAGGTGATGATGAAGCTGAAGTGAATCCATTTATTCAATGTTTGAATTACAACAAGATGTTGAAAGTCTTGGTTCGTCTTTTTAAATTTTTGAATCGTGAGCAAATATTGACCATCACCACTTTGATCATGTCTAATTTGGAAAACTTATCGGTTATCAAGAATGGATCTTATACAACATATCCAGATAAGAAAGTGCCCGAAAGAATTTTGAAACTTGTTGATGCTTGCTCAATGACATTTTCCAAAATTTTAATCAATGCCGTGCTGGAATTCAAGTTTAATGAAATCATTGGATTGTTGGTGATTTTAATTGAGCACAACAATGTATCATTTGTGTCCACCACCAAGATTGGTCTCACAATTCTCACCACCTTGTTGTCGCGGGCAGAGTTGATCATTGGCGAGGGCCAAATATCAGCTACTGATTTGTCAGAATGGACATCATGTTATGATGAGTTATTCACTGCGTTAGAGTCAAGAATTGCTGCCATTTTCCCACCTCATCCAGTTGATGTTGATGATGGATCATCTAAAGAAAACTACATTTGGCAGTTTTTGGCCACATTGTCCTTGGGTGGTAAATTGAGTCATCAAAGAATTATAGTTGATGAGGTTAGAGATGAAATTTTCGGGGTCATGAATAGGGCCAAGGCTATTGACAATCAAGATTTGGCCAATTTATACAAAAAGCAAAACTTGTTGAACAATTTGAATATGTTCCTTGTTGTTATGGGATTAGTTGCTGATGAAAATGACATCAAGGAAATTTAAAGTTAAAAAGACATTTTGATTACAAAAGTATACGTAGTTCGATGTGTATCAAAATTACTAAACGAAATAAAGATGTAAGTGTACAAAGGACGAATTGAGCAGCAAAACTTCTAGTCGTAGTCTTTGTTGACACTATTAGTTGATGAGCCGACAGTTGATGCACCCGAGACTTTTCTTTCGTCATAATACAAACTCATAATTGACTCTTCAGTTGAGAGCATAGAACCGGCATCATCATTACCTTGGTCATCTTTGAATGTTACTTTTGGGCTTTTCCTGGTCACATTCTTTATGACGGATTTATTCCATTTGAAGGCAGGTAATAGTTCTCCCTCATTGTATTCTAATTGAGATAATTTGTTACGCAACATTGTATTTTCAGTACGTTGTTGCTTCAATTGCAGTTGCAAGTGCTTCATTGCCCTTTGTTGTTGCTTCATCTCATACTTGTGCTTTTCTTGTAGTAGCATGATTTCCAATTGGTATAAATCGGCATTCTTGGAGTCCCTTTGGTTCTCTACAAGTCCAGCTTGTAGGGGTTGTGGGGGTGATGCCGCATCCAATGTTTGTGGAAGTGGTTGTGGTTGCAGTTGTGGTGTCTGCAGCTTTCTCTGTGGCTTAGTTGGCGAATCAAAGTTGTCTTGAACAAAATGTAGACTGCTATGTTTAGATTTTCTGTGTGTTCTCTTGTAAATCTGAATGTTTGTTTCAGTTAAAGAAACAGTATCGAATGGATCCTTGGATGGTGAATTCTGACAAGAAGTGGAGGTACTAAATACACCATCAAAAGTCAAATCATCAGCGTCAGTGTCAGTAGAATAGTTATTGAAACACGCGTCCTCTTTTTCCTCGTCAGCTTGTGGTTCTATGTCACAGCCATCTTGGTGATCCCCCAAGCTAAGACTCTCTAAAATACCACAAGCGGAATCAAGACGAATGGAGTTTTGAATATAAACTGGTTTTCTCGGAGTATACATTTCAACAATCGATTCGTTTTCAAAATCAATTATAGTGGACAATACTTTAGCTCTTTGTTCGGAATGCGTTCGTAAACTTTGTTGCTGTGGTGGTTGTGATGTTTCAGGGGTTGCAATCATTTGTCGAATTGGTGTCATGAGGTCTTTGTTTTGAAACTCGTCATCTTTGGGAGTTAAGACAGTAAATGGCTCTGGCCAAGGTGCATATTGTTTGTTCAATTCGAGGGCTAAATCTAGCTTCGGTGGTCGAGTAAGTTGATGCTCGGTCTGTTCAAGAGATTTCTTGGATTGCGAAGGTGTGGATGTCAACTTCTGTAGTAGGTCTCTAGCGCTTCGCGATTTCTTTAGGGATGTAATTGGCTCTCTAGTTACCAATGTGTCTTTGCTTTTCCTCCTGAATAACATTTTTCAGTTGTGGGCGGGCTTCTCTGGAGGTGCAGTGATGAGGGAAAAAGATGGTTTCACTTAGATGTGTATCGGTGATTAAACTGTGGAATTGATAGTGTCGATATGATCCGACAAAAAAAACGAGTACTGTTTCCCTTTCCAGAAATGTTTGAGTATATAAATGTACAAATTGCGGCAAAGTTGAAAAGCAACCAAGGAACGAACAAGGGCTTTATGCCTTCGTACTTTTGATACACTCTTTGTAAAAACTCTTTTGATCTCTTTATTGTGTGTATTTTTGTGTATTCATTTTCCTCTGTCCTTTTTTGCATTTATTCTTTCCCAATTGGGCAATGGCATTAAACTTTATTATTTGACTTTAAGCAATCATACATTTAAAATACCCATTTTAGTACATTACTAAACCCATTTCTTACAAAGCACAAAATCAAGTCCATTTATTGTAACATGTAATTTGTTGAGCTCTTCTATTGTTGTGATGATGATCAACTCATAACTCATAACTCTTGTGGCTGATACGGACAGGAGTGTGTGTGTGTGAGACGCACATAAGCCCTTGAGGGTAAGATGTTGCTCTTCGTTTTACGAATATTTCCTATAAGCTAATCAAGGTGAGCTGGTAGGCACAGATTATAGTTTCGCACGCTCCCTGGAATACGAAGCTTATAAGCATTCTTCTGCGTTACGAGATAGTAAACTAAGAACGCGGAATCAATTACACAAATCACCACAAAGTCGTAAAACTAAATTGAAACAATAGAAAGATTCAAAACAAAGACAATGATAGAATAACCTAGTGAAACCCTCGAAAATGAGGAACTAAGAACATTTCTTCACCTATTAGCGCCACGATGAATTAAGAAAAAAAAAAAGTGCAGCAAAGTGTAAACAACGCAGCAACGCAGCAACGCGGGTTAAACTATACCAGCCTGAAGAGGCTTTGTCTCTAACACATATAATTTTGCAAATCCTTTTCGGGATCCGGCGGTGCCATACGTTTGCTCAATGATCATCATCTCACTTGTCTGTACTTTGTGAAACTATTTGCATCATATCCGCCTTATTAATGCTAGCTTGAGGCAACTCGGACTCGTTGCTACCTACTACATCTCGTGATGCTGATTTACACTGATAAAGTAATCCGATCATTTTTCCAATCACAAGCGATAGTTTCAAACTTTTCGAGGGTTCTCAATGGTACGTCGAGGGGGGAATGTTTGTATGGGCGTGTAATGAGGAATTATTTTTGATTTTGTGTGTTTGTTTACAATTTGTCTCGATTTTGATATCTTTCACCACAGATGACAATGTCAAACAAATAGATAAAGCGGGGGGAATGGAGGAGCATTGCCCTCTCTATTTCCCGTTGCCTCGTATAGAGTACTTGTTTTACGAATGTTGATTTGATATTAAAGAAAAGCGTAGAATTAGCAAGTACTTATTCATAAGAAAGTTGAACCGTATATAGATCAGCGTTCAAAAGCATCAACGCCAAGTCTATCATTTGTCTATTTACTGAAAAGATCTCTCCATAACATCGATCGTGCTTGAATAAATCTGATTACTTTATCAAAATACTAGTTTGCATTATTTATGTGCCAATTTTTAGACTTGAGGAAGTCCATTGCAAAGAAACATGGAGAGATTTGTTGCTTAATCATTGTAAATTAGAACATTTCGTATTTGTCAAAAGACTTGCAAACTTGTAATATGGCTATCACATTAGTACAACAAGTACTACGATATCGATATATTTTTGTAATGGTTTTGTATGTGTCGTGGATATAAAAAATGACAAAGACCTTGTTCGCAACAAATGTCACGTGCACATCACTCATCAATGGAAAAGAGATGCTTCTCCCCTCTCTTTGAAGATGAGAGTGTCGTAACCACCAAGGTGATTGCAAACTTTTGTTTTTATCTGACTGAATTAATACTCAAATACATTATTATAACAAAATCATTAATCAATAGGCTAGAACACATTATTACAAGAGAAACCAAGGTACCCCTTTTTTTTTCAGGAAGATCGTTTGGAAATTTTATCACACAGTCTTTTGACAAACTGTTCCCACGACGAACACCTAATTAAGTTGGTTTATGATATGACGACACCCTCGCCGCAATTGAATAGTTGGAAAAATGCATCCAGTGAACCACTGCTGGTAAAAGCTGTGGGCTCAATAACTAACACATTGCCAACAAGCCTACCAGAATTGAGCATGCTGCTGGTTCCTCATACAACTACTTCGCCCTCGACACTGGATAATAGGATAATGGAAATGTTGGAAAGCGGGCAAAGATCAGAATCACCAATACTCACACACGGTTATGTTCATGGTCATATACACAAACACAAGAATCATACTCATATACATGGCCATATACACAATCATGACCACGACCATCACTTCAGGGAAGCACAAAATTCTGTAACACCCAACTTTGCATCATCAACAGTACTGAACAGCATGGTCCCATCTCTTCTGGACAGCTTTTGTCCCGAATTTAATGATGTGGCTACTTGTAAAGATGTATTTTGTGATGACTTAGACGACTGCTTTTATTTCAACTGTGATGACAGCAAGTTCATCAATAATGGGGGTTGTTGTGAGGAGCTAAGTGTAGATGACACAACCTGCTGCACTGACAATAACTGCATACCTCCCATGAAAACTCAAAATCGTTGTGGAGATGCTAGCTGCGTGCCTATTCTCAAGAGTCAAAAAAGCTACGAAACGCCATGTTGTGAGCAACTTCACAAAGGAGAATCACCAAAAGGTAGTCGCGTAGTATGTTGCGAGGATCCAAAGTGCAGCGAATACAAGTTTTGTCATCTGACGCCAAATGAAGGCAGAGATTGTCACCGGTCAAGTTGTCATCATTCACAAGGTACACTTCCAGAATCAGAAAAGAATAATCTTTGTGATCTACAGATCTCTAAACGTCCACTTTTTGAAGATTTGATTAGCAATGTTCATCAGAATTTGACTGCACAAGAGGATCTCATCAATCAATTACAAGCAAAACCTCCAACTAAAAAGGCAAAAAGGAGTCCACTGAGCGATTTTGAGATTCATTTTCCTCATGAGTGTCACCCTGAAGATGCTAATGAGTCAAGCAAGCATCATCACATTCATCAGTCTTGTTTTCACACGACAATTCCAAATGATCCTAATGAATCCAACTCAGTATACAATGACGAGAAACTCATGTCTGATTTTGACTTCATTATTAAATTCAACAATTTTCACGATATGATGTCAAAAAAGGCCACACTCACGGAACCATCGAAACCAGATGATGCAACTTCGATTTTGCAGTATCCATGTCAATGGGAGCATTGTATCAAAAAATTAAATAATGATAATTTTATGAATCATATAGTTGGTGATCATATCAAACAAGAACATGATTTGGAAAAAGCTACCTCATACCAATGTGAGTGGAACAATTGTAATTACACTGATGAAAATCTCGATGCATTGCTCCAACATTTGGAATCGCATAAACAATCTAGTGACAATGAGCCAGCAATCACAATCAACTCCCCCAACGTATTAACCCCAATGTCTACCGCCAGTGTCAACATGAATGAGAAATCACCATCCGCTACCAAGTCACCCACGACTATCAAACGAGAGCTAAACATTACTTCCATGTCAATCCGTCCCAAAGAAAAGAAAAAGAGAAAAGGTTCTACTACATTAACATGTTGTGCACAAGGACCTGAATTCAAATGTCAATGGGAAGTTGGAGTAGATAAAAATGGCAAACCTATTCCATGTAATGCCACCCACGAATCTCAATGTGACTTACAACACCATATAATCAATACTCACATTGGTTCAGGCAAGTCGAAATATAGTTGCAATTGGATAGGATGTGAGAGACATAATGGTAAAATTTTCAATCAGCGGCAAAAGCTTTACCGTCATATACACGTACACACCAACTACAAACCTTGTAAATGCTCAATATGCGGTGCTTCGTTTGCGGTCCAGTCGATGCTTGACCAGCATTTACGAGTGCACTCTGGTGAAAAACCATTCCAATGTTCGACCTGTGGCAAAAGATTTGCCACTAGTAGCTCATTATCGATACATAATCGGGTGCATACCGGTGAGAAACCTCTCAAGTGTAAGTGGCCCGGTTGCAACAAGAGTTTTAGTGAAAGTTCAAATTTAACCAAACATATGAAAATTCACGAAAGAGAATTTGCTTGTGAGATATGTGGAAGCTCTTTTCTTAAAAAAGTTGACCTTGACCAACATCTTAAGTCACATGAACAAAAGGAAGAGAATATTGATGTAAATGTAGGTGTTCTGAGAAGCAGGGTAGAAGCTGTTAAGTAAGGTAGCATAGAGACATTTCTTTTATAGTTTATGTACGAGGGCCAGACTTGCAATCTTCACGTTCAAATGTGAGTAGGAGGTGTACCTCTGCAACTTTACTGTATGATTTGCAGCTTTTCTGATGGCAGGTCGTGCAGAACCCAAAAATCTCTAACAAAATTTTTTTTTTTTTTTCATTTTTCACTGAAATGCTTTGCAATATATCCACCAAGGATCCTCTTAAAGCTGACACCAATGAGACCAACATCTACCCTTTTATCACTCCGTGTTAAGCTTCCCAAACCAGAACTCACCCGCTACACATTTCAAGACTTGAGTTCAATATCGTATTGCGATTTACCCAATAACGGATTTGGTAAAAAGAACTACTACATTGCTAAAACCAAATTCCATCATTGGCCGGTATACAAGAAAGTCCAAAATACAAGAATAACTACCGAGATCAAACGTGTTCAAGGCGATTTACACCAATTGAAACAAGACTTGCTACAAATTTATCCTCAATTTGAGATTAGTATGAATCAAAGTGCAGGAATTGTGAACATAAAAGGAGATGTAACTGAGGAAGTTACAAAGCTTTTTGAGAAAGAAATAGGTGTATAATGAAGCTACGGATACAACTGTAAATAGCGTTTAGTAATGAATAATGAATGATAAAGCAAGTGCACATCATATATATGTGTGTGATGAATTCTCTACATTCTTTCTCAACAACACATATACCCACTCACTGACTTGCGCCAGAGTTTCCATTCTCAGACGAAGGTGTGCTATATTCTGACCCACTGCCACCAAATGCAATCTGTCTAATTGAAACCATCCATGGATCATTCAACAACTCAGCAGCGCTGGGTCTTTTCGCAGGGTCATGGACAAGGCATCGTGATATAAACCGTCTTCCTTCTTCACTCAATTGATCTGGTGATGGTAATGGTGGTTTGTGACCAGCGGCAATATGATACATTATAGCCCATTCATTGTCTAGATTTGCCCATGGTCTACGCCCGGTTGCCATTTCCAACACACAGCATCCTAGTGACCAGATATCAACAACGCCACTACGATCGGTGGAGGAGCCTGTAATCACTTCAGGCGACATGTACATCGGGGTACCAGTCATGGAATTTAAACTCTGATTGTCAGTACCTGTAACTGGACGAATTGATTTTGTAGAGACTCTTGTTCTGCCACTGTTTGCGATAACTTTAGCGGCACCAAAATCAACAAACTTGATAACTCCGTTGTGATCGAGTAAAATGTTTTCTGGCTTGATATCTCTATGGACAACTCCCGACTGGTGCAAGTATGCTACACCTTCCAACATTTGCAAGGTATAAACTTGAATAACCATTTCGTCCTCAATACGACCATGGGTTAAAAGACCAGCAAGTGAACCACCTTCGCAAAATTCCATGAAAATGTAAACTTTATCACGATGCACTTCCACTCCAAAATACTGCACCACATTTGGATGATTCAACATTTCCAATACCGTCATTTCTTCTTTGATTTGCGGAACGATGCTCTTAATGGACTGACTATCGTGAAATCTAATCTCCTTCACCGCCATTACACCCCCGGTATCCAAATTAACTGCCGCAAAAACTTGACCAAAAGTACCTCCCCCGATGTATTTTCCTTTTTGCCATCTAATAGAAACACTGGAGAATGAAGATGCCAACAATGTGACAAACTGATACTCCAGGTCACTCTTGTCGATCACCTTACCCACCGACTGGTATTCATTCAGAAGTTCAGATCTATACTGTTCAATCTCGGCAATTTGTTGCATCACTTCTTCATGGTACATTTCGTACGCGTAATCATCATTTTGCGAATTGGCAATATTCTGTCTCTGCGAAGTCCACTTCAAAAGCTTGTTTTTCTCAGCTTCACTGGATCTTGCTCCCATAATATCGAAATGTGAAATGAGCAAGGACATACATCTCGCAACTTTAACCTTCAATTTACTGAATTGTTCGTCATTTAAAAACAATATGTTGAACCCGCGGGTCATATCCATCGCAAATTCCAATGCCAAAACACACCACCTAAACGTTTTCCTATCAGTGGGGACACAATCATCACAAATGAAACTAACCCAGTCAATTGCCAATTGTATCAATTTCATAATGACTGCAGACTTTCGAGACAAGTCCAAATTTCTAGCTGCGTTTTTTCCATAATCACGAGCGAAAACAAAGTAGTTGTTGACAACAGTTTGATAATCACCGGTGGTATTCAATTGTCTAAACTTGTTCAGGACAGTCTTTACTGAGTCCAAAACCGATAAACTCATACGGAAAAATGCCTTGTTTGTTTTCGTCAACTCATAATGAACTTTTGCAAGGGAGCATCGCTGTTCAATCGGTTTTATACCACCACCCACAACCAAAACGTCACTAACAAGATCCAAAAACCTGTCTCGAACCAAATGTAATTCAAAGTAGGGAATTTTAGAAATGAGTGCCAACTGACCATTTTTAAGTTCTGTTGTGGGGACAGACTCAACACTGACATTGAATACGGTACCTTCCCAAACTATTGGTTTCATCGGACAAAGAGCCAAAACATACCCAAGTTTCAGGGGATCTTCAACTTCCTCGTTTGTTATGTTCCACGAACTTTGAAGTAAATTCAGTAGCTCCGTAAAATTGGACTTCTTTGTACTAGGATCCAAGCCAACATATGACCCATTGATTATTTTCATTATCTCCAGCTCATTGCCCGCTAGATCCGAGCTCGCGAAAAAGTATGTTCCCTGCGACTCTATAGTGTTGGTATACACCAAGAAGTGATCTGTTGCCCGCAACACATCGAGCAATATTTTTGTATTATTTTGATGAGGTTGATCAGGTAGTTCAAATACCAATGAGTTTGTGAATGATCTGGAAATATCCCCAGTAAATCTCGCCAACTTACGACGTATTTGCCCGAAGTTACTCAAAGTCGAGCTATACCATCGGATTAAATCCTGTGAGGATTCCGTATGAGGAGGCGACCTTATGGAATGGTTAAAATATGCTAATAGGCGATGATTCAATCGCAGGGTCAACAACGCAATCTCTTCAGAGACAACAGCACCGCCTCCATCAATGTAGTTTCCTAACGATTGTAAGAAAAGCCATACTTCTTCCAACTCTTCCGGCTCCTTAAAAGTTCTAAAACTGTTTTGTGATCTTGAGCTATCCAACAATTTCTTGTTAAACAACACTAAGAAATAACGGATGCATCTGAGAATAACTGCATCGAAATCGGTGACTTCACCATCGAATAAATCACTTAAAAGCCAAATTTTATGTGGGTCTGGTTCTTTATACTGTTGGACACCCAGCTTTACCTCTAATGCAATTGTAATATAGGATTGAAAGTCATCCAACATTTGGTCAATCATCATTAACGTTGGGTTTTGTAACTTCATCGCGTAACCCAATCTGACATTTATAATCTCTTTGATCAACTTCATGGGAATAATACAAATTTGAATCAAATCGTGAAGATAATCAGGAAGCTTCATTATCTCAAACATGTTCCCCAAACGAATATAAGTATCCTTGGACTTTATCATCCATGGTGATAATGGTTTAAATATACGCTTTTTGAATATGGTATGCACGTCTTTTTCTTTCATCAATCTCTCTGCTAGTGACTTGTTATCTTCGTCGAAAATCTCCTTAACAATCTTGCTATTCGACAAGGAAGAGCTTCTGCTGGGAACTTCGACGGGTGATTTTGTAATATCTAATTCGTCATTACCGATCCATACTCTTAAGGATTGCGTCTCCCTTTTAATAGCATCAGTTATAGATAGCCAAGCGGTTAAGGCGTCAATTCTATTTTGAAACTCTTCACTACGACATGCCGGCTTGTCATTGCGCATCTCTTCCAAAGTCCTCCAAAGGCCGCACGCCTCATCATACCGGTCCAAAATGGTCTCGACTTGTTCTCTGATAGGGTTCCTTGTGGAGCCATCGTAGTTCACCTCAAACTGCATGATATCTTCAATCAACTGCTCAACCAATGTTCGCCTATATGCCACAATCTTTCTCTGATCATCCTCAGTTCTATTAAAAATTTTGGCTCTGATTCCGAACCATATATTCTCTTTGAATGTAGAATGTACATAGCTCTCAAGTGGATTGTCTGGATTATTTGTATTTATGATCTTTGTCTTTTCTGACCGCACAACATCACCTGTCAATACAGACGTCAACATCGACTGCCAGTCTAGCCTTTCAACCACGGCAGGATCATCAGTAGTATCCGTCCTGAGGTTTGAAATTTTTTGAAGATTGAGGCTGGAGTTTTTCATCAATGACACGGCCATACTATAATCAATTTGGTACTTATCATCGTCAATTGCCGCCAACAATGTCGCATTGTCCCCATTGTTTGATGCAGAGTCATATCCCTCGTCGTCATCTTCATCATCCATCGAGTCCTTGCTTTCATCATCAGCTCCTGTAATACCTTTGGTATAATAATCATCGGCAAATTGATTTTTTAGCTTTCGCAAATACGTCTTTTCTTGTGCTAAGTACTGTGACGACATAGGCTGCAGTTGTGTTTTGGTTAATGAACTTGACCTTGTTCTCACTACTGAGGTACTAGGGGACCTGCTAACAGCAGCCGGACTATGAGCGGTTATAGCATGAGGCGTTTTGGTATTATTAGGAGACGTGGTACTTGGAAAATGTACCTTGTTACCCGAGTTAGCCACTGACCTTGTTGCTGCCTGGTTATACCCAGAGCTTAATGACCTTTTAACGTGCAGCTCCTTAGTTATAGTAGGCATACTTCCGTTCACTGTTTGCGAACGAATCAACGATGGTGGTCTTTTGATAGGTTGCGTTGTCGCTGACGACGCTTTGCTATTGAGCTGTGATTTACCATTGACGGCATCTTGATGATCTGCATACGCCTTATCAATTCCAAGATCCCCAAGGTTTATCAGTTGGGCGTCTAGATGTTGGGATTGAGATTCAACTTGGTGATGGTGAACAGTGTCGAGTGCGTGGTGTTGAGACTCTTCACTTGACAGATCGGGTATGTTGCTGTCCGACATAGTTTTGCCAATGGAGTATTCCTGGGAATCTGTGAGAGTCCTAGTTGGTAATGTGTTACTAAAAACAGTGAGTAAATTAGTGAAACCTTTTTGGTACCCTTTTCTTGAAGAACTCTGTCAAGTTTCAAGTTCTAATCTTTTTTTTTTTTTCTTTGCTTCCAATTTTACTGTTCGTATTTCAATGAAAGCATAATTCAACCAAACTCATATCTCAACGAATTCTGTCTTTGTATTTTGAGATTTTATTACCCCCAGCTCTATGATGATTGAAATCCAAGCAAATGACAGACTCGGTAAAAAAATAAGGGTCAAGTGTTTACCAACAGATACCATTGGCGACTTGAAAAAAGTACTTGGAGCACAGATCGGAACTCCATATGAAAAGATAATTTTGAGGAAAGGACATCAAATATACAAAGATCATATTACATTAGATGATTACGAAGTTCATGATGGGTTTAATTTTGAATTGTACTATGGGTAAAACCATTCTAGGCTCATTACACTATTAATTTCAATTCTATATATAATACAAATTAGTCGTTGAATAAAACATAAATGATAGGCAAGGTCCCATAGTTGACGTATACCAGTAGCTTGAAACTAGCTTTATAAAAAATAATCAACGTGTTGCCGTTTGGGACGTTTTTGAAAGTATGCAGCGAAAAAGTCAGTGTCGGCATTTTCTCTATCCGACAAATTGATCCCATTCACGCCTCTTCCATTTAAGGTATCTTCATCATTCTCAGTCGATGCCTCAAAAACATTAAAGAATTGTCCTGGCAATACACCTTGTTTGGCTTGTATAGTGGATTTAAATGAAGGGTGCTTTGTTGAATTACTGACATCAACTGTTTCTTTATCATCAATGATTTTGGTCCCATAATTTGTATGTAGGATCTCCAATACACTTGCTTTGTTACCACATCGGTAACAATAATTTGGTGCAGACCACACCGTCAAACATTTTCCTTTCCAGTAGCTAGTATACCCCTCGTTGCACAACTGGTGTGCCCTAATCATTTGGGACAACTGATTATCGTTGCAAAACTTGTCCATTATATCGCTTCCAAAGAGGTAGCCAGCGCCTCTCGGACTCAATTTGAAGTCGGTAATCTCAACATCGGGATCGGACCAAACCAAATCAGCCATTATACCATCATGGGGAATCTCGCGAAATCTATCTATCGCTCTAATTTGGTCCAACTGTTGACAGCTCGGCGATAAACCCCCATGACACGCAAATATTGTCCCATCAATTGTAGCCCCTAGTGGCAAATAGTCAAACAAGTCAGTGATGTATGACCACACGTCGGCAGATCCATTATACTTGTTTAGTACCTCGGTGTAAAAGCCATAATTTGTAGTTATTGTTCTAGACTCATGATTACCTCTTATTAGGCTTACTCTGTTGGGGTATCGAAGTGTCAACACCAATAGTAATGAAATAGTCTCTACCGAATAGTATCCACGATCGACATAATCTCCCAAGAAAAGATAATTAGTGTTGGGAGGTGACCCACTGATTTTGAAAATTTCCAACATATCATGATACTGACCATGTATGTCCCCAACAACAGAAATGGGAGATTGTAGTGATAAAATATTGGGGGCAGCCAATAGCTGTGTTTTGAGCATATGACATAGTTGTTGAATGGTTTCAGATGGCAAGATCTTTGGTGGTTTGTGATCTAATAGTTGCTCTAGACAAAAGTCTAGATCGGAGACGAGTATTTTGAAAGGTATCGTCATATATCATTCAGGTGCAGGAGATGTATAGCCTGTGTGTGTGTGTGTGTGTGTGTATCTCCTCGCGGTATGGAAAACTTTTGATAAAGTTTGATAAAATTAATTTATTATTTTGGGTTTTTTATATACAGGAAACCACATGGGGACCCCATCCAACATAGTCGTATCTTTCATATTCACATCAGGTTCGGGAAATTACTTAAATTTTTACTGCTCTATACAATGTTCTAAAATAGCAAGACCATCGTCTATAGCTTCATCTGGTATGTTGAGTGCGGGGACAAACCTGATGGTATTCATTCCAGCAGTAATTATCAACAAACCATTTTCTCTACACTTTTCTACAATCTTATTGATATCAATATTTTCAGCAAACTGTAATCCCAACAATAACCCCTTTCCTTTAACTTTTAGCACTTTGTCTGGATTGGTCTCGGCAATCTGATTCAACTTCGCGACAAACTTTGCCGACTTTTCATTGATATTGACCAAAAATGGCTCCTTTGTGATCTCATCTACAACGAATGATCCGATTCGAGCTCCAAGTGGATTTCCTCCATAAGTTGTTCCATGATCCCCAACAGAAAGAACATTTTCAACCTTTTCTGTAATCATAGTGGCACCAATGGGGAATCCGTTCCCTAAAGCTTTTGCCATGGTCACGATATCTGGATGCGCTTCATTAGGTAAATACGAATGAGCCCATAACTTACCTGATCTACCCAATCCACATTGAATCTCGTCATAAATTAGTAAAACGTCATGATCATTACACAATTTTCTCAATTCGACCAAGAAAGTTTCATCCATTGAGTTAACCCCTCCTTCTCCTTGTATTGGTTCGATAATAACACCACAGGTTTTCTCCGATGACATTGAGTTTTTAACACTTTCGATATTATTTGGTTCTGCAACATGTATTCCTGGTATCAAAGGCACAAAAGGCGATTGATATTTGGGATTGGGAGTTACTGACAAAGCACCCATTGATCTACCATGAAATGAATTAGCAAAGGTGATAAACTCAGTTTTAGAATCTCCACCTTTCACCTTACCATACTTCCTAGCAAACTTCAAGGCTGCTTCATTGGCTTCGGTTCCAGAGTTACACAAAAATACCCTTGAAGCGTCGTTCAATCCGTTATGTTCCTTTGTCTTGTGAATTAATTTACTTGCCAACTCACCTGCGGGTAAGTTATAATATAAATTGGAGCAGTGTATAAGCTTTTCCGATTGGTCCTTCAATATCTCTGTGATGCCTTCGTTTGAATGGCCTAGACAAGTCACTGCGATTCCAGCAGTAAAATCGATATACTTTCGGTTCTCCAAGTCATAAATATAAGAGCCTTTACCATGCGTTAGAACTAGATTTGGCCGAGCATAGGTAGTTACCGTGTACGGCTTAGAAACCTTGTTTATGAATTGGCCAGTGTGTGACTCTTCACTTGCGTCGGAAACTTCATGAAATGTTGGCTTTGTCTTTTTTGTTGTTGAATACTTGTAAGCTGTAGATCTCAACCCCGTTTGACGTGCAATCTTTGCGAATGATCTATTTGAAGCAAAAAATCTCAACATATCGATATACTAAGATATAGATGTAGAAGAAAGCTCTGTTGAATTTCTAGCTTTTGTTGAAAAAAAAGATTATTGAAGAAAAATGTTAACTTTATAAAAAAAGAGATTGTGCTTCATCGCGCTTAGTGAGTCAGAACTCATTACCGTATTGGTAAAAAAGTACAAGCTCCTATATTTTGTGCTTCATATACAAGCTTTGTCAAAATCTATTAATATCAATGGTGACTTCCAATGTGTTTACTCTCCCACAGTCTTCCAATAACTGCATTTCGTTACGAATGATCCTATTAACTTCAAACCTCATTCTAACTTCTTCGTCAGAATCAGCCCCCTTCATGTTGATCGAAACCCCAATGACATACAATTGGTAGTTGAATTTTGTAATGAATAACTTGTCTATTGAAAACCCTTCTTTGAAACAGTCCAATGATAGCACGCCTTGCTTTATTTTAGACTTTAACACAGTATATTCGTAGTTTGAGTGCGGAAATGAACAAAGCAAAATTCCTCCCAACAACTTGACTAGAATCCACCCATTGTAAAACAACAAACAAGCTACTAGAATTGTAGCACATTTATTGATGTCATAAGCCAATTCCTTAACAAACGTCTCTGGAATCAATGGAAGAACGATAAGAAATGACGCATAAGTTACAGTGATCATATGCGTAGGGTAATTTCTCCAAGTCTCCAAAATTCTCAAAAATCTCTGGCGCAATGTGAAGGCTGGTGCATGGACAAAGATCGTGGTATCATGGTTCTTTGTATGCGTACTTTCCCCACTGGTCATCATTTCATTGATTCGATCATAGGCAAGAATGAAATGAGAAGACACCAATGACACTGCTAACGATATTATCAACACCATTTCATAAGGCAACAAATTTGTGGATGCATTTCCATGCCCATCATGAACTCGATGAGACAAGTGTTCGTGATCCAGGTGGTCATCATCAGACATCAACGACAAGATGAATTCTTCAAAGAAATGGCTGAACAAGTCAAAACTGAGCATCAAGAGGGAGGCACTCAATGCAAACCCAACTAACACCTCAATACGCTCCAACCCAAAGGGGTACGCTATTGAAGAGCTATTCCAAACTTCGAAATTGGACATAATATCAACCAATACAATAAACAAGGACCCTAATGAATCATAAAATACTAAATGAGCTAATGTTGCAAGCGATCCAAAGCCATATCTAAACCCAATGACGAAAATGACTATTGATAAACTAAAGTGACCCAAAGCCCACACGAGCTTCGACTTTTGTTGCTTTGTTACAGAGGAAAGTGCTTCTTTATAGTTTGGGACTGGATACAGATCGGGAATTGCTTTCAACTGCTGTTCATTGGCACTCATTGGAGGTGGTTCTTGAAATAAGTTCATTGACACTGAAGAGTGTTTGTATTTGTGACCTTTTCTATGGGCTGGTTTCACTTGCAATGATTGACTTGGTCCATTGTTGCTTAGCATAACCTCCTGAGGTTGAAAATTGAAAGGGTTCAGTTTCTTGGGTGAGGTGGATCTTCTTACCGGTGATTTCGACCTGTAATGTCTATTGTTTCTAACAGGAGAAGTTGACCTCGTTGGTGAAGGCGGGTGAGTGTTTAGCGTATAATTTGATTGAGATTGGAAACCTCGATCCTGAAAGCTAGGACTATAGTTTGAATTCAAACCGAAGGAAAAAGAGTCTCTTGATCTTGGTGAGTTCTCAAAAGGGAGCAAGTTCCCATCCTCTGAAATAGAGTTTCCCGAGTCCAAAAGAAATGCTGATAGCGGTCTTGATTTAGATTGTTGTTGGCTGGGATAAGATAGTCTTGGTGATTTGCTTAACGACGAATTGGAATACCGTCTTGGCGACGGACTCATTTGAGTATTGCCAAATTGAAACGTATGGTCTTGCGGACTATCATTTATCGAGTCAGTTGAAAAGTTTGCACTAGCCAAAAAGCTCAAATCCTTTGCTTTGTCCTGATGGTTATCTTGTCGCACACCATCGTTCGTTTGCGTTTCTATACTCAGTTCTGACTGGTTTGATTCAATTATCGTGGGAATTTCTTGAGGATGTGCGTATATATCCTCCTCTGAGGCTACACTATATACTTCTTCGACTTCATGTTTGCGACTCATTTTCCTGGAAAGTGGTGTCATAGAAAGGCTGTGGGTTTGGCTTTTTTCAAAACAAAATCTACGCGACAACCCTGTCAACTTTATGAAACTCACGTTCTTTAATTATTACACAAAAGACTATAGCCAAGTGTTTTCTACTATGGTGGGTTTTCCCTTGCAACGTACCCATCAAACAACAGCAAATTGACACACCCATCATTTAGAGAGTGACTAGTATCCTCTAGCAATTCGTAAGTTCTGATTCTGAAAGGATGAACACAAGTCCTGGAATGACTGCCCTCTCGTCTGTTATTCTTTTCGTTACTCAATATGTTTCCCATAAATGAAGGAATGTTCAAAGAATCAGTTTTGGAAACTTCAAGCTTAAAGTTGCTACCATTAATATAGTTTGCATCTCCACCGAATGCCAATTCATCACTACTAAGCATTATTGCACATTTGACTAAACTGTCGTCGAGTGTATTTTTGAAAGGGTTCTCGTCATCGAATTGAGGAATGGCGAACAAGTGTTGCACTTGTGAGGTAGTGGCTATCAGCTCTATCACATTTGCTTCCTTATGCCTTGCTTCCTCGGGGCTTGGCTGCTGTTCCTGCAAGCCATTCGAAATCGGCAACATCTCCCCAGCCAATGTCGTAATTTCATCGTTCACAGAAGTTTTCATAACCAACAAAAGATCATGGAAGAGTACTCTCAACTTCAGGTTCTGACGCTCTAAATACTTTGAATCCACAATCAGAATTAGCCGTTTGACCATATTTTCTGCAAGCTCATCGCCAAGATTCTTGGCAATGAAAGCACATAGAGTCAGCATGTGTATGATCAAAAGCTTTAAAATTATTGACAACAAAGTGTCTAACGAGTCGTGTCGCTCTTCGATAATAATTCTGTTAATCGTAGTATTCACCCTGCTGAGAAATTCTGTAAATTTAGTGATAAATGGGTTTGGCGATGATACAGCATTGACTGTGCTGGACAAAAAGGTATCGAGAAACCCAACGGCAATGGAGTTTATAGCGGCGCCATTCATAGTCAAAGTGACTGTTGTGGTGTCATCAAGTGGTTGAGTGAATACTTTGTTTTCTAGAATTTCCAAGATAATCAACTTGTGTTGCCACGGAACCCAACAAAATAAACTTCCGAAAAGCAAATTTTTAGACGAGCCTTCTGACCTCGTCCGGTTCAAATAAGTTTCAATGAAAACTTCCCACCTTGCTGTAGCGGATGATTTGTCTTCGACATTCAAGGAGAAGGACAAAATTGATAATAAAGCTTGGTAAAATGGTTTATTGAATTCGTTTATCTCATCGATGCTTTGCTCAAACTTGGAAAGACTTCCAACGTAGTCCTCTTTCGATTTGTTTAAACAAAGGTTCAACAAGTCGAAGCAATCATCTCGGCTCGTGTTCACAAGGAGTTCACTCAAGATGTGACGCCCTTCGGTAACGAGACTGTGACTCAAAAAGTGCTTGACTTCTTCTTTATTGTCAAGAAGACAGCTGTGCAAGTTTCTAGCAGTTAAACCCTGCAAAATTAAACAAGTGTACTGTTTCTTGTTCTTTTCTTTGAAAAAGTAAACGCTGATTCGATAAAGCTGATATTTAGCAGCACTTAGAGCCATGTTGTTTGGAAAATCCGGCTCCAACAACATCTGCAATAGTAGCAGTTGTAATTGCTCCTTGCCATTATTGGTCAACAATGATACAACTCCTTTGAGTGAAATAATATCGTATATAACCAATTTCTTGATCATTAAAATTTTCAAATTTGTTTGACATGCTGAATGTAAAACATCACTCACAGCGGAGCTAATAGTCTTCTCAACTACATCGACAGCAATGCCAGCAGCAAAATGTCTCCAAAGTCTTACAATTGCGGTCTCTTCAGACTCCGAAATGCAATCAACTTTCAGATACCAATAGCTCAAGTGATTGTCGATGTTGGTATTTCCTGCTATCGCTTTCAACCCGTTTACTTCAGACTCGCTTTTCAAAAGTACACTATTCAGCACCCTCAATGCCGCTAAATCGTTTTTGAAATCATCAGAACTATAATTGTCTGTAAGTTTTGGTGTATGATCTAGTGCCAAATCAACAGACTGTATTTGCATTGGTGTTTCCAAGTTATCTTTTCTATAAGTTGGAATACCAAAATTTTCTGGATCAGAAACTGCATCTCCCCATTTTCTTTTCCTAGAAGAGGTTCCGTCTTTTTCAGTAATTGAGTCGACAAAGCTCCAGACTTGATGGAAATTGTAAGCAACAGATTCTCGTTGACTCAAATCTTTGTAATTCTGCATGATTAACCGAAATATGTTTGCAATGGTAGATTTATTCGATGTATCAACGAATTGCTTCAAAAGTTTGAAATGCCTCATGATTAGCTTGGATATAAAATAAAGCCCATCTAGGTATAAAATGGCCATTCGGCTTTCATTCCTGAGAATAGTCGGAACAATAATTTTGAAAAATACCGGCAAATTGTCGGAAATAGAATAAAATTTGTATAAATCAGCTAAAATGTCTTGTGTAAATACAACTAGTTTTGGTGAATTAACAAGCCTTGTTTTAAACTCGTCCGTAAACCAGTTGACAAGCAAGAACTTCAATCCAATCTGAATAGAGCTCCATTGTTTTTCAAAGTGATCAGACGGGATAATCCCTTTATTTGTAAACAACGTTTCCAAAATTTCTGATTGAAGTTGTTTTTTCATTTTTTCGAAAGTGCCTTTGAAATCTAAACCTTCGGTATTCCATTTACGCAAGATACTATCACATTGCTTGTTGTTCAATACAGGTAAGTTCGTCAAGCATTGAAGATGATTTTGGGTGCTTTCATTGGGGCCCTTTTGAGACTTGCTGTCGTCTGTTGTCGTGTAAAAAACTCCAGAAGCAATTAATTTTCTCAAATAAGAGCCAATTGTGATCAATTTTAACTGGTAGAGCTCATTAATCATTATATAGAGCTTGCGATTATCAACCAATTCTGAGTCGGATTCTAATGATGCAAATATGCATTCCAAAATCTCGTTTTCGAACTCCATCTTGACTGATTTTTCAGCTTGAGAAAACACTGATTTTCTCAAAAAATTGCATACAATTGATAAATTCTCATTTTGAAAAGCACTATGCCGCCAAGGGGACACACTCCAAAAGAAGATTGTATGTAAATTCTGTTTCCACTTGTCATTACTTTGATTACCCATTTGGGGTAGGATTTTTTGAGCAAGCTTTTCATTGAATCTGAGATGGTCCAATTGCTCTAAGATATTGGGCGATTTGCTGGACGATTGTTGCCCACAGTACTTTCTATCGTCCCGGAAATTCTTAGCATCCCCGTTAATGGATTTGCCAGCTACTTGTGATTCACTTGAAAAGTTCATATCAGTCTCCACTTGGTTCGAGTTGATTATCAAACTCTCGTTTCTGTAATTGATTAACTCGAGTTGGTCAGCCAATTTTTTCAGCTCGTTCAGTTGAACATTTCCCATCTCCTGCGATACTATAGATACTAATGCATCACCGGTTAGTACCCAATTACCGGGTATAACAAAATTGTTTGTGTTGCGTTTGAAAAGGTAAATCACCAAATCATGCAATGACCTTGTCAAATTGTTTCGCAAATGCTCTGGTAGAAACCATTTCGGATATCGCGAAAGCTTGGTCGTATAAAAGTAGTTAAGCAACAACAGCTCGCTCAACTCTTTTGCCAAATAGTCACAACCAATGATGTCATTCCAGAATGTCTTTACCCACACCAATGCAGCAAAACGCTGCCCATAGTCAATGGTAAATCCTAAATCTTCCTGAATTGAAACATCGTAGTCTTCCGTGTCTTCCATTTGTCGAATACTCAACAAGTGACTAACTGTATCTGAGTCAATGGGAAATCCATCTCCGAGTGGTTTTAAGATCAACGAAAGAAAATATTGCTTGTCCAATAAAGTTTCGGCATACAAGGACAGAATAAATTCTCGAAGATAACCCAATTTTTTAATGTAGTATTCTTTAGCTACAGCACCATCAATATGCCCTATATCCTGTGACATTTTCACCATATAGCCAACAATCTGTTGAGTCCATTCTTGTAACCAGTGCAATTCAAACTTCTCCGGCAGATTGGAATCCAAAATCTTAGATTGATGCTTTCGCCTTAATGTCAAGAGCTCGCTGAACAAAACACATTTTGTAAACCACAAAGCTCTATTTATTGGAGTAGCCCTAGTGCATAATGCATCAATGAGAAGCTTGCTTCGAATACCATGTGGAATCTTTTCTCCAATTTTCTTTAAAGGTATGTTTGGGTTGCTTAGATCATTGAGCCAACTTTCTCGTTTGGTTGCAGTGAGAGTGACCTTTTGAGGTATCTTGAAATGGCCAGCATTGTGTCGTATTTTGTTTATATTCTCATTTCTGGATGTATAGGCATTAGCGAGATATCGAGACAACTCACTGACGACGTTTAAACAGTTTTCATTTGACTGAAATAACGTCGCCAGGACTAAGTTTCTGCCGGAATAGTATTCGTTGCCAACTTGAGGAGCCTCAAAGTATCCTTTACTTAAATACGTACGATCGTCGGACTCATTCGACTTCACCTCCTCTTTTCGAACTTGAGTATGGTCCTTCCATGGTATAAAGTCAGGGTATGTAAGTTCATTGGCTTCAGCCATTACTTCCTCGGTTTGTTTCATGGGTGGAATATCGTCTTTTGACAAATCTTCAAAAGCGTATACTGGTAAGCCTGGCCGATCCATCACATATTTCATAGCCACCAACTCATCCTTGACTGATGACTTTGTGAGCAGTGACTTCTTATGTGACGATAGTAGCTTATTCCTGCTTTTGATTTTACTCGCCATTGTTGTTTGAAGTCCTTGGTGAGAAAGTGATCTCGTGGAAACTGTCCTTGGATCAACTTCGAGCCATTCAAAAAATTGCGTGCAGGAATTGTCACCACTTGTTTGATATTGTACCACGCACGCCACGGAGTGAAGACACATACTTATGGAATCTTCCTAGTCCTTCCTAGTTAGCTTAGAGACAATAAATAGGACGGCGACCTTTACTGCCAAGTGTTTGCTGTTAAAACTTTCGGTCAAAACATATAGATTGAAATCAAGCTCTTTCTAACACCTCAATTGTGCCGTGACCAAAATAAAAATAGAGTCACCAAGTACAACAACGTAGCCAATGTATTAAATGAGAGAACTATTGAAGAATTTGCCTACTTTCAATCAATCAGTTTACTCGGTACATCCACCTCTGTCGAGATTACAAAATTTAAAGGACTTTTACTAATTATAACAAAATTGATGTCAGAATCAACTTTAAAACTGCAACATTTTACCCTACCTCAAAGTGTGCCATCCACCAGGCGTTAGAAATAGAAATGGGGTGATCCATGCCTTTAGTTTGACCTGAATAGACTCTTCGGTAAATGTTAGTGCCATCTGGTACTAGTCAACAAGTTAAACGTGATGCAGCACTGCTGACCTTATGAAATTTACGAGCTCCAATGAGTTGAGGTGGCAGTTGCGCCTACATGGGGATATTCCTTTTTGAGGTTACAAATCACTCCCGTTTCAAAATCACTCTGTATGCTACGGTCGTTCCTACATAGCACATCCTCCTGAGGGGATTATAAACGCTATCAATTGCCAAAATTTCTTGTAAGATTTCTGCTAGTTACAAAGCCAAATGTTGGAAACAAATCCTTTCCACATCTCAAGCAGTTCTTAAATCTTTATTCCCTCTCTCACTTTCTGAATTTTCCTTGAACTGAAGAGATTCACGTAGGCATGATAAATCCCCCCTCCCCTATCCAAATTAAACCAAATAAACTCTTCAAACACTGAATCGATGTCCCGGGCAAAAATGTAGACTTCAAGTATTTCATAGTATCCGGTGAAAACCTTTCGTTGATTTTATTTTCTTGACAATGAAAATATTTGCTTCATGTACGACGATGCAAGATAAATCTTCTCCCATATGAACTTAAATCTCTTTAAAAATAACCTCTGCCGTATTTAATTAAATACTCTGATATCTTTTCATCTCCTTAGACCCAATCGAAGTTCTACCACCATTTCTGAAAAACAGCAAAATGTCGTTGAATGAAAATACTGATATGATAATCACAAAATCCAAGTGTGAGTGTGTAGATAACGAAGAGGAAAAAGATGCATCATCCAATTTCGACACGGAGTCTGTAGTCAAAACAGAACGAAATCAAGTCTTTGAGATAAAAAAAGATGGCCCCAACTTTCGTGGAGTTGGCACGTATGGTGCAGCAATTTTAATTGCGAAATCGCAATTGGGATTAGGAGTACTTGGTTTGCCCAGTACTTTCAACTCCTTGGGTTTCCTACCAGGTGCCCTTTCACTAGTTTGCTTATGTTTGTTGAGCACATACACCGGCCTTGTCATTGGGAAATTTCGAAACAAGCATCCTCATATCTATTGCATTGATGACGCTGCTTACATGTTATTTGGTCCTATTGCACGTGAGATTATGGGTTGGGGTTTCTGGCTCTTTTACACGCTTTGCTATGGTTCAGCATTGCTCACGATCTCCATCGCTTTTAATTCATTAACAGGGCATCCCATGTGCACTGTTATTTGGGTGGTTATCGGTGCAATAGTATCCTTTATTCTTGGTGCTTCAATCAGAACAATGAGGGTATTATCGTTTATGGGATACTTTGCCATGTCAAGTATTCTTCTCGCAGTGTGGACCGTAGCAATAGCATGTCTTACTCAAAAAGTTCCTGCAGCAGCACCTCTTGAACAGCCAACAAATAAATTAATAAGAGTTGCAGCCACGGGAGTTCGTTTTAGTACAATAGCATCTGCTATTGCAATTCAGTTCTTTTCATTATGTGGAACAGCATCCTTCTTCTCAATACAAGCAGAAATGAGGGATCCAAGGCAATATGGTAAATCACTTCTCATGGGACAAGCATTGGTGATGTTCAATTACATCGTTCTTGCCATTATGATTTATGCCAAAGTTGGTCAATACGTAGCATCTCCTGCACTAGGCTCTGCTGGTGACCTATTCAAAAAGATTGCTTATGGTATAGCACTCCCTGGTTTGTTCTGGTCTTCATTCTTCACTGCCCACCTTGCAGCAAAATACTCCCTCATCCGAATCTTGAGAGGTACCAAACATTTACAAAGCAACACCAAAATTCATTGGATTACCTGGCTCGGGATGATTACCATTGTCAGCGCTGTTGGGTTTGTAATCGCTGGGGCAATTCCATTTTTCAACAATTTGGTAGCTTTAACTGGTGCACTAGTCGGCACGTCTTTCACGCTTTTCATCCCTGCTTGTTTAACATTGTATGAAATAGGGCATCACAAACATCACGAGCGTGATCTGACTCTCACATGGATTAAACACTCATGGAGTGAATTACATAATCACAAATTCACTGCCACCTTGTCAATATTCTGCATCGCAGTAGCGATCTTTATTTGCGTTGGTGGTCTCTATGGTGCCATATCCTCCACAGTCGAAGCTTACGCGAATGGAACCGTTGATCGCGCATTTTCTTGTGCCAACAATGCTTAAAGACATTGATACTCGCCGATACCAATCCAAAGAAAACACTATACGAAACAAATAGAAAGAGGGGGGGGGCGCGGGTGAGGAGAGTTTGTCCTCTCTCTACACTACGAAACATTCAAATCTATCATTTGATTATGTCACAAAATATACAAATACCCTATAGACTCACCAGTCATCATCGTCATCCTCTTCTACATCACTGTCATCTCTTGTTGCACCTTGTCTCTTCCTCAATGCATCAGCAAGAGAGCCCGCTAAACTCGTCTCTTCAGTCTTTTTCGCCTTCAAAGCATCAGCTAATCCATTTCCCAAACTTCCACTCAGCGCAGTTGTAGCTTGGGTGGTGTTTGTATTGGAGCTGGCAGTACTCACAGGATTCGAAGGAGCAGACGAGTTCGAGTAAATGTTGTTTGCATTTGGAGAACATTCTTGTAAATAGTCAATTGGTGACCATCCTTCCTGTGATTCATCCATAGTCTTGACTAAGCCCCATTTTCCATTGACCTGGGTGACGTAGTAGATAGTGTCCTTGGTCAATGCGACCGAACCAGGCACAGAACCGTCGTAATCAAACATGGCTTTGTAAGTAGGGAATTTTGGTTTTGATAAAGCCGGTGGTGGTGGCGGTGGTGGCACCGATTGAGAAGCTGTCTTTTTAGGTGGTGGTGATGTTGCCTTTTTTGTTGGTGGAGGAGGAGCAACCTTTTTTGCAGGTCTAGCTGGAGCAGGAGCTTTCCTTGGAGACGTGGGCTGAGCAGGTTGTGGTCTGTTATTTTGCTGTTTCTGACCTAAAGCAGCTTGCGCAGCTGCAACCTGTAAAGAAGGGCCGTCGTGTGATTGGTTCCTTGAATGAGTTGGGGCAGCAGGAGGTATTGAATGGACAGGGCGAGATGCTGGTTGATGTGGTGTAGGAGCTTGATAGCGCGATTGTGCTTGCTCTGGTTGAGAATATGATGGTTGTGCTGGTCTGGTAGTTGCTGCTGCTGGCCTGGACGAATAACTTGAAGTGCCATTTCTGGTGCCTCTGTTATAGTATTGACTGTAATCGACCTTCCCGGAAGTACCTCTTGGTCGTTTTGGGTTCTTGCTATTTGCTGGAAGACCTTGATTGACAGTAATAGTTCCAGACTTATAAACATCACTTCTTGGAGAAATTTGAGGTCCAGAACCAACTACAGACTTGACTGTATGGTACTTTCCTGGTTTCTTTTGGTACTGTATCGTGGGTCCAATTATAATTGACAATCCGGGATTTAATTTTTTCAAGTGGGTAATAAACTCTGTTTTGAGATCCAAGTTAATAAAGATATCGGGAACCATGGTTGTAGGTGTGTGCAAGCACACGGCAACCCAATTATCTTGATTTGTCGATAACCCAACACTCTTGATGGAATTGATTGGAATGACAAATTCCTTTTGCAATTGCAACCTTTTCTCCACCAATGCCTCCGCCACAACATATAAGCTTGTCTTGCTCAATATGAAAATACGAGGTAACCTCTTTGAAGACCTTCCGAATTTTGACAACAAAATTTCACCCTTGCCGGAAAATACAACATGATCCTTGATACCTGCTTGATTAACAACAAACCTTCCGTATCCACTTTTGTCGTTACATCCCAAGTAATCTCCCATAAACGCACGTGATCCGAGCATTGATAATCTTCTTCTCTCTTTTCTTCCTTGTAATAAACTATTACCATAGTCTCGTAACTGCTCATATTGGTTTCCATGTGTTTTCATTCGCCAAGCATTTTGAATAATCTTAGCTGCATCTTCTTTACGCTTAACGTATCTTCTCCAAGCTCTTTGGATACGGGCGGCCATATTATGCCAGTACTTGTCCCTCATATCTTCCAAAGCAAACAACGTCTCCGGTGTTTTGATGAATACTTTGGTTGTACCTAACTGATACTCCGTTTGAGGAATATGGCATGCACGTAAAATCTCTTTGACAGCCGTAAGGTCATCACCTTGCCAGATATAATCCCCAGCGTAGCCTGTGGCGGGCGATAACAAGTAAAACCTCTGCACAAATCTTTGGAAAGTGGAACGATATGCAAATCCGGCTCTTCTGATACGAACATTCTCCTTGAGACCCAAGTATTTAATTTGATGCAACACTTGTTGGTTGTCGTAATCACGTGGTTTTTTGGTTTGGTTCGGTTTAATAGTTCTAATGTATGATGGTGTACATTGTGACAAAGTGTCAACCAAAGCATTTGCACTAGTTTTGATTTTGTCAGAGGCAGTTGGTGGCCTCTTTTTTGTATCAATTAAGGCATTTAGTAACTCTGGTGGAAACAACGTTTGATTAACAAATGGATTGGAAGATGTCCCCAACAACTCCAAAAGGTCACGCAATATTCCATCTTTATTTTTATCAGTCATCCCCGCAACATCGTATGTCACATCACCAGCATAATGTTTGATGATAAACTTGCCTCGTCTGTCCTCGAAATGGCGATTGTTTGCGCCAACCATACTTAATCTTTGAGCAAACACCTGATCGGCTGCATCAGAATCTGCGTGTGCCGTTTTAATTGAATCATTCAAAGCTGCAAACAACCCTGGTTGTGGTCTTGTTGCTTCAATCAAATCACAAACAACCTTGTTGTTGAAATAGTCAATAGGAGTCCACTTGATTTGTTCTTGAACATACTCATCTTGCTCTGCTTTCAATGTCAACTGAATGAAAATTTGCTGCAATTTCTCATTCACATAATTGATACAAACTTGTTCAAACGAATTATGCTCAAAAATCTCAAACCCATAGATATCAAGAATACCAATCGATTTGTTTGACTGATTTTGTTTTCCACCCAACGATAAATTTACTCTTTCGACAATCCAATCAAACAAGTTGTTGTAAATACCTTTCGCCAATGCGTCACGTACTGCAGTTGCTTGTACAATGTTTAATGGGACGTGATAAGTTGAACCTCTCTTCATACCATGTGATGTCTCTATAGTTCTCTCAATGATGGCTTTCTTTAAAATATCAGGATTGGCATCCAAAAGATAGGCAACAAAATTGGTTACACTGTCGTCACGTATTGCTGCATTGCCGCTTTCATCCTCTATGAACGAAATGTTACCAATCCATAATATCAGGGCCAACATTCTAAATATATTGTCTTGCTCGTCTTGACTCAAACCAATGACATTCATCGCATTCAACGTATCTTTAAAGTCCTTTCCATCATCAATACCGTCTACGGTAATACATTTGGCAGCGGAAGTGTAGACATAGGTCTCCGGTCCTTGTATGCCAAACTGTTGTTGGTACTGTGGGGGACAATGTTTGGTAAATTGATAGAAAATGTGGAAATTCCTCTCATTAGAGATCTGAGATACAACTCTCTGCTTTTCCAAAAGATAGTTTGTAATATGTGCTGCTACTGGTTGATAACTTCCTTCGCTGAATTTGATCTCGAGGTACTTACCGTGTCTACTGGAGTTGTTATTTCTCAAAGTTTTAGCACATCCAAACGATTCTAAAAGTGGATTTGTAGCCAAAACCATATCCTTAATTTTGGTAATCTCGGCATTTCCAGTATCAACAGAGACATTGGCAATGTACTGCATGATCTGCTTCGCAGCTTCTGTTTTACCTGCTCCCGATTCTCCTGAAATAATGACACATTGATTTTCCCCATACGATTTCAAATGGTAATACATAGACTCAGCAATGGCAAAAACATGTGGTGGAACCTCCAATCTGTTTCTCCCCTTGTACTTGTTCAATGTTTCCAGGGTATAAATTCCAAGATCACGGAATGGATTGACGGAAATCAACACGTGCCCAATATAAGTGTATATAGTATCATTCATAAATCTCTTGTGTAAGTTATCATTTATAGCTTCATCAGTAATCTTTGACAAAAGTGTCAAATCAGACACTCCTACTTCTTTCTTTTTGGTGACGTCGAACTCTGCTTTCTTGATTCCTCCTCCACTCAGTCCATTTGATTTAGCTGGTGCCTGCTGTTGTTTAGCCTTTGAACGGCCACCCCTTTTCACGATCGCCATGATTGCAACTTGTGTAGTATGGACTTTATGATGTAATTGATTGCTACAAAAAAAAAATGACAAAAAAATAACGCTCAAGTGAAAAGGTTCGGAAGTTGTTGATTTTTTGGCTTTTCCTCAAACACAAAAACTCTTTTTTTTGCGTTGATTCTCTGCGCTACTGCCGAGATAAAAGAAAACAGTGATGACCTGACCTCTCTTTGTTCACTAAAACCGATTACCAGGCCATGAGAAACAATGCAAACACGATTCTCTATTGAAATATAAGCTTACGCAAAAAGCTATACACTTTCATCCTTAGTGTGACCACAATCTAACCATTTTGTCTTTTCCACCCGATGCAACTCGTTTACCATCCAAACTCCAATCAACAGCGTACACTTCGTCGGCATGTCCAGGAAGATCAACACTCAATTTCTTGGTCCTGATATCCCAAACTTTTAGAGTTGTATCTTTGGAACAGCTCACCAATAACCTATTATCCGCAGACCATGCGGTTTGATACACTGGTGCAACATGGCCGCGCAATGTGGTAACAAACGTACCTCTAATACCATCCCATAATTTTATTGAATTGTCAAAAGAGCTGGAAACAACATATCTTCCGTCAGGTGAGAAGCTGACATGGTTGACTAGTTTTTGATGTCCCGTCATTCTGCATATTGGTTTCGATGACTTAAGTGGTTCCCAAAAATACATTGTGAAATCATCACTTGCAGTGACTAATCTCTCACTTATTACACCATTCAATTTGGCAACTTTCTCGTATTGTTCCTTAGCTCTTTTTCTTAATTCTTCGGGTGAGTATTTAGAAGACTTGGTTGTTGAGTGGTCGTATCCCCCTTTTCTCAAAACATAATCTGTCGATAATGATAGGTGATTGACCCAATGAGCATGACTCTTTAACGTTTGAATGCATTTACCACCAGCGGCAACATCCCAAGCTTTTATGGTCTTATCATGTGAAGCACTATACACAATATTAGACCCGGACCACTTGACACATGATACTGAATTTGTATGTCCACTCATTGTAAGTTCACAAGTTCGTGAAGTGGTGTTCCATATTTTAACTGATCCATCTTTAGAACTTGATGCCAAACGAGGTTGTGCATCGGGAGCAACAAGATGTAAAGGTTCCCAGCTCAAGGAGCTGACCCACTTGGAATGACCAGTCAATGGTTTCCCAATGGCTTTACCGGTGCTTGCTTCCCATAGCCTTATTGTGTTATCCATCGATCCCGTAGCAATCGTGGTACCATCTGGCGAGTATGCAACACAAAGCACCCAATTAGAATGTCCCAGAAGGGTATGCATTGGAGTTGACGTATTGCAATCCCATATCCGTGCTGTTGAATCTCCTGCACCTGTGCACATGCGTCCCGAATCATTTGGAGCAAAAGTACAGCACAAAATAGTTGATCCATGACCTGCTATAGCAGCATTTGATCTCGTCACTGGTTTGACCTTAAAAACGGCTCTTGGGGTGTACACCAAAGTAAGAAAATCCTCAGTTGTTTTTATACCAGGCTTCAACACTGATTCGTACAAGTTGTTTCTAATATCAATCAATTTGTTTCCATCGTCTTCATGTAGTAACGAGAATGTATACGGCACAGGATCATCACTCTCACCTCTTAAGTTATTGAGTAGCTCCTCCAACTGCTTTTCTGTAATGCCACCAGGAACTCGTATTGATCCCCCAGTTGATTCTCCAGTATCGGATGCTTGAAATTTGATCAACACATTAGGTACATCGTCAGGTACGAGATTTACTTCTCTTATTTGTTGAGCTTCTCTTTTCTGCTTTTTTGATGGTGGCGGTATAACTGTAGCCATTTTGAGTTGATGTTAATAATGCAAAATGGTATAGTCTATCGGTGTAGATATACTTTTCTTGTGCATTTTTTTTTTTGGAAGATGAGATGCTCTTCAACCAGATGCAATATCATTCTTTGAGCTGGTAGCGCTGGCGCATGAAATTGCAATCTCTTCCTCTGACTCTTCAATTATCTCACTGGCTATAGCTTCAGTATCATTAGAGCTGCTAGTATTCCCTAGGTCATTACTGGTAACGTGAATTACAGATGCATCGATGTTCGGCGACGATGTGATAACTGGACAACTTTCAATTACGGTTTCAGATAAGTCTCGAACTTTATACTCGCCAGTGAATTCATCTTCTTGATCATAGTAAAATTCGTCGTCAATATCAAAATAAATAGGACTAAAGCTTTCTGATTTTGCTTCTACTTTCACCACGTTGATCAACTTAAGCATTGCTTGATTAATCGTAATTTGACGTGTATTATCAATAGGGTAATTTCTGAAAAAATGTGGTGTCTTATGATACCAATCGAGATAGAACAAAAACTTTGTGGTACATGATTTGTGAGCTACACTTGGTGACAATACGACTCTTCCCTTTTCGCGATAGGATAATTGCGATGCATCAGTATTGTTCGGTATTTTGTATGGACGATACTTTGTTTCGAGATAACCTAGCAAATACACTGATGCATTTGAGCTAGTGCAAATGTTGTTTAGATTTCGGAATAGTAAATTGACATGGCTTTCATATTTGGACACGGGACTCACCTTGAGGAGGTCCGACGAAGTGGGTATTTTGGAAATAGAATCCTTAACACCTTTGAGCTTGTTATTGATCAAAGTGGCATTGTTCTCGACATGATTTTTGAGGATGGTTTCTTCGTAAGACATGGATAACTCAAGCTTGTATAGCTCTAGTAGACTGTGAAACTCATTTATAACAATTAATGAGTTTCTATCAAAGTTTGCTTTTGATATCACTGAGTACAATTTGGCAAAAGTATCACAAGTATAATGCCTGATATTGGACTTGAACTCGAGTTTGAAATGTGGGTGGCTTTTGAGTAGATGGAATGGGAACTTGTTGAGTGTATCAATTAAAACAACTTGCTTGCCGTGGGCTAAATTTGATATGATCAAGGAGGTGATCACAATGTACATGCCATGGCAGCTGGGCGACGACTGTAAGTCAAAAACCCGACCTCTTACAACTAATGAGTTGAGCTGAATGTCATCCAACGTTGGAATCGAAGTTGTAAGCACGTCTTGTGGTGTTTGCAGTCGTTCCATATCTTCTGTCAAAATGAAGAAGTGGGATCTTGTTTCTTTGTTGACTGACGCGTTTTCATAGTGCTGCAAAAAAGAAAACACAAGAGATCTACACCAAAGGCAACATACTGTTCTAAAATGCTATAGTCTGTACTATATAGGCATATACACAGTTCATTATTACTCCTTCTTCACCCTCCATGCACTATTGGGCAAGCTTTGTAAATAAGTTGCCTTCTTTTTGACCCAGAGTAAAATAACAATACCCAATGTGATACACAATGCGTTTGTATAAAGATATCCATCCCGAATCATAACCAATTCACCTTTGGCATGTTTGCATTGCTCCCTCTCTTCTTCTGACTTAATCATGATATGTCGACCTGGCCCTAAATTACATTTGGCCAAGGTGATCTTGTCAATCATGAAATAAATGAAAATTCGTGGCCAGGTGCCACCATAATTGGATAGTGTATTTAGCGTTGTCATATAAGTACCACCAATGGCAGGATCGGCAATCTTGGTATGGAAAGCACAAAGGGAAACAAATTGAATCGTTGACATAAATGATCCAAGTAGATGTTGTAATATAATCATCAAAAAATACGTCATTGACACCTGACCATTCAGGGGGAAAAAGTACACAATCAATTGTGCTAATGATGCAGCAACTAACCTCCCAATAAACCCCCATAGCCATGGTCTTAAAGGTGCCTTACCAGTTGACCACCTTCCTGCATAATACCCAAAAATCATTTCAAATGGGAAATCAATAAGCACAGTAATTGATAAATCCTCCTTTGAAAGACCCTTTTCTAGCAACTTCAAATTTGTTCCTGCTTCATTTGCTTGAAAACCTAGTTTTGCCAACAACAATATGACAACAAATGTTTGCACATTGGGTAGTTTAAGCACCTCGTACATTGACTCAAACACTTGACGTAATTGATGCCATTTATTTGTATTGTGAACCCCCTTTTCCCTCGCCATTCGATCTTTATTTATATCCACCAAATGCGGTGGATCTTCAGGAACTAGCAATATGAGCCCGGTGATGATCAAATACATCCATCCCCAAAAAGTCAAATACTGACCTAATGTAAACAATCCTTGACTTTGCGGTATTTTCCGTAAATACCTATTGGCAAAGTCGGGTGAGCTCAATGCTAAAAAGATGGTGAAACTTGAAAAATATCCACAATTTATCCCAATTGTCTGTGCTGTTGACGCATATGATAAACTCTCTGGCGATAAACAAGTTAGCGCCCATCCATCAACAGCAATATCTTGAGTAGCACAGCATAACACCAAGATAAAGAAATAAAAAGTTATTGTGTTTAAATGTTGTTTTGGTGAATCAACTAATGAATCAATAATATGTCCCAAGTACATTAAAATGAATGCTGAAATCGTTTGAATCGGTACAATCCACGATTTTCTTCTACCAAATTTCCTCGAATACATTGAATCAACAAAAGGTGACCATAACAATTTCAAAGAGTATGGATACGCTGCTAATGAAAAAATCCCCACTTCGGAATAAGTCAATTTACTCTTCAAAATAAACGGTATTGATCCAAAAGCTAGTCCAACTGGAACACCTTGTAGCAAGTATAACAAGACGAGTATCGCAAAAGCTTTCCTATCACGAGGAGCCAATGATTGTGATTGTTGTGGAGCTTTCTTTGATGTCGCTAGTGGTTTCAATTTGAGATCTTGGTTGGTTACTGGTAATAATCCATCATTCTCTTCGTCAAATGCAGCATGGCGGTAGTTGAGGGTATTATCTAGGGAGCCATCAATTTCCAAGGGATAGCTCAGTTTTGTAGACATGTTAAAGCAGTGATATCATAAATGATTAACTGGCGGAATGGATTCAAATGAAACGTTACGTTGGACGTTTTGTCATGGAGAAAAAAAGAGAAAAATGGTTCAAGATAGTGCCTGAAATTTTCAAAGGAGCGAATCCAGCCACATTGAATGCCACACAAAGTCCCCCCACCCACCTCTTAGTTTCAAATACTCTACAATACAATCTTGCCACGTCAACGTTCACCATTACAGTCTTGACCCCTAAATTATACACATTTTAGATTGTTACCGTGTAATATGTACTATTTTCTTTTCTTTTGCCTTTACAAGCCCAAGACTTTTCTTGAAGCTCTCAAGATAGTTTCTGTATCTGGGAATGCAAAATCTTCCAATTCCTTGGCATATGGAGTTGGAACTTCACAACCAGTGACTCTTTCAACTGGAGCATCCAAGTAATCAAAACCTTCACTTTCCATGATTTGAGCACAAATTTCTGATCCAACACCAAAAGCAGGGAACCCATTTTCAACAGTGACCAAATGGTTAGTCTTTTTCAATGATTCGATAATAGTTGGAACATCCAATGGTTTGATTGATCTCAAGTTAATGACTTCGGCATTGATATCATAATCCTCTTTTAACTTTTCGGCAGCTTCCAAAGCAAACTTAACTGCTCTCGAATGACCAACAATGGTGATGTCGGTACCTTCTTTTTCAACCTTGGCTTTACCAATTGGCAATACAAAGTCTGAAGAGAGTACTTCTTCACTGACTGGGAATGATTCACCATATGCAATTTCATTTTCCAAAAACACAACTGGGTTTGGATCTCTAATTGAAGCCTTGATCAAACCTTTGTAATCTTCAGCAGAATATGGTGACAAGACTTTCAAACCTGGAATGGAACCATACCAAGCAGCGTAATCTTGTGAATGTTGAGCAGCAACACCGGCAGCAGCACCATTTGGACCTCTAAATGTAATGTTACAAGGTTGAATACCACCACTCATGTAATAGGTCTTGGCGGCAGAGTTGATAATTTGATCAATGGCTTGCATGGCGAAATTGAAGGTCATAAATTCCAAAACTGGCTTTAATCCATGGAATGCGGCACCAACCGCCAACCCGGTGAATCCCATTTCAGTGATTGGAGTATCAATGACTCTTCTTTCACCGAATCTATCTAACAAACCTTTACTCACTTTGTAAGCACCGTTATATTGACCAACCTCTTCTCCCATTAAGAACACATCATCATCACGGTCCAATTCTTCTGCTAAACCAGAGTTTAAGGCGTCCCTCACTGTCATTTCTTGCTGGCCAGATTTGGAGTTGTTGCAACGAGCTGAAGTGAGTATGTTTGAAGTGTTGTTGAATTGCATTCTCATTGCTTGCGCTTGACCCAATTTGTGAATTGGTGTTTTGTTGTATTTGACAGCTTGTGCTGCTAATTGAGCAGTCTTTGCGACTGATGATGTTATTGGAGCCATCTCTTTAGTGAAGGGTTTTATTTGGAATAGGTAATTGGGTTCAAAGATTGGAGAGATATCAAGTAAAACTTATTCAATATTGGTTTTCGTTTTTATTTGAAGAGAAGATTTCGGAGAAAAAATTCTGGTTGTTGTGTCTGTCTAATAAGCAAAGACACACAAAAGAAAAATGCAACAAGAGATATTTACTGGCCAATTGATCTCATCTTCTGCAACTTCGATTGAGCTATCTTCACTTTCGAAAAGGGACGCTAACCTTCCTACATCAACACTGGTACAAGCTATTCACCATGTTTATGTCCCATCGTTTTCAAAACTAACAACAAGAGTGTAAAACGAAAAGCAATAACTATGGGCGTCATTTGTCCGGAGTGTTTTTATATACAGTCCCGAACTATTTTGTACCCGATGAGAGAAAAATGGAGATTAAAGTCCGAGATCTGAATTCAAATCTAAACTGCCCACCACCCACTACGCTAATGACCTGTTACCAAGAAGCCTCTGCTCAGCAGAGCTCTTGCTCTGTTATGAGATATAAATAATCGATTATGTATATTGATTCGCATGTACTATTAAAAAATTCCCTCTACTCTATAGCTTAGGTTTCGTGCTTTGGCAAGGTCTCTACATACTGAGCAGTATCATAAGCTCTCCTTCTACCAGCAATATAGGTCATCATTTCCGAGTAAGTCTGTGGTACAACTGAGCAGAACCCACCATCAGATTCCAACTCACCACCAATCTTTTGACTTTCTCTTGGAACGAAAAATGAGTAAATAAACGTTCCTGCTTCCTTCTTTTTATTCGAATTCAAATGTTGAATAAATGTATCAACTTGAACTTGGACAATTGTTCCTGGTTCCGATAAGAATGCATCAGGATTAGAACTAATTTTATTCATTGGTGGTAATTGGAACGTAAATGGTGCATTTTCTTGCGCAATCTCTTTAGTTTCATTTGAATCGTGTAAATGTTCAGTATATGACACTGATGAGTACATTGTCAAAACTGACCCCACTGGCACGGGACTCTTGAAATTTGTCGAATCCAAACTGACAAATCTGGGGCCTGCTAATGAAAAACTAGCTGCTGTACAATAAGCCAATTCAAATGACTGACGCAACAAGTAACCGCCAAAAATCATGTATGAATGGCGATTACGGTATTGTGGTTGCATAAATAAAGTTGATGTTTGTCTTGTATCCTTCATGAATGATAATGCATTGGCAGAATTGACTTTATCGACATTTTCACTCGATTGTGTAGCTCTCCACATGTTATAAATGACTTTTGATTCTTCGGCAGTTGGTTCAATAATGTGCATTTTTTTAGCTTCCAACTTCTTTTTGGCATTGTGACTTTCTGCTCGTCTATAATCAACCCAATCTTGTTCAGTTATGGGTAACAATCGATTAATGGGGAATGATTTATGCGTGATTGGATTACGCGCAACAAATGTGAAATTGGCGGTTAAAAACACATTGGAATCAGGCAAGGTATCAATCTTGATATCTTCCTCCTTAATATCAGTTTCAAATGCATAACCCTTGACTGTGATTTCCATACTTGATCTCCCTGTCCAAGTAACGGACCCAGCCAATACAAAATTGAACTTGCTAATTTCATCAACTTTTTTAACCATATAAATACGATCAACACTAGCGGTGACATTCACTGGTTCAGCAGGGGAACAATGCCTATAAGCAATTCTTCCAGCCAATGCATCTAAATCTTGAAACAATTGACCAGCACGCAACCTACCAAATGCATTAATGTAGGCATCACATAACCATTGATCATCTTTGAATGGTAAAAGCAAGTACGAAAAGGAATCAGCTCTAGTCTTTTCACCGACTTTTGCAGTCACGGGGTTATTATAGACAAATGAGTCAATACGTTTACCTTCTGCTTGTAATTTCTCCTTCTCCCTCAATGCTTCAAGCCAAGTAGCCTTTTTGGGGTTAATTTGCTTATCTCTCAATTCAGCCAAGATCGTAGCAGCAGCGTCAGCAGCCTCAGAAGGTTCTTGTGATCCAGCTTCAGCATCACTTGCTTGCTTGGGTTTGTGAAATTTCGCATCATTGGCCTTACTACTGCCAGGAACAGTAGTTGCTTGTGAGTTGTATCTAAAATGTAGATGATGAGTTGGAACTGAGAGGGATGACACAGTTGGTGCGTGTTTGATAAAATGTTGAGGGATGCGTACAGATCTGATCATGATTCAATGGCTATGTTGTGGTGTGATGAAAAAAAAGAAAAGTATATTCCTGCAGTAGGATGTAGGCTGGGATTTATATTGTAATCTGCTACAGTCTGCCGGATGTTTGATGATATTCTCTTATGCGTTGTAGCCGAAGGGTAGTGTAAATTGGCTCAAAATCGAACAAACGGTTTACAATTCTATATTTTTGTTTTACGAGCTGACCCGGATGTGTCAGGAAACACGCTTTTTCACTTACTTCGAACCCCGAGAAAAAAAGGAGGGGTAGAAGGTTCTACTGTGAAATACTATATCAACCAACAAAAAAAAAAAATGAATGCAACATCCAACAAACTTACGCTCATCTTGTCCAAAACTGTTGACCGTTGTAGTCGAGACCCCGGGGGATACGCGTCCAAATAACTTGCTTAAATCAAGACAGTCTCAAGATACAAACTCGCATGGAGGTCTTCCGGTATTGTTGAACGTTTCCTCCCCCTCTTCCACCAGTCTTCCTCGCTTATCTTTACCCAACAAAAAGAGAAGGATTTAGCATTTGGTTGTAAAAAAGAGAAAAGGAAAAACTTCAACATATTTTAACAAGAAACACAGCCTCATCTTCAAGCACCAATACTGGCCCCCTCTTTCTTCGATTTCGCAACTACAGAGTAGCGACGTGTTTGTTATTTGCTTTTCATATAAGATTATCGTATTAACAAGGACACTTTAATAAAAAGGACTAATTTACATACTATCAAATTTGAACTGAAAAAAACATAGGAATGCATATTGGGTATAGTAATATTACAGCAACAACAAAAAACAAACAAATTCAAACTAAAAACTCCATAGGAAAAATCAATCAAAAACTTAACGCTCCCACCAAAAACAAAATCAATCAAAGAACCAACCTAACGCGGTATCAAACAACACATTTCTTTCCTCTTTTTTTTTTTATCATCTAATCACTATCATCGTGATGCAAAGTGGCAGATTCTTCACGATGAGTATAGTCGGGCTCATAAGAAGAATCCCTTAAACTTGCCTTTCGAGTAAAATCAACTAAAGTAGCAGCTCCATTCTCACGACCGTCACTTCCAGCACCGGCACCAGTTCTACTACCACGACCTCCTCCACTGAGCAACGAGCCAGAACTTGTTCTCGAGCACAAGTTTTTCACTGGTGATAAGCTGTCAGCAGGACGTAGTTTGCCATCGTAAATGAACTTTTCCGATGAGAGTGAATCAAGAGTGAGTACCGAATGATGAGGGTTTTGAGTCATGTTGTTGTTCGAAGTTGTTGGAAGCAAGTGTCTTTGACGAATAGGTGATGATGAAGGTGATGATGCCGATAAATGATTATTGCTGTAATTAGTATTGTTGTTCATTTGTTTATCATGAAGAAGAAAATTGTCTGATTGTGGTGATTCCAAATCGGGATTGCTGAACTCAAACAAAAATGTAGGTGATTGGTTTTGAGGTAATGGCGGTTGTGGTGATGGTGAAGGTGATGATACTGCTGCCTCATCAGATCCCGATGATGCTTGATCAAATTTGTGCAACAAGTTGCTAATTGATCCAGTAGTATCTTCTCTATTTGACAAATCGCGAGAATTCTCTTCAGGTACGATATCCAACTGCGATGAAGAATGAGGTAATCGGTTCGGCATTCGTTCGGGTGATGATGTAGGCGCCAATGTGTTATACTCCACAATGTTTCCATCCGAATCTAAGCGATGAATATTTTGTGAGGAAGTATCACGTTGGAGTAATGCATTCAAAGAATTGTTGCTCATAAACGCATTATTTGCCGATGAAAGCTCTGAATCACGTTGAGTATAGTCGTCAACTAATCGTACCGAAAACAATTGCTCAGTGTTTACTGTTGACAACGAAGCATCACTATTTCTGGTTAGGTTTGCTGGTGTGACAACTGCTTTGTCATCGGAATCGGTATTTGCTCGCCAACTCTTCAGTATTGGTTGTTCATGGGTGTCGTAAAAAGACTCATTAGTGTCAACATGGGTCAAAGATGACGATGACGAGTTGGCTGAAATACCCTCTAATTTCATTAAATTGACTTGTGATTCATTCTTTGGATCAATTGGGAAAGTAGAAGCTCCGGTAGCAGTGGCTGCTGCTGCGACACCACCTGCAACACCACCTGCTGCAGCTGCACCCTTGATACCACCACCAGTACCACCACCTGGAACTTGTGTTGTATTTGAGGAAACGGTTCCCTTTTCATCATCTGATTCTTGCTTGCTTTTTCTTCTCTTGTAACAACAGCAAAAGATGATTAATGCAGCTACTAAAAGGACAAACACTGGGATACCTACACCAAGTCCAATAGCCAAATCTCGGTTCTTGTGTGAGTTGTGTGATGATGCTCCAGATGTAGATGTGGCATTACTTGCGTCATTAGTGGCTGAAGCCGTTGCAGGTGCTGTACCTGACGATGAAGACGAGGTGGCTGTTGAACTTGAGCTTGATGAGCTAGAGGTGACATGTTTATTAACTCCCTTGATGTTGAAACTTTTTTCTTCATCTTCAGAGTCTAATTGCCCTTTGATTGTGACCTTTTGCTTATCAAAATTTTTGGGCGTCATTCCATTTAAGGTCTTGTTGTTTTCGTGGTATGAAATCCAATCTGCATCACCATAATCGACATTGATTTCTGTCTCATTGACATTTGTAAATATCGAATTCATGATTTGATACAGAAACCATTCACCTTTGGTTGCATTAACATCATCCAATGAATCAATGGTAAATATAGATCCAATGGCGGCAAAGGAGTATGGCAAGTCCACCGTATTTCCATAAGTATCCCTCACTGTGATCGAGAAATTATCAAACGTTGAAGTGTTGGGAAAAATTCCAGTAATGGTGTAATCTTCATCATTAAATGATAAGTATCCCGGCAAATTCTCAGCATCAACTTCGGAAATGTTTTCCTTGGAGATTGATTCACCATCGAGATAAACGCGTGACATTACAGGCACCAATTCATCGACATCTTGTCCAAAAGTCCCATTAATCTTGATTGTACTATTCAAGTCAGTTTCTAGTTGATGTCCACCAACAACAATTTTGAAAATACTGGAAGCGCCAGCATAGCCATAGTAATCACTAGCAATAAAACTGAAACCATATTCAAATGATGGTGCATTCTCAGAAGTGACATGTGGAACCGTACCGGAAAATGTCAATTCCTCACCGTCAAATGATATCCAATTGGGCAATGAACTGCGATCGGCTGATCTTCCATAGTAGGCAATGATTGAACGCTCACTCGATGAAAATTCTTTAAATGTATCTTTGCTGAATTTCAAGTTGATCTTATCGCCTGGCTTGACAACTAAACCATCATTTCCATTGGTATGACCATATTGGGCCAATTGTTGAAATACACTAGTGTCTGAGTTTACATGTATACCTGTATCATTAGATACAATCATGGTGTAGTTGTTGGATAAAGTGGACTGATCACTTTGATCAGTACCAACAATTGTGATATCAAATTCCCCAACATCTGACTCACTAGGTATTCCAGTAAACGTTCTTGAGTCAGAGTCAAATGATAGCCAGTCAGGTAAATTTGAAACTTCATAAGTGATGTCTCCATAGTTGTTTGATTTATAAGTTGTATTGGCCATAGTGAAGCTATACTCCCGATCAACTCTTCCTACATTTGGAAGTTGTTCATTAAATGGGAATCCCATATAAATGGATGCTGATACATGGTGTATAACCAGTAGAAGTAATAGTAGTAGTAGTCTTAGTAGTGTAAATTGTAGCATTGTTGTGACTTTACTTCTTTGACTGTTTTCATGTGGCGTAGACTATTGAACAAATGAGTTAACTTTTGGTTCTGGTGACTGAGTGTAACGGAAAGGAGCGACTGTGATGCAGTATTGCAGATTGAGGGAAGAGTGTCCGTGGGGTTAAAAAAGGTATCTGTGTGGTAAGGTGAAAGAAGATGGGTGGTGATGATGAAATTGGCTGTTCTTTTTTTTCCTTTTTCCACTTAATTTTTCCTGAATGAATGAATGAATAAGAGTTGGTTTTAGTTTGATGTTACTTTGTGATATGTTAATTTTCCCAATAGAGTGTAATTTGAATACTAATGGTGTTGTGTTTGGATATTAATTTGAATTTGGCGTACCTAAGGTATTTTTTTATTCTTGGTTGATTGTAATCTCTTAACCCCTTTTTGTTGTTGTCGTTGTTGTTGTTGTTTATTGTTTTACTTGATTTTTCGCGTTTTTGTTTGAAAATGAAACGTGTTTTTTTTTTTTTTTTTATTTTAACATCCAAACATACATACTAAAATAGTTATTAATGCAAAAGGGGTTGTTTATGTTTTTGTTTTTGTTTTTTTTTTGATGAAACTGATGCGACACAAACCAATTGTGAGATCTCGAATTTAACCGTATTGGGGATATATGCATACACAGACCCATCTCATTCATGCTTTAGATAATACATTACAGCGAAAGGCGTTATACACTCCCTTGTTGCATAAATGAGCAGCAAGTATATAATACGCGTGTATACTAACAGTATTGCACCAAGCTCATATTCTTCACATCGTTTTACCTCCTTTAGGAGAAAAACTTGAATGTCGTGAGAATTTTGTTGTTGCAAAAAAAAAATACAGAATAAAAAACGACAACTTGACTAGCAATACACAATTTACGAGATACACCACAAAAACACATCCAACACATTCTAAACCCATACACTTCTATCAACCTCTCTTTTATAAAAGGGCCTGGAATGCATTCATCGTCAAAAGATCCCCAGGGTCTCCATTTTCAAGTTTATAGAACTGTTTCATGTTTGCACTTCCATTGACATTTCTTTTGCTGAGACATTGTACTTCATTTTACAAATGAAAAGACTCAAATACGAAACTTGACGAAAAGGACGATATTGACATTATTTAGTGGATTATATAGTATAAAGCAAGTTTTTTTTTAACCGAAACTTACCAACTAAGGAACCAAATTAAAGGGGTATAACAAAAATTGCTCTAAATCAAAGCAGCTAAAGCAGCAATAATACCTCCCATAGCAACACCTTGAGCAACTGCTCCATTTTCCAACTGGGCTTCAATTGAAGCGGCTTCTGCATCTGCATCAATGCTGTTGTCACCAGCATCAATTGATGTAGAATACTTTTCTTCACTTGTTTTCTCACTCTCTGTTCCTTGCTCATCTTCTTCTTCCGTTGGAGCATTTGTGGTTTTACCTTCTTCTTTTGCGGTAGCTGACTCCTTAGCGCCATCGGTCTCCTCCTCTTTTGCGCCAACTTCCTCTTCACTGTCTTCTTCACTGCCTTCTTCACTGCCTTCTTCACCGCCTTTTTCACCACCTTCTTCTTCACCGACTTGTTCCTCGCCAGCTTCCTCTTCACTTTCACTTTCACTTTCACTTTCACCTTCAACTTCCCCTTCTCCTTCTCCTTCTCCTTCTCCCTCTTCGCCACCTTGAGTCTCCTCTTCAGGTGCACTGGTTTCAGTCGGTTGGCCAACACCAGCATCAACTGACGAACCTTCTTGGGCATTTGTAGTAGCAGCGACACCCTCCTCTTCAGCAGTAGAAGTAGGTGTAGTTTCCGCTTCAACAACTACAGCAGCAGCAGCAGCCAAAGCTTGTGCAACAGAATCTGGAATAAACCAATAAGGATCCCAAACACCAGCACTTGAACAAATTGAAGTTGCCAAATACTCAACACTACCAATTGCTTCGCCTTGACAATTATCAGCTACGCATTGACCAATAGCACCACCAAATTGTGGCATGACACATAAACAACCAGTATCCCAATATGGACATGGAGTAGAGCCGGTGCTTTCAAACATACAAGCTTTGGCACATTCTGGTAATTGATCATAGATTCTGTCAGCAAATCCATTGATTGATGCTGTTCTTGGAACACTTGGGAAAGTGGCATAGGGATTTTCAGCCTCGGCAGTAGTAATAGCGTCCATTTTGTTTGTGGTATGTATTCAAAGTTTCAACTAAAAGCGATTGACTGTGTGAATTTGAATGAAGAAATTATAGTCGTTGGAATACAGTTTGGAATGAAAAGAAGGGCAAAGTTTTCTCTATTTATTCTCTTTATTGCAAAACCTCATCCGAATAGGGGGATTGTCTTTCCTTATTGAAGATTGTTTACATATACCTCCTTCTAAGAATTTCTTGATAGTACAATTATAATATTCTGAAATGGTCTTGGATCTTTTGATTTCGTCTAGTCAGTCGTTTGCCCTCACCCAATTGCCAAATCCAATTTGAAGCGTTTTCTTTGGTCTGTGGTGATAAAATAATAATAATTTGGAGACTGATTGATTCCCGAATTCACGGACCTCTGTACAAAGTTACGGATGCGCTTTCATTGGCCATTGCGGTTCATGTACATTGATGCAGATTTTAATTCAGTTAGAACACGGATCTGCTCTCCAGCACGTTTGTGTATTCAAGATCTTATCAGATTCATCAATGCAATCCAATGTAGTTGGAGGTAAGTAGTTGCCGAGAAAAATAATAAGTTATTTTTCCAGATTTTAATGTATTAAAAAATATACAACCAAAATCAATGTGAGTGGGTTGACCGAATGTCAAGTCAAGGTTAAATGTGTTGCTGAATGGAAAATAAAGAGCCTGCTCCACGCATTACTCAGTATCAACCTCTTCATATATGTCAGTTGACTGAATTTTTTGAACCCCACGATGGAGAAGAACAACCAGTTTCAATATCTACGGCTTCTCTTGGAGTACACATTAGCGATAAACCATTTTTATTAAGGGAGCAATAGTAAGTAAAATTAAACATCTATTTAGAAGTAAAAACAAAAAAGCAGAGACTCCCAAACAACTCTAAAAGTCTTTAAAAGACTTAGATTAAAGCAGCCAAAGCAGCAATGACACCACCCATGGCAACACCTGGGATGACACCACCGTTGACGGTAGAAACAGTAGCTTCACCTTCACCTTCACCTTCACCCTCTGCTGGGGCGGATGATGAAGATTGTTCTTCAGCACTTGATGGCTTTTCTTCTTGAGAAGATTCAGCAGGAGCAGAAGATTCAGCAGGAGCAGAAGATTCAGCAGGAGCCGATGATGATTCAGCTGGAGCAGAAGTTTCAGCTGGAGCTGATGATGATTCTTCAGCAGCAGAAGTTTCTTGAGCAGTGGTTTCTGGAGCAGAAGTTTCAGCTGGAGCTGATGAAGATTGTTCTTCTTCAGTTGAAGCTGGGGTAGTTTCAGCAGCTTCGGCGGCAGCAGCAGTACTCAAAGCAGTGGTAACTGAAGCTGGTGGCATCCAGTATGGTTCCCAAACACCAGCGGAAGAACAAAGGGAAGTGGCCAATGACTCGAATTGGACAACATTTTGACCTTGACAGTTTTCAGCAACACAGTTACCAATGGCACCAGCAAATTGTGGCATGATACACAAACATCCGGTATCCCAGTATGGACATGGGGTTGAACCAGTGGATTCCTTCAAACATTCTTGAGCACATTGTGGGACAAGATCATAGATTCTGTCAGCGAAACCATTGATTGAAGCAGTCTTTGCGACACTTGGGTAAGTAGACCAGTTGTTATCCATTTTTTGTAGTAGTTAATTAGCGAGTGAAATGTAATAAAATATTATCTTTCAAGTGATGAAGAAGAAAGAGAAATAAATTTGGTTTGAGGAAGGGGGAATTGTCTTGCGTATTTATACATTTTTTGGCGTAAAGTTTAAAATACCCCAAAACCACCCGATTGAGTGTTTAGATTGAGCACAAAATATTAAGTTTAGACTTCATGTAAACAAAGAGAGCCATATGCCTGTGCATCAATTTCGTGTAGTAGTGGTTCTGGACTCTTGAAGCCAAGGATTAAGATAATATCCGAAGCTGGAAATTGTGTGCTTTACATCAGCAGATTGAACCGCAAATTTGTGTAACAGAACCGGGTCTTTTTTCTTTTTATTTTTCTACCTGGTTTTCCTAGTTTTACTATGTTGGTTTCCCCCGTTATACAATAAGAAATTAACAAGGTAGGGTGGTTAAAATCTATTTATGGAATTCAACACTAAATTAGGAAATTGAATGTACAAAATAGGCAAGTCAAAACAAGAAAGCAATGGAGTCGTCGGCCCTGTCTTTAAAAAAAAAGCTTTGATGAGCGGGCAAACGTACTGAAAGCTTGGCATTGCTCGGATCAGATAAACTAGAACCGAAGAAGTAAAAAAACACAAACGCCATTTGGGGGGTGAGAGGAAATGTGTGACAAGAAATTTCCTCTGTAGATCGAAGGCTCCTTCAAACTTTGTTATACGTTGCTGCTGCTCCCGAAAATGCAACAAAAGTAAAAGGCAAACACCAAGGTGATTGGGTAAATGAAAAAAGAGAGTGAGGGTTAGCCATGGGGTGGTAAGAGCCCAGAATGTCACTAAAGCAAAACGAGAATAATGTGATCAACAATTGACACTAAGATAGACTATACAATTAGTTCCGATATGTCCCCCCATTGAACACAAACACAACAAAGAATTAAAGTTTTTTTTTGTGTAGAAAAACTGTTCTAGAATAGCACAAAAAAATCCTATAGAAAGTTTGAATACAAACGATTCAGCAAAATGCTGATGAAGAGGGATGAAAACCTTCCTCGGTAAAGACCAACACACTTGCACTGTCTAGATGGATTGGGATTAGACTTGTTGTGGGGTAGAAAAAGTTGGTTAAACGTGATTTTTAAATGACGCATTCTCTCACCAATCAATGTAGTCCATTCGCCTGCACTTTCTACTCCATCATTACGCTCACAGAAACACCAAAATAAAACTAAAAACAAAGTACTGTGATATTGGTGCAACGCAATTCCATTCTTTTTTGTCCTTTTTTTTTTTTTTTTGCTTACTTATTGTGTGCTCATATTTTTGCAGCTGCGACAAAAAAAACCTTTGGGCGGCAATCTGCGGCAACTTTGCGACTTGGCAGAATTCAAGAAGCAAAAAAAATAAAAGGGTTGTTTTGTGTTTTTTAGACTATATTTTCTTGGTGGTAGATTGGGAATTTTTTCTTTTAGTTCAACCAATGAGAAGAGCTGAACTAAAACTTTTAAAGGTGATTCTATAATCGAGAGCATATTGGTGAAACTGTAAAAACTAGAACTCTTCTTTTAAGTCAGTTTGCGTTTTTAGATAAACAGCCCTCGTCGTCAAAATTGTCAATAGGCGCTGATCCTTGTACCTATATTCAGTTTTACAGCTGAAATGTACGAGGCTGGCTATTATGTTGGAGTACCATTTTATCTATTCAATCTCTTTGTTTTTCAAGGACAATAGAAGAATGCCGTAAAAGTTATTGTTTCTTTTTAGTAAGTGGTTAATAATTATTTTTTGGTATTCGCCTTTGTTCCAATCCCACTCTCGGCTTTATCGTAAAATGAACAGAAGAAAAAGTATTGTAGTGTTTGTGTATTTTTAATTTTGTGTTCTGTTGATCAAATAGATAAAATGAGAGACAAAGCAAACTAAACAGGAAGTGCAACCAAAGATGAATTGGAAACCCAGAACATTTTGTTAATACAATGACCAAGCAAAACGTATGAATCATTGTACGACTGGGAACGTTTACCTCTCCGCGTGTCTTTGTTAACATTTGTTTGCTCGCCAAGAGCGGTTCTGAATTTTAAAGGTAAGCAGCGCTTCTATTTTGTAAAGTTTGGTCTGCATCAAATTGGGTTTTGTTTACAAAGCATACAAAACAGGCACGAAAAGTGTTTGTCAGTTTCCTGGTGTCAAGTACAGTGGACTAAACCTAGACCTAAAGGGTACCTTTCTTTTTAATGGAACCACTCCTGTATTTTATGAGAGATCCGAATCGGTCGCTTAATAAACGCGTGTAAAACCCACGAGTAGAATGAAAGCAACTTTTCTTTTGAGTTTGTAACTGATCACATTCTATCCGTGACAACTCCGATAATGGCCTGACAAGAATCAGTTAACGCGTGATGTCACCAGTCAGATGAAGAAAATTCGCCACAAAATGTATCGCCATGGAGCGACAAATCCGAGGAATCTAACAACCCTCGAGAATGCTCTGCTTTGAGTACCCTACTACTAACAAAAATTGATTATACAGTTAAGCAGTGACGAGTTGACTGATTCACGTACATTTAAATATACGAAACTACAACGTAGTTGCTATAAGTTTTTTTACATGAGGAAGCTGACCAAAACCCCGAAAATGACACTTCCCAAACTACCAGCTTGTAAAACAGCAAGGTTTGAAGTGGATCCAGTGGAAGTTGTGCTACTTTCATTGGCAGTCGAGCTTGCTTCCGTGCTAGAAGCCGACTCTGCTGATTCACTGGTAGCTGAAGTCTCTTCATCAGAATCAGTAGCTGATGCACTACTGCTATCACTAGTCTCTGAAACACTCTCGCTGTTATCAGTTTCCGAAACAACATTGGTGTCGGAACTTCCTGGAGCAGTAACCCATTGCATTGCCGTCTTTCCTGAAATGGTAGTAACTTCTTTGGCTCCTGAAGCAGCAGAAGACATCATATCAGAAATTGATGCTGGCATCATCCAGGTGTTGGCACCAACAGTTGAACACAATGAAGTAGCCAAAAATCTAGCACTTTGGACATCTTCACCTTTACAGTTCTTAGCAATACATTGACCGACCAATCCTGCCCATTGTGGCATGACACAGAAACAACCGGTATCCCAATATGGACATGGGGTATTCTTGGTGCTAAATTTGACACACTCTTTAGCACAATCGGGTAACAAATCAACGATTGGATCAGCAAATCCATTGATTGAGGCAGTTTTGGGGATCTTTGGGTAAGTAGCGTAGTTATCGGCGGCTTGTACAAATGATACTAAGGCAGCAACGAGTAAAGTGTAGATGTATAACATGATGGATTGAATGAAGTGGCTTTGGAAAGGTGAAGGCTCAAAGATGGATTGAAATTAAAAAAAGCCTTTATTCGAGATTAATATTTTGTCAAGAAAAGTACATCTTCTTATATATGAATTGTATTACTTTAGAAACCGTACACTTTTTGTGTTTTACTGATTCTATTGTATGTTTTACCGAAGCTTTCTTTGATTAAGTAATATGAGTTTAGACTAAGTTTTAATTTTTATATTTTTTGTATTTTTTTCTTGTATTTTAGTTTCATTGAATTAGCGCATTAAATCCGACCTATGGAATATACTCTCTACAGCTAGAAGGAGCACATAGAAGCAATATGATCAACAGGAGTGTTTCCTGATCACGTCATTTGAGTTAGAGGAATAGTGAATTAACTTCTCTCCCCTATAGCTGGCTGAATGCACTACGCAAAAAGTGTGTGGTGTGCCTACCGTAGTTATACAACACTGACTTTCAGTCATCAACTTTTACTACTAAACCTTAGTTGTTTGAAGGTTAAAGCTTTTCTTTTGAAAATATTACTAAACCACTACAAAGTATGTATGATATTTTTGTGTAAAAGTAGGATTACATCAAACCTGTACAAACCATATTCCTCCCTTTGGCGTTTGATTTATTTCTCTTTGTACGTCAATGCATGATACTTACAATTGACTTATTGGGTCTCTTTCTTTCCCGGTGATAATGCTTACAGGCAATTAGAAATTTATACGAGTTATACTATACAAGGAAACTAGCCAATAGACAAATGATGGCGCCTCCTAACCCACTGGCTCCTAAAACTGCCATGTTTGATGTAGACTCTGTAAAACTAGCTGCCGAAGAGGCAACTGAAGAGACAATGCTTGATGAATTATTATTAGTATTATTCACAGAAGACTCAAAACCAGATTCAGCAACCCCACTAGACTCGGTGATAATATTTGTATCTGAACTTCCCGATGCTACAACCCATGACCTGGCTGTCTTGTCAGATATAGTAGTAATCTCTGCTGCTCCCTCTGCTGCAGTTGACAACATTGTGGAAATAGACGCAGGCATCCACCAGGTATTAGCTCCCACGGTTGAGCACAATGAAGTTGCCCAGTACCTAGCGCTTTGAACATCGGAACCAGTACAATTTTTGGCAATACATTGTCCAACTAAACCTGACCATTGTGGCATAACACAAAGACAACCAGTATCCCAGTTTGGACAAGGCGTGTTGCCAGTACTATACTTAACACACTCTTTAGCACAATCGGGTAAAACATCAATAATTGGGTCAGCAAACCCATTGTAAGAAGCCGTTTTTGGAACTTGCGGGTAAGTTGCGTAGTTGTCACCTTTCACAAGGGATGATATTGAAACAACAAGTATGATAAATTTAAAAAACATGACTGCGGGTGTGGTGTTGATCAGAATTGGTGAATATCAAAGTTGCAAAAAAAATTAATGCAAAAATCTTTTTAATGAGCTTGTTCCTACGCAGAAAATTGGTTCAAGCGACATGTATTTATCTGGGACCCGTCCACGTCTATAGAGGCAAGGGCTTTGAGGACAAGCCTTCTTCATTACACCTCAAAAAGTGATGGCTTCCAAAGAAATGAGTTGGTGGGTGGCTTACAGTCTTGAATGCTTGGTGGTAGAGTTTGGCTGCAATTGGCCGGATCGACGACGATGCGGTCCCAATATAATCAAAAAAATAATAAGCACAATGCGCAAAAAGCTTTGTCAACTGTTCACAGACAAAGAATGGCATGACATTGCACTTCAACTTTCGGGTAAACTTTCAAACAGTGCAATTGTTTGATCTCTTTGTGTTATTTTGATCAAATTGATAAAAGTTCTGTCGGTCCTGTATATAAAAAACAACATTGCAGTTTTGTGCAATCCCGACTCCTCTACAATATAGTATAATAAGCTATGCATATAGAGTTACAAAAAAGGCTATTTTGTAACTTTTGGTTTAATATTCAAAAGAACACTTGGCACATCTCAAAACGTATTCATGTATGAACGATATTTCCGCCAATCAAGTGAGTTCACCACTTATACACAATCCCTCGCGCCTTTTCCACTCCAGCTGCAAGAACTAAATTACTTCAACAATGGTGTAACATTTCTGCCAAATGCTTTTTTGACGCCTAATGGGGAAAGCTCCTTACTACAGTTGAGTTTCTTCTCAATCACAAATACAACATTTTATCCTCACTTTTCTCAGAACAATGAGATCCTCTCTTAACTTATCAACTACCGATATCTACCATTGAGCGTCACTGCAGATGGGCCAAATTTTCAGACCCTCGGTGAATCTTGTAAATAAAAGATAGCATTACTAATGAAAGAAGTGCCACCGCTGACCTGACCTAGCCCGCGCATTTACCGATCTTTTAGATTATGTGCGTTATTTTACCACAATAAGCCTTCTTTCGTCAAGAAAATTCAGGAATCACCTCTCTTTTATTTTTTACTTTTTATTACTGTTTTTAGTCATTACATAAGACTTTGCTGGGGAGTTCTTGGAAGGGGGTAAAGTTTTAGATTTACAGATTGCACGAGAGAGATTGGCTAGATTGAGAACAAATTGTTTTGGACAGGGCCAACTGTAGGCCAGGAAAAAAAATTTGTTCCAGTTTAACCTTAATCTAATCAATCAGTTACTACCAAAGGGAAATAAAAGGATCCAGTAGGAAACCTCACATCCTTCTCCATAAGGTCATTTGTATTTTTAGCCTCTTCTTTTTTTTATTGTTCATTTTTTTTGAAAAAAATTTCGCAATTTGTTTTGTTACTCATTTTTCCTTTTTGAAAGAGTTTAAATAAATATGATATAATCTTTCCATTATTTTTTGTAGATTGTTATGGAGATGTGAAGAGGGCTGAATAGACTAGTTGCCTAACTGCCATACGCTATTCATACCATCGACTAAAGGATCAACAAAGGCTCTTAATTTTGATATTTGCTATATTGTAATCACAGAAGCATTAAGAAAACATATATATCTTCAATCAATACTAGCCATATATCACCATGGCAGTCCCATTTGATCAGCAATTCTTTGTTGAAAGAGAAAGAAACGACAAATACGAATGGCTTATATTTATTCTCACACTCATCATACTAGGCATACATGGACTACTATTCCATTGGATTCCTCGCTATTTCCGGTTGAAAAGACAAAGTGCTGGACTTACACACCACAAATACTTTGCGTTTGTCAAACAGTGGGAGAGCTTCACATCTTGTAAACACTTCACATTATTCAAACATCGATTCTACTATCAACCAAGTTTAGTCTTGTTTTGTGTTGTTTTTGTGGGCGTCAATGTTGGTCTATGCTTTGCCGAAATTAGGGATCTTGATTATCAAGGTTTCTTGTACGCCATTTCCAAGAGGATATCCCGTATTGGTATTGGTAACTTGCCCATCTTGTTGTTTTCAGTCATGAAGCATGATGTACTTACCCAACTCTCAGGATTCCAATTTGATAGGTTGGAGTTTTTACATAAATGGTTAAGTAGATGGATGTGGGCCATGATTACGGTACACTTGTCATTAGCTTGTTACTACTGGTTAACCAACAATTTCTTGATTATGATTATTATTCCACCACAAATATTTGGATTCATGGCATATGGAAGTTTGTTTTTGTTGACTTGGACAAGTATGAAGTTTATTCGTCAATGGTGTTATGAGTTCTGGTTGGTTCAACATAGAGTGTTTGCATTCATTATGTTGTTTATGTCATTTATTCACAATAGTGGTAACCGTGCCGCAGTCTTGGTTTCCGTCCATGGATTGGTCATTGATCGTGTCTTAAGTAAAGTCTTGGCTCATATTCATAAACACTATTCACCAACCAAATGCAGAAGTACATTTAGAATTTTGGATTCGGGAACAGTTGAAGTGACTGTACCGGTTAGAGAAGAAGGATATGTTGCTAATAAATGGTATAATAAAGTCCTTGGATATAAAGATTGGAAAGCAGGTCAACACGTGTATTTGAATGTACCCAAAATCAAATGGCTTGAGTATCATCCATTTACCATTGCCAGTTTGGCTTCATCAAATGAAATGAAGTTGTTGATCAGAGTGCAAAAGGGATTCACTAGGAAGTTAATGAGACATTTGGCAGATATTGATCATGACGAACATGAAGATGATTTGGTTAGCATCAAAACCATGTTCCATGGCCCATATGGTGCAGTTCACCAACCATTCATATCATTTGATCACTGTGTATTCTTTGGTGCTGGTTCAGGTGCTGCATTCACATTCCCCGTTTGTTTGGATCTTCTTCAACAAATTCAAGCCAAGGATGAAATGCAAGACTTTTTATTCCGTCCAGTTGCACCAAAAATTAGATTTGTTTGGGCAATAAAGCATTTGAAAAACATTATTTGGTTTAAACACATTTTCGATCAATTGACAATATACTCTGCTAGTAACAAGTTGATTATTGATATTTATGTTACTCAAGAAAATGGTGCTGGTCAAAGTGGTGGTGGTAGTAGCGGAAGCAGTTGCAACTCCATTGAAGAATGTCAAATTGAAAGCGAACCAAAGTTAGAGCAATCATCAACGAGCGATGCAGGATCATTTGAATTAACTTCAATTGGACTGAATCTGAAGTTGCTAAACAAAAATCAAATCTATGGTGAAGACAACAAGAATCAATACGTTGACAAGGACCAAACGGTTATAACTACATCCACTACATTAACAAATGCAGGAGAAAGTTCACACAGTCAAAACAAACGAAAATCAGATACGGTTGAAGTCGAATATGACCTTACGACCAAGAGTTCAATATACAACGTCTACTATGGACGTCCTGATATTGGAGCCATAATACAATCACATACGCATGAACTTTCACATCAAATGACAAACAGTAGTTCATACAAGTCGTTGGCGGTTGCTTCTTGTGGTCCACCATACTTCACCAACTTGATCAAAGAACAGTGTCAAGTGGCTAGACGGAAAAACGGATCTCCAGATGTTTATTGTTATACGGAATCGTTTTAATAGAAAGGTATTTAGGAAATGGGTATATATGTTTGGGAATCTGGGTATTGTAGATACGTAGTTCTATAATAGCACAAGTAATGCGTTGAAGTCTTGTTAATCCAGCTTATTACATTTTCTTTCTTATCATTACACACCTATTTAATCCATTACTTTTTTGATTCACCACTTTGTGAATTATCAGTATCATCTTGCACTTGTGCAACACCATCAATTTGTTCGGGAGTTTGAACACCTGGTTCATTCTGTTGAGCTGTTGTTGCCGTCCTCAACTTATCTCTAATGGCATCGGTTGATCTAATTGGCTCCAATACGTATGGACTGTTTTCTGGATCTTGATCATCATCGTAGTAAGCATATTCACCAATCTGAGCCAAATCAGTACCTAACATCTCTTCGTCTTCGTGTAATCTGATTCTTAAAAATGGCACTCTGTCCATCGCCAACAACAAGATTGACGTAACAACAAATGACCATGCAGCAACTGAAACTGACCCTGCCAATTGATATCCCAATTGCTTCCAATGATGGTTCATCCAGCCGCCATCAATCTCAGTACCATCAATCATGGCCACGTAATCAGCAGCAAACAACCCAGTCATGAAATTTCCAACAAAGCCACCTACTCCATGCAATGCCCAAACATCCATACCATCATCAATTCCCAAGTATTGTTTTAAATCAACAGCAAAGTTGCAAATAATACCAGGGACAATACCAAAAATGATTGATGTGTAAACTGGTACGTAACCAGCAGCAGGGGTAATACCAACCAAACCAGCAATAGCACCGGTACACAATCCAACAGTCGACCATTTACCACCAGTTCTGAAATAATCAACAAACATCCAAGTCAAGCCACCACAAGCAGCAGCAATGTTTGTATTAACACAGGCATACCATGATCTCATCTTGGCATTACCAGTAGAGCCACCATTAAAACCAAACCATCCAAACCAAAGGAAAACAGTTCCCAACACAATTGAAGAAACCGAATGTGGTTTATATTTGGGAACTTTTCCTTGAGTCAATGGATCATGCCTCTTACCCAACCAAAGCGAATAAGCCAATGCAGCGAACCCAGAATTTTCATGAACTGGCCCACCACCAGCAAAATCCAAGGCACCCAAATTGAATAACCATCCATTACCACCCCATGTCCAGTACGCAATAGGTGCATAAACCACAGTTAACCAAATAAACAAAAACACCATCATCGGTCCCAACCTAGCTCTTTCACAACCAGCACCCACCATCAAAATCGCAGTAACAGCAGCAAACATACCTTGATATAAACAAAACAAAATATCAGGCACAGTGGTAACAACACCTGGCGCACCCAAGACATTTCTTAAGCAAAAATTTTGCAATGTTCCCAAAAATTCGGATCCATTGTGAGCAAAGACTAATGAGTATCCCCAAAAAAACCATTGGAAAGCAGTGACACAAGCTGCCATCAATGCAGCCCACATTAATGAAAGAGCATGTTTTTTTCTCGATAAACCTGAATATAGTAAGCCAACACCAGGTATCATAATCCAAACAAGTACTGACGCAGTACCAATCCATGCCATATCGGCAGAATCGAATTGAGTATTTAAATCGACTTTGAAGACATCTCCTCCAGTTCCTTCACCTGTAAGTCCCGAGTCTGCCATTGTGTTTTAGAAAATACTTTGTTTGAAGGAAGTTTTCTAGCTAATATCATTACAGAAGAGACAAAGAAAGGAAATTTGCATGATATTTATATTCAGCCTATCCTGTACCGTCAATTTACGGGTGATAGAGATAAGAAACGACAAAAAACGATAAAGAAAAAACAATTTCTTCTATTGTCTTTGAAAATTATAAGCCGTATTACAGATTAGTCAAAGATGTGCGTGAATCACATGAAAAATAGCCCACTCCCCAACTTTACTCACTTCATTGTTTCCATTTTTTTCCTTGGCATTGGCGTGATTCTACGTGGGTATTCAAAGAGAGGATAGATTGCTATCCTTATCTGCAATAAGAGTGTTCAATGGTGTGATCCAAACATACACCTAACCACTGTTGCAAAAAAAGAAAAAAATGCTACCACATGAGATCAACTAATTGTCTTTTTTTTTCTTGACTAAAATTCCACAAGATCGTCCAATCAAATTGCACGATTAGAAGAAACTTAATTAAAAAAGAAAAAACATCTTTAAAGATAAGCAATATGCAGGACAACTTTTTTTCAGTTTTTGCAACTCTCATATGAAAGAAACCCAATTACGAGTATACGAATCTAGATTTTGATGTATCGTAAATGCAATGGGCCAAAGGGACAAGAAACATTCTCTTGAAAAATCATGACTGTGATTAGTGGTGATGCACGATCAATGACAAGTAAACGATGCCAATCCTGGGCAAGCTTGGAGTCAGACGAATCGCAACAGCACCCACCGCAAATAGAATGAGTCCCTCGGATTGATTCGAAAAAAATAGTCTATGTCAGTGCCACGATCTAATTTGTCTTGTGTTATGCAGATGTGCATATGGTTATTTCCAACTTTATTGCACGTATTCATTATCTTTAGCTGCATTTTATGCATCGGTTGAAACAGAATTACCCTTCAGACATTTGCAAAGCCTCGTGTATAGATCATTGTAGAAACATGCAAGTGGTCAAAAATGAAAATGGATGGCGTTAATACAACAATGTGATAGGAATTCCTCATTGTCCTTTCGAAAAATGCTCGTCTATCAGTTACCATTGTGCAATTCTCTTCTTTCTCCTACAACCCGGGGAGAAGATCTTGACAATAACAGTTCCTCTGTTGTAGTTCCGTTTACTTGTGACGGTGTTATCGCCGGATATAAACGGGAAACTGCATTATTAACTGGAATCTCCTCATTTTGTAAGTAAATTACATGCATAAGTACCTAGAATTACCTTGTGTGAAGGAGACTATCAACACCATTGCAAGGGAAATTAACAAAATGATGTCTGTGGATCATGAAGGTACCGGAACCGGCCACTATAAAACATATCCGGATTTGAATATCTGAAAGTTAACGTGCACGTGATTTACTCTATTTATCATCAATGACGATACATCGTGAACATGTAATAACTATATAATTACAGAGTCCTCTGCTATGATTTTGTTCAGATAACCCCTGTTTAAGAGGCTGTAAGGGGGATGGCGGAATGTTTATTCAACACTTTACAAGTTTGGGAGCGGTGATCGATAGAAAGGTTAGCTACACTGTGATCAAGACATCCGCCCTTCATCCAAATGAGCTAGCTCAGCTCCATTAGCCTTAGTGCCATGATATTCGGTATTGCTACTCCATTGGAGGAAGTTTTCCCAGGTTATCCGGTAAATATAAGTATGACTTTTAGAACCGAAAAAAAAAAATTAGACCCGTGGCGTGCTAAAAAAAACAATTGATTTGTGCACGACCTTGGTGAACCATCCAACCACGAAAACAAAATGAACTTATTTTCATCAACAATACTGAGTGGGGAGGGAGAATCCATTAAAGATAGATTAATCGCCACATTACGTAAAGTCTCCACTGGTTGTTATTCATCAATAGCACATTGAGATTCCTTTTTTTTCTAGATCCTTCATTTGATTAACCTACAATCTAAATATCTCAAGATGGAGGAGGATTCTTACAACTTCGCAACCACTATATTAACATCAAAATCACCCGAACAAGCTGCTGCAATTTTACCTAGCATTATAACTGGATCCACTGGATTAAACAAGGATTTGTCGTCATGGTTCAACAACTACAATTCAGCAATTGGTGCCCATAATGCCAACTTGAGACAATTACTTGAAGAGGCTAAAAAGATTGCTGGTCGAAGCAGCGTTGGATTCAACAATTTCCCTCGCAATTGGAACTGCTTGGTGAACGCAGTACAAATGGAGTTAAAAGACAATGAAATCTTGCAAGAGAACTTGAAACAAGATGTAATTATTCCATTGAAGAACTTGGTTGAAAATGATGTCCGTATTTCGGAGTTAACCATTAATGGACAAGAATTGACTGAACTTAGTCAACATTTGACTAAAGAAGGCGAGTATCAGTGGAACTTTAAAGCCCCTCAAGCATTTCAAAACTTGGAAGCATTTAAAAAGATTGAAATTCAATTAATGTTTAATGTCATTTTGAATTACTTCCAGCTCAACAATGCGAGATTAAATAAGGAAGTGAAGAATAACGAAAATTCAACAAATTACTTGTTGGGAAGTTTCAAGTTGGACAACGAAATGAAAAGTCAATTGGACTATATGCAGAATACACAATTTCAATTGCCTCAACAAATTGCTAATCAGAATCGCTCAGGGACTACTGGATCGAATTCAGCTGCTGGATCAAGCACAACTCCGGCAAAGGAAAGAAGAAGAAGCTCATTTGGTCGTCTTGATAAACATGCAGGTGCCCATGATGAAACTTCGCCCAAAAAGTCATCCAAATTGAAATCGAGGGTTGGATCTATTTTTGGCAGAAAAAAGAAGAAGGATCAGCATCATACACAACTTGAATCTACTATTGCTGAAGATGCATCCATTTCCACTGATGCATCAACCTCACGATCAGCACCATTGTCGAGGAACAACACCTCAAGATCTTTCCTTGGTAGAGAGCAAAGATATGAGTCGCCTGCCACAGATCAACGCCGTCCATCCCATGCTAGTCAAACTCTTTATCAACATGAGCAACAACTGCAAACTCCATTCCCTCCTTTGACGCCAAACAAGCCGTCACTGAATCAGCAACCTCAAGTAGCTCAGCAACCACAGCAACCTCAACAACAATTGCAATCTCAACAACAACCGCCGCAGCCTCAACAACAACCGCAACCTCAACAACAACCGCAACCTCAACAACAACCGCAACCTCAACAACCTCAACAGCAACAGGCATTTGGATCCGGAATCGCCCCCCAACAATTTCCTTCCCGACAACAACAACAACGGTCAAGCTTCTCCACGCAGCCTCTTGCAGCCCCAAGACAAGGCTCCTTTGCATCGCTGCAACAACTTGGTAGTTACAAGGATGCAGCATTACCAGCCACTCCAACAAAGGACAGAGCTCCCACTGGGCCCTTTAACCAACAAACCGATTCTCCAAATGTTGTTAAATATGGCACTGACGAGGATGATGATGATGATGACAGTGAGGACAACGTGAATGCAGGTAGAAGATCCTCATTACTTGAAAGGCATCATTTAGACAGCACTGAACAAGGCGAAAAAGGTGCTGGTGCTTTTACTACCCCACAACAACTGCAACCTTCTCATGTTGCTGGTGGATTACTTGACCCCAATGCGAGAGCAAGACAAAACAGTGATGGCAAGTATTCTTTCGAAGCTGGTGATGATAACAAGCCAATTTTGGCGTCTCCAAGAAGTGAGCAGAATGGATTTAGTGATGGTGACAGGATTTCTGAAAGTATTGCATCAGCGCGGGGAGACAGAGGTGTTGAAAACAGAGATTTTGATGCAATTTCTTCTAGAGATGATGAATCTTCGAGATTTGTCGGGGAGTTTGGTGGTGGCGCAACAGCAACCTCACCAACAGCTGACAATTTTGTTCCACATGGATATGCTTCATCCAACACTACTTCTTCATTTAGTGGATTTGGAGGTGCTGCTCCACCAAAACCCCCACCATCAAGAAAAGTGGTGCATCATGACACAGCAGGTTCGGTGAGAGATTCTCACATGTTTCATAATTTGCCAGCTGCAACCACAAATAGTTCTATACGAGATTCATTTGTTCAACCACCAAGACCTTCATCAACAAGTTCACATGTGAATAATCCGTTTGCGGCGTTAAAGAGACAAGACACTGGTACATTGTTGAATAACGATTTCAAGCATTTCAATTTATCAGATGCCACTATTGGATTGAACACGTCAATTGCTGAAATTGTCAATGCAACTTTCAAAGATGGACAATTGAAGTCATCGCAAGTTATTGGCGAAGTTGCTTTTAACTATAATGGACATCCAAATGAGGAGTCAATTGTTGTTAGTATTCCCCACGATTATGATAGATTGATTGTCAACAAGACGTTTATTGAAGAATTGGGCGATCATGATTATAAGCTTGATCCTGCTTTGATCAGTTCAAAGACATTGGGTGGATTAAAGTACTTGGCCAACGACAATCACGTGCCTTTACTCGTTCAACAGATTTGGAAATTTGAGCCTCATCAATCAAGTTTGATGATTAGTATCAGGTCAAACGTAAACGAGACTCTTGAGATTGAAAATTTGATTGTTTCAGCCGCTTTGAATACCGATGTTGTAGCCACTTCAGCATCATCTAAACCACAAGGTGCATTCAATAAAGATAAGAACAGAATTACTTGGAGATATAATCATCCAGTCGTGTTGAAGCCTCATGGTGAAGAGAAATTGATTGCTAGGTTTATGACCAAAGGACAAGGGTCTGAACATGAACTGGGCGTGCAATTAAAGTTTACTATTGGTAACCCAACAGCTGTCAAGTACTGTTCAATTTATAACACTCAAGGGGAAGAGATTCCTTCATTTAGAAACCTTGTCAGTGGACATTATGCTAGTCATTTTTGAATAGTTATGGAGAGTATCGCTTCCTATTCATATCGTCGTCAAGAGACAGGTTCATCTTTCATAGCCTTTTAATTGTATAATATATGTATAAGTTTTTCCTTTTTTTTTGGTTTTATTTCATTAAAAACCACTACATAGTAATATCACAAAGCTTTAATCACCTTTGGATCTTTCTTCACCTTTGTTCAACCCGTCATAAGCAGTTTGTAATCCATTCAATTGTTTCTTTAAAGCATTGATATCCTTCTGTTTCAATTCAATCAAATGTTTCACTTTGACAATTTCCTCACTATCATCACTCTTACCTGTTTTCGATCCATCATCTCTCTCAGCAATCAATTCCCTATACAATTTCTCCTTCAATACCAATTTCTTGACAATAGAAGCGACAGTATAAATACCCATCAACAAATACAAAATTGCTCCCGACAAGTACAAGTTCCGTTGACTATAAAATTTGCTTGCCAATTTATCGTAATTGACAAACCCTTGCAACACATCGTTCTCTTGCACTCTACGATATTTCTCCAATCGTTGAATACAATCATAAAATTGTAATGACATCAAAGTGATGCTAAACATGAGGAAAATTCGAAAATTTTGAGCAGTGGTAATTTTGGTGTACAAGGTTACAATTTGAGATCGAACCATTAGTGGGAGTGGGAGTACGAAAAGTAGCAATGTAATCATTTGGAAAATCATGGTACCAAATACCAACAGCATTTGAAGACTCATTGTGGGTAACGCAAGTTGATGTTATATCGATTGGCTTTTTTCAAAAGTAAATTGAGTTAAATCAAAGTGTATCAATTTTAGAAACTTAGTGTTAGTTATAAGCGTGAACAAACTTGCTTATCTTTCGTCAATTGAATATTTATGGGTTGCTTGTACTGTATTGCTTTGCTGTTTTTGAATCCAATACTTTTTTTTTTTTTTCAAATAAATTGCCACTGCGCGAGGGTTATCCCCGTTGCAAAATATGAAATTTCAAAAGAGTGGCTGAGTTAGGTAAATTTGAGAAAGAAGGACGCAAATGTGTTTGGGAGACTAATAAGTACTTTCGCAGAGCCCGATATATTAGGGCAACTACGCCCTTCAACCTTTGTGTTTTATGAAGTAATTTATGACTTGAATGGGGGAGGAAGTGAACGAACTGTCAGACTATCTAAGACAGGCAAACGTCATCTAAGTCATGAAGACGGAATCATTGAAGAGCTTGGTGGGTTGATCAACATCCAATTATGGCTTAGTACTGACTCCACCTTAGAATTTGAGGATAGATAGAAAAGTAAGTCATCCTCCTTGGTATAAATGTTGGTTCTGGGTTTGACGTGGGGCATTTCACAACCGGATTGGCATTCACAGTCCATTAATGAATAGTGCAACTAATAATTTGAATATGCGAGACATTCAACGTCCCAAAAAATGGAGCCATATCAGAAGTATGAGTCCTTCAAAAAATCAACGTCAGCATGTCATCTATGATAGAACTGTTAGGATCGGGTAATAATGTACCAAACAAAACGCTATGTACCCTTGATCATCTGTTTTGTTGGAAAAAATTTGGTGGTGGTTAACTTACGCACATGAATCGATATTTTGTTGCACTACAATATATACATTTACGAAACTGCGTTATAGATCAAGTTCTTTGATACATGTATACTGCTATTCTCTATTCTCCCACCTAATTGTATTTCTCCACTGCTCTCTATAACCCAGTAACTCTTTTGGCATAGTTATAAGCGACAACACTAAACAACACCATGCCTCCAATTATACACCAAAACCAAGCCAATCCGTCATAATCTTGTCCAGGAACAAGACAGTTCATACCCCAAAGGCCAGTAACCACATTAATAGGAAGTACAATCGTACCCAATATCGTCACCTTACCCAAAATGTCATTAGTGTCATTGTTGACTTTTGTCATATCGATATTAATCTGAGCAAGATAATTGGAATGGAAACGAGCAAGCAATTTCTCATAGTGGTTCAACGCTCCTATCATGGTGACAATATGGTCCTGAATGTCACCCAAATACATGGCAATTTCCAGTTGATGACGATCAATTGAGCTATTGTCGAGGTCATTGAACCTTTTGCTGAACCCCTTGATGACATCAGCTTTTGAGCTTAGGAGACGAAGGACTGACATGACACGTTTACGGCATTCTCCAATACGACGCAACATATCACCTTTACGTCTCCAACCTAGAATACGTGATGATCCGGTATCGGAAGTAGATGAAGAAGATGAGCTTGATTTGGATTTTGTTTTAGTGTTGGAAGACCGTAAGAATCCAGTATTGTTGGCATCAACGGTAGACTTGGATCGTTTGCGCCAAACAAATACATTTTCATGTGGTTCTTGTAATAATTTGTGATGACGACGAGAATGACTGCGTTGGTGTTCATGTGTTGAAACTTCATCTTCAGAGTCAGAATCGTCAGAATCTTCATGCTCACCCGAATGCATACGCAATATGGCATCTTCGATTGAATTGACTTCAGTTTCAATAGTTTCAATCATGGGAGCAAATGAATCGGTTATGTCATCAATCAATGCATAACAAATCCAATCTGAAGACACGGTCAAGTAATCCTTCAACATCCTGGCTCTTCTTCTCACATTTATAGGATGGGGAGTAGCTGAGAAATGGAATGTGATGACAGCGTGTTTGAACACAATGATGTACATGTTCAAAGGCAGCAATTCACCTTCTCTAACTTTCTTGTTGCGTGATCTAACCGAGGTGGATATGGGTTTTTCATGAATTGAAGGTGGTTTCTTTTTCTTCTTCAAGAAGGATCCAAACAAACGAGTCATTTTTGAAACCAATCCATTCTTTTGATGCTGACCATACAAGCTTGAGCCATCGGAGCTATTCTCATACATTTCTTGCAACTTGTTGTATCTCTTTTCTTGTTCCTTGGCTTTTTGTTTACGGCGTTCATAAACCACATCAAAGGAGGTGAAACATATAAAGTAATAGTTTTTAAACAACTCAACTTTTTCTCTAGCTTCACCAAGGAATATATCCTCCGTAGTCAAAGGATGAATACCAAAAGTTCTTGAAATCACCTTCATTTCTTCTTCGGTTGGGTCTAAAATGTCAAGCCAATAAGGTTCTACACTCGTTGAATCGCCACTGGAAGCAGGGATTGGACTCTCATTGCCCAATCTTGTCGATTTAGTTGTAGGTTGCAAGTTATTGTTACTTGAGGATAAGGAATCCTGTTGCTTGTGAGTAGCATGTTGAGTTGAAGTAGACTCACTCACTGGTGTTTTTTCCCATGGTCTAAAAAGCTCAACTAATCTATCATGAATAGAGACTTCCGGATCATCACTTAGCAATCCACATATTGTTGGTGCGTGTATAGTTTCAGGTAAATCTTCTCTAAAGTATGTGAATCGACACAATTCTCCCTTCTTTTGTCCACGCAATGTTCTTTGGGTTTGCGACAGCATCTGTCTCTTGTTCAAAATGGTTGGGATCTGGTCCTTTGATTTCTCCCACGGTTGTGTCGGTGTTGGTCGAATTCTAAAAGAATCATTGAGTGAGTCCAATGATTCAATCTCATTAACTTTGTAGTTGTCCACAAGTGGTGTGTTCTCATCAACTGCTGCCTCGTCTAGTGCCTCTTCAGGTAAAGCTACTGGTGGTTGTGGTCTAGGTGGAGAGTATTTATTAATCTGTGAAGATCTCCTTTTACCATCATGAACCACATCTTTCCCAAAATTTACTGATTGAATAACTTGATCAATCTCTCGCTCGTGATCTTTTTCCTTTTCCATTTCTTCCAACTCTTCAACAACGTATTCTTCCATAACTTGTAAATTGGGCCATTCGTCTCTCTTTTCGTCCTCTCGGTCATAATCGTAATAACACACGTCGTCCAACGAAGTAGAATCACTTGAGTGATCTGATGATGGATTGGATTCACCGAACTCCATCGAATTCACTGAAAATGCGTCATCACCATCCACGTTGTAGTCGATATTGGCGTAATGACCAGGTGAGCCTGGGCTTAAATTGGCGTCGTCCCTTCCAAAGGGGTTATTCCAAGACTGAGACCTTGCAAGTTGTCTTTGTTCGTGGGCAAACTGATCCATATCAACAGCAATGGCAGTTGGTGATTGAGCCTCTTGCTCTTCATCTATAGCTCCACCACCACCACCTGATGATGACGAGCTTCTCAATAACAGCTGCAAGTTTCTATTGGTTAGTGGTAAAGTAGGTGCAGTTGAGTAATGGGTAGGTCCTCTGGGGGTAAATCGGTTGCTGTCACTGTTGCTATTGCTGTTGGCGTTGTTGTTATCATCGTTGCCATTACCACTTCTCTTGCCCGTGGTGCTGCTTCTCTTGAAAACGTTTCCATTTGTTGATCTGCGTCTAGACCTTGCAGGTGAAGAGTGTAAATGAGCCAAATCGTTGTGTACTCTGTGGTCAATATAAGAACCAGAGTTTATTAATCTTTCTAATGAACTGGTACTTTTGTTTTTATTGCGGTCTCCAGTGTTGTGGTTGGTAGTTCCTCTATGTTTTGCTGAAGCTGTGTGATCATTTAAGCCCAGTTCAGTTCTAATGGAAGGTGTATCACCAACCTCTATCATTGAACGATCTGGTGTATCCATATTCAATATTTTATTAGTTGTGCTATTAGTACTGAGTAGTAGTGATATTATTGTTTGCGTGTATTAGACATGCACTTCAAAGGTAAATAACACTGTCTTGATTTTCAGCAAGTAGTCATAATCTGTCTTTCAAGAACAGTATGTATAAGATAAAAAATTTTTGCAGAATATGTGTATTTACTCTGTTGTGAAATGTTTTCTTGATATTCCTCACTCTTTTATGGTCCCTTTAGTATTTTATTTTTTTGTGTTATCTATCAAATACAGTGAAAAGTTTAAAAATTTTCATCACCAATAGCAATCAAAAAGAGGAGGAGTATTACAAAAGACATGTCATGTTGAGATTAACAACTACTCAATAAAGATGCCTATTAGTGAAAACATCAACATCTACTATACTAATTATACAACTGTCCCTTGCTAGTACTTGTATCGTATTTTCCCGAGATCTTTGCTTCTCTCAAATTAACAAGGATCTATGTGTACCATTGCTGTATTATTACCCTTTTACTGCTTTAATGTTCTCTCTGTGTTCTTAAGGTCACACGATGCTTAATTTTGGCACAAATAAAGCTCCATCGCCTTTTAAACACTTGTACGTTCTGAAATTCTCCTTTCAATTTGGCTCTAAGCGACAAAAGCGAAAAAAAAAAATCTCCTCATTACAAAAGAAGGAGCTTTGATTACTATCCCACAACACAATATCTCTCCAGTCGACTCTACAAAAACCATTTATGGCATTTTAGCTCTTTTCTAAAACGCGACTTTGCCTTAAAGTGACACGAGCGAGTACTCGGAATAATCCATCCTCGACGTGTTGTATTACTTTTGCTTGTCCTTGAAGAAGAGCGGCGCAATTGTTCTTTCTTTGTGGCAAATGCTGAAAATTTTGTGACTTGGTCACGTGTAGAAGGCTTACGTCATCGAGGAATATGAAGCCTCTTTTCGAGTCATAGCAGAGGCATAAAGGATGCTAAAGGAATAGACTCGTCCTATCTACATTGACTCAATAACATTGAATCTGTTCAAGTACTACTTATTTGCCAACGTATATCTATACACCACCTAGAAAAAAATACGACAGATACGAATATTAATCATCTGCCTCACTGACTTCTTCTTCTTCTTCTTCACGATCATCCTTTTTTTCGCCTTCATCATCACCCGCAACGAAATCACCATCAGCATTATCATTGTCATCGACTTCGACTGCGATCGCGACTGAATCACCCGCGTCTTTCTCTTCACCACTAATTGCGGCTACTCTACGTTGTTCCAATTTCTCTTTCCCCTTCTCGTCAGCATCATTGCCCTTCTCCTTCCTTACGTCCTTCTTCTCCTTTTTCACTGGTTCGGACTCCTCTCTACCACTCTTTTCGATTTTAGCCTTTTTCGACGCGGCTCCTCCATTCAACCCATCCAAAGCATGTTGAATCCTATTATGAGCATCAATCAACTTGTAATACGTGTCTTCAGTCAATGATATCCCCTTTTTACCAGGTTTCTGATCGCCATTTGCATCAGTATAGAACTCTCTAATGTCAACTAGATTAACATTGTTGAATTTACGCACAGTAACTCGCTTTTTGGCGTCTAGGTTTATGATTGTTTCTGGCGGGTTATCTTGTTGTTGCGTGGACTTGGCTGAGCCGCCATATGATCTCTTGTATGCCATTAGTTGTGTTTTTTGGTAGGGAAGAAAAAGAGGTGGCTATAACGCGTTTCGCGGATCACTGCAAAAAAATTGAAATATTACCAAAAGAATGATACCTCTTTTACTCTTATAATGGCATATTACTCTATTAAATTGCGTCACTTCAATCCTACAGGTGACCGCTTGGCCACGATTCATTGAAATGGTCACCCAAGTCAGATTGGAACTGCTTAATCAATTGCGTATCAGTATCACTCAACCCACCATTCCTTTTCAACAACTCAAATGCATCAATAGCAACATTCAATTCATGTAAGTTTGAAACCCCTAAAACAACACTTGATCTACGCTTGATCATCCACTCATAAATGGAATACTTTGTAGCCAATTCTGCCAATTCAACTCTATGTTGTAATTGCAATTGCTGTGCCAATTCATCAACCCGTTGTTTCAATGCTGTTGATGCTGGATGAAATGAGTGCGTTGGTTGTGATCGTAATAAAGACATTGACAAGATCAGTCCGTTCATGATTTTATTGACTCCAGCATCAGTTTGCAATTTGGGGGCAATGTCAAAAAGGCTATTATTCTGAATACATCCATGACAATACGACATGACTGCATCCAAGGGCGCCCCATTATTGACTTGTTTCCATTTAACAGCAACTGCATAAAGAAATTGGATTGGGTATCCAGAAACTCCGATGTTCTTAACAATACCTTCATTCTTCAAACTTTGCAACTCATGCAATGCCTCAATCACTTCATCAATAGTAACAAATTCAATATCATGCATATATACTAAATCCAAATAGGTAGCTTGCAATCGTGTCAATGATCTCATTACCGATGCACGTACCAGTTTACGTGAATAATCAAATTCATCAAGTTTGATACGACCAGCTTTGGTACATATATAGTATGATTCACGAGGTACGTTCAATTTTGATAAAGCTTGACCCAATATCTCTTCTGAAGGGCCATAGTATGGTGATGTGTCAATGGCATTGTAACCTAACTTGAATGCATGTTGTAAGATATCCTCCACTGGAAGAGATTCCGGGTTGGAGTGGTATTGATAGTTGAATACTGCTCCACCGATTATAAATGGAGGTAGCCCATCTAGTGAATGAGAATGAGTAGGTGAGGGTAAAGGAGAGCTCATGAAGGGGCTCGTGGGAGTGTACGTCAATTGAGTGGTAAGCGCAGGTCTATTCTCCGAAAGCGAATTCTCACCGTTTTTCACTTTCTTTGGTACAACGCTTTTGTGCACAATTCTCTCACTGCAAAGTTGCAACAAGGTGGAAATCTACATTATTGGACGCTTATAATACAATATAATTACAAAACACGTATACACGTTACCATCGCCATCAATGTTCAATGATATAGTTACCTGGGACCAACCCAATCTTCCCATTATATTCATCACAATTTGGACCCAATTCACAAACATACCAACTATCTTCTTGTTTATGAATGATGTACATTTGCCATCCCTTGCGGAAATACAACTCGCCATCTTCTTGTGGCTTGAAAGAATATCTTGCTGTTGCTTTACTTACGTATGTCTTGTGATTAACAGGAGTGATTTTAGGCTGTAGCATAAATGGAGTATGTGGTTTGGTGTTGGTTTTGGGAGATTTGGGCAAACCACGGTACTTATATTGGTCGTAAGCTGATGATGACGATGATGATTGTTGTTGTTGCGGTTGTTGTGGTGGTGGATGAGTTTGATACTTTGGTTTTTCAACAACATCAATCATTGACTTTGGACGTGAAAAATTTATCGAATCGTATCGTTGAGCAACTTCATCATGATCATCAATATAGTCTGATTTGGGCCTTGGCTTAACTGGACTTGAACCATTACTTCTAACTGACCTTCTAAATTGATTAACATCTCCATCTCCGCCTGAGTTTAAATCTTCTAGAGCCTTGGCAATGAAGTCAATTGAAAAATCTTTCATTATTGGCACTTTGCCCTGCAGTTTTGGTGCTTCATTCAATTGTGGATGATGATGACGCTTATTAAATTCATTAGTGGCTCTTCGTGTAATTTGTTCCTGCATCTCTTGTAATTGTTTCTCTTTTCTCCTTGGTGATGCCCAGTTTCGTTCAGAACTATAGTTTGATGATCCTTGACTATTGGCCAAAGGGTCATTTTTAACTGAAAACAAGTCATTTTCTGGGTTGGAGCTAATTGTTGAATGTGTCTTGTGAGATAACAAATCCACTGGTGGTTTCCTCAGAGGTGTTTGATGTTGCTGGTGTTGTTGTTGTTGCTGGTGTTTGTATGGTGATAAATTAGATGGAGATGTATTTGTCGTCGTTGGTGGGGCAAGTGACTTATGGGGTGAGTTGTTGAATAAGTTAGCTTTTGATGTCGGTGTCATTTCAACATGTCCATTAGATATCGGTGGAAGGTCCTTGGCAGGAGTCGTGGTGAATAATTTTGCCCTCGGGGTTGGTGTCATATTGTGATGACCATTGGATATTGGAGGTAGTTCTTTGGAATTATCATTGTATAGCTTACTTTTCGGAGTTGGCGTCATTTCATGGGGGTGAGCTGTCCGAGTATCCTTAACAGGCGAGTACTGTGGTGTAGACGATTCACGACCATAGTACTGATCAGCATGAGACGATGGTATGGTCCCCGCAGTCTTGTTTGACGAAGACGAGTAAGTGGAATACGTTCGCGATAGTATTTCATTGTGATCAGGATTATGTAAGTTCAGTATTTTGTAGCCAATGGTGGGCTCGTCACATCCAGTCATGTAATCAACAAATGGTGGATCATCATACACTCTGTTGCCTGTACCATAATTATTACTAAATTCTTGTATATCCGTTTGTGGCTGCACCAAAGCAAATGTTGATCTTGCCAAATCCACCGACTGATCTAGGTCAACACACAAGGTAGCTATGTTATTACAATATGTGAAACAATTGATTTTCATAACCTGGATTCGTTCAATCTCTAATTTGTAAAAATCGTTTATGGAGATTGTCCAATCCTTTTGGTAAATGTCATTGATATCTTTGTAGACTTGTATGGAGTATTGATAATGTTTAACTGTTTGATTTATTGAGGATGTCAATTTATGGTACTTGCTCTCATTCTTTTCCAATTCTTTGCCCCAAGTTGTTTGGAGCGACAACTTGAGAGACTTGTAGGCTCTGCACTCTTCTTGATACTTGTCTTTATAGTGATGCAAGTCTTTCAATGCTGAAGCTCGCCTTAGTATTACTTTGTTCATGTGATGTTTCAACTTGTCCACTTTCTTGACATACAAGCTGTGAAATTTTTCCAACTTGTCCAAATTGGATTCCATTAAAGACTTTATGAATTTGGTATTACAATCAATCATAAACTGATTTTCGATATGCAACTTGTCGAGTGATTTTTTCATTGAGCCTGTTTCATGGGTACCCAATGGGAATTTTGACGATAGTTTTTCCAATCGTCTAGTGTAATCTCTTTCAATATTGACTTTTTCATGGTAAAATTGTATGAGTTCATCAAGGGTTGATAACGCATCTTTTATTCTTGTTGTTATTATGTCAAAGCTTGCCTCCGGGGAAGACCCCCAAAAGTTGTTGACAAAATCTGGGTAATCAGGGGGGGTGGTTGTGTCTTGTAACCTCATTAAGGAAGCAAAACTATTGTATGAGCTTCAGTAGGTGTTGCCTTTGGATCAGCTAAATGTCTTGAAGTACAAACTGATAAAGTGTTCAATTACGTTTAAAGACCAAATCAACTTTCATCACTCTCATGTGTTTGGTTTCGTACTTTATTGTACATATATAATGCAATATAATCGCTTTTGTTTATAATTCTTCCAAATTAGGAAAGTGTCATTTCACCAGAAAAGTGTCGTAAACATATATTTATAGACATCTATTTTTATGACACTTCACGTGATGCACTAAAATCGGATAATGCCGTGTGTGATGTTTTTTTTTTGTTAATTGCGCTTGAGCTAGAAGAAACGAAAAAAAAATGAATCACCGGTCCGATATGAATCATATCAAATGAAGGCTTCTAAGCCAACTTTTGCTACTGAACAACATAGAAGTGCACATTGGAGGTTACTACAACTTATCGTGATCCATGTGTACTTATCCGATACTCTAAGAAATATCTTTTTACGTGGTGTAACTTACCATCAACGAGCCGAATATATCCATACTCTTCTGCCCCAGATTAAAAACAATTTGATTAACCGAGCTTAACTTTTTTTTGATGTTCTTGTCTTTTTTCTTCAATGCAATATCCCATCTATAAAACTGATTGAAAAATACTTAAACTACCTCAAATATTCTATTGACATCCTATCTTTTGTATACCATATCACACCTTTGAATAGTACCATCACGATCACAAACATAACTTCTCCTCCCCTATTTGTGTTATAGTATTATCCACGTTTTTTTTTCCACTATGACATCAGAAATACTACAAAGGATAAAACAGCATAAAGCATACATATGGCTGAAAAAAGTATTTGATTTTCTACTAGGTCAGTGGTTCTTTATACTTCTAGGCGTATTTGTTGCCCTCGCCCACTCATATCCTGAATTTGCCAAGGAAGGTGGTACTGTGAAAGGAGAGTATTCCATCGGGTATGGAGCAGTTGCTGTTATTTTCCTCATTAGTGGATTATCCATGTCAACAAAACAACTTATTGTTAATGCTATGAATTGGCGAGCTCATTTCACCGTGTTATCGATGTCTTTTTTAATAACTAGTGCCATTATTTATGGATTAGTTTGCGCCATCAAAGCATCACATGACGGACAAATTGATGATTGGCTACTTGTTGGGTTAATTGTTACTCATGCGTGTCCAACTACTGTTTCATCGAATGTTGTCATGACAAAACAAGCTGATGGCAATGATATTCTAACTTTGTGTGAAGTGTTTATTGGTAATATCTTGGGAGCCTTCATAACTCCAGCATTGATTCAAATGTACTTGACAGGTTCGTGGGATTTTGGTAATCCAAGTCATCAAACTGAAGGAACCAGCTCAGTAGGGGACCTTTACAGAAATACAATGAAACAATTGGGATTGAGTGTATTTGTCCCCTTGTTTGTGGGACAAGTTGTACAAAATGTGTTCCCCAAGCAAACAAAATGGGCATTGACCACTTTTAAATTGAGTAAAGTTGGATCATTTATGTTGTTGTTGATTATGTTTCATTCATTTTCCACTGCGTTTGCACAACATGCCTTCACTAGTGTCTCCCATGCATCAATTATATTTTTGGTGTTTTTCAATATTGGCATATACTTGTTTTTTACCGTTATTGCATTTGTTTATTCACGACCTTTTTTCGTGAAACGTTGGTTATGGGAGTTTCCCAATGAAAATTCATCAAGAGCTTATCGTTGGACATATAAAGTGTTTAATCCATTTTACTACAATAAAAGGGATACTGTGGCAGTAATGTTGTGTGGTCCGGCAAAGACTGCCGCATTGGGCGTTTCATTAGTATCGTCACAATATGGAGCTCATAACCCCAAATTGGGAATCTTGTTGGTACCATTGGTCTTGTATCAAGCAGAACAAGTTATGACGGCGAATTTTCTCGTGACATTGATGAAGAAATGGATTCATTATGATGATGATAAAAAGAAAGCGTCTGATAAAGAGAGTGAATTGAGTCATCGAGATACCGATGAAGAAGATAGGGAAGAAGTTGAACAAGAACGTAGATTAGAGCAAGAAGATGATGAAAGGGAGGGACTTGAACATGCTATTAGTCGACACAATGACGAAGACACGGTTTCTTATTCTACCGATTCGAATGTAAAGAGGTAACATAGAATTTTTTGATAGATTTGAATACAAAATATAAAGTCGTGATTTTGCATAAGTACTTACTGCTTCTCAATACCCTTTTAAAACCCAAATTCGCCCAACTCCTCTTCCAATTGGTTTATCGTGTCGGATATCTCCTCTTTGTTGATAATCAATGCATCCAACTCATCGAATTTTCGATCTTTGGTAAACTGTTGAATTTGGTTCTCAACCAAGAATTTTTGTTCATTCAAAACCATCAACTGTTCTCTCAATTCACGAATTTGTTTCTTGGTTAATCGGGGAGCCACTGCTGTCTCTTCCTTTTTTGGTTTCAATTGTTGTGGTTTGTTCTTATCACTAATGGCTTTAAACTCCACCAAATTATCGTGAAGAAAAGTACCCATCCCTTGATAAATGTTCAACAAGATCCTGTTATACTGAAGATACTCCTCACGTACTAACAACGTCTCATTTTCCTTGTAAAAGAACTTTTTCTTGAAATAGAGAATCAGATTCTCCAAATCCTTTAAACTCATAGTCAACTTGTGGCCTGTTTTAGCCTCATCTTCTGTACTTGTTCCTTGTTCGAACGCAGGCATGATTTTCTCAACATACTGTTTTTGGGCAAGCATACCTTCATATAGGGCAAAAATCTCTTCATAGTGGAAGTCATTAGAGTCATATTCTCGTTTCCAGTCATGTAATAGTGAGTTTTTACAATTGACACAACATCTGAATCGTAGATCATCATCACGAAGATCAAACTCGTCTCTAAATTTAGCTGAGTAGTTTAAGTTGGGTAGCTTCTCAACAAAAACTGATAATGGAACAAACATGGAACAGTTACGTCGTACGCCGTTGGAATCGTCGCACACGATTTCCCCACAAAGACGACAATGATGTTTTCTAATGAGAAAGTTAAACTTGGTGAAGCAAATGGTACAATTGGTCACATTATTATCCATGGCCCAATTGGCTCCAGTGATGCTCTTTTCATCATCATCAACCATTTGAAACAACGACAAAATCGACCTCTTTTCAACACTTTTCTTTTCCACCATCAAATTAGCCAACTTGATGAAATTACGCTGCACTTTGGTCCGATGCAATTTGTTCAAATCCAATTGCTCTTGTCGTTTGTTGACAAACTCCATTGTTCGATCTCGGAAGTTCACTTCAGTCACTCTACCTCCTTCAAAACACGTTTCACAACATCGACACCAAATTCCATCTTTTGAAGACTCATACTGTGGTAACCTTTCATCCCCAACAGGGTTTCTTAGTTTGACACGATAATGAGTATGATCATTGCAAAATAAATCTCCACATTTGCGACAATTGACAATGCCATTCTTAACGTTCAATCTCTTGCCACATAACTTGCAAGTTAGTTGTGATTGCAGTTGTGACTGTTTCCAATGTGAGCGAGTAATACCATTTCTACTAGGCGATCCAGGGCTGGTATCTCTTTTCGTAATGTCACCTATACTGAAACCCTTGTCTGATACAGAAATCTTGTTTATTTTTTTGGTTGGTGTGACAGGATTACTCTTTGACGGCAGTTTGGTCCTATCGCCCAAGGGCAGTTTGGGGTCTGATTGCCTGAACATGAGGTTGACATATGTTTGATTGAAATTTGGTCTACAATTATGAAGTGCCTTTCAAGAAGACATTCTTAAGACGAGAGATTTGTGTCAAATATTTTTATTTAGTGACGCAGTTTTCATTGCCATGACATCGGCTTTTTTCCAAAATCTATACAACTTTTACAAGCACAACGGTTATATCATCTTCTTTACCGCCCAGGTACTTTTGACCAGTCAATCTAGACAACTCTTGAGCAAAAGCGCTGGGGAAATTGGCATCCTTACTAACTTTAACCACTTCACTGACAAACTTCTTTGCAACCTCATCCAATCTAGCATTCTGCTTGTCTTCCAAATGGTCCTTCAAAAAGATTTCAATATCTTTAGGTACAACATTATCGGTAACTCCATCAGTAGCAAACATGACAACATCTCCCTTTTGCAAATTCCATGTGTATTCATCGGCCAATTTAGGTTCATCAATAATGTATCTCCTTCCCTCCATGGCTGCTTTTTTCAATATATGTTGAGGGATCTTGGCCAATTGAAATGGTGTATTGAAATTATGGGTTTGGAAATTTGTCTCCTTGACAAGCTTGTACTCTCTGAACAATCCACACCATGAATCGCCTAGATTTGCAACATGCAATTTTAAATCGGGAGTAAACACTCCCAAGCATGCAGTAGTACCACCAATCTCTACCTTTTCAGACTCCAAAACTTCTTTAAATGCATTGTCCAAAAGTGACTTTGGAGTCGTTGTTGCATCCCCAGTATTCTCAAACCCTTTCCTCATACTTGAACATAGTTCCCTAGATATGGCAGACGAGTCATAACCTGCTTCAGACCATCCTCCAACTCCGTCTGCTACTCCAACTGCAATCGATCCGTCCTGAACTTGTGCAGAAACAAACAAATTATCTTCACCAGTTGGCGAGTCCAAAGCCGGACTTGACTTGGACTTTTTGAACATATTTGAGCTTGGTTTTCTATCTTTGGGTTGGTATGCTACGGCAACATTGTAGTTGGAAAATGTAGTTAACGCACTATCGTAATTTAGCGAAGCGGTACTAGTTGTGGCTGGTGGTGTTGACGTTGAGTGCGCATTTGATGTGGTTGATGATGAGGAAGTTGAATATGATTTGCTGCTACTATGCGAGTTCCATGAAGACCCACTGTTGCCGCTGCTGCTGCTGCTACTTGATGAGAAGCTTGTGAATGAAAACGATCGTGTTGATTGGATGGTTGATGATTTTAGTATACTACGACCAATTGGCAAAGAGCTTTTCGATATCAATGAAACCAACATGGCTAAAATAGCTAATATGAAACAATACTTGAAGACTCTAGTTGGCAATATCATGTACTCATAGGTTTGTAAACAAAACCTATAATGTTGTGATTGGCTCCAAAATGAATTCTCTTTTGCTTTTTGGAGCGAAAGAAAAATGAGTGTAGTAGTATGATCGGATATATAAAATTTTATACTGTGCACGTGATAGATTTGAAGCATGATAGTACATTTTTGCAACCACGAGGATTATGGAGCTCTCGCAAACAAGCTTCAAAGTAATCTCATTTGAACGTAGACGTGTAAGCTGTCTCGATGTATCGAGCTGAAATAGATTGTAAATTTGTGGACGATCGAAAACAAAGTTACTACAACTGTACAGATAAAACATCTTGAAAACCACAAATTGTAACAGATTTCTTGCAAAAATTATTACACTTCCACCAGTTGTCATATTCCTTCAGAAATGGCACGATACAGTTAAGTACTGCTCGAAGATTACAGGAAAAATACAACAATCTACAAGGAACCTCTATGCACTGATGTAGGGCTGCATTCGTTGATATTTGATTCCCTCAACAATGGAAAATAAAATACACCTGAGTTACAGTTTAAACTATTCTGTAATGAAGCAGTACAAATCACGCAAAAGGATTTGAAGTAGACACACTAGAAATCAAGGATACAGGGTAAGACAACAGCAGTTTACCCACGGTGGATACATTGACTATTTCACCGCAAAAATCAATAACATCACGTGATCTCTCAATGGACCAATGATATTACATACACACTACAAAAAGAAGGTAGCGCAAAAGTACCCCGAGTCGACCCAAAATGAAAAAGAAGAAAAACTTTTTCAGTTGCAAAGAGAGATATATACAACGACTATTTTCCACAGTTCAACATTAACCATGTCTACTACATTCAATGTGTTGAGATACTCCGCTTTGGGAGCTGGTCTTTTCTACGGTGCTTACCACAGATACTCATTGGAATCATCGTTTGCCAAACAACAAGCTGCTAAACAATGGAAACACGAAGAAAAATTAATTGCTCAAGCCAAAGCTGAATATCAAAAATTGACCAACCCACAAGTAGTAAAACCAGCCACTTCTGCCCCAGGATCGATCAATTGGGAGGATCCAAACTTGGATTTGGGTCAAGCTTTGGAATCATTGATTGCAACTTTGGATTAGATATGATAAGAAGTTATAGAGAATAATGAGGGTGCGAGAAGAGCCTTTGGTTTTTGGGGCTTGGCTTGATAGAGAGAGAGAGAGATTGAACTATCCTGTGTATACTAGTTAAAACAGTTTAATGGAAAAATAAGCATATATTTTGGTAAACGCCTTGTAAAGTGTGTGTATGGTGATCTTGTCTCATTAACAATTTGGATGTGGAGAAAAAAGTTTGACAAAGCGAGTAAACTTTTTGCCTCTTTCAACCACGGTCTAAATATATGATACAACAACAACAAGGGTAGAAAGCCATGAGTAATAGTAGACAGTTACCCTTTGCTGATGCAGCTACCATAGGTATGTATATGATGAGAGAGAGAGAGTGCAAAACTATTGTTGATATACTAACGCAGAGCAGTTAGGGCACATCAAAAGGATGCCTATTTTGAGTCTTCATATAGAAGTCAACTTCAAGATTTGATCCAAATGATCAAGGGTCAAAGGTTTATTAATGCCCATCCAGAAGAGATCACAGTATTTGCCAAAGCCATTTACTTGGCACTCACGACACTAATTGGAGCTAGAACATTAGGTGAGGAATATGTGGATTTGATATATGTGAATCGATCAGGAAAGAAGTTGCCCCGATTTCTACCGAGACTAGGTTTCATAGTGGCATACGCATTGATTCCATACATTGTCAACAAAACAATCAAGTATGTTCAATTAAAGAAGGAAAAGAATCTCGAAGACGGTAAAAAGGCAGACTCGTGGTTAATGAAATTTTTATCGAGCTATACTGATGTCTTGGACACATTATTGAATCTCCATATTGCCATTTTTTATTTCAAAGGTGAATTTTATTCATTATCAAAGAGACTATTTGGTCTTCGTTATGCATTTGGCCATCACAAAGAGCCAGAAAAGATGCAACGTGGCAATTATTCGCTTCTTGGTGCTTTAATGGTTATACAAATTGCTGTCAAATCGCTCATAAATTTGAAAGAGTACAGTGATGAGTATATCAACAAGGAGGATACCAGCAAAGAGAAATCAGTCGCGACTGATGAAAGTGACGCAAAAATCACTAGTATCACCCAGTTGAGTCAATTGAGTAACAACTTTGATTCCAAGTATTTGATCGATTTAAATGATGAATCGCAATTGCCATACTTACAAAATGAATCACGAAATTGTATGTTGTGCTTATCGCCTATGGTAACTCCATCGGCTGCAAATTGTGGTCATTTGTATTGTTGGGATTGCATAGTTGACTGGATAAGGGAGAATCCGGAATGTCCGTTATGTAGACAACAGTGTTTAGAACAACACTTGTTACCTTTGAAGTAGTTGAGATATAGATATGTTTGTACTCATCACTTCATGAATAACTTTGAATGCTTTTGTTTAAAGCACGTCGAAGAGACGAAAAAATAAAAAGAAAAAAAACTAAAATTGAGTAAACAACTTAAAGGCTGATCCAACTTGAACGGAGTGACAGATAATGAGTGGGAGTTACTCATTGCCATACTCGAATCACGCTGATGAGTCGCATCAGTATTCGAAAACATTCAAACCAAATCAGAAAACTTCATTACAAGAGTCAATACTCCAGCAAATTACAAAACATAAACGCATTGTTCTTTTAGTTATTACATTCATATGTCTATCCTTGTTTACAAATGTCCCATATTTACCCCACTTGAAACCTTCATCGCCAAAGGTTGTGATCATATTGGCAGCCAATGAAGGTGGCGGTGTGCTCAAATGGAAGTCACCACAAGAATGGTCTATTGAGAGATCATCAATAGCGAATAAAAAGTATTATGCCAAAAAACACGGATATGGGTTAACAATAAAAGACATGACTATAAAGAAGAGATATTCACATGAGTGGAGAGAAAGTTGGGAGAAAGTGGATCTTTTAAAACAAACAATGAGACAATTTCCTCAAACAGAATGGTTTTGGTGGTTGGATCTACATACCTATATCATGGAACCACAAATTTCATTAGAGCAACATTTTTTGAACAACTTGGAAAATGCCACTTATAGATCATTACAAACATTTAATCCATTGGGATTACCTACGGACATTCCTTACGTTGATTACTCACAACCAATAGATATGATTGTGACTCAAGATTGTGGTGGATTCAACTTGGGTTCATTTTTGCTTCGTCGTTCACAATGGTCAGAGATGTTGTTAGACATTTGGTGGGATCCAGCAATGTATGAGCAAATGCATATGCAATGGGAACATAAAGAACAAGATGCTCTAGAGACATTGTATTCAACTCAACCGTGGATAAGAGAAAGAACCGCGTTTTTACCCTTAAGAAAAATTAATGCATTTCCTCCGGGTGCTTGTGCCGATAAGGCGGACGACCCACAATATTTCTTTAAGGAGCATGATTTTGTTGTTAACATGGCTGGTTGTGAATGGGGACGTGATTGCTGGGGAGAAATGGAACATTATAAGGCATTATCGAAGAAGCTACATAAGAAATGGTGGAAATTCTGGTAGCATATATGATTAGGTGAGTGGATACATAGAGTAAGTGCAAATGGGACAGAGTGAGTAGTTTTTTATCATCATTGTATGACTTGTGATAGAATGTACAGTTGGTAATTGCAGTTGGGTAGCGTTGAACCTGGTGAAAAAAAAAAAACGTAAAAAAATATGACAAACCGAAAAAAACTACTTGTGCAAAGGTGTAAACACAAGAGGTTTTTACTCTGCCTTTAAAGTCATTACTTCCCCCCACTATAATTACCTCACCATGGCTGACCCAAATTGGCTCAGTGATCCAAGCTTTATGGATAATTCGGGTGATGATTTTTTGAATTCCATTTTTGATCAAAATCAGGGTCAAACATCTAGCCTGAGTCAACAACCACAACCAGCAGCATCACTGTCAGCACGACAACCACCACAACAACCACCACCACAACCGCAGCAAGCACAACTGTTTCAACAAGCACAACCACCACAATCTCAGCAAGTGCAACTGCTTCAACAGCAAGCACAAC
>OGTJ01000031.1_pt1 | contig 135614 bp, 64 predicted proteins | sample 1574611 | NCBI WGS metagenome assembly OGTJ01 (sample SAMN03295858, study PRJEB24534) | human gut metagenome | isolation source: fecal sample 1 from infant 9 | host: Homo sapiens | place: USA: Pittsburgh, PA | collected 2014-07
GACTAGGTTTGTCTGTGTTTTAGTAGATTTGGTAGTAGTAGTAATATACAAATGTCTCTGATCAAAATACCTTTAGTGTAATAAAGGTAAGTTATAATAACACAACAAAATTTGAAAGTGAATAAAGGGGAGAAAACCGGTGGTAAATGACAAAATAAAAAAACAGCTATAGCAGGTAGATGTAAAGTTGATTATTTCGGGATGGATCAAAGCTGTATCAAAATATAAAAAAAAAGGGAATTGTAAAATCGTAATCAAAAAAAAGTTGAAAAATCTTTCTAGATTTTAGTTCATAACTTGGTATATCTTGATCAGCTAACAGATGGAAGGAATATTAAATGTAAAAAAACAGTTGGGATCTGTTGCAAATGAAACTTGCGCTTGGTTGTTGGTTGTAGCAGTATTTAGCGGCAAAATTCAAGAGACAATTCAGTCTAGTTGTGTTGACGGTTATTTAGATGTAGTTAACGAATGATAATGAAATATTAGTTAACTCTATGAGATAGGAGATCGGATTGAGCTCGTGAGCAATGATAATGAAAACAATCTTCTGGTGATAAAAAATTAAGAAACAGTTATAAGATGGTGCGTTGGTGGTAGTATTGGTGGTCTGTTTCTGGTAGTTAGTGTCTACTTTTCGACGGTGGAATATGTAATGTCAACAAAGTTGTAAAAGTTGTAGAAGAAAAAGGGGATGAATATGATGATGTGGTTTGAATTGGATTGGGATTAGATTAGGATTTGATGGGTTTTTTTTTTTCTGTTAAATGGTTATATAATCTTCGTTTCTGTGAGATGTTTTTTTTTTTCTAAATTAAAATTGTATTATGTAATGGATTATGTAATTTTGCATTGCATTTTTTAGTTATAGTAGTAGTAATAGTAGTACTGCATATACAAACACACTATTGTAGATGAGGGTAGTGTACTATTGCACAAATTTGGTTTACTCCTATTTCGCATCATTGCAGTTCATGGTTTGTATGCAGTAATATATATTTATCTCTATTTCTGTCTCTCCTAAGACCAGTACAACTTACCACTCAATCACACGATATAGTCTACGAGGCTACTTCTTTATCTACCACTGGCAATATAATGGTAAAGAGAGCTTTTCCCAAGAACCAGGTGTGGAATAATGAAAAGTCTATCTATGGAAGGATACATGTTCTAGATCTCTATTCATAGTCCACAACCTCATCTCAAGGCGCACGTTTTTCAATAAATTTCAATAAATTTGAAATTAATTAATCCGATCCTCCTTAATTACTTTGTTGTTTGTTTACGATTGTGATAATTTTAGCAAAATCAAACCACAGTTTTCTGTTGTTTCTTTTTTATGTTCTTGACTTGTAGAATAGCTCCAAGGGAAGGAAGGGGGTGTTCGGGTGACTTTTATCCCCGTGCAAAGAGAGTAGTTTGTACGTAGTGTACCCCTATTGTTCACTGTATCAATCCAGTTGCCACAATTTTTGTAAACTTCGCTTTCTAAGGCGGGTTTTCTAATTTTCTTTTTCTTGATTTTCTTTGTTGCCTTTTCTCTCGCTCCACTTCGGTCCAGGTCGCTCCTTATTTCTTTTTTGTCTCCTCCGACCCCCACTCCTCACCCCAAAAAAAAAAGAAAAAAGAATTACACACAAAATTGGAATCCCATTCAGAAATGGAACAATCGGCACCAACTTTACAAACCATTGATATTCAAGTTTACGAAATGGTTAACCAATGAAGTGATTGAATAGTTTTCTCGTGCGATGATTGTATCCTCCTCCATATTAGCCCTCTACTTCTTATGTATATAGTAAGGAACAGCAATTAATGAAGTTCAACATGCACATTAACACCTCACCTATTAGGCGTAATCTAAAAATTGGAATTGATTGATCTCCCCATCTTCTTATCTCTCTCTCTCTATCACAAGAACGGCATTTTTTATTATCATTATTTCATTATGACGCAATCATGTATTTTTGTGTGTACTAAAGAAGAAAAAAATCATATGGTGAGGGGAAAAGGACACGTATACAGTTTTTCATGTTATCAGAGAAATGAAATTTCCAGGTCACTAACCCTGATTGGTACATATGTGTATATACGAAGTAGTCCTCACTGAGGAGATCCCAGGCTAGAAATCAGCAAATTTTACATCCCTCATATTCTGACACGAGTTTAACTACATAGCAATTGTAAAAGGGCTCTTGTTTTTTTTTTTTTTTTGTGGCGGTGCAGTACGTACACGATCTTTAAAGATTAGGGCTATAACCATGTCAAAGTGACTCATTTTTTTTGTTCAAATGCGCACTCGGATTTAAAGCAGCAAAAAAATACTTCGTTACAAAAATGGAAGCGCATTTTCCGAAAAAGGTTAATTCCTAGCGATTTTATTATTTTTGTTTTATTTATTAATTTTTCTTGTTTTGCTATTGCATTTTTGCAACCAAAAATAGAAAATTCTCGTTTTTTTTTGTTGTAGCGCAACCAATTTCTGGTTATTCTTTTTTTTTTGCAATTTTTAAATTTGCACGTGACAGTGTTAGTGTTAGTGCTAGTGCTAGCGCTACCACCAAACGATATATCTACTCTTTCTTCTTCTGTTTATCGCTTTGTTGAAATACCTCAATTGCCTTCTTTGTCTCTTGCCAATCCTGTTCCCAATACAGATCTTTATAACAATGTTTAAAATCATCATTGTTTGGGGGAACAAACCAATAATTTAAGGCAATATGAACTCGAGCAGCAGCACCAGCATCATCATCATCAACACCAACACCAAAGCTGGAAACTTCATGGAACCAACTTGCTGGTAGATACAACATATCACCTGGATCCAACCACACACTCATTTTATTCAACTCTAAGAACCCAGGGAAATGGGTATTGGCAAATTCAATTAATCTTGCTTGTTGTTTGACATCTTCAACTTCATCAATGTGTAGTAAACATGGCGGGATTTGAGAAAAACTAGGGGGGTCGCGCGACTGGTCTTCTGCCCCACTCTTCTCCGTCGCACTCTTCTCTGTCGCACTCTTCTCCTTGGCTATTGATTTCCGTTTCATTTCATGAATATCAAGCAACTCACTCAAACGCTCAATCTCTTTCTCATCTTCAGTTTGACTCATTTGCCAATTCAATACATCTTCAATCATGGCTCCATCATCACGAATCAGTCGCCAATTGGGGAAATTGCAATCAGTTTTATAATCAATGACTCCATTGCTGAACACGCGATGTATTTTCCCCACAGTGAACAATTTCAAGGCATCTGCTGGACTGAAGATTGTAAATCGTTTCCGTCCTTGGACTAAGATGTACAAATTATCAGCATGATCATGATGTAGTCCTGAACTAGTACCATTATTGGGTATGCTTCGATCCAATGTCTCAATAGGTTGATCTGTCGAGTCTGTCGACGTCGCGTTCATGGTAGATGTTTTGCTATTTGTAGATATGTTTGATGTCTTGCCCATCCAAATGTTGATTTGTTGCGGGATCAAGTTGGGTATAAGTGGTGGATTCGTTGGTAAAGTTGTAGTTGTTGCTTTGGCAAGATTGGTTAAGGGGGGTTGATATAATGTCTTGACTCGTTGATATGCATCGTATTCTGGATCCACTTCTTCTTCTTCTTCTTCTTTGTTGGTGGAGTCGTCGAAATCATCGAAATCATCGTGAAGATCATTCATGTCTATTGAAGATGCATTTGATATTTGATCCAAAATAGCAGCACCTTCTTCTTCCTCCTCCTCATTGGGATCTTCTTCACGTGATGCATCCTCATCATTGTCTGCTGCATCATCATAATCCACCTCTGCACATTCGTCTTCTTCCCCTTCACGATCATATTGCGTAGTCAAGTACAATTCACGATCACCTTTTTCAAACTCATGAATCAAATCACTCAATTTCATATCAATACGTTTCTGACCCAGTCCAAATCCACCTTTAAACAATTCCTCAACTTGCAATGGCTCTATATTGTAGTTCAATGTCGATTCTAGATACTTTAATTGAAATTTGACAACATCAATAAAATTGTAATCATCTTCATCACTACTGTTACTGCAGTTGATGAGTTTCACGGGTTTACGTTGGGATATGTAGTGGCTGAAAAACTCTTTCGGTGTTATTGACGTCTTTGATAAATCAATGGTGGCTATTTCTATGGTTGACGATGGAATGATGTATCCTGAGTATTGATTTTGGGCAATTTTCTGTTTCTTGTGAGTTGAAGAAGAAGACATTGTAGGAGGTGAATCGATGCTATGGTCAATAGGGTGTGAAGGGTTTAGGGTCGGTGTGCTTTAGGGTGTATACTTTGCCATGAATTAACTCTGTCTTGATCACCCCACCTCATCTCTTTAGAAAATTCAATTGTCAGTGTCGCAAATTACTACAGTGTCGTAAAAACAATTTTTCTTCTTTTTCTTTTTCTGTCTGAGAGAAATAGTACGCCTCTCTTAATGTCTGAATTTCTCCTATATTGCTCACTTATAATCTCTTTTTGTGAAGTCCTTTTTGTCGACAAAAATCGATACGCAAAAGCATTTTGAGGCCACAACTCCAACTCCGTGCAACCAAGTCCGATCGAATTGGTGAAGCGTTGTAATGAGATCTCAAGAAAAGCGATAAAAAAGAAGCTTGCAAGCAAAGAGAAAAGAAGAAAAAGGGTGGTCTATTGGTCCCTCAATCACAACTCGTATCATTTCCCCCCTGTGATGTTTTTAAGCGTCATTGACTTTTCCCGCCTAGCCCTCCTTTAGTAAAATTTTCTCTCTCCTATATATAAACTTATACGCCTCTTTTTTCTATATATAACCCTTTCGGTCAAAACAATGCAAAATAAAGTATAATTTCACAACGATATTCTCATAACCAGAAAATCGTCTAGCGCCAAAAAGAGCACCAAAGAAAAAATAAAAAGACGAGAACGAGACGTCGTAAATTCTGAGACATTCGAAAAAGAAATAAATGAGACACACGCACATAACACTTGCATATGAGACAATTCCCTATTGTTTCGTGATTCACAATGGCTATGGGAAAAAAAGTCTCATGATCTTATGAAATAGAAAGCGGGTGAGGTGACTTTTCAAATACAGACAACCAAAACCCCTACTCTTGTCTTGTCTCGAGCAATCAAATGGAACTAATTGAACTAATCGTCAACACAATAGAAATCTTTTTGTCGACCCAAAACTATTTTTATTTTTTCTCTGTTTTTCTTTTTCTTCTATTGTTGCAAAATAATCACAAAGTGTATTCTGATAGACTAAAAGTGTCTGGTGTGCGAAGTCCAACCAGCTTTCACAATTTACATGCTTTCTCATGAGCTCTATCGAGTGAAGAAGACCCAAGGGGGTGAAAGACATTCAATGAGGAAAAGGGTCTCTCTGCATTGTCGGTAGCAATATGTTACTCCCAAACTTTGTATGTGTCTCTAAGGCAGAAACAACTTTTTCTCAAGTAGCACACAAGGACTCGAATTGGGGAGGCCTTTAAGAACAATCAATTGTATTTTCTTGTTCGACTGGCCAATCTCCTACTTTTATGCAGGTTTTGACGATCAATCCCAACGTAATGAACTTGAATATGACAATAGTGGACATGGTAGCTCCTAGAATTGTGGCTAAGTTGTGTCGGCTTCATGTGCACAAAAGAGGTGTACCACTGCAGAGAAGGAGAACTCGGTTCAGCAAGACAATATTTTAATTTATTTTTAGACTACTTCGGGGGAGGGGGCATGGGGTGTAGAGCCAACGGAGAAAATTCTATTCTTCTCCTTCGCGATTTGAGAGACCATTATCAGGACTCACTTTCTGTCCCATCGGAACTGAAACGACAAACGTTCCGTCTATTTGATCTCTTTTTCCGCATTGGATAAACGAATTTCCTTGACCCCCCTCTTGTTATTGTACGGCGATAATTTCCCGAAATGGTTATGAGCTACTCCGGTCTACTCACGATAGTACCGGTTTAAATTCAGACTCAATTTTAAGCACTCTCGGATTGTTGGACTAAGAATATGAGTTTTCTGTTGTTCTTCAACTTTATAGTCATAGTGACGTAAAGCTCCATTTTCTTTGCAGCAGGAACAAAGCAAAATAAAGGACAAGAAAAAAAATGGAAGGTGGTTTGCTAGGTTTTAGTTTTAGTTTGGGTTCTGGTTATGAGATCTTCCTTTTTATTCATAAAACGGATTGCGTCACCTGTCTCCTCCATTGTGTGTTAGTTTATTCTTTGGTGTTCTTTATAACCAATGCATTTAGGTTATTGTTGGCCCCCTTTTTTTTTGGTTTTCTTCTTTGAGCTTTATTACCACGTTACATTTTGGAACAGAGACAAGGTTAAGAACATTTTTGTCTGCTGCCTGAAGCTTTTGTGTTTTGTGGCACATGGTGTTATTTTTTCCCTTTTGGTCGAGATTTTTCAGACACAAGTTGTGAGGGCGGACACGGATATAAAGAGAATTCTATTAGGAGAGCTCTGGTGATCTTGACAAAGGGGACAATAAATTGAGCAGAAGTTAACCACACATGGAAGAACTCTTATTCCGACTCGCAAATTATGGAAAGAGTAGTTTATGCTCAAAGGGATTTTGGTTATAGTAAACTTCTCGGACAACTCTTGTTTTCCACCCCCATCCAATTAGATCGTCGATAAGAATTCTTGCTTTCTCTATTGTTTTCTCTTTGTGCAGCCAGAGTAATGTTGAGTGTATAAAATTTACCCGCCCTTCTCCTTCACTACTGAATGCGGCTATTCTTACTCCCATTCGCACAAAATTACGCCTGTCCAATTCTCGACTTCCTTATCTGCTGGTTCTATTTCATGTTGCTAGACAATAGAACTATGCCCACACGCACACACACACACACATGATTACAATGTAATTGAGCCTATTGTCTTTACAGATTGTTCGTATAAATGGCTCCTGCTCCCATAATAAGACCTCTTCAGCTCTAAACTTCCATCTGACCAAACGTTTGCTGTTGAGTGTTGTACCGAGGCCCGTTAGTTTGACAAGAAACTTGGAAGAGGAGAACACTGTCACACGGGTAGGACTAAAAATTTTCCGATATCTTTTTTCTTTCGACACTCTCAACTGTGACAACGAGTTTTCATGTGAACCCTTTAACATCCTCAACTATGGTTTTGATCAGCATGTGAATTCCTAGTTGAAACAAGCGCAAATGAAACATTTTCTTCTGTGGGTCGTATGCAATTTCAGCTTACAGATAAAAATCAAGTGATCCCGTAAGCATCAAAGCTTTAGAAATGCTACAGATTGGGAAAAAGAGGATCTTGGGTGTTTCTTTTTTTTTTCTTCAAAAAAAATAAAAGTCTCCTGTTTTCTATATGTACAACCTCTCTTCTTTTTCCGCTTTTTTTTTCGTATTAATTGCGACTGCATCCCGGATTAAAGCAATAGAAGCGCATACATGAAAAGCGTCTTTCTTATGTGCTTTTTTAAGGTCTTTGCTTGGGAAGAAAAGTATCATGTGCTTGTTTGTATGGAGCGACACTCTACTACGGGGGAGGTGTGTCTAAATTCAGACACCGATCTAAAGTTACAGTTATGCTCGACTTATTGTCGCTTTTTTTTCCTTCTTTCTTATCAGTTCCCCTCCCAGGCTATTCCACAACCAGGTAAAAGTTTACGAGACGAGGTGGTCACGTAATGAAGCAGTAAAGCTCAGCTTTTGTCATGTGATTTTTTTCCTTTCGATCCTATTTCTAGCCATATACGTTTATTTCTTGACGATGACAAGAGGGATACTGTGCAGTCAATCAAAGCAAGAAGGACCAAGTTCGTGAAACTTCCAGGCGTTTTTGTTAGTTAATGAACGTGAACGTTTGCTCTCTGGTGCATGCTGCTTTGACGACGACGCAATGGGATCGGGAGTAAAACGTGTGGGTGTGTGTGTGTGTTAGTGTGTGTGGCATTGTTTCAAGCACCAGACAGAAAACTACATGCTCAACAGACACAGTTGTGTTTTGTGAAAATAATGCGCAATGTGCTAAATCCGGTTAAATTAGAGTATCAAAGAGATATATATAACCAAACACGGTAATGAAATGTCCCTACTCCTGAGACTAAACTTTAATAGAAAGAAACACGATGAAATTGTCATTCTTTTACTCCGACTATCGAAATATAGGTCTATACGGTTCACCCCCTTCCCCCTTCCCCTAGAAACCCCATCGTCGCCTTAGAGTCCTCCTTTCAGGACTAGAAAAAAAAAAAGAAAAGGGAAGCTTTTCATTTAACCGTCGTGCGATGAACGTGTAGATCAATTGTTGTATGAAGATCTTTTTTTTCAACAATACGCCCATGCCCAACATAGGAAGGATTATTTTTGGCACCAGCCTTTGGCCAACCGATACCAGAGTGTCGATCGTTTGAACAATGGGGGAGACGATGGTGACACATGTGCATATCCAAACTCTCCTTTCATGTTCTAGATTCTCAACTCTACAATATTCACCTTTTTTTCTCATACAACTATTATCATTATATTCTTACTCCTAAATCTATACAGCTCCTCTTCCTCTCATGAACCATCATCAGTGAATCCATATGACCATTGTGTCTTTTCCGTGACACCTTCTCTTCAGGACTAGGCCCCGGCGTCAATGGCATTGACACTTTGGGTGTTTTTGGTGGTAGATTTTGGTTTGCATTGGTACTGTTATTACCGTTGTTGTGATTACTGTTACCACGATGATTGACACAGTACTTCTGTTGTAAACTATTTGGCAACGACAATACTCTAATGGCTCTAAACACAGTTTGGAAACTTTCAATTGACAATTGCATAGTTCCATTATCCAACAATGTATTGTAAAAGTTCATAATGGTCATGATGTTGATAGGAAGTTTCAAGGTTGATATACTTGACATGATCGCAAGAATGGCAATTTGTGATGACGAGTACTCAAAATACATGTTTGGGTAAAACTGAAATAGTTCACCAAGGTAGTATGATGAAAGTTTGATTTTGTTGTAGTGCTTCTTGATCACTGATGAATAATTGGCATCATTTACTGACACCAACATGTTGAGAAATACATCAACAAAAGCATCGAATGTAGGGCTGTTGACAACCCATTCCAAGGATTTAAGAATATGTTTCTCCATTTCAATAAACAACTCCTTGTTATAACTATCAACACAAATCTTGCGCAAGTCATTCAATGTAGGTATCTTAAATTTAGGATCCAAGTTTTTACAACTTATCCATAAACTGGTCAACCCCAACAATTGATAGTGTTGCTTCTTGACAATTCTAGTAGAACAATAACGATCAATTAAATTCACCGTCAACGGGAATGTCGATCTTGATAAATTAAGAATTGTAATTACTTCCATCAAGAAATCAAGCAACAAAGGTCTCATGCTCAATTTAATCTCTGGTTGTTGTTCAATTAACGATACATTGGGTAACGTGTGTGATTCAACCGATAATAGGTGTTCCAACATATCCAATTGGTATTCAGAAACTGTTGATGTATGAGTCTTGCGTTCCATTTGTTGCAAATTGGAGTTCGAAGACTTGATTTGCAGCTGTACAATTCTTGTCTGATGGAAAACATCAGGTGAAGAAGACGAAATCATGACAATGTGATGAAAGCACTTGTGTGTGTGTGTCTATGTTATATCAATGTAGTTGTGTTAACGATGTGGTTAGTTTCCAATGTGGTGGTAAAAAAATTGATGGTTTATATCCACACGAAAGTTTTGACCTCCAAAAAAAAATGATGTATGACGTAAATGTAGCCACGTAATGTCCTGTAAATTGTCCAATGTGGTGATGACTAGTACCAAGCTGCCAATCGTAAGCAGCAAAGTTGTGATGGTAGTAGTAGTATGTGTTATGTGTTATGTGTATCGAATAGCAGCCAGTACTATTCAACAAATGCAATAAAAAAAATGTTTAGTGTGTGTGTTTGTAACGTGTATGTGTATCTTCTTGTATCAACTCTTGCAATAACAACCTAATCTTGAGCTAAGGAAGTTAATTTCTAATCTATAATTGTAACAAAAAGTTTGGGGTGGGTGGGTAAAACCTGAGATAACGAAATGTGTATGTGTATATGTAGCCGTAAACCGTGAAAGTGAATGCAAAAAAATAAACTGAATATAAGAACGTGGGGGCAATTGGGTTAAAAGATTGTCCTTGTAATCTACGACCTGTCAATTGTGGTTCTAGTAGTGTCCGCTTTTACGTGATGTTTTGGTGGTAAGTAAGTTGAAATGACAATGGGTATCAGCCAAAATCAACAAAATGCAATAATCAAGTGAATGAAGGACACAAGGTACGAAAAAAGCAAACAAAATGAATAGCGATGATGAAATTGTTCACTGGAAACTTTTGTCAATGTTGATGTAGTTTTGTGGGTGTCTCAATGTGAATAATGTGTGTATGTGTGTGTACGATATTGATACTATATCTCTTTCCCTCTTGTGATTGAACTAGTGAAAGTAACAGCAGGTGGGATTGTGAATGTAGTAAAGACAATGATGATAATGACGAACGGACGAATATTTAAACTACCGCAAATGAACCAATTGAAAAACGTGACAAATGAACAAAAACAGAAAAAGTGAAAGAACGTAAACTAGTCGGTGATTGTGGATGAAATGAGAATTGTGTCTTTGGTAAAAGAGGAAAGGTGGTTGTTCTTAAAAGAAACAAAGTGAAATAACCCTGGGTGAATTGTAATAGCGGGTAATGATGATGATGGTGACGATGGCTATGATGGATGTGGTTGAATGCAAGTTGATGAACTTTCTGGGTTAATGAATATATCAAAAAGAAGAATGAAAAGGTAGGTGATTGAGAGCCAGTAGTGGTTGAAATGAAAGGAATGTTGGTTTATTCTTATATGAATTGAAGTCAAGTTTTGCAATTTTTTTTTTTAAAACGTATTGGATTGTATTGTACTGTATGTGTGTGTCTGGTATATACAAAACTGTTTAAACGCTTAAAAATTAAAAAGAGAATTTTCGTTTTTGTGTAGTCCCCTTTGCTTTGTGTTATATGTGCCATTATGCAGTCCTACTTTACAACAGCTCTTAAAGGAGAGAGAAACAGGTCTCACCATAAAAAAGTTGTCCATTCCACAAAACTCAACTTGAATAGCAAAAAAAAAAAGTGTCTGCCGTATCATTTAAGACACAAAGGGGTAACCACATAGCTACATTGTATTCTTAGTGTCCTTAGACTTGTATGGGCATTCTTACAATGGAATAGCTTGTTTAGTAAAGGCTTTTTTACATGGGACTAAAGAACAGGAGTGTGCGCTTAACTGTGGTTCCACATACACTTTCGCCGATACATATACGGCATAGCAACCACAACATAACTGAGCTTGCAAATGCCAATGAGAAAGTAACTCACACACACACACACACACATATGTATATATACAAGACGCGTTACCTTCAGTGGCTTTGTTCACACTTTAAAGTTTTCTCACTCCGGCTTTATTTCAAATCAACAGTGTTACGCACATTTCCATAACTGATTTTAAATTAAGCATTTTATTATATGTAGAAAAATCTAAGACACTGTTCCGCAACTATGCATTAAAGCCTGAACTCAACCTTACAACACGATCACGTAAAAAGTTGGTTTACGATAGTAAAAAGGAGAGCAATAGTTCCTGACTGTACAAAGTTGTGACGAGCTACTTTGGTTGGCAACTGCAGATACCAAGAGATGGTTTGCTTCTCTACTACTCAGTTACAATTAGCTGCTTCCGTGCTTTTCGTCGTCAATTATTGCGCCGAGTTATCTTTAGCTCCGTGTCCCGAGAGAGAAAAAAAAAGAGTCTGTTAAATACCAATATCTCCTTGGAAAATAGGAGTAGAGTCAACCGTAGAGAGTTAAATGCCATTCCATTGTTTGGTTTTCAACTTTGGGATTATGTTTTGTGTGAATTAGGGTGTGAGCTGATAAAATGTAGTGTCAAAGTGGAATTGTCCTGATTTTGGTCGTGCAAAAAATCAAAAAGTGGTTGTTTACATATATATATATATATATTTTTTTTTTGGCTTCTCCTCCTCCACTTCTCCTGTGTGTAGAGGACACACATTTAGACTTCTCTTTTTCAGTTATTCCAAATCGTTTTCACTGTCTGCTTCCACTGCTTATGATCACAAAATATAAAAAGCAGAAAAAAAGGGGGCCGCAAACAATAAACATTAAGATAGGCAATTTAACTAAAACAAGTATACCCAAAAGAGAGAGAGAGAGAGAGAGAGAGAGAGAGAGAGGCACAGCTAAGTGAGATGTAGTGCTCGACAATTTAACTTTCTTTTTTAAAAAATGTATAGCTTGATCACCTTCATCTGAAACATTGGAGCGGCTGTTTTTCATTTTGACGAGGATATTGAACAATCCATATTCCTTTTGTTTTTGACGAGGATGAAAAGCATAAACGTTTGGCCACAAGGCGACCAAAACGTAAGATGCAGGCTAGACCCACGACCACTACTACCACCTGTCGTTCCAAATTTCGAAATACGCCACTTTGAACAGCAAATTTGACAATGGAATATAGGAAACCCACAAACGTTTGTTTTTCTCTCTTTATTCCTCTGTCTTTACTATTCTTTGTTAATTACTACACAAAAGGATAACTACTTCTGATCGTTAAATACCGGGAAAAGATAATAATAATAGTAGCAAGAAAAGGTTGAAAGAAATAAAAAGAAGTTGCAAGGTTGCACAAGCTCATTCAAAAAAAAATTAGAATGCCTTTTTCTTTCCAGCGACGCAAAATTGCAAAACTCTTTTATATAATTTGAAAGGAGAGCGAAGGGAGAAGAGACAAAAAAATTTAAAGTTCGGTAACCACTACCATTTTTTTTTTTAAATAAATCAATTTCCGTTGTACAAAAAAAGCGCAATTTATCTTTTCTGGCGTATACGTATGTAAAAAGAGCAAACTTTCCATTCAGCAAAGAAAGCGCTCTCCCTTCTCTCCATTTTGACAAAGTATTGAGTGCCAGGGCTACAACACATATTTTCTCTTCCTCTCTTATTATATGTTTCATGAATCTTGGTGCTCAGCGTCTAATCCAATCGGGATTATCGAAATCGTGTGCTCAGAAATCTTTTTTTTTTTCTTGTTGTGTATGTGTCTGTCTGTTTTAATCAGTCTTTTAAAATTTTAATTTTGTTATTTTAGCGCTGATTCCTTGAATTGTTGAATCATTTAGCCGATGCTACCATTTACGACGACTCACACTTTCCAAAGAATACACAGAAAGCCCAGTATGATAACACACAAAGTTAAATAAAGGCAAATATTGAGCTTGTTCTCCGATTAATACGCTAACCTCCGAGAGCAAATTACAAAGATATTAATTCTGAAATTTTGCAAGTGAGGGGAGAAAACAGGAGCTATTTTGGTTCACCTTTCGTTCTAAGTGAATGCTATGCAAACAAATGTGTCTGCCAACATTGGCGCCCGTATTGACTCACGGCATCCACACTCGTCCGTCACTTCAACTCACCATGATTTAAAAATGGAGAACCAGAACTCCATTGCCCAATGGGCTATTTAAACTAAAAGTTATAGTCCTGTACTCCATTTTGGTAAGTTCAGATTTGTGGGACAAAAACACACTGTGTCTATAACTTCTTTTTTTCTTCTTTTTTCTAACTTTTCTCCAGACATGCAAAAAATAAGAAAAATCTTGATATTGAGGATCGAATTACCGATAGTGGAAATTGTCAACTAAGCGGTCAAGGGAGGAGGGGCAGAGAATTTTGTTGGAGCAAACGTTTGATCCTACAGTAGAAGGTTCCATATGCAGAGACATGATGATGCCGTGTACCAAACGATGCTACCATATTCAATTCGTTCGAGTCATTTTTTCATACCACGTGTAAGTAACCAATACTCATTCTGTCTCCTTTTTCTTCGTCTCCAATGGCTTTGTATGCTTCTATTGTGGAATACCATGCATAAAGTTGGAAACTTTTTTCTTTTTGTAACTGTATAATTACGTTTCTTCAAGCATCTTTGGAAAACAGACAGTCAGAAAAAAAGAAATAGTCGTCTTTATGAGATAGGAGACGTTGATAACCATTAACTATTTTTAGATACTGTAGAGGTTAAACTCCGCCGTGAATAACTCAAGCTTTTATTTCAAGTAGCAGGAGCTAAAAAGTAGTTCGTGTTTCTCTTGTGTTTGATTTGACGTGATTCCGTTCACCTCTTTTCCCATTCTTGATGTTCGTAATGAGTTCGACTTTGCATCCTTCCAATTGATTTCCATCTTTATAATTTGTCATCACCTACACCTTTTCCATCTAATTTTGCGCAACTTCCAAAAGCGTTGTAATTATAACCAAAAATTACGTAACTTGCATGAGTAAAAGAGGAGGTGAGTGGGAGGAGAGACAAAGAGACCAAGTGCAGTTGTTTAGCTCAGCTTTAAGCAATGCCTCGATGGGTTTTAAAACTTAGACATTGCCTATCACCTTTCACATTCTTGAGTTAAACAAAAGTGTATCGTTGGTCATGTTCATCACCATCACCTCTAATTTACATTAAACTGCCTTGCTAAACACTCAGGTGATGCCTACATCGTAATTGTCTTTTTTTTTTTTTGATTTAGTTTGTGCATTTGAGCTAAATCAGGTATGTTGCGTAATGTGAAAAACTCAATTCGTTGAAAGCAAGTTTTCGTGAGAGATGAGGTCTCATAACTTCACAAAATGCACGAAGTCGGATGATTCACTGTCCACATGAACTGGTAACAAAAATTGGGCAAAAACGGAGAAAAGAGACGAAGCGAGGCTCACAATAGTACGCCCTTCTTATGCAATGGTTAGTAGTACTTGTCTTTTTATTCAACAGCTGATCAAGGCGCTTACTGTAATCAAGGGAAAGGGAGTGAAATTCCCACCTGATACTATTCTTTCGTAGGCTCTATGAATGATTATGTTCGTAATACTTAGTAAATCACCTGTCTCTGACAGTTCGTAACCAGTCGACTAAACCACCCATAAATCACTTAGAGCACAAGATACGATTTACCGATTGTATGCTATAGCAGCTCCTTTCGCCAATATTATCCGAGGATAAATCAAACACGCAAGGCAACAAGCATCGCCCCTCTTAGCTCATCGCAAATCAATTCAACAAAAGAGCGGTGTTCAATTGTGTCATCTTATTTTCTATTACAAGTCTTGTGACCAACTTATAAATTTTTTGGGTGCCTTTCATTTCATCAATTGAGCCACAATGTAGTCACATTTCGTCGCCACCGTTATTATGTCAATTGACTTTAGTGCCCCATTTCTCAACGGTCTTTGTCTTGTCTTTGTCTTTGTTTGCTGGTACAAAGCTTGCAACAAAAAAAAACTTCCTCCATCGACGAAAATGTCACCGACAAATGTGTTTTGACTTGTGATTTGTGATTCAGTCGAGTTGAAAAAAATCACTACACAAACAATCAATTACTGGTACCCCCTTCCATCTCATCTCAGCTCATCTCACCGGAGGACGAAAAAAAATAGGTAGTGCCGGCTAGTTGGCTATAACAGAAGATATAGAGTAGAGCATGACAATGAGCACCGAGACCAAGGACGACTTGATTCAACGCCACAAAAAGGAAAACAAGGACCTCATCGCAACTATCACAGGGTTGAAGAAACAAGCGACTAAGAAAACAAGAAAATCGGTATTGAGCAAATGTCAAGAACTAGAGCATGCCTTGAAGAGAAAGCATGCTGAGGAATTAGCACAGTTAGAGAACCCAGATGGACTGCAAAACGGGCAGGAAGAATTGACGCCAGAACAGTTGTTGGCAGAGCTATCGGTAGAAGATAAAGTAGAACATCCCGTGAGTTCATCCACTGATGAACAACTGGCCGGGAATCAATCTGGGCCAAAGAGGCGAAACCGTCAAAAAGAAAGATTAGCCAAACGTAAAGCTGATATCGAACGAATGCAAACTGAAGCGAGAGAAGAAACTGCCAACTCAGTCGATTACAGACAGATAGAGGTTGATTCAATGGACCAGCTATTAGCTGTGAACAATTTGAAATTGCACGAAATCAAACCCGATGGCCATTGTCTCTTTGCATCCATTCAAGACCAATTGCAGCAACGACATCACATTGAAAAGTCAATACAAGAGTTGCGAGACTTGTCAGCAGAATACATTCTTTCACACAAGGATGATTTTGTGCCGTTTTTGTTTGATGAAGAAGCTGGTGAGATTAGAGACGTTGAAGAATACTGTCATGAATTGACTACGACGGCAATGTGGGGATCAGATATGGAAATCTTGGCATTAGCTAAAGTGTTTAACTGTTGTATTGCTATTCATATGGCTGGTGCTGCAACTATAAAGATCAATGAAGAGGCAAACGCAGGGGGCGTTAGGAATGATAATGATGATGATGATTGTGCAGGTGTTAAAGAAGAGTTGCAATTGGGATATTATAAGCATTCATATGGATTGGGTGAGCACTATAATTCATTGAGGGATGCGTGAATGTGCTTTTTAACCGATGAGATAGTTGAGAGGTTCCATGTTGATGCTGGATACAGACAACCTTTGGGTTGATGGAATCACACGATGACATCAAGCACTCAGGTACACGCATAATTGCTCGATACTAGGCTCTCTTCCCTCCCACAGCGACAATATTAACACCGATCGTTATTGAGGACAATCTCGGCTTTCTCCTATGTTTTGCTGATCCTATTTGGGCTAATTAATTGAAACCTTTTTGTTTTTGTATTTGCATTATAATATAACTTGCTTATATAATTAAGCTGTCTTGCATCTTGTAGCTAAAATTGGTAATTATCGTAAATTGTGGCTTGGGTGAAGGATATAAATAGTAGACACTTGTCGCGAATTATATATTATAACTCCTTAAACTCTGCAGGATTTTAAACCGTAACGCATTTTGTGTTGCAAAAATAAGAAGATCACGTGCCACAAATCGAAATCTCACCATCCCAAGGCAACCACTGTTTTCTTAACAAGCTCCTTCTCAACACAATAAAAAAAAAAAAAGGAATAGGACCGTGAAATAACAATCACGGAATTCACCACAAGAAATAAGGTTTTTCCATCAACATTGCTATTACCAACACAAAAAAGTTATAAACCATCTGCTGACGAAACTGTGCTGAGGTGGTTTATATTGAGATCGACCAAGTCTACAGCGCTTAATTGTCCGAATTGATGTGGGGAAGGGAAGATCGGGTCTTGGGAGCCGAGGGGGTTCCAGAAGGAATATCTCTACATTTCCGTCTCGTTCAAGGAAATATAGACGTAGAATGAAAATCTCAAGCGATTTTGGGTCTAAAAATTTTCGTTTGCAAGATAAACGTAATTTTCTTTCAAGAGACTACATCAGTAAATAGGGGAAAAGATTAATAAATTGAGTACTCAATTGAGTCACTGTTTCTTTGAGATTTCACAAGACAACTCTCTCACACACTCTCTTTCTTCTCACTATATACAAGGTTAATTGTATATCCACTGGTTTACTTTATGAAGTTTTTACTTCTCCAATCTGGTGATAGACTGCTGCTTCACTCAAAGAAAAAATTGTGTCTTTGATTATTTTCTGTCTGATTACACAAATCAATCTATTATGCAGACGTAAGACACAAAAGATCCGCAAGAAAAGTTAGTTCATCAACAACACTCAAAAATGATTATACTCTGAGTTTATTATTGTACATTTTGGATAATTACTAAACCGGGAGAAAAAAAAAAACCTTCTTAGTTGAACTGAAATTCTTCTCAGGTCCTAGGGCGTTTGATGGTTATTTGTCAAATTTTGTGTCGTTGCCCATGTCGTTGTCACTAATACAAGGATGCAAAGGGATTAAGAGTTGCTACAGCTCCATTTTCAACTCCGTAGCTGAAAACGAATTCCGTCCGGAATGAAAACACCGATTTTCGATTTTGGACCGGATCACTGAAATGTGACGTTGACAAAATGAAACGAGAATGTCATTGATATTCGACTAGTTGTAGTTACTGCGTTGAAACTAATTTGTAGTTGTCTTTTTCATAACCAACAAACTAAAACTTCTCGTTCCTGCTCTAAATTGTCATCTATTGTGGTCGCTTTTATCACCGACACTGATTTTAGCTATCCTTGACAATAAGAGTGTAATTTTTCCAAATAGGGAAACCAATTTCAACGGGCGAACGCTGTAAATCGATTGTAAGTGACCAACAATAGATTGTGGCTTTCAAAGGCAACAACTGATGGATACGGTTACTCTCCATCGCACGTTTGAAACTACACATTCCTTGTGATGAAAATACCCTTTTGGATCCATGTAATGCAAACGCGGATAACAAAGCTTATTGAAATGGTATCGTAGAGCAGATCACGATTGTCCTTCTTTGCTTGAAACTAGACCCAAGTGCAAAAGGAGTCTACAACTCATGGGCACACTAAAGTAACTGCGGAGAAACCATACCTCTAGACGATGGAATTTTAGAAATTTTTTCCTGTTGCAACATGCTTGCAACCACAGGCAAACGTTTCTTAAATGCCGTCTAACGCAGCACAACAATGTAAACGATTTTTCAATAATGTTTGAAATTAGACTCTCAACTATGACTAAAGGGTGCTCCTCAAGCAAATTGATCCAAAGGGGTACAATTACCTTCATGTGATATATGTGATACCGGACTTATTCCCCTCACCTTTACATCTTATCCGTATAATAAATTTAGGAAAATCACGCTGTCTGAATTGTTAACTAATATAAGCTTACTTATGGGTAGGCTATGCGGTTGTATAATCGGTACAGTAACTATGCCTCCGATAAAAGAATCTCTTGAAGGGTGAATGGACAACAATGAAATCTTTTTAAAAGATTTCGTGCAAATTACTACAAAAACTGCAAAGGACTTGGTGCAGATTTGATGCTGCTTTGAAACACGTATGAATATGCCCCTCCCTGAATCTCAAACAATAAAGAGTCTGCTTGGAAATTGGAATGAAAACGATATACGGGTGGAAAAGTTTGGTTAACGGAATATGTATGTATTTCTTACAGCCAAGACTCAGAATGAGAGTGAGCAGTAGAAGACCCGATGGCTCAGAATATCCTTCAGTGGTGCTCGTTTATGGAGTCTCTAGTACGCTTGCAACAGTATCAACACGCTTTCACCTCAACTCTGTTCCCCAACCAATCGCTCGGAATTAAATTTCTTTTTTTTTTTACACTAAAACGTCATTAGTAAACAAAATTAATCTCATCTCCATAGGACAGAGCTGAAAACATATTCAACAGACACACGTTACGCATTATTATGGGTTGGTTTTGGGCAGACAAGATTGATATAGCATCTTCTTCACAGTTAAGCACAGCAAAACCTGCTGCTTTGCCATCATCGTCGTCGTCGTCGCTACTGGCTTGTCCTATTGATCATTCATCATTCACAAAATCAAACTCACCTTCGTCAGCAGCACCGACATGCCCAGTTCTTGCAAAAGATTCTGACGAGGTATTGAACCCCATGAACAATATGCCGATGGCAATATCAAGTGAACTTGCACCGGGACAGAAAATCAGGTTGTCTACGGAAAGAACCATATCCACCATTCCCAGAGGCGAATCACCTGATCAAGGCCAATGGGAGTACCCATCTCCACAACAAATGCTTAATGCGATGCTAGCCAAGGGCAAAGGAGATGGTATACCAGAAGATGCCGTAGAATCTATGGTTGAAGTACACAATTTTCTCAATGAAGGTGCTTGGCAACAGATATTGGAATGGGAGGACAAGTACACAAAGGAAACCAAGGTTGAACCACGGTTGAAAAAGTTTACTGGAAGACCGCACGATTTATCACCAAAAGCTAGAATGTACTTGTGGTTGGGTCAATTGTTTCCTGAAACTTTCAACACCATCCCGCCATTTGATAGACATGATTGGACCGTGTTGAGAAGTCAAGGAAGGAACCAAGGCTGGAAAGAAGTTAGGTACGTTATCGATTACTATAGTGCACCTGATGATGAGGAAACGGGTATGCCAGCGTTCATGTTGGATACCAGACCCGCCTTGGATGATTTCGGTAGTATCCGCGATAGGATTGTCACGTTTGCAGGTCCCGTTTGGAAAAAGGCAATGGGTGAAGTTGATGAGTTTTGAGGAAGTCGAAGTATGCAGGTTTAATTTTGTATTTACATGTGTATATAATTGTTTTTGCTTTTTACGAGTTTCTTTTCATTTTGACCAAGATTGGTGATGGGAGTTCGACAACTGTTTTATGGATTTGAGAAAGAACGTTGGGTAACTTTGTGCCATACGAAGTTAAGGAACTTTGGGCCAAATCATCCACAAGTTTCTTCACCACCTGTTTGTTTTGTTTCTTGTAAAAATAATCAAGAAGGAAATAGTATGTATACTCATTGGGCTTGACATCACCAGCTTTTTTCATCTTTTCGTAGTATTCCAATGCCTTATTCTCATCACGAAGTAAAACGTTTCTCAACATTGTGTTCCAAATAATGGGGTCATTTCTAATTTTGGTAATGTAATGGACAAAAATTTGCTCAGCTGCGACGACATCACCCAAGGTTATCTCAGCTGTCAACATGTTACTCTGAATCCACGCAGATCTAGGGAATTTTCTCTTCAACACTTTATACAACTGTCTTGCAGCATCAATGTTGGCTGACTGGATCAACCCATTCAATACAGATGCAAAAGAGTGTTCATTGAGTGATTTCGCACCCTTTAATGATTGTAAAAAGTCCCCGAGATTAGGACTTTTCCCAATGGAAACAAGGTACTTGAAATATGCATTAATCATAGTGGTCAACGTAACAACATTCTCCTCAATCCCATGTTGCTTCATAAAATCATTGATACCAAAGATGGCATTGTAATTTTGCTTTTTGAAATAGTAGGTGAGGAAATCATTCATAACACCAACATTTGGTTTGTAATTGGTGCCGTCTTTGATATACTCTTGCATTTTCGCTTCAGCTTCAGCGATTTTATCATTGAAAATCAATCCTCTCAAAATTCCATCTTTTGCTGCATCATTAATTCCTAATCCAGCGTATTGTTTAGCATAGTCTTCAGCAATGTCGAATTTATTTGCAATCGCATAAGCACTAATGATTGAACTCAAAGTATTTACGTTGTATTTGAGACCGCTTGCAAGAATTGTTTTAAGGGTACGCTCAAATTTTTGCATAAACTCTTCCTTTTGTTTTGGTGATGCATTGTTGAATCTATTAGGATTAATCATGGCTTTGAGAACCAAATTCCAAGCATCAATCGAGGGTGAAATGCCAGACTTCATAATGTTTTGAAACATGCTAAACACTTGATCATATTCATCATAATAAAGATACTTTTCCATCAATTGCACCATAATCCTCTCCTCAATTTTCAAATCACGTTTTTCACAAATCTCGGCAATTTCAGCGTAAATCACATCCAACAATTTTCGGTCAGTGGCACGATTTATTCTACTCAACATGTGTAAACTGTTCGGATCAACTCTGGATTTTCTATCATCTTCTAGGCATTCTCTAAATTTTTCAAACTCAAGTCTATTGAAAACACCATAGTTGGAAAGAGTATTCCTCACCTCATTGTAAAAGGGCACTTTATTAGTTTCAAAGAACCGAAGTGCATCTTTCTCTGAATATGGTATGCTCTGTAACATACATGACAAAACATAAGCGTAGTAAACTATGTGGGGGAGTTGGTATTTGTTGTACCTGATTCTTGGATCGCTAGTTTCAACAAACGCATTTGGTATAAAATTCAACTTGTCGTATTCAATAAACATAACCCACATTTGAATAATTTTTTGGTAAGTGGCTGATTTCCCATCCTCATTTTTCAACAAGTTTGCAGCAACGTCAGTAAAATGATATTGATGGGCGACACGGTATTTCACAAACAATGCGAGGTACTCTTCTAAATCAGCGCCTGATTGCTTGGCTCTTTTGAGGAGTTCCGTGGCCAATGGCAAGAAAGCATTATACAAGTCTCGGTCTGATATATATTCGTTTTGTTGAACTTCACGAAGAAATGAAATACCCTCTTCAAAAATTTCCTTCGCTTCATTCAAACCGGTGTCAGACTTCATTGTCTGCTTGATCTGCTGGGAGATATCATTTAACTTGTGATTTACTTTTCTTGGTTTAGGGGTGGAAGCAGATTTCGGCTTTTGTTGTGGTGTGATTGAAGACTTTGAAGTTTCCGGGACTGAGACTGGCTCCGTGGCGGCTGCTTGAGTAGACTGAGCTCTCACGAGCACATTGATCTGAGTAGCAATTCTCACACTAGGTCGCCTTAACTGACTGACCACTCTTGAGCTGTTGCTGATACACTGTCTATAGGGAAGCATTTAGTGATGTTGAAATGAACTGAAAAAGGTTTGAAAAATTTGATTCACTTTTTCTCTCTTCTTTTGGGTGGTCCTTCATGCACCAATAGATGAAGATCAAAAAGAGACAAAGCTAATGGTGCGAATGAAGTAGGCGTGTGTGCATTAAATAGATAGTCTGACTACTAGAGGGTAAAGTTTAAGGACATATGGAATAGCTAAAACCGCTTGCTTGGGCAGAGGTGTTCCTCCTATATGTATCCCTAGTGGCCGAGATCTGTGCATTTTGTATACAGGATTCAACTTTTTTCTGAAATAAATTACTTCCCATGGCATCACAATTTATCCACATAGAGTTGCGTTTATGAGTAATGAGAATGGACATGGCTTTGTGAATGACAAATACAGTTTGCTGAAGGGAAAGGAAGAGGACCCCGAATTGGTTTTTTTCAACTACCACGAATTTCTAGCACCAACTCAAGATTCATCATCATCGCACCCAGCACTTGTGATTAACCATTTTCCTAACTATTTCGCAGATAAGTCATCCAGCACTTTTCGTAATACGAGGGTTGTGCGAATACCGAGGTGCTATGACAATAATCCCTATTCAGATTTGACACCACAATTTTCAACGATATACCCTGGTCAAGAAGCAGGAGCAATAAAACTTGAGGAACATGGAGAGGTGACAACTGGATTGTATGATGGAGGTGTATTTGGGACGACTTCAGACATTATTGGGTTCAAGGAGATCATATCGGAGGGGGAACTTTTTGATATTATCGATACAATCAACCGAATGTTGTATGACGCATTTTACCCATTCCGTGTGGCTACTTTGATAGAGAACATTATGGAGGTACTTACCGGTGGTCTATTTATTTCGATAATGAACTTGCTCAGAATACGAACTTTTACAAAGAGAAAAGTGTTGGAATTAGAGCAATATGTGGAAAATGTCAATGTCAAGTTACAGCCAAAGGATGTGACGATTGTATCGCCTCGAAAAATGGGATATTTATCCATTTGTATAGTTTATGTACCGAAAGTAGATACAAATGCTTGATAACATGCCTTGTTGATTGTGTAGATGCTACTCTCGCAGGCATCGACATCTCACAAATTTTCGACAATGAAAATTGTTACAAACCCTCATCGTACACAACTTATCTACAATGAATGGAGTATTTGCGGTTTACAAGCCATCGGGCATCTCCTCTGCAAAATGTATAGGCGAACTTCAAGAGATATTTACCAAATCCAAAACTTTTGCTCTCGATTTAAAGGCAATGAAAGATAAAGTATTGTACGATCTAAGTCGAGACAAGAAATGGAAGAACCGTGCACAAAAGAAAGCCGATAGTACCAAGATTAAGATTGGACATGGTGGGACATTGGATCCAATGGCTAGCGGTGTTTTGGTTGTTGGAGTTGGATTGGGTACAAAGAAGTTGCAGTATTACTTATCTGAATGCCAAAAGACTTATGAAACAAAAGCTTTGCTAGGTATATCCACAACAACAGGTGATGCTGAAGGTGAGATTATAACAAAGACGAATGTTGATCATATAACCCCTGAATTGGTGAAGCAGACGGTGAAAAAGTTTGTGGGAGATATTAAACAAACACCGCCCATTTTCTCAGCTTTGAAGGTTAATGGGAAGCCACTTTATGAGTATGCTAGACAAGGATTACCGTTGCCGAAGGAGATAAAAGTGAGAGAAGTAAGAATAAACGATATCAAGGTCATCGACGATGATTTGCTTTCAACAGACCATGAGTTTACCAAACTCAAGAGTGAGTTGGATGAAAATGGTGTACCAAAGGAACATGGATTGATGAATAATCCCACCTTGAATGATTCTCCTTTGTACTATTCCAAAGAGTACTTAGAATCTTCGGAAGGCGATCTAGGTGATGTTAGGCCAAAACTACTAGGAGATGACCAGCACCAACCGGAGAAGTTGCCATTGATACATTTTGTATCGGACGTCTCATCAGGCACATACATTAGAAGTTTGATTAGTGATATTGGCAGAGCCATGGAATCTGCAGCTTACATGGTTGAATTAATCAGAGTTAAACAGTCGGAGTGGCAATTGGAGAAAAATGTATTTAGAATGGAGGATTTTGACAAAAGTGAGGACATATGGGGTCCAATTTTGAAAAAAGTGTTGGATCAAGGTGGAGAAAATGTAGACTTGGCAACAGAGTTTGCTGCATTAGATAGACAGGTTGAAACTACGGGAAAAGGGGAAATAGAATCTAAGGAAGAATCAAATGATGATGATGATGCACCACGAGGAGAAAAGAGAACAATTGATAAAGTTGAAAAATGAGAAACACGCAAAAAAAAATGGTGATCCTCTATGTGTAGTGTGCATATATAAAGCTTCCACCTCAATGCAAAGACAGTTCATTCGATTTCTTAAAACCAAGAGTTCTCAATTCTATGCCAAATCTACTATAAGCCCACTAGCATTCAAACTACAACCTCCATCGAGCTTCACACCGCAATCGGCTCTCATATTTTCTACCCCCACGAACTTGCCGCAAATAATTGAAGATGTTATTGAACTACATCAAAAGCACAGTTTGCAAGTTGTGGTAGCCGGAATCGATACAATGGTTCCATCCTCATCAAGAAATGGTGTTAGTGAGCTTTGGCTTGATCATCGTATGAAAATCGCTAATTCATTGCTTTTGGAAGAACGAGATGACTTGAACACACCACCACCAGAAAGCGATGGTATCAATCCCGTCACTGCTAGGAAGAATTGGAAAAACCTTCAGGGTCATTTGAGTTTGAAGTTGAGACATGAAATGGACGCAAAAATCAGCTTGGCCAATACTGTTTTTTCAACTGGATCAATACTTACTTTATTCTATTTTGATGCAGAGACAAATGCCGCTCATTCAGGTCAACATTTATGTGAATTGGAAGTTGCATTACCAAGAGGTGTAGTTCCCAACCATGCAACAGCGAAAATTGAAGACAAATGGACGCCATTGTACCCGGGAAAATTGTTCAAGATTACAAATTGTGTAGGGAACTTGTTGAAATCGATTGATAAAAATCCTGCGGCAAAGTATTTGGAGAATAATGAGCAATTGATGAGTTTAAAGAGTAAAGATACTGAAGTGTTTGTGAAGTTGAGAAAACGCGGGAGTACCATAGTGGAGAGATTCAAAGTAACCGCGGGAGGTGGTGGATGGGGTGCAAAAGCTGACATTATTGCATTATCACCAGAAGCGAAACCTGAAAGAGGTGATGAGATTGAGTTTTTTATGGTTACACCCGACGATAGATTTGTCAAGCAGAAAGATGATGCTGTAGAAAGATTTAATCAAACTTTTGCTTTCATGAGCAGTTATGAGGAGACAGGGTATGGTAACGACGATACTGATTCTCAAGTTGAAAGAGTTTATGAAACTTTTGGGTGTGGATCTGAACAAGGATTTTTTTTCAATGGTGTAAAGCATCATTCGCCCGGAGAAATAGTTTATATAAAGTTCAAGTAGAACGAGAGCTTGGGGATAGATTTGTTTGTTCAAGTATATCCTATTTCAATGCATGATCGTTGACAACATTTGACCCCTTTTCCCTCTTATTTGCATCCAGCGATACCACGTAAAGAGCAACTAGAAAAAAATAGCTCCACATTCTCCCCCAAACCACTCTCTTCTGCATCTTCCAAAATTAAATGGTGGTCAAATACATAACTGGAGACTTGTTTCGTCATACTGCTCATTCAGGCAAAGCTGTGGTTTTAGCACACGCGTGTAATACCGGCGGTAGCTGGGGAGGTGGAATAGCTGCGGTTTTCCGAACCAAATTCCCACAAGCCAACTCCGAATACTCCAATTTTTGTCACAACAATCACAACCTACTAGGTAAGAGTCTACTTTTGAAAGCAGATGATTTCAGTGACAGCAAGATCTATATTGCTTGTTTGTTCACTAGTGATTTCAGTCAATCACCTGAACGAATTGCTTCGTATACTTATGAATCGTTGAAAGACCTAGCTGAGCAATTAGAGCTGATTCCTGATGTTGAAAGTAATGGTGATTGTAAAGTTGTCAATATGCCAAAGATCAATGCTGGCATCTTTGGTGTTCCATGGGAGTTGACCGAGGCTGAGTTGGAGAAAGTAAAAGATTTAGATTTCAATGTTTATATTCTTTAAAGGGGGAATTAGAGTTAGAGCAAGAGTGTGGTGGATCTAGTACTGTTCAGAATCATATTGTGCCACTGCTTTGACTCATACGAGGCGTAAAGTAGTCGGCTCTTGCCTTTTCACTATCTCTTCTTAAAATCAATAGTCGTGTTCACTCGATCAAAAATGCAACGTTTTTTCTTCTCTCAAAATCAAAGTAAGTGCCACCCAAAAAAAGAAACAAACGACGAATACTTCTGATAACAAAGTAGCAACAACTCAAAACACCATCATGGATGAACATTTGATTGCAACTATTAACAAGTTACAGGATGCTTTAGCACCTCTTGGTGGAGGCTCTTCTTCACCAGTTGATTTACCACAAATCACTGTTGTTGGATCCCAATCTTCAGGTAAATCCTCAGTTTTGGAAAATATTGTTGGTCGTGATTTCTTACCAAGAGGTACTGGTATTGTTACTAGGAGACCTTTGGTTTTACAATTGATTAATAGAAGAGCATCTCAAAATAAAGACAAAAAGGATTTGCTTGACATCAATTCGACCGAAGATGGAGGACAAACGGAAAACAATGCTGATGAATGGGGTGAGTTTTTACATTTACCAGGAAAGAAGTTTTACAATTTCGAAGATATTAGAAATGAGATTGTTCGGGAGACTGATGCCAAGACCGGGAAGAATTTGGGCATTTCGCCAGTGCCTATTAATTTGAGGATTTATTCACCACATGTATTGACATTGACATTGGTAGATTTGCCAGGATTGACAAAAGTTCCCGTTGGTGATCAACCCAAGGATATTGAAAGACAAATTAGGGATATGATTATGAAGTTTATTTCCAAGCCCAATGCCATTATCTTGTCTGTGAATGCGGCAAATACTGATTTGGCCAACTCTGATGGATTGAAGTTGGCTAGAGAAGTGGATCCAGAAGGATCAAGAACTATCGGTGTCTTGACAAAAGTTGATCTTATGGATCAAGGTACCGATGTTATTGACATCTTGGCGGGCAGAGTTATTCCCTTGAGATTTGGGTATGTGCCTGTGATTAATAGAGGTCAAAAGGATATAGAAACGAAAAAGACAATTAGAGATGCATTGAGAGATGAAGCGGCATTTTTTGAAAACCATCCGTCGTATAGAGCCAAGGCTCAATTTTGTGGTACTCCATATTTGGCCAAGAAGTTGAATGGTATATTGTTGCATCATATCAAGAGCACATTACCTGATATCAAGATGAGGATTGAACATTCTTTGAAAAAATATCAATCGGAGTTACAATTGTTGGGACCTGAAATGTCCGAATCACCAGCTTCGATTGCGTTGAATATGATTACAAATTTCACTAAAGATTACACGGGAATTTTGGATGGTGAATCAAAAGAATTGAGTTCGGCTGAATTGACTGGTGGTGCACGTATTTCGTTTGTGTTTCATGAAATTTTCAAGAATGGTATTACTGCGTTGGACCCATATGACCAAATCAAGGATGCTGATATAAGAACCATATTACACAATACCTCAGGTTCTGCACCTTCATTGTTTGTGGGCACTGCTGCTTTCACTGTTTTGGTTAAACAACAAATTAAAAGAATGGAAGATCCCGCAATTAGATGTATAAATTTGATTTTTGATGAATTGGTGCGTATCTTGTCACAAATTATCAGTCAACCTCAATACTCAAGGTACCCAGCTTTAAAAGAACAATTGTCAAATCATTTTATCCAGTATTTGAGAGAAGCTTTAGTCCCAACAAATAGCTTTGTTTCTGATATTATCAAGCTGGAGGAAACTTACATCAATACAGCACATCCAGACTTGTTAACTGGTACTCAAGCAATGGCATATGTTGAAGAGAAATTCCACCCAAAACCACAAGTTGCCGTTGACCCAAAGACTGGCAAACCATTACCTAATCAACAACAAGCACAACAACAACAAGCTGCACTTGCTAACTCTAATATCCCCAAGAATGAAGAAAATAGTAATGGATTTTTTGGCGGATTCTTTTCATCAAAAAACAAGAAAAGATTACAACAAATGGAAGCACCTCCACCAGTATTGAGAGCCACCGGTACCATGACAGAAAGAGAAACAATGGAGACTGAAGTTATTAAATTGTTGATTTCGTCATATTACAACATTGTCAAGAGAACAGTGGCTGATATTGTTCCCAAGGCCATTGTATTGAAATTGATTAACCGATCCAAGGAAGAAATTCAAAAGGAGTTGTTGGAAAAGATGTATAATAATCCTGAATTGCCTGATTTGGTGAAGGAGAATGAATTGACGGTGCAAAAGAGGAAAGAGTGTATTAGAATGGTTGAAGTGTTGAGAAATGCTAGTGAAATTGTGTCTAGTGTGTAGATGTAATAGAGAAAATATATTTGATAAGATTTCAAATGGAACCAAGTTAGTGGCGGTGGTGGTGTTATGGCAGTGCAAATCGCTGCTACCAAATCATTTGAAAGAAAGGAGTTCCGTTTGGTATGATGTAAAGACAAGTCGATGATGGTGATGAGACTCCATCAAAGAAACAACCATCTTATTGAGACAGTACGTTACCATTCAAGTTGGAAAATTACCACTTTCTTCCCTACAATCGGTTGTGAAAATCATTTGTTTAGTTTCATTCTCCACCTTTATTGAATTTTGCAAGAAATTTTCCACACACACACACTCTCTCTCTCTCTCTTTTTCTTCACAAAAGGAGTTCCTTGCGCGTGACTTTTGGATGATGAAAAATAAAAAAAAAAAAATTTCCATCTGCATTGTTATTACTCAAAGAGATTTCATTATTATTTTCAAAAAATTTCAACCAACTCAATCAAAGCTAACGTATAACGCTGAAAAGACCTTATAAATCAATCGAATTAGAGGTAACTACTGTTATTAATTTCACTAGAGGAACTAACTTGACTTGAAACTTTTAATTTTTCACTTGGTGCACTACAACATCTACTTGATTGCTTGCTTGCTTTGCACCTTTACCCCTTGTTTTCCATTTTTGCAAAGCTTCATCCACCAGGTTTAGTCTTTGCTTAGAGAAAAGAGGTACGTCGTTAAAAAGAGACCCCTTTTTTGGTTTTTTTTTCCAAGTTGCTTTCAATCATCTTGGGAATTGAATACTGCTGAAAAGTTTTCATGAATAAGAAAGGACGACGACTGAATAATCAGATATTTTACATTGCTAAACTAATTGAACCAGGGTAATAGAAAATCATACAGTTTTACCCTCCCAAATTTCAATTTATCTTCCTATACTTTACAATACAAACTCATTTTGCCTATCGTGTCGTTCGAGAGTTTTATATTTATCGTCTCCACTATCAAAATTTGCTGACATTTGTCCACCCCACTTATAGCATAAAAGAAGTTTTCGAAAAAAAGCTGTCACCAGAAGTTACGTTATTACAAACAGACATCCATCCATCCAACCCAGTCTTATTGATATTTTAAATTTGAAACGTTTCTTGCTACTTCTCTCTTCGTTTCATTTGTGGAAATATCAATCAAGAAAAAGACATTATTAGACATATCTATTTTTACAAGAGTAAGTTTCAATTGAAAAGCAGAATAGCGAAAAGAATTTACACTCCGAGCTTAAAGAATCAAAAAACAAAAAGAATCTACACATATACCAGTAAGTACAAGAAAGATATGGTTGCTCCTCCAGCTTACTACCAAGATAGTTTTGTTGATCATGAATTATCAAAGAATTTAGACTCGACTTTTGCTTTTGAAGGTCCTGAAAAATTATTGGAAATTTGGTTTTGGAAATCCGAAACAGATGTGCCAAGTGAGGCTAGTACTGAAGGATTGAGAGCCATCCCCATGGAATCATGGGTCAAGATTTTGGATCTTGTCAATTGTAAAATTTTGTCAATGAAGAGTGGTAAATTCATGGATGCTTATTTACTAAGTGAATCTTCATTATTTGTTTTCCCTCACAAGGTTATATTGAAAACTTGTGGAACTACAACTACATTGGCTTGTTTGAAGCAATTGTTTGAAACGGTGAAAAATTATCTTGACACGTCTATTGATAGCAAAAATGTTTACAAGATTTTCTACTCAAGAAGATCGTTTATGTTTCCTGATAAACAAGTTCATGTGCACCGGGATTGGAAAAGTGAAGTTTCATTATTGAATGAGTTTTTCAGTTTGGGTAAATCCTATATTGTGGGAAATTTTGCTAGTGATGATCATTGGTATCTTTATGTTGGTGGAATGGAAGAAGAAGGAGAAGAAGAGCACCAACAAAAGGGGGTAGTGACTCGCCACCAACACAAGGTTGTTGATCAAACTTTTGAAATTTTAATGACTGAGTTGGACCCTCAATGTGCTGGTAAATTCATTTATTCGAGAAAACCTGGTGATGAAGCCGAAAATGAAAACGATGATTTGGGACACAATTTAGGATTCGATACCATGGTTGAAACTGAATTGGACTCTATTTTTGATCCAGTCAATGTCAATACTCATTTGCCTTCACCATCATTATCTGATCTTTCTGAGGATGATGATGACCGCGATCAGCATGAGTGTGTTACTACCAGTGGTGATTATGATGGCGTCTCCCAACCAACCACTAAAGCCACCAATTTTGAGTTTATTCACGATGCGTTTGCGTTTACACCATGTGGATATTCATCCAATTCCATTTGCTCCAACGTCAAGGGAGGCTACTATTACACATTACATATTACGCCGGAATCTGGGTGGAGTTATGCATCATTTGAAACCAATTTCCCCTTTAATGAATCTTCGTACCCCATAACTCATGTACTTTGCAAAATTTTAAAAATTTTCATGCCTCGTAAATTTTCAATGACGTTGATTAACGAAATTTGTGAATATGATGCCAATTATCAATCATTGTTAAAATCTGATTTGTTGTTGTTGAAAGATTTGGGGTACAAGAAGCATGAGAAAGTGGTTTATGATTTGAAAAATGAGTATCATTTGTTGTATATGAATTTTGAAAAGATTTGAAAAAGTAACAGTTGTGACAGTTTTTTTAGTTTTAATGTGAAAAGTTTGTATTGAAGCAACTCTAAATTTTGAGAAATCGGGTGATCATCATTGAGATCATAGCTTTGGCCAGCTTTAAGTTTTATCAAGCTTTCCAAAAGCAACTTTTCTCCAATGTAATATAGTTTGATTTAATTGGCCAATGGAACAGTTGGTTGCAAAAAAAAAATTAAAAAAGGAAGCGACATGCAAGAACTAATTGAGCCACATTTCCTGCATATAACCATCAACAAATCAATTTGTTCCCATTCAGGAATAAAAATTGTTTTGAAAATTTTTCAGACGGTTAGACACGATAACAAAACTACCCGTAAAGTGAAGCCAATTGCCCATCGCCTAGGTTCAATTTCTCCTCATTCTGCAGAACTCTCAATAATTTAAAAGTGTAATTTTGTTTTACAATATTAACTTTATATATAATATATATACAAAAGGAAACAAAAATTTATAGAACACCTCTCTCTCTTGCTCTCACCTCCCTAGGCAAAGAAGTTCCAAGTACAAATGTTAATCACATTTACTTGAATTTCTTACCGAAAAGGAGAACTTGCAATTGATCGTACAATGAGATAACACCGGCACCGGCAACACCTCTCAAGATGTTAGCACCACAACCCTTGAACAATGACTTGACACCTTCGGCAGCAACAACCTTTCTAGCACAGTCCAAAGCACCATCGTATTTAACAGCTTGACCAGAAGTCATCATCATTCTTCTTCTAATAGTATCCAATGGGTAAGAAGCAGTAGAAGCACCGGTAGTAACAACCCAACCCAACAAGAATGAAGCCAAGAAAGAACCTTCCAATGGACCAACCAAAACAACTGGTTTCAAGGAATCATACAAACCGAAATACAAACCTCTGTAAACAACAATACCGATAACAGATGGACCGAAACCTCTGTACAAACCAGCAATACCATCAGAAGCCAAAGTCTTCTTGTAAACATCAATCAAACCGTTGAATTCTCTACCTTTACCATCACCTTTAGCAGACTTAGCATCGTTGGCCAATCTAGTTCTGGCGTAATCCAAAGAGTAGACAAATGCCAAAGACAAAGCACCGGCAATACCACCAGAAGCCAAGTTACCAGCAAACCATTTCCAGTATCCTTCATCCTTCTTGAAACCAAACAAAGCTTTAATTTGATCCTTGAAAGCAAAGTTCAAAGCTTGGGTTGGGAAGTATCTGATAACATTGGCAGTGTTACCTCTCCAGAATGACACGATACCTTCATCAGCAGCAGTTCTTCTGAAACAGTCAATGATACCAGTATATTTGTGAGACAATCTACCTTGTTTCAACATTTCATCTTGGTTTTGAATCAACAACTTGACTCTTTCAATTGGAGCAGCAGCAGTCTTGGCGACGGCGGCGGAAACACCACCCATCAAGAAGTCAATGAGGAAATTAGAATCAGTAGCCATGGTTTACTAATAAGGGGGAATATGTATTAACTTGATTGAAGTAAAAAGAAAAAAAGAAGAGAAAGAAGGGAAAAAGTTGTTGAGTTTTAAAGGGAGAAGGAAAAATTTTTCTCTATTTAAATCAATTGGGGACATGGTACATTTAAACGCTGAATTGAAAAAAAAAAAAAAAAAAAAAAAAAAAGAAAACTTTATTTGGATTAACGCTGGAAAAAGAAAAACAATACAAAATACAAAAAATGACTGAAATTTTTAATTTCTTAAGGAACGAAAAAAGTTGCGGTTGCAGTTTGGTAATGGATGCAACTGTAAAATATGACGAATTGAAATCAAGTGAGCTCCATCTAATTCAGATGCCATCCTTTCAGTGCTGGAATTTTTTAACAATATAGTACTTTGATGAAGCATAGATCCTATTAAGAGAGAGTGAGCTACTGACTAGTTAAAGTCGTGTACTTGTCTACAAAACGTAACAATGTCGGAATTTATTTACCAGACACACAAGAAGGAAAAAAAAAAAGAAATACTACTCTACTGGAATGTATGTGTGTTTGGATGTCATCGGTGATTCACGGGACTTCGTGAAAACAACAATTGTTAAGGACCAAAAACAATAATAGCAATTTACACATCCAACGAAATGGTACGATTTGATTGGTTCATTGTAGGAACCACAAAAGATCAGACACCAGTAAATACATACACCTGAATCATCAAGCTCAAGGGTTTTTAGCAACCATTTGATGCCTTGCAATAACTCAAACAAGTACATGCTACTGAATTGTATACCCTGGCTCTTATTGAATGAGTAATGGGAGTCGACTACACACCAAAAGGGTCGTGTTGTAATGATGATTCGTTGTTGGCCCCCGAACGGGGGAAGTGATGTATAACGACGCGACTCATTTTCTTTTGACAAAAAAAAAAAATAAATTGTGGCTCAATTTTGTACTTCATCTGTCCTTCCTTCGACGCCTGTTACTGCTAACTACAAGTAACATCATCAGCTCATCTTAATTTACTGTCTTCTAATCAGCTTTGTCTTTCCACAGTCCTTCGCAATTGTAAGGTCTACTTCTACTTTTGCTACTGCAACGAAGCCTAGAAGATTGAAGTATTTTGCAACTTTTCCTTTGTGCAAGGTAAACGCCAGTCAGCTCAATTAAGAAAGAAGTATCACAACCATATGCTACGAGATCTTGAAATCTTCATTTGAAAGGGTTGTGTTGATGAATTGAATTCTGTGGGGGTTCATTTTGCATCCCTAAAGACGCGAAATTTTATCAGTCAGGAGGATTCATTGGATCTACTTTTTGTGCGTTATCTAACATGTCACAAAAACATCTACTCAATGTCTTTTTTTTCATTTTTTTTTTATATCCGATCGGGTCTACACCATAAAACCCAAACTGGTTTTTGCAAAATACGTTGCGTTTACGCCAGAAGATCCATCTCTTGCATTCAGGCGGTGCTACGAGATATCGTCCTTTCTCTCTATTGATACAGATGTTTATTTTGCTTTTTTGTTTTTCAAAACTCTATTTATACATATTGCATCCTTCATTGATACGATGCAACTCTTTTATGATTATTATCAAAACTGACTCTAGCCATATTTCTCTGACTCGTATCAAAGTCATCCAATGGAATCTCTTCAGTCTGCACCGATTCTTGTGTACCATTACTTTGGAAATATGGATCAGAACTGCTTCGTTTACCAAATATACTTCTCATGGTACTTTGGGCTCTTTTCCTAATGGGTGACATCATAATGCCTGGTGGTGGCGTGGGTGGATTTTGATAATTCAGAGCGCCATTGCTATTGATTTGATCAAATACATCGGCACGATTATAACTTCCACTTCCATTGGAAAAATCATCATTTGATGATGATGTAGTGTGACCTTTAGGGGAAGAAGCACCACCACCAGCACCCAGCAGGTGTCGTTTCGAACTCATACTTAACCGAGTCAATACGTTGCTGGAATAAGAACTGATCTTTTGTCTATTTGGATCAGTAGGATCATAATCTTCAGGGTAAGCGGCAAAATCACCACGTTGAACACATTCACGGATAATATCAGCATCTTTGGGCCAAAAGAATTTTTGAACAAAATCATAAAAGAACCTCGGAATCAAACAACACAAGATACCAATAAACATACATGCCCAAAATGACGTCATTCCAAATACTTGTGGAGCAGCTTTGTAAAATTCACCACTGGATGATACATTAACCGTCCACAATCCTGTCCAAATGAATATAATCAAGATAGAAATGGCAACAATCAATGAACTTAACCAATCCCAACGATATTGATGAAACAAAATGTAACAATTGCAAGAAATACATGCAATACAAGTTACCAAAACACCCATCCAGAACCGGTGATCATTTGGTCTTCCATTAAAACTGGGGAATGCAACCACATACAACAAATATGGGAAAAAGAATGAAATTGCCGATTGATAAATCCCGTCAAGACAATAAATGTAAAATTTCCAATCACTCATTTCTGTCCGCAAGATACCAGATCGGTACAATTGCGGCACAAGCAATGATACTTTAGCATCAACATCTTGATCAAATATACCCAAAAAGATTACTGGTAATGACGTAAATGCCAAATTGTAAAACATAAGATAGGTGAATTCAAAAAGATAAGTTCCATCAAAGTCACAATAAATTCCATACCAGAATAATGCCACATTGAAAATAATGTTTTTGTAAAAAAAGCTAGGAATCATTTCACTGAATCTCTTGTATGACCAACGTCCATGGGTCAATAGTAATCGAGCAAGGAATCTAAACTGCCCAATGGCATAATCCGATGACATAACTGCTTGACGACCTTCTTCACCAGCAATACCAACACCAACATCGGCAGCTTGGATCATGGCTACATCGTTTGATCCATCCCCAATAGCCAAAGTCATTACATCCAATGTATCCTTGACCAACTTCACCACAGCGGCTTTTTGAGCTGGTGATACTCTGCAACACAAGACAGCACGACATTTCTTGCAAAGAAGGAGAAACTTTCGTTTGGTGTCAGGGTTAAGCAACGCCAATTTTAATGCATCACCATCGATAATAACCCCAAATCGTTCATCAGGTGGTGTATGATCGCCAATTGCCGCTTCTTGCTCATCAATTGAACCTGAGGACCCAAAATGTATGCGCAAGTAATGAGACAAGACAGTATCGATAACTTGTGCTTCGGCATTACCATGTCCTAAACTCAATTCCATTTTTTCCAACTCTTCGCTAGAATAAGCTGTCTTGATAACAAGTAAATTCATTTCATTGCCCAATAAATTACATGAAAACCCAATGTTTATTGCAGTTTCAACTTTATCACCAGTCAATACCCACAATTTGATTCCTGCTTCACCAAGAAGTGAAATGGCATCAGGGACACCATCTTGTAATCGATCTTCAATAGCAGTACCACCAAGCAAAATCAATTCCCGTTCAATTGAATCGGCAACTGCCTCCATCTTATCTTCACGATCCTCCAACGCTGATGCTGCCACTTGATGACGTTTATTCCATTCAGTATATTGTGACCAAGTCAATTCTCGTTCAGCAATACATAAAGTACGTAACCCTTCAGTGGCATATTCTTCCAAGTGCTTAGCGGTCAGTTCAAGCATGTTTGGGTCATTGTCAGTTTTGGATAATCGATCATAGATTATAGAATCGGCACCTTTACAAATCAACAATGCTTTCGGTTCATCATCGGGCCCGTTCCCGGGAATCTTGATTATACAGCTCATTCTTTTTCTAGTTGAATTGAATTCCAAAGTATTCAACACTTGATACTCTTTAGTTACGCCATGTTCATCAACAAGAAACCCACGTTTAGTAGTGCCTTTGAAATTGAAGCCCAATGTACGTGCAGTACCCACCAATGCTGCTTCATCAGGTGATTGCGCCTTCAAAACCAATTTGTGAGGATTCTTTTCACTTTGTTCAGTCAATACTGAATGACACAAGGCCAAAGCCAACATGAAATGATGATCACATTGTTGTTGAAGATCACCCAGGGCACCAGTTAGATCGTCAATAAACTTCAGCGAAATGAATGTAATTTCATCATCATAAGTTCCATTTTTCAGAATCTCATGCAACTTGTCAATCATTTCAACTTTATCCTTTTCAATAACGGCTCGTTCGTGAGCGGCTTCCGATTCGACATCGACACCCATTCGTTTACGTAAACCAGCTAGGGCTTCAGTATACGCCAATCCATAAGAAACACCATTGATGGTGCATTTCTTAAACTCCATGACATTTTGCGTCAATGTACCGGTCTTGTCACTGAATATGTATTCAATCTGGCCCAAATCATCACTAATGGACCATGATTTAGGAGTACAGGGGAAATCCAATCGAGGATAGTACATCCCGACGTCGGAATATATAAACCATGCTTGAGCAGTTTTGATAATTTCAATAGTAATGTATAATGAAATCGGCACCAATGACTGATACAAGATTAATGCCACGAAAAACGATACTAATCCATTTACCGCTGGTGATCCAGCAATGGTTCCAAACTCAAAGAAATCTCGTGATGTACCATGTTTTCGATAATATATACCATTGACCAACCCGGAAATAAAACAAATGACAAACAAGAATATGAAATTGAGCAACACATAGTAGTTTAATTCCCGCGACATACGCGATTGCTTCGTTGGAGTGATACCAGCATTCAACATGATTTTGGTATCGGATCCAGTAAATACAACAATACCAATGGCCCATTTAGTATTTCTCAAAGTACAACCACGAAGAAGTAGATTATTTATGGTGATTGCTTCTTGTAATTCTTGTCCATCACGAGCAGTGTACTGCAAGTTACCTTCATAAGAGTACAAGTTTGCATGTGGACCTTCTGAGTTTACTTCAAATGAATGATCCATTAAATCATCAGCTTTAGCAACTTTATCATTAACTGAAGAGTACTTGAGGGCTTGTTTCACTTTCAAGTTTGTTTCACCATCAAGATTCTTTGTTTCAACAAAACAACAATTGTCATCATCACTTGTCGAAAGGATAACCACATCAGCTGGCACTTCTTCATTATTATAGATACGCAACACATCTCCAACCTTGACATCTTTCCAATACCTTCTGGCAAACTTTAATACCTTGTGGTGGTGTTCATGATTAGCATCATGACGTTGTTGTTGAAATGATTTACGCAACTGATCACCAAATGGGTTACTTGCATCCATTGAAGTTCTTGGCGATCCAACGTCACTATCAAATGAATGTCGAACATTTTCCTCAACAATATTGTTTTCACGATTGAACCGTTCACGTTCCTTGTTGGCTCTACCCTCTTTTGTTAAATTACGCCGAGATGCACCCCATAGTTTAACCATTTGTTTTGTATTCCATTTCTTGAATCGTCTCCATAAACTAACTTTTTCATCATTAACATTGACATTTTCATAATGGTAATCGGTTTCATCATCAACTTGGGTGAGGATATGAGTGTATTGATTATTTACTTCCAAATCAGTAATCGTCCTTCGTGAATCTTCTATAGCATCCTTGATGGCAGTTATAATAACAATAACAATCAAGGGCACCGCTGCCAAAACAGGGGAAGGGACACCAAAGATTTGGAAAGCTCCCAATATAATCAATGCCAAAAAGTAAATGTTGGCAATGTTGTGGAAAAATTGATTGAATATGTTTTTTGGCAAGAATGATAGTGGTGTATACTTTGTAGTTCTGATTTTGTTTCTGGGGTACTCAATAATTGGATGTCCTGTTTCTGGATCAATCATGGATTCAGGTAATGGTCTATTAAACACAATTGTTCGTTTTTCATTTTTCCTATTTCTCTGATCACTAGCCTCGGGGTCTATAACATTGTTGTTGTCGTCAGAATCTGAATCGTTTCGATGGCTTTCAGGGAAGCTAATGGAATGCGTATTTGGTTTACGAATTGATTTTATTCGATTCTTCAACAGTCGATGACGATGTTGCATGTGGTCTCTGTCACCAATATCTGTATTGTCCCTATCTCCATGAGGATGTAATATTTTTTTAAGAGTCTTGGATCGACTAACATTCTCCTTCTTTGGTCTACCTTGTTTGTTTCTTTTAGTACCCCATCTATGTCTTTTTGTAACACCATCCGAACTATCATCACTCAACTCATCAGTCTTTTCTGAACCGTCAATTGTTTTTGGTTTTTCGTATACTTCATCTTCAAGTATTGTATCGTTTTGATCAAGAAAGGGTGATTTATTTGGATTACTATGAAGGTAATGTGCCGTGGCTGATGAAGATGATGAAGACGATGCTGGCGGTGTAGGAAAAGCTGATGAGGATGATGCAGTGGTGGACTCTTCAGGTAGTTGGAAACGTAATGAAGATGACCTCCCACCTTCAAATCGATCAGTGTTTAATTGAGGTGTAGCTGGTGCTGAAGTATCCGATAAAGCATCATCAATGCTGTGGCCTTGGTGGTTACGAAAATTGTGTCTATTAAACTGTTCTTCAGTTGGTGATTGTACTATTGATGAATTGTCAAAATCAGCAGCCAGATCACTAAAGGGGCTATCCAGGGCATTACTATTGTCTTGAGATCCACTCCTCTGATTAACCATCTTGAACAAACTAGGGTCTGTGTGTTTGTGTGTGTTTTTGAATCTTGACTAGTGTGATAATGAGTAATCTTGCTCCCCCACCCTAAAATTGTTGTTTAGTTATATCCAAATGTGCTTGTCAAGTGAAAAGAAGAAAGACGATCTTTGAAATCTTTGAAGTCTTTTACAGTTTTCCCTTTTCTTCCTTTTCTTCCTTTCTTTTTTTTTTTTTTTTGTTCTCCTTTGCACACTCTCTCTCCGAGACAGCACACTAAATCGGAATATATCACGAGGGAATATCTATATGTATATATAGATCTTTATGTTTGATCTCTTACTTGTAAGGCGCTTTATAGATTGTGTGTGTGTGTGTGTGTGTGTGTGCGTGTATGTGAATGATACTTTTGTTCTTTCTATTAGTTGGTTTGTGCTAATTTGTTGATGTTGAGATTGAATAGTGTTGATGATATATTATTGTTGTTGTTGTATATTAGTAACTATTAATAAAACTTTTTACTTTTACAAATTTATATCCGATTTTCTTTAATTGTTTGAAACGCTATTTGTGTAACTCAACTATATGCACCAGAAGTGGTAGTGTACTACTTGTCCAAAATCATGAACTAAAAAACTCCCTCAAAAGAGAGACAGAAGAAGTCACAGAGAAGGAGTGAATGAGGAGAGATTCGGCGTTTATTTATTTTGTAGGTTTCAGTTGGGGGATGGGCGTGACTTTCATGACAAGTTGCAACCATCATGTAGCAAGTTTAAGTCTCAATTCTTCTTTCTTGTTATATTCTTTTGCTCTGTAAAATAGAGAGTTGCTAAGAAAAGTCTCATTCCCACTGCTCCCCGGAATTTCCTCACTAACATCACTTGATTGGTTGCACAGGTGTTCTTTTCTTTTTCTTTTTTTTTTTTTTTTTTTTTCGGCCCCGTTTTTCCTTTCGGAGCAGAATGAGTGAGAGGATGTAACGGCTCAAGAAAGTTTTTCAGAAAAATGACTTAGGCCAAAACAGTATGCATGGCTTTCAATTTCTTGACTTGGGTGTTGCATAACACAGCCTCAAGCTCTATTAACTCACTTGGCAACTGTTGAAGCTTGTTCTCATAAATGTTTTCTTCACTTCATCAACTAACTTCCTGTTCTCTGCGCAAATCTCGGATCATCTTTAAGAGGGATTTTCGGCGTATGGCGACGCTTAAAGCGAGAGAAATGAACAAAAAAGGAGAACCTAAACGCCGAGCGCCGAGCGTGGAGGAGAGTATCATATCCAGTTACTTTGCACGAGGACAATTGTGCTTAACGATCAAACAACCACATTATTGGTTTCAGGACCCTTAGTATGAATGCAAAGGCATCAGAAATCTAAGAGGAAATTTTGGTGTCTCACTATTTTATGCAATAGTTTGTAACACAAATATCTTTCTTGACTGATGAATAAAGCGCAACTCGATACCAAACAATAGTGGCCAATTTTATAAAACTAGAGTAACTTACACTAGACCACTGTTACGTCTCAAAATGTCAGCATAACGCTTTTGATCTACTTAAGCTTCACATTTATTGTACAATAAACAATTTGGTAAACCAAATATTTCTAGATCTCTCACTATTGGAGTTGTCAAATGGAACTGTTAACCTTCCTTTGTTGCCTACCAGCAGCTATTTCCGGGACAACCATGTCCTTCTGCTTTAATATAGTAACCCCCTCCCCTCAAACCAGTCCCACAATAACAACCAACCTCTTCACTACTCCTTTTTCAATGCATACTTTTCTGTCCACTCTTGTGCCACTTTAATGGCTTGTTTCTCATCCTTTTTCCAATCCTCAGCCACATCATTAGCCAAAGGATCATCAGGATTAGGAGCACCCAACAATGCTTGTATACTCAACAAAATGGTTCTAATCTGTAATGCAGGTGACCAGTTATCCTTCAAAACATCAAGACAAATACGACCCAATTTATCAATGTTTGGATGATAAATCTTGGTTAAAAAACGAACTTTTGGTGCACACATGGGATAATCATCAGGTAAATATAATTCCAATTGGAATATACCATTAGCATATGGTGATTGACTTGGTCCATCAATAGTAACGTTAAAGTGTCGAAGATTATCTTGTGATGGGACTGCTGTTATACCGGGTACTGGATCACTGACTAATCGTTCAGTTTCTTTAAGAATTCTTTTGGGAAGTGCAGCCATTTTGTAGGATATATATATATATATATGTGTGTGTGTGTGCGTGTGTGTGTGTGTGTAGTGATGAATAAGTAGTGGGTGATGTGTGTGGTATCTATTCGTGGTTAGTAACAGCTGTGTATATATCTTTTAACTTTTAGTATGCGTATTGATTTCGACAAATAAATTGCCTGTTTGCTTTTAACACAGTTTTTTTTGTTTTTTTTTTGAGTTTGCACACGACATGTAGAAAAGATATTTCTATAAGATTCTCCAACAAGAGAAGAGCATCAAACTCAGAACAACAACTACTTGTCATATTATAACTCACAAGTACCTTAGATTTCTTTCCCCAACTCATCATGTCACAAGGGGCACCCATGACTCACAAATTCATAGTAGGCACGATAGCCATCCTTCTAGGTGGCTACGTCACCTACAAAGCCGGATCAGATTTCCAATTTGTAAAATTTGAACCACATTCACCTGAAGAAGTAGCTCGACGTAAACGGGAGAAGATACCTACACGAATGGAAGTGTTGGAGAGTGCTACTTTGGATTTGACTCCAGAGGCTAAGGAAAGGATTGGTAAAAAGATGTTGTTGAAACAATCCCAAGAACAGCACGTGGAGAAGGAGAGGATGAAGCGTCAATTGGAACAAGAGTCAAGTTCGCCAAAATAGTAGTAGCTTTGGACTTTCATTTTATTTTGTTGGTGGTATCGAAGTGGTTGAGGGTCTCATTGTTGTGATGCTACAATCGGGAAATTAGGAAGCTAATGCGATATGTAATGATTAAGATGAGGACTGCTTGGGTTTCTCTTTTCGAGTCGGCACAGGCACAAGCCTGGTGTTGTCTTTTTGGTCAGTTCTAACAGAATGACAGAGAAGATGGCCAGCAATTGCTCACTTCTTGCAACTAGAGTTTACCAATCTTGGAATGCTCATGACACTTGGCATGTTTTTGTTTGGTAAAGAAAATCTTTGATATGAATAATGAAACTTGTTGGTGTTTGTGAAAGGTACTCAATCAACTAGAGCTACGGATTCGGTCATACATATGGGTATATAGAGAAGTGTACTGATTTAATATTCAATTCAGGTAACTCTATTATTAATCACTAGGATTTCAATTTAAGCCATCTCCCCAATTCCCCCTATGAACCACACGATACTGAAGCTTTACAAATGCTGCATTCTTTGAGAAATAGGGGTAATCAAAGCATACACTATAACAGTAAAGAACTTGTATGCACATGTCTCTGGACGGCATTGAAAATTCATTTTGTACGTCACCTTCTGTGCAAAATGTGTCTAGCTTTATTCATACCCTCCTTTTATTTTAAATTCCGATACACAGAAAATGATGCAGCGTATATAGCTTTCAAAACTCTAATTCATTGAAGGTTGAAATGCACAATTGCTTATTCGATGATTTGCGTATTCCCGTATCATTTTACTCCACTTTGGAATAAAACAATAGAAACAACAGAAAAACGAAATGTGGGGAAAAACGAAAAAAAAAAAAGGTAATGAAATATTCTTGCAATTAGGTTATGAGAATTACGACTGGCAAAAGTATATGGGTGAGGAGTCAATTGCGTTAAAACTGTGTGGCCCATTGGACTTTGAGGCGGTTACGAGATACATTGTGATTACGTCATGGTCTACACTCAATGGTAGAAGGATGAGTAATTAATTAATTAACTGAATTTGTCATTTTGTGTGCCTTTGATCAATATTTGCTTTGCCCCGCAGCAATTTGTTTTCTCTATTGAGCGTTCAACATCTTCTATTAAACTCACAAAAGTGACGACAAGTGCCACCACATTCTCGTTTCGAAAGGTGCGTACGTTTTGTTTTCTTTGTGAATAAGGCTAATGCGTTAATTTCGACAACGACCTCGGCTCAGGAGAGAGTACGAATGTGGAAAGCGTATTGTGAGAAGGCGGGGCTATTTTTAATAAAGTCACAAAGTTTGGTGGTGGTAGAACGGCGTCATTTACTTTGCATCAAGACCAAGACCAAGACCAAGAACACAATTGCGAAATGCGGAGTAACTATAATGAATAGGAGGGTTGTTCAACTCTACACAAAGGATAAAAGCCATAAACAGTTTGAGAGATGGTTAGGCAAGAACATTGCATCTGTAAGGTGAGCGATTGTAGAATTTTTGAAATCGGAACATCTCCCCGCCCCTCTTTCCTTACGATTGATTATGAGGGGTATCGGTGATAGGATGGTTATGAGTTTTTTTTTCAAAGAAAGTTTAAACTGGTCTTGATGTTCATTAGATAATGAGAGTCGAAGAGAATACAAAAACCAAAATCAATTAATTGCTTGATCTGTGTCTATACCTTTGGTCGTATTCAACTGATTCAAGCCAACGTCTTGATAAAGTCGTACAATAATGGTGTCTTTGATTGGGTGGACTCAACAAACGTACCCATGACAGTCGTTGGAGCTCATTTCGTAAAATTGTATCGTGAATAATATATCTCATAATTGTACAAAGCACCCATCTCATTGAGGACTTTTGAGACAGACCGGTTCACAAAATGCAACAAAGGTTGTTGCCATGGTGATGATGTTGATATAGACACAGAACATTATCGTTTTAGAACTTGATAATTGTATGCGCACTTCTTGCCCCACCCAAGTCTCTCATTTGTTTTGTTTGTAACGTAATATATCTATGGGCATTATTCGACAAACTCAGAAAGTTGTGTGCCATGAGCCCCACTTTAAATAGGAGTTTAGCTTGATTTGTTTGTAAATGATGCTACAAAAGGTTTCCCTCCCTCTCCTGTACAATCAGTTTCATATTGACGTCATACGGAGAAGCTCCCTACTCTCTTAATAACCCTGTTCTCGTTCGTGGCACATGTATGTGGGTTCTGAGCACTGAGTTAATTTCCCCTCTTGACTCGTTTCAATTACGAATGAAATTTAGAAACAAACAGTAAGCATCCCACTCGAATGAAAAACCTGCACAGATTCTAAAAGACTGACAATGCATGCAATTCATAAACACAGAAATGAGTTTGTAACTGTTCTGCACAAATTTGTGTATAATACGCACAAATTCTTATCAAGTGATGAAATTTCAGTACTTTTACCCAATGTGCACCAAATGGTTTTATTTTGTGTATTTGTTTATGTTTCTTCCAGATTAGGACGTAACTGCCTAATTGGGACAGGTGATTACATTTTCATTACTTGCATATGTGTGATGAAATTCTATGACATGCATAGAGCCCATTCAGCTGCCCTCGCTCATCCACTGAGATTAGAACTGTACACTGGGTGAAAAGGAAACACTTACTCGCTTAGCTAAAACAAGCTAGTGGCGTGGTAGAGTGTATCAACAAAAAACAAGACTTTGACAGTTTTTTTACTACGCCCTTAGTTTGCTTTTGTCCACCATGAAAGGACCTGTCATTAAACCACTATTTTTGTGCCTGATGGAAAAAAAAAATTTTCCAATTGCAGCGCTCCGCCCATGATGCTGTCTAGACAACAGTGAGTGATGATCATGCTCGTTTGTTTGTGGTGTGATTCATCTGTGATCTCTTGCCCAACAAAACTTGACTATGTTTTTTGTTGCTGTCGGTATCAATAATCAATTTTCGTTGTGGAGCCAACAGGATGGAACAATAGTCACTGACAGTGATTTCTTTGTTATTTCGGCTTGCAGTTATCCCATTGTCTGGTCTTAATAGAGAGAATTTGATAATCCCCAGTGAACAATTTACCAAATTTTCTCATAGATCAAACCACTCCGGCGTTTGGGCTCACATTACGGAACGGAAGTTGTATCCAACCGAAGCAATGAAATTTAGATTGTTGATCTTTTGCCCTAGCTCTTCAATTCCCACACTTCTAAGGAGACTAAAGATAGCCTTGTAGACACTATAACTGAGAAATGTTTAGTGCCTCGCTTTTCTGTCATCTCTTTTGGTTTTTAGTTTGTAAGGCTCGTTCCTGCCTAGCCACGACGTCCAAGACTTTTCAAATACACTTACTCTAAATTCATAAAGGTGGCGTTGCTGTGCTCCTCGCCTGCCGTCTAAAATTTTTTATTGGTGGTTCATGCATTTAAGCAATTATATTATTGGAGATTTCTGACTCTTTTGTTTACCAACATCCCTAGATTGGCATAGCTTTATTGTTCCCTTTGGAGTTGATGATCCTATTTAGGACGATTGTGCTTAATTAGGAAAGTAAACAATTGGCCCATTTTTCGTCTCTTTCTGAGGTGTCAATCAAACGTTTGATTCTTTTTTTTTGTAGCATAGTAATCGGTTCAAGTGTTCACAAAAGTTGTTTCCATTGTTTTACCAAGTTTGTGTGCTTTATGTAGCAGAGCTAATATAAAAATTGAACCTTTTGCATTTATTAGGAAAGCAAATTAACTAGGATGAGAGATAATGCTAAAATGTCATTTAATCCATTACGCATAATACAATACAATTTACAAGCAAAAAAATGGATTGTTTGTGAGAGATTCTATTGTTCCATAAAGTACTATTCAATTTACTTTCCTAATTAGTCAGTGAGGGGTATACACCAATGGAGTTTTCATTTATCCCCAATTTTGTGCCCATTCGCAAAAAGAAGGTTATTTTTAACTTTCTTGAAGTATTTCTTGGCGTACTAGAGTAGAAACAAGGGATTTGATTAATTGAAGCACTGCGTATGTGAACAATAGGTATGTTTCAAAACCCTACAAATAAAGGGAGTGAAAAGGTGAGGTGGAGTATTGTTAGTCGGTTGAATTGAAATTGTTCTGGATTTCTTCATTCCTGCCCTTTCTTCACCCCCCCCTTTCAATCGTTTCGCAGAAGAATGCTAAACGGACAATGAAGAGAGAAGTTGCTTAGGAATCGATAGTCTTTTCTTTGAACAAGCTTATTGCATTTTAACTTTGATGTTCCCATTAGTAGATCCAGTTTGGGTTCATCTCCTCTATTACAAGTGTTCTCATATCGTACCAGAATACCCATTACAGAAAAATCCTCGAAAGAACCCAATCTCAGTATAGGATTTATCGCAGAACTTTAACTCCAATAGAACATAAGTCTGGAAATACAGCTTGTTTTCCTTTTCATCCAAAAAGGTCGATATGGCGCCCAATTAGGCAAGAGGAGTTGCATGAGGTCATACGTTTGTATTGAAACGTACAAGATAAACGAACAGTTACTTTGCTATATGATTCTAGGCTACCGTTCCTTTCTATATTTGAATTTATCCAGTTCGTAATGGGAGGAAGGCTTTTCCCAAGAGCAAGGATGGGGATTGCAAAATGGATGACTTTTGGGATTATTATTGTAATGGCACTTGCTTTTTCTCCTCACCGTCATAAATGTAATAGTAGGGGAGAACAACGTAGGGCGCCTAAAACTACGAGCCATTGCTCTATTGTTCTTGATCTTGTTCTCGTTCTCGCTCGTTTAGACGACAAAGTGGAAATGGAAATTGTTATAATCGGGTAGCGGATAGTGTTCAATTGGCCTCGAGGGGGCTGTCGTACCCTTCTCGATACTCAATTGGTTGAGACGTATATCTGAAAAGCACTTAGTTAACACACCAGCCGGAAATTGCTTTGGTTTTGGTAAATTTTTTAGTGGAAAATTAACTGGTGGAGAAAATGAATGGTTATGAGCCTAACCTACAACTAAAAAACGAAAAACGAAAGAGCAAAAAAAGTTATGACCTTTCTTCCTTTCTTTGGTGGTTAGCGTTGTTGTTAAAGTTTTGCTAACAATTATACTTTGTTCATTGATCTCTACAAACCTTATGCCCTTATGCTTTGGAAATTACCTGATTATTTTTTTGCTTCCCATTCTTTTGATTTGTTGTTTTATAATACCAAATCAGAAGAATGACGTTCTTTTGTAGTTGATATAATAAATTGTGGTTAGTAGTTGGAAGCATTGCTTAAAAAGTGTTCTATGATATAGCTACTGTATCGCACTCGGCTTTTCAGTTGGTGCTCATTGGGTTTCAATTCAAAATCAACCACAAGGGAACAAGCTATTTCGGCTAGCTTTGGGTACAACTGTTCCTTCCTTCACAACAGAACCCTTTCAAAATCGACCGATGTTTTCTGGTGAACTTACTTCTTCTACCCTGTTGGAAGTTTATGCATCAAAGCTTAAAGCTTGCCACTTTAAGTAAAGATTTACCAATTAAGCTAATTTGGCCTATTTAGGAAGGTGGGCTCTAATTATTTTTTTTTAGTGCCGTACACAAAAAAGAGGAGAACAATTGGACAAAAAGCAATCTTATGAAATTTATATTGTAAAACAAAAAGAAATTGATGGTAATGTATCTTGCATAGCGTACCCAACAAAGAAAAGAATGGAAAAGACATTCAATTTCTAATTGAGATGCAGATTCTCCCAACAAAAATAAGAACTCCGAAACTTCCCAAAATACCCTTACTGTAGATACATTCACACAAGAGAGAAAGAGCTAGTAACACCTCGGTTTATTTTTGACTAGAAGTCACAATTATGTTCTTTGAACTAATTGGTGGGGGTCTAACTAAATGGTGGGGCACTGACGAGGGGCATATTCTCATGGGAAAGGGCGGGAAAGAAAGAAAAAAAAAAAAAAAAGGGTAACAAAACAGACTCATTGAATGCTGAGGAGTGGGGCAATAAAGTAGAAATTCACAATAGTAATTAAGACTCATAAAGCCATTGTAAATCAAGTCGAACAATAGAAGTAAAACATTAGGGCAGTATTTGGCTAATTTTCTTAAGTTTTTTACATGAAATGAGGGAAGAAAACAAACTATTGTTATGCTGTCTCTGCTCCAAAATTTTAAGGTGCAACTAAACTCTAAACTTCCCTAGAACATAGTCCAACTTAAAGCTGAATGTAGAAAGGAGGGCCCTCCCTTTGAAGGAAGAAACATCCAGACTTTTTCATTGTATAGTTGTAAATGCATTTTGGAATTTGGTATATATCAATTGTGGAATTTTATTGAAATGTGGGGTATGCTTATATACACTACTATTGTTTCACGGAGGTTAAGTCACTTGACATATTACATCACTTACCTATTGTAGTAAGTACAAAACCGCTTTTGAAACCTCTATGCGTTATGTGCTATATATTTTAAATCACTTATTGTGAAATAATGTTAACCCATTTGACATGTATTTTTTATTCCACAATATCATATATAGAGAGTACATTTTGATTGTACATTGCTCCTTCTAACACAATGGCAATTGGATTACCTAGTTTGTGAATATCGTCCCACTTTGGAATATACTCTCTACATACAGTTTAATTGACTTATATAAAAAATGCAAGGTAATCACGAATGATTAACGATCACACCGCTAGATCAATTACCGAAATCAGTTGCGGAATTAAGACGGGAATAGCTGCATCGCTTAGTTCATATGCATTGGAGCTTTACATTGCGCAAAGATTATACTGAATTGCTTTGTTTGTAAAATATTTCCTAATTAGGTTCATTAATTGAAACTAAAATTTTGAATGCATTGTATATATGTATAGTCTATTTGTTGAATAACCTGATTAGGAAATTTATTGGAACAATGGTCTTTGTATTGCACTTCATCTCTTCCATTATGAATGCGCGCTTACTTATTTTATTTACGTACATAGTCTTATGTTTATGGAAGACACTTTTAAGCATTATGGCATATATGGTTACAATGAACAAAAGCATTGCTATTGCCGATCTTTGAAAATATATTTCTTCTACATTTTGTATAACCAGCAAAGTCAAAGTCAAAATGCCGCAGATGTCCGACTCATCGTACCACTTTACTGACATATGGTTTATCTGTTTCCACATATTCAATCTCTAGAAACTTTCAGTAGAGCCGCCTTGTGATGGGAGATACATTTTTACTCTGCATACTTTATGAAGTAAAAACGCATGCAATTAAATGGCTTAACTTAGACGCCGTAAAAAAGAGGCAAAGGGCGAAGGAAAAAAAAAATAGAGAAGAAAAAAAATTTAAACCTAAAATGCGGTTTTTAGTTTGAGTCGATTTTGTACCATCTCACAATAATTAGTGGCTGTCTTTGTTTCTTTACTCCACTTTTTACTTGATTTGTTCGAATTGAAAATAGAACAAGCAGTAGCAGAGCCAGAAATAGAGAGTGAATCGTGGATACTGGTGCAATAATATAGATGTCCATCCTTGTTTAATTGAAGAGGGAAAACAGGTCATTCAAGAAAGGATATTCCCGATCTACCCCCTGTGTTTATCAAATAGTCATAAGTGGAACCTGGTTTTAAAGTATACCTTAATCGGAAAATATCACTACAACTAGACTCTAGAATCCTACTTCTACGGTGATGCATATCCCACATTTTGCCCCTCGCAAGACGTATTCTCTCACATGAGATTTGCTGATATGGAATCGATGCCAAGGGGAGGGGACAAGGGAGGACAAACCAAGCATGTTGCACTTAAAAGTCGCACATTTGGCGATAGAAAAGCAATGTCTCAAAAGCCGAATGACCTATTTCCATCATCTCCTACCCCTCCAACTCCTCGTTCGCAACATGGTTAGTAAAAAAGACTTAAACTATAGCATCCCCTCTGACGTAACTATATCAAGGCTGCTTAAGGTTTCGTAATCGAAAGTTTTGAGAATGTGCCTAATTAGGAAAAAGAGAAACGATGCGCATTCGAGTGGATCTAGACAGTACGTAAATGTATATCAAGCCGACGCACCCACTATCAAAGCCCAATATTACCCAATGTATAAGCCAGTACAGTCAATCCGCCTATCTCCGGTCAAAAAAGGGGCGCACCTTTATCGTTATTTCCTTGTCGTCAAAAAACAATACTTCCTCCAACCCTCTCTACTAATCCCTTCTCCCTTGGGGGTCAAAGAGGAGACAGGCACTTCGTTAACTAACAAGCCCCTCATTCTTTTTCTTTCATCATCACATTTTACCACAAAAAGTCTATTGTATCAACTCCTCTATTGTTTTTTAGTTTCATGCAAATCCAAAGTAGAGCTTTTTTTTATTTATATTTCCTAATTAGTCAATTTAATTAAACTTTAGTACCCTTTGTTTGTGTAAACTTTAATTTTGGATACTGTCTTTTTTTTTAGGACACCCTGCATCAATAAAGCACAAACCCATTAAAAATCTCCTCTTTTTCTCATGTACTGCATATAATGGGAATATGCACCTTGTTCTAATTAACTCCATTTAAATCCTATTGTTCGATTGCCCCTCACGATTGTTAGTATGAAGACTAATTTGGAAATGTATGGCAATAAAGGGTAAGTATGAAGGAATACAAAAATCAAAATGGCTTTTTAGTAGTAAGCATCAACGCCTAAATCATATAATACATCATACATATGGTGCAGAAAGTAATATGTTAAGACTATTACACAATATCGAAACTTCACTCAAAATATCATAAAATAATACTCGAGACTCAAAAGAAAACTCAAACTAATACAAAAAAAAAAACCACATCCCTGGTATAATGAATCCTTTGAAATATGGATTCAGGGAAAATCCAGAAGAATATATAACCAGAGCTATATCCACCAAGTTTTCACATTTTTTTGGATTCCCATTTTCATTCTTCTTTCTTTTTTCCTTTTCCAGTAAAAGACAATTATAAGATACCAAATACCAAAATACCAAGCATCAACTACAACAACCTTGACTACTACTTCAGGTAATTTAGTTGAAACACACCTTACAAGTCGCTTTTCGTTTATACCCACTCAATTGATACCCCCCACTGCTAGTCAGTCGCTAATTTGACGCGTTCATTCATTAACTTGATATCCAACAAAACCATACACATAAATTATTTATACAAAAATGAGTTGCAATACCGCTGCTGCTGCTGTTTTACCACCTGCCAATGGTAAGAAGTTATGGAGAGTTAAGAGATCGGTATCGTCGTCGTCGTCGTCGCATTCATCAAACTCAACTCAATCACAAACCTCAGTCGAATGTCTCAATAACTCATTGAAAATTGCTGCTGCTGCTTCTAAATTTTCCATTAGGAGGCCACCAATGAGAAGACCCAAGAACAAACCAGGTAAGCCAAAAGATTTTGTGTTTGTTGACTTGTCTCCAGTAAAGAGTGATGAGGAAGAGGTTCATGAACATACACATATGTTAGAAACTGAAGCTATTGCCGGTGTCAAAAACTATACTCCACCATCATCTGCTGTTGCTGCTTCTGCTGCTGCTGGTAACACAACTTTCACTCCACCAACTCCATTCAATGAACAATTGCCATCACCAACAGTGTCGGTCGAAGAATCAATCTTTGATTTACCTGCCTTGAATGAATATGATGAATATGATGCTTCACATGTTGGTGAAACCACCCCAACAGAAGAATTAGGTTTGGGAATCATGAACTTGGATGTTGACTGGAATCAACCACAACCAATACAACAACAACAACTACAACAAGCACCACAACAGATGGCACCACCACCTCCACCACCAGTTCCACAAATGTCCCAGGAGTACATCTCCCATCAATTGTATGGTTATCAACAAGCAATGTTACAACAACATCTCCAAATCCAACAATTGCAACAACAATTGTTTGAACAACAACAAAGAGCCATTGAATCACAAATAATATCAGCAACTTCAACTCCAGCTTTATCACAACAACCCCAATTTCAACTACAATCACCATTGAAAGAGCCATCCGTAACACAACATCAACAACAAGGACCATCATCATTGCCGGTTAAAAAGTCAAGAAAAACTGCCGGTCAGTTGCAATTCAAGACTTACCAGCCAAAACCAAAACACCAAAGATCAGCATCTGAAGCCTGTATAAAGAAACCAGTCAGAAAACCACACTACAGATCCAACAGTGTTCCATTCACACCTGTTCAACCACAACCACAACAACAACAACAACAATACAGTGCTTTGCCAATGCACTCTGCTGATTCATCATGCTCAGATGTAAGTTTGGACGACTTTATGATGCTCAATGATCAAATCGCCATGAACTTGAATTTGAACTTGAACATGAACCAAAATCAAGAAGAGCAAGTACATTCTTCATTTACTCCGGTATCTGAATACTCGGAAACCAGTGAAGAATGTGGCAATGCTGGTGCTAGTAAACCTAGTGGAATTACAGCTTGTGGGTTTGAAGAGTTGTTTATGCAAACTTATTCAAATGTCACTGTCAAAGATACTAATAATGAATTTGATTTGGGTTCTTTTGTGATTTAAGTAAATGGGTTTTTCTAACTGCTTTGAAGTTGCTGGTCAGTTTTTTCAGTTGAGGTTTTTCTTATTCAATTCGAGTTTGCGTGCGTTTTTTTTTTTGTCTGTCGTTTGTGCGGTTGAGCTTTATCTTGTTATCAATGTCATGTCATTATCATTATCAAATCATCCATTTCGGTCATCATTTCTAATTTCGTTATTTTTTTGGTTTTTTCATTTTCATTTTCATTCATTCGTCGTATTTCGGTTTTCCAGCTGATGCTGCGTTTACTACCACTGCTACTTTCGGTTTTACTCATTCTTCTTATAATATCGCATTTCGGTCAATTTGCTATTTCGGTTTCATCTTTTGCCTACTTGATTTTTTTGCATTCTTACAAAATTTTACCACGTTTTCGGTTTATTTACTCCTTTGATGATGATGATGATGATGATGATGATTATTGTATAGCTCTTGATATAAAGCTTACGTTACTTTACTACAAAATAATAATAACGTTTTACTTTTTGAAATCCTTCACTATGTAATTCTTTTCCAATGTCGCATCTTTGTCTGTTTCCAATGTCGCGAGTAATTACGTCAACTGACAAAAAAAAAAATGCAATAAAATTTATTTTCCTATTCAGGAAATTTTTTTTAATTTTACTTTCAAATGATTCTGTTTGTGGTTTGGAGAAAAATTGACAAGTTCGTCAAAGGAGATTCGGTGCATATTTGACGCAGAAAAACCAAACAGAGCTTGAGTGGAGGGAAGGCTTTGTCGGAAGCGCCAATTTTTTCACAAACGACGCTGTACTCAATTGACCATACATTTAGAGTGTCTCCCAATCTCCAACAGCCATCGGCATATAAAGCAATTTTGGTTTACTACCCACCCCATCATAAGTTTGTCCACGTATCTCTAATATCATATCAAATTTACATGTTCCTATGATTGTTGTAAAGTGCCGTGAGACAAATTTTGTATGTGATTATAATCAATTATGTAATCAGAAGAAAAAAAAATTGAAAAACCACTTTACCAAAAGGGTTTCTGCTCCATGGCAGGCCAAGGTAGACCCACCAATTCTCGTCATTTATAACGATTCTATAGACACACACTATTTAATTAGCCTTCTTATTTCTAGCAAATGTGAAGAACCATACCCCTTCGTCATCTTCTACAAATGGATAACATGTTGTTTAGCATAATTTACTTTTTTACTCAATTTTTTCAAATGGAGTGATTTACCCTTTACTTTTTGGTTTTTACCCTTGGGGGTTGGTGCAATAGTAGCGGATTTAGCAGTAGGAGACACTGAAGTTCCAGCAGTACTAGTTATGGAAGTCGTAGTTGAATTATTCTCCTCCTCAATGCATTCATCCGAACTGGCATAATTTTTTTCCAAATTTTCTTCACCTTCGTCATCATCTTCTTCACCATCACCTTCACATTTATCTTCAGGTTCAACTTCAACATACTCCACTGATTGATCAGCAACGTGAACGATGGGGATATAGTCATTGGCCACCACTGGCTCCACATAATCATCTTGGTCTTCAGTTATCATGCATTGTTTCCTTGCCTCGAGAGAAAAACTGGTGACTTTGCAATGATTGTCCTTATCAATAAATGTGTATGGAGACCATCGGGTTTCCAATCTTTGGTACAACAACTCCAATTCAGGGTTTGTTGAAATTCTATTTGCCACATGATGCCACCACTCAGTGCTTAACCCCCAATCCAGGGGCCACAATTGGTCGGGATCGTATACATCTCGTGCAGAATAAGCAAAATCCCAGTTGGGCTCAGCTCCATCATTACGGAAACTATTGGACAATTTAGTGTAATAAGTGAAGGAGTTTGTTATACTAAAGCTTTGTTTGTCAACAGCATAATATCGCCATGCAGGGTTAACTCCGCCATAGGGGCTAATCAGAGGACCAATCAATGCATGATTGAATGCATTTTGCAATTCACGCTCATTGGTCCCATCACCACCATACTGAACGATAAATGAGTCCAATTGGATACAACCAAAGAAAACGGCAGCAATCACTTTGGGGGAGAACCGAGCAATTATTTGGGTTAATACTTTGGTGGGGAGTGCTAGTGATTGATGATTCGGTGGTAAATGAGCAATAATCCATACCCGTTCATGGTTGCGTTCCGATTCAAGCAATTCATTAATCAAAAATTTCCAAACCCCGTAGGAATCAACGTTTAGTACATTCCAAAATGCATACAAGTTTTTCACATTCCAAACATTGGAATTTAATGAGATAATTTTCAATCCCAATGATGTTTTCAATGAGAACCCAGTTTGTGTGTACCTAATTTGCTTGGCAGTTTCATGGTCTATCCACCCCAATTCCAGCCAAATATCAGCTAAAAGATCAAATTGCCATTGATATACGTTGGAGTTGACGCTCAAGTTTTTCTGAGGTAATTGATTCATGGGGAAAACATCACGAGTACCAAACGTTGGAATGACATCAACATTATCTAAATAATGCTTGAGAATTTTGTAACTTGTCTCTTGAGACTTGATAATCTTATCCTTGGTCATAAAGCTTCTATCAGAATGATCTACCGTTCCACCTGTGAATATAGCAAATTCAAACGACAAATGATTTTGATGCAAGTCCCTGATACATTGCATAGTGCTGTTCAATAACAATGTTGGTGTATCGCAAGTGTATTCTCCAAATTGTCTTGCTGGTGACCAAGTGGGTTTTTTAATCTTGGTGATATCCAAGTACCGCCCCTTTTCAAAATGGTTTTTGCTATAGCTGCTATCGTAATATCCATCCATATCAGCATTTTCATTCACTGATGGTGCTTGATGTTTCAAATTTCGACTACGTGATGTACAACACAAGCTTTGAGTGCAATTGGCTTCGCCAAATACTTCATAATCCAATTGCAAATTAATATCACTAATGTGTAACACATGAAACACCTCACCACTACTATCTGGTGGTAAATAGTTTCTTGGTTTTGGTGGCCACATATTACTCATATCCACCATTGGTGTTTCAGGCAAAACATGACATTTTTTATCATGATAATAACAGAAATAATCACCATCTAATCCTGATGGATTCATCAAGCTAACCATTTTAGTGAAATCATTCCCAGTTGCAGAGTATTGATCATCAGGATACCCATAATTCATGTGACATTGTACTTCATCATGCCCCAGTTCAACACACCATGTGGAAAACACTTGTGGGACCAAATCAGGTCGTGTTAATGCCAAGAACTTGCCCACTTGCAACCTGGTCTTACACGTAAGACATTCATTTAGATCAGTGGCAGCATCGATATCATGTAGTTCTTGAACTCCTCGTTTGACAATTTCATCATCCCCAAGTGTATGATCAGTTGGTGGGTAATAATGGCCGTGTTGTGACTGTTGTGGTTGTTGTGGTTGTTGCTGTTGCTGTTGTTGGCAACTTAGACCAATATGGAGAAGCACAAGCACCCCTGTGAATATCATTTGGTGAGTTTTGCTTTCCTTTCTTCTATCTTGGATGGAAGTTTCAAAAGTTTTGCAACACTCTCCTGTCGAATATATTTTATTTTATTTTTTTTTCCCCTTTGTTTTTCTTAAGTGGTGGTGAGTTTGGGAACAATAGAATGGCAGAAAGAGAAGGGGGGAGAAGGGGGCGGAACCATGCAGATGATGCTAAAGACGAAGGCAACGGCACGCTTTACCGCAATGCTTGCAAGTACCAGATAATAAGGGTTGATGAAGTGTGATGGGGCTATTTTCTACACCTTTTGTTCAACATATATAATACGTAATAATACAACTAAATGTTTCAATATAAAAAAAAAAGAATGAACAAAGCTACTAAATGCCTAACTAAACCCCCACCCCCATCACAAATACAATTTCATAACCAGCCACCAAAACACAGTCTTATTCAGAGCTTCACTAATTGAGTAATTCCTTTATTGAATCAAGTTTTTCCAAAATAGTCTTTGAACTTCCAGCATGTTTAAAATCCTCTTTAAACGTATCAGTAATCTTGTCAACCAATTCCAATTGTTGAGCATTGAAATCTAATCTAACGCGTTGAATCTTTTGCAAGTGATTAGTAACCAACTTATTAATTTGTCTATTCAAAGCTTCATTTTCACGAGCAACCGTTAAGCTCATCTCATTAGTATGTTGAAACACTGATTCCAATAAGTCAAAAGTTTGTTTCTGATTCGATGGAATTGACGCATCATTTTCAAGTTCTTGTTTTAGATTGAAAATACGCTGACTTAAAGCTGCCGAAACCTCCTCTAAATGAGAAGTAGCTGCATCTCTAGCATAATTTCCAATAGCTAGTTCTCCAGTAGATCCTCTCTTCGAGAGTCTATTTTCCTCATCCAAAGCAGCATCAACCACAGCATCAAATCCTCCACTTCCTCCTCCTGTAGTTGATGACTTGGTACGTGGTTGATAACTAACCTTGACAAGATTATTACTTTGTGATTTCAATTCCTTTATCTTATCACTCAACTCGTGTAAATCCAACAAGGCACTTTCCAATTCTTCTTGTGGACTATTGGGGGAAATATTTCTAAAGTTGTAATAGTCATCAGCATCAATCTCTGGTAAAGTTTGTGGGATTGTATGTGTTGTTCTTAAATTGCCACTAGCTTTTTCTTTACTTCTTTGTTTTTGGGCCTTTTTAACGGCACCAGCAAGTTGACGTTGTAAAGTACGAACAGTGGGAATAATGAAATTGGTATCATTATGTTCTCTAAACTTTAAATCATAGTATTTGTTTTGTATAATTTCCCATTTTTTGGTTTGACTCAATGCACGATTACCAACATATTTAAAAGGTTTAATTTCGACAATTAAATACAAGATTAATTTCACATCCTGAGTGGACAACTTAATTCTATGAGGATTCTTTATGTTGTTGATGTGAGCTAGAGCTTGTGACACGGTAGAAGTGTCCAACTCTGAAGCTGATTCTGCGTCAGTTGTAGGGGTAGATATATCCACTTGAGGTTGGCTCAGAGCTTGTGAGTACTGCAGTTGCTGCTGTTGCTGCTGTTGCTGTTGCTGTTGTTGCTGTTGTTGTTGTTGTTGTTGTTGTTGAAGCTGAAGATGTTGTTCGTGCTGAATACGTTGGTTTTGAGGTTGGCGTGTTTGTCTTGGACGTTGTCCTAACGCAGCCATTGCGGCAGAGGCAGTGGCAGCTGCAGATTCAGCAGCTAACCCTTGATAGTCAATTGATGCGTGTTGATCTGAACTAGAGGCATCTTGATCAACTGCGGGTGGTGGTGGTGCTGCTGCTGCTGGTGGTGCTGGTGCTGTCGCTCCTCTCAACAGTGGCAGAATACTTGATGTATTCGTTGACCTTTGATGGTGCAACTTTTCTTTTCCTCTAGTGTCGCGATGGGAAGACATACTTGTATAGCCAGTGTTTATGAAAGCGGAAAGTAAACGATAATAGTTCTGCTAGCAGTGAATGGCAGTAATATGAATGTGGCTAATAAACAGTATCGAGACCCTAAAACTATGCAAAAAAAAAGAAAAGGAGTGTCTTGAAATTTTCTTTTTCCCACTGTTTGGGTTTATCTAGTTTTGTCGTTTACCTGACGTCTATGTTACTTAATGTTCCTTCTTGAATATGTGATCAAAAAGAAGGGGTTGAAGTGTAAATCTGGTGAATCAATTGGTTAGTGGGTTCTTGTTCAATTTCGCTTGTGCTTTGTCTCTTCTTTATTTGTTGTGACTTTGAATTTTGGTTATGTCGGTGAAAAAAATAAAAATAAAAAAAATAAAGAAATTTAGAAACAGAGAAAGAAAAAAATTATTAAGAGAGAGACTAAAAATAAAAAAGGAGAGTGAAAGAGAGACATTCCAGTGTCGTGTCTTTTTTATAATTTTTATGTAACTTACTCTTCATCACGTTATATGATTGGCTTATGGATATAACACATACAAAATTTATTGTGTATTGTCGTTTGAATCACATACACTATTACCAACCTACGACATGGTCTTCTTTTTTTGCTCCTTAAAGAAGTTGATATGGGGAGGGTGAAGTGGAGAACGGATGAAAATTTTGCGTTCAATTGAATGAAATCAGCTGTTTGTCAGTATTGTTTTCTACCAAAAATAAATTGGTTATGATACCGTAACCGCAGGAACCAAAAACAAAAAAAAGGTATAATGAGAAACCATATACAAACCCCATTCAAGTTAGTCCTTTTAACTTTTACAATGGCAGCCGGAACTGCCAACAGTTTGGCATCCACGAGAAGGGAGAGAGGCTATTCAATATATAGATAGTATGTGATTTGAGAAACTGTGACATTGAGTTAAACGACATGCATTATTTTAAATTGTTTGATCCCCCCTTCCCCCCCCTCCCCCAATTTCTTTATACTTGAGGTTGTAAGTTGTAATTCTTGTAATTCAACGGTTTTCAACTTTGTATTTCTTGCAACTTACGTCAATTACATACAAAAGCACACACGCATAACCATTCAAAGGACAAAGAAAGAAGAATGGAATTCAAGAACCTATATCAATTGGTAAAATACCGGAATTGGACAATAATAGAGACCACTATTGTTGCTATTTCCGGATCATAATTGTCTTGTTGTTTTTACCCATTGAGGAGGAACATGACGAAAGAGCCAAAAAAAAAAAAAAAAAAAAAAAAAAATAAAAAAAAAAAAAAAAAAAAAAAGATATTAAAAAAAAAAAAACCAAAGAAGAATGTGAAATTCACACCCTGACAAGCTCACCTATATGAGATCCTAACCCCGACACTAACTTAGTCTTCCTCTTTTTATGTACTCAATTCAAGAGATCCTCCCCCAATTTCAAGTCGGAACTAAAAATAACTTAAATGTCTCGCTCTCCTCAATAAAAGCTTAACACAAAAAGCCACCATGACACAAAACAATAGACGCTGTACACTATAGTACTACATCTACGGATCCTCCTCCACCTTGTTTCTCTTATTGTCTTGTGAAGTCACCACTTGGGCCTATTGTTTTACTATGTTATTGGGCTTATTGTGATTGAATTTGAACTCTGAAATTTGTTTCATGTCGCTATTTTCCTCGGTGTTTAGTCCTAATTTGGTACACAATCCCAGCAAAGTTTAACACATCACAGCCAATCACAACCAATCACAACAAGAGAGGAATGGTTTACCTCCCACTACCCAACCTGGGATATCAATGAAACCCTACATCCCTAGAGAAACTACACCACCACCACCGTTTCCACCACCATCGCCACCACTCCATTCATTCAGCCACGCATAAATGTAAAATATTGTCTACACAAACTATTTCTCTCGTTTCTCATCTCTTGAACCAACTTTTAATCTTTTTCAAACTATCACTACCCGATGATCGTTCGGAACTTCCAATACTACTTCCACTGAAAATCCCACCATTACCATTGCCAGTACTACTACCATTGCCAGTACTATTCAAACTCGATAATGATGTTGACTTTAAACGATAATATTGTTCATCACCAAACTTCAACTTCAAACTAGCCATGGCATGATCATCAATCAAATTCTTGTATCCACCACGTTGACGATATATCGAAACACCAGCAACACCAGTGGCACCAGCGCCACTGATACCACTAGCTCCGCTTACTCCACTACCAGTAGTTGGTGTTTGTGAAAATCCCAATGAACTTGAGCTACACAAACACCCACGAGAATCAAGCCAAGTATTCTTTAAAATATAATTTCCAAACACTTGCCACAACAAATCATTTGATGAATAATAATTCATGGGAAACTCATAGTTTTCAAGGTACATATCCCAATCACCAATCTTTTTCGCCAACTTGCGACATTGATTTTTGATATCCTTAAAGGTGATATTTTCATTAATAAATGAAAAAATGTGTTCATTATCTTTACATAATGAATGGATAAACCCATCAGCATTATCTTCACCGGCTAAATCAAGTAAATCATTGCGTTCAAACTCCAATGCACCAATCTTGTACACATCCTTATTTTCATCACCTTCATCCAACTCATCCAAATTGGGGTGAATCAATTCTGATTGTGGTGTAGCTGAAACTGAGTTGGAGAAATTGCTCGATACTGCATCACCAGTGATACTACCGGTAGGTTTCAATGGATTATTGGTTGAGTTTTCACCACCATTACCACCACTGGCAATCAAAATTGCCAATTCAGTTAATCGTAAATAATGATCAATCAAATATGGAGTACTGGGAAGTTCATTTGAACTTGCATCCAACCCAAGATTTATCCTCTTGAGTTCATGACTTAGATCCAAAATCTTTTCATTGAAATCATTGCTTCTGCCAGTGATTCGATTGAAATAGGTGATAACTTCATCCTTGTGTGCGCGTAAAAATGGATTCAATTTGATCAAGTGTGGTTCTTTATGAACACTAAACTCTTGTCGATTGGCCAAATTGAGCAAAATTTTGGCAATCAAAGTCAATGTTCGTTGAGTACTTCCAGTTTGATGATTCTTGGCGAGATAAAACAATTTCGGATTCAAAATTGCTGGACAAAAAAATCGGAGAAATAAAAAGGCTGAAACACAATTCAAACTAGTGGTTTTGTCATCTGGTTCACAAACCAATTCAACTTTACTGCGGAAATTCTTCAATTGCGTCTTGATTTGATCAGGCATATCTTTTGAAGTAATATAAATCTTGTGCCAGATTTCCTCAGCATACCCCAACAAGTTTTGATAATTTTCTTCAACCATTTGTTTCACGCGTTCATCCTTTTCTCGCTCCAAATCGGAATCGTATTCACCGTCACTACTACTATCATCATCAAAATCATCAGCTGTATCGTCAATTGCACGATGACCTTTTCGCAATGCTCGTTCTTGAACTCGTACATATCGAGGATCAACTTCACAGTTTTTGCCCTCAGCATCAATCTTGGCAAAGAAATCACCAAATACTTTTTCCAAATACTCTTGTCCAATACGTAAATTATACTTTTCAAGTGATTTGGAAAATATTGATGATCCTCGAAACAAGGTATTGAATACATTATTCAGCGATGTCGAGCTAGTAGTGGTATCCTTCTTGTCTTGACTATTTCTCTTGTGATAACTTCTTCTCGAAGCCATATCCAAATTCACCAACTCACTCTCCATCAAATTCTTAAACCATTCATCTTCAACTTTCAAACTCTGGAATATGTCAAGTAAAACAACACTTATTCTTTCAAATTCCGCCGATGGCACATTTTCATTACAAAACTTGATCAAATCCTTCCAGGGAGCATTAACCAACATTTTTTCCATTGGTTTGAAAAACTGTGGTGGCAAAATGTGATACTCTCGTAAATTAACTTCAATCAAGAGTTTACCAATGGGGATATTGTTTGGATCGTATATTGTTAACCGCATAATATCGAGATTGGTGCTGTTGAAATTGTCGGCAGTGGTGGTTAATGGGATTGAATTGACTTGTATACTGTTAACTGATCCTGCACTGGTCATTATTGTTGAGCTAGTCTTGATCTGTTTGGTTAAAATATCGGGTGTTACATAAATTGTTCCAATTAATTTATCCAGTGGTGAATAAACCGAATCATGATTACATCTCTTTATCAAAATATGAATCATTTGCGTTGAAATTGGTAAATCTGTTGAAAACTCTTCTTTCCAAAATGGATTATTTGACTGGTTAACAATGGCAGTTCTTGACCACGGGTACCCCCACATTCGTACTTCAGCGTATATTTTAGCAGAATGGTTTTTAGCATTATTGGTGGCGGTGGTGGTAGTGGTGGTGGTGGTGGTTGTAGTAGTAGTAGTAGGAATAGTAGTACTTATATTTTCAAATTTTGCTTCAATTATATCAATGGTGAGCTTTTTCGATACTCGGAAATGAGCTTTAGTAAAGTCACGCAATTGAGGTGTATTTTCTCGATTTCTCGTAATCAATTTCGATTCAGCATTGAATGATCCAATATATTCTCGTTTGGCAAAATAATTTAATCCCACAAACCAATCTTCTAAATCGATATGCAAGGGAAACTCAATGAAAATACGATGATTACTAGGAATGATTTTCCCCTCTCGCGTAAGAAAAGTGGTTAATAATTGATCAGCAGTTAATGTTGTTGTTGTTCGTATGGTGTTGTTGTATCGTAATTCCTTCAATTGTCCGACAAACAATACATTTGAGCTATTGAATATAGAATGATGCATTTCTCGTACTTCACTAGCCAACAATGTCTTGATATCAATCGAGTACAATAAAGTTCCATCCAATTCACTAATGATATTTAGTATCCCATTAGAGTTTAACGCACCCATGGTATAAAACCAACCCTCATTGATATTGTTATCGCCCGATTGTTGGAAAACAGAACCATTGTGTGAATTGGCAACAAAATCATCAATTTTAGGTTGATAAGTTGGAGCCAGTGGGCCATGAATAATGTGTAGATTTTTGTACTTGTTTGGTAATGGTCCGTAAATTTTGAACCGACAAACCAACAATTCATTAGGCGGAACATCAACTTGATTAAGCACTTTGTTTTCACTATACCATTTCTTGGCCAACCCTTGTGGTTTCAAGTTTTGCCATACAATCAAACTACTAATCAAGTTACCAAAGTTTGCCTTTGATGCTACACGAATGTACAACTTGTCATTATCAAAAGTCTTGATAAATACAGTTGGTGGTTCGTCTTCAAAGGATTCATTTTGTTGTTGTTGGTGGTGATGGTGTCCATTTCGTTTCGACATTAAACTTCGTTTACTTGGTGGTGAAGTCTGGTGGTGGTGGTGGTGGTGTTGTTGTTGTATTTGTGACTTACCAGTGGGGGATTGTACACTGGTCATAATTTGTATATGGCATGATTGTAGTGATTGCAATAGTAAATAGTGGTTTGCTTGTTCATCAGAGGAGTACAATTGTCCGTGTTCAGTGATTGATAGTGAATCCACATTGATCCAACTAATGGAATCAGTTGAAACCAAAAAGTCTTTACCTTCAAAAGTACCCTTGTCACGTAGTACTGCTCTGTGGTAAGCTGATTGATGTGACATTGCTACCCTGTGGTGTGTGTATACAAGACGTGTCGGTGGTATTGGTATTGGTATTGGTAAAGATAGTTCTTTTTTTTTCTTTTTTTGGTGTTTTCCAAAGTCAGTGGTTTCAATAAAGAATGACCTGGAGTAGGAGGTAACAGGTGGTAGTAAGATTGTACGTGTATGAGTAAAGTGTACAGGGTGCCTTCTCAATTGTATGTGTGTTAGTGTATGTTAGTGTGTTAGTGTATGTTAGTGTTAGTGTGTGAAAGTTGGTGTGTCTGTCTGTAGCAATGCTGGGTCCCTCTCTTCTCCCTTGGTGTGTTATTACCTCTGTATTAAAGGAGCTCCTTCTGGTTGTCAATTATTTTTTTAATAAAAATTAAAAAAAAAAAAGAAAATTTTTGATTTTGGTTTTTGGTTTTTGGTTTTTGATTTTTGTTTGTTTGTCTTTGTTTTTGTTGTTCTCCCTTTTTTTTGGTTTTGGTTTTGGTTTTGGTTATAAACTAAGTTTCTCTTTTTTTGTGTGTGTAGTGTGTAGTGCGTAGTGTGTAGTGCGTAGTGCGTAGTGTGCTTGGTTATATTTTTGTGAGTGAGGCTGTCCTATTTATTTTTACTTTTTTACTTTTGACGAAGTAGAAAAAAATAAAAAAAAATAAAAAAAACTTTAAACTGTTGGAGTAAATGGTTAAGTACGTATCTTACACTTTGTTTTATTGATATGGATGCCAGAGGTTAAGAACGATGAGGTGTATACGTCTTTACATTCTTCTTGTATATAACAAAGAGGCAGACTGCATTATGGTTAATTTGGAACACATTGGGGTTTTAATCTATGTTATGTTCTGTTATGTTATGTAGGTTTTTATTTTTTTTTTTTGTTATGCAAACAATTTAAAAAGTTGTTACGCGTCATTATGATTCTGATTCGACAATTTTTATTAAAGAGAGATCACACGATGTGGAAACTTAATTCTAACAACAGTACACTCCTTTTGTTTTGTTAGCTTAAGATTGTCATTTGTGCAATCTACACTATTAGGTCACGTGTATATTCGACAAACACACACACACGCACAAAAAACAAGAACAAGAACAAGAACAAGAACAAGAACAAGAACAAGAACAAGAACAAAATTACATTACTTTATCACGATAATTACAATCAGCGTAGTCTAGCTTTGTAGTTTGGGTTAATTCTCTTTACCCTACTGTCAAGTAGTAAATGTACCACACCCACCTTTTATCAAATGATACGTGTGTTTGATAGATGCTAATTTTTGTATCACTCTAAATATTGACAGTTGGGTGTACCTCTTTTTAAAAATTAGCCGAAAGTGCGTTTTTCAGGCGATTGACATGTTTTTATTTGGCTGGGCTGCTGTTTGTGCGCACTTTGTCCCTAATGCAGAGCGAGTGTGCAAAAACTCCGGATTTGTCTCAGACGCAATTTGGCCCTGACAATTTATTTTTATTTTTTTTTTATTTTTTTTTTTTTTTTTTTTTTTTTTTATTTTTTTTTTTTTTTTTTTTTTTTTTACACTTCAAGATGCAACCAAACCACATATCATTCTGGTTAGTAAGTAGTAAACATCAACAACAAAGATAGTCAAACTGCTTAGGAGTCACTAAAAGATATAGTGCTTCTTCTCTGAATTCTTCTGGAGCCTCTACACAACCTTTATTGAGTAGATGAGAATTTCCTTTTCAGTTAAATAAAAAAAGGTCCCCTACTCCCCCACACACTCACTCACTCACACTTACACACTCACACACTCACACCAACACTCACACTCACATACTCACACACTCACACACTAATACACATCAATACATACACACACTTCCAAGATTATGGGCGCTAGCTAGCTTAATCTTAGTATTGAACAACACAACAGTAATCTTCCATCCAAGACTACATAGATACACCCTCATCATGGCCACCACCATATAATCTATATGGTCGTGTACTTTGTATCAAAAGTCGTGACTTCCCAAAGAAGAAAGACAGAAAAAAAAATTTTATGAAAAGACCCGACTTACAAAGCTAACAGCTTCTTTTCCCCATCAGAGTTTATCTGTTGAACACTCCTTACATACAACAACCTACTACTGCTTTACCAGATGTATCTATTAGGTTAACAACTACTTGGGATATAACTAGAATACAGAAGAAGAAGGAAAAAAAAAAAAAAAAAACACCGAGAAAGGAAATACTATTAAACAAAAGAACCGAGGGAATATTTGCCATACAACGTATTTCCAAAAGGCAATATACCCAAACTGGTTATAATAACTCTTTAGTCGTACTAAAAAGCATTGAATTTAACGAATATGAGTAATTTCAATTACGATAATTTGGTTATAGGTGCAACTACGGCCCCTTTGCCATCATCGTCATCATCGAATTTGAATAATTTTTCACCATTTGATCAACAACAATTGCATACTATGGCAAACGCACAGAACTTTGGTGGTGCTGATCGTCAGCGTGACTTTGATGATGACACTTCATATCATGATCACGAACTTGGATTGGCACATACTGCTAATGTTGGTGCGTTAGTTGACAGTGACGACGGAGAAGAACAAGAACAAGAACAAGAACAAGAAGGAGGATTGGAAGCTGCGCAACACCATGAACATGCTTGTGCTTATTGTGGAGTACACACCCCCAATTCAGTTATCAAGTGCAACACTTGTAACAAATGGTTTTGTAATTCGAAATCCAACTCCAATAGTTCTCATATTGTCACCCATTTGGTCATGTCTCGCCACAATCAGGTCAGTTTACATGAAGAGTCTGATTTAGGTGACACCACTTTGGAATGTTACAATTGTGGTAACAAGAATGTTTTCATGTTGGGGTTTGTTTCTGCTAAACAAGAATCAGTGGTTGTTATCTTGTGCCGATTGCCATGTGCCAGATCAAAAGATATTAATTGGGATACTAGCCATTGGCAAGCCTTGATTGAGGATCGCCAGTTCTTGTCATGGTTGGCACCTCCACCAACAGAAGATGCATTGATCAATTCGGTAATGATTACACCTCAGCAAATTACCAAATTGGAGGCACAATGGAGATTGAATAGAAATGCCACCATCAATGATATTGAAAATACCGATAAAAAGGAAGAGGAAGTGTTGCCAATTTTGATGAGATACACCGATGGGTTTCAGTATCAACAATCATTTGGACCATTGGTGAAATTGGAAGCTGATTGTGACAAGAATTTAAAGGAATCGCAAGCCTTGGAACATATACAAGTGAAGTGGGCATTGGGGTTGAATAATAGGCACTTGGCGTCTTTTACTCTTTCAACTTTTGAAACGACTGATTTAAAAGTTGCGGTTGGTGATGAGATCATTTTGAGGTATAGTGGTAGTCAAGGTGACGCTTGGCAAGGACAAGGTTATATTCTCCGATTGCCCAATTCATACCAAGAGGAATTTACTTTGGAGTTGAACCCATCAAAAATAGCTCCCCCCACTCATTTAACCACTGATTTCACTGCTGAATTTGTTTGGAAGGGGACGTCGTATGACCGTATGCAACAAGCCATGAAGGACTTTGCTATTGATGATGAATCGGTCTCGTCATTTATTTACCATAAGCTATTGGGGCATGATGTTGCCCCAGTCGAATTTGATATTGAGTTGCCCAAGAGATTTTCTCATCCTAAATTGACTGAGTTGAATATATCACAAGCCAATGCCGTTAGATCAGTTTTGCAACGACCATTATCATTGATTCAAGGCCCTCCAGGTACGGGTAAGACTGTCACCTCAGCAACCATTGTTTACCATTTGTCCAAGTTGAACAAGGAGAAAATCTTGGTTTGTGCTCCATCTAATGTTGCTGTTGATCATTTGGCTGCCAAATTGGATTTATTGGGTTTGAAAGTTGTTCGATTAACGGCAAAATCAAGAGAAGATGTCGAAAGTTCAGTGGGTCATTTGGCTTTACACAATATCGTCAACAAGACAAGCAAAGGTGAGTTGAAGAAGCTAATAAAGTTGAAGAATGAAGTTGGTGAGTTATCGTCTGAAGATTCCAAGAAATACATTAAACATTTACGTTCATCAGAATTGAAGATTTTAAACAAATGTGATGTTGTTTGTTGTACTTGTGTTGGTGCTGCTGATAAACGATTATCACAGTTTAAGTTTAGAACAGTATTGGTTGATGAAAGTACTCAAGCTTCAGAACCAGAAGTTCTTATCCCTATAGTGAAAGGAGCCAAACAAGTTATTCTTGTTGGTGATCACCAGCAGTTGGGACCGGTGATTTTGGATAGGAAAGCCGCTGATGCCGGATTGAAGCAGTCACTTTTTGAACGGTTGGTTTTTCTTGGACATATCCCCATTAGATTAGAGGTGCAATATAGAATGCATCCATGCTTATCGGAATTCCCCAGTAACATGTTTTATGAAGGTTCATTACAAGATGGAGTCACCAATGCTGATCGATTAGTGGCTGATTCATCATTTCCATGGCCAGTTGTTGATACTCCAATGATGTTTTGGGCCAATTATGGCCGTGAAGAATTGAGTAGTAGTGGGAATTCCTATTTGAATAGAGTTGAAGCCATGAATGTGGAAAGAATCATTACCCGGTTGTTCAAAGATGGCATCAAACCCGAGCAAATTGGTGTTATTACCCCATATGAAGGACAGCGAGCTTACTTGGTGCAGTTTATGTCAATGAATTCAACATTATTGAGTAAGCGTGATGAATATCTTGAAGTTGAAATTACTAGTGTTGATGCATTCCAAGGCCGTGAAAAGGATTTCATTATTCTTAGTTGTGTTCGTGCTAATGATTCACAAAGTATTGGGTTCTTGAGTGATCCAAGAAGATTGAATGTTGCATTGACTAGAGCTAAATATGGTTTATTGGTGCTTGGTAACCCTCGTGCGTTGAGTCGTAATCGGTTGTGGAATCATTTATTGGTTCATTTTAGAGAAAAGGGATGTTTGGTGGATGGTCCATTGGATAATTTACAATTATCAATGGTTCAATTGAATAATTACACCACTGCTAATCGAAATTTGAATAATCGCGGAGGCGGCGCACAACAAAAGAGGCAAGATCATAAATTTGGCGCTCCTTCGACAACTAATTTGTCAATGAGTAACTTCGATTCCGTGTCCAATGCAGGCGCTGGTGGTGATTATGCATCAACTCAAGCTGCAAGACTCAAGAACGAACTTTGGCCAGCGCTAAATGGAGGAGGAGGAGAAGGAGGAGGAGCAGCAGCAGCAGCAGCAGCGCGTGCACATGGAGGAGGAACCAATACTGGTGCAGAAGCTTACTACAACGAAGCCAATTCAATTAGTGCCAACTTTTATAGCAAGTTGAACAAATTGGACAAGAGTTTTGCTAATGGTGGCAATCGTTATGCTAATGAGAATATTGAAGATGATATCAAGAGTATAACTAGTTCGTTTGCAGCTGGGCTTAATTTTTGAATGAGTGAATGAATGTATATATAGTGTGCAGCATATTTGTAGTTATCCTACCCTTTTTTTTCTTTTTGGAGGTGGTCACTACTATTTATAAATAAAATGAGCTTCTCCTCCTTCCCTTTTTAGCGTAGGAGAGTGGTTTTTTCTTTTTCATTTTTATTTATTTTTTTTTTTTTTATCAGGTTGCATTTCATCAAAGCCCTGTTTTTGGGGGAATGGGTAAGGGAAGGAGGTAGTGATGATGCTTTTCCAAGATTGCTATTAGGGCTACTATATTTACTGATCACAATGAGCAACATTGACATCAGTTACTGTCTAACAAGGTCATTTTTCTTAACCAATTTTTCTTTTTCAAATGTTGTTCTTTACTTATAACCTGCGTCGGTCTTTTATTTGGTACCACGGGATTCGGACAAAAATGCGATTGTGTCTGGTTTTAACTTTTCGGCGTTTAAATATATTCTAAATCTTAGGCTTTTCAATGCAAAAAAAAAAAAAGAGAAAAAAAATCTCTCAAGAGGATGATGTATCAGATTCAAAGAGAGTAAACGAGATAGGGGTGATGAAAAAGAGAAAATGTAGTCTTGGTTGCATATCAACTGGCATGTGTGCTTACTTGCTCTTCTCAGGGATCTTGTATGTCTTTATCGACTGAATGTACATTTGATCGGCTTGTATTCTTTTCTGTTATTGTTATGAACACGTGTATGTTCTTTACGAGAGCACAAAGAAACAGTTCCATTTTTTTCTTCTCAACGGCTTTGGTTTCTATATTCTTGTTTGCTTTCTTATTGTCTCTTAATCTTTCTACTCTCTCTCTTACTCTTCTTGTTCTTGTTCTTTTACTTTTGAGGTGCTTTACGCGCTATGCATATATTAGGGTGGTGATATAGATTTCTCTCTGACGTAATTGGTCAGTGAGAATTGAACACTAGGTGACACTGCTGTCAGAGAGTTGTGTGTATTTGGCACTATCATGAAGAGTTAAAAGAGTGTAGTTGATCAAGTGTAAATGATGATCTTGAGTTGTTGATATTTTAGACGCCCAACAGAGCCAACAAAAAAGAAACTACACTCAGTCGGAGAAGAGTTTGAATATAGAGCAAAAGTAAAAAAAAAAAAAGAAATTTCCGTGTAATCCTCTCTATACACAACAATATTCATAAAATAAAAAAAAATACAACAACAACAACAAACAAAACACATCTTTCTTTCGTTCTTTCTTTCCCTTTTTTTTCAACAACACTACCACCACCGTCTTTCTCGTCATTACATAGAGATTGCATCAATACACTGCTGCGTATTTTTAACAAAGTAGGACAACACAATTATTCCTTTCATAAAGAAAACAGAAAAGGGACCAGATCATCACTAAAGCTAGACGCTTATCTGGATTGGTACAACACTTCAGATCGACTCACTAAACTCAATAACCACAATTGACTTGATTGAGTAGCTAACACTTGCACACAAAACCTCAATTGTCACAGTTTAGATTGCATCAACAGACTGCATTTTGTCTTTGTTCACTTAAATAACACTTTTAAATTCGACAACGATTTATCTCACTAATGACTACTGAAACAATGCCTTCCATATCCGAAGAAGAAATCTTAGCATCATACCCACAAATTAGTCAACCAACCCAATTGACTGGTTTCACATCCAACTTGACTGAGGATCAAAAGAATACCACCATTGAATTGCGTAAACAGTTGGTTGCTTTAGGGTACAAAGACAGATTGGATGATGCTACACTTTTGCGATTCTTGAGGGCTAGAAAATTTGATTTGAACTTGGCCAAGCAAATGTTTATTGATTGTGAAAATTGGAGACAAAAGTTTGGTACCAATACCATTTTACAAGATTTCCACTATGAAGAAAAACCAATTGTTGCCAAAATGTATCCAACTTATTACCACAAGACAGATAAAGATGGACGTCCGGTCTACTATGAAGAATTGGGTAAAGTTGATTTGCACAAGATGTTGAAGGTTACAACACAAGAAAGAATGCTTAAAAACTTGGTTTGGGAATATGAAAGCATGGTTCAATTTCGTTTACCTGCATGTTCAAGAAAAGCTGGTTACCTAGTTGAAACCTCATGTACAGTTTTAGACTTGTATGGAATCTCCATCTCATCAGCATACAATGTCATGGGCTATGTCAGAGAAGCTTCGAAAATTGGTCAAGATTACTATCCAGAAAGAATGGGTAAATTCTATTTAATCAATGCACCATTTGGTTTTGCTACTGCTTTCAGATTGTTTAAACAATTTTTGGATCCAGTCACTGTTTCCAAGATCCATATATTGGGTTATTCATATCAAAAGGAATTATTGAAACAAATTCCACCTCAAAATTTGCCAAAGAGATTCGGTGGTGCTGATGATGTTAGTGATGATGATTTGCTTTTGAAAGACGTTGGTCCTTGGAGAGATCCCGAATATATTGGTCCTGAAGGTGAAGCTCCAAAAGCTTACGATGTATAAAAAAAGGAAGAGGGATAAATTCATTATAGAAGAGAGGATTAGGGCAGAGGAGAGATAGACACTGTGGAAGCTAATGCTTAGCTGTTCTGGTGTTTAGCTGTTCTGGTTTGACCTTTGTTTTCCTTTTTTTTTTTTTTGGTTTGTTTATATGGTTGTTTTTCTAAGTATTACAAATGATATTATAGAAGCGAATTCATTAGTCATATTTGAAGAGATGGATGTAGAATATCGCGTAATTGAGTTTGTTGTTGCCTAAAGTGCAAGCAGCAAGAGATACTTTAACCGACTTTGTGACTACTGCAAAGTGTTGCAAAATACGAAGAAAAGAGCACATTGTTTAATGTTTTGTGGAAAGAATAAAGAGAATACATCTATTTACGTGAATTCAAGGGAGGCATGCAAGACAATGTAGGACACACATATGGAAGAAGTATCTTTTGAGCTACTAAGTCTAGAACTATGGTTGTTGCTAAAAAAAAAAGTGTTCTTTTAGATCATCATGCTACAATTCAGATGGCAGATTTTCACCACTGGGCTTCATACCCCTCTTTTACCAATCAGAATCGTCTTTGAGTATGTCACTGCTGTCGCTGAGTGATCTCGACAATAATGTTATTCTGAGTCTAAGGTTCAAACACATTGAAAACCCCCATTACTATCTAGATGAAAATTTACATGAAAACAAGATTGAAGAACTGGCAACCAATGTTTCAGAAGTTAACCCTACTCCCCAAAAACATACAAAGTTCTTTGAAAGGATAAAGCTGATTTGGAGTACAAACGGGAGAAGATACGTTATTGCAGTTGCTGTGGTGTTGGCAGTTCTTGTGATTGCACTCATTTTTGTCATTACTTCAACAAGGTTGATAAATGACCCTGTCAAAGATGGAATTAAAGTTGAGAAATTGACAAACATCAAGTACCTGCAGCTAAAGGCTATTCGAACAAGCTTAGTGGACCCTGATACCCCAGTTGCACAACACAACAAGTTACCCAATTGGAAATTGGTATTTTCAGATGAGTTCAATAAAGAAAATCGAACATTTGGCGCGTTCGAAGACCAATTCTTTACTGCTGTTGATTTACATTATCGTGCAACTCAAGATTTAGAATATTATTTACCTCATATGGCGACCACCAAGAATGGCAGCTTACAAATCACATTTGACAAGTTTAATCATTCCAATTTTCAGTACATATCGGCAATGGTGCAAAGCTGGAACAAGTTGTGTTTCAATAAACAAGCAAGAGTCGAAGTTTGTGCAAAATTGCCCCATGATGTTGAGTATGGATTATGGCCTGCTGTTTGGTCTTTGGGGAACTTGGCTCGGCCGGGATATTTGGCAACCACGGATGGACTATGGCCATATACTTATAATGAATGTGATTCAGGTATAACTCGAAATCAATCAACTTTGAATGAAAATATGTCGTATTTGCCAGGCCAACGATTGAGTATGTGTACTTGTGTTGGTGAAGATCATCCAAATCTTGGCGTTGGTCGTGGTGCCCCTGAAATTGATATCATTGAAGGTTTGTATGAGCATGGACATGTAGTGGGAGTGCAAACAGTGCAAGTTGCCCCCTTTGACGAATGGTGGCGACCCGATTACGATTACGTTGATATCAGTAATAAAAATCTAACCTACATCAGAGAAGATGTGGGCACGGTATATCAAGAATCAATTTCATTAGCTACACCGTTGAAGAAGGATGAATTTGTTAAATTCACCATGGAGTACAAGAGTTTGCCACTGGGACAAAGTTATGCTCAATTTGAAATGAACGGTTCTCCCATGTTTGTAATAAACGAGTCTGCTTTGAGAGCCAATGAGCTAATTGGATCAAGACAAATCACTAGGGAGCCAATGTCCATTATTTTTAATATGGGATTATCGAAAATCTGGAATCCAAAATTGCAAGCGGATAGATTAAACTTGCCAGCCAAGTTTTACATTGACTACATTAGGATTTACCAACCACTGGATGCTATTGACATGACTTGTGATCCTGATGATTTCCCAACAAGCTCTTATATCGATTCTCATGAAAATGCGTATTTGAATTGGGAATTGAGTACTTGGAATGATGCTGGTTATGAGTTTCCGAGAAACTCTCTTGAAAATAAGTGCAAGCCACCGTCGATCTTTAAGCCAGGTTGAGTTTGTTTCCAGGGTATATGTAGTAGTAGTAGTAGTAGTAGTAGTTGCCAACATATACAGTGAAATGTTGTAAAGTTGCAAAAACTATAGAAGTGTCTCTGAGTTACACAAAAGCGAGATCAACGATGATCAAGAAAAAAAAGGGCCAGAAGAAAAGTCTCTCCATATTTAGAACCAACCCCTCATCCAAACCACATACACACCTGATTCATCATAGATCATGCTTTTCCAGGTGACTCTACTACTAAGCTTTCTTTACAGCCTTGTGGCTTCCAAAACGCACACTTACAACTGGGATATTGGCTATGTCAAGGCTAATCCTGATGGAATGCATGAGCGCAGGATGATTGGTATAAACAACCAATGGCCCAATCCTACCATTAGGGTGAAACAACATGATAGAGTGATTGTAAATCTTTACAATGGATTACCCGATAGGAATGCATCGTTGCATTTTCATGGTTTGATGCAAAGGGGTTTCAATGGAGAAGATGGGCCGGAAATGGTTACGCAATGCCCCATTGGTCCTGGATCTACTATAACTTATGATTTCAATGTTGGTAACCAAACTGGTACTTATTGGTACCACTCGCATAGTGGAACGCAATACGGTGACGGATTGAGAGGTATGATCATTATTGAATATGCCGACAAGGAAGATGAGCCTTATTTGTATGACGAAGATGTGTCACTCACAGTGAATGATCATTATCACTTGGAGTCGCCTGAAATCATCAAACAATTTTTATCGAGGTTTAATCCTACTGGTGCTGAACCAATACCACAAAATAGTTTGTTTAATGAGACGAAAAATGTGACTTGGTATGTCAAGCCAGATACCACATACTTGTTAAGGATTGTCAATATGGGATTGTTTGTGTCGCAATATTTGTACATTGAGGATCACAAGTTTGTCATTGTTGAGATTGATGGAGTTGCGGTAGAACCATACGAAGTGGATTCAATTTATATAACTGTGGGGCAAAGATACGTGGCTCTTGTTAAAACCAAATCACGCAGTGATGTTAATTACCGATTTATCAATGCATTGGATGCCGAAATGTTGGATTTTTTGCCAGAGGATTTACAACTAGTATCAACAAACTATCTAGTTTATGATAAAGATGCTGCCAAGCCAAAGCATTACCCATATTACGATTTTGAAAAATTTACAAATTCATTAAAAGGATTCAATGATTTTGATTTGAAGCCATTAAGTGGAGAGAAGTTGTTACCCGAGCCCGATATCACCATCCAAGTGAATTTTTCCATGGAAGTTTTGGGTAATGGTGTCACTTATGCATTGTTCAATGACAAGAGTTATGTACCACCAAAAGTACCCATCTTGTACACTGTGTTATCAAGTGGTGCGTTATCGACTAATCCTGAAATCTATGGATCCAACACAAACACTTTTGTATTGCAAGGCAATGAAACAGTGGAGTTGATCTTAAACAATCATGATCCTGGTAAACACGCATTCCACTTACATGGACACAATTTTCAAGTCATTTCACGGAGTCCTGGTACTGATGATGAAGATCATCCAGTTGAGTTTAACCCTAATAATGACACCATGACCGATTATCCTGAATACCCCATGATCCGCGACACTGTTGAAGTCAACTCTAATGGATACTTTGTTTTACGTTTCAAGGCTGATAACCCAGGAGTTTGGTTTTTCCATTGCCATGTGGATTGGCATTTAGAACAAGGTTTGGCCTTAGTATTGGTGGAAGCACCAGAAGAGATTCAAGCTCATCAAAAACACATTAGTGCCAATCATGTTCAAGTATGTCGCAATGTCAGCGTACCCGTCCAGGGAAATGCGGCCGCGAATATGGATTTCTTGGATTTATCAGGGCAGAATTTGCAACAGCCGCCATTACCTGAAGGTTTCACTGCCAAGGGATACTTTGCCATGGCATTGTGTACATTGATTGCCTTGTATGGAATTTGGTCAATCTACAAGTACGGAATTGAGGATGTGAGTAAGGATAACTCGGCTGAAGTTATTGAACGGTTATATAAAATACTTGATGAGCATGATGGTGGAAGGTAGTGTATAGCTAGTGCCGTAAGTAACGTACTTAAGTGCTTATGAATCGGGGTAGTGAATATTCCGCTCTTGTCGCTTAGTATTACCCTTGTTAAATTCTATGAAAAAGTAAAAAACGCGCTAAAAATCATCCGATTTAGAATATAAAGATGTGGAGGGCCCCACTCAAAGCGTGAAATCGTTGACTTGATTGCAACATCCTCAAAGATGACAAAGATTGTGATTGTTGGGTATGTTAGAAAGACCCCTGTTGTATATGACTTCCAAAACTAACCTTTTTTTTTGTCTTCTAGTGCTGGTATAATTGGACTTTATACTGCTTTTTGCTTGTTGGAACGCGGAGTTGATGCAAAAGATATCACCATAATCGCCGAGTACTTGCCAGGAGATGAATCAATCAAGTATACTTCACCGTATGCTGGTGGGAATTTCTCATGCATAACTGGTGATGATCCTGATGTGTTGGAATATGATCGATTGACGTATATCAATCTTGCCAAAGTGCAAAAGGCCATTGGTGGCAAGACTAAAGGATTGGACAGATACAAGTCAACCGAAATCTGGGATTATAGTTTGCAAAAAGTCAAATACGATTCTTTAAAGAGTTATTTACAAGAATATCAAGAAATTGACAAGAGCAAGTTGCCTAGTGGTGCTGCATTTGGTATCACTTTCCTCTCATGGAATTTCAATTGTCCTAAATTCTTGATGAATTTTAAAATCTGTTTAGAACAAAAGGGGGTGAAGATAGTTAGAAAACATTTAGATCACATCGTGCAAGCATATGGACATGATACCAAGCTTGTTTTCAACTGTACCGGATTAGGAGCCAGATCATTAGGTGGAGTTGAGGATAAAAATGTTTACCCAGCCAGAGGTCAAGTAGTAGTGATTAAAGCACCTCACATTATGGAAAATGTTATGCGTTGGGGTAAAGATGAGCCCACCTACATTATCAAACGACCATTTTCTCACGATCAGTTGATTTTGGGTGGATTTTACCAAAAGGGTGATTGGACTTCTGATACCTTGAAGGCACAAACTGATGATGTGTTGAAAAGAACAACAACTTTGTTTCCTAAGATCCTCAACGACAACCCACATGGAAACAAGATCGAAGATTTGGAAGTGATTAGAGTTGTCGCAGGTTTGCGTCCTGGAAGACATGGTGGAACGAGAATTGAAAAGGAAAAATTCGATGAGGGAAAAGTGCTTGTGCATAATTATGGTGCTGGAGGGTATGGTTATCAAGCAGGTTTAGGTATGGCTTATAAGGCCGTCCAATTAGCGTTAGATGGAGCTAAGTTGTAGAATTCAAAATACAAAAGAGTTTCAAAAATTGTGTGTAGTCAACAAATGTAGAAAAAATTAAAATTGGATTTTGAAAGAGAGCGAAACTACACTCATACATACATATGCACATATCAGTACACTGAGCATGTCGCAACTATTTGAATGGGCTTTCGGCAAGAAGCTTACTCCGCAAGAACGACTTCGGAAGAACCAGAGGGCATTGGAAAAGACTCAACGTGAACTTACACGAGAAGTGACGAAATTACAGCAACAAGAAAAGAAATTGATAAGTGATATCAAGAAATCAGCCAAACAGGGACAAATATCGAGTGCAAAGCTCCAAGCCAAGGATCTAATCAGAACCAAATCATATATCAACAAATTTAACTCAATGAAGGCACAGTTGCAAGCTATTTCCTTACGAGTACAAAGTGTGAGATCGAACCAACAAATGGCAATGTCAATGAGGGATGCGACTAGAGTATTATCAGGAATGAATAGATCAATGAACTTACCGCAGTTATCGAGGATAGCTCAAGAATTTGCTAAAGAGAATGATATGATGGATCAAAAGCAAGATTTTATGGATGATGCCATTGATGATGCTATGGCTATGGATGAAGATGAGTTGGGAGAAGAAGAACAAATTGATGAGATATTGGGTAAAGTGCTTGATGAGATTGGTGTTGATTTGAATTCTAATTTGAAGGATACTCCGACTGGAATCAATGCAGGTCAAGAAACAGTCGATAATGGGAGAGTTGCAGAAAGTGTAGGTGCTCACAGTGGCAGTGGTGGTGCTGGAGGTGGATTTACTTCCAATACCGATGAAGACGACTTACAAGCGAGATTAGATAGTTTAAAGAAGTGATGGAGAAACTAATAAATATTAAGATTGTTTTAGAAAATCTATGGGCTTCTAAAGGTGGGGGTGGTGTAGGGGTTTGTTCCTAATTGATGTATTTCTTTTCCAAAAGGTAATCGATAATTTGTTCAGCAGCTTCTTCAATTGAAAGTCCTGAATGGTTCTTGACATGAACTTCCGGATTTTCTGGTGCTTCATAAGGAGCACTGATACCAGTAAATTCCTTAATGATTCCTTCCCTTGCCTTTTTGTACAATCCCTTGGGATCTCTTTGTTCAGCAACTTCTATAGGCACATCAATATACACTTCAACAAATGGCAAATTATCCTTGGCGTGCAACTCCCTAGCCAAGTTTCTATCAGCTTTATAAGGGCTTATAAATGAAGTCACGGTAACACAACAAGAATCACTGAATAATTTAGCAACTTCACTAATTCTGCGAATATTTTCATTTCGATCTTGTTCGCTAAAACCCAAATCTTTGTTTAAACCAAATCTGACATTATCCCCATCCAATCTGTATGAATTCAATCCACGGTTCAATATCGACTGTTCTAATGCACAAGCAATGGTTGATTTCCCACTGGCTGATAATCCAGTTAACCATACGGTTACACCTTGTTGTTTTCTCAATTGTGCACGTTCTTGGTGAGTCAAGTTTGGGTGCCAGGTGATATTAGTAGCCATTGTAGTGTGTAGATGATGGTTGGGTTATATTGTAAGAAGGATAAACTCTGGATGTGAAAAATTTCATTGCAAAAAATTGGGCTAGGCCCATTGTTGGGGAATAAGAAGAAAAGAAAAATTGTTAATTGTTGCAATTAATCATTGCACGTGACATAGTGCAGGTGTGGGTGAATACTACTACTACCACAAGAAACTTGGAAATCCATCTTGAACGCCAAGGAGTGAGGCAACAGAGTGTGTTAGCTTCTAAATAAGGACTCCGTAAAGGGCTGGTAACAATCCTGTGCTTCGTTGTACTGTTTCGACATTTCTCTTAGAAAACATCCGTGAATCAATGCAACAAACATGACTCAAATGCAACATATCTTATGTAGCGGCTGTCTCGATACCTCCAATCTAGTCTTGTCGACCTTGCTAGCGACCCGCTTCACTTTATGCTCTGCCGTTGAAGTCGACTCCATTTTGATTAGAGGATATATATGTGTAAATTGGTAGCTCAGCACCTTTAATGTTGATGAAGAAAAATTTTTACCAAAATCTAATCAAGCACCAGATACCACCAAGCACGACAAGAACATTCCCCAAACATTTTTTAAATGTATTACGAACTATTTGCTATTGCCCGTATCACGGATCCACTACACGTTACTAAAGAAGCCACCAAGATTGCGTCTACAGTGGGGAAATTAATATTAAACAATAGAGGTATAATCAGAGACATAACGAGTCTTGGTGCCAAACCATTGCCCAAGATTATATCAAAAGAACAAGAAAGACATTTCCAAGGCTATCATTTTCTTATGGGATTCGATTCATCGAGTAAAGTGCAAGCTCAATTGTTGAGAACATTGAGAAAAGATCCTAGAATATTGCGTGCCAGTATAATCAAGCACGATTTGAGAAAGAGTTTGAATCCAGGTACATCGATAGATCAAACTTTAGGAGTAAACTGAAGGGGTGTGTGGAAAAGTATGGTGTGGTGGATGCTATGTACATAGGTGGTTGGTTTTTAGCCAAAGATGGTTATATTTTATACCAATTCAATGAAGTAACGATTACAAAACGATAGAAGATTGGAGCTGGGTCAACTCATAATCAGGCGCACTGAGTTTTCAAGGCGCGTAGTGCTTTATGGCATTCGCTCATGTCAAATGGTCATGCTTGTGAATACGGCTTCCCTGATAAAAAGCTTCTTAAAATAAACGCTCGTAAGTTGTCATGTAACGTATAACTTGAGTTGTCAGTTGTAGTACATATTATATATATATGTACAGAATAGACGATGAAGGAATGTGACAAATGTGAAAATTGGAATGAGCACATAAAATACTTTTATTTAGCTTTTGTGTTTTTGTATCTCTAGAAAATCAACTGATTTAGGAAGAAATCAAAACATTCGAAGTGTATTCAATACACAAAAATAGTCAATGTCAAGTAAGAAGACCCAATTCTTACGAACTAAGGACAATGATAAAAGAGAGACATAGATGCATATAGCCAATGAGGTTTAGTTTAGTTTAATTAGCGTCCTCCTCGGGAAAAATAGAGCTAGAAACCATGTGGTTTATGAAGTACAGATTAATTCGGCGTCATGGAGATTCCAAGACCCCAAAGTGTTAGAACTCACATAATGTATTCTTTTTGTAACATCATGGAATGAGCGTGTTGTAGAGTACAGCTTTGCCTAGTTCTTATTACCATCGTCAAGTGAAAGTGTGTCCTTCGGTGGTTAGCAAAACTCAATGAGGGAATTAAATGTAAAATCTGAGTGTCTTTTCTGGTTATTGTGTTGAAAAACTATAAACAAATAAAGAACAAAAACAAAAAAAGTGAATTTCAACACTACAATTACAAAAAAAAAAAAAAAAAAAAACATCAAAAAAGTAGACTTCAATCTTTCCTCCGACTCCTTGACTCAAACCATAAAGTTGCCTTCCTCAGGACATTACAGGATACTTGTTAATCGATCAACCCAAACAGCATAGATTAGTTCTACATTCATTCATTCACTCCTTTAACTGCAATAAAAGCCGCCGGATTAATTACTCCATCATTGTTATTTCGCAAAACGTTTTGACATTCTCCTTCTCCACCCCACCAAGACACCCATTCGATCCATCACTGATACCGATATAATATGAACAACAATAGAGATACCAAGGAGAATAATGACATAACAGTAATAATGCAAAATTCGATTGATAGTCTGAACAACAATAGCGCAGTATCGTCGCCTAAAAATATTCCATTGTCGAACAATCACTCCTTACTAAACTCAATTGAGAAACGGGGGAAAGGTCTGCCATCAAAGTCAAGATTTGGCAAATCGTCTAATAAGTTGCAGCAAATACAGAGGGAGAATCAGTCGGTGGACTCATTGGACTTGAATACAGAGATGAAACAACAACAACAACAACAACAAGAAACAAGTAAAGAGGAGTATGATGAGTTGGAACGACGATTTGCTGATGCCGTACTCAAATATGAACATCTAAAGTCCGAAAATCAAAGACTAAGATGTGAACTACAACTGAACAAGGACGAAGTGGCGTCATTAAAGTCTCATTTAAACCAAGTCGAACAAACTATCGTCGATGTGGAATCGGAAAAACAAGTAATACAGGAGGCGTCAATGAAGAATGAAGCAATGTACAAGAAAGTAATAGAAACATTACAAAATAAAGTGGAAGACTTGAGCTTGCAACTTTCAACCACCATTAGCCCATCACAACAACATATTGAGCATCGAGATCGTGATAACGAATTGGTACCAAAATACGAAAAGCTTCTTCGCGATTATAAAGTTCTTCAACATCAATTTGAAGTTGAGAAAAGCTCGAAACTTGTTTTAATGGATCAGATTGAGTTTTTGGCTCATAAGAATGAAGAACTTGTTAATCAGTTGGAGAGTCCCATGACCGATGATTTGGAAAGTGATGCTAAGAGCATTGATGATTTTGTAAAGCACACAACTCATGGAAACATCAATGAGGCGTTCGGCCAAGCCCAAATGAATATAGCAGACCACTCTTACCTCGGGGAAGAGTCATCAGACTCTATCAAAGTGACATCACATTTTCAATTCCCACCATCGCCAGACCCACAATCAAAAGAACAGAAAAGGCAATCATTACCCACAAATTTGAAATCGCAATCCATTCCTGAATCAGCCGAGTTTGTTTTGTCTCCATTCAAATTGACCCCAGGTCCTTTATCAAGCCCTGAAGGTAAGGATGGTGCTTTTGATAATCCAGATAACTCAATTGTAAAGAGATACTCAAGGACAAAACCCACACACATTAGGTACAACAGTCATGATATACTACCGATAAAAGTCGAGTTTGAGCCTGACTCGGTGAGATATACATCTATGCCCGAAAAGGTGCACAGGCAGGATCTGGAATTCGATGTTATTGAGGAGTCATTTGTTGAGGACTACGCCAAGTTGAACCACCGAGATGGAACGTTTTTTGCTCTCAATGGCATGGGTTCTGAAGATACTGGGTTTGACACCAGTAAGCGGGTGTCATATGATGAATTCGACCTGTCCTCAAAACGATCTAGTTATTTCAACGCCGATAACAAAACGAAACAAGAAATCACTAAACTCAAGTTTGAGTTGCAATCTTTGAAACTTCATAATGAGAAGCTATTATCGTATATTGGATTCGAGTTGCAAAAACAGAAAAAGAATATAAAGAAATTGGCCAAGAAACAATCTGCCAATTCTGTTAAAGCATTGAACAAACAAATGGAGTATTCAGATGCAAAGCTCATTGAAGAGTCCAAAAACATGTTGATTAATAAAAAGAGGGTCTTGAGGTCGGTATCTATAAATGCTGTGTTCAACAAGAATGAAAAATTTGCCGCAAATCCTGTGGGAATCAACCATGCGGGTGCTTCAAATAATGGATTTGATACTGCTCCAGAACTGTTGTACCCATACGACAATGATTCCAATGAAGACCAAATCCTGGAGTCCAACTTTGTCAATGATAAAATAGTTAAAAAATTTGCATCACAAATTTTCCGCCCCAACAACTTGTACTCACTAAGTGAAGACGAAGCAGATTCTGATTTCGAAAATGACAATTGGGAACTAGTTGCTGATGGTGAAGATGAAACCACACGCGAGTATTATGCAACGTCATCGTCATCATCATCATCATCGGAGGAAGAATTGAATATGCTTCATAAAATCAAATCATTTGTGATGGGTGCACCGAAGGATACCAGCTCTAAAAAGAAGCGCAAGGATGATTTAATTGATGATAATTTGAAATTCAAGTTTCTCACGATTGCTTTGGGCATTGCTATTATAGGGTTGAAATTGACACCTAAATCGCAACAAATAGGACAATAGAGCATTAGCTTTGGTGGTTGAAATGATTTTAATTGAGATGAAGAGTGCATTGGGTGTGTATTACTTTGCTACTTTCGGTTTTAATATATAAGTCCGATTTGACCATCGATAAGGTTTTATCGAACCGAATATTTTCATAGGATTATTCACAAAAAGGGTAAAGAAAAAGCAACCACAAACACGTAAATCCCTCAGTGTTAACTCTGTCATGAGTCAAACTAAACCATCTCTTTCTGTATAAAGGCATCATCTAATGTGTGTACCTACATTACCATATATTATCTGTGGTAGATTCGAAATAATTTTGTGCAAAAAAAGATCACCCCACTTTTTTTTTTTTATGTCTGTCAGCATTGTTTTGGCATTGTTTTTGACGATATAGTGATGGGATTGTACGGTTATTTAAGAGATTGTATAGTATAAGCCGGGTTGTGAGAAACATAGGTCTCTGCTATTGTAACTGATGATATATGATATCTTTTACCTTGCTCCCTTTCGTGTCGGTCAACATCGTATTTGCAACTTGGACAATTGTCTCTAATAAATGCTGTCTTAATTTTTTCTTTTTTTGTTGCAACACTATACGCACAGAAGGTTAAAGAAATGCATTTTCATGTCAGATAACATGACATGATTTCCGTCAAACGAGATTTGAAGATGGAGCAGAAAGGTGGTGGGTTTTATATATAATCACATCGTCTTTTCCGAATGAATTTTTTCTTTTATTTTTCTTTTCCACGTAGTTACCTAGTTTTAAGTTGCTAATCATTTACCACGTTGGTGATAGGCTGAATTATACTAAACCCATATTCGGACCTCACTTACTGAGTGGTAGTTTACACAAAAAAAGAGAGTTTTACACATCGGCGCCGCCAATACATATATAAGCAAAAATCCGGAACGCCATGGCTCTACGAAATTACCTTTATGCGAAACACGATGCCCATCTTGATATAAGTGCTAGAATCAATAAAGTTCCAACACCATCCCAGCAAGATACTATGAATCAAATAGCATCTTCAAAATCAACTAGTACTGCTAGGCATATACCAAGAAGCGCTCACAATCACCACACTCAAGATCATGAGTTTCTTTCCCAGCAGGTGAATAAAGTCGCTCGAGATTTAAATGATTTCAAACTAGATGGAGATAAATGCACAAAACTGTGTGACTCGTGTACGTGTGAAAAGGAAAAGAGCGGAAATAACGCTGTAGATGGTGCATCAGCCGCTGAAAATAATGAAGGTCATGTTGAACCAAGTTTAAGGGTTGAAGTGGCCGACAATGAAATTGACTTTACTAATGTCATGTGACTGACTTTTTTTTTTTTTGGTTCAGCCGCTGGATGGCTGTTTCGATTGGAAGCTACTATTTTTTGGAAAACATTGGAAAAGTATTTAATTCGATAATATATACATACTGTTTCAACAAATCTCTAGCTTTTTGAAAAGGAAAAACTCCAATTCGTCACAGCTGCTGCTGGGTTTTGTTTACGTTTTTTCTGGCAATTACTAGCTCACGGATAAAAGCTTGCTTGAGGCTCTGGTATATTTTCGATGTCTCGGGATACTGTTGAGAATTCATCCGAAAGAATTTATCAGCAGTAGTGAGAATAAAAGTTTCCACATCGACTTGATTTTCTATGTGTTTATTGTCATTTGCGCTTTGTACGCCTTTGGACTCAGTCTGTTGCTGAGTGGCATGGTTTGACGCCGTATCCATTGTATTCAGCACTGTAGTGGTCAAATCAACTGTATCATCATTACCAATTATAGAATCAGCCGTGCCAGTGGGTGAAGATGCATTGGTATTTAAGTGATCAAGAGTGGTATCAGATTGTTGTTGAACTGGTTGCTTTTCCCTCAGTCTGTGATGCTTATTCAAACGTTCGATTGCTTCTGTATCACTATCTGGCACATTGCTCACCTCAACAGATGGATTGCTCAATGGATGCTTTAAAAATAGCGGGCGTATTCTATTACGTATACGAAAGTCTAGTAATGAAGGTGGGGTTTGACTCGGTAGTTTTGTTTCATCTGAATCTGAATCTGGTCGTAGGTGTGTACCAGAAGCTCTATTGGGCTCTAGAGTATTGGAAGTACTCACGCCTGTGTCTCTAACCATTCTCAAATCCTCAGCAAGGTCGTTAGTGTTTGGCGATGGTGATGCAGCCACTTCAGACAACTGTGTGTCGATGACCATACTCCTATTAAGCTGATATGCGGGTTCCTTCTCTGTTTCAACACCAAGCTCTTTACTATTCGTGACAGAGTCAAAGCTCAGATCGGACAACAGTCCCTCATTAGCCTCCTCACTTTCCCCCATTGTGCGAGGTTCTTGTATTAGCGACCCACAAGCAAGCAGAGATCCTCTTTTCAACCCATGTCTCTTTTTAAACTGATTCAACCACCCGTGGCTAAAACAGATTAATCGTTTTGGATCATCAACTCCGTATTGGTGAGCGTACACCGACCAATGTTGTCGTAAAATTGGCTGCGTTATTGGTTCATTCTTTTCCAATCTCGATTGAACTAGCATGTCCATGGCTCTGTTTATCTTTTCGTACTTGAACTTCACTTTCCGTCGACTATTCTTTGACAGCTTGAATTCGTCTTGAGCAAAGCTTTGACGTAGGTCGTTTTCTCGTTTGAGCCATTCACTGAGTGATGATTTTGATATTGATATTTCGTTTCTAAATTTGTTGACTGTTTTCAACTGTGAACTCCCAGATGAATGGAAATAGTCCAATACTTGTATCTTCTGTGCAAGCGTTGCTCGCTCTCGTTTCGAAGTCATTAGCGGTAATTAGTGGATTGGTTTATGTGGTACAGAATTTCTTATCGCAAGGAAAAAGTGCTCTGTCAAAGCACACTCTTTTTGCATTTACAAAAATAACCCCATTTGGCCCTTCAGATTTCTCTAGCTTAGCATATACGTGTTACACATAAGTTTATAAAACCGTAGAATTTCCATATATATATTCTAGTGAGATCCGGCACCTTTGCTGACTCTATCCAAGACTGACTCGTAAGCAACTTCTGAAAAGTCAGTACCTTGAACATCAGCAGCAACCCCATTCAAAGCTTTTCTCAAAGAGTCTTTTGAAGAAGCATAGACCATCTTCGATCTAACTGGTGCAGTGTCTGGGGACCAAGTGAAAAACACAATCTTGGATCTCTTACCTTCACCACCACCAATTTCGTACTCGAAATCATAGACAGCATATTTACATTCATTTTCTGGTAATTTTTCCAAGAATGCATCGTAATCTGAATCAGTGGAAGTTTCATCAACAACAATTTCGGTTTTAGCGTCATTTAAGGTATAAATGACAAACTTGTACTTTTTACCCAATTTCAAATCGTTGAATGCGGTCAATGATTCATCAGCAACTTGAACTCTAGTGTGTTTGTTAGTAATAAGGAATAAATGGATTGAGAGAGGAGCGGGGGTTGAGTTAAACATACCCTGATCTAGACTAGTTATGAAAAGTTAATATTGGAAACAAATTATTGAGTTTATCAATTGTCTAATAATGTGCTTGATCACAAAATGCGTGGACAGCAATTGACAATTGAGGTACATTTTGTTGGACATACCATTTTTGATAAGATTTATTGTGCTTTGTATAACTGAGTGTGTGTTTGGTAGTTAAAGTGGTGAAACTGTTACAATCAAAAGAATTTCGAAATTTGAAAGTTTCGACCAAGACGAGAAAAAGGTGATTGTTGTTGTTCTCTTACTTTTTCCTTTTTGCCATTGTTTTTTGTAACTTTTGTTGGCGACATGTACACTACCTTTTTTCAAGATCTTACGTGGTAGCGATATAGCGACAGCCTACACTCTACAATATTTGTGCCCTACGCAAAGAGAAAACCACTATTGAAATAATGGGGGGTTGAAAGACTTATAATTGATCGATAATTTGAATTCTTGTGTTGTGGTGTATTAAGTCGGTGTGAAGTTGTCCACTTCTATGGATTGATCATAAGCATCAAGTTTATTGCAAAATTTTTGCAACTAATTTTTGCAAAAATGATTACTCCAACTTATGAAGCAGTGAATGTTATTCAAAATTAATACTAATTTCAATTTAACAACTCACTACAACCCAAATCTTCTCCCTTTGCACCCCAACCAAACCAGGGAGCAAAACATGTTGTATTTAAGGGGACAATGCCCCGAAGAAGGAAGCCAATCTTGCACAATCTGTGGTAGAACATGGCTAGAGTAGGTGAAAAGAGCAACTAAAGGCTGCCTCTTTACCTTCTTGACCTTGCTTTCTTTCAAAAGTTCAGTGGAATGCTTTTACACATTTCACATCGTTCGAAGCCAGCGCTTACCTTGTGTCACATTCTGAGTCGCTACTTAGTGAGAGTTTGTCAAAAGTATCGTAATTGGAAAGATTATGGCCTATATTGGGCTTTACAACCCCAGTTTTTAGGACAGACAAATTTCCAAATCAACTTTGGCGCATCATCTCACAACCAAAATTTGGCGCTTTATATCGGTTTGGCGTAGTTGTCAAACACGTAAAAGATCCACTGATGCGATGACCGAGTGGTTAAGGTGAAGGATGCAGGTTCCTTTGGGCATTGCCCGCGCAGGTTCGAACCCTGCTCGCGTCGTAATTTTTTTTCCTTCTTGAAACCTTAATGCTTTACGCAAGATGTGCTCCAGTCACTTAACGAGATCAGGCTGCTACATGCCGAAAAGCCACTTGTGCCAGGCCCTACATCAACAACGATGATGTCTCTTATGTCATCTTTCTCGCTTCTTTGAGTAATGTTTGTGGCATCAGGGAGAAAAAAAAAGAGACCAAAAAATAAAAACCTAACATTGAAATAAAAAAGAACGGTTGAATGACTCTCCATACTACTCAGTGACAATGGAAGACTTGTACGAGATACTAGAAGTGAGCTCTAGTGCCACGGATGTTGAAATAAAGAAAGCATTTAGAAAACTTGCATTGAAATATCATCCTGATAAAGCATCGGAAGAAGATCGAGAAGAGTCAGAGATTCATTTCAAGAAAATTTCATTTGCATACGAAGTCTTGATTGACGAGGAAAAACGTCATAATTATGATCTTTACGGTACCACTGATAGCAATGGTGGTCCTGGCCACTATGACTTCACAGGAAACCCATTTGAACAATTTTATGGAGGTGGCGATTACAATGGATACGGAGGCAACGATTTTTATGACTTTTTTAATGGGATGAATGGAGAACAATCGAGCCAACAGAATAGTAGGCGAACAGAAGATGCTATCTTGAATGTGGAAGTAACATTAGAGGAACTCTATATTGGCAAAGTGGTACGATCCACCTCCACAAGGAATATTATTTGTTTTCAATGCAAAGGTAAAGGAGTTAAATCAGCTAGTGCAGTGAGTAAGCCATGTGGAATCTGTCACGGAGAAGGATACACTCGAAAAATAAAACGAGTTGCTCCTGGATTTGTGGCTCAAGAATATGTTGATTGTTCAACGTGTAATGCAACGGGGAAAATATATCGTACAAAGGATAGATGCAAATTATGTAAAGGCTCAAGAGTTTGTGAGGAGACAAAAATTTTGGAATTTGATATACCAAAGGGCTCTCCTAATGAAGGGACCGTAGTTAAAAAAGGTGAAAGTGACGAGTATCCCGGTAAAATTGCAGGTGACATTATCCTAAAATATACTTGTAAAAAGCATGAAACGTTTGAAAGAAGAGGCGATGATCTATATATGCTGCTAAAGATACCATTGGCTGACGCACTTGCAGGTTTTTCGAAAGTAGTGGCGTCACATTTAGATGGACGCGGAGTCAAAGTGGTTACACCAAGGGGGAAAGTGATTAGACCTGGTGACTACATCAAAATCGAAGGTGAGGGAATGCCCAAATCCGGAAAAAAATCTTGGTTTTCAAGGAGTGATGGTAAAGGTGATTTATACATCAAGGTGGATATTGAATTCCCTAGTGATAACTGGTATCTTGAAAAGAACGACTTGATAACGATTAGAAATATTTTACCCACCAATCTAAAGGACAGAGCACATGAAGTATCAGTACCCGAACCGAACGTTGAGTTGTTTACTGATTTTTCAATTGTTACATCACTGGATTTACCTGACTATAGGGACCACAACTCCACCAATCAAGGAAATGGTGCGTATGAACAGGGACCTCAATGTACTCAACAGTAGTAACGTCATGGATGCCTGTGTCTTACCATCAAAATCATAACAATTTTATTAGACATTTACTTTAGCATTATCTGTATATAGCTATTAATCTAATAGGTTTCTCAAATCCTCGTCATTTAATCCAAACTCTTCATTCTCGATCCCATCAATAGTCATTTCTGCTCCAAGTTCTTCATCACCTGCGTCATTTTCGAAATCCAAATCCAAATCCAAATCCAAATCCAAGTCCTCATTAGGTGGAGTCAGCTTATGCTCATGACTAATGTTTGGAGTTGAAAAATATTGCAATTCATCGTCATTGAATGAAACAATGGAATCGCCATCTTTCTTGTTGTAATCTTGTGGCACAAACTCTATTTCATCCTTCCAGTGTTGTGCAACCATTGTATCTATTGAATGACGCCTAATAGATCGTTTAATAGGGTCCATGTTATTCCTTGTGATATCGTTATTTACTATATGTCTTGCGTTTATAGCTTCAGTTCTTTCCGAAAGCGTACTTTGAATATTGGATATTGGCGCGTGTTTCATATGTTCTGATTTGACCAAGGAATCAGTTTGAAATAGTTTCTGCTTTTTCGGTGAAAGCAATGTAGGACGGGATAATTCATCCAAACTGAGTCTTTTCCTGACATTTTTGGTGGATCTAGGCCCTGTACTTCTAACACTATCTTTTTGAGGTTTTCTCTCTGTTGTCTCACCGATTCGTGGTGCCGGTGCCGCAATTTGTACAGTTTTCCGTTCTTGTCTGTGCTCTTGATATACAGGTACAGACTGAAACCCTAAACTCGAATTGGACTTTATTAAACTTGGTGGTTTGGTAGACTTAAACGAGCTTAAATTAGGATTTATTGTCGACTTTGACCTATTCAACTCAAATGTATTTGTGTTTTGATTCTTGCCTCCTAATGGCACTCGTTTGAACCTCAGTGTTTGTCTGAAATTACCCCCTTTATTCGATATAGCGGCGTTTTCATTCTGCGATTCTTTATTGAACGGTTTGAGTGAGTTTTTGTTCTCAGAATTATCAAAAACTCGACTGGACATAGTAGCTTATGATGCAAATTTTAGGGTATAAAAATGTGCTTTGGGTAATTAAAGTAGTATAGTATTACTTGTGAACCAGCTCGCCAATTGATTTGCCGAATAGGAAAGAAATAGTTCGAATTGGGTGGACAAGAATTGCTTTCTGTATTCTTCTCTCCTTTCCTTTTGTTTACATTTTTCTTCATGAAAGCATCATTTTTTCTTTTGGTTCTCCCTTTTGTACATTTCTTACGTAATAAATTAGATAATCCATTTCTGTTCTACAAAGGGAGCGCGTGCATTGCGCAAGAAGCCCAAGCCTTTTACCAGTGCCATCATACAAACTTATAACCATTCATCGGTTGACTCAGATACATACCCACCCAGCTATCCAAGATGGCTTTCGACTCACAATTCATGGCCGTTGCCTCAAACTCAAACTATAGTGTATCTTTTTGGGTCTACTTTGTTGATTGGATCTTATCTTTGGTTTTGGGACTAGCCTTTATATTTTATTTTCATAAACTCCTAGGATTCATAGTCACATTAGTTTGCAAGCTTGTGCTATGGAACGTTTACCGCATCCGTGTCCATATCGATGCATTTAAATTGTCGCCACTAGGGGGTCGACTATTTTTGAAAAATCTAACAATAGTGACTGCCGATACAACGGTTTCGATATTAAGTGTCACCTTCACTTGGAGATATTGGATATCCTCACTCACTAGATTGTCAGGATTTTACTGGGATACAGACAGTGAGACTGGTGGTGTCTCTCAACGCCAGAATGACAAGCTGCCGTGCAGGTTTGTGATTGTAATTGAGGGGATGGAAATATTCACTTATAATAAGACGGCGGCCTATGACAACATAATGGATATCTTGAATGGGAAAAAATCGAACGACAAAGAGAATCAGGGGAAGGAACAGGGACAAAAGAGACGAGAGGGGGAAGATGAACAAGAAAAGGAATCAAGCTCCTCCTCAGCGCAGTATGATGTACATGGTCAAAGTGATGAAAAAGAACTGAATGCCACAGATTCTGAACCATCAGAAGACCACAATGCCCACACTAAACGTTCCTTACCCCTTCTATTACAAATATTACCCGTGGACTTTAGGATAAAAAAGGGGGCATTTGTTGTTGGAAACGTCACCACGCCGTCCATTTTGGTGGCATCTTTCAAATATGGAAAAGGGTTGTTGGATATTAGCAAAGCACCAAACCCTGTCGACCACTATAGAGTTTTGCATGACTTGCAATTTGATGACTTCCAAGTTTGGATTAGGCCCAATATTGGTTTCGACAAGTATAGGTATGGAAAAGAAGACCACGAAAAAATGCATTCTGACAGTGGTAGGTTGGATAATTTACGTGACATAAAGTCATACAAGCTTTGGTACAAGTTTTTGGTTGCAAGTAAATGGATTAGCCGAAAAGTACAGGAAAAAGTTTTGAGGAAACAACGACCTAATGAGTTTGACCCAACAGATCAGCTCGATTGGAAGGGTTTGAAAAGGTATGTTGGTGATTCGGAAGACCCGATAATAACTACTGTTCTCACCAGCGATGAGCAGTATGCAAAATACAGTTTGATTCTTGATTCAACGCTGACAAGGTTTGTATACTATTATGACGCACAAGGATTACAAACTACTAGCAAAAAATGTATGGAAATGGCAGCACCGGAACTGGGAATTGAAGTTGAAATATCATTTGGTACAATCCATTATGGCCCATGGGCAGATAGACAAAGAATACCACTCCAAAACATGCTATTTCCGTCACTTGCGAGAGACTCGAGTCCTACATCCGATTTTTTGAAGACAGGTTTTAAGAGGGATTATGAGGGATTTAAGGTAACCGTCATTGTGAAAGATGAGTTGGTGGTTCGAATACCTACTAGAGAAGCAAGTAAAGACAAGGAATTTTTAAAACAAAATCAAAATCATCAAGCGTTTCAAAAAACTACTAGATCATTTGGTTGGCTTGAACTTAAGGTAGCAGAAGGCTCAAATGTGGGACTGTTTACTTCTTTCGTATCGAATCCTGAAAAGGGGTTCCCCAATAAGTTAAAGGTGAACCTAAGCAGCCCCGAAATTAGATCATCAGTGAATCATGATGTTTTGTATTCGGCAGACTCGCATGAAATCAACGCCGACATAGCTCTCCCCTTGAAATGGAATGGTCAGTGTAATTGGTCTTTTGACCAAGTCAGTTTGAATCCGAGATTGTTTTTGCTAAGAGAACACCTTTTCTTGTTGTCAGATCTTTTCACTGATTTTGCTTCTGGTGATCCACAACCATATGAGAATTTTCGCCAATTTTTGTACAGGATAAATTGGAAATTGATCAATTTTGAACTATACTTGAACGTGAACGATTGTAATATCATTAACAATCCGTTGGATTTCAATAGTAACAAGTATTTATCATTTCAGGGTGAAGAACTCAACATTGACATTGCCGTTCCTTTGAACGGTGCCAGCACCAAAAAAACAACAATCTCATACTCTTTGGAGACCCCGCACTTTGATTTGATTCTCGATACTCCTCCCTGGCATACCGTCAATGCATTTTTGAAAGGCTCGAATGTTGTTGGAAAAAGTGGTCCGTTTCTGGTTCAAGGTGACTACACTTTTTATAGCGCGGTTGAGGTCAATACGTCAAACTGCATAGAAATCAACTGCATTGGGGATGACATATGCTTGAAATTTTATGGGTTTGTCATTCGTTACTTGTTTGCAGTTAAAGACAACTATTTTGGAGAACATGTTCATTTCAAAACGTTCGAGGAGTACAACTACGGTAGCATGAGTTCTGAGTCTATGAAAGATACCCAATCTCAAAGCAGTTCCGTACGAGAAGAGAAAGACTTATGGAAATTGCTCAAGACTGAAAACGATGTGGATGTACTTGTCAGATTCCAAGTTCGGAATGGGCTCATGCTTTTGCCTCGTAACTTGTATACCTGTGCAAGTCACATAGGTTTGCATTTTAATATGTTGGATATGGATATGCGCTTCTGCAATTATTACATGGATATGCAAGTCGATTTTGGTCCAATTTCTGGAGTTATGAATGATGAATCAGAGGAGTCCGAAGATATCATGAATGTGATGCAATATGTTGACAAATATATGAAGCACCGAGTTGATATGCAAGTGGACGGATTTACAGTTCATTCACATCGTATGTTCAGTGCCCCTCCTGAAGAAGTAACTTTTTGGTGCAAGTGGGATTTTAGTTTTGGAGATTGGATCATTGATAGCAGTCCTATGTTCTTGCAGTACGTTATCTCAGGTCTAACGAACTTTGGCGTTGGGTTCAAAGATCAAGCTAACGCATTGGAAGAACTATTCCCGCCGGCTTTTGACGCAGCAAACTTTTCCATTCGCTTTTCGAAATTCATTTTGAGATTGAGGCCGGATGCATTGTCTATGGTAGAAGTAGTGTTGGACGATATTTTGTTGTCCATGAACGATGTGCCTAACATGAGATACTCCAGCAAGTTGGTGGTTTCTATACCGGATATCGGTGCAAAGGTGGTTGAAGTGGATGCCAACAACAACGAAAGTTTATTAGCTATTGTCAAAACGTCTTTGGTCTTTACCAATATTTGTCAGAAAGCGGATATGGTTGGCTTGAGAGAAACTAGAGAGTTTCACGTCAGGGATGGGGATGCACCTTTCCATAGAGCCCCATTTCTTTTATTTGAAGATTTCAGAGATTCGTTTTACAAGAGAAACAAGGGCTGCTTATTGACAACGATGTCTCTTCCCAAGGTGCACGTTCCCTTAACGGAAGCAACATCAGATAGGTGGATGCCAAAAGACCTGCTGTCGTCATTCATGTCTGACACTACTTCTTTCACGTCGTCAAGCAAAATGTCGGATATCGAGTTGCCAACAGTGAGCTATTGTGATGAAGACTTTTGCCCGACTTACCCAGTGGATCCCGATACTGAGTACGACAACTTTATTGTCGAGATTGGTGATGTAGAATCGTTTCTCAGTCCTGCGTCCTTACCTGCTGTTTACAAAGCCATTCGAGAGTTTGAAGATGTTAATTTGGAATCGATAATGGACCAAATAGGATCCACAACCATCAAGGTTCTTCAAAGTCTTATGCGTTCTTCCAAAGAAGTTAAAAATTTACGAGTGGTCAATCATAATCTTGCTTTACAAATTGGCCGGCACTCTCTTGAAAATGACAATGCATTGCATGCTCCCCATCGTGACAAAAACAGTGTAACCATGAGGACGGCGAATTTATCTTTGGCCATATCGAGCAAGACGGAATTTACGACAAAGACCGGCCAAATCGATTTAGAGGAGAGCATAACCTTGGCCTACCATTTGGGCTTTTTGTCCTTGAGCTGTCAACAGAAGGATATACACAAAGCATCCTTGGTTTTGAATGTGCAAGATATCGAAGGGTGGTTGAGCAAAAGTAAGGACAATGTTGAGGGATCGGCTCAGTATGATCACTTGGATGGCGATTTTGATATCGCACAGGCTCATTGGTTGGCAGATGAACTTCTGCAGATGAGTGAGAGCTTCAAATATGAATTAAAAGTGTTTGAAAACTTGCAAAGTAAGCAAGAAACACATGCCAATCTAGTTCATGCCTTGACAATTGCCTCCTCCGAATATGCCATTGATCATGACCCGGATGTTCTTACGCGTCCAGCGTACTTTTTGAGATTGAAATCAGAACATGTGAGGTTCTTTGATGGTTGGAAAGTAGTGGCGCGACTTCAGCATATTCTTCGTACTTTACCAAAGTCATGGATCGACGAAATGTCATCCAAATTCAAAGCGCACGCTTACGAGCTTCCTAAGAATGCTTTTGAGCAGGTCCTAGACATCTTCTCAGGATGGAGAGCATGGGAGGCCAATCAACAACAAAGACTTTACATGTTTAAGCGAATCTTTGGCAAAGAGGTTGTACCAGTTGCAAAGAAGAGCTCCAAGTTTAACATTACGGGAATCTTGACATCACTAAGAAGTAGTAATCGCAAAGACCCTACTTTTGTCAGTCTTGATGAGCTTGATCTTAGTTTCAAGAGTTTGTTCAACGATTCAAGAGGAGAGCTTTCCGAGGTTGCTGAGATTATTGTCAAATTGGAGAATTATGAAAGTAAAGTTACAAAAGACATATTCGATCTTGTAAAAATGGTTAGCACGAAGAGGCATCGTGAGTCCACTGCGAACGAAAATGCCACGTCTATCGTAACACAACAGCCCGCTTCTGGAGAAACAAGTTCAATAAATCGCACCCTTACGAAATCAATAAATGTTATCATTGATGTGAAAGCATTTGAACAAACGTTATCCTTGCTTACCACGTCAGTGGGTATTAGATTGGATAGTTTTTTCACTCATATTGATTTCAGCAACATTTCGAAAGGACTGATTTATGCTATTGGTGCCAATGAAGCGGAGATAAGGAGCACTGTAAATTCACGCAACGTGTTGACGCAGAAGCTCTTGGGTATGCAATTTTTATTTGCGCAATCTGACACGGCTCTACATATGGATGTTGAAGTTGAGTCTTTACAGACATTCCTTTACGACAAAAGCGACGACGTTGTGAATACGTTGCGTACCGTTTTGGAAAATGATTATTTGTACGTGATGGATTTAGTGGAATTACTTCCAGAAGATGCAGATGGGGAATCCTCCCTGCCAAAACCGACTAAAGTCGTCTCAACGTCGGTGAAGATGACCGAGGTAATCTGGAATGTTGGGGTGCTTCACCCCCTTCACTTCTCAGGGGCCATATTGAACACCTCCCTCACAGCATCTGTTGTGGATGAAGTTCTATCAACCAGGTTAAAAGTGGAAAAAGTTCGAAGCAACTTGGCTTTGAATGGCAACATATTTGAATTGCATTCCGCGGACTTGATGGCTTCAGTCTCGTTTGCAAAACAAGAAGAGGTTTCAACCCTAAACTCCAATGTTTATGTGGGATATTTCAAGGCAGTTGTACCAGATATAAACCGAGCCATAAGATTGGCAACCAAGGATAAGGTATTGATCGAGGAAAAAGTCAAGAATATCTCAAACTTAATTGACATGGTTAAACCTGCAAAGAAGGTGAGGCAAAACAAACCAAAAAAAATACCCTGTCTTTTCAAAATGAAGTTTCGGAATGACTATCTTGAAATATCTGCCATTGTTCAAAAGGCCAGTGTTGGCTTAGCATTGGAAGGATCGACAATCAATTTGAGTAATGTTTCCCCCACTCAAGTTTCAGAAGGTAACTTCACAAACGGCATGGTTCAATTATACGGTGATATTGCTCTACCAGCCATTAGACTTACATTGTTGGAAAAAGGTATACCAATAAGTCTATCAAACATCTTAGCACTCGGAATATCAGTGAGACTATTCAACGATATGGACATCCCCAATAACCGGCAGAATTTGCAAGTTGAGTCGCAGTATTTTAGAGTGTGTTTGTCTGAGCCAGTTGTGGCTTCTTCACTTATGGTGCTTGACGAGGTCATGAAACATTTTTCAAATTTAAAAGAAAAACTGCAATCTACACCCGATGCAACCGAATCTGCTGATCCTCAAAGGAACTTATTAGAGCTGTGGATATACACCAAGTTTCTGTCCTTCCAATTTTTATTTTATGACTTTTGTGTAGGTTGGCTATTCAATGACGAGTCTAAGGAGAATCCAGGAATCATCGTTGGTGCTGAAAAGTTCTTTGCGGCAACGGAAGAAAGTTTAGGAAAATTCACTTTGATGGGTTCCTATGTTTCAATTGCTAATGGCAACCAGTCGTCTAATTTCTACAGTACGGAATCAGAACAAGCTCGTTTGAACAGAGCTTTCCTTCCAATGTTGCAATTGATTTTCATGATTGAAAAACATTCGAAAACATCAAAACATTTGAGGATCACTTTACGTGGTGATGAAGTTGATGTTAAATTCTTGTCCACATCAGTTGGGGGTACTATCCAAAAATCGGCCAAGCAAGCTTCTAGAATTCAGAAATTCTTAGATGGGAGGGAAAGGACACTCCCGGTGGAAGAAAAGAAGGACATCACCGAAAACACAACAAAGCAGCCCACCGTCAACACCTCCTTTCAATCAATTGAGTTCAGCTCCACATTTGCTGGATCAAATGTGTCAATCTATAGAGTGGAGGACGATGAACAAGCAAACACACCATCGTTGTATTTGCATGCCCCTGCTTTTAGATCTTCTTTCAAATTTACAAAAATCACGGATTCCAAAAACAAACTTATGGGAGAATTGGTGATATCACAATCCGAAAACGTTTTGTTTCCAAAATGTGTTCCAGTTTTCTTGGATTTGGCCACTAGCACTAAAGACTTGATGCGTAGTCCAAAAACAGACAAGGAAAAAACTGAGGATGATAATTCAAATAATACAAAGTTTATTGAAAGTTTACTTCAAGAAATGGATATTCATTTTGGACTTCGAATTGAAAAACAATTTCTAACACTTAGTTGTGAGCCTACAGCGAAAGTTGCTGCAATTGTTGGACTTGATGGTATTCAGTTGCAATTGAATACAGACAAAGGAACGAACCCAAGCTTTACAACATCATTGTTGTTGGACTGGATGTCAGCTTCGTTGCAGCATATATACTCGAGAGAAATCAGTGCCTCAATGAAGGTTGAGAAAATACTTTTGCTGAGTAACTTTGAAATTGGAGCAAAAAACCAAAACATTACGTCTGGATGTATGTCTGAAGTGGATGGATTTGTAAATGTCAAACAATACCAAGACGTGGATTTATTCAAGGATATTTGGTTTCCAAAAGAGTTGTTTGCGATTTATGCAACAGAAGATGAGGATGAAAGTGGCCATGAAAAGGAGGACCAATTTGCTTCAGAGTTGGCTCAAGAGAAAAACATCTCATCTAAATTCAAAGAAGTATCGACCACATACGCTTTCCCCTGGATTGTTCTTTTCGTTGCAAATGTTATCAATCTCGAAGTTGATTTCGGTCAGTCTTTAGGTGTGTCAACCTTGACAATCGAAAATTTTTGGGCAGTGTCCAAAAAGAGTCTCGATTGGTCCCAGGATTTGAAAGCAGGAATCAACTCCATCAATTTATCATCAAAGGGGCGATTAGGTGGGTTCTTGACCGTAAACGATATCAATTTGCACACCGCTATTAGCTGGAAACTCAAGGATGGAGACACTTTGGATGTACCATTGATTTTGTTATCGGGAGGTGTCAACAAGCTAGCCGCAAAAGTGTCATTTGATTACAACGTTGTAGCAATTGCTAACGTCGAATGCTTTTCGATGGATATATACAACCGAAAGGGGGCAGTTGCAATGGCCAAGGATCACTTGTTTGTTACTACAAAATTCAATGTTGCAGAGCTATACATGACTTCATTGACCGCTTCGAATTTTGTTGATATTAGCAACACAATATCACGTATGATTCAGGATAATCGAAGGTCATATAAGGAAACCTTGAGAGACTCAAGCAGGGATAATTCCGTCAATAACAAAACTATGTCCAGATCGTTTTCAAGTGATGCAATTCTAAAGACTATCAAAAAATTGCAGACCAAAATTCATCTCTCAGCTGGAAAGATCTTGGTACATATTTACCCATCATCCATCGATAATACTAAAGTGTTGGTGATAAATTTGGACGAGTCTCGAATAAAATTTCAACAAAATGAGTATGGACATGGAGTGGCAAATGAAATGGATGTGAAGTTTAATGACTTGAAGGTTTCGTTATCCACAGTTCCCCCGGTAGATGAAGCGTTTGCAGAAAAGTGTACCGTGGATGAGTTTGTTGAAGTTGCACACAAGGCCAAAGGTGGTAACATTTTTGTCTTTCCTTCCTTTAGGATATCCATGCGAACATTTCAAAAGAATGGCACTAATGTGATTGAGTATTACTATCAATCGACTTTCAGCGGAACTGTTGACATTAGATGGAATTTGGGATCCGTCAACTTTATCCGCGAGATGTATTTGATTCATTCAAATGCGTTAGCTTCGAGAATGGAGTATCGACATAGAATGAGGACTCTTGATGATATCGAAAACTCGAAATCTGTTTTGAAGCAGCAATTGAATGCCGAGGATCCAACCAAGGATATTGATGATGCAATTCAAGAACGACTTGAAAAAGCAGAAACCATGTCCAAATTTAAATACGTACCGTTGGCCCCACCTATTATAGAAGCTCCACAACTCAAAGAATTAGGAAATGCAACACCTCCATTGGAATGGTTTGGTTTGCATCGTGACAAGTTTCCAAACTTTACGCATGAGTTGGTTATTGTAAATTTGCAAAAGTTGGTTCACGAGATTGAAGTACGTTATTCAAAGACCCTTGGTAGGGCATAAATGAGGTTGTATGTCCAGGAAGTATGAGGTATCGCTACATATTTTTCAAAATTGCACGGTAGTTATATATTCTCAATACTACTACTATATACAAGTGTATTTTGTTGCGCCTCTAGTGGGTCAAGTACCACCTTCCCTTAGCCTTTCTTCTACTAAGAACTTTCTGTCCACCTTTGGTCCTTAATCGGGCTAGGAAACCAAACTTTCTTTTCCTTTTCAATGTGGATGGTTGATACGTATTACCCCTGGATTTAAATCTCTTCTGCATAAGTCCCGAGATAGATTGCATTGGTGTTAAACTGGAACTTATAGCGGAAATATTCGAGACCCCAGTAAATGCAAAGTTGATTGGAAATTTGTTAAATGTATTTGCTTGAGATTTGAATAAGCTAGTTAGCTGCGGTTTTAGGATATGTTGGAACATTGCGTTAGGGTGTGGGTTACTGGTGATAGTTTGGGTAAATATTTCGGATAGAATTTTTTCTAGTTTTTTTTTTTTTTTTTTTTTTTTTTTTTTTTTTTCAAGTTTAATCAGCTCCAGTTTAAACTCATCATCAGGTGGAAAGGGTTTACAATATTACTGCCAAATTCACGACCGTACCCTCTCGGATAGATCAGACTTACAAACTGAAAGATGTCATTAAATCAAAGAAGTAGAAGGGCAGTTCCCTCAACTTTAAATACTCCCACAGCTGTCAACGTGAATGCCGTGTCAAGCGTAACTCAAGAACAAGCTGAACAATTTCTCACACAATTCATAGATGCTAGTGAACATAATAGAAACCCTTTGAATTTAAACGACCAGGACCAGAAAACAGGATTCTCCAGTAACAGTGAGACAGTAGCCGTAGCGTCCCAGTTGAAGAGGATACAGAGAAACTTGAGAGGGTTGCCACCATTGTCAACACTGGAAACTCCAGAAGCGTCAAATAACAACGATGAAGCCAATCGATAAGAAAAACTTCGTGAATTTCGCTGTAGTGGATGGGAAGTGTCACCTTGTGATGAGGGAGGTGGTAGCGTATGTAATGGAAAGGGTAGTGTAAAACGCATAAATATGATTTCCAAACTTTTCTTTTTGTTTACATTTTGTAGATCAATCGAAAACACGTCTTTAGTGATCATTCCCTTTACCAAAGAGTTGTAGGCATTAACTAAAACGATGAAGAGAAAGAGAAATACTGTTCTGGACGAGGAAAAGGAGAGTACATTTATAAACAATAGTGATTACGACGACAAGGAAAGTAACAGCGTTGAGGGTATACCTAATCATAAAGATACCCCTGATGGAGGAGCCTCTAAGAACAATGATTCAGCAAACATGGACATTCAATTGGAGGATTCTCCAAGTGAGTCTGAATTGGAACCGAAAACAAGAGAGCGGAAGAATGAGCCGGTAGATCAGGTTGAAGTCATCACCGATGTGGCCGACACGACAAACAATGACGACGGCTCTAATTTTGGGGAAGTTCTTCACAACTTATCAGAACCAGAAATCAAGGTATCAACTCCTAAAAGGACAGAGCAAACAATTAGGCCCCAATCAAAAGAGTCTACGAACGAAAATGTACCTAGATTGGTAATAAATAAGCTTATTCTCACTAATTTCAAATCTTACGCTGGTGAGCAAGTCATCGGGCCTTTCCATTCATCATTTTCATCAGTTGTGGGTCCCAATGGAAGCGGCAAATCAAATGTTATAGATGCAATGCTTTTCGTGTTTGGATTCAAGGCAAACAAAATGAGACAAGGTAAGATTTCTGAATTGATTCACAATTCTGGTAATGAAAGACCGGATTTTTGTCAAGTAGACATACACTTTCATATGATTGTTGATGATCCCAAATCACCTCAGTTGTCTGTGGTAGTTCCCAATTCGGAGTTGATCATCTCGCGGAAGGCTTTTCTCAATAACCAGTCTGTCTACTACATCAATGGCAAGAAAAGTAACTACACTGATGTTACAGCTTTGCTTAGAGGTAGGGGTATTGACTTGGACCACAAGAGATTTTTGATTCTTCAGGGTGAAGTAGAATCCATTGCACAAATGAAAGCCAAAGCCGAAAAGGAAGGTGAGGATGGATTATTAGAGTACTTGGAAGATATTATTGGCACCACAAAGTACAAACTGTTGATTGAAGATAGTTTGGCTCGTATAGAAGAGTTGAATACCGTGTGTCAAGAAAAATCAGATAGGTTCCTGCTAGTCGAGAAGGATAAAGAACTATTAGACGAAAAGAAAGTCGAAGCATTGAAGTTTCTAGAGCTAGAAAGGAAACTAAACAATTTCAAAAGCTTGAAATTTCAGTGTAACATCAGCGACCTACAGAGCAAGATTGGAACATACCAAGAGGAAGCTAATGAGTTACAGAAACAATTGGACGAGAAGAAGGAAGCGAATGAGGCAATTCTAAAACACATTGACACCGAAACTTCGAAACAGCTGGAGGTTAAAAAGGAATTGAAAAAGATTTTGAATGATATCGAGGGACTAAATAGACAAAAACGAGACTTGACCAAGCAAAATGTGTCATTGGAAGAGAAATCAAAAAATTTTGAGAGTAAAGTAAAGAAACTACAAAAAACCATCAATGCACTGACACATTCACTACAGAATGCGAATCACGGTTTGTCGAGCTATTCCAACACATCTGAGCAATACAAGATCGATATAAAAAGACTTGACTCCACTTTGAAAGATGAGGAGGAAAAGTTGATTCGAATCCGAGAAAAGATGGCAGAGAAGACATCCGGCTTCACCAAACGTATAGAAGATTTGCAAAACAAATTGGAGCCTTGGACGTCAAAGTTAAAGAGTAATGAAAATGAGATTGAGCTAATCTATTCCAACATTAATCTTCTTGAAGGTCAAATGAACAGTACAAGGAAACAATTCGAAGAGAACAAGGAGAGGTTAAGCTCTATCAAACATGAAGGTAAGCAGAAAGAAGACGAATGCCGGGAAAAGGAAGATAAACTTGAAACAATTGAAGAGCAAATCTCATTAGGTGAAGAGCAAACACAATTGATGAAAACAAAATTGGAAAAGATGAAAAATCACATTACACGCGCTAAGAATAAATACCATGACGCCGCACAAGCTTTTCAAAGCAAACAAAATCAAAGCAGTGTTTTGGCGGCTTTGACTAAGTTGGGAAAATCTGGTAGAATTGAAGGATTTTACGGAAAGTTGGGTGATCTTGGGACCATTGATGAAAAGTATGATATAGCGGTTTCTACAGCCGCTCCTGGGTTAGACTCTATGGTGGTGGAAACAGTTGAGACAGCACAAGCTTGCATTGATTACTTGCGGAAGAACAAACTTGGATACGCCAATTTTATTTGTTTGAATAAATTACGGAATTACGATTTGTCCCCAATTACGGTCCCCGGCGATCCATCCAAAATCAAACGGCTTTTTGATTTGATTGATCCGATTAACCCCAAGTTTGCACCCGCGTTCTTCAGTAAAATGTTCAATACACTTGTAGCACCAGACTTGAATGAGGCAAAGAAAGTAGCATATGGAGCAAGAAGATGGAAATGTGTGACATTAGATGGGAAAGTGATAGATATAGCAGGGACTATGTCCGGTGGTGGAAATCAAATAATGAGAAATGCCATGCGTTTAAAGTCAGCAAATGCACCGGATGCAACTGGTCTTGATGAGGAAAGCTTGGAACGTGCAAGAGCTGACATTGAGGAGATGGAAGCAGAGCTTGAAAGAGAGCAGACAAAGTACAACGAAGCGATAAATGCATTGAACAAAGTTCGAAGTTTGGAGCCTGAGACGAGGCTCTCTTTAGAGAAGCTCAGGTTGGACATTGCTGGATTAGCTTCGGAAATGAAGGAGGTGTCTCAGACCTGTAAAAGTTTGGTAGCCGAACAGAGACAAATGGAAGCAAACAATCCTTATGAGCAACAGATTTTGGAAAAACAATCTGAACTAGAGAAGCTCGAAGCTGTTAAAGCAAAATTGAAAGCAGAAATGGCGGGCTACGAACACGAGATAGCCACTTATGAGCAAAAGATAATGGAAGCTGGTGGGGTTGACTTGAAAGTTCAAAATTCCAAAGTGGAATCAATCAAGCAACAGATTGCAATAATAAATGACAAAACCAGTGGTGATCGAATTGCATTAAAGAAGTTGGAGAGTGACATCAAACGACATACAAAGATTGTCGAAGATTCAAAAAGCGCCATGGAAAAGTTGGAAGCTGACCATGAAGAAGTCAAGCAAGCACAACAAGAACTACAAAAGAAGGTGAAAGAATTGGAAGAGAAGCTACATTCACTTGATCAACAGAAACAAGATAAAGAAGAGGAGCTCGAAGTTATACGGGTTGAAATAGAGGAGAAACAAGAGGAGCTTTCTGGATTCAAACTGTTTGAAGTTGAAATTTTAAACAAGTTGGAAAAAGTCAGCCACACATTGAAAAAGATGACGCATGCGATTGAGCACAATGAGCAAAGCTTGAATGCTTTAGTGGTACGGGATGTTATGCCCTACATCTATTGGCTCGAAGAAGAAGAACAAAAGAAATACGATTCATCAATCATTGAACGTTTGAGTGAATCTGAACTAGAAGATGTCGACTTGGATGCGGTCAACTCTGAAATTGAAGAGTTGGAAAAGTACATGTCCACTGTGCAGATAGATATTGAAATGCTCAAGGAATATGGAACCAAGATTGCAGAGTATACTGACAGAAAAGCTGACTTGAATCAAGCCGTTGAGGAGCGAGATGAAAAGAGAGATTATTGCGAGGATTTGAAAAAGAAACGATTGGACGAGTTTATGGATGGGTTCAGCGCCATATCAATGGCTTTAAAAGACATGTACCGAATGATAACCATGGGTGGGAATGCTGAACTAGAATTGGTTGACAGCTTGGACCCATTTTCAGAAGGGATCTTGTTTAGTGTCATGCCACCAAAAAAATCGTGGAAAAACATTTCCAATTTATCTGGAGGTGAAAAGACATTGAGTTCATTGGCTTTAGTTTTTGCGCTTCATCTGTACAAACCTACTCCATTGTATGTCATGGATGAGATTGATGCTGCCTTGGATTTTCGAAATGTTTCAATTGTTGCGAATTACATTAAAGAGCGGACAAAGAATGCCCAATTTGTGGTGATTTCATTGAGGAATAATATGTTTGAATTGGCACAAAAGTTGATTGGGATTTACAAAGTCAATAACATGACTAGGAGTACACCAATTTTGAATATCGAGTTCAACAGTATAGAGTAGATGAATAGAATGAAATAAAAAAAAAAAAGTCTCTTTCTTTGTCTATGTAGCTTCATTGCTCAACTTTACTTTCCATTGGGGCTCGGTTGCTGTTGCATATCCCTTTTCCAATTTCCTCTTGACATAAAAGTACTTGTCCAACAAGTCAATCATATCAATCATGCTTTTACATTCATTGATCTCTTTAATTATTCTTCTTGGTATATCCATGTTCTCCATAAACTGAACCACGTGGTATTGTGACAACTTGTATGGTAAACCATAGCTTGTTGTTAAATGCATAAACATCTCCACGGCGCCCCAGGGCGTCTTATTTAAACCCGTGAACAAAGCTGGGTTTGCCAACACTCCTCTGGCGGACATGACTCCATCAACCCCTGTATATTCAGCAATCAGATTACAATCATCCAAGGTGAAGCAATCACCATTGGCTATCACAGGGACAGTTTTAATATGTCGACGTATTGTTTTTATTGCATCTAGATTCACGGGAACAGATGACCGCGTGGTTTTGGTACGTCCATGAATGGTTATGATATCAGTGCCAGCTTCTTCAATAAGCTTGACATATTCAATCGTTTCATTTATATCATTGTGAATTCGTATTTTGGTATCGATGCATATAGAATCACCGTATTTGGCTTTTGCGGTTGCAATTAGATCAGAAACAAGTCGAGGTTTACTCATTAATGCTGCTCCTATACCCTCACGTATCTGATCTCGAATAGGACATCCACAATTTATCCCAATTCCGTCAACGTATGGGTGAATCATTTCGATAAATTTCATAAAATCTTCAACGTTACTAACCCCAACTTGAACAATAACTGGTTGATCTTTGTCATTTGTGGTGAAATCAGAGTACCGGGCTATATCATTTCTAACAAACTCACGAGCTAAAATCATGGGAGTGTAAACAATATCAACATTGTAAAATCGACAAAGTTCACGAAACGGTAGTTTGGAGTAACGAACCATGGGGCCTGCAATGTAAGCTGGTCGGTTTTGGTCTTGACATTTCTTGATTATGGAGGTGGGACGATTACTGGGTGGTCGTTTAGGGATTGGTGATGGCATGTGAAAGGGAAGAGTTAGGCCGCTGGTTGGTTAGTTAGTTGTGTTGCAGAAACTAGGATTGCGAAGAGAAAAAGATTTTTAAAGATCATCACTAGGTAGCATTTCAAATGGAGTGTAGCCCCACAGTACTACGAACCAGAGTCCAATTGAGCTGCTCTCTACAATAATGGCAATTCGTTTGGGGAAAATATTTATACATAATACATATTAAAAAAAAAGGAAACAGGGGGAAAGATAACTATTGTACAGGAAATGATGTTGTGAGTATGTGCTGCGTGTGATGTGTATGTTCCTCGCAATCGAGCACTGCTACTCCTCTTCTGAACTTTCGGACGAAGCAGCATCCTCATCCGAACTTTCTTCATGTGCTATATTCATAAAACCATTATTGGCAAATTGTTGTTCGGCCGTTTGCCCATTTCCTTGATCAAACAAGGCCAATTGTTGTCTCAAATGAGCCATTTCATCAAGATTTGCTCCGCTGCTGCTGCCACCCGCACCACTGATGCCACCAGCACCAGCGCTGCCACTAGCCAATTTCCTTCTTTTGAGTGACTTTTGTGATGCTTTTTCACCGAATAAAAAGTCATAGAGCTTGAGCACGGTTGAATCTCCCAATTGATCCATATCTAATTCAACCTCATCTTCATTAGTGATTTGAACGTCATCTTGAATAATCTTGATTAGTGCATTCAATTTCTTATCCGATAAAGTAGGCACTGCTTCGGAAACTTGTTTCTTCATTTCATAAGTGACAACTGGCTGTGGTGGAGTGAGTTTTATTTGATGCTGATGACCCGATGGAGTATGCGAACGTTCTCTCGATCTCTTTGATTTGGATCCACGCTTGCCCGACTGAGCCTTCTTTCTCTTGCGCCTTGCAGCTTGTTGTTCTCGCAACTTTTTCAAATGATCAGCCTTCATTTTCTCCAATTCCTCCTTCATTCTAATCAATTGATTCTCCAAAAATTGTATTGCTGGTACTTCGGAGAGTACGGCCTCTGTGATTTCCTCTTCTTCATCGCTGGTAAAATCATCATCACTTGCTTCAGAGTGTTGGGGTGTTGGTTCAGGTACTGGTTTATTGACCCACTTCTTATCGAAAATGGCTTCCAACCTGTGTCCCATCATATTGACATCAGTGCCTTCTGGGTTAAAAGCATAACAATTGCGAAATACCAACCTCACATCCTTTTCGAAGTCGTCGGCATTTTCGTACAAGTTGTTGGTCAATTTAGATTGAATCGTTCCAAGATCCATTGGTTCTTTGACAATATCATGGTAATTGGGAAGATTAAGAGCAACAGCATCGACAGGAGCTAAAAAGGGGAAATTGTAGTTGTAGTGTTTCTTTGACATCAATTCCTTAATGGTTTGATTACAAAATCTCAATTCGGCAGCAAACTTCTTCTTCCTTGGTCTTACATCATATGGTAATTCTTTTGATTTTGGTGGATGAATAGTTCTCTTGGGTCTAGCAGTGGCCACTGAATCTCTATGCTGTTGTGAATTTGATTCAGTTGCAACTTTCCTCCTGCTGGTTATAGAGGCCGCATCATTACCAGAACCTGATTTCAGTATGGAAGCAGAAACCACAGCTGGTAATTCCTTTGGTGGCACATTAAGCATATGTTTTTCAAAATGAGCTTGTATGTTGGTTGCCATTTTCGATATACCAGCAGCTTCTCCGTTGAACTTCTTGCAATTTTCAACCATTAAATTAAAATCATCAACCACTTGAGCAATATCTTCGTATGCATTAGCATTGATTTTCCTCTCAATAGTGGATAAATCCATGGGACGAGGAATATAATTGTAATAAAAAGGCACATTCAATTTGACAGTGTCAACCGGAGCTAAGAAGGGAACAGCATCTTTGAGACGTTTGATGGCCTTAATTGTGTGTAATGCAAATTTGGCTTGATGAGGAGGCATTGGATGTTCAGGTAAGTTATTCATATCTGGTTCTGCTGGTGGTTTTGGAGCTGGTTCTGTGAATACAGGAAGTTGTGTTTGCTGTGTTTGAGTAGCTGTTGCTTCTTCAGTGGATGATGATTCTTCTGGTTGATCCCGATTCTTTTCCTCATTTTCAAGTTGTTTGTCGTTTTTGATGAAGGTTTCAACAGCTTCAGTTGATCCATTTGCTGCAATAGTGACGATATCTGTTTGCTCTTGCGTTTCGTCATCTTCTTCATTCTCTACTTTTGGCTCAGTCTCCTTTGTTTCCGGTTCTTCAGTAACACCTTCCTCCCCATTGGCTACGTCTCCTTCCACTTTCTCTTCTAATCCTCTCCTTTCTGGTGTTGGAGATGGATTGGGTGGTGAAAGTGGTTCATGAGATGGTTGTTGCTGTTGCTGTTGCTGTGACTCGAATAGCGAAGTGTCTATCTTCTCCTCAGCTGTGTTGTGTTCACCATCATCTTGCTTTAGACTATTGGATTTGTTATCTAGACTGGTTTCAGTATTTTCATCAAGCTTACTTAGATGCTCATCATAAAATTTCTCAGCCGATGGTGTTTGAACCGGAGTATTGGTTTCCGGCAGAAGCTGTGACATAAATTTACGATTCGTATGGTTGATATGGTGAATGGAAAAATAGGATGAAGTAAGATTTTTACAACTGAGTATCCAAAGTTTGAGTCGATGTAATGAAACAGAAACTCTTTCAACAGTATGAAGTGTAAATTGAAATTAAACCAAAGCAAACAAAAAAACTTGCGAACTAAAAATATTCAATAAGCCACACAAAATGTAAACAAAAGTTTTAGTGTGTGAGCGTATGTGTTTGAATACACCTCCTTTATGAGAACTCGTTAGATTAAAGCCAAATTGATTGCCCAAAACTGAAAACTAAAAAGTATGGAACAAAAAATATAGACCTTAATTTGTATATGTCGCCAAAAATTGGAAAAAAAAAAAAATGCGAAATTGCGAAAAATGCGAAATTGCGAAAAAAAAAAAAACCGAAAAAAAATTTGTTGGAAATTTGTTGTTCCTTTTATACTTGCGAGAGAGATTATACTTTTAATTTTTCTGTTACTATTTACACGACCTTCGATGGCAAATTTACAAACAATATGACTTTGAAAATTATATCAAACTTATACTTTATGTTTATCTTAATAAATGATGAGCATTTCTCTAAAATAGCATAGTTATTATTACTCAGAAGCTACCCTTTAACCTGTTGTAACCCAAACTTATGTCATACATTTTCTAGTATTTAGATGTAGTTGGTATTTTGTGAATAGATTGTTGATATTCTCATTTTCTCTTTGTCCAAAGTACACTACCTTTCTAATCGATTTTGAGATGATTTATTATAACACACACAGAAACACACACTTTTTGAAAAACTCACCAACCAGCCATCCTTCTAGTATTTAAAACTGTTGGTCACGCACAAGTAAATAGATCCAGATAAAGATTTCCGCACTGCTTGCTCAATGGACATAGTGGTGCCTGCTCCCACCTTTACCTGCTTGGAATTACCCTGGTTTTCTCAAAGGATGACTCATGTATGGAAATCTTCTTTTTCTTTCTTTTCCCCTATTAGCTTTGTGTTGTAATTTGCATAATCGCGTAATTGCCACCCTGTTGACTACAATGATACACCGATAACAAGAGATATCAAGATATGAGATACACCTCAGATGGATGTAGCTTCTCCTTCCTCTTCTGCCATCACTCACTCTCAAACTCCCACTTACACCATCGCCCCACATTTTCAAATATATTAATACAGCATTTTATTAAAAGGAGGAGAAATACGTCATACATACACACAACAGCAACGACAACATTTCACTCACAAATGAATTGTCAATAAATCATTACTTGAAAACCCTTTGTTGCAACTAGGACATCTTCTCAACCTAGCAGCCAATCTTTCTTGAGTACAACTGGAACAGAAAACATGTCCACAAACAGTTATGGCTGTATCTTTCCAATTCTTGGTACATACCGAACATTTGGCAATTGATCTCAACGCTTCCAACTGTTGTTCATCTTCTTGTAGTAATAGACTAGTATTGTTGCTCTTGTACTTTTGTAAGGTTGCTTCTGTATGGTTGAGTTTGTGATTTAATTTTACAATTGTCGCTAATTGAGTTTGATTAGAATCCTTCAAGTTGCTCAATTCCATAGTCAATTCATCAATTTTGCTAGTTAATCGTTCAATTTCTCGTTGTAAAGAATCCTTGACTATGTTGACATTTTTCAACTCATCTTGTAAATTGGAATTTTCTTGTAAAGAATTTTCTTTAATAATTTTGTAATCAGTCAATGACTTGGTAAGAATTTCAATCTTGTTCAAGTAAGTTGTCTCTAGCTCATTTACGTTCTTGATTAACTCTTGTGATTTCGCAACCTGTTGTTTCAATACTTTATTTTCATTAGTTAATGAATCTTTAACTCTCATTGATGCAAAATACTTTTGATCAGCTTTGGTCTTTTCAATAGTCAATTTTTTAACAAGATTTTCTTGATCAATGGTTGAGTTTAATTTCTGGAAAGTCAATTCTCGTGTTTGTTTAAAAGCTTGTTCAATTTCATTAATCTCTTTGCGCAACAATTGAATCGTTTCAACATCACTTGACGATCCTGGTGCATCTACACCTGCATTTGCATTTGCACCTGCGTTTGAATTTGATTTTTCTTTGGTCAGCTCATCAATCCGCTTAGAGTAAATCTCATTCAATTCGAGCAATGACTTGTTTGTCTTTTGGTCTTGTAATTGGCTAGTGAGGATGGTATTTTTGGCTAATAATTCATCTCTGGTGGTTCTTATTCTTACCAAATCTTGTTCACTCTTGCTCAATTGCTGCTTCAAATTTTCATTTTCATTCATCAAATCAGTTTCCAATACTTTCTTCAAATTAACTTGATTCTTTTCCAATTCATTTATTTTGGCAATATTTGCCGCATTTAATTTATTAACCTTACTGATTTGATCTTGAAGGGATTGATTATTCTTCACCAACTTCTTGTAATAAACATTTTCTTCCAAATCAATCTCTTCAAGATTATGCAATTTGGTTTCTAAACGATTACACTTTTCGAAATAACTTTGATTCTCTTGTCGAAGGGTTGATATTTGTCGAAGTAATTCTTTATTCACCAATTTCAATTGTTCAATTTCATTATTCAAATTTGACAACACTTCAGTGTCGATTATCGCTTTGCCATTCTGATCATCAGAGGAAATTTCACCATTGGCATGTACCTCGGATTTGTTTTCACCACTGTTTGCACCTTCTTTACTCTGTTGAGGTTCATCTTTAACTTCCTCTTCACTTGTACTCTCCTTTCTACTATCATCGACTCGTTTCAATGTAACAGACTCGTTTCTTGACGTTGTGTTTATCAAATCAAGCAATTCCAACTGTAAAAGATCCAATTTCTCCGACAAGGATTGCTTGTCCTTCGCTAGAATCTCATTTTGACTCTTTAGTAAACTTACTTGTTTTAGAGACACCAAGTCTGAACTTGGAGACACTTTTGAAGCAATGGCTTTTGAAAGTTTCACTTTGATATCTTCTAATTTTTTATCCACTAAACCACCATCTTCTGACTCATTAAAAGACACTAAAATATTCTCATCTTCGCCTATTTCATCAAACAAGTTGATAATCTCCTCATACCAAGAACTTAGCACCCCAACTATATGCTTCTGAAGCTCGGATTCTTTAGTCAACTTCAGCACCTCAGTTTTCAACTGAAGTACCTGCAGTTTATACTGATTCATTTGTCGCCATATGGCTTCCTTTTTGAAGTAAACCACATCAGCTTGAGTCAACGGACCTTCTGTGCTCAATTCTTCGAGTGGTTTATGCTTTTTGAAAGCTGGTTCGTGCTGTGATACTGCATCGACAGACCTCTTTCTCTCACTTTCTGCATTCATTGTGAATTCTATTTGTAGTTGTTGTAAAAAAAAAAACAAAACGTGACCTTCTTTCGAACCCTTCTCAATGAGCGAGTACTCTAGGTATATATACAAGGTTTAGATACTCACTGACAAAATAAGGTAAAGCTAGGTGAGATGAGATGGAACCTAAATGACTGTTTCTTTCTAAACTTCTATCCTTGGTTGGAAAAGAATTATATCCAAAGGAAAGATTTTTTTTTTTTTGGTTTGGTTTTTTTTGGTTTTTTTAGTTTTTCTTTGTTCCTTTTTGGTTCTTTTGCATACAATAGAAATTGTGTAATATTGCACTACCTTTTGATACTCTTGTGACATTAAAGCACTCCACAGCTGCAATCGATAGCCTTCCTTGATGAAACAACCAGCAATAAATTATGACTGACATAAGTTAGCTTGGTGGGACCAAAGTTCGTGATGCCAGAACCAATTAGGGAGGGAAATTGGCAAAAATAGGACGCTTTTTGATTATTCAATGATTGAATGTAATCCATCAACTCTTATATATAAGTAGTATCGATGCTGTTCCATACATTATTGCGTATGGTGTTCCTGCCACCTTCCACGAATAGTATCTCCCCACATATAAGACTCTTTTCAGTCGTCTACTCCAACGATTGAATGCTCTATTACTTTTCAACTTTAAGAGTTTGGATTCTTTGATGAGGGAATTTTTTTTTCTTCTGTTTCTGCTTTTGGGTGAATGGAAATAAGGTCGAAAGGATCATCAAATGGGAAGGTGATACGCAGCCACTTTCGCGCCAGGGAGAAGGGAGGCTATTGAGGTGGCTGAAAATTGATGATAGCAAGCTTTAGCCTTTACACTCGCTCCCATATAGCTTCAATTGAGCATACATATTGTGACACTTTGAGTGAATTGCTCCGCAATGCATCAAGCCACTTGTAACAAAGTTGGAAACTACCCACTCTCTACTCACAACGAGTATTCGCTCGCGTTGCGGTTCATTAATGTAATCATGACATCAAATTTGAGGTTTACTACCTCTTGCATTGGTTTTATTCGGTTCCTTCTTCTGACGCGCGTTGAACGAAACATCTATCCCGTTGCCCCTTTTAGAAAAATGAACTCCAACAAGCCAAATTTTCTTCCCTAACAACAATGCAACTACATCAAAATCTAGTGTTTGCCATATTTATCTTGGCTAACGCTTGCTTTGCTGTTAAAGATTACCTTTTCAAGTCTTGTGAACAAAATGGATTCTGTCATAGAAATAGACACTATGCTAATGAAGTAAAGTTGGACTCCAGTTTCAAATCACCATACAATATCATTCCCGAGAGTGTGTCGGTAAAGGGCAGTGTTGTCAAGGGAATTGTAGTAAAGGAATCACCTCATATAAGTGCTCGTGTGGAATTTCCTTTCGAAATAGATGTAATTGGTGATAGCTTTCATTTCAAATTGGATGAGAATAGAGAACCCCACCAACAGATAGTAAATCATAGAAGATACAATGAAACATCTAAATGGGCATTTGCAGAAGGGGTAGAAATCAACAAAGACGCAAAGTTTGATAAAAGCAAGAGCTCAATTGATGTTTCATATGGAAACAATAAGGTTTCGATTCAATTCAACCCAGTCAAACTCTCGTTCTTTTACAAAAACAAAGAAGTATTGGTCATCAACGATAAACAGTTTTTAAACATTGAACCTTATAGACTAGAAGAACATAATGGGGACCATCTTTTGCCTCAAGAATCATCCTTTAATATGTTTTCCGATGATTTTGCTGATTCCAAAAATGACAAGCTTCCCCTAGGACCAGAATCGATTGGGTTAGACTTTTCCTTAAAAGGCTTTAATAACTTCTATGGTATTCCTGAACATGCGGATTCGTTGTTGTTAAAAGACACCAATGGAAAGGAGCCTTATAGACTATACAACGTCGATATATTTGAGTATGAAACCGATTCAAGGTTGCCCATGTATGGGTCAATACCATTAATAATGGCAGTTAATGCCGGGGCAGCTTTGGGGATATTTTGGGTGAATGGTGCTGATACATATATTGACATCACAAAGGGTAAAGAGTCGACCATTCACTGGATGTCAGAGAATGGTGTCTTGGAATTTGTAATTATTGTTGAGGATACTCCTGAGCAAGTGAACAAGGAGTATGGAAAACTCACTGGAAACACTCAATTGCCAATACTTTCAAGTTTGGGTTATCATCAATGTAGATGGAACTACAACGATGTAAAGGATGTATTAGAGGTCAGTTCCAAGTTTGATGAGTTTGAAATTCCTTATGACACGATTTGGTTGGATATTGAGTATGCTGATGAGAAGAAATACTTTACTTGGGATCCAGAAAAATTTGCTGATCCTGGACACATGCTAAAAGAGTTGAACCGCACTGGTAGGAACCTTGCCGTGATTATTGATCCTCATATTAAAACCGGGTATGAAGTAAGTGATGCAATAATTTCAAAAGACCTTGCCATGAAAAATAATGAAAACAATGTGTATTATGGACATTGTTGGCCAGGAGAGTCAGTGTGGATAGATACACTCAACCCCAAAAGTCAATCATTTTGGAACGATCTACACAAGACGTTTATGATTTCCGATGAGTACAAGAATTTGAAACTTTGGAATGACATGAATGAACCATCTGTATTCAATGGGCCTGAAACGAGTGCACCAAAGGATAATATACATCACGGACAGTGGGAACACAGGTCCATCCACAATGTCTATGGTTTGACCTATCACGAAGCGACATTTAACTCACTACTCAATAGGCTACCCAGCCAAAGACCATTCATTCTAACTCGTTCTTATTTTGCTGGCAGTCAGAGAACAGCGGCAATGTGGACAGGTGACAATATGTCTAAATGGGATTATTTGAAAATATCCATACCAATGGTTCTCACTTCAAACATTGTTGGGATGCCATTTGCCGGTGCTGATGTAGGGGGGTTTTTCGGTAATCCTCTGAGTGAGTTACTCACTAGATGGTACCAAGCAGGAATCTGGTATCCATTCTTTCGTGCACATGCTCACATTGACTCTAGAAGAAGAGAGCCTTATTTGATTGGCGATCCATATACGTCGTATATCAGAGATGCAATCAAATTGAGATATAAATTATTGCCTGTTTTCTACACTAGTTTTTACGAGGCATCGAAAACAGGAGCACCGGTTTTGAAACCAGTATTTTATGAATACCAAGACCTGGATGATGCAAAAATTTACAACACTGAAGATGAGTTTTTTGTTGGAAATTCAGGAATTTTGGTAAAGCCAGTGACAGATGAAGGAGCGAAAACGGTTTCCTTTGTTGCACCAAACTATGACAAGGAACACTTTTATGAATTTACCAATGGAATAATTAGTGATACAATTTACACCAACGGAATTAAAGCTGAGTTGAGTGATGTTCCAATGTTGTTGAAAAGTGGATATATTGTACCATTGAAGAATAGGTACAGAAGATCAACAAGATTGATGAAATATGATCCATACACTTTGATAATTGCATTGAATAGGAACGGCAAAGCCACTGGCCAATTGTACACTGACGATGGTGAATCAATTGATCCAGAGTTTAAGCTAATATCTTTTGCTGTTGATAAACATGGTATTGCCGCTAATTCCACGGGACTGTATGATTTCCCCGTTGAATTTGAAAAGATAATCATGGTTGGTGCTGATTTTGTCGTTGATACCGTTAGCTCTGGTAAATTGGTCAAAGAATCAAACAAGATTGTAATCAAAAATCCAAGAGAGTTTCCTATAAAGTTTGGACGTGGGTCACGGAAGCATGATGAGTTGTAAAATTGAAAAAGTTAAGTAGGTTGTTGTTGGTTTACGCTTTGGTAGACAAAATGCATAAACTGCGTATTGTCCACTCGTACATTCTCAAGGTGCTTCTACGGTGTCTCTTCTTTAAAAACTTATGACATCAATTTCCTCTCCGTAAAAGATCTTCATACTATTTGTCAATACAACAAGGTTCAATTACTAAGGTCCTGAACACTTACACAAAATAGAGGTATTTTCTCTCTCTCTCTCTCTCTCTCTCTCTCTCTCTGCCTATTTTTGGTTATTCGTTTAGTTCAACAGAAAAAATGAGGAACACAGTGAGAAGGGGAAAAAAAAAAATAACAATCAATGATGAAACTCGGGCAGTGAGTTGTGCATAGAAGCAATCAACCAATACTTAGGAATCACACAGTCAATACACTACTAGTCGTTCTACGACCCATTAATAGAGTCACGGTATTTCAATTATCAGACATTATATCACCCGCCTCTGCACTTATGCAATCAGATATACTACATTACTAAAAACATCACTACAATTTTTATTGATTCCATCTTTTTGCTAATTTAACGTCTACAAACAATGTCTCCCCTCAATAAACCCATTGCTCCAAACTCGACACTTGCAACTACTGCAAGCTCAAATCAAAGCGGATCCAATGATTTCGTCAAGAAGTTGTTCTTGATGCTACAAGAGGATAGCTATAAAGACGTTGTTCGATGGACACAGAGTGGGGATAGCTTTGTTGTTATAAATACCAACAATTTCACCAAAAATATACTACCACGTCATTTCAAACATTCCAATTTTGCCAGTTTTGTACGACAATTGAACAAGTATGATTTTCACAAGGTTAAAATTCCAAATGAGGCCAAACTGTCCTATCCATATGGTGAAGATGCTTGGGAATTCAAACATCCAGATTTTAGAATGAATGATCGTGTCTCATTGGAAAATATCAAAAGGAAGGGGCCTTCAAGTAAAAAGAATAGTAAACAAATTCCAAATGGCTCAAAAACCAAACTAAAGGCTGATACAGGAATTGTAAAACGCGAGAATTCAAAAGAGGCAGATCAAAGTGGGGTTAATGAGCACAGTAAAGCAGAAGTTGTGGAGGAAACTGAAGTCCATGAACATTATGACGAACGTATTAGTCAGCTCACTTCGAGTCAAAATAGGTTAACCAATCAAATCAATCATCTCAAAGACACGAATCAAATGTTAAACCAAGAAATAAGCATACTACAAAGGAAGTACCAAACATTGGTTGAACACATTGTTTCCATAAACTCGTTCAATGAGAGATATTACCGATCAATTGGTGTTTTGCTCAACTCTTTGGTACAAGCTGGAATCAAGGTACCACCATTGGATTTCCCTCCTCCGAACACAGGACCATTTCAGTTTCAAGAGCCAAATTCCAACTCAACATCGTCCTCATTTCCAATGTCGCTGAACTCCTTGCCTGCCTCATCTTTGCCCAGCATATCTCAACATTTGCAACTGCAATCCCCTCGTGTAAACAATTTACAATCACCACTAATTCCACCAACTCAATCAGGCTCCCCTCGCTTGCCGATTCCTCAATCGGCAACGGCATCATCAGCGGCGGCAAATGCGCAAGCACAATCGTCCTTACTTGGTCTGAACAACAGGGCCTTGTCAATCCCCGGAGGCAGACCTGCTCCAACTTCGTTTGCAGCAACAAGCCCCATTAGTGGGTTGGCATCTTTGAGTCGACTGCTGTCCATTCACCAACTTCCACAACCATCGTTTCCTCAAGATAAAGCTTCAGTAGAAGCCAATGATTCGCGCGCTATCGCCATGCTTCAAAAACGAAACAAATCTGATAACAACTCCCCGTCAGGTGAGGCGAGTATATTAAACAACCCGGACCTGTCCCTGCTCAATAACAGCAACCATCTTCCAACATCAAGTGAGTTTATTCAACCATCCCCGTCTAATAAGCCTTTATCTCCAATGACTAGTACATCCGCTTCACCAAGTGGCAATGTTCTTCCACAAATTAGCACCACATCAATTTCTAATCCGAAATTTCATGTTCTTTTGGTTGAAGATGACAATGTTTGTATACAATTGTGCAGAAAGTTTTTGGTCAAATATGGATGCCAGGTTACTGTTGTTACCGATGGGCTAAATGCCATTTCCACAGTCGAGAGTACCAAGTACGATTTAGTTTTGATGGACATTGTTATGCCTAATTTGGATGGGGCTACTGCAACCAGTGTCATTAGATCTTTTGACACAAGGACGCCTATTATTGCCATGACCGGAAACATAGAAGACAATGATTTAGTCACGTATTTGCAGAATGGTATGAGTGATATTTTAGCAAAGCCATTTACCAAGGATGATTTGTATTCCATACTTGCAAAGCATTTGTTGAAGGACGAGAAAATCGACGAGGAGCCATTAAGTAAGAAACAAAGATTAGAGTAAAACAATTTATTTCGTGACAAGTCTATGTAGTGCTAAATCTGAAAACGAATTGCCCCAGGGATCACTTTTGTTGAAGTTGTTTTGGTAACGAACAATCTCAACTTTTTTAAAGTAAACGGAATCGAAATTATAGGTTACCTCGGGTTCTTTATACAGTTTTCTAGTTTTTGCAACTTTTGTAAACCCGTCATCTAATTTTGAGTCATTGCTTGAATATTGGACCATTACGGCCATGCTGGGGTATAGTTCCGCTAATTTCCTCTTTGTCAAGCGATCAGTATGAACAATCACATCATTCCCTAAAAAATAGACTGGCTGTTCATTGTTAACTACCTGTTCCATAACTTCAAGCGGTAAATGAGGTATGTAAAAGAGCACATTTTGATCCTGCGGTAGGTCAAACGTTTCCTCGATACTGAAGCTGCCAAACAATTGCTTGTCGTCTTCTGTAAACACTGGATCGTAGATGGAGACGTTTGTAACTCCTAACCAATCAATTAACTCGAGTAACAAAGCGTATTGGTATCTGGAATCGGAGCTCTGTGTCGGCGAGCCTAAAGCGAGACACCGTATACATGTGAAAGGAACATCTATTGATGATTTGATTTCATTGAAGAATTTGGATCTTCTTACAACATCTCTATTTGCCTGAATCTTTTGCTGCAACCTTTCCATTGCATAGTGTGACAATGATGGAAAAAAAATTCATCAAAACTCTCCATCCCACAAAACGTGCCTTCTTTTTTTTTTTTTTTTCTTTTTTCCATTCTGATGAGCTCTATCTCGTCAAGATCATACCACCGACACATATAATTTCCCAGCCACGTTGTCGCCACTTATTGAAATGCGCAAGTGCAAGATCTTTGTTGGATCATCTCATCCGGAGTTGGGCCAATTGGTCTGTGAGAGATTGGGGGTAGAGCCAGCTCCTTGTACGTTGAAGAAATTTAGCAATGGAGAAACTTCAGTCCAAATTGGTGTTAGTGTGAGAGATGAAGATGTATACATTATCCAAAGTGGATCGTCAAACATAAATGATCATATTATGGAGCTTTTGATTTTGATAAGTGCTTGTCGTGGGGGTAGTGCAAACAAGATTACTGCAGTGATTCCTCAGTTTCCTTATAGCAAGCAGAGCAAAATGAAGAAACACAGAGGCGCAATCACCGCTAGGATGTTGGCTAACTTGTTGGTAATGGCAGGAGCCGACCATGTCGTGAGTATGGATCTCCATGCTAGTCAAATGCAAGGTTTTTTCACTGTTCCAGTGGACAATTTATTTGGGGCTCCCACATTGGCAAGATGGATTCGCCACAACATAGAAGCATGGGAGACTTCAGTTGTTGTATCGAAAAACCCTGGAGGAACCAAAAGAGTGACGGCTTTGGCTGATAGTCTAAAGATCAATTTTGCCATGATTCACACTGACAGGAGAAGAACTCAGGACGAGTATGCCAAGAAAAAAGCTTTAAAGAGGGCCAAAATTGTCAATGATGATGGCATAGAAGCGGATGAAGAGGACAATATTGTTAACGAGTTGCAAACTGCTCGTATTGTTCAAGGGCACGTTGTTGATGATGATTATCAGTGCAAAGACTCAAAGGAGGACAATTCCAATGGCAGTGGTCACTTGACCAACTCAAACATTATTGACAGCGACGTTTTAGGTGGCTCATACGATGCTGCTAACTCGGACGATGAGGATGAGCCATTGGTCGAGGAGAAGTTAATCACTTTAGTGGGTGATGTCAAGGACAAAGTGGCCATTATCTTGGATGACATGATTGACAAACCAAATTCGTTTATTGCTGCTGCAGAACATTTGAGGTTGAATTGTGGAGCTAAAGCTGTTTATGTTGTTGGTACACACGGTGTATTTAACGACTCATGCTTGCAACGTTTGACTGACTCTGAATGTATTGATAAAATTGTGGTGACAAATACGTATCCTATTTCGAAGGAACAAATTGATCAACACAAGGAAAAGCTTGTGGTTATTGATGTGTCGCCCATTTTTGCTGAATGTATTAGAAGAGACCATTTTGGGGAGTCCATCTCGGTTTTATTTGACTCTTTGGCGGCTATAGATTAGTTTAATAAAGTCGACATATTTATAAATGAATTGCAGAGGAAATATGCTGGGCAAAAGATGGGCTTTGCTTTCTCTAGAATATGTAAACTAAAAAACTGTCTAAATCTATATAAAATTTACTACTATGCTACGCTTACACCAATTGTGCAATCGTATCATCAATTGTCTTTCTCAAATCGATAAATTTAAAGCCCAAGATTTTTCTTGTCTTTTCATTGTTTATGACACTTTCAGTATCCTCAAATTTTGGAGCCTTTGATTCATCCAATTTGGGTAATTCAGATTTCAACTGGGGGAAGTCTTTTTCAATAATATTGTAGATTTCGGCAGTAGTAAATGAAGCCTCTTCCAAAAACAATCTTTGGCCAGCAGCCTCCTTCTTTTCAAAAGCGACAATGTGGGCTTTTGCAACGTCTCTGACGTCGATGAAATATCCGACATATTGTTGTGGTTCTTCCTTCTTTTTTCCAGAAATCAAGATGTTATTGATAACCTCATTTGAGGTGTTCAACTTAGACTTGTCCTTAACCTCAAATGTTTGTGGTCCAAAGACATAAACTGGGTTGATAACAGTAACCTCCCAATTTGGTTTCTGTTCATCAACAAAGTTCCACACAACCTTTTCGGCAAGTTTCTTTGATCCAACGTAACCAGTGAATGGGTTGGCTAAAGCTTGTTCATAGGTAATTGGATTCCATGAATCTTCATTAACTTCTTTACCTGGAGTGGCCGAATCTGCAAAGCCCGTAATGGCAGCATATGATGAGGTAACGACCACTCTTTTTACATTCTTACCGTATACCTTAATGGCATTGAGTGCATTGGTTGTACCTTCGATGGCTGGTTTCAACAAGTCCTTTTCAACATCGTGAACTTCAAATGTAAATGGTGATGCAGTGTGTAAGAAAACAGTGACATCTGGGTTGGCTTTCAAAGCTTCGTCAAATGCACCTTTGGCTCCGATATCCTCAACAACGACATAACTGAACAAATCAGATTTGAGACCAGCAGACTTGAGCAATGATTTCAAGTGTTTACCTTTTTCTTCTGATCTAACGGATCCAATGGTTTTATAACCAGCTTCAAGTAAGAATTTGACAATGTGTTGGGCAATAAATCCAGTGGCTCCACTGATGAATACAACGTTTTCTGATGACATTCGGATGTTGGGTGAGAAGTTATTAAGCAGTCAATTGCAGAGGCAGGGCATTGTGGCCCCTTTTATATTTCACAGATATACAACGCTGTGGCTGCAAAGATTAAAATTGCTATATTCCCGGCCGAGAAACTTCGGCCGAGCAATTGAAATTTCCAGAAAACGTTTTTGACATTGTGTCAACGCGAACAAAGAATCGCATTCAGCAACTATGTACCATACGATTTTCACCTTCCTGCACCAAAGTATTCGGAAATCCAATTCTGAAAAAAAATCGGTATTACCAAAGTTGGGAATGTCCAAGTATATATGTGCCCATAAGGCAGTGCTGTTGGATGGGGGCTCGTAATACAATTGATACCCGAGAAATTGACAATTATGTTTTGTAGCGCAACATTCACAGTGTGAGACACAAACTGTGGTTCGGGGTAACCACAGGAGAATTCAATTTCAAAGTGATGGATTTCGCTGAAAGATTATCGGAAACAAACAGTGTTTGCTGCTTATTCTAGGCAAGCAATATTGTTGCAATTGCGTAATTATGCAACAATTGAGCTCACTGGTCATGGTGAGAGCTTGCACCAACATTAACTGCTCATTTTCCAAGAGATTGTTGTTGCTCACTCTAAGAAGATGATCATGAACGTAATTCGCGTAAAAAGATGAACTTTAACCATCAAACATCATTGTATAATCCATGAAAGTATCCACTCCGATTTTTCAGTTGAATTTTGTGCCAAAATTGTCACAACTTGAGGTACTGCATCGAAAGGCCCGAGTATGACCTCCATCCTACAAATCGTTCCAAGAATGCTCTTTCCAGTTGATACTGAACATTTCTCGTCACTATTGGCGAGCTGTGCTCCTGTATTTTCTTACCAATTAGAGTATGGTGCAGCACAAATAATTCACGGTAGCTTTTCTCGCACAAATACAAATCTTCAATTCATAGTCGATCAATGGAAACTTCGCCATCATGGATGACGTGGAAAGTGTGGTATCTCTCACCACAGATGACGAAGATTGCGCCCTTTCTAAAGAGAACACTCTGAGTGAAGAAGATTTGACACAGGATTATTCGACCCCATACTCGATCAGCTCTGAGTCTCTCGAGAATTGGTCAATTGTTGGTGCTGAAACTGCTACATACACTGCACCTCCAGAATCAAGGATTGATCCGAGTCGCATGCTGGGCAGGCAAACTACAGATGCCCTCCATGCAGACCCGCACGATAACTACTACGAAAATTACGCAGTAAAATTCATCAACTTCATGAATGAGAACCCCACAACGTACCATACAATATCACATTTTAAGTCCGTCTTGGGAAACGAGGGTTTTCAATGGCTACCACAATCTGTGCCAATAGAAAAGTTAGCTCCCGGCTTTTACTACACCAATCGTTCCGACCAGTGCTTGATAGCATTTGTAATTGGAGGAAAGTGGAAACCAGAAAATGGCTCATGTTTTGTTGGGTGCCATTGTGATGCCTTGAGTGTGAAATTAAATCCGAAGGGGCTGTTGAGGGAGAAGGTAAAAGGGTACGAGTTGCTTGGAGTTGTACCTTACTCAGGAAGCTTGAACAAGAATTGGCTCAATAGGGAATTTAGTTTGGCCGGCGCTGTTTTGATACGTGACTCTAAAACTGGAAAAGTATCGCGAAAACTAATCAACTCTTATCCCAAACCAATTGCATTTGTACCGGAGTCCGGGTTCGCAGGTGATGATAAACAATACAACATACAGACCCAAGCCGTGCCAATATGCTCATATATGTCGGTGGAACTAGAGCCAACGGAGGAAGAAAAGCAATCCAAATTTTATAAGCGTCACCCATTAAGCTTGCTTCGGTACATATGTCAACTATCTGGAGTCACCTTGGAGTCTATCGTGGACATTGATTTGGATTTGGTTGATGCTCATCCCAGTTGCAGAGGCGGCCTCGAGAATGAGTTTATATATCTGGCCAGCTTGGATGATAGGTTATGCGCATTCGATTCGATCTATGGGTTGCTTGAGTTTTCCCAACAATTTCTCAATGGTGCTAGTATTGATGATTACGATGGCCTCAGTGGAGTTTACTTGGCAAATAACGAAGAAATTGGAAGCTTGACGTCAACCGGTGCGTTTGGTGGGTTTCTAATTGATAATTTAAAGTCGTTGGTGTCCGGTAAATGCAATGGACAACACATCGAGGAGAAAACAGCAAGATTGATCAAAAATACAGTACTCCTATCCAGCGACGTCACACACGCTTTCAACCCTAATTTTAGAGAGGTCTATTTGAAAAGAAACTACCCATTGCCCAATGTGGGTCCTTCGATAAAGTTTGATTCGAACGGCCATGTATTGAGTGACAGTTTGGGTAAAGAATTTTTGGATAGAGTAGTGAAGGATTTGCTAGGAATCAGATTACAAGAGTTTCATATAAGAAACGATTCGCGATCTGGAGGAACAATCGGTCCCATAATGTCAGACGCAAGACGAGGATTAAACGGAGCAAAACTCATCATAGATGTTGGTATGCCAATTTTGAGCATGCATTCAATAAGAAGTGTTATGGGGTATAAGGATGTGGGCATAGGTGTTCTCTTCTTCAAGGAGGTGTTTTTGAAATGGAAGGATGCCCTTGACGGTATGAAGATATAGCGCTACCAACTCTCACAAATGGAATCACATAGAAATTTCGATGCATTTTAATTTTCCATCTCTATATCTTAAGGACCATCATCATAACTACACCCCACACAGGAAATCTATTTAACATTAGCTAACAATGAGAATACCAGCGTTCATATTACGACGCAATGCTATTAAGAAGGGAGGCCACGCGCATTTCAGACCGTTAATTGCGGCCAGATTCTTTCATCCATCAATCAAAAGGCTCATAGATTACGATCCTTACCAAATCTTAGGTGTAGATAAATCAGCAGACGCAAAGCAGATAAAAAAGGCATACTACGATTTGGTCAAGAAGTACCATCCAGATGTGAATAAGGAAAAGGATGTCGAAAAGAAATTCCACAAGATACAACAGAGTTATGAAATTTTACGAGATAAGGAAAAGAAGTCGCAGTTTGACCAATTTGGTCCTAGTGCATTTGACGAAAATGGGAACCCCAATCCATTTGGTGGAGCTGGTGGAGGTGCAGGAGGTGCAGGAGGTGGAAACCCGTTTGCCGGTTTTGGAGGAGCAGGAGGCTTTGGCAGATCAAGCAGTGGTGGCAACCCATTTTCAGGTATGGGATTTGATTTCGAAGATTTGTTTAGAGAAGCATTTGCTGGAGGAAGAGGTACCACGGGAGGAAGAGGTGGCGGAAGAGCACATTTTGTCACTGAGCACGTAGGTGACAATGTTGAGGTTTTGAAGCTGATACCATTTAAGGATAGTATTTTTGGAAGTAAAGTCACAATCAACTACAAAGTCGTTGACTCATGTGGGACATGCAAGGGTAGTGGGTTGAAGAAGGGTGCCAAAAAGAAGACTTGTCCAACATGCCATGGATCTGGACAAACAACTCATGTAATGGGAGGTTTCCATATGGCATCCACATGTCCAACGTGTCAAGGTTCGGGTGTGTCTATTTCAAGGTCTGACGAATGTGGCACTTGTCATGGAAATGGAGTACAAGAAGTGCCAAAATCCACCACCATTGATATCCCCCCGGGAATCAGTGATGGTGCCAGAATTCGTGTCCCAGGGGCCGGTGATGCTCCAATGGTGACAAAAGACGAGTATAACCAAGTTCACAACGGTGATTTGATTGTTAGAGTTAGTGTGCAAAAGGACCCTGTGTTTAAACGTGAAAAGAATGATTTAGTAGTGAATCAAGAAATTCTTATGACTACAGCAGCTTTGGGTGGTGAGATCGTGGTGCCAACATTGGATGGACAAAAAATCAAGTTGAAAATCAGACCTGGCGTTCAATCAGGAAGGAGATTAACTATCCCAGAAAGAGGTGTACCGATCAATAGGAACATGAATGACAGAGGTAACTTGGACGTTGTGCTAAATGTGAGAACTTTGGTTCCCGAGAATCCCACACAAACGGCTCTACTTGAAGCATTGGCTGATGCTTTTAATGATAAGCTTGCAAACAGGACTGACGCAGACTGGCAATCGGAACTTGAAGATAGCTTAAATAATGAAAAATACCAAGAGGTTGACGAGAAAGATTTGCATCCATCAAAATTGGCAAGAATTGGAAAAGTGTTGGGCAAATTTTTCAATTTTGACGCAGATAAACAGAACAAAGACAATGAGAAATGATAGACTTACATGTACATAGATTAGGGTTTTTATAATCAAATTAAGACTTCAAATCCTCAATGGTCTTTAAAAGCTCTTTGCCGTCATCGGCAGTCTTTACTTTGACCACGTACGTCTCAATTTTATTCTCACCGCTGAAAACGGGTATACGAACCAATGATCCATTGCCCATTGAACTGTAAGAAACATCTTTGGACAATAACGTATTCAAAAGTACACGGAGACTGCCGTCTGCTCTTATGACTACTCTAGACTTTGAAGTTTCCTCATTTCGCAACACTTTCAATTCTCCCAAGCCTTTATTTACGTATGGATTGGTGGTGTTTGATGCATCAAATTCCATCAATTTGGCTCGAATTGTGAATTTGGCCTCTTCATTTTCTTCACCAGATTGTACTTCCTTTTTATCATTCATTTGAGCTACGGGAATAAAATTGCCCTCCACTTCGTGTTCCTCAACCTTATCATCGTCTCGTTTGTCTTCCTCTTTATCAGGCGCGCTTTGTTTGCCCCACTGGAAAGTGGACCCTAGCCCACCAAATGGGTTACCAGAGGGAGCAGAAATGTTTGTGGTAGCATTTCCAAAAGCGTTAGCGGGCGACTGACCGGAAGAGGCTTCAGGCTTTTGTCCAAATACAAATCCGCTTTTGCTTGATTCGGAAGCAGCGGGTTTGTCGGTTGCGTTTTGGTTGAATGCATTGCTCGTGAATGGTGTACTGGATGCTTTGGCTCCTCCAAAAGATGTGCTCCCACCAAATTGAAATGACTTTGTCGTTGCACTTTCTGTGGGCTTGGTTCCAAATAGTCCCAAAGTGGTGGCTCCTTCAGAGCTAGAAGATTTCTCTGATCCAGCCAGTGGACCTGTAGTCGCCAGCTTTGCTCCAAAATTGAAAGCTGGAATACATGATGTCGATCCAGCTGGTTTTTCTCCAAAAGAAGGGAATACAGGATTGGATGCATTTGCTCCCAGTGCAGTTTGCTCAGTCTTTGCACCAAAGCTGAAAATAGTAGATGGTTTCTCAGAGGAGCTTGCACCAAAAGCTGGTCCAGTAGATCCAAACTTGAATAGCCCAGGCGTGTTTGTTGGGTTGGAAAGAGAGTTTGCATCTGCTGGTTTGGCAATCTCTTTTTCACCTGTTTCTTTCAGATTTGCTCCAATATTAAATGCAGAATTAGAGGCCGAGCTAAAAATCGACGGGGTCGATTGAGGGCCTGCCCCGAATGTAGTTTGTGATAGTGGTTGAGTCGATACTCCCGAATTCGTCTTATCTGTGTTATTAGAGGCAACTTCTTTATCTGTGCTGGAAGCGCCTTTCAATTTGAATATATTATCCTGTATAGGTTTATCAAATTTAAATGTTGGTCCTTGAATGGGTACATCATCATCGGAGTCATCCGAATCTTTTTCATTCAATTTTGCAATCTTCTTGGGATCAAATGTGAATGGAGACGATGATGATGATGTAGGTTTGGGGTTAAAACTAAACTTTGGTCCTTCAATTTTGACCTCCTTTTTGCTTTCTGTTTCATTTGCCTCATCATCACTGCTTGATTGGTCTTCCCGGATATTCTCTGACTGAGCTGCACTGACAGTTGCCACATTTGGCATAGTACCATTCTTGATTTCCTTGTAGTACTTGATATACTTTTCAGCTATGGGAGTAAGGTCAGCGATGGCGCTTGCTTTATTCGATTCGTTGATTTTGTTGACGAAATTGATATTCAAAGCCCTAATCTTGTTTGCTTCATCATCGGCTTTCGGACGTGCAATTGGAAAAACAGTGTTTGAAGCTGGTGGGTTGAACTGGAAGGTGTCGCCCAGTGGTGCTTGAAAAACTGACTTTTTTGCACTGCCAGTACCTTCCCCTAATTTACCTCTTGGTTTTAGGATCTTTCTTTGAGCTAATATCTGAGATGTGGCTTGCTTTGGCCGCTCTTCATTATCATCCGAAACATCGTCGTGGAACGCTTCTCGCGTGATTTGCTCGGTCGCCTGTCTCTTAGCCATGACTTGTTGTTGATGCAGACGATAGTTGTATGCGATGATATTGCTCCGGTGCCTGTGAATTTGTTATTGGGCATCAAGAGAGGATGAAACGCTACCATGTAATACCTTCGGATTCTACACCAATCTTTGAGCTCAACAATGCAGAATTAAGGACATGCATTGCCGTCAGCATTTTCATGCGCCTGACGAGATAGACAAAGTGCTTTACCTTCATGCAATGGTGTATTAACGTCACCATCGTGATCATCTATGTCTGTAGCCCTAATCACGTGCATTATTGGGACTTTCCTCTAATAGTGTCGTGTACAATTGAGAGAAAGAAAAAAGAAAAAGTACCCACACCCGTTTTCAAAACTGATAACTGAAAAAAATACCTCAGTTTAAGTTAAGTTATCTTTATACCAACCATAAAAGTATGTTGAGCCACAAGGAATATATGTGATATTGGATGGGTGATTCAAAAAAAACGAAACAGGACTGAAGGCATTTCCCACGTGTCCTGTTTCTCTTGTCTGCCAATATCAGTCACATTTATAATCCAGAAGTACTAACTAAAGATTTAGCATGGCACCAAAGATTCAACAAACTAAAGCTGCTAAAGCTGCTGCCGCTTTAGCTGGTGGTAAAAAGGGTAAAAAGAAGTGGAACAAAGGAAAGGTTAAGGACAAGGCTCAACATCTTGTCATTTTGGACCAAGAAAAATACGACAGAATTTTGAAGGATGTCCCAACTTATAAATACGTTTCAGTTTCCGTATTGGTTGACAGATTGAAGATTGGTGGCTCCCTCGCTCGTGTTGCTTTGAGACAATTGGAAAGTGATGGTATCATTACTCCAGTATTGAAGCACTCTAAACAATACATCTACACTCGTGCTCAATAAATTTTGGTAAATGTATAATTATCACGACCTTTTTTATAATCATGTAATAAAACACATTCTCGTTTTTGAAAGTTAGCAATAATTGATGTAGATATAAACTGGTGGAAAACGGTGGGCTATAACTTTTTCTTATTTTGCATCACCAGGTAACCAAATGTACAAACGACAACTATTATGCTTCACAAGATCATTTTTTGGATCTACAAAGCCACAGGCATATAGCATTACTCGAGTTCTTAACGGAACTCCCCTGCAACTTTACAAAATTGTCAGTGAAGTGAACAATTACAAAAATTTCGTGCCATTTGTTGAAGACTCATTTGTATCGCAAAGAGATGAGCAACAACAACCAAGGAAAGCGGGGTTGAAAGTTGGATGGAAGGATATCACAGAAAAGTTTGAATGTCTGTTGACGTGTAAAGAGAATGAAAAAGTCCACGCAAGGAGTATTGAGTTAGATTTGTTTCATGAGTTGGAGACGGAATGGAAGTTCAACCCTGCAGCAAGTGGCGATAAATGCAGAGTAGACTTTACATTGTTGTACAAGTTCAAGAACCCGATTTACGATAAACTTAGCTTTATGTTTGCTCCTCAAGTAACAAACATCATGATTGGAGCTTTTGAAGGTAGGCTTCAGCAGTTGAAAAGACAATCCAATAGATTACAAAAATTATAGATTCTTTTAATAAACTTTTGATACAAAAAGAATGCACTTGCATCACTTACTCTTGTTTGTGACTATCATTCAAACTGTGTGGACAATAGATGTGAATCCGTTACCGCAGCCACATAGAGTGAAATGGATAGAAGATGGTTTGATTGGCATTGAAGTTGAGCGGCTACAATTGAATGTTGCTAATCCTGTGCTTGATAAAGCACTTCAAAAAATGGTGAGAAACATTGAAAGGGCCGAGTGGTCACCATACGAGTATAAATCAAGTGAAAGACTAATTGAAACTTTTTCGAAAATGGAGTCGTCTATCATTCATGTAGAGATACTTGATTACAAGGCTGAATTACAACTTGGTGTTGATGAATCGTACAACTTGATTGTCTCCGAAGCTGGTGTAACGATCAAGAGTGGAACAATTTGGGGAGCATTGCATGCATTCACAACACTTCAGCAGTTGATAATCTACAAGCACGGCCGGTTCATGTTAGAAGGGTCGGTGCTGATACGAGATTATCCACGATTTCCACACAGAGGGATAATGATTGACTCTGCACGAAATTTCCTCCCAGTGGAATCGATCCTTCGGCAAATTGATATTATGTCAACCGTCAAGATGAATACTTTGCATTGGCATTTGGTTGATACGCAAAGCTGGCCATTGATTTTAGAGTGTCACCCAGAAATGCTGCTTGACGCATATTCCGCGCAAGAGACGTACACGATCAAAGACTTGAAACTAGTTCTAACATATGCTAGGGAGAGAGGTGTTAGAGTCGTACCCGAGCTCGATATACCTGGCCATGCTAGAGCGGGTTGGAGACAAGTTGATCCCGCACTTGTCATGTGTGGATGCAATTTTTGGAATGGGTATGCTGTGGAACCGCCTCCAGGTCAGCTTGATATTTTGAACAACAAAACTTACCTGGTGATCCAAGATGTGTACAATGAATTAAGTGAGATTTTTACTGAAGAATATTTTCATGTTGGAAATGATGAATTACAAGAAAAATGTTATCCACAAGAGTGGTTCAACAATCAAACGTTGAGCGATATCACGAGCAGGTATCTCCGTTTGGCATTGCCCATTCTCAACGGTGTCCAGGGAAGAAAATTGATTATGTGGGATGATGTCTTAACGTCTGAGGGCGCTGTTGCAGAGCTTCCCAAAAATATCACAGTGCAGGTGTGGCACGAAGCTTCTCATATAAAAAGCATAACCAATAAGGGGTATGACGTTATAGTGTCTCTGGCAGACCATTTGTACCTCGACTGCGGATATGGCGGGTTTCTAACAAATGACTTTCGATACTCAGACTTTCCTGAGAATGAGCACTTCAATGAAGGCAAAGGTGGTAGCTGGTGCAGCCCGTACAAAACGTGGCAACGAATTTACTCGTTTGATTTTTTGCGAAACTTAACAAAGGTTGAAAGAGGTAGGGTAATAGGAGCTGAGGCAGTACTTTGGTCAGAGCAAGTGGACCTGACAGTTTTAACAACTAAATTATGGCCGAGATCAGCTGCATTGGCAGAGTCCCTATGGAGTGGAAACAGAGACGAAAACGGTTTGAAGTTGTACGACTTTAGCACGAGGATACTTCTATTTCGAGAGCTTTTAGTGAAGTTGGGGTATCATGTGTCCCCGTTGTCACCTAAATATTGTTTGTTAAACCCACATGCTTGTGATGTGATGCAAAAGTCGATAGAGACGTAAAAAAATCGAACGCGGAAATAAAACATGTAAACTTCTCTCTTCATTTTCAATGGCATCAGAAGTGAATGCAGGCATAGAACTGAGCTTACAATGGTTAAAGAGCTCAAGTGATGGTAGTTTTGAGCAACAATTGTCCGTATTATCTAATCTAGTTGAGCTTTCATCTAGTTTGAAAGTGCAGAGTTTGGAGTCCATCAGACCTGCATTGGCGTATTGCCCTAGTAACAATGTGCAACAATTGCGGATCTACCGAGGTATCTTATTGGTTATCAGAAACTTAGCGCCATCACTCAATCCTGATTATTTTCCCCTTGTGATACAAAGTTTTCACGAGATTTGGAAGTTGGAGGTAAACGAATGGGTAATCAAAATACGACAAGTATATTGGGAAGTTTTAGCTAACTTTCAACGAAATCAATATGTTGTGTCTATTAATGACTTGTTCAGTTGGAGTGATCTCGATTTTCCATCTCCGGTCATTCACTTTCTCTTTAGGCAATTTTATACTGAGGATTTGGACGTGACGAATGAAAGCTTGTTGCGTCTCCTAAAAATCAAAGAGAATCATGTGTTGGGTGCAATTCAAAAGTTGTTCCTCAAAGTGGACTTTGAAAATGTTGACCATGATTCAAAGATGTTTGTACATCTTCTTTATGATATAATAACACACGAAAGCTTTTCCAATTGGGTTAACCAGCAAATCGAGGAAGTTAAAATCCAATGGTTGGATCTTACAGCCATTGTTGTTCAGACAAAGGAAGACTGGAACAATTTCCAATTGCTTGGATTATTGATTTGGGTTGAGTCAATCTATTCAGAGTATGCCCCGAAGCTCAATCCCGAGACTATCAAAGAGGAGACATTGGAACGCGTATTGTCCAATGTTTTGCAAATATTTGCTGAGCTTGCAAAATTCAAAGCAACAGTCCAATATTTTGAACATAATAGCGAGTTCCTCCCTCGTTTGATCTCAATCTTCAAGGTTATACACGACAATGTCAAGCGCCTTGCGATGAAATCAAAGATTGAAGAAGTCGTCAACTATTCACATGTAAAGTCGTACATTATCATAATACTATCCTACTATTGCTACAAGTCTTTTCAAAATCAAGAATGCATTCGAGAAATAGGTGGGCTTTCGTTGGTCCTATCAAACTGCCAAATTGATGAAAACAATCCATTCATTAAAGAACAGGCAATTCTATGTGTGAAGTATCTTTTGGACCAAAATCTGAAAAATCAGCAGTTTGTCGCTGACCTAGAAGCGCAGAAAACGGTAGACGATAGTGTTTTACAAGAAGTAGGGTACAAGGTAGATATCGTTGATGGAAAAGTGAGTATAAATAAACGTACTTAAAACTTCAATTCATCTTTGATGGCTTGTTTCACTTTTTCAATACTTGGTTCATCAATAAGTTTGATTCTCTTTTCCTTGTTACTCAACTGCTTCAATTCTTCTGGTAACACATCTTTCTCGAAAGAGTAGCCCTCAAATCCTTGAAGGGCTTTGTTGACAACCTCGGAGAATTTAGCCGGATGAGCAGTTGAAAGTGATATATACTGTATAGGCTCTTGATCTTTTTCGATAAACCTATGAGATGTCTTAATACCAACGGAAGTGTGTGGATCTATGACATACTTTTCCGGGTTAGTGGAATAAACGTGTTTGATGGTCTCAATTGTGGCATCGTTATCAACTCTATCGGAATCAAAAACTACCCTCGCTTTTTCCACCACTTTTTGAGGAGCAACAAACTTTCCATTCTCTTTCAATTGCTTCATCCAGTCATTTAAAACAGAACCAGCTTTTTCATCATCTCCTCCAGTCACATTGTCTCTAATCAAATACCACAACAATCTCTCAAAATTAGACGAAATTAAAATATCCATAGCTGGCGAGTAAGTAGCCTTTACGCCAACTTCTTGTTGTTTGGCATATTCTCCCGATTTCATAAATCTATCCAAAATGTCATTTTCATTTGTCGCAATGATCAACTTGTCCGCTGGCAATCCCATCTTGTACGCGTAGTACCCAGCCAAAATGTCACCAAAATTTCCCGATGGAACAACAAATCTGACTTTTCCTTGGACTTGCTTCTGCAACTGGAAGAAAGAGTAAAAGTAGTATGTTTGTTGGGCTAGAATTCTTGCCCAATTGATTGAATTAACAGCACCAACATGATACTTGTCGTTAAACTCTTTGTCTCCAAAGATCAGTTTCACAATATCCTGACAGTCGTCAAATGTCCCCTTTACTGATAACGTATGTACGTTGGAGTCCTCTACAGTTGTCATCTGCTCCTCCTGAATAGGACTGATTCTACCAGTAGGATATAAGATGAATACAGAGACATCTTTTTTACCTCTCAAACCGTAGATAGCAGCCGATCCAGTGTCACCAGAAGTGGCGCCAACAACAGTGATGATATCCCTTGGTTCTCCATCACCCTTTTTACTGTTTCTTCTCGTTAAAAAGTACTCAAACAAATTACCGACAAATTGTAAAGCCACATCTTTGAAGGCATAAGTAGGACCATGAAACAATTCCAACAAATACAACTTGTCATCAAGCTTCTTTAACGGTGTGACTTCTGGTGACCTAAACGTGGAATAAGAGCGCTTAATTAAATCTTTCAAATCATCATTTGGAATTTCACGCTCATTGATGTACAATCTCATAATTTCAAAGGCTAATTCATTGAACGACATGTTCTTCCACGTATCGAGAAAGTCGGATGGTAGTTTGGGGATCTCAGATGGCAAGTAAAGACCTCCATCTGGAGCCAACCCGGTCATTACGACATCCTCAAAAGATGACTCTTTTGGTTTATCGGATCTCGTTGATCTATATACTTGTGGCGACATTTGCTGGTTTGTTGGATTTGGAGTTACACGCTGGATCTAAAATTTTCTCTTTCTCACAAATTTTTCACCCGATATAAAATAAAATCACCTGAATTAGTCACCGGACGGCCATGTCACGAATATGCGTACAACGGGCAATCATCGGTCAGTTCCGTTCCCTCCACTACACTGCAACGCGCCTTTCGACATTTGTGTCCTCGACAACTCCCTATTCCGACAAATACTATAAGCCAATTATTACTGAAGGAGCAGCTGGATTCGACAAACTAGTGATACCCAAGGATTTCCGTGCTGACAATCAATGCCTCACAACGGAAACACAGGAGCAATTGGTGGATCTAGTTAATACCTTTGATTCGAAAATTTCCGCAGCAGTGGGGTATGGTTCAGGGATACTTCCCCAAAATGGGTATGATAAACCAGATAAAGAAAAACAACTAGATTTCATCTTTCTAGTGAATGATACTGCCAAGTTTCACCATGAAAATGTCAAACAGAATCCATCTCATTATTCAACAAAGTCACTAACAGTGATCAACTTTTTGCAAGGAAGTGGAATCTATTTCAATCCTTATATTCTTATCAAAAACAAGTTGACCAAGTACGGTGTGACAACAAGAAGGTCCGCGTTCATGGACCTTAGCGAATGGAGCTCGTTGTATTTTGCAGGAAGGATGCAAAAACCTGTTAATTACATCAAAGAGGACGATATGTTGAAATTCCTCAATCAGTACAACTTGAAAAATGCTATGACCATTGCAATATTCCTTATACGATCGAACCTGTTTACCGAAAAACAGTTGTATGAACAAATTACAAGCATATCATATCTTGGAGACTTTCGGATGTACATTGGAGGAGAGAATCCAAACAAGGTAAAGAATATTGTATCAAAGCAGTTTCTGTATTTCAAAAAATTGTATGACCCTATACTACAATATTTTGTTCGCAGAAACTACCTAATTATCACCGACGACGATTCAACTAACCGCACCTTCAAAACCAACCTAACGACGAATACGAGGATTAATTTAATATCGAGCCTACCATTGAAATTCCGTACTCAGCTCTACAGAAAGTATCCAGAATCTTCAGTCAAGGAAATAGCTAGAGATGAAAAGCTACCAGAAAACATAAAGAGCTTGATAACTTCGACCATTATCTATAGCTCCATCATACAAGGTTTGAAGGGTTTCTTCACGGCGGGGTTTGTGAAATCGTTAAAGTATTCTCTAGCCAAACGAAGAAAGAGTGTTTGAGAGAAGAAAGGCTAAACTTATTCAATTTCTTTGGTCACTATTAAATCTGTAGGCAACTAAATATCACTCACCCTTACCTTACTTCTCCTCTTTCTTCTTCCCCTTTTCTCTATTTCCCTTTGGAACTCTTGCTAACCAATACAAT